>Ga0181525_10000006_pt1 | contig 188470 bp, 189 predicted proteins | sample PEATcosm2014_Bin_48_FD_121100 | JGI IMG/M metagenome (GOLD analysis project Ga0181525, IMG submission 121100) | Peatland microbial communities from MTU Mesocosm Facility, Houghton, MI, USA - PEATcosm2014_Bin06_10_metaG | ecosystem: Environmental > Terrestrial > Soil > Wetlands > Peat | place...
ACAGCTTCGTCGGCTATCGGACCTGCTACTACCGCACCTTCTCGGTGGGCAAGGCGACGCCGGCGCAGTTCGATGCCTACAAGCGCGCACGCGAATGGATCGACAATGCCATCGCGCTGGTGAAGCCCGGGGTGCGGTCGGACCATATCGCCGAGTGCTGGCCGAAGGCCTCCGACATCGGCTTCTCGTCGGAAATGGAGGCGTTCGGCCTCGAATTCTCGCACGGCATCGGGCTCGGCATCCACGAACGGCCGATCATCAGCCGCGTTGTTTCGATGGACCACCCGACCGTCATCAAGGAAGGCATGGTGTTCGCGCTGGAGACCTATTGCCCGGCCTCCGACGGCTACTCCGCCGCCCGCATCGAGGAAGAGGTCGTGGTCACCAACAAGGGCCACACCGTCATCTCGCTGTTCCCGGCGGAGGAATTGCCGATCGCGGCGAGATACTGAGCCGCGGTTAGATTCGCGCGAATTTCCGGTCCGGGCGGCAAACGGCCACCGGGCTTGCCGCCGGATCGGCATTTTTGGTTACCGGAACCGGTCCCGATTGTGCCGCTTTTTCAAGGCCTTGCACCGGCGGAAGCATTTGGTTCATTTGCGGTCATTGTGCGGCGCACAAAGCGCTGGCTTTTGCGGGCTTTTCCGGCTAGGCAGGCGCCCTTTCCAGCCAAAAACGAGGGACTGTCTGCGCATGAAGATAATGCTAGCCGCTTGCCTGCTGCTCGGCGTTTGGACGACAAGCGCCGGCGCAATCGATCTCGCCGAGCTTGCGCCGTGCAAGCCCGCCGCCGCGCGCTTCTGCGACCAGGCCGGCGGCATGACCTGGAGCAACCTCGTGCGCTGCGGCGCGACGCTCGCCGCACAGAGCTGGCGGGTCGGCAGTTCGTGCCGTGAGGTGCTCAGGAAATACGGGCAGCTGTGACGGCGACGCCCTAGGTCCAATAAATCCACGCGTCCTGCCCCCGCCTTCGCGCCGGGGTTTCCATTTTGGGGTGCCGGCCGCAGACGCGCGGGACGGATGAACACGGCCCGGAAAACCTGCTAGCCTCCGCGCCCTCATCCCCGCGCGGCAGGTTTTGTCAGAGGAACGCCAGAGGATCCCATGTACTCCAACCTTCAACTTTTTATCGACGGTCAGTGGCTCAATGGCGACGGCCGGACCGGAGAAGACGTGATTAATCCGGCAACCGAGAAACCGCTCGCGCATTTGCCGCATGCCAGCATCGCCGACCTCGACCGCGCGCTTGAAGCCGCCAAAAAGGGCTTTAGCGTTTGGCGCGCCACCTCGGCCTATGACCGCGCCAAGATCATGCGCAAGGCGGCCGACCTGATGCGCGAGCGCTACGACGCAATCAGCAAAATCCTGACCCAGGAAGAGGGCAAAGCCTACCCGGAAGCGCGCGCCGAGGTGATGACCTCGGCCGACATCATCGAATGGTACGCGGAAGAAGGCCGCCGCGCTTATGGCCGCATCGTGCCCGGCCGCGGCAAGGTGCGGCAAATCGTGGTGCAGGAGCCGGTCGGGATCGTGGCCGCGTTCACGCCGTGGAATTTCCCGGCGTTGACGCCGGCGCGCAAGATCGGCGGGGCGCTGGCCGCCGGCTGCTCGCTGATCCTCAAAGCATCCGAGGAGACACCCGGCGCTTGCGTCGAGATGGTGCGCTGCTTTGCCGATGCCGGCCTGCCCGCCGGCGTGCTCAATCTTGTCTTTGGCGTGCCGGCGACCATCTCCGAGCACCTCATCGCCAAGGACGACGTGCGCAAGATCTCGTTCACCGGCTCGATCCCGGTTGGCAAGCATTTGGCCGCGCTGGCCGCCAAGGGCATGAAGCGCGCCACCATGGAGCTCGGCGGCCACTCCCCCGTAGTTGTGTTCGCCGACGCCGACCCGGAGAAGTCCGCCGACACCATCGCCGCGTTCAAATATCGCAACGCCGGCCAAGTGTGCATCTCGCCGACACGCTTCTACGTGCAGGAACCGGTCTACGACCGCTTCCTCGCGCGCTTCACCGAATACGCCAAATCCCTCAAGCTCGGCGACGGCCTGGAAAAAGGCGTCGGGATGGGGCCGCTCGCCAACGCGCGGCGCATCGATGCGATGGACTCGTTTGTCACCGACGCCAAGAATCGCGGCGGCAAGGTCGTCACCGGCGGCCAGCGCCGCGGCAACCAGGGCTATTTCTACGAGCCGACCGTGATCACCGACCTGCCCGACGATTCAAAGCTCATGACGCAGGAACCGTTCGGCCCGCTGGCGCCGGTGGTGACGTTCAAGACCATGGACGAAGTCGTCGAGCGCGCCAACTCGCTGCCCTACGGGCTTGCCGCCTACGCGTTTACCGGCTCGGCGCACACCGCCAACATGATCGGCGAGGCGTTGCAGTCCGGCATGGTCGGAGTGAACTCGATCAACGTCTCGACGCCGGAAACGCCGTTTGGCGGCGTCAAGGAATCCGGCTACGGCAGCGAAGGCGGCCTCGAAGGCCTGCAAGCCTATCTGAACACCAAGTTCATCTCGCAGGCATGAAGTTCGCCGCTCAGGCGTGATCCAGCAGCCCGAAATGCGGGCCTAGCCTGCGGCGGACGCGCACCATCGCGGTCCGTGCGACAAAAGCGTCCATCGCAATGCGAGCTAGCGGCGACAGTTGCGAGGGCCGCGCAACGAGGTCGCGCAGCACCGCCGCCACGTTGGCCCGCCCGTCCGGCCGCATGCCGATAAGCGCGGCGGATGGAACCTTGCGATGCGCCGGATCGACCACCACGCGGACCGCGGCGACCGCCAAATTATGCTCGGCGGCAACGCGCGCGACCACATGCGATTCCATGTCGACCACCGCGGCGCCGGTTGTCTTATAAAGTTCGCGCTTTTTCGCGGGCTCAGCGACCGGCTCATCGACGCCGGCGATCGGCGCATGGATGGCGCCGTCGATCAGGCCGAGGAGCTTGCGCGACCACACTGCATCCGTCGCGCGCACGGTTTGCGAATCGCGGATGGAATTGGCCACCACCCAGTCGCCGGCGCGCAGATGCGAGGCAAGCCCGCCGGCAACGCCGAAGCTGATCATGCCACGATAACCCTGGCGAACGGCGCTGTCGGCGACCGTCTCCAGTTCGCTGCCGGCGGTGCGGCACACGACCAGAACACCCGGGGCGGCGGCGATGCGCGCCTCGAAGTCCAGACCGACGAATGCAATGACGAGCCGGCGGGGGCTTTCAACAGCGGCAGAATCGACGACCCGAATCGTCTCGTCCGCCCCATTCACTAGTCCATCTACGAAAGTTCCGCCGGCAAAATCCAGCTGGGATGCCATTAGAAACCCTTGCCCTCGCGTCTGTTGACCGATCTCAACCACGCCCCCAGTAGCGCCCTCGCAGACGTTCTCGGCTTCTTTCCGGCAAATCACCGAGTTCCACAACAAGTCTATCACAATCCACCGGCAACGCCATTGCAAATGCGATGCCGGCAATTGAATCCAATTAAATCTGATCCACGTTCGACGCCGCGAACAGCATGGCTTTTTAGCCTTGAAAATGCTTGTTTCCGCCGCGCGCGCGGACGGATTAGCATGGCTGAGGCGGCAAAAACCCTGATCACCGGGGCCACGGGGCTCGTCGGTTCCGCCGTGGCGAGGAAGCTCCTTGCCGCCGCGTTTCCGGTGCGGGCACTGGTGCGGCCCGCCAGTCCGCGTTTCCTTCTTGACGGGCTCGATCTGGAATTCGCCGCCGGCGATATCCGGGACGCCGAATCAGTCCGCCGGGCCATGCAGGGCATTCGCTATGTTTTTCACGTGGCGGCGGACTATCGCCTGTGGGCGCGCGATCCACGCGAGCTTTATGCCGCCAACGTGGACGGCACCCGCGTGGTGATGCAGGCGGCGATAAACGCCGGCGTCGAGCGCGTCGTCTATACCTCGAGCGTCGCGACGCTCGCCCTGCGCGACGACGGCAGCCCGGCCGACGAGACCGTCCCGCTCGCCGTCGAAGAAGGCATCGGAGCGTATAAGCGCAGCAAGATCGCCGCCGAACGGCTGGTCGAGGCCATGGTCGCGCACGATTCGCTGCCGGCGGTCATCGTCAATCCATCGACGCCGATCGGACCGCGCGACGTAAAGCCGACCCCTACCGGCCGCATTATCGTCGAAGCCGCGCGCGGTCGTGTTCCGGCTTTTCTCGATACCGGGCTCAACCTCGTCCATGTCGACGATGTTGCGGAGGGTCAGCTGGCGGCACTCGCGCGCGGCGTGATCGGCGAGCGCTACATTCTGGGCGGCGAGAATGTCCTGCTCGCGGATCTGCTGGCCGAAATCTCGCGCATGGTCGGCCGCCGGCCGCCGACGTGGCTTATCCCACGCCCGTTGGCGCTGTCGGTTGCTTACGCGGCCGAGGCGACGGCGCGGCTCACGGGGCGGGAGCCGTTCACGACGCTCGACGGCATCCGCATGGCCGACCACCGCATGTTCTTCACCGCCGCCAAGGCGGGACGCGATCTCGGCTTTCGCCCGCGGCCTTACCGCGAGGCGCTTACGGACGCGATCGATTGGTTCCGGTCCGCCGGATATCTGGACGGCAAGCGCAAACGTTAGAACGCAACCGCGTCGGAATAGCCGCCAAGCGCGTAGCCCGACCGTCGCGCCGCATCGATGCAATCGGCGTCGCACAGGGCGCTGAACTCTTCCTCATAACGGTAGCCCTTCGCCGCGCCGTCGAAAACGTTGGCCGTCGCGGGATGCGTGTAGATTTCCACCAGGCCGGGCGGCAGGCGGCCGAGCAGCGCGGCGAGACGGCTTTTGGTCATGGCGCCCGACCACGCCAATCCGAATACGGCGTCGGCGGTGGTCAAGCCGGCGCGGCGAACGCGCCGGCGCAGCCATGCGGCAAGGGGCGCTACGATCCGACCGGACATGCGCTGTGTCTGCGGATCGATCTGCGCGACAACCCGCCAAGGCTCAACCGGAACGCGCAGCGCGCGCATCCCATATCGCCGCCCGACGCGAATAATGAGCGCGGCGACGGCCGGATGCAGCTGAAAATGCCGGTGCCCGTCGACATGGCTCAGCGGCAAGCCGGTCGCCCGATAGGCTTCGAACTGGGCGCCGATTTCGGTTTCAAGCTGCCGCCGAAGCGAGGCGTCGAAGGCGATCCGCGCGCCATAGCTGGCAAGATCGTTGCGAAGCCGTCCGCTGCCGTCGAGCAGGCCAGGAATTTGCGCGCGATCCGCCACCGGCTCGCCATCGACAAGGACGACATGCAGGCCGACGCGCAGGTTCGGCAGCGCCTGCGCCCGCGCGATCGCGTCGGGCGCCTCGGGAGCGCCGATCATCAGGCTCGCGGCGGTGAGGATACCGCGCCGGTGCGCCGCCTCGATGGCGGCGTTCACCGGTTCGCTCAGCCCAAAATCATCCGCTGTGATGATCAGCCAGTTCAGTGCGCGAGTTCCCGCCGTTCGCGCAGGAAGGAAAAAAATTCGATGCCTTCCCGCAGCCGGCGCGCCGCCACCTGCGGGCTGCGCGCCATCTCCGAGACGATAGCCGCGATCTTGGGCGCGCGGAAGTAGAAACGCCGATAAAACTCCTCGACCGACTGGAAAATCTCCGTGTGGCTCAGATGCGGGTAGTGCAGCGGAGCGATCTGCACCCCGCTTGCATCGATCAGTTCCGCATGCGTTTCGTCGAGCCACCCGTTCGCGACCGCGTCACGATAAAGTTCGGTGCCGGGATAGGGCGCCGCCAGCGACACCTGGATGGTGTGCGGATTGATCTCGCTGGCAAACCGGATGGTCTCTTCGATGGTTTCCCGGCTTTCGCCCGGCAGTCCGAGAATGAACGTGCCGTGGATGGCGATGCCGAGCTCGTGGCAGTCCTTGGTGAAGCGGCGCGCCACATCGACGCGCATGCCCTTTCGGATGTTGTGCAAGATCTGCTGGTTGCCGCTTTCATAACCGACCAGCAGAAGCCGCAAGCCGTTGTCGCGCATCACCTTGAGCGTGTCGCGCGGCACGTTCGCCTTGGCGTTGCACGACCAGGTGACGCCGAGCTTGCCAAGCTCGCGCGCGATCGCCTCGCTGCGCGGCCGGTCGTCGGTGAACGTGTCGTCATCGAAGAAAAATTCCCGCACTTGCGGGAAAGCGGACTTCGCGTAGCGGATTTCCTCGATGACATTATCGACGCTGCGGGTGCGGTAGCGATGGCCGCCGACCGTTTGCGGCCACAGACAGAATGTACAGCGCGATTTGCAGCCACGGCCGGTATAGAGCGAGATGTAGGGATGTTTGAGGTAGCCGATGAAGTAATTCTCGATTTTCAAATCGCGCTTGTAGACCGGTGTGACGAACGGCAATTCATCCATGTTCTCGAGGATGACGCGCGGCCGATTGTGCCTGACGGCACCGGCGGCATCGCGCCAGGAGAGCCCAGCGATCCTGCTCCAGTCGCGGCCCTCCGCGATTTCCTTGATGGTGAAATCGAATTCGTTGCCGGCGACGAAATCGATGGCCGGCGAACTCGCCAAGCTTGCCTGCGGCTCGACGGCGACCTTGGCGCCGACAAAGCCGGCCTTGAGCGCCGGATTTGCCGCCTTGAGGGCTTTGACGACCAGCACGTCGGAGGAAAAAGAAGGCGTCGAGGTGTGCAGCACCGCGAGATCGTAATGCGGCGCCTCGCGCACGACCTCAGCAAGCGAAAGCCCGTGCGGCACCGCATCGATCAGCTTGCTGCCGGGAACGACCGCAGCGACCTGGGCGAGCCAGGTCGGATACCAGAAGGAGCGGATTTCGCGCCGCGCCTGATAGCGCGAGCCGGCCCCACCGTCGAAACCATCGAACGATGGAGCCTGCAGGAACAATGTCCGCGTCATGATCCTCTCAGGTCCTGTCCTTCAAGCAGGGTGCCGTCCGCCGTCACGCGGTAATCGGCGCCCCGCCAATGAACCGTCGCCCCGAAGAAGCTCGCAACATACACCCCGAACGCAATCAGATCCTGCACCGGGATGAGCCAGTAATTTTGCCGCGGCAGATTGAACCGCCACTCCACGCAACGGCACAACGTCACGCGCGCAAGCAGGACGATCGCGGTGACCAAGGCCGCTGCGGAACTGCCGGACATTAGTGCAAACAGCGCAAGCGGCAATGGATGGGTCATGATCGTGCCGGCAAACGCCACCGGATCGATGCTCTTGATCGTCCGGGCGACACGAATCTGTTGATGAAGAAGCTGCCGGAAGCTGCTCTCAAAGCAGCAATGACCGACCAGGAACGGCGCCGCGACCACGTCATAGCCGGCGGCGCGCACCGCGATGCCGATGGCATGGTCGTCGGCCAACACGTCGGCCAGCGCACCGAAACCGCCGATGCGGTCGAGCGTCGAACGGCGCAACGCAATGGTCGCCCCGCAACACGGTTTTGCCAGCCCGAGGCTCACCGCGGTCACGGCGTGCGGCAGGAAGGTTGCGTTGATGGCGAGCGCTGACAGGCGCGTCCATAATCCGGAGCCGCCGATGCCGTGGTAGAGACAGGTCACCGCGCCAACGCGGGGCGACGCCAGGAGGGCGGTAACGGCGCGCAGATAGCCTGGCTCGACAACGATGTCGCTGTCGGAAAGCACCAGCGTGTCGTGGCGGGCGCGCGGCATGATGTTGATCAGGTTCGACACCTTGCGATTGACGCCGTGATTGCGCGGATCGACGATCAACTCGATCCCCTTGCCCGGCAGATCGCCTTCCATGGCCAGCACCACGGCGCCGACCGGCGACGTCTGGTCTTGCGCGCCGCACAGAATCTGCACCGGCGCCCCATAGTCCTGCCGGCAGAAAGCGGCGAGGCGCGCCGGAAGGCCGGGCTCGGCGTCGTGCAGCGGCTTGAGGATGGTCACCGGCGGCGGCGCTTCGGCGGCTTCGCCGTCGTCGACCGGAAAGCTCAGCACGCAAGCGCATGCCACCAGCGTAAAGACGCAGCCGACGATGGCGCCGATCAGGCAGATGTCGCCCAGCGAGTGCGCGAATGAAATCGCGTCCGGAATGCTTTCGGCAATCGTCATGACAACTTACGCTCGCAATCCACTCCGCCAAATTCTTTCTCGAGAGTTCGGCGCGAAAGATAGATCGGCAACCGCACGCGCGCGAGCGTGTCGGCGCGCAGTGCGCCGGCGTTATGCGCTAAAACGATCAGCGAGATCAGCACGTTTTCACCGAAGCGGTGGAGGCGTTCGCCGAGCGGCAGACGTTCGGGCTCGGTGACCGCCTCAAATCCGTAACGGGCCATGATGCGGGCGAGCTGCTCGCACTGGGTCTTGGTAACCGAGGGTGCGTCGCCGCTGATCACGGCGACATCGCCGAGATCGGGCCGCGAAGACAGATAGCACGCCAGTTCGTGCAACGATGTCGCGATCGCACGTTGCATATGCCGCGCCCAGCCGAGGGTCGGCCCGTCCGCCGGCATCGGCGGGATTTGTTCGTTCCAGAAATGCAGCCGGCCGATCCGCTCGCCGGGCCGGACGCGCGTCCCGTCGCGTAGCGCGAGCGACCGGCGGGTGTAGTTGACATCGAGGCGAAACACGCAGGCCGGATTGCGAGTATATTCGAACACGGCTTGACGGCGGCGTAACCGCGCATCGAGCGCGGAAACGGCTTCAGCCAGCCAAGGATGGCTGTATCGATGCTCTGCGGAATCCCACACCGCCATATCGCGGGCCTCCGCGTTTCCTCAACCCGCACAAACAACGCCCTGCACCTGAAAAAGTGCCGGCGCGCCGCTAGTATAGCCGAGTTTCGGACCGTTTTGCGAGAGCCGAAAAACACCGTCCGGCCGGCCTTTGGGGCTCATCATTCATCGCCATAAAGCGTCGCCAGCGTGCTCTTGATGACAAGCGCCACGGGTACGGCGAGAATTACACCGGGAATTCCGAGCACGATGCCGCCGGCCAGGAAGCAAAAGATGATCAGCACCGGATGCACGTGCGCGGCGCGGCCCAAAATGACCGGACCGACGAGCTGATCGATCGATAATCTCAATAACGTCGCATAGAGCGCATATTCGACGACGTTGCCGACGCCGGTCGCGGTGCGCAGCGAAACCAGCCCGGCGATAACCGCAACAGCCGTCGGACCGATCACCGGCACGGTCTCGAGAATCCCGGTCAGCAGGGCCAAAATCACCGCGTGCTTTATGCCGAGAAAGACGCCGAGCCCAATGTAGGCGGCAATCGTCGCATAGGTCACAACGCCCAGCATGCCGATGAAGTAGCGCATCAGTACCGGATCAAGTCGTCGCCAAATTCGTGCAACCAGCGGCCGGCGATGCGGCGGCACGATCCAGAACATTCCCGCCGCTAATTGCTTTCCGCTCACCAGAAAATAAAACAGCAAGACGATGGTCAGAAACGCACCCATCAGAGATGCAAGACCGTAACCGGCCACGATGGCGATTTGGTCCGATTGGCCGAACCATTCACGCATCCGCTCAATCGCTGATTGGGCGATGTCATGCGCGTTCACCGCAGCGCCGAACAGATGAATCGGCTCATCGCCGATCGCCTGGCGGGTGAAGGTATCCAGCAGCGTTTGCAAATCGGCCACGGTGGCCTGCGCCTCGGTCATAAGCCGTTCGGCGGCGAAGACGCCGACCGCAACGGAGCCGCCGCAGAGAATGACGAACAAAAGGATCGCAAACAGCAGACGCGGCCAATGCGAGCGCTCAGCCGCCCAATCGATCAGCGGCGTGCAGATATAAGCAATGATGCCCGCCAGAACGAACGGCAGCAGGATCAGCTTTATCCAGTAAAGAAAAACCGCCAGGATGATTGCGGCTACGAGGATCGCGCGGGTCTCGCCGGAGTCGAGCGGACCGCTGGCGCTCGCTTCCTCGGCCTGCGTCAACTCTTCGGTTTTTCTCTTCAGCGCCTTCATGAATAGATGCGGCCTTTCCAGCTTACCCGTCCGCTCATGCGGCGATGCACGCTGTCAAGCGCCAGCAGCGCGCCGGCGCTGTACCCGAGCGGGAATATCAAACCGTACCAGAACGGAATGCGGAAATAGATCGCGGCCGCCACGTGCAGGCCGATCGCCGCGCCGGACGCGGCAAGCGCGGCCAACAGTGCGGCGAAGGCGCCGTCGGCACCGCGCAACCAGGCGGCGAAATCCAGCAGCGGAATTGCATAGGCCGCCCAAGCCAGGATCACCGCCGCCACCACCACCGTCAGCGTGGCGGACGGGCCGCCGAGCGTATCGACCAGGTTCTTGGCGAGCCCCGGCCACAGCGTGCGCCAGCCGGTATACATGCGCGTCGACAGAAGGGCGTCGCCACCCATCAGCAGGACTGATCGTCCCGCCAACTTAAGCCGGCGGGCGAATTCGAGATCCTCGCAGATCGCCGTGCATACGGCCGCGTGCCCGCCGACTGCCTCATAAGCCTCGCGCCGCACCAGCATGAATTGGCCGGTTGCGGTGACTTTACGGCCGGAACGCGCCTGCACCTGCCGCAAATCCTGGAGAAACGACAGGATGACGAAGCCGCATGGCAGAATGAGCCGCTCGGCAAAGCTTTGTAGCTCCTGGCGCGGCGCGAGCGACAACAGATCGAGCCGCTCGGCCACTGCCGCATGCACAGCGCTCGACAGCGCGCCCGGCTCGGCTTTGACGTCGGCATCGATGAAGCAGAGCCATTCGGTCGCGGGCGGCAGGCTGCGGGCGCCAATCCAGCAGGCGTGCGATTTTCCTACCCAGCGCCGCGGCAACGGCGGACTCTGGATCAACGAGACCTGCTCGTGGCGCGACGCGAGGCCGCGGACGATGAGCGCGGTGGCATCTGCCGAATGGTCGTCGATCACCAGGACGCTAAACCGGCTTGCCGGATAGTCCTGCGCGAGCAGCGATAGCAGGCAGGGCCCGATATTGGCCTCCTCGTTGCGCGCAGGAACGATAACGGCAATGGATGGCGCGTCGTCGGGCGACGGCGGCGATAGCGGAAGGAGACGCGGCAGAAGCCCACGCTGCCTGGCCGCCCGCAGGATCAGCCACGCCGTGATCGCGAGCCACGCGCAAGAAAGTAAAAGCTCCACAGCCATACCGACAGAGCGCTCTAGCCGAAACGCGCTGGCGCCTGCGCTAATCAAACCGCTGAAAACGGGGCAAAGTTCCGTCCCGTCTCCCGCCGAGATTAGCCGTTCGGCCGCCGTATGGGCGAGTTATTTCGCCGGCACCACCAGCGAATAGCGCTCGTCGGCGGCCAGGCATTCGGCTTCCGGGAAGCCCAATTCCTTACGCACCATGTTGGTGCCCAGCACCAGCGAGACCATTTTGTAGTAGGCGTGACGGCGGCTCATGCCTTCGCGTCCCATGCCGCAATCGGACGAGATCACCAGCCGCTCGGGCGGGATGAATTTGAGCGCGGCGCGGATTTGCGCCGCTACTTCATCCGGGCTTTCCACCTGCAGCGTATGATGATCGATGACGCCGATGGCGATCTTCATGCCGGAAATGGTCTTGCCGATCGCTTCCAGGTCGATGCCGCCGGAGCTCGACGATTCGAAAGTAATCACGTCGGCATCGACCTTGTTGTAGGTCTCGAGCGACGGCTTGTAGGTCTGCACCTTGGCGAACATGCGCTGCTGCGAAGGATTCCCCCAGCAGGAATGCGCCCACACCTCGGTCTTGGAGCGCAGACCCTTTACGGTTCGATTGAACACCTCGACCAAAAGATCAGGCGTAATCACCTTGTCCTGAATGCCGCGTGCGGCCGCGAGATGAATCTGCGGCTCTTCGATCTGGATCACCGGGCAACCGGCGTCGGCAAGCTCGTGATATTCCGCGTTGAAGGCGTCGGCGACGGCAAGCATTCGTTCGGGCACACTCTTGTAATATTTATCCTGCGAGGCGAAGGCGACGATCTCCGCCGATACCGCGCCGAATTTCACCGGCCGCGTGGTTAGCCGCTGAGCCGCCTTCCAAAGCGCGGTGTATTGCAGATCGCCGCGGCCGACCGAACCGATGATGACCGGCATGACGCGCGATTCCAGATAATCGTGCAAAATGTGGCCGCGCGGAAACCACAGACCGCCGCGCCCGGCCGGCGTCGGCCGCGGATCGCCGCGCTCATAGCCGCTCATGTGATGCGGCGGATAGCTGGTCCAGCTTTGCCCGCCGACGTCGTCGTCGAAGCGGCAATCGCCGTCGGTGCAGATGTCGAGGCCGGCGAGTTCCTGGTCGCGCAAATAGCAGGACAGCGTGTCGATATATTGCTCGCGATAACGGCGGCTGACCATCGCGTCGAGGAACATGCGGGTGCCGAGATTCTCCGTGTACCAGCTCGGCCGCGGCAGCGAGCCGGTGATTGTCGTCGGCAACATGATGTCCTTGGTACCGCGGTACATTAATTCGCCTCCCGGAAGTGTTCGCCAGTCTCGCCGGCTGTTCGGACCGTTCGCAGATTTCTAAGCAGCAAAAATCCGCCACTGCAACAGCGACATGGCGCGATGGGCTGTCGCCCCGGCGTGGGCATCGCAGTTATCTGACCGGCCGGTGCAGATAGCGCCCACGCGCCGGCCCCACGACACTGCCGTTCTGATAAACCAGCGCGCCGCGCAGGAACGTGCTCTTGACGCGGCCACTGAGTTCCTGGCCCTCGAAGGGCGAATAGCCTTGCTCGGATTCCGAATCGGCGGAGCGCACCGTGAACGTCTCGTGCGGATCGACGAGCACGATATCGGCGTCGAAGCCCGGCGCGATATCACCCTTGCTAAGCAGACCGAAGCGCCGCGACGGATTCCAGCTCGTCAGCTCGGCCATGCGGTTGTACGACAGCCCGCGCTTGCCGCCTTCGCTGACCACGCCCGAGAGCAGGTATTCGGTGCCGCCGAAACCGGATTTGGCGAGCCAGATATTGTCCGGCTGATCCTTCGACCATTTCTGCTCGGCCGAGCAGCAGGCGTGATCGCTTACGATCCAGTCGATCTTGCGATCGAGTACCGCCTGCCACAACGCCTCCACATCCTCGCGCGGCCGGATCGGCGGATTGACCTTGGCGTGCACCGCGCACGCGCTATCGGTGTCGAGGAGGAGATGACCGACGGTGACCTCCCGGCGGAAACCGATGTGGGGAAACACCTGCTGCATGGTCCAGGCGGCATCCACCGCCTTGCGCGAACTCAAATGCAGAAGATTGATATTGATGCAGTTGGTTTCGTTGGCGAGATAGGATGCGATCCATACCGCGAGCCCCTCGGAATGCGGCGGCCGGGCGGCGCTGTAGGCTTTAAGGCCGGTCAACTTGCCCTCGCGTTCGACCAGCGTCGTATAGGCGTTGAGGATATCGGCAAGCTCGCAATGCAGGCTGACGCTGATGTGCTCGGCGAACTCTGGATGGCGATCCATCACCGAACGTGCCGCGCGCATGACGAACTCGAAATGGGCGATATCGTAGCGGTCTTCCGCAGGAAGCATCAGGAACTGGTTCTGCTGGTCGGATTTTCCGTGCAGCCCGTAGCCGCCGTAGAACATGAAAATCTTGAACGAGGTCACGCCGTGCTCGGTCGCGAGATAGTCCATCTCGCCGAGATGGCGGCTTTCGATCGGCGCGACGTGATAGCCGTAATCGACCCAGAAGCGGCCCTCCGACAGCTTGCGCACTTCCGGCATAACTTCACGATAAGGGCCGCCGCGGCTGAGGTAATACGCGCCGGTACGGATATAATTGAGGCTGGACGTGACGCCACCCATGGCGGCGGCCTTGCTTTCGCTCACCGCGTCATCGTGCAGCGGCCGATAGATGCCGACATGCATGTGCGCATCGACGCAGCCCGGAAAAGCGAGCAGCCTTTTGGCATCAAACACCTCGTTCGCCTCATCGGCGCGGATTTCCGGCGCCAGCCGCGCCACCTTGCCGTCCTTGATCGCGATGTCGAGGCCATCCACGCCGGTCGTATTCGGGCGCACCACGCGTGCATTCTTGATGACGAGATCGAACGTCTTCATTGCGGCTTTCCGCCTTTCGTTGTTTTAGGTTCTTCGCCCGCGTAACCCGCGCTCTTTGCCAGCATTTCGGGAGTGCCAAGCAGACGATTGAGCCCTTCAAAGTCGTGCATGCGCGCGCGGAACGGTTCCGTGCTGCCGTGCGCCTTCAGCGACGCGTAAAATTCCTCGGCGGTCTTGGCTTGGGCCCGCACGATTCCGGCCGCGAAAATGACCAGGGCGAAACCGAGCGCCTCGAGTTCGCTCGCCGGCAGGATCGGCGTCTTGCCTCCTTCAACCATGTTGGCGAGCAGCGGCACGGATTTGCCAAACCGTGCGCCGATGCGCGCAAGCTCGTCGCGCTGCCGGGGCGCCTCGACGAACAGGACGTCGGCGCCGGTGTCGCGATAGAGCGCCGCACGCTCCATCGCCCGCTCAAAGCCTTCCACGGCGACGGCGTCGGTGCGGGCGATGATCAGCGTGTCGCGCGACGTGCGCGCATCGACCGCCGCCTTGATCTTGCCGGCCATCTCCCCGGCCGGAATCAGCGTCTTGTCGTCGAGATGGCCGCAGCGTTTGGGAAAATCCTGGTCCTCGATCTGGATGGCATTGGCACCGGCACGTTCCAGCAGCCGGACGGCGCGCTCGACGTTGAGGGCGTTGCCGTAACCGGTGTCGGCGTCGACAATAAGCCGCGCACCGACGCGGTCGCGGATCAGCGTCACGGTCTGCGCCACCTCGTTCATGCTGACGAGGCCGATGTCAGGCCGGCCGAGCCGCGTATAGGCGATGCCGGCGCCGCTGACATAAAGCGCCTCGAAGCCGGCGCGTTCGGCGATCAGCGCGGTCAACGGGTCATACACACCGGCCGCCATCATGATGGGGGCGCGCGAGAGACGATCGGACAAGGCGATTTCGGCCATGGTCATAGTCCCAGATAAGCGCGTTTAAGCTGCGGATCGGCGGCGATGTCCGCCGACGGCCCGGACATCACGCATTGCCCGTCGGCAAGGATATAGGCGCGGCGCGCGATTTCGAGGCTTTGCACGACGTTCTGCTCGACCAGCATAACCGCGACGCCTTCGGCATGGATGCGGGCGATCAGAGCGAACAATTCCTCGACCAGCAGCGGGGAGAGCCCGAGCGAAGGCTCGTCGAGAATGAGCAAGCGCGGCTCGGCCATGAGCCCGCGGCCGATGGCGAGCATCTGCTGCTCGCCGCCCGAAAGCGTTCCGGCGCGCTGTCCGCGGCGCGATTGCAGACGCGGAAAGGTCGCGAAGACGCGGTCGCGGTTGCCGGCGCGGCGCGCGGCGGCGCGGCGGTAGCTGCCGAGATCGAGATTCTCGGAGACCGAGAGATTCGGAAAAATCCGCCGGCCCTCGGGCACGTGAATCAGTCCGCGCGCCACGATTGCGGCCGGTCTCTCGCGCTCGATCGCCGTGCCGTCAAAGCGGATGGCGCCCGTGCGCGCGCGCAAAACGCCGGAGATCGTCCGGTTGAGCGTCGACTTGCCGACGCCGTTGGAGCCGAGCACGGCGACGATCTCGCCCGCGTCGACTTTAAGGTCGATACCGCGCAGCACGTCGGCATCGCCGTAGCCGGAGCGAAGATCGCTGACCTCGAGAAGCGCTTCAGCGGGCATGCGCGCTCCGGACTTTTGCCGCGGCGCCGTGGCCGAGGTAAGCCTCGACCACGCCGGGATCGGCCGCGACCTGCGCCGGGCTTCCTTCCGCGATGATGCGGCCCTCCGCCAGAACGAAAACGTGCTCGGCGAGGCTCATCACCGCCTGCATCACGTGTTCAATCATAACGACGGCGATGCCACGCGCGCTCAACGCGCGGATGGTCGGCACGACGTCGCGGATCTCCGATGGGTTCAGTCCGGCCAGCACCTCGTCGAGCAGCAACAACTTCGGCTCGGTCGCGAGCGCGCGCGCCAGCTCCAGCCGCTTGCGGCCGGCGACGGTCAGGGTATGCGCCGGCCGGTCGAGCACGTCGCCGAGACCAACCTCGCGTCCGGCCTCCTCCGCCAACGCCAGTGCGGGCATCCGTGCGCGGTGGCGCAAATGCGCCCCGACCAGAATATTCTCGCGCACCGTCAGTCCGGCAAAAGGCTGCACGATCTGGAACGTGCGCGCGATGCCGCGCCGCGCGAGCCGGTGCGGCGCTTCGCCGGTGACGTCCTCGCCGTCATAGCGGACCCGGCCCGCGGTCGGCTTGAGGAACCCGGAAATGACTGCAAACAGCGTGGTCTTGCCGGCGCCGTTCGGTCCGATCAGCGCGGTGATGCGCGCGGCCTGGGCCGACAGCGACGCTGCGTCGACCGCCAGCAATCCGCCGAAACGGCGCGACACGTTTTCAACGCGCAGCAGCGGCTCAGCCATGGGCAGCCTCCGCCGCCGGCTTTTGCATCGCGGAACGAAAATAATTGTATGCGTCGGTCACGGCCCCGACGAGCCCGCGCGGCGCGAAGCGGATTCCCAGCACCAGCACGGCGCCGTAGATCATCAGATCGAGGCCGGGCGCGTCGCCGGTGAGGAGCTTGGCGCCCTCGCCGAGCGATTTGACCACCAGCGCGCCGAGGAGCGCGCCGAAGACAGTGCCGGCGCCGCCGATGATCGGCGTCAGCAGCGCCTCAATCGAAATCCACGGGCCGTAGCCGATGCCGGCATCGACGAACAGGAAATATTGCGCGTAGAAGCAGCCGGCGGCGGCGGTGATGGCGGCGGAGACGACCATGGCGCCGAGCTTGACCGCGAACGCATCGACTCCGAGCGCCATGGCCGCGTCCTCGTTCTCGCGCACCGCGATCAGCCAGGCGCCGAAGCGCGAACGTTCGAGCAGCCGCGTGATGACGAGCGACAACGCCACCAGTGCGAGAATAACGAAATAGAAGACCGCCCGGCTCTGGAACTGGAACGATTGCGGGCGCAGATCGAGCTTGATCAGAATGCCGACGCCGGCGCCGGTGATCGGCGCGACGCCGGCGAGAATGCGCAGCACCTCGGCGAAGGCGAGCGTCACCAGCGCAAAATAGGAGCTGCGCAGCCCGGCGCGGAAGGCCAGTCCGCCGATGACGGCGCCGACCAGCGCGCCGGCGGCGATGCCGGCGGCAAAAGCGAGCCAGGCGTTAACGCCGTAACGCACCTGCAGGGTCGCCGTCATATAAGCGCCAGTGCCGAAAAAGGCGGCGTGGCCGAACGAGTATTGCCCGCCGTAACCGCCGAGGATGTTCCAGCCCTGGCCGGCGAGCGCGATCATCAGCGCCACGACCATGAAATTGAGTACGACGTTGGAATGCACGAACAGCGGCACGCAAGCGAGCGCCGCAACCGCGACGGCGATGGCCGCAAATCCTTTCATGCACCGGCTCCGAACAGCCCGCGCGGCCGAACCAGCAGCACCGCGATGAAGATCAGAAAAATTCCGACCTGGCCGAGCGACTCGCCGAAGAAGAAGCCGCCGAGGCTCTCGACCACGCCGACGATGAGACCGCCGATCAGCGCGCCGGGCACCGAGCCCATGCCGCCAAGCACGACGATGGTGAAGGCGATCAGCACGAACGCGTTGCCGGCGCTCGGACTGGCGTAATAGTTCGGAATGAGCAGGCAGGCTGCAATGGCGACGCAGGCGGTGCCGAGACCGAAGGTCATGGCGTAAATGTGCGCGACGTCGATGCCGGCGAGCTCGGCCCCGAGCTTTTCGCTGGCGACGGCGCGGATCGCCTTGCCGATATCGGTCCGGCTCATGATCAGCCACAGCACCAATGCCACGGCGAACACCGCGATAAACGAGATCAGCCGTGAAACAGCGAGAAAGGTGAAACCGACATCGATGGATTTGAAACCGTAGGCGAGGTCGACGGTGCGGGTATCTGCATGAAATTCGTAGAGGAGCGCGTTCTCGATCAGGACGGCGAGGCCAAGCGTCACCAGCAGCATGTTGCGGTCGTCGCCGTGCGAAGCCGGGCCGATGATGAAGCGTTGCAGCCCATAGCCGAGCGCGAAGAAGACTGGTGCAAGCAGGAACGCGGCGAGGTAGGGATCGAGACCGAGTTTTTGCCAGGCGAGGAAAGCCGCGAACAGAGCGGCGCTGAGGAGCGCGCCATGCGCGAAATTGATGATGTGCAGCACGCCGTAGATCAGCGTCAGTCCAAGCGCGACGAGCGCATAGACCGCGCCGGTCATGAGCCCGTTGAGGACCGCGGTGATCAGGATGAGGGGTGAGAACACGCGGGTCACTGCGAGCGGAGCGAAGCAATCCAGCTTATCGGAACCAGACCTGCTTCGTCGCTTCGCTCCCCGCAAATAACGCCACTGCGTCGATCGGCCCTTACGCAGGTATCGGGAACACCGCCTTGGCGTTGGCGAATTCCGGCGGCAGGATCACCTTGATGTCGTTGTCGAGCACCTGCGTATTGGCCGGCGCAGCACCCTCGTTCTGGCCGTTGACGAACTTGGTCGGGCCGTAGGGCATGATCGGGCTGGCGAAGGTCGAAGTCTCCAGCGCAGCGGTGATCTTGGCGCGATCGGCCGCGCCGGCGCGCTCGATCGCGTCCGCAACGAGGTGGACCGCGTTGTAATTCATATACAGCTCGTAGGTGAAGAACTGTCCCTTGTCCTCGACTTGCTTCTTCAGTTCCTGCGCCTTGGCGCTGTTCGGATTGAACCAGTGATTGCAGTCCATGATGTATTTGGCGGCGTCGGGGAATTCCTTGACGAATTTGTAGGAGGAGGCGGCACCGCCTAGCACCGAATAGATACCCTTCGGCCGCACATGCTGTTCCAGCATGGTGCGGGCGAGCAGCACGTATTCGTTGTAGTAGTCGGCCGGGATGACCAGATCCGGGTTCTGCGCCTTGATCTTGAGGACGACCGTGTTGAAATCGCGCGTCGGGGTCGGATGCGGAATCGTCTCCAGAATTTCAAAACCTTTGCCCGGCAGCTGCGCGTTAAGGAGCTTGGCGAGCCCGGAGCCGAACAGCGAATCCTCGTGGACGATGATCACGGTCTTGGCCGGCTTGCCGGCGGCGTCGTTGATGGTCACCAGATTGTCGAGCGCGGCCTTGGAGATGACGCCGAAGCCGGGACCGAAGCGGAATGTGTTCTTGAGCCCACGGGTAACGATCGAGTCGGCGACACCGACGTCGACGGCATAAGGAAGGTCGTAGCGCGCCGCGGCCTGGCTGACGGCAAGGCAGATCGAAGAGGCGTAGCCGCCGATAATGCAGGAGACTTCCGCGGCATTCATCTTCTCCACTTCGGCAGTGCCGCCGTCGGGTGTCGACTGCGCATCGCCGAGCACCGGGTCGATCTTGGCGCCCTTGATGCCGCCGGCCGCATTGATTTCGTCGACCGCCATCATCGCACCGATGCGGCCCTGTTGACCGGAATAGGACAGCGCGCCGCTGACCGGGTGCAACAGCCCGATCTTCAAGCCGGACGCTTGGGCGCGCAGGACGGACGGCATGGCCAGGCTGCCGGACGCGGCGGCCGCCGCCCCGAGCGCCGTGGTGGCGAGGAACCGGCGGCGGTTGAGCGGTATTTTTTGCTCCGACATGATCGTTCATCCTCCGAACTGGCGTGACGCGTCAGGCCGCGTCTTGATCGTTGCGCAACGGATCTGCGTGGAATGCTGATTTCAGCATACAATATCGGCCACCCTCGACAAGCCCACCGGCCCTGAGGCACATCGACCCGCATGAGCGAGCCGCAAACCCTGATCGACAAACTGTGGTCGGCGCACGAGATCGTCCGGCGCGAGGACGGCGCGGCGCTGCTATGGGTTGATCGCCACTATGTGCATGAGGGCTCTTTCCACGCATTTACGCAAATGCATGAGCGCCGCGGCGCGCTGGCTGAGCCGGCGCTCACCTTCGGCATCGCCGATCATTACGTGCCGACGCGCGGCCGCGGCCGTGCGATCGCCGATCCCGACACCGCCGCGATGGTGCGTACGCTTGAAAAGAACGCGACGGAGAGTGGGATCAAGCTGTTCGGCTTGGGCGATCCGCGTCAGGGCATCGTGCATGTTGTCGGGCCCGAGCAAGGCTTGACGCTGCCGGGGCTGCTGATCGTGTGCGGTGACAGCCACACTTCGACCCACGGCGCGTTCGGTGCCTACGCCTTCGGTATCGGCGCGTCCGAAGTGGCGCATGTGTTGATGACGCAGACGTTGTGGCAGAAAAAGCCGATGCGCATGCGCGTCACCGTCGGCGGCCACACGACCGCCGGCGTCGGCGCCAAGGACATCGCGCTTGCGGTCATCGCGCATGTCGGCGCCGACGGCGCGCAGGGCCACGCCGTGGAATTTGCGGGCACCGCGATTGCGGCGCTGTCGATGGAAGGCCGTATGACCTTGTGCAACATGTCGATCGAGGCCGGCGGCCGCTGCGGCATGGTCGCGCCAGACGCGACGACCTTCGCCGACCTCAAGGGCCGGCCCTACGCACCGCAGGGCGCGGCCTACGAGCGCGCGGTCGAAGCATGGTCGACGCTCGTATCCGATCCGGGTGCCAAGTTCGACCGTGAAGCCGCACTCGACGCGGGCGCCATCGCGCCGATCGTCACTTGGGGCACGACGCCGGACGACGCGCTGCCGATCGACGGGCGCGTGCCCGATCCGGCGCGCGAGGACGATCCGGTGCGCGCCAGATATCTGCGCGATGCGCTCGACTATATGGGCATCGCGCCCGGCAAGAAGCTGACCGAGATCGCCGTCGACCGTGTCTTCATCGGCTCCTGCACCAACGCCCGCATCGAGGATTTGCGCGCCGCCGCCGCGGTGCTCGCCGGCCGTACAAGCAAAGTGCCGGGCCTCGTTTCGCCGGGTTCGACCATGGTGAAGCGTCAAGCCGAGCAGGAAGGCCTCGACCGTATCTTTCGCGATGCCGGACTGGAATGGGCCGATTCCGGCTGCTCGATGTGCCTCGGGCTCAACGGCGATCTCGTGCCACCCGGCGAGCGCTGCGCCTCGACCACCAACCGTAACTTCCGCGGCCGGCAGGGACCCGGCGCGCGCACGCATTTGATGTCGCCGGCGATGGTCGCAGCCGCCGCGGTCACCGGCCATCTCGCCGACGTGCGGCCGCTTCTGGCAGACCGCAAGGCGTAGGAGGACCAATGGAAAAATTCGTCCGCCTCACCGCCAGGGCCTGTCCGCTCCTGTTGCCTAACGTCAACACCGATCAGATCCTGCCCGGGCGCTATCTGAAGCTGCCCCGCTCACCGGAGCTCGGCCGCGTGCTGTTCCAGGATTTACGGCGTGACGCCGCCGGCAACCTGCGGCCGGATTTTCCGCTCAACACGCCGGCCTATCGCGATGCAAAGATTCTGCTCGCCGGCCGCAATTTCGGCGGCGGCTCGTCCCGCGAGGCAGCGGTCTATGCGCTCTATGAGGCCGGCATCCGCTGCGTAATCGCGCCATCGTTCGGCGACATCTTCGCGCAGAATTCCGTCAAGAACGGCTTTCTCGCTGCAATACTTTCAGAAGCTGAAATCGCAGAACTCGGCGCCGCCATTGCCGCCGACCCGGACATGCCGGTCACGGTCGATCTCGAGCAGCAGACCATCGCCCGCGGCAATCGCAGCTTTGCCTTCACCATTGATCCGGTCAGCCGCAATCAGCTGCTCAACGGCTGGGACGACATCGACTTGACGCAGAGCCACCGCGAGCGCATTGCCGCGTTCAAGGCCGCCGACCGCGACCGCCGGCCGTGGGCGCTACCGCCGCAGGTTTGAAAAATTATTCGTGCCGATGATGCGGCGCGTGCCGGTAGTGCAGTTTCAGGAGATCGATACCGTAGTCGTTGCCGTTCGGCGCGCGCACGATGGTGTGGACGTGGAATTTTGCCGGCTCGGCGTTGGTCAAAAACACGCCGGCATGGTGATCGAATTCGATGAAGATCACCGGGCTCTGAATCCGGTAGTAGAACGGGCTCGTCTCGCTGAACCCGCCGATCCAGCAAAAATGCGTGTCGGCGAGGTGCCGCTCCACCTCGTTAAGCCGCGCCGCGAGCGGCCCGGCGGGCAGCGGCGCGACATAAGCCGCAACCAGGTCCATCAGATCGCGCCGTTGCAGCGCCGAGAGCGCTGATCCGCGCAAGCCTTCATACGGCACGATCCGGTTGTCCTGGAACGCGCCGCCGAGATGCAAATTGTCGGCGAAATGCCGCCGGCCGGCCGGCAAATCTCCGCCCATCATCGAATGCGCGACGATCGCCGCCTGCCGCTGCTCGTTCGACAGCGATCGCATCAAGGCAAGACCGGCGCGCTCCTCATCTTCGAACAGACGGGTGCCGGCGAACGGTCCGGTGTCGGCATAATTGGGCTCGGCGCCGAAGAAACACGGCGTGAGCGTCATCTGCCGGCCGATGACGAAGCAGTTGAGGCAAAGATGATGGCCGAACAGCTGCCAGCCCCACGGCTCCGATTCTGACGGCGTGCCGAACAGGCAAAAAATGAAGGCCCATTCGCCCAGCACCTCCGGCCCGCCGACCAGCTCGCCCAGAAAACGGTTGAGCCGCATGACGTCGCGGGTGACGTCGTAGCCCTTGCCGCTGAGGCTCGCGCGCACGACCGCCATGACCGCTTCGCGGATCGGCGCATCCACTTCGTCGAGCCGCAGCCCGTGATGCTCGACGTAAAGTTCGGTGTTCTGCCAGTGCCGCCACAATTGCGAGTCGACCGGGAATGACATCGCACCGCGCTGCCCCGGCGAAAGACGCCGCAGCAAGTCCCTGACCGCCGCCACCATGGCCGGCGTCGGCGCGTCCGCGGGCTGGAGCGAAAACAGGCCGGGCCGGACGTGGCCGTCCGTGGTCATGCCGGTAAACGGCGCGGCGGCGAGCTGCGCCCAGGTATCGAACAAATCTTTGGCGCGCGGATTTTGCATGCGCGCCTGCGCATGCGCGCGCGGCGTTGCCGCCGCGATGTTGCCTTGCCCCGGTGCGGGAATGAACGGCCGATAATCGGGACGGCTCATTTTGACGGAAGAATTCCGCGCTAGAATCCAACGCCGAGCATTGGGAGGATGCGTTGCAGGATGGCCGCAAGACAAACCAACACGACCAGCAGCTTGAGCAAATTCGCCAGCCGACCATCGCGGACAAACCGGTCGATGACCCAAAACAGGATCGCACCGACAACGACAATAATCAGCACGTTAATCAGGACGAAGATCATGACGGCCTCGCGAAATCGGGCGGGCTATGGATGGCTTGCCCCCGCAGCCCGCCGGGGCGAAGGGTGGCGGAGAGGGAGGGATTCGAACCCCCGATACGGTTGCCCGTATGCCGCATTTCGAGTGCGGTGCATTCAACCGCTCTGCCACCTCTCCGCAAGACCGAGATAGCTCGAAGCGTCGCGCGCCGTATTTAGCCGCAGGACAGACGCCGGACAAGGGCGCTATCCGTGCGGTTTCCCCAACAGCAGAAGATTGGCGGCAAAGGCCAGCACCGCGCCGGCGCAGATGATGACGACCATCGGCTGCGGCGTGCCGTTGGCGAGCCAGCCGATTGCCGCGCTCACCAGCGCGCCGGCGCCGAATTGCAGCGCGCCGGCCAGCGCCGCCCCTGCCCCGGCGCGGTTCTGCGCGACTGTCAGCGCGCCGGAGATTGCATTCGATGCCACCACGGTCAGGAGCGACAGCACCAGGAACAGCGGCACGGCAATGCCGGGAATGGCGCCAAAGCCGCCGACGCCGGTCGCGAGCAAAACGAGACTGAAAGCGGCCCCAGCGGCGCAGGCGAACCGCAAAAGCCTGTCGGCGCCGTAACGCACGACGATCCGGCTGTTGAGGTAACTTGCCGCAATCATCCCGATCATGTTCACGCCGAACAGGAAGCCGTAATATTGCGGCGGCACGCCGAAATATTCGATGTAGACGAACGGCGAGCCGGCGAGGAAGCCGAACAGGCAGAAAAAGTAGAACGCCGAGCAGGCGACGTAGCCGAGGTAGCGCGGCGTGCGGAACAGCTGGACATAGCCGAGCAGCATCGCCAGCGGATTTGCTTGGTTGCGGCGCGACGGATCGAGCGTCTCGGGAAGCAAGAGCACGGCGGTGAACGCCAGCACCCCGAACGCGACCAGCACCCAGAAGATCGCGCGCCAGTCGAGCCAGAGCAGCACTTGGCCACCGATCAGCGGCGCCACGATCGGCGCCGATGCGGTCACCAGCATGTTGAGCGACAGGATACGGGCGCTCTCGTTGCGATTGTAGAGATCGCGGACCATCGCCTGCACGGCAATTGGCACAACCGAGCCGCCGAAGGCTTGCAGAAAGCGCCAGACCACGATGGTGGTCATGCTGGTGGCGAGCGCACAGCCGACCGAAGCAATAACGTAAAGAACAAGGCCGGCGGCGAGCGGGCGCTTGCGGCCGAAGCGGTCGGCGATCGGCCCGAGCAACAACTGACCGGTGCCGAAGCCGATAAAAAAAGCCGACAGTGTGAACAAAGTCTGTGCTTCGTTGGCGGAGAGTGCATTGCGCAGCATCGGCAGCGCCGGCAGATAAATATCGATGGATAGCGGCGCGATCGCCGACAGGAATCCGAAAATAAAAATCCGGCCGCGTTCGCCGACGATGCGGTGAGGCATTTCACTCACAGCGGCCGGATGCGACGGCGCGCGACCAGGGGACGGGCATTGCGGTCAACTGCCGGTAAACACCGGCTTGCGCTTCTCCATGAACGCGGTGCGGCCTTCGGTATAATCGCGGCTCTTGAAGCAGGCCTCCACCATTTCGTTCACGCGCCCGACGTCGCGCTGACTTTCGTCCTTGAGGATCTCGCCGACGGTGTATTTGACCGCCTTGATGGTGAGCGGCGCGTTGGCGCAGATCATGTCGGTGATGGCTTTCACCGCGCCTTCGAGCTCGGCCACCGGCACGACGCGATTGACCAGTCCCATCGCGTAGGCCTCCTGCGCGTCGAACTGGCGGGCGGTGTAGAATATCTCCTTGGCGAACGACGGCCCGACGATGTCCACCAGCCGCTTCAATCCCGCATAACCGTAACCCAGGCCGAGCTTCGCCGCCGGCACGGCAAAGCGCGAATTGTCGGAGCAGATGCGCAGATCGCAACACGAGGCGAGCCCGAGCCCGCCGCCGACGCAATAGCCGCGGATCATGGCGATAGTCGGCTTGGGAAACTCGGCGATGCTGTTGAAGGTCGCCGCCGTGGTCTCGTCATAAGCGCGCACGCCCTCAAGGGTGGCCCGTTCGCTGCCGAACTTGGAGATGTCCGCGCCGGAGACGAATGCCTTGCCGCCGGCGCCGGTCAGCACCACGACGCGCACGTCGCCGTCGGCCGCGAACGCGTCAAGGGCGTGCTTGGCCGCTTCCCACATTTCCAGCGACACGGCGTTGAGCCGTTCGGGATTGTTGAAGGTGACGACGCCGACGCCGGCTTCCTTGCGCGAGAGCAGCTTGTCGGTTGGGGTCATTGTCAGCCGCTCCCTGGTCTTCCTTGCTACACCGCTTTGGCCTTGCGCAGCGTGGCGATCTCGCGCGCGGAAAAGCCGAACTCTCTAAGCACGGCATCGGTATGCTCGCCAAGCTTGGGCGGACGCGCCACCAGGCGCGACGGCGTGCGCGACAGCGACACCGGCTGGCCGACCAGGCGCAGGGCGCCGTTGCCTTTGCCGGCGACTTTTTTCGCAATGCCGAGGTGCTTGACCTGCGGGTCGGCGAACATTTCGTCGATGGAATAGATCGGCCCGCACGGCACGCCGGCGCGGTTGAGGCGCTCGATCCATTCGGCGCTGCTGCCGCTTTGCAACAGCCGGTCAATCGCCGCATTGAGCGCATCGCGGTTGTTCGAGCGCGCCTCGGCGGTGCGGTAGTCGGGGTGTTGCGCCAGCGTCTCGTCGCCGATAGCGCGGCAAAACCGTTCCCACATCTTGCCGCCGGTGGTGGCGATATTGATGTAGCTGTCGCGCGTCTTGAATGCGCCGGTCGGAATGGTGGTCGGATGATTGTTGCCGGCCTGCCGCGCCACTTCGCCATCGACCAGATATCGCGCGGCCTGAAAGTCGAGCATGAAGATCTGCGTCTGCAAGAGCGACGTCGCGACCGCTTGGCCCTTGCCGGACTTCTCCCGTTCGAGCAGCGCCACCAGGATGCCGAGCGCCGCGAACAAGCCGGCGCTCAGATCAGCGACCGGAATGCCGACACGGAACGGTCCGTGTCCGGGCGGTCCGGTGATCGACATCAGTCCGCCCATGCCCTGCGCAATCTGGTCGAAGCCGGGCCGGTCGACATAGGGACCGTCCTGGCCGAACCCGGAAATGCTGGCATAGACGAGGCGTGGATTGAGCTTGCGTAGCGCCGGATAGTCGATGCCGAGCCGTTTCTTCACCGCGGGCCGGAAATTCTCGACCACCACGTCGGCCTTCCTGACCAGCCGCTTGAAGGCGGCGAGCCCGGCCGGCGACTTGAGGTTGAGCGTCATGCTGCGCTTGTTGCGGTGGAGATTTTGAAAGTCTCCCGCTTCGCGCGGCCCGCCCATCGGTTCGTCGGCGCTGGGCGGCGCCTCGATCTTGATGACTCTGGCGCCCCAGTCGGCAAGCTGGCGAACGCAGGTCGGGCCGGCCCGCACTCGCGTCAGGTCGAGCACGGTGAAGCGCTTGAGAGCCTGCGAGGCGCGGGGAAAGGACACTCCGTGAACTCCGTCGTGCGGCCAACGAAACGCCGGAAGGGGCCAGAACTTCCCCGATCCGGCCGTTATTGTCTACCGGCGCCCAGAGCGATCAACGCCCGTCGTTCACATAACAGCGATGCGCTAAGCTCCGGCCGGGCGCAGCCATCTTTCGGGCGCTTTCGGCGGACGATCATGCATTCGTCAACCGGGGCGCATGTCGCATGAGGAATTGCCAAACATGATCGATTTTCGCCGCGCAATGATTGCCGTTGGCATCGCAGTCGTTGCGACCACCGCCGTCGCGCAGGAGCAACACGGCCGGTCCCCGGGCGAGCGGCCCGGCCGGCCGGAGCAAGGTCACCCGGAGCAAGGCGGTCCCGGAGTCCTTTCGCTGCTGCCGGCAGATTCCGTCACCGAGCACAGCATCGACACGTCCGCCGGCAAGCTCGCCTATACCGCGACCGCGGGCACGTTCTCGCTGTTCGACCAATCGGGCGAGCGCTCGGCCGCGGTCTTCTATACCGCTTTCACAGCGAAGCCGAACGATCCGCGGCGGCCGGTGACTTTCGTCTTCAACGGCGGGCCCGGCGCCGGCTCCGCCTTCCTCAATCTCGGCCTGGTCGGTCCGCGCATGGCCGCGTTCGGCAACGGCTATGACGGCGCCAATGTCCGCCTCGTCGACAATCCGGACACCTGGCTTACCTTCACCGATCTGGTGCTGATCGACCCGGTCGGCACCGGCTGGAGCCGGCCGGCCAAGCCCGACGGTGGCAGCGATTTCTGGGGCGTGCGCCGCGACGCCGACTCGCTGGCGAAAGTGATCGCCCTCTATGTCGCCAAAAATGGCCGCGTCAGCGCGCCGAAGTTTATTTTGGGCGAAAGCTATGGCGGCTTCCGCGCCGCCAAGGTGGCGCGCGCGCTGCAGAGCAATCAGGGCATTGTGGTGAGCGGCATCCTGATGATATCGCCGCTGCTCGAAGGCATCTTCCAGTACGGCGGCGACCGCTTCGCGCTGACCGCGGCTTTGAAATTACCGTCGCTGGCGGCGTCCGAACTCGAGCGCAAGGGAAACTTCAGCAATGCGGCCCTGGCGCAGGCGGAGCGCTTCGCGCTCACCGACTATCTGGCGGCGCTCGTCGGGCCGCCGCTGCACGGCGATGCGGCGCGCGCGTTCTATGCGCGTGTCGCGCAGATGACCGGCTTGCCGGAAGACGTCGTCGCCCGCGAGCGCGGTTTCATCCGCGACGACTACATCAAGGATCTGCGCTCGAACGACCACAAGATCGTCAGCCAATACGATGCGACCTTCGCGGTCGACGACCCCAATCCCGAATCGGCGTCGGCGCACGGACCGGACCCGTTTCTCGACGGCTTTATTCGCGCTTACGGCAGCGCCTTTGTCGCTTATGCGCGCGACGAGCTCGGCTTCAAGACTGAGATGAGCTACAACCTGCTCGCGGCGGAAGTCTCCGGCAAATGGGACTGGAACGAAGGCGGCGGCCGCGGACAGGCGAGCGCGACCGAAGATTTGCGCGAACTGCTCGCGCTGACCCCGTCATTCCGGCTGCTGATCGCGCACGGCTATAGCGACATGGTCACGCCGTATTCGGATTCCCGTTACGTGCTCAACCACATCCCGGCAAGCGTGGACGGCGAGCGCGCGGAGCTTCGGCTCTATCGCGGCGGCCACATGTTCTATGTGGACGCGCAATCGCGCAAAGCCTTCACCGCCGACGCGCGGACGATGTATCCGGCGCCCTGAGGGACGCAGCCCAACGTGCTTCACTGCGGCGGCTCTTTGTCTCACCACGAGGCCGCCCGATAGCGTGTTTGGGCCGATCTGGAATTCCCTTTCCGCGTCGAAGATGCCTGCCACCCGCCGTTTTGGCGCCCATTGCATCGCGCGGGTGAATCCCGTTTTATGGCACCAAAGGGTCGCTATCCGCGGCTAACGAAGAACCGATGGGGAGAACACGATGTCAAAGGAATTTTTCAGTCGTCCGCTGCGTCGCCGCACGCTGCTCAAGGCCGGTTTTGCGCTTGGCGCCATGCAGGTCGCGTGCCCCTTCGTCGTGAAGTCGCAGGCGGACGAGTCAGTCAAGATCGGTCTCGATAATCCTCTCACCGGCACTTACGCCGCACTCGGCAAGAACGAACTGATTGGCGCACAGCTCGCCATCGATCAGATCAACGCCAAGAACGGGATTCTCGGCCGCAAAGCCGAGCTTCTGGTGGAGGATTCGACCAGCGCCGACGCCGCCACCGCGGTGCAGAAGGCAAACAAGCTGATCGACCGCGACAAGGTCAATTTTCTGATCGGCAACATCAATTCGGGGCTGGCCCAGGCGATGGCGAATGTCTCATTCGAAAAAGGTGTGTTTCATATCGTCCCTGGTGGCCATACCGATACCGTCACCGGCACCCAATGCCATTGGAACGTTTTCCGCGTTTGCAATACGACGCGCATGGAAACGAATTCGGTTTCGAAATTGCTGCTCAATCAGTATGGAAAGAAATGGTACTTCATCACTACCGATTATGCCTTCGGTCACGGTCTGCAGAAGGGATTCGAGGCAAGCCTCAGCGCCGCCGATGGCACCAAGGTCGGCGCCGATCTGGTACCGCTGCAGACAACCGATTTTTCCTCTTATCTGATCAAGGCGCAATCAGCCGGGCCGGACGCGATCATCCTGCTGCTGGCTGGCGATGACATGATCAATTGCCTCAAGCAGGCGGTTCAGTTCGGGCTCAATCAGCGCTTCCACATCGCCGGCGCACAGCAGGAACTTGAAGTCAATCTCGGCCTGCCGCCGGAGGCGCTGTTCGGCGACTGGGTGTTCGAGTGGTATTGGAAAGAGCCCGGCGTTCCGCACGTCGAGGAATTCGTCGCCGAGGTCCGCAAGCGCAGCGGCGGCAAAGTACCGACCGCTCGGACCTGGTTCGGTTTCACAGCGATACACACGTGCAAGCTTGCTGCCGAAAAGGCGAAATCGCTTGAGGCGGTCAACATGGCCAAAGCGATGGAGGGACTTGCCTTGCCGCCCGAGATCGCGCTGATGCCGAGTAACCCGTATTACCGCGCCGGCGATCATCAATTGATGCCGACGCTGTTCGTCGGCCACTCGCAGCCGGCTCCGAAGGGCGGCGATCCGGAGGATCTGTTCGCGGTTACGGAGCTGGTCAAGGGCGACGAGGCGGCGCTGTCCGTCGAACAGACCGGCTGCAAACTGGTGTGGCCGTCGTAGTCGGATTTGCCCGGAACCGGGGCCGCGCGGCCTCGATTTGATTTTTGGGAGGGGTTTCTGGCCTTGCCGATTGTTTCAGGCCGCTTGCGCTTGTGCGGCGGGCTCAATCTTGACTGCCTGACCGGCAACGATATCCCGATCGCCGCATGACGCAGCTGCTGCTTTTTAACGTCTTCAACGGCCTGATCATCGGAGCGTTTTACGCTCTCATGGCGCTCGGCCTGTCGCTGATTCTCAATCTTTCCGGCGTAATCAATTTCGCCCACGGCGGGTTTCTGGCGATCGGCGGCTATCTCGCCTACACGCTCATTCCGTATCTCGGGTTCTGGGGAGCGCTGCTGGTATCGCCATTTCTGGTCGCCGGCATCGGCACGCTGGTCGAACGCGTGCTGATCCGGCGGCTCTATGGGCGCGATCCGCTCTACAGCTTGCTGCTGACTTTCGGGCTGGCATTCATGATCGAAGATGGAACGCGCTTCATCTGGGGGGCGCAAAGCCTGCCTTACCAAATTCCGAGCTGGCTCGCAGCCCCGCTGAGCAACCGATACTTCTTCCTCACCGGCTATCGCGTTTTCATGGTGGTTTTGGTCACAATCGCCGTGCTCGGCCTGTTCCTCATTCTCAACCGCACGCGGCTCGGATTGCGTATCCGCGCCGGCACGCTCGATCTCGAGACCGTCTCGGTGCTGGGGGTCAACGTGCGCATTCTGCGCAATCTCAACTTCGGCCTCGGCATTTATCTTGCCGGGCTCGCCGGCGTGCTGGCGGTCGGCATGCTTGGGCTGCAACCAACTGTCGGCGATAACCTCATCATGCCCAGCTTCATTGCCATTATTGTCGGCGGCCTCGGCTCATTGCCGGGCACGCTGTTGGGCGGATTGCTGATCGGCGTCGCCTCCGGCGTCACCAGCGTGTTCTTTCCTTCCGCGAGCGAGGCGGTCATCTATGTGATGATGGCCGCAATCCTGATCGTCCGGCCCCGCGGCCTGCTCGGCGAAGAAGGCCGCTTTTGATGCGGCCGCTCGATAAACGCGCAGCCGATGCTTTGGTCTGGGCGCTGCTGCTGACCGCACCGTTCTGGCTGACGCACGTTGGCGGCTATGTCGAGCTTGGCAGCCGTGTCATCATCTACGCATTGGCGGCGATGGCGCTCAATTTTCTACTCGGTTTCACCGGCGCGTTGTCGTTCGGCCATGCCGCTTATTTCGGGCTCGGCGCCTACGGCACCGCCCTCACCATCAAATATCTCTATCCGAGCACACCGGTCGGCATGCTGGTCGGCATCATCGCCGCGACAATCGCCGCGGCGATCATCGGTCCGATGATCGTGCGGCTGCGCGGCGTGTATTTCGCGATGTGCACGATTGCTTTCGGGCAGGTGTTTTATTTCATTGCTTTCCAGTGGTCGTCGGTCACCGGAGGCGACGACGGTGTCAGCGCCTGGCATCGGATGCCGTTGCAGCTGGGCTTCGCCAGCATCGAAATCTTCAAGGACAACAAGGCATTTTACTATTTCGCGCTGGCGGTATTCGCGGTTTGTGCCGCCGTCATGGCGATGCTGCTGCGTTCGCCGTTCGGGCACACGCTACTGGCAATCCGCGAGAACGAGCGCCGCGCGCGTTTTCTCGGCATTCCCGTGGACCGCCATATCTGGCTGTCGTGGGTGATCTCCTGCCTGTTCGTGAGCGTAGCCGGCGCGCTCTACGCTCTGTTGAATGATTTCGTCGATCCGCGCGCGCTGCGTTGGGACCAGTCCGGCAACTTCGTCATCATGGCGGTGCTCGGCGGCATGCGCAGCTTCTGGGGACCGTTGATCGGCGCGGCGATCTTCATCGTGCTGCAGGACTACGTGTCGAGCGAAACGCAGAACTGGATGTCGTTCATCGGCCTGTTCTTCGTGCTCGTGGTTTTGTTCTTCCCGCGCGGCGTGCTCGGCATCATCCGGCGAAAGGCGGCGCCGTGAGCCTGCTGCGGATCGACAATGTCACCAAGCAGTTCGGCAGCCTGATCGCCGTTAACGGAATCTCGATGACGGTCGAGGCAGGAGAACTGCGCGCCGTCATCGGGCCGAACGGAGCCGGCAAGACGACGTTCTTCAATTTGATCAGCGGATTTCTGGCGCCAAGCTCCGGACACATCACTTTCGACGGTGAAGACATCACCGGTATGTTGCCGGCGCGCCGGGTATGGCGCGGCATTGCGCGCACTTTCCAGATTACGGAAGTGTTTCCCGAGTTGTCGGTTCGTGAAAATCTGTGCATTCCGGTCGAAGTCGCGTCAGGATACCGGTTGCGGCCCTGGCTCTCGCGCGCCGCGGTCGCCACGGTCGACGCGCGCGTGTCCGAACTGCTCGAGATGGGCGGCCTTGCCGGCAAGGCCGATCAACTGGTCGGTGAGCTGGCCCACGGCGACCAGCGTGCCACCGAGATCATGATGGCGCTGGCGCTCAAGCCCCGTCTGTTGCTGCTCGACGAACCGACCGCCGGAATGGGCGACCAGGAAACCTACGAGATGACGCAGCTCATCCGCCGCTTGCACAAGGATTCCGGGCTGACCATCGTGCTGATCGAACATGACATGCGCGTGGTCTTTCACCTCGCCGACAGGATCATGGTGCTCGATCAGGGCAAGTTCCTCGCCGAAGGTACCCCGCAAGAAATCGCGGCAAACGAGGCGGTGCAAAGCGCTTACCTGGGTCAAGCGGCATGAGCGCAGCACTGTCCGCCGAAGGGCTCCACACCTATTACGGGAAAAGCCACATCCTGCACGGCGTCAGCCTTGCGGCAACCGAGGGCCAGGTGACGGCGCTGCTTGGCCGCAACGGTGCCGGCAAAACCACGACACTGCGCAGTGTGATGGGCCTCACGCCGCCGCGCTACGGCCGCGTCACCATTTTGGGTGCCGAGACCACCGGCTGGGCGCCGTTTAGGATCGCCGCGTTGGGAGTCGGCTATGTCCCGGAAGGCCGCAAGATATTCCCCAATCTCACCGTCGAGGAAAATTTGCTGGTGCCGATCGAGCGGCCGGGGCCGTGGACACTCGACAGCGTCTACCGGCTGTTTCCCGGGCTTGCCGAGCGGCGGAGCAACCGCGGCCGGCAGCTTTCCGGCGGCGAACAGGAAATGCTCTCGATCGCCCGCGCGTTGTTGCTCAATCCCAAGCTACTCATTCTCGATGAGCCGTCGCAAGGACTGGCGCCGCTCATCACCCGCGAAGTCTTCCGTATCGTCGCGCAAATGCGAACCGAGGGCATTTCGGTGCTGCTGGTCGAGCAGAATGTGCGGATGAGCCTCGAAATCGCCGACCACGCTTACGTGCTCGATGACGGTCAGGTGGTTTACTCCGGGCCGGCGCGCGAGCTTGCCGCCGATGAGGCGCGCGTCCGATCGCTGGCCGGCGCCAGCGCCGACGAATGGACGCCGCGATAGCCGGCCGGCAATAGCGGAATGGTCACTCGCCGAGATAGGCGGCCTTGACCTTTTCGTCCTTGGCCATAGCCGCGGCGGTATCGGCGCCGACGATGTGCCCGTTGTCGAGCAGATAGCCGCGATCGGCGATGGCGAGGCTCTGCTTGGCGTTCTGCTCCACCAGAAAGATGCCAACGCCGGCTTCCTTGATGCGGCGAAGCGTGCGGAACAGCTCGGTGCATAGAACCGGCGCAAGCCCGAGCGAGGGCTCATCAAGCAGGAGAATAGACGGCGCCGACATCATCGCCCGGCCGATCGCCACCATCTGCCGCTCGCCCCCGCTCATCGTGCGTACCAGCTGCTTTGGGCGCTCCTTCAGCTTGGGAAACAGATCGAGCACGCGTTGCAGATTTTGTGCTTCCAGTGCTCGCGCGCGGGCCGGATACGCGCCCAAAAGGAGATTTTCTCGCACGGTCAGGTCGGCGAAGATGCCACGATCTTCCGGTACCAGCGCAATGCCGGTTTCGACGATCTCATACGGCGGCCGGTGGGTAATGTCGGTCCCGTCCATGAGCACCGTGCCGCCGTCCGTTTTACGCGTCTGCCCGGCGATCGCGCGCAGGAATGTACTCTTGCCGGCGCCGTTGGCGCCGAGCATGACCACGATCTCGCCCTTCGATACGGAGGCCGAAACGTTCTCCAACGCGCGATGACGGCCGTACAAAACCGAAATGTTGCGGCTCTCAAGCATTTTCGTCTCCGAGATACGCCCGGATCACGCCTTGGTCCGCCAGCACTTCGGCCGGCGTACCTTCGGCAATCTTGGCGCCGGAGCTCATGACGATGCAGCGATCGCACAGGCTGCGGATCGCATGCATGACATGCTCGACAATGATGATGGTGCAGCCCTCTTTGCGCAATTGCTCGATCAGCGCGATGCCGATTTTCAGCTCGGTCGGATTGAGGCCCGCGAGCCACTCGTCGAGCAGGAGAACTTTTGGGTCGGAGGCCAGTGCGCGCGCGAGCTCGACGCGCTTTTGGTCGATATAGGTCAATGCCGACACAAATGCGCCGCCGGCGTTCGGCAAGCCGACGCGCCGCAACAAGCCATGGGCGTAATCGTCAAGTTCCTTGCCCCAGCGGCGGGCGTGACCGAATACGCCGCCGGCCGCGACATTTTCAAGCACGGTCATCGCCGGCAACATCCGCACCAGTTGAAAGGTGCGCGCCAAACCCTTGTTCGCGACCTGGCTGGCGCCGACGGCGGTGATGTCGTCGCCGTATAGTTTGATTGCTCCGGAGGTCGGTCTGAGCGCGCCGGAAATCAAGTTCATCACGGTCGTCTTGCCCGACCCGTTTGGCCCGATCAAGCCGAGGACCTCTTTCTCGGCCAGCGAAAACGACATGTTCTCGACCGCGACCAGGCCGCCGAACCGCTTGGTGACACCGGCCGCCGACAGGGCCTCGCTGGCGGCAACCTCAGGCACTGGTCTTGCCCCGTTGTAGAAGATTCTTCACTGCCGCCGAGCCATTCACCACGCGCTGCAAGACGCCAGGAACCGAGCCATCGGTTTTTCCCCGCTTGTTCCAGGCGCCCTCGATAAGCCCGGTGATACCGTTCGGAATGGCATAGACGATCAACAGGAAGCAAACGCCGAGCAACAAGGTCGTCTGGTCGGGGAACTCGATCGACATCAGCTCCCACAAGAGCGTGAACGGAATGACGCCCAGCAGAGGCCCCCATAGACGGTGGGTGCCGCCAAGCAGCGCCATGATCACCACCTGAAACGACAGGAATGGATTAAACGCGACGACCGGTTCGACATAGCCCCAGCGCGGCGCGATCAGAGCGCCGAGGATCGATGCAAAGGCGCTGGAAATGACGAACAGCACCACTTTGGCGCGCGCGGTATTGATGCCGCAGTGCACGGCGACGACTTCGTCGTTGCCGATGATGCGCAAGGCAAAGCCGAGACGCGAGCGCCCGATCCACCACCCGGCCACATAGATGATCCCGGTCAGCAGCAAAAGCTGCCAGTAGTACATCGGCTCGCTGCGGTCGATCGTGACGTAGAGTCCGCTCATGGTGCCGAAGACGTGCTGGCCCCAGGTCATGAACTGGCGCACCAGCTCGGCGAGGCCGAGCGAAAAGATGACAAAGTAGACGCCGGAGACACGCAACGTGGCGAGCCCGACGACCGCTGCCATGATCACGCCGGCAACGCCGGAAGCGACGATCAGCACCGGATAGGGCACGAGATCGATGCCCGCCGCGGTCACATACATGCCGATGCCGAAGAATGCAGCGGTGGAGAGCGCGATGTAGTTGGTCGGTCCGGAGAACAGCAGCCACGACGTCGCGAATGCCGTGTACATCACCACGGAAATTGATAACTGCAGCACGTAGCCGTCGAACACCAGCGGAACAAAACCGGCGGCGATGAAGATCAAGACGCTGATCAGCATCGTGCGCCGCTCGTGCGCGCTTACGCCCAGTGCCTCCCCCCCGACCAAGGGTGCTTTCTCGATTGTGCTCACGCGGTGCGCCTCCCAAATAGGCCTTCCGGGCGCACCAGCAGGACAATCATGAACAGGATATAAGCCGCCGCCAGCGTCAGGCCCGGGTCGATCAGCGAGGCGACCGCGGTTTCCGCAAGGCCGAGGACGAAGGCGGCGACAATCGTCCCGCGAATATCGCCGACACCCCCAAGGATGACGATAATCAGCGCTTTAAGCGTGAAGACCACGCCGTAAGACGCATCGAAGGTCAGATACATGCTCAACAGCACGCCGCCCGCCGCGGTCACTGCACCGCCGAGCGCAAAAGCGAACGCTGACGTGCGTATCACGTTGATCGAGACAAGTCCGGCCGCCGACGGGTTGACGGACACCGCACGCAGGGCCAAGCCGGCACGCGTTTTATGCAGCCAAAGATACAGCCCAGCGCAAAGCAGGATCGAGCAACCGAATGACACGACGCGATTGAGGCCGTAGCGCTCGCCAAAAATATAAATCGGCTCCGACAAATAGGAGTAGTCGGAGTATTGCGCGCCGAATGCCGCAACCATGATGCCGATGAAGATGAAGCTGATACCGAACGTCGCCAGAATGCTGTCGACTTCGAGCTTGCCCTGGTTCTTGGCTCGGCGAACGAGCGGCAGGATCAGTATGCGGTAGATCGCCCAGTTCAGCGCGAAGGCCAGCGGGACCACAAACAACAGCGCGAACAGCGGACTCGCCTTGGTCCCCGCAAAGAACCAGAACGCGCCAAACGCCCCGGCGATCAGCACCTCGCCGTTGGCGAGATTCATGATGCGGGCGACGCCGTACTGCAATTGCAGACCCATCGCCATCAAGGCATAGGTGCCGCCGAGCAGCAGGCCGATGATGACGATATCCATGTCGAACAGATTAAACGATTACTGTTGCCCGGCGCGCTTGCTCGTGGCCATTCGCGGCCCGCTCAAAGGTCAGTCTGGTAAGCGTCGTCCCCGGTCGTTCTCAACCGGGGACGATCACCATGACTTGCATACTTTGGCTCAGCGAAGTGCGGTCACGCCGCCTTCGCAGCACTGAGGATTCTTATCCCCAGCTGCTCTTCAGCTTGACCTCTCCATACTTGGAGAAGCCTTCGCCATTGACCGCGTTGAAGAAGCCACCTTGCCACTGGCCGACGGTGTACACCTTGTCGAGGATCTGGCCGGGCAACTCGACTTCGCCCACAAGCGTCTTGAACTTTCGATTACGGAAGTGCGCCGCGATCGCTTGCCGGTCCATCGAGCCGACCGCTTCGATCGATTCAGTGAGCATCTGAAGCATCGAATAGTAGAACGGGCTTCCCCAATAGTCGGCGTCGACTTTCGTCACTTCCTTATGCTTCTTGTAGAAGGCGCGGATTTCGGGCGAGTCAACGACGCCGCCGGCGCCGAGAATGTTTTCGGCCGCTGCACCGTTCTTCGCCGAAAAGCCCTGGAAGGCGGTTCCCACGGCGCTGTAGTAGGCCTTGACGTTGAGGCCTTCGATCTTGGCCGTGTCGGCAAGGCCGAACGTGTCCGGCGGATACGACCAGGCGACGAACGCGTCCGGAGCAGCGGACTTGGCGGCCTTGACGACCGGCGTGTAGTCCTGCGTTCCGAGCGGATAGGACTTGTCGTAAACGATTTCGAAGCCGGCTTCCTTGAACAGCGGCCGTCCGGCATTAGCAAGCTCGATGCCGAAGTCGTCGCCAACGTTGACGACGGCGACTTTGTTGCCGATCTGACCGCTGTCCTTCAGCTTCTTCAGCACGCCAATCGCGCCCTTGGCGAAACTCGTGGTCGTTCCCTGGAACATGAAGAAGTTGGGATACTTCTTGACGAGCCCCGCTGCCTGATCGGTAACGCAGGCTTGCGTCAGTTGCGGATAGTTATATTTCGCGAAGGTCGGCGCGCAGGCGAGATTAAAGCCGGTGGCGTAGTTGCCTCCGATCCAATCGGCCTTGTCCACTGTGGCGAGACGCTCGACGGCCTTAATGGCCTCGGGCGGCTGCGTGCGATCGTCGTATTCGATCAGCTGGATCTTGGCTTGGCCGCTTTTCAGCTTGAGGCCGCCACGCTCGTTAACCTCGTAGGCCCACAGCTGATAAGGCGGGAAGTGAGTAACCGCCGCGCCTGGAGCAAGCGGACCGGTTTTCGCACCGACCACGCCGACCCTCACAACGCCAGCTTCCGCCTGGGCAGCGCGCACGAATGGTGCGGCCACCGCCGTCGCGGCAGTGTATTTCAGAAATTCGCGCCGTCTCATGAAATCCTCCCTGGATCCGTGCGCTGTCGGGTTGACCCCGGCATTTTTCCGCGCGGCAGCATGATAGCTGCATAAACATCGGTTGCAAAGAGCCAGCCGCGTTCGGTATGCGCACATGCCGCGCGCCCAAATCACAGGAATTAACGCTCCACGGTCATGCCGGATACGTGGCTAAACCTCGCAAAGCCATGTGGGCGTCCGCCCCGTTGATTAAAGAAGCGCCAATCGGCGATGCTGATGTCGATAAGGCCGGACGAAAAGAAGCCTAGCGATTGACGCAGCAGTCGCGCGTTCACGATCAGCCGGCTGGACCAGGATCGAGTCCATATTTTTGGCACATCTTGCGGACGATCTCGGTGTCCTTGCCACCGGCGATGAGGCCGACCACCGCGGTGGTCAGCTTGCCGCCCGCGATGGTGCCTTCGACGATGTACGCCTGCCAGCCGCTGTAGGCGGCGTACGGGCTGTTCGCTTTCACCATCCCGCAATAGTTGATGTTGCCGTCTTCGGTGTTCGCAATTTGCGGCCACCTGTACTGCGCCGAATTCGGGTTGGTGACCGAAAGCCCGACCGCATGGCTGACCACCGCCTTCTCTTCCGGTGTGAGGTCGCGTTTGCCGATGCCGGTGGCGTCCTGAATGTGATTGAGCCCGAGCAGATCCTGAGCCGTCGCATGTCCTGAAGGCGAGGATGGCGAGGTGGCGCATGCGGCAAGCGCAACGCTGGCGGCCAATGAAAAAACGAGCGGAAGGACGCGCGGCAGCGACCGATGATTGGCGTTGCTCATTGCTTTCGTTGATTTCCCCGACCTGCCACCATCATAGCCCCGGGCCGGCCGACAGAACAATCGCAAGCGGTGAGGCGGGCGATTCGATTTCGGCGTTCATCGGCACGGTTTCCGCTCCGACGGCGACGGTATTTTGCCCGGCAGCGGCGTTTTCTCGGCGCCTTGTGAGGATTTTCCCAACTGCGGCATATTTGCAACGCTCGGTCGCAGACACGGCCCGATTAAAAAAACCCCGTCGGAAGCGGACTTTGATCCCCTTTTGATTGCCCTTGGCAATCGTCCCGCATCCGCCGCCGGCGTCGCGTCGGCGATCAGACGGCGAGTGTGGCTTTCCTGCACTAGAGGCGGCCACGCCGCCGTCTATAAGGTCGCCGCGTCAATGAGGAGAGCTACCAATGAAGAAAATCGCATTAGCACTCGTCGCGGTGCTTTCTCTCCTGAGCGTCGCGGGCTGCACAACTGCTCCCCCGCCACCGGTGGTGACGAAGGGCTGATGGGCTGGACAGCTTGAAATTGGGGAAGGGCCGGCCTTGCGCCGGCTCCTTTTCTTTTGAGGGCCACTTTCCGCCGACGTGAGGCTGGAGGCCTGGAACCAGGACGCCGTCGGCGTCAACTCGCGGCGCTCAGCAAAAGCGGCAACTGCGCGACAACGGTGTTGCGGCCGCGCCGCTTGGCCGCATACAGCGCCCGGTCGGCGGCCTCGACCAGGTCGGCGGCTGGCTGGCCCGGTTGCGGCACCATCGCATCGACGCCGACACTGATGGTGACAAGTCCGCGGTTGGTTTCGGCATGCACGATGAGCAAATCTTCGATCGCCCGGCGCACTTCTTCCGCAAGCGCCGTGGCACGGACGATATCAAGCCCGGGCAGCAGCAGAGCGAACTCTTCGCCGCCATAGCGGGCAACCACAACGGCTTCTTCCAGGGTGACCAGCGAGAGCGTTTCGCCGACCGCGCGCAAGCAGGCATCGCCGCGCACATGCCCGTAGCGGTCGTTGAACAGCTTGAAATGATCGATGTCGATCATCATCAATGCCAGCGGGCGGCAGCCTTCGCCCGCCCGCCGCCATTCGCCGTCCAGCTCGCGGTCGAAGCCGCGCCGGTTGGCGAGGCCGGTAAGACCGTCGAGGCTCGCCAATTCCTCGAGGTGCTGATTGGCAATCTGCAGTTCGTCTTCGCGACCGGCCAGTTTGCGCGCCATATCGTCAAAAGCGGCCGCCAGCGGCTCGAACTCCGCGAGCCAGGATTCGTCGGCAGCGCGCACTTGCAGGTCGCCGCGGCCCAGCCGCGTCGCCATGCGCACCAGCGTACGAATCGGCCGCAGGATCAGCCGCTCCCCGCCGAACCAAGCGGCAAGCAGCACAAGCAAACCGAACAAAGCCAGCTGCACATAGGCGATGCTGATCTCATGGTCGATGCCGCTATGCACGGCCGCCTCGTCGAGGCCGATGGCCAGGCGCGCGCGAGTCCACGGGAGCCGAATATACGCAAAGATGCGCCGCACGCCGTCGAAGCCGGCGATGGTCATCGTGCCTTCGTCGTTGGCCAGCATTTCACGCACGAGCGGATGGGCGGCAAAATCCTTGCCGATCAGCTCGCTTTGATCGGCCGATGCCGCGAGCAGCGTGCCGCTGCCGTCGATCAGATCGACGGAAGTTTCGGGCCGCCGCGCTGCGGTCGCGGCGAGATCGCTCATCCACTTCAGATTGATCGACGCCAGAATGATCCCATTGACCGAGCCGTCTTCATTCACGACCGGGTAGGTCGCGATAAGCCCGGGGAGTTGATGCACCCTGCTGATAAGGTAATCGCTTAGCACGAAATCTCGCGTTCGCAGCGCGGTCTGGAAATAGCTGCGATCCGCGACGTTCAATCCGATACCGCGCGGGTCGGTGGCGCATTTGATTCGGCCGTCGACGCCCGCGAAATTAACCCCGCGAAGCCACGGAACGTGGCTGGTCAGGTTGGTGAGCGCGCGGCTGCAGTCGGCGCCGTCGGACGGCAGCCGCACATAAGCGCGCGCCAACACCTGGACCAGCGCCCGCATGGACGAAACGATCTCGCGCTGTGCCGCGGCGCCGCCACGCACCAGATCGATGACCTGAGACTGGGCCAATTCGGCGCGTTCGGCACGAGCGCGTTCGAGTCCGCGCACGCGCTCGACCATAAGCGGAGCGATCGCCAGCAGCGCGACGACGATCAGCCGGGCGCGAATGCTGAGCATCGGCTTGTTGCGCCGCGCATTCTTCGCTGACGTTTTGTGAGTCTTGGAGTCGCCGTCCGGCATAACCGTTCCCCGCCCACCGCTCCGCAGATTAGTGGTAATGCGTAAAGGCTGGTTTCGTAGCGCCGCTAAAATTTGAATCGTCCGGGCAGACCATTGACGAAATGGAAACCATGACGCGGGGGGACGGACTTGCCACGGTGCGCGCCGAAATCGGCCGCGCCTGCCGCGACGCCGGGCGGGACCCGGCCGGCGTGACCCTGGTGGCGGTGTCGAAAACCTTCGGCGCGGCGGCGATCGAGCCGGTGATCGCGGCCGGCCAGCGCGTGTTCGGCGAGAACCGCGTGCAGGAGGCCAAGGTAAAGTGGCCGCCGCTGATCGCCAACCATCGCGACGTCAAGGTGCACCTCGTCGGCTCGCTGCAATCGAATAAGGCGCGCGAAGCGGTCGCGCTGTTCGACGCCATCCATTCGCTCGATCGCGCGAGCCTCGCCGAAGCGCTGGCAAAGGAGATTGCCAGGCAGGACCGCCGCCCGCTGCTCTTCGTCGAAATCAATACCGGCGACGAGCCACAAAAAGCCGGCGTGCCACCGGCGGATGCGGACGCCTTTCTAAATGCCTGCCGGGACCGGCTCGGCCTCTCCGTCTCGGGCTTGATGTGCATCCCGCCGCTCAACGAACCGCCGGCGCCGCATTTCGCCCTGACCGCCCGGATCGCCCGCCGCAACGGACTGGCGCTGCTCTCCATGGGGATGAGCGCCGACTTCGCCACCGCCATCGCCTTCGGCGCCACCCATGTGCGCGTCGGCACCGCGATCTTTGGCGCGCGGCATTCCGTCGGCTAGTTATGAACTATGATTCGGGTCTTCGGGCTGATCCGGCTGGCAAGCACTCGAAGGTCGTGCCGGCGCAGCGCGATGCAGCCGGCGGTCGGAGCAAATCCCGGCCGCGCGACGTGGATGAATATCGCGCTGCCGCGGCCGGCAATGCGCGGGCACTGGTTGTGGTCGATTTCGACAAAAAGGTCGTAGAGGCCGTCATCCCGCCAAAGCCGGTCGCCTGGTTCGCTGGCCGAGCGCCGGAACGGCTGGTTATAGCGCCGGCCGGCCGGATTTTCGCACCAGGCATCGGCACGGCCGATGCGGCGAACCGGCAGCATGGCGGCGGGGTGCGGCAGGCGGTCGGCCCGCCACCATAGCCGCACCGGATGAAAGCGGCCGCGCGGCGTGCCGCCGTCACCCTCACGCTTATCAGCCCGCACGCCGGCCCGGCCAAGCGCAACCGGCACGCACCAGGCGCCAGCGCGCAGCAAGCCCTGCGAGCGCCGGCCCGGCCGCGTGCTGACGTGGATCGTACCGAAAGAGACCAGCCGCATGTCCTGATCGTTGGCGCGCAGGCGATTTCCCAACGCCCGTTTGCTCTTGTATCCTTGAATGCTCTAGTCGCGCCAAGCAAAATTGCGACCTTGCGATTGATGTAAGCCGCGTTTTGACCGGCGGACGAACGGCCGCGGGAGCCCGGGTTTAATGCCGAACACGCGCAAAATCCTTATCGTCGACGACGATGCCGAATTGCGCGATGCGCTGACCGAACAATTGTCGCTGCACGAAGAATTCGAAGCGGTCGCGGCGGAGAACGGCACAAAAGGCGTGCAGGCGGCCAAGGCCGGGCAGATCGATCTCGTGATCATGGACGTTGGGCTTCCCGACATCGACGGCCGCGAAGCCGTGCGCATCCTGCGCAAGAACGGATTCAAGGCGCCGATCATCATGCTGACCGGCCATGACACCGATTCCGATACGATCCTCGGTCTGGAATCCGGCGCCAACGACTACGTCACCAAGCCGTTCCGCTTCGCCGTTCTGCTGGCGCGCATCCGCGCGCAGCTTCGTCAACATGAGGCGAGCGAGGACGCCATCTTCACCATCGGCCCCTACACTTTCCGGCCAAGCTCGAAACTGCTGCTTAACCCCAAAGGCAGCAAGGTCCGCCTGACCGAAAAGGAAACGTCGATCCTGCGCTACCTCTACCGCGCCGGCCAGCGGCCGGTCTCGCGCGAGACCCTGCTGCAAGAAGTCTGGGGTTACAATTCCGGCGTGACCACCCACACGCTCGAAACGCACATCTATCGGCTACGGCAGAAGATCGAAAGGGATGCCGCCGCGCCTGCCATCCTTGTGACCGAGGCCGGCGGCTACAAGCTGGTGCCGTAAACCCGCGGCCATCATGACGATCGAGGATGACATCGCGTTTCTGGAGCGGATTCCAATTCTCCGCCGGCTTGGCGCGCCGGCGCTGCGCATCCTTGCAATCGGCGCCGAAAGCTATCGCGTCGATGCCGGCCAGGTGTTGTTTGCGGCCGGGGAAAGCGCGGACGGCGCCTACATCGTACAGCAGGGCTCGTTCAGCTTGCAGCCGGAGACCGGCGGCGTCACGGGTATAGTCGCCGGGCCGGGCACGCTGCTCGGCGAGGCGGCGCTGCTGGCCGAAACCAGGCGTCCGGCGACCGCTACCGCGCGGGAAGGCTCGACAGTGCTGCGCATTTCGCGCGCGATGTTCCTGAAAATGCTCGAAAGCTATCCCGATGCCGCGGCGCGGCTGCGCGAAGTAATCGCCGCACGCGCCGATCAGTGGGCGCGCGACATGGAGAATGTGCGCGCGACGCTCGCCGACGGCGGCAAGCCGGGATAGCGCTCTAGTCGGCTCTGTGGGACTTCCGGTCGCGGCGATGTTCGAGCTCGAGGCTGACCAGCCGCGCCAACAACGTCGCCGGGAACAATTGGCCGAGCACCGCTTCGAGGTTGGCGAGGCTGCGCGTCAACGGCGTAAGCGGAATGATGTCGCCAAAGCCCGCGGTGGTCAGCGTGGTGAAGCTGAAATAGAGCAGCGCAGCGCCGGTGCCGTGCTCGGCCCCGGACGGCGGCAGGCCGCGGAACGAGTCCGGCATAAGCGTCTCGACCAGGCGGTAAATCACAAAAAAGAACAGCGCGAAGTTCAGATAGAGCACCACCGCGCCCTGCACGCGATGCAGCGTTACGCGGCCGCCGCCGAACACGGCGCGGGCGATCACCCAAGTCAGCGCCGCGAGCGCCAGTAAACGTCCCCCCGCACTCAGCCACTCGGTGAGTGGCGAAGGATGCTCGGCGTAAACGAACGCTCCGAACGGGCTGAGCACAACGGCGACAACCACGAGCGCCGCAGCGACGTGGGTGCGCGATGTCACCACCAAAATGGCAACGATGAGAAGCACGAACATGCCGGGCGCGACGAGCTGCGGTATCACTCCCATGCCGGCGAGCGGCAGGACGATGAAAATAAGCACCACTTCGATGATGAGTAGAGCGGTGAGCCCGGGCTCGCGCGTCCGCTCCCGGAACGCGTGGAAATGGCCGAGGGACCGCCGGATCGACGAATGCATTTGAAGCCTCAGACGATCCGGGTCTCGTGGCCCGCCCAGTAACGCTCGCGCAAGACCCTCTTATAAAGCTTGCCGGTCGGCAGCCGCGGCAGTTCGGCTTCGAAATCGATCGAGCGCGGGCATTTTATGTGCGCGAGGTGGTCCGCGCAGAACGCCATCAGCTCGCCCGCAAGCTCTGGCCCCGGATGATTGCCGGGCATCAGCTGGACCGCGGCCTTGACCTCCTCGCCGAGATCCTCGTTCGGCACCCCGAACACGGCGGCGTCGGCGACCTTCGGATGGGTGATCAGGAGGTTCTCGCATTCCTGCGGATAGATGTTCACCCCGCCGGAGATGATCATGAAGGTCGCGCGGTCGGTGAGGTAGAGGTAACCGTCGCCGTCCAGATAGCCCACGTCGCCGACCGTGCTCATCGAGCCGTCGCTCGATTGCGCCTTCGCGGTGGCCGCCGGGTCGTTGAAATATTCGAACGGCTTGGCGGTCTTGAACCAAAGCGTGCCCGGCGTCCCGGTTGGACGGGGCTTCATCTCCTCGTCGAGCACATGAAGCTCGCCGAACAGGACTTTGCCGACCGTGCCTTTGTGCGCCAGCCATTCGGCGCTGTCGCAGGCGGAAAATCCCATTGCTTCGGTCATGCCGTAGTATTCGAGAATAATCGGCCCCCACCATTCGATCATCTGCTGCTTGACCGGCACCGGACAGGGCGCCGCCGCGTGCACCGCGCATTCCAGCGACGAAAGATCGTAACGGCGGCGCACGGCCTCGGGCAGCTTGAGCATGCGTGAGAACATCGTCGGCACCAGCTGGCTGTGGGTCACCTTGTATTGCTGGATCAGCTGCAGATAACGCTCCGGGTCGAACGTCTCCATGATGATCGCGGTGCCGCTGCGATCGACGGTGAGACTGACGGCCGCCTGCGGCGCCGAGTGATAAAGCGGCGCCGGCGACAGACAGATCATTCCGTCCCGATATCGCCATAGCTTGTCGAGAAACGTGTAAAGCGGCAGCGGCTGCGACGGCGGCTGCACCGGCAGCGGCCTTAAAATCCCTTTCGGACGGCCGGTGGTGCCGGACGAATAGAGCATGGCGATGCCGAGCGTTTCATCGGCGATCGGGGTCGCCGGAAACGCCGCGGTCGCGTCGTCGATATTTTGCACGCGCCCGCCGTCGCCCTTGCCGTCGGCGATGAGACAGAGCTCGATCCGCGGACAAGCCTTCAGCGCCGCCATCGCCACCGCGCGCTTGGCTTCCGAGGTGATAAGGATCTTGGATTCGCTGTTGTTGACGATGTAGGCAAGCTCGTCCGGCGTCAGAAAGGAATTGATGCAGGTGTAAAACAGGCCGGCGCGCGTACCGGCGCTACAGCTCTCGATATAGCGCGCGTTGTTCTCCATGAAGATGGAATAGTGATCGAGCCGGGCGAGCCCGTGCGCGCGGAACAAATGCGCCAAACGGTTGCTGCGAGCCTCAAGCTCGGCGTAAGTCACCGCTTCGCCGGTCTTCGCCATGATGAAGGCCGGTTCTTTGGCGCACGTGACCGCGTGATTGCCAGGATACATGGCGCTCCCCCTCGCTCGTTCCCCGCGCTTTTTTTACAGCGCCAGCGTCGCGGTCACCGGAACGTGGTCGGACGGGCGCCGTGCGCGGCGATAGTCTTTGGCGACCGCGACCGCCGAAACACGATCCGCCAGCATAGCCGAAGTCCAGATATGGTCGAGCCGGCGGCCGCGGTCGGATTTGGTCCAGTCGGGCGAGCGGTAGCTCCACCAGGTGTAGAGCTTGGTCGGCTCCGGCACCTGGCGGCGCACCGCGTCGACCCAACCGCCGGCTTTCTGCACGCCGATGAGCTTCTCGCACTCGACCGGCGTGTGCGAGACGACGCGGATCAGCTGCTTGTGGCTCCACACGTCGCATGCGAGCGGCGCCACATTGAGGTCGCCGACCATGATGGCGCGGTCGCCGGATGCCGGCCGCAGCGCTTTGTTGGCCTGCATCTCGTCGAGGAACGCAAGCTTATGGGCGAATTTCGCGTTCACCGCGGGGTCAGGCACGTCCCCGCCGGCGGGCACATAGAAATTGTGCAGGGTGACCGGATCCTTTAAGCCCGCGCGCTCGCCGAGCGTGATGGCGACGTGCCGGCAGTCGCTCTTGCCGCAATAGTCGCGGATCGTGGTGGTCTCGAACGGCAGCCGCGAGAGCACGACCACGCCGTGATGGCCCTTCTGGCCGTTGAGCGCCACATGCTCGTAGCCGAGCCGCTTGAAGTGCTTGCGCGGAAAAGCGTCGTCCGGACATTTGGTTTCTTGCAGGCACAAAATATCGGGGCTGACCGACTTGATGAATTTGGCGACCAGATCGATGCGATAGCGCACCGAATTGATGTTCCAGGTGGTGACGGTGAGTTGCATGCGGGAAATGGGCGTGAACAAACGGGAGGATTTATATGCGCAAGCGCGGCGCGAGGCACAAGCCTGACCGGTGGCCTAGCATCGGGCTTTGAGCGCGGAACGCACCGCCCGATTTCTGTTATCCTGCGGGAGCCGGTCGGGAGACGCGCATGAACGGTCAATCGCGACGGCCGCAGGTTGTGATCGCCGGCGCCGGCTTCGGCGGGCTGCAGGCGACCAAGGCTTTGGCCAAAGCTCCCGTCGAGATCGCGCTCATCGACGCCTACAATCACCATTGCTTTCAGCCGCTGCTCTATCAGGTCGCGACCGCGGCGCTGTCACCCGCCGACGTCGCCTGGCCGATCCGCGCCATTGTGCGCGCGCAAAAGAATGTCCGGGTGATCATGGCGCGGGTCACCGGCATCGACGTACAGCGGCGCCGCGTGCACACCAGCGAGATCGAGCTCTCCTATGACTATCTAGTGCTCGCCACCGGCTCAACCCATTCGTATTTCGGCCACGACGATTGGGCGCCGTTCGCACCGGGGCTCAAGCATATCGCCGACGCCACCGAAATCAGGCGGCGATTTCTGCTCGCCTTCGAGCGGGCGGAAGTGGTGGAGGACGAAGCCGAGCGGGCGCGGCTTCTCACCTTCGTCATTGTCGGCGGCGGCGCCACCGGCGTCGAGATGGCCGGCGCGATCGCCGAGGTGGCGCGGCGGACGTTGCGGCACGATTTCCGCCGCATCGATCCGCGCAATTCACGCATTATCCTGGTCGAAGCCGGCCCGCGCCTGTTGCCGACCTTTCCCGATCCGCTGTCGAATTACGCCACGCGCTCGCTGCAAAGCATGGGCGTCGAAGTCGAGCTCAATCGCGCCGTCACCGGCTGCGACGCGCAGGGGGTCTCGCTCGCCGGCGGCCGCATCGAGGCAGCGACGGTCATCTGGGCGGCCGGCGTGGTTGCTTCGCCGGCGGCGCGCTGGATCGGCGCCGAGCACGATCGCGCCGGCCGCATCAAGGTGAACGCCGATCTGTCGGTTCCCGGACGGCCGGAGATTTTCGCCGCCGGCGACACCGCAAGCATCGCCGACCGCGAGGGCAAACCGGTGCCCGGCATCGCGCCGGCGGCCAAACAGATGGGGAGCTACGCCGGCAAGGTCATCGCCGCGCGCGTGCTGGGCCAAAGCGCGCCGCCGCCGTTTGCCTATCACCACCTCGGCGAGCTCGCCACCATCGGCCGCAAATCGGCCGTGGTGAAGCTTGGCTTCTTTCAGCTCACCGGCTTTCTCGGCTGGCTGTTCTGGAGCGCGGTGCACATTTATTTTCTGATCGGACTGCGCAACCGCTTCGTGGTCGCGCTCAACTGGCTGTGGAGCTACATGACGTTTCAGCGCGGCGCCCGGCTGATCGGGATTGCGCGGCAGTGACCGCCGTCACTTCAAATTGTCCCGGTGGTTGATCACGAACAGATTCGGATCCGGCTTCTTCGCCGCGTCGAGATTGAACACCGCGACGGTGGTGTCGAGACCTTGCGGATCGGTCACCGTCCACTGCTTGAGCGCCAGCGTCTTGGCGTCGAACATGATCATCAGACGGTTGGTGCCGATCATGACCTGCGTTTCCTCGATCACCACGGTGACGAACGTGTCGTCCGCGGACACGCTGATAACGTTGGTATCGCGCAGGAGATCGATGCGGTCGGCGAGCAGATAACGCAGCGGCGTTTGCGATAACGGATAGAAATCCGAAGTTTCGAGCAAACGGTCGCGCACCAGCACCGAGGAGCCGTCAGCGATGATGTCGATCGGGCTCGGCGGATTGTACTGGAAGCGCACCTTACCCGGCTTCTGGATCGAAAAGGTGCCGTCGACGCGCCGGCCGTCCGGACCGACCTGCACGAAACTCCCGACCAAAGTCTGTACGCTCGACAGATAGCCGCTGATCCGGTCGAGCAATGCGCGCTGCCTATCATCGAACGCGGTCGCCTGGCCGGGCGGCGCATTCTTGCCGATCGAAAACGAGAAAGGAAAAAAGCCCTTCGTCCCGGCCTGGGGAGGCGGCGCAGGAACGGCAGGTGGGGGCGGCGTTGCGGGTACCGGCTGAGCGGCGGACGCCTTGCCGCGCGGCGACGGCGTCGGCAGCGGGACATCATCTGCATCTGCGGCGGCGGACACGACAAGTAGCGTGATGCACGCCATTGCCAGCAGAATCGTCCGCACCCCCCGTCCCGCCATAACGTCCCACTCCGTGATTGCACACCTACGCACTTGAACCAACCGCTACCGGCGCGATATGGCGAATTCGCGGCCTGCCCGGCTTAACGGGCGGCCGCTTGATTCTCAATAGCGATCGTCCTCGGCGGCCTCGACCAGAATCTCGCGCTTGCCGGCGTGATTGGGCTGGCCGACGATGCCTTCTGCTTCCATCCGCTCCACCAGCGAAGCGGCGCGGTTGTAGCCGATTTGCAGCCGGCGCTGGATATAACTGGTCGAGGCTTTGCGGTCGCGGGTCACGACCTGTACCGCCTGCTGATAAAGATCGCCGCCTTCGGCGCCGCCAATGGCGGTCGCGTCGAACACCGCCTGGCCGTTCTCGCCCTCGGCTTCTTCGGCCGTGACGGCTTCGAGATATTCCGGCGTGCCTTGCGACTTCAGGTGACGCACGACCTTCTCGACCTCTCCATCGGAGACGAACGGTCCATGCACGCGGCTGATGCGTCCGCCGCCGGCCATATAGAGCATGTCGCCCTGGCCGAGGAGCTGCTCGGCGCCCTGCTCGCCCAGGATGGTGCGGCTGTCGATTTTCGAGGTGACCTGAAAGGAGATCCGGGTCGGGAAGTTCGCCTTGATCGTGCCGGTGATGACGTCGACCGATGGCCGTTGTGTCGCCAGGATGACATGCAGCCCGGCGGCGCGCGCCATTTGCGCCAGCCTCTGCACCGCGCCCTCGATGTCCTTGCCGGCGACCATCATCAGGTCGGCCATTTCGTCGACGATGACGACGATATAAGGTAGCGGCTCGAGATCGAGCTCTTCTTTCTCGTAGATAGCTTCGCCGGTTTCGCGGTTGTAACCGGTATGCACGGTGCGGGTGAGCTTCTCGCCCTTGGCGCCAGCCTCGGCGACGCGCGCGTTGTAGCCGTCGATGTTGCGCACGCCGAGCTTCGACATTTTCTTGTAGCGTTCTTCCATCTCGCGCACCGCCCATTTCAGCGCCACCACCGCTTTTTTCGGGTCGGTGACGACGGGCGTGAGCAAATGCGGGATGCCGTCGTAGACGGAGAGCTCGAGCATCTTGGGATCGACCATGATCAGCCGGCACTGATCCGGGTGCAGCCGATAGACGAGGCTCAGGATCATGGTGTTGATGGCGACCGACTTGCCCGAGCCGGTGGTGCCGGCGATGAGCAGATGCGGCATGCGGGAAAGATCGACCAGCACCGCTTCGCCGCCGATCGCCTTGCCGAGGCACAGCGGCAGCCGCGCGGCGGACTCGGCATAGTCGTCCGAGGCGAGCAATTCGCGCAGGTAGACTTTTTCGCGCGTCGGGTTCGGTAATTCGATGCCGATTGCGTTGCGGCCGGACACCACGGCGACGCGCGCGGACAATGCGCTCATCGAACGCGCGATATCGTCGGCGAGGCTGATCACGCGCGACGATTTGATGCCCGGCGCCGGCTCCAGCTCGTACAAAGTGACGACCGGTCCCGGCCGCGCGTTGATGATCTCGCCGCGCACGCCGAAATCGGCCAGCACGCTTTCAAGCGCGGTGGCATTCTCCTGCAACATTTCGCTGCTGACCGTGGAGCGGCCGATCCTGCTCGGCTGCGTGAGCACTTCGAGCGGCGGCAGGATGTAGCCGCCGGTCGAGCGGCGGAGTTTCGGCGCGCGCGGCTTTTTGACCCGCGCCGCCGGCGCGCCGGTCAATTCATCGGCGGATTCTTCGGCGGTGCGGCGATCCGGCCGGCCGTCGAAGCGCGGCTCGACACGGCGCGGCGCTGCGGAGGCGCGCAGTGCGGCTTTCGTCCGCGGCGAGCGGCGGAACATGCGGGCGAACCGCGCGCGCAAACTCAGGATAAAGTGCATGAGCCGGCCGAGCGAAATCCATTCGCCATCATCGTCGTCGTCGGCTTCGTCGATATCGGCGCCGCTGAGGATAATGCCGGCAGCGCCGACAAAAGCGACGAGCGCCGCCAGGCCGAGCGCAACCGCGACGGCCAGGCGATAGGTTCCAACCAGCGGCACGCCGAACAGGGTCGCCGGCAGGCGCAACATGGCGTCGCCGACCACGCCGCCGAGGCCGCATGGCAGCGGCCAATGCGCAGCGCGCGGCAGGCAGGAAGCGAATGCCGCCGCGAGCACGGCGCCCAGCACCCAGAGCAGCAAGCGCAATCGCTCGCGGTTGAGCGGCCGGTGCCCGAGCAGCCGATACCCCCACACCGCGATCGGCAAGATCAGCGCCAGCGAACCCAAGCCGAGCAATTGCATGAACAGGTCGGCGGCAACCGCCCCCGGCCGGCCGAGCAGATTGTGCACCGGTGCATCGGTGGCGTGGCTGAGCGACGGATCGTTTACCGACCAGGTGGCGAGCGCGAGCGCCGCCATCATGGCGAGGCTGACCAGTGCAATCCCGCCGAGCTCGCGCAATCGCCGGCGCAAAATTGCGCCGAGCTGGCCGGAGCGGAAAGCCATGCCGTCAAGGCTGCGGTCGATCATCGACATCGTATTTTAGCCCAGCACCGCGACGAGGCGGTGCAGCGCCTCGGCGGTGGTGTCTTTGTCCTGCACCATCGCGAGGCGGATATAATCGGCGCCGGGATTGCTGCCGTCGACCTGATCGCGCGCGAGGTAGCGGCCGGGCACGACGCGGACGCCGGCATAGCGCCACAACAGAAGCGTCGCCGCCTCGCTGCCGCCCTGATCGGAAACGTCGAGCCACAGGAAAAATCCGCCGGCGGGGCGGCGGTAACCGTAGCGGCCGCCGACGATCTGATCGGCAAGATCGAATTTTTCGCGATAGAGCCGCCGGTTCTCCTCGACATGCGTCTCGTCGCTGTAGGCGGCGATGGCGACACGTTGTGCCGGCATCGCCACTTGCGGCGCGGCAACGTTGCGCAGTTCGAGATAGGCGCTGAGGAAGCGGCGGTCGCCGGCGGCAAAGCCGACGCGCAGGCCGGGCAGGCTCGACCGCTTCGACAGCGAATGAAATACCACGGCGTTGGCGAAATCGGGCGCGGCTGCTTCCAGCATGCCGGGCGGCGGCCGCTCATGATAGATTTCGCTGTAACATTCGTCGCAGAAGACAAGGAAGCCGTGGCGGCGCGCCAGACCGGCGAGCTTGGCAAGATAAGCGCGGTCGGCCACCGCGCCCTGCGGGTTCGACGGCGAAGCGAGATAGCAGGCGACCGTCCTCGCCAGCAGATCGTCGTTCAGCGCGCTGAGGTCGGGCAGGAAGCCCGACGCGGCGGTCGCCGGCAAATAGACCGGCTCGCAATCCGCCGCGATGGCGCCGGCGGCATACGCCGCATAAAACGGATTCGGAATGAGCACGGCAGGACGGCCGGCGCGCGGCTGTACCCATTTCTTGGCGGCGAGCGCGGCGAGAAAAAGCCCTTCGCGCGTGCCGTTGAGCACCAGTACTTCGGAAGCCGGATCAACCGGACGCTCGAGCGCGTAGCGGCGGTTGAGCCACTTGGCGACGGCTTCGCCAAAAGCGTCGAGGCCCTTGTTCATCGGATAGCGGCCGAACTCCTCGACGTGGGCGGCGATCACCGGCCCAACGAAAGGAGGAATCGGATGCTGCGGCTCACCCACCGCCATGCTGATGGCCGGCTTGCCGTGCGGCATGTCGGCCAGCAATTCGCGCAGCCGCACGAAAGGCGAGCGCGCGTCGGACGCGCGAACCGGCGAAAGGGGAACCTGGCGGGTCATCCTGTACATCAATCAACAGCGGGGCCGCCCGCCGCATCACCGACGCCATAGCATAGGAGTGGCGAGGTTAAGACCCGATTAACCAATCGGCCGCGCCCGCACGTAGACCGCCTGGTTCGTCACGACAAAATCGATGCGGCCGTCGGTCAATGCCTTGGCACATTCGGCCGGCGAATTGACGATCGGCTCCTCGTGCATGTTGAAGCTGGTATTGACCAGCACCGGCAGCCCGCTCGCCGCCTCGAAGGCGTGCAGGATGTCGTAGTAGAGCGGATTGTCCCGCCGCCGGATGATCTGTGGGCGGGCCGAATCGTCGACATGCACGACGGCGGGAATGCGGCCGCGCCATTGCGGCCGCACGCCGCAGGCGATGGTCATGTATTCGCACGCGCGGACATTCGCCGCATTGATCTCAAACACCTCGGCCGCACGTTCGGCTGCGACCACCGGCGCAAACGGCATGAACTCGGTACGCGCCAGACGCTGGTTGAGCAGATCGTGGGTCTCGCGGCGCGATGGATTGGCGAGGATCGAGCGCGCGCCGAGCGCGCGCGGGCCGTATTCCATGCGGCCGGTATAGATCGCACCGATTTCGCCGTTGACCAGGCGGCGAGCGGCTTCGGCGGCCGGCGCGGCGTCGACGCGATGCACGCCTGGCAGGGCCGCCAGCGCCGGATCAATCGCATGCGTATAGTCGCGGCCGAGAAAGACCGGACCGAGCGGGCGGCGCCGGTCGAGCCAGGTTTTGAGGCCGTCGCGTTCCAGCAGATAGATCAGCGCGCTGCCGACCGGCAGCCCCTCGTCACCCATCGCCGGAAAAACGAACATCTCGTCGAGCCCGAGGCCTTCAGCCAAGAGCCGGTTCAATCGCACATTGGCGAACACCCCGCCCGCGACGCCTAGGCGCCGGCTCGGATAACGCGCCAGCAACGTCTTAACCGAGTGCAGCATCGTGTCCTCGAGCACCTGCTGGATCGAGGCAGCAAGATCCTCGCGCTTCGTGCTCTTCGCCAGTTTGCGCATGTAACGCCGCATGTGCGAAAAGCCCGCGAAGGTGGAATGCACGCGCCCGTTCCCGTCCACGCGGAAATAACCGCCGATCTCGGCCGCACGCACCGGCTCGCCTAGCGCCGCAAGCCCGGTGAGCTTGCCTTCGTGACGGTCCATGCGAAATCCAAGCGCCAGCGTGGCGGCGCTGTAAGCGCGGCCGAGACTGTCGACCGGCTTGTCGGTGAACAATAGATCGTCGCCGCCATAGATCGTCTCGATTGCGCCGTTCCTGAAGCTGCGGTGACTGTAGTTGACCGTATCGCCGCCGCCGTCGGCGGTGACCAGGAGCGCGTCATCCCAGCGGCTGTAGAACAGAGCCGGCAGAGCGTGCGCTTCGTGATGGTTGGAGAAATGCAGGCGCGTATCGGCGCGGAAGCCGCCGTCGCGGCGGAATGCGGCGAAATCGAACAGGTCGTCGATATTTCTGGACCGGAAGCGGCGCATTTCGTGCGTCATGTATTGCAGCGTCTTGCCGCGGCTGCGCCGCAGCACCGCTTCCTCCAGCCAGCGCAGGCCGCGCAGCCGTCGAAAATATTTGGTGTCAAGAAGCGTGCGCGACATCGAGATGACGTCGACGTCGGCGCGGGTGGCGCCGCCGATCGCCAGCACTTCGTCGATGCAGGCGTCCGGATGCTTGCCGCCGTCGCCCTTGCGCCGCGTCAGACGCTCGAGCTGAACGGCCGCTTTCAAATCATAATCGTCGAACAGGGCGGCGACGGAATCGTGGGGACCGGAGTGAATCGCAAGAATAAGTTCCGACATTTCCCGTCCCGGACACCCTGTGAGCGCCAAGATAGCTAGGCCGCGCAGCCGATCAAGTAAAGCGCGCCTGAAAAAACGGCGGGCGCGCAAGCGAGACGTGTCAAAAATATTTTTCTTCGAGATCGACGCTCGATTTGATGCCGACGCGATCGAAATTGGCCGCCAGCCATTTGTCGGCGCGCGCACGCCCCAACTCATGAAGATGCATCAAAAAATTCCAGTCCCCGTTCAATCTGCTCGACCAGGACAGCTTCCTGATTAAGTCCTCGGCCTCGATCAAATGGACAAACGTGCGTTTGGGTCCCTGAACCCTACCGGCGTCGATCAGCCTGGTGAGATATGCGATCGTCCGCATCTCCCGGATCAGCGAGTTGTTGAAGCTGATCTCCTGCATGCGGTTCATGATCCCCGGCGACGTTTTCGGAACCTCCGGCCGGTCCGCCGGCGTGATGTGCACCATCAGGATGTCAGGCGCCTCGCACTCGAAAACCAGCGGAAAAATTGCCGGATTGGCGGTGAAGCTGCCATCCCAATAAAATTCGCCGTCGACCTCGACCGCCTGCATCATCAAGGGCAGGCATGTCGAAGCGAGCACGTGCTCAACCAGGAGATCTTTGCCGCCGAAAATCTTGAGCTTGGCGGTTTCCACGTTGGTGGCGCAAATGAACAGCTTGAGAGCCGCTTGGCGACGCACGCGCTCGAAATCGATCGCCTCCGCGAGCAGGTCCCTGAACGGATTGAGATTGAACGGGTTCACCTGATAGGGCGAGGCATAGTAAGCCAGCGATTCCATGAACAGATAGCCCGGCGAATGTTCGAGGCCGAAATCCGGACTGGCCTTATCGAATGCGGAGGGGGCAAAAAAGCCGCGGGACGTCAGCGCCGCCACCTTTTGCCAGTAAACCCGCAGCGCGTTCTTCGCTCCCTCGCGACCGCCGGCCGCCAGGCCGTCCGCCAGCACCACGGCATTGACCGCGCCGGCGCTCGTTCCGCTCACGCCGTCGAATGACAGCCGCTCCTCCTCGAGCAGGCGATCCAGCACCCCCCACGTGAAGGCGCCATGGCTGCCGCCGCCCTGTAGCGCGAGATTGATGACTTTCAAACCGGTGGCGTGGCTGGGCGCGGTCCCGGACGCCCCAGCCTCTTGGTCGACAAAGCTCATCGTCGCGAACGTGCCCCCCGGGAACCAAACGCCGATCGTTCGGCTCCGTGCCCAAGAATACGACCAAAAACGTACAATGAAAAAGGCGCGCGGCCTAGGCGTGCGCCTTGCGCTGCGGATCGACAATGCCTTCGAGCTTGCCAAGCACGCGCATGCACGGCAGCACCTGCGCCAGGCTGGAATTGGGCTCGCGCTTGCCCTTGATCGCGGCGATGAATTCGCGATCTTCGAGCTCGATGCCGTCCATTGAGAGGTCGACCTGCGACAGGTTGATCTTGTTGTCCTTGCCGTCTACGAGATCGTCGTAATAAGCCTTGTAGGTGCCGTTGTCGCAGATGTAGCGGAAGAACGAGCCGATCGGTCCGTCGTTGTTGAACGACAGCGACAGCGTCAGGATCGCGCCCGACGGCACCTTGGCCACGATGCCCATGTCCATGGCGATACCCAGCGCCGGATGGATCGGACCCTGCACGGCATAGCAATCCGAAATCGTCTCGCCGGCCTGATACTGGAACAGATCGATCGTGTGCGCGGCGTGATGCCACAAAAGATGATCGGTCCAGCTGCGCGGCTGGCCGGCCGCATTCATGTTCTTTCGCCGGAAAAAATAGGTTTGCACGTCCATCTGCTGGATTTTCAGTTCGCCGTTGACGATTTTTTTGTGGACGTATTGATGGCTGGGATTGAAGCGGCGCACGTGACCGGCCATGGCGACGACGCCGCTCTCCCTGGCGATCTTCACCAAAGCCTCGGCGTCCTCGACGCTGTCGGTGATCGGAATTTCCACCAGCACATGCTTGCCGGCGCGCATTACCTGCTCGCCCTGGCGAAAATGCATCTTGGTTGGAGTCGTCAGGATCACCGCGTCGGCGCGCTTGATGCCTTCCGACAAGTCGCCGGTGTGGAGCGGGATGCCGTATTTCTTCGCCACCTGCGCGGTGGCGTCCTGATTGCCGCCGACCAGCGAAGTGACCTCGGCGTCGGGGATACGCTTGAGCGCGTCAAGATGCTTCTGGCCGAAGGCACCCTGGCCGGCGACGCAAATCTTCATCACCGGCTCCGGACGACGGCCTGCCTCGATCGCGCCGCCGCGCGCTTGTGTTTTGCGGTAGCCGGCCTGTGTTTGCCCGCGGCCTTCCTCGCGCGCGGACGATTGGCGAGAATGATATGTCCGACCGCGGTGTTCGACGCCGGCACCGTGTAAAAGCGGTAGACCTCGTCGACCTTGTCGTCGAGCGCGCCGCGCATGACCAACCACATAACCATCTCAATGCCTTCGGCGCCAGCCTCGCGCATGTAATCGACGTGCGCGACCTTGGCGAGCTTCTGCGGGTCCTTCGTCAGATTGTCGAGGAAAGCTTTATCCCACTTGCTGTTGATCAGGCCGGCACGCGGGCCGGAGATCTGATGCGACAGACCGCCGGTGCCGAAGATCACGACCCGCAAATCCTCCGGATAGGACTCCACCGCCTTGCGGATCGCCTTGCCGAGCATGTAGCAGCGATGACCGGTCGGCGGCGGATACATCACCACGTTGACCGCGAGCGGAATCACCGGGCACGGCCAGTGCGAATTCTTGTCGACTTTGCCGAACAGAAGATTCATCGGCACCGTCATGCCGTGATCGACTTCCATCTTGTTGCAGATGGTGAGGTCGAACTCATCGAGGATGACCGACTGCGCGATATGCGAGGCCAGCGCCGGATAGCCCTGCACTACCGGCACCGGGCGCGGGCCCCAGCCTTCGTCGGCCGGCGGAAATTCCGCGGCGCAGCCGAGCGCGAAGGTCGGGATCATCTCGACCGAGAACGCCGAAGCGTGATCGTTGTAGACGATGATGGCGACGTCGGGCTTGGTTTCGCGCATCCAGGCTTGCGATTTTTCGAAGCCCGAGAATACGCGCTTCCAATACGGTTCCTCGGTCTTGCCGTTGTCGATCGCCGCGCCGATGGCCGGCACGTGCGACGAACCTACACCTGCGATGATCCTGGCCACGACTTCACTTCCGTTTTGCTGACTTGGACTTGGATTTGGACTTCGGTTTCGACTTCGGCTTGGTGGACTTCTTCGCCGCCCCGCCGCCGGCGACAAACGCCGACGGGGCGTCCTTGCCGGACCGCGAACGATTGCCTTCGACCGAGCGGCCGCCGCCCAGCATCATCTTGGCGTAGCCTTCCTGCGTGTTGCCGGTCATCAGCGCGGCCAGGTGCTGGAAGGAATGTCCGTCGGTGGCGCCGAGTTTGGCGGTGAAATAGATGTTGCCGCCGAGTTCCAGCATGCGGTTGTAGTCGCGCTTGAGGATCGCTTCGGTCTGCGCCGGCGTCAGCCTGAACCTTTTCAGATATTCCGCCTCGTTCGCCTTGAAGGCTTTGCGGTTCTCGTCCTTCATCAGCGACATGCAGAACATGTTGATGCCGAAGCCCTCGCGCGAGCGCTCGGCGTCAAACACGAATGTACCGGGAATATCGTCGTAAACCTGCTCTTTGCGAGGCATGGGCGTTTCTCTAAACCATCTCCCTAAGGGCCTCACATATATAACGCGATAAAGCTTGGCAACGTAAGCCGGTGCCGCAGCTTCGAACGGTTCCAACCACCAGCCGTTAACCGGTCGCGCCGGCCTTGCGCCAGACCAAATGGCGGCGGGCTTTAGGCCGCTTCCTGCAATATTTCCGTCAGGCGTTCCGGCTGGTCGAGCATGACGTCGTGACCGCACGCCACCTCATGCGTGCGCCAACCGCGTTCGCGCGCCATCGCCAGCCCGCGGTCGAAATACGGGCTCTCGTAACCCGCCGCCCGGATATACGTCTTGTTGGCGATACGCTCGCGGGCGCCGCCGAGCGTCAGTTTCTGCACAAAGGACCGGAACGGTTGCGGCGTGCATTGCGCATCAACCCAGGCGCGATCTTTTTCGTTGACATTGAAGGCCGCCGCGGAACGCGGCGGCAGCGAGGTCGCGCCGCTTTTTTGCGCGGCCAGCACTCCCTCGCGCACCGGCGCCGATACTATATCGACCAAAGCCTGGCCATTCTCCGGGAAGAACGCGTCGAGCAGCACGAAAGAAGCGATCGCCTTTTCGATTTTTTCGACGGCGCCGGAAATCACCATGCCGCCATAGGAGTGGCCGACCAGGACGACGTCATTGAGGCCCTGCCACTTTATTCCGTTGACGACATCGAGGATGTGGGTGTCGAGATCGATCGCGGGCGTCAACAGATGCGAGCGTTCGCAAAGCCCGGTCAGCGTCGGGGCAAAGACTTCGTGGCCATTGCGGCGGAGCATTTGCGCAACCCGGCGCCAGCACCACGCGCCGTGCCAGGCGCCGTGAACAAGAACGAAAGTGGCCATGCTCCCTCCCCGAACGCGCCATCCTTATCAGAGCGCGCTAGATATTAGTCTAGCTCGGCGGCGTTTGTTCGAGTGGCAACATGGCTTGCTATCGCTCCTCCAATGAAATGCACGGAATTTTGCTTTGTTGTACCACCGGTATCACATGTCTGTGTCACGGCCCGTTATTCCCGTGACAACATATCGCTACCTTCGTATGCGGTGCCCCGGCAATTGCTCAATCGCGCACGAGGAGAACGGTGATGACGTTGTTGCTGTTGGCCTATCTGGGCGGCGCACTGACGATCATCAGCCCCTGCATTCTGCCGGTGCTGCCGTTCGTATTCGCGCGCGCCGATCGGCCTTTCGTGACATCCGGTCTGCCGATGCTGGCGGGCATGGCGGCGACTTTTGCCGTCGTCGCGACGCTCGCCGCCGTCGCCGGCGGATGGGTCGTCGAAGCCAACCAATACGGCCGGGGTGTTGCCATCGCGCTTTTGGCAGTGTTCGGCCTCACGCTCATCTTCCCGCGTCTCTCCGACCGAGTGATGCGGCCGCTTGTCGGTCTCGGCGCAAAGTTGTCCGACGCAGCCGAAGGCGACGCCGACCGTGGGCGCTCCGGTATCCTGCCTTCGGTTTTGCTCGGTGTCGCGACCGGGCTGTTGTGGGCGCCGTGCGCCGGACCGGTGCTCGGCCTCATATTGACCGGCGCAGCGCTCAACGGCGCCAATGTTGGTACGTCGCTGTTGCTGTTTGCTTACGCCGCCGGAGCCGCGACGTCGCTCGCCCTCGCGCTTGCCGTTGGCGGACGGTTGTTCGCGGCGATGAAACGATCCCTCGGAGCGGGTGAATGGATCAGGCGCGCACTTGGCGTTGCGGTGCTGGCTGCCGTCGTCGCCATCGCGCTGGGCCTCGATACCGGCTTTCTCACCCGCGTTTCGCTGTCGAACACCGCTTCGCTGGAACAGAACCTGATGGATCGGCTTCGACCAGCGTCACCATCGGCTGACGCCTCGACGAAGCTTCCCGTCGTCATGAGCGAAGGGCCGGCCATGATGATGAAGGCGAAACCCGACGCTCACGAATCGAACCTCGCGGTCGAAGGCGGCTTCCCGCCGCTGTCGGGCGCGGTGGAATGGCTCAACTCGCCGCCGCTGACGCGGGAGGGGCTTAAAGGGAAGGTCGTTCTGATCGACTTCTGGACCTACTCGTGCATCAACTGCCTGCGCTCGATTCCCTACGTCAAGGCGTGGGCCGAGAAATACAAGGACCACGGTCTGGTCGTCATCGGCGTGCACACGCCGGAGTTCGCGTTCGAGCGCAAGGTCAGCAACGTGAGGGCAGCCGTCGCTGACTTGAAGATCGAATATCCGGTCGCGATCGACAACGAGTACGGAATCTGGCGCGCCTTCGATAATCAATTCTGGCCTGCGCATTATTTCATCGATGCACGAGGACGCATTCGCTACCACCATTTCGGCGAAGGCGAATACGACGAGTCGGAGCGCGTGCTTCAGCGGCTGCTCGCCGAAGCCGGCGACAAAGACTATTCGACGGACTTCGTCACGGTGTCGGCTTCGGGCGCGCAGGCAGCGCCCGACACGAACGACGTTCGATCGCCGGAGACCTATATCGGCTACAACCGGGCGGACAACTTTGTGTCACCGGGGGGCCTCGTTCCAGACGAGAGGCACGACTACGCGGAAGTTTCGCTGGCGCTCAACCAGTGGAGCCTGGCGGGCGATTGGACCGTCGGCGCCGAGGAGGGCTTACTCAACAAACCGGGCGGCCGCATCGCCTATCGGTTTCACGCGCGCGATCTGCATCTTGTTCTCGGACCAGCCGCCAACAATGAACCGGTACGGTTTCGCGTGACGATCGACGGAGCGCCCCCGGGCGAGGATCACGGCGCCGACATTGACACGAACGGCCGCGGCATGGTCGACGGGCAGCGTTTGTACCAACTCATCCGGCAGAATGGCGCGATCTCGGATCGCACCTTCGAGATCGAATTTCTCGATCCCGGAGTGCAGGCTTACGCTTTCACTTTTGGCTGACGCCGCCCGCCGGTCATTTTTATGGGGCCGGGTTTGGTTCAGGTTCAATCTGTTAGCTCCAGTAAAGCTGCATCGGATTGTCGACCAGAAGTTTCCGCTGCGCGGCCGCGGTGGTCGCGATTTTGGGAATGTAATCGACCAGCACGCCGTCGTCGGGCGCTGTTTTCACATTCGGGTGCGGCCAGTCGGTACCCCAGATCACGCGGTCGGGAAACCGCTCGACCAGCGCACGGCCGAACGGCACCACGTCGTCGTAAGGCGGCCCGGCCAGACTCATGCGCTCCGGGCAACTGACTTTCACCCAGAAGTTCTTCTGCCGGTCCATCAGCTTGTGAAAGCGCTGGTTCTCCGGGTGATCGACGCCTTTGCTCACGGTCGGCGTGCCCATGTGATCGACCACGACAATGGTCGGCAGCGAGGTGAAAAAATCCTCAAGCTCAGGCAAATCCGGCATCTCGAAATAAACCACCACGTGCCAGCCGAGCTTTTCCGCCCGCCTGGTGATGCGCTCAAGGACGTTGCGCGGCGTGAAATCGACCAGCCGCTTAAGGAAGTTGAAGCGTACGCCGCGCACGCCGGCCTTGTTCATCCATTTCAGCTCGGTGTCGGTGACCTCTTCGCCGACAAAGGCGACACCCTTGGCGCGGCCGGCCGACGCATCGAGCGCATCGACCATCGCGCGGTTGTCTTTCGAGTGGCAGGAAGCCTGCACGATCACGTTCTTGTCGAAGCCGAGGAAGTCGCGCAGCGCGAACAGCTTTTCCTTCGGCGCGTCGCACGGCGTGTATTTGCGCTCCGGCGCGTAAGGAAATTTCGCCTCGGGGCCGAACACATGACAATGCGCGTCGACCGCGCCGGGCGGCGGTTTGAATTTCGGCTTCGATGGATTGGGATGGAACGGAACGTAACCGGGCGACATCGGCAAGGCTTGGTCTCCACTGAAGTCCTGGACCGATCGGCTAAACCTGTTCCAGCGCCAGCGACACGCCCTGGCCGACGCCGACGCACATGGTGGCGAGCGCGCGCTTGCCGCCGCGCTTCTCAAGGCCGTGCACCGCCGTCAATGCCAGCCGCGCCCCCGACATGCCGAGCGGATGACCGAGCGCGATGGCGCCGCCGTGCGGATTGACGTGCTCAGCGTCGTCGGCGACGCCGAGCTGGCGCAGGCAGGCAAGCCCCTGCGAGGCGAACGCTTCGTTGAGCTCGATCAGATCGAAATCGCCGATCTTGAAGCCGAGCCGCTCCATCAGCTTGCGCGTCGACGGCACCGGCCCGATGCCCATGATGCGCGGCGGCACCGCGGCTGAAGCCATGCCAAGCACGCGTGCGCGCGGCGTCAAGCCGTGCACCTTCGCCGCGTCCTCGCTGGCGAGAATAATGGCGGCGGCGCCGTCGTTGACGCCCGACGCATTGCCGGCGGTGACTGTGCCCGAATTGCGCACGATCGGCCGAAGCTTGGCGAGATTCTCAAGCGTCGTGTCGGGCCGCGGATGCTCGTCCTTGCTGACGACGATCGGCCCGGCCTTGCCGCCGGGGGCCTCGACCGGAACGATCTCTTCGGCAAAATACCCGCTGGCGATCGCCTTGCCGGCGCGCTGCTGCGAGCGCAGCGCGAAGGCGTCCTGATCCTTGCGCGCCACCTGAAATTCCTCGGCGACGTTCTCGCCGGTCTCGGGCATGGCGTCGATGCCGTATTGCGCCTTGAGCACCGGATTGACGAAACGCCAGCCGATGGTGGTGTCGTACACTTCGGCCGTACGCGAAAACGCCTCGCCGGCCTTGCCCATCACGAACGGCGCGCGCGTCATCGACTCGACGCCGCCGGCGACGGCGAAATCCATGTCGCCGGTCCGGATCGCGCGCGCGGCGTCACCGACGGCATTGAGACCGGACGCGCACAGCCGGTTGACGGTCAGGCCGGGAACCGAATCCGGCAGCCCGGCCAGGAGCACCGCCATGCGCGCGACGTTGCGGTTGTCCTCGCCCGCCTGGTTGGCGCAACCGAAGAACACTTCATCGAGCTGCGACCAATCGGCGTTGCTGTTGCGCACGACCAATGCGCGGATCGGCACCGCGGCAAGATCGTCGGTGCGCACCTTGGCAAGCGCGCCGCCGTAACGGCCGATGGCGGTGCGCGCCGCGTCGCAAATGAAGACTTCGCGCATTGGTCGCGTCCTCACGGCTTCGATTGTGCGCAGCAACATAGCGCGCCGAGCTCGCCGTCCGCTGGTTATTTACGGGCCGCGGTAGACAGGGTCAAATGGCGGGCGGCCGTGTCAATCTCGGTCGCGCCTTGACGCGCTTGCCCGGCCATGTCAGGCGGATTGCGCATTGATTTGGTATCATGTCGCGCACGTTGGCAAAGACGCAATCAGCGCAAAGTCGTCCGCCGCTGCGGCCGGTGCGGCTCGGTCCCGCCGATGTCGTGGTCGAGCGCAAAGCCGACGGCTCAATCCTGATGCGCTCGCCGCATGCGCTGCAACCTTATCCGAACGCCATAACCGAGCGGCTTGCCTACTGGGCCAAGGCAGCGCCCGAACGAATCTTCCTGGCGCAGCGCGATGCCGCCGGCGCCTGGCGGACGCTGACTTATGTGCAGACTTTCGCGGCGGTCCGTGCGATTGCCGCCGCGCTGCTGGCGCGCGATCTTTCGCCGGAGCGGCCGATCGCGATCTTGTCGGGCAACGATCTGGAACACGCGCTGCTCGGGCTTGCGGCCATGCATGTCGGCATTCCCTATGCGCCGATTTCGGTGCCTTACTCGCTGGTGTCACAGGATTTCAAAAAGCTCAAAGGCATTATCGAGACTTTGACGCCGGGCCTGGTATTTGCCGCCGACGGCAAAACGTTCGCGCGCGCCATCGCCGCAACCGTGCCGGCCGACGTGGAAGTGACGGTAGTCGCCAATCCTGCCGGCGACCGGCCGGCGACGCCGTTTGCCGAACTCGCGGGCGCAACGCCGACGGCGGCGGTGGAAGCGGCGCACGCCAAGGTCAGCCCGGATACGATCGCAAAATTCCTGTTCACCTCCGGCTCGACCGGCCACCCGAAGGGCGTCATCAACACCCAGCGGATGCTGTGCGCCAATCAGTCGATGCTACGTTCGAGCCTTGCGTTCATCGCCGACGAGCCGCCGGTGCTGGTCGAGTGGCCGCCGTGGAGCCACACCTTCGGCGGCAATCACGATTTCAACATGGTGCTGTTCAACGGCGGCTCGTTCTATATCGACGAAGGCAAGCCGCTGCCCGGCGCGATCGAAGCGACCGTGCGCAATCTGCGCGACGTTGCCACCACGATCTATTTGAACGTGCCGAAGGGCTTCGAGATGCTACTGCCCTATCTGCGCAGCGACCCGGCCTTGCGCGAGCGTTTCTTCAGCCGCCTGAAAGTCCTGTTCTACGCCGGCGCCAGTCTCGCGCAGCACGTCTGGGACGGATACCAGGAGCTCGCGGTAGCGACGACCGGCGAGCGCATCATATTTCTCTCCAGCCTCGGCTCGACCGAAACGGCGCCAGCGGCGGTCGCCTGCACGTGGGAGATCGAGCGCTCCGGCAATATCGGCATCCCGCTGCCGGGCGTCGAGCTCAAGCTGGTGCCGCGCGACGGCAAATACGAGGCGCGGCTTAAGGGCCCCAACATCACGCCCGGTTATTGGCGCGCGCCAAAGCTCACTGCCGACGCTTTCGACGCGGAAGGATTCTACAAGATCGGCGACGCGCTCAAATTCGCCGATCCGAACGAGCCAGCCAAGGGCCTACTGTTCGACGGGCGTATCGCCGAGGATTTCAAGCTCGCGACCGGGACTTGGGTCAGCGTCGGGCCGCTGCGCGCGGCGTTCATCGCGCATTGCGCGCCGCTGGTGCGCGACGTGGTTTTTGCCGGAGCGGATCGCGACGACGTCGCCGCGCTGATCGTCCCCGACGTCGAGGCCTGCCGGAAACTGGCGCCCGATCTTGCGGCCGACGCATCCACCGCGGCCGCGCTCGCCGACCCGCGCGTGCGCGACAAGTTCGCGCGCCTGCTCGAAACGCTTTCGGATCCGAGCCGCGGCACATCGGCGCGCATCCGCCGCGCCATATTGCTCGCCCAGCCGCCGTCGCTCGACGTCGGCGAAGTCACCGACAAAGGATCGATCAATCAGCGCGCGGTGCTGGCGCATCGGGCGGCCCTGGTCGAAGACCTCTACATGGAACCGTCGCCCGCGAACGTCATAACCGCGGGACGCCCGGTAATTCCCACAGCACGAGCAAGTTGATCATGGACATTCGCGGACAGTCGGCACTCGTCACCGGCGGCGGCTCCGGCCTTGGCGCCGCAACCGCCCGCATGCTGGCCGGCGCCGGCGCCGGCGCCAAAGTCGCCATTCTCGACGTCAACGACAAGGCCGCCGCCGAAGTGGCGATCGATATCAACGGCATCGCCATTCATTGCGACGTCGCCGACGGACCGTCCACCGAAGCGGCGATCGCCAAGGCGGCAGCCGATCACGGCGTCGCGCGCATCCTGGTCAACTGCGCCGGAATCGGCAGGGCGATGCGCATCGTCGGTAAGGAAGGACCGATGGCGCTTGCCGACTATGAACGGGTCATTCGCATCAACCTGATCGGCACTTTCAATACGATGCGGCTTGCCGCAGCGGCGATGTCAAAACTCGATCCGCTCGCCGACGGCGAACGCGGCGTCATTCTCTGCACGGCTTCGGTCGCGGCCTACGAGGGGCAGATCGGCCAGGCCGCCTATTCCTCGTCGAAAGGCGGCGTCGTCGCCCTGGTGCTACCGGCGGCACGCGAATTCGCCCAGTTCGGCGTGCGCGTCAACGCAATTGCGCCCGGCATCTTTCTTACGCCGATGCTGATGGGGCTGACCCCGCAGGCGCAGGAAAGTCTCGCCGCCTCGCTGCCGTTCCCCAAGAAGCTCGGCGATCCGTCGCAATTCGCCGCCCTCGCGCGCCACCTGATCGAGAACCGCTACATCAATGGCGAAACGATCCGCATCGACGCGGCCTTGCGCATGGCGCCGCGATAACCACGGCCGCCGGGATGCTCAGCAACGTCCGTACAACGCGCATCGAGTGGTGCGATTGCGATCCCGCCGGCATCATCTTCTATCCGCGTTACTTCGAGATCTTCGACACCTCGACGACGATGCTGATCGAACGGGCGCTCGGCATGAACAAGATCGATTATCTCAAGGCTTTTGCTTTCGCCGGTTATCCGCTGGTGGAAACCCGCGCCCGCTTTAAATTTCCCACCCGGTTCGGCGACGAGGTGGCGATCGAATCCCGGCTGGTGGAATGCGGCCGCTCAAGCTTCAAGATCGAGCACCGCTTGACCAAAAGCGGTGCGCTTGCGGCTGAAGGTTTCGAGACGCGCGTTTGGACCGCGCGCTCGGCCGATGATCCCCGGAACATAAAATCGCAGCCGATTCCCGCCGAGGTACGCGCGCGTTTTGGGCATGGCGCGGTTGCATAACTGACGGCGGCGCGGCGCAAGGGCCGTGCTAGAAAACTCGAAACACAGAGAGAAACGGCCCATGCGCATCGACGCCTACACACATTTTTTCCCGAAAAAATTCTTCGACATGCTCGATGACGTCGCTGCGGACTACAGGGACATGGGCAAGCGCGTGCGTTCGCTCCCTGCACTCTATGATCTCAACGTCCGCAAGAAGATCGTCGACGGCCACAAGGATTATCAGCAAATACTTAGCTATACGCAGCCGCCGATCGAAAAAATCGCCAAGACGCCGGCGCAAATCGACGAGTTCTGTCGCATCATCAACGACGGCTTCGTCGAGCTGTGCGCCAAGGAGCAGGATCATTTTCCCGGCTGGGTGGCGCAGGTCTCACTCGAAGCCGCGGACGCCGGGGCCGGCGAGGCCGAACGCGCGGTGAAGAAACTCGGCGCGCTCGGGGTGCAGATCTACACCAACGTCAACGGCAAGCCGCTCGATCGGCTGGAGTACCGGCCGTTCTGGGACAAGGTGAACACGCTTGGAATTCCGGTATGGATGCATCCCTGCCGCGGCGCCGAGATGCCCGACTATATTACCGAGCAGAAATCGCTGTACGAGATCTGGTGGACTTTCGGCTGGTCGTATGACACCGCAACCGCGATGATGCGCCTGGTTTACTCGAAAATCATGGATACGCATCCCAATCTGAAAATCATCACTCACCACTTCGGCGGCATCGTGCCGATGCTGGAGGGCCGCATCGGCCCCGGCAACGACGTGATGGGCTCGCGCACCTCCGACACCGACTACGTCTCGCTGCGCAAAAGCCTCAAAAAACGCCCACTCGATTATTTCAAGCAGGACTTCTGGGCAGACACCGCGGTATTCACCGCCGAACCGGCGACCAAGGCGGGGATGGACTTCTTTCCGCGCGACAAAATCGTGTTCGCGTCCGACTGTCCGTACGATCCGGAGGGAGGAACGATGTATCCGCGCGAGACGCTGCGGATTCTGGAAGCGCTAAACCTGTCCAAGACCGACCACGACAAAATCTTCTTCAAGAATCTTGAAGCGGTCACCGGCCGCACGCTGGTGAAGGACTGAAACGAAGCCGTTCGCTGCCACGAGTGCGCGGCTTCCTTGCGCCGTCCCACCCGGGTTCGTATGTTTCGGCGATGGCAATTTCGGCGGCCGATCCCAGCACGAGCGGCGCGGCAAATCACGAGCTTTTTCGCCGGGTCATGGCCTCTTTCGCCACCGGGGTCACCGTCGTCACCACCCAGGTGCGCGGCGAGGTGCGCGGCATGACTGCGAACGCGTTCATGTCGGGCTCGCTCGATCCGCCGTTGTGCGTCATTTCGGTCAGCGTCAAAGCGCGCATGCACGCCTTCCTGCTGGAGGCCGGCCATTTCGGCGTAAATATTCTCGGCCGCGGCCAGGAAACGCTGATCAACCATTTCGCCGGGCGCCCGGTCGAAGGCATCGATCTGAAATACGAATATGCAGACGACACGCCGCTATTCGCGCAAGCCAATGCGACGATCGCGGCCAAAGTAGTCGCGCGCCACGCTTGCGGCGACCACTCGCTGTTCGTCGGCCACATCTTCGCGCTGAAACACATCGAAGGACTCGCGCCGATCGTGTTGCATGTCGGCCGGCTGGCCTCCCTCGTGCATTCGCACGAGCAAACAATCTGGCCGACGCTCGATTTCTGGTGAGCCCAAACACGCGGCGAGATGAGTCCGGCCGCTAACCCTCGTCCGAATCGGCAAAACTTGAGCAGAGTTGGCTGCTTGAATGGGCGATGGCCGGTTGTGCGAATCGCAACGTCAATGACCGCCGCGAATGCGGGCAAGCCGGCCATTGGCATCGCCGAATTAATCTTTTGTTTTCAATTGTTTATTTTAGGAAACCGATATCCGCCTGGACCCCTGCGGAAGTGCCTATTTGCGTGTCATTTTTGCCACTACCCGGACATAAATGACGTTTCCCCCGTTCCAAACCGCACAAAGGATTGCATTCTTCATTGGCATGCATGACCCTGCCGCGAGTTGGCAGGGTGTGCCGACGAGTCAAGCCCCGTGCGGAATTCCTTGCGCTGGGTCTTGGGGACAAACACGGAGGGGCAAATGACCCGAATGAGAAATATCGTGCTGGGCGGCATTGCTGCGCTCGCCATTGGCGGCGCGGCAACTTCGGCTCTCGCCGAAGAAACCGGCACGTTCCAAAATCGCTTGAACGGCGCCACGATCGGTTTGCCGTTGGGCGCGCTGCCACCGGCCGGCTTGTATACCGGTTTGGAGACGGCCTACCTCGGTATGGTTGGAACGTCGGGCTCTAGCATCGGCAACGCGGCCGGTGGAGCGAGACTGTTCCTGCCCGCCATCGCTCAAGCGGTACCGTTACTGTATGTGCCGGGATGGAACTTCCTGGGCGCCACCTACGCGATGTCGGTGGTTCAAGCGTTCTACAACGCCGAAAACTGCGGCGTGACGCCGTGCCCCGGTCCATTCTCGACCAGCAATAACGCTGCGCTCGGCGGCAACTTCGTAACCGCCAATACGACCTGGAACCCGATCACGTTGTCGTGGAACCTGGGTGGCGGCTGGTTCGTGTCTGGCGCCTTCAACTTCATGGGCCCGGACGGCACGCGCATTACCGGCACCACGAACCCCGATTACTGGACGTTTGAGCCGGCGTTCGCGATCGCCTACCTGGCCAACAACTGGGTGCTGGCGGCGAACTTCTTCTATGACATCAACACCAAGTCGACCGGCCTTTGCTGCGCTGTGAATTCAACCATCACCGGCGGCAACGCGCTCTACGGCGATCTCACGGCCGCGTATAAGTTCGGCAAGTGGGAAGTCGGCCCGGTTGGCTACTTCGAAGTGCAGACCACTTCGGACACCGGCACTGGCTGCCCGGCTCTGTGCGGCAACTATTCGACCGTCGCACTCGGCGGCTTGGTTGGCTACAATTTCGGCCCGGTCGATCTTCAGGTCTGGGTCACCGCCCAGGTCGAAGGACAAAACACTCCTGCAGGCGCTGGCGCGATCGACATCTGGACGCGCTTGGGCTTCCGCCTGTGGGCACCCGAGGCTCCGAAGCCGTTGGTCGCCAAGAACTAAGCTAGCAATACTCGATCTTTCCAGGGCTCCGCGGGAAACCGCGGAGCCTTTTTCTATTTGCCGTACCCGGCTCCGTTCAGTTGGAGGGGATCCCGCGGGTTTCCGTTGCACCCATCCATGCCCGAGGATGCGCTATTTGAAACCTTCCCGTACGCCATCTATCGTGCAGGCCATGTCGACCGTTAACGCCCCAATTCCGGCTGCCACGCAGCCACGCCGCGACTGGACCCGTGTCGAACTGCGCGCGCTGTTCGACCTGCCGCTTGCCGAATTGATATTCCGCGCGCAAAGCGTTCACCGTCAGAGTTTCGATCCGGCAACGCTGCAAATCTCGACGTTGCTGTCGATCAAGACCGGCGGTTGCCCGGAGGACTGCGCCTATTGTCCGCAAAGCGCGCAATACGATACCGGCGTGCGCGCCGAAAAATTGCTGCCGCTCGCGACGGTGCTCGCGCAAGCGCGCGCCGCGCGTGACGCCGGTGCAAGCCGCTTCTGCATGGGCGCGGCCTGGCGCTCGCCCAAGGAGCGCGAGCTCGCGCAGGTCTGCGCCATGGTCGAGGGCGTCAAGGCGCTCGGTCTCGAAACCTGCGCGACCCTTGGCATGCTCACGGCCGCGCAGGCGCGCCAACTCAAGGACGCAGGCCTCGACTACTACAATCACAACCTCGACTCGTCGCCCGAGTTTTACGGCGAGATCATCACCACGCGGACCTACCAAGATCGGCTGACGACACTCCGTCATGTGCGCGCCGCCAGCATCCACGTCTGCTGTGGCGGCATCGTCGGCATGGGCGAGACTCGCGAAGACCGCGTCGGCATGATCGAGGCGCTGGCGAATTTGCCGGTGCATCCGGAGTCCGTTCCGATCAACATGCTGGTGCGCGTCGCGGGCACGCCGCAGGCGGATGCCCCGCAGCTCGACCCGATCGAGTTCGTGCGCACAATCGCCGTCGCGCGCATCGTCATGCCACGCTCGGTTGTGCGGCTTTCCGCCGGGCGCGACAGTATGAGCGAGGAGACGCAAGCGCTGTGCTTTCTCGCCGGCGCCAATTCGATCTTCTGCGGGCCAAAGCTTCTGACCACGCCAAATCCCGGGCAAGACCGCGATCACGCCCTGATGAACAGGCTTGGCTTGTCGCCGGAAAAGGCCAAAGGCGCGCCGGTGATTTCTTAAGCACGACGTTGCTGCTTATTTGATCTCATTGCTAATTTTTTTGTTTGATTCGCATTGACGGGCCGTGAGGTCCCAGAGTCCGAGTTTTGTTGTTGTTCGTTGTTTGAAAATTCGATTTTGATGCGGCGATTTGCACTTTGCTCAATACCTAATCCGCGCAATGCTTAATCGAGCGGCGCAACAGTTTTTGCTCGTGACTTTTTTACAACGCGCGCGACCAAATTCGAATTTTCCGCCGCGTTCGCAGTCGCGTTCCGTTGCAATCTTCTGAGTGCTGGCTCAAGTCTTGGCACGCCGGTATCTGGAAATAGTCGGAGGGGCATTATGACTCGGCTAAGACAAATAATTTTGAGCGGCTGTCTGGCGGCGGCTTTCGCTGGCGGCGCGGCGAGCGAAGGCTTCGCCACAGAACCGGGCGATTTCACCAACTATCTGCGCGGCGCCACCCAAGGCATTCCGCTAGGCGCGCTACCGCCCGCCGGCATCTACGGCGGCTTTGGGTTGAACGCGACTGGTTTGGGCGGAAGCGCCGGCAAAGGAGATCAGGCAATCGCCGGCTCCGCGACCGCGCCGGCCTTCGGCTACGGCATGAACGTGCTGTTTGTGCCGGGCTGGACCTTCCTCGGTGCCACGTATGGTGCTGCTGTCGTGCAAGGGTTCTATCAGGCGGAGCTTGGCACTCCGCTCAATCCGCCCTTCACCGCACAGTCAATTTCGCCGGAACTTGCCAACACGGGCTTCACGCCGGTCATTCTGTCGTGGGCGCTGGGGCACGGTTGGTTCACCTCCATCGATCTGACCATCGTCGGACCGGACGGCTCGCGTTGGCCGAGCAACGCAGCTGCTGGCGCTGTCGACCTCAATCCAGACTACTGGACCATCGCGCCGGGCTTCGCCGTGTCTTACCTCGACGCGAACTGGGTGGCTTCGGCGAACTTCCGCTATGACATCAACACCGCTGCCAAGGGTATCACGATGTCGCCGTTCATGCCGGCTGGCGCCGCTAACGGCTATGTCGACGGTAACCTGCTGTTCGGCGAATTGACCGCGTTGTACAAGATCGGCAAGTGGTCGCTCGGTCCCGTCGGTTACTTTGTCGCGCAGACCACGGCTGACCGCCCCGGCGGTGGTGTCGCCTGCACGCCGGCGATTTGCGGCTTTCAGTCGCAAATCGATCTCGGCTTCCTGGTTGGCTACGATTTCGGCCCAATCGCAGTCCAGGTCTGGGCTGACCAAACAGTCGAATGCGCAAACTGCATCGGATCCGGCTGGGACGTTTGGGCCCGCATGAGCTTCCGGATCTGGGCGCCGGACGCGAAGCCGCTGGTGGCGAAGAACTGATGGCACACTGGTAACGCTAAGGCCCCGCGGGATGACCGCGGGGCCTTTTTATTGACCGACCGCGGGCGCTGCACGATCGTTTTTGCGGACCGAAAACATATACATATTCATGAATGTATGCGGATTGGCCGTTTCGAAAGCATTCCAGCAATCGAGATCGGTAAGTGCGCCAGGCCCGGGATATTGTTCCCGAAACCTTTCGACGACCCCAGGGTCAAGCTCGAAGCCGAGAAACAGAAGCCGCTGCTCGTTCAGGAAGACCTTGATGTCGGGGAGCGTCAGTCTGTGCTCCATGACGTTGAAGAACATGTCGCGGCACCCGCTCATGCTGTAGAAATCCACCGTCTGGACGAGCGGTTTCCAGCGCGCTTCGTTCCTTTCGCGGATGATCGTCTGCCGCAATTCGCGAATGCCTGCCGCGGTCGGCTGATAGCCGCGTTCGGCAACGAGCGCCCTCGCTTCGACAATCGAGCGACGCGCGGCCGCGCTGTAGAGGCCGACGCGCATGGTCCCGCCGGGCGACAGCAGCGAAAGCAGGACGCGCCAGCCGGCTTTCGGATCGGCCAGATGGTGCAGGACACCCACCGCCTCGATGCGGTCGAAGGTCCGGGCCATCGCGGACATATTGAGAATGTCGGCCTGCCCATACTCGATATTGCTTAGACCTTCCTCGCGCGTCTTCCGGCGCGCATAAGCGAGGCTGACCACGCTGAGATCAACGGCAAGGATCTGCGCATTGGGCGATTTCTGCGCGACGTCGAACGGATGCTCGCCGGTACCGCATCCGGCGACGAGTATCTGGTGACGCGCAGCGGGCTCGCTTCCGCGACCGGTTTCGCCATCGGGTTTCAAACTGCTGCGCAGAGCAGCCAGCGGATTTACCGACCAGCGGGGATACGGGTTCTCTTCATATTGCCGCATGACCTCCAGCGAGGTGCCGTCGGTGATGGACGTCAGTCGGGATATAGCGCTCCGGTCGTCCTCCTCCTCCAGCGGCTCGCGCACCTGCTGCCGCAGGAGGCCGGCGGCGGCGGCCGGCCACTGCCCGGCGAGCAGCGATCTTGCTCCGGCGATGGCGTGGAGCGGAACGTAGGCTCCCACAGCGGCGAGCAAAAGCGGGTGGACCTCGTCCCCGGCCGCCAGTTTTTGAATCAGCAGCGCGCGGAGCCGGTCCACCTGCTGGGATTCGCCGGCGGACATCGCAAACGCGTATTCGTTCAGAAAGCACTGGCGGGCGAGAGCACAGAACAGACCGAGCACATCGTCATCAATCTTGGCGGGATCGGACATTGCGGCGGCTGCAACGCGCAGCAATGCGTGACGCAGACCCGTCAGGAACTGTTCGAGCGCTATGCCGCGGATGATCGTCGACTCAAGGGCACACCGCAAAAATACCCTGCCGGCCACAGCCGCCAGGTCGGCGGCGCTGAACATCCCGTCGTTGTTGACCAGCAAACCGAATTTGTCCGTGCTCCGGTTCGCGCATTCGATGATGATCGGGATTTGCAGCAGAAACGGCTCGACGCCTCTGCCGCTGAGCCCGAGCGCGATGGCCTTATTGAAATGCGCGGCTGCCTCGTCGCGCTGGTCCATCGCCTCGTAGGACGTCGCAATGTTGTAATGGCAGGCGGCGTCGAGGTCGTTCACGGCGATCGCCTTGGCCAACGTCTTGGCCGCAAGCCGGTGGCTGCCCGACGCCTGATATAGGATTCCGAGAATATTCAATGCGACCGGATGGGCGGAATCGCGGCCCAATATCCGCTTGCAAAGCACCTCCGCGTCGACCGGCCGCCCTTGCTGGTACGCGGACGTAGCTTCCGCCGCCAAGGCCGGGATTTCGGCCGGTAAGGCCGCGGCGGTCTTGCCGCGTGCCAAGGCGGCGCGGCGGTCTCTGCGGCTCATGTTGCAGTGGTCCGCTTGATGCCGAACGGAATGTTGGACACCCACGGCGCTTGCACCATGCACCGGCCCGTGGATGCCTGGCCGCCGCCGCCAGGCGGGGCGACCCGCGCGTTAATCTGGATTACTTCGCTCTCGCGCGTTTCGCAACGAGGCGCTTATTTTTTGCCCGCGCGCAGCACGTGATAGCTCAGTGCGCCGGGATCGGTCAGATCCGGCACCTTCCAGCCGTCGAGATCGTATTCGGCCATGCAGTCTTCGGCGAAGCCCTTGAAGCGGTCGGCATTGCCGGAGGCCTGTGCGCCGAACAGGCAATAGCGGCGGATCTCTTCCGTCGAGCCGCCGTAATTGATCTCGTAGAGCTCGTGCCGGCCGCCGAATTCGGTCGCCAGACAGTCCCATAGTAGCTTCATCAGCTTGACGCGCTCCTCGGCCTTATAACCATTCGAGCCGCGCATATAGCGGTCGATGTAGGGCCGGATCTCGGGATTCTTGAAGTCGCTGACGTGTGAGTTGAGATAGATCAGCCCGGACGCCACCGTCTGCTCGATGATGTATTTGACCTTGGTGTAGGCCATAGTGGCGATGATCTGATAGGCGTTGCCCGGGTCCATATTGGGCAGCACGTAATCGCCGATCCAGGGTTTGGGATCGCGCACCATTGCGTCCGACAACGCCCAGAACAGATTGCGCCAGGCGATTACCTCGCCGACATTGGCCTGTACGCCGCGATAATCCTTGGTGCCGGCGGCTTCGACCGCTTTCAGCAGCAGCCCGGCGATGAAATCGAGCTTGACCGCCAGCCGCGTGCAGCCGTGCACGACGAAGCGCGGCAGGAAGCCGGTGCGCGGGAAGAAGTTGTTGGCTTTTTCGATGTCGCCGTAAACGAAGACGTTCTCCCAGGGGACCAGCACCTTGTCGAGAATAAAGACGGCGTCGTTCTCGTCGATCCGGCTCGACAGCGGATAGTCGAACGGACTGCCCATCGCCGTCGAGGTCATCTCGTAGGAGGTGCGGCAGATGAATTTCACCCCCGGATGATTGGTCGGCACCATGAACACCACGGCGAATTTCTTGTCCTGCACCGGGATAAGGCCGTGATGGGCGACGAACGTGTAGTTGGTCAGCACCGAGCCGGTCGCCACGACCTTGGCTCCGGACACCACGATGCCGGCGTCGGTTTCCTTCTCGACATGACAGCAGATGTCGCCGACTTCGCTCGGCGGCCGGTCGCGATCGACCGGCGGATGGATGATGGCGTGATTGACGAACGGAACGCGCTCCTGGCTGAATTTGTACCAGCGTTTGGCGTTATCGCTGTACGGATCGTAGAACTGCGCGTTGGCGCCGAGCGTCGCCAGGAACGACGCCTTATAGTCCGGTGAGCGGCCGAGCCAGCCGTAAGTGATCTTCGCCCATTCGGCGATGGCGTTGCGCCCGGCCAGCAAGTCCTCGAGCGACTTCGGCGCCTTGAAGAAGGCGTGCGTCTTGCCGCCGTTGCCGGTGTCGGTCGGCACCATAATTTTATCGGCGTGCTTCTTGTCGTGCACGGCGTCGTACAACCGCGCCACCATGCGGGCGGTGTTGCGGAAGGCCGGATGCGTGGTTACGTCCTTCACGCGCTCGCCGTAGATGTAGATGGTGCGGTCGTCGCGCAGCGAATCGAGGTATTCGTCGCCGGTCTGCGGCGCGGTGATGGTGGTCTTCGCGGCTGATTGTGATCCTTTGGCTGCGACGCTCATGGCGCTCACCCCTTTTTGCGTGTTCGCTCCCGCCGATGCCGCGCTGACAAGCGGCCTTGGAAGTTCGATTATCGAACTACCGTGCGTTATTCGACCGGTGAGCGAACATTAACCGCGGAGCGGCTGCCGGGCAAGCTACCGATCGCGATCACCGTCGCTCTTCCGTGCGCGCCGTCATCTCAGACCAGCGACGTTGAAATCTGCTCGGCGACGGCGCGTAGCTGGGGCAGAAAGCGATCGCGCATTTCGTTGCGCGTCGTGCGCGTCGAGTGCGTGCTCAAGTTGAGCGCCGCAACCGTCTGTCCGGCGCGGTCAATAATCGGCACCGCAATCGCGCGCAACCCACGCTCGAGCTCCTCGTCAACGATGGAAAAGCCTTGTGCGCGATCTTCGCGCACCCGCTCGAACAGCGCCTGAACGTCCGTGATGGTCGAGGGCGTGTAGGCCTCGATCCGCAGCGACCGCAGCCGCCGCCAGAATTCCGCCTCATCGAGAAAGCCGAGCTGCACCCGGCCGAGCGCCGTATGAAACGCTGGCAGCCGCGTGCCGACCGCAAGCGCCACCGACATGATGCGGCTTGCCGGAATGCGCGCGACGTAGACGATCTCGGTTCCTTCCAGGATCGCCGCCGAACACGACTCGTGGAACTGCTCGCTCAAATTGCGCATCAGCGGCACCGCCTGTTCGATCCAATTCTGCGTCGCCAGATAAGCGAAACCGAGCTTGAGGATGCCGGACGATAGCGAGAACTCGCGCCCATTCTGCGCCACATAACCGAGCGCGGTGAGCGTGCGCAGGATCCGCCGCGCGGTCGCGCGCGACAGTCCGGCGGCCTGCGCCGCCTGCGACAACGTCATCACTGGGCGTTCCTTGTCGAACGAGCCGAGCACGGCGAGACCCTTGGCAAGCGTTGCCATGAACTCTTTGTCTTGCACCATCTGTTGCGCCATTCGCGCGTCAGCTCCTCAACCGCTCCGGCAGCGCCCCGGCAATTGACAGAAATTCGCCGCTCGGTAACAATGATCGGAGCGCGAACCTTCGTTCGATAATCGAACAATAACCGGCGGCACCGGATGGTGCAAGTCGCGAAGGACCCCGCTTCGGAAGAAACGCCAACGGCGCAGCCCGATCCCGGGCGACCGCGCCAGATCGTACAGGGAGGACGCCATGGCGAAGAAATCAGACAGCATTCGGGTGGACCGGCGCAGGTTCATGAAGGCGTCGGCGGCAACCGGCGCCGCGCTCGCGACCGGCTCGGTGTTCGCGCCGTCGGTGCGGGCAGCTCAGACACTCAAACTCGGCTATGTCAGCCCGCAGACCGGACCGCTCGCCCCATTCGCCGAGGCGGACAAGTTCATCATCTCGAGCTTCCTCGACACGGTGAAGGGCGGCGTGAAGGTCGGCAGCGCAACGCTGCCGGTCGAGGTCACGGTGAAGGACAGCCAATCCAGTCCGAACCGCGCCGCCGAAGTCGCCAAGGAACTGATCGTCTCCAACAAGATCGATCTGATGCTGGTCGCTTCGACGCCGGAAACCACCAATCCGGTTTCCACGCAGTGCGAGATCGAAGAGGTGCCGTGCATCTCCAGCGTGGCGCCATGGCAGCCGTATTTCATCGGCCGACAGGCTGATCCGGGCGGCGGGCCGCCGGCATGGAAGCCGTTCAGCTACACCTATCACTTCTTTTGGGGTCTCGAGGACGTCATCGCCGTCTTCACCAACATGTGGGGCCAGCTCAAGACCGACAAATCCGTCGGCGGCCTCTTCCCCAATGACGGCGACGGCAATGCCTGGGGCAGCAAACAGGTCGGTTTTCCGCCGGTGCTCGACAAGCTCGGCTACACGCTCACCGATCCCGGCCGCTACCAGAACCTCACCGACGATTTCTCCGCGCAGATCGCGGCGTTCAAGAAAGCGAACTGCGAGATCATCACCGGGGTGATGATTCCGCCGGATTTCACCACGTTCTGGAACCAGGCATCGCAGCAGGGCTTCAAGCCGAAGATCGCTTCGGTCGGCAAGGCGATACTGTTCCCAGTGGCGGTCGAGGCGCTGGGCAAGAACGGCAACAACCTTTCGTCCGAGGTGTGGTGGACGCCGAGCCATCCGTTCAAGTCGTCGCTGACCGGACAATCGGCCAAACAGCTCGCCGACGCCTACGAGAAGTCGTCCGGCAAGCAATGGACCCAGCCGATCGGCTTCATGCATGCGCTGTTCGAACTCGCCGTCGATGTGGCGAAACGCTCGGGCAACGCCGGCGACAACAAGGCTATAGTAAGCGCAATCGCCGCAACCAACCTCAACACGGTGGTCGGGCCGATCGCCTGGAACGGCAAGAATGTGCCGCCGTTCGCGGCCAAGAACATCGCCAAGACGCCGCTGGTCGGCGGCCAGTGGCGGTTGCACGGCAACAAGTATGAGATCGTCATCACCGACAACAAGACCGCGCCGGAAATCCCGGTCGGTGGCAACATGGAGCCGATCGCCTAAGCGTCGGTCCGGTGGGATGCCGAAGCGGCCGACTCCGCTTCGGCACCGGATAAAAGTAAGATGGAACGCCGGCCCCAGCGGGCCGGCGTTCGACCGGGCGGGCGCGTGATCCTGAAGCTCGACAATTTGACCAGATCGTTCGGCTCGCTCAAGGCCGTCGATGGCGTCGAGCTTGCGGTCGCGCCGGGCGAGGCGCTCGGCATCATTGGCCCGAACGGCGCCGGCAAGACGACGCTGTTCAATCTCATCACCGGTTTGCTCCAGCCCGATAGCGGCGCCGTGTATCTCGACGGCCGCGACATCACCCGCGCGCCGCCGCGTGCGCGCTGCATCGCCGGCATCGGGCGCTCGTTCCAAATTCCGCATCCGTTCGAAAACCTGACCGTGTTCGAGAATCTGCTGGTCGCCGCCACCCACGGCCGCGGGCAACGCGAGCGGCAGGTGATCGACGCCTGCGGCGGCATCCTTGAGCGGACCAGCCTGATCAATTTCGCCAACCGCCGTGCCGGCACACTCAATCTGCTCGGCCGCAAGCGGCTCGAACTGGCGCGCGCTCTCGCCAGCGCGCCGCGGCTCCTGCTGCTCGATGAAATCGCCGGCGGGCTGACCGAGGCCGAATGCCTCGAACTCGTGCAGCTGGTGCGGGACATCAAGGAATCCGGCGTCACCATTGTCTGGATCGAGCACATCGTGCACGCGCTCGTCGCCGTCGTCTCCCGGCTCGCGGTGCTCAACTTCGGGCGCAAGATCGTCGAAGGCGAGCCGCGTGCGGTCATGGCCTCGGCCGAGGTGCGGGATATCTACATGGGCATCGCGGCGTAAGGGATGGGCGTGGCCATACTGGAAACCCGCGACCTCACGGCTTTCTACGGCGACTTCCAAGCGCTGTTCGGCATCACCTTTGACCTCAACGAGGGCGAGACTGTTGCCATCATCGGCGCCAACGGCGCGGGCAAATCCACTTTCCTGAAGGCGATTGCGGGATTACTGCCGCGGAAGCCGGCGGCGGTACGGCTCGACGGCCGCGATATCGGCGCGCTGCCGGCGTTCGAGGTCGTCAAGCTCGGCGTATCGCTGGTGCCGGAAGGCCGCCGGCTGTTCTCTTCGCTCTCGGTCGAGGAGAATCTGCTGGTCGGGGCTTACGGCCGACGTACCAGCGGACCCTGGAGCCTGACGGCAATCTATAAACTCTTTCCCATGCTGCGGGACCGGCGTCACACGCCGGCGACGGCGCTTTCCGGCGGACAGCAGCAAATGGTCGCCATCGGCAGAAGCCTGATGTCGAACCCGCGCATCCTTTTGTGCGACGAGCTCAGTCTCGGGCTCGCCCCGATCGTGATCCGCGATATCTATGCCGCGCTTGCCGACATCAAGACGGGCGGGACCAGCGTGGTCCTGGTCGAGCAGGATCTCGTGCACGCCATGTCGGTTGCCGACCGCGCCTATTGTTTCATGGAAGGGCGCGTGAGCCTGAGCGGGCGTCCGCGGGACTTGAGCCGGGACGCCATCCACGCCGCCTATTTCGGACTCTGATCGCATGCTCGGCTGGATCGACACCATCGTGCAAGGAATCCTGCTCGGCGGGCTTTATTCGCTCTATGCCACCGGTCTGTCGGTGATCTTCGGCATCATGCGCCTGGTCAATCTGGCGCATGGCGATCTGATCGTGTTGCCGGCCTTCCTGATGCTGGCGCTGGCCGGCCTGGGCGTGCCGATCGTGCTGGCGCTGGCGATCGTGGTGCCGCTGATGTTCGCCGCCGGCTACGCCCTGCAATCGGCGATACTCAATCGCGCGCTCGGCCGCAACATCCTGCCCCCGCTGCTGATCACCTTCGGGCTGTCGATCATCGTGCAAAACGGCCTGCTGGAAACCTTTTCCGCCGACACGCGCTTCCTCAACGTCGGCCCGCTGCAGGGCGCTTCGCTGCCGCTCGGCGGCGGCATCGCGGTCGGCGTCATGCCGCTGATCTGCCTTGCGGCGGCGGTCGCCGTCATCCAGCTGCTCAACGTGGTTTTCTACCGCACCGGAGTCGGACGGGCGTTCCGCGCCACGTCCGACGACGTGGAAATCGCGCGCCTCATGGGCATCAACGACCGGTCGATTTACGCGCTGACTATGGGCATCGCGCTGGCCGTTTGCGCGGTCGCCGGGTTCTTCCTCGGCGCGCGCGCCAATTTCGATCCGAGCATCGGGCCGGCGCGGCTCCTCTACGCGTTCGAAGCGGTCATCATCGGCGGCCTCGGCAGCCTGTGGGGGACGCTCGCCGGTGGCATTGTCGTCGGGCTGGCGCAGGCGATCGGGGCGCACCTCGATCCCGAATGGCAGATATTGTCGGGCCATGTGGCGTTCCTGATCGTGCTGGTGATGCGGCCGCGCGGACTGTTTCCGCGCGCGATCGATTGAAGGCGGGCGAGATGCGCGGCAGCGGATCGATTTCGGCGGGCTTTGACACCGCGCCCCCGCATGGCGGACGCTTTGCCGTTACGCGGGCGACGCGCGCATCCACCATCACGCTGCTGCTCGCGATCCCTGCGCTGGTCCTGCTGGCGGCGCTGCCGGCATTCGCAAGCCGAGCGCTGCTGCAGGAATTGTTTTACGTCTTCACCATGCTGACCCTGGCACAGTTGTGGAATCTGCTGGCTGGCAGCGCCGGACTGATCTCGGTCGGACAGCAGGCCTTCGTCGGCATGGGCGCTTACGCGCTGTTCGCGTTCGCGGTGGTCGCAAATCTCGACCCCGTGCTGTCGATCGTGCTCGCCGGCATTATTGCCGGACTGGTCGCAATCCCCGCCGCGCTGATCGTCTTCCGCCTGCGCGGCGCGTATTTCGCGATCGGCACCTGGGTCGTGGCCGAGGTTTGCCGGCTCGTTCTGGCGCAAGTCAAGCAATTGGGCGGCGGCACCGGAACCTCGCTGCCCCCCGAGGTCGCTTCCTCCATGATTGGCCTCGATTTCGTGCGCGGCCTGTTCGCGGTCCGCAGCCCGGCGGCGCGCGATTTCATTTCCTACTGGCTTGCGCTTGTGCTTGCGGTCGGCACGTTCGTGCTGGTCTACCGTTTGCTTAGGTCGCGTTACGGTCTTGCGCTGTCTGCTATCGGCGATTCCGAAGCTGCCGCGGAAAGCACCGGTGTCGACGTGTTCCGCACCAAGCTCGTGATCTACGTCGTGACCGCGATCGTCACCGGCATGGCCGGGGCGCTGATCTTTTTGCAAAAGGCGAGGATTTCGCCGGACGCGGCGTTCTCGCTGATCGACTGGACCGCCTACGTGATCTTCATCGTCGTCATCGGCGGTATCGGCACCATGGAAGGTCCGCTCATCGGCGTCGCGATTTTCTATCTCCTGCAATACTACCTGGCGGCGCTTGGCTCCTGGTATCTCATGCTGCTCGGCGGCCTCGCTATCGCCCTCATGCTGTTCGCGCCGGCCGGCGTCTGGGGCGTGATCTCGCGCGTCTTCGACATCAGCCTGTTCCCCGTGCGCCGCCGGCTGGTCGTGCGGGAGAGCGGCGTCGCACCCGGACAGGAACCCAGATCCTGATCACAATTGTCCTGAGGTTTCCGGCTGTTTCGCTCGCCTGTCATAAAAGCACAAGAATGGTTACTATTGTTCCAGGCGGGTGAATTCGATATATCCATCCGTATATTCCGCGTCATCGTAAGAAGGCGCGCCGTATAAAACAAAGCGTAGGGGAGGAATCGCAACATGAACGTACCTGCACCGAAATTTTTGATTGAGAAGACTTGGGAAGGCCGAGTCTTCGGCGCCGAATGGCGCAACGCCGCGGGCGGCTCGATGGACGTCGTCGAGCCCGCGACCGGCAACAAGATTACCAGCGTCGGCAACGCGACCGCCGCCGATGTGCACCAAGCCGCCCGCGAGGCGCGCGCCGCACAGCCCGGCTGGGCGGCCACGCCTTACGAGGAACGCGCCGCCATCCTGCGCAAGGCCGCGCGGATCTTGGAGGAAAATCAGGAAGAGCTGATCCCCTGGATCGCGCGCGAAACCGGCGGCATTCCGGCTAAGGCGGGATTCGAAATCCATCTGGTGACTGAAGGCCTCTACCGCTCGGCCGCCATGTGCACCGAGCCGCAAGGGGTGGTGCTGCCCTCCAATCCCGGACGGATCAGTATCGCCCGGCGCATACCGCGCGGCGTCGTCGGCATCATCTCGCCGTTCAACTTCCCACTTATCCTCTCCATGCGTGCCGTCGGGCCGTCGCTCGCCACCGGCAACACCGTGGTTCTCAAACCGGATCCGCGTACGGTCATGACCGGCGGCTTCATCATCGCCCGCGTGTTCGAAGAAGCCGGCCTGCCCAAGGGCGTGCTCCACGTCCTGCCCGGCGGCGTCGAAGCCGGCGAAGCGATCTGCACCGACCCCGACATCGCCATGGTGTCATTCACCGGGTCGAGCAACGTCGGGCGCCGCATCGGCGAACTCGCCGGCAAGCATCTGAAGAAAGTCCAGCTCGAACTCGGCGGCAAGAATGCCGTGATCGTGCTGGAAGACGCCGATCTCGACGCGGCGGCTTCCGCGATCGCGTTTGGCGCGTGGTTCCATCAGGGCCAGATCTGCATGACCACCGGCCGCATCCTGGCCAAGGACAAGATCGCCGCCTCGCTGACCGCGAAACTGGTCGAAAAGGCAAACCATCTGCCGGTCGGCGATCCGCTCGGCCAGGTCGCGCTTGGTCCGGTCATCAGCAAGGCGCAGGTTCAACGCATCGACGGTATCGTCAAGGACTCGGTGAAGGCCGGCGCCAAGTTGGAGGCGGGCGGAACCTTTGAAGGGCCCTACTACAGGCCGACGGTGCTGACCGGCGTTAAGCCGGGCATGCGCGCCTTCGAGGAGGAAATCTTCGGGCCGGTGGCGGCGATAACGTCGGTCGCCAGCGACGATGAGGCAGTCGCGCTCGCCAACAAGAACGAATACGGGCTCTCCTCCGGCGTATTCTCCGCCGATGTCGGCCGCGCGATTGCGATCGGAAACCGGCTCAATACCGGGCTCCTGCATATCAACGATCAGACCGTTGCCGACGAACCGCACGTGCCGTTCGGCGGGTCTGGCGCGTCTGGCAACGGAACGCGCATCGGCGGTCCGGCCAACTGGGACGAATTCACCCAGTGGCAGTGGGTGACGATCAAGGAAAAGCCGAATCCCTACCCGTTCTGAGTTCAGTGCTGCAATGATTGAGCTCGGCGGCAATTTTGTCGCCGGGCTTTTTATTCGCTCAAGCGCTCTTCCAAACTTTCACTCGTTGAGATTAGATGAATATAACGCACGACTGCGGTTGAAGAAGATCCGGCCGCGCTTAAGCATCGGGAGGAGACAAAAATGCAGCAATATCCACTTGTCATTGACGGCGCCAAGATTCAAACCAAGGAGCATTTTGAGATCCGCAATCCGTCGACCGGCGAGGTCGTCGGCCTAGCTCCCAAGGCCAGCCCCGACGATCTCGATCACGCCGTAGCCGCGGCGAAAGGCGCTTTCGTCAAATGGTCGAAAGTTGCCGATACCGAGCGGCGAGCGCTCTGCCATGCCGCGGGAAAGAAAATCGGCGAACATGCCGAAGAGCTTGCGCGGCTACTGACGCAGGAACAGGGCAAGCCTCTCAACGGCATGGGCTCGCGTTTCGAATTGGGCGGTGTGCAAGCCTGGACGCACTACACGGCCGATCTGGCGGTTCCGGTCAAGGTACTCCAGGACAACAACGAGGGACGAATCGAACTCCACCGCAAGCCGATCGGTGTCGTCGGCTCGATCACGCCCTGGAACTGGCCGCTGATCATAGCGACCTGGCACATCATTCCGGCCATCGCTACCGGCAACACGGTCGTCAACAAGCCGTCGCCTTACACGCCACTGTCGACCCTGCGCATGGTGGAAATAATGAACGAGGTCCTGCCGCCCGGCGTGGTCAATTGCATTTCCGGTATCGATGCGATCGGCGCGGCCATGTCGGCGCATCCGGGCATCGGCAAGATCGCGTTCACCGGGTCGGTCCGCACCGGCAAGAAGGTCATGGCGAGTGCCGCGGAAACGTTGAAGCGATTGACGCTTGAACTCGGCGGCAACGACGCCGGGATCGTTCTACCGGATGCCGATCCCAAACAAATTGCGCAGGGACTGTTCTGGGGCGCCTTCATCAACAACGGACAGACCTGCGCGGCTCTCAAACGGCTCTATGTCCACGACGATATCTATGACAGCGTTTGCAGCGAATTGACGGCTTTTGCGAAGACCGTGCCGGTCGGCGACGGCCTCGATGAAAAAAGCGTTCTCGGGCCGATCCAGAACCGGATGCAGTTCGAAAAAGTCGCCAAATTGACCGAAGCCGCCAAGAAAAACGGTGGCCGCGTGTTGCTGGGCGGGCAGGTGCCCGACAAGGGCCTGTTCTTCCCGCTCACGCTGATCGGCGGCCTCGACAATGGCAATCCGCTGGTTGACGAGGAGCAATTCGGGCCGGTGCTGCCGATTATCCGTTTTTCCGACGTCGACGAAGTGATCGAGCGCGCCAACGACAATCCAAACGGCCTGGGCGGTTCGGTCTGGTCGAGAGATGTCCGCAAGGCCAAGGAAATCGCGTTGCAGCTCCAATGCGGCACCGCGTGGATCAACAAGCACAGTCCGGTGCAACCAAATGCGCCGTTCGGCGGCGTCAAAAGCTCCGGCTTCGGCGTCGAGTTTGGCGAAGAGGGCCTGTTCGAAAATACCGACATTCAGGTCGTCTGGTCCTGACCGGATCGCTTTCTTGCAAGCATATCTACAGCGGTGAGCGTCGCCCGCCGCTGTAGCTTTTGCGCCTAGCCCGCGTCTGCTAGCGTCCCGGTCATGGACGCCGCGCGCCCCATCGCGATTGACGAAGCCGGACCCGCACAGGAGCCCGGACGCGTCACACCGATGATGGAGCAATATATCGAGATCAAGGCGGCCAATCCGGATTGTCTTCTGTTCTACCGGATGGGCGACTTCTACGAATTGTTCTTTGACGACGCCGAGATCGCCTCGCGGGCGCTCGGCATTGTCCTGACCAAGCGCGGCAAGCATCTCGGCCGCGACATCCCGATGTGCGGCGTGCCGATCGAGCGGGCCGACGAATATCTGCACCGACTGATCGCGCTCGGCCACCGCGTCGCCGTATGCGAGCAGCTTGAAGACCCGGCGGAAGCGCGCAAACGCGGCGCCAAGAGCGTGGTGCGCCGCGACGTGGTGCGGCTGGTCACGCCGGGCACGCTCACCGAGGATTCGCTGCTTGACGCCAAGAGCAACAATTACCTGCTGGCGCTCTCCCGCGTGCGCGCGTCGTCCGACGACGACCGCTTCGGCGTGGCCTGGATCGACATCTCGACCGGCGAGTTCGGCGTCGCCGAATGCGACCGCACGACGCTCGCCGCCGAAATTGCCCGTATCGAGCCGGGCGAGATCATCGTTTCCGACGCGTTTTATTCCGATGCCGAATTCGCGCCTTATCTCCGCACATTGCCGGCGGTAACGCCGCTCACGCGCGACGTGTTCGACGGCGCGACCGCCGAGCGCCGCCTGGCGTCGTTCTTCGCCGTGGCGACGACCGCGTCGTTCGGCGCTTTCTCGCGCGTTGAGCTGACAGCGGCTGCGGCGGCGGTGACTTATGTCGAGCGCACGCAGATCGGCCGGCGCCCGCCGCTGTCGCCGCCCGTGCGCGAAGCCGCCGGCGCAACCATGGCCATCGACCAGGCGACGCGGGCGAACCTCGAACTGATGCGCGCGCTTGGCGGCGAGCGGCGCGGCTCGCTCCTCGCCGCCGTCGACCGCACCGTCACCGCGGCCGGCTCGCGGACCCTGGCGCAGCGGCTTGCTGCACCGCTGACCGACCCGGCCGAAATCGGCCACCGGCTTGACGCCGTCGCCGCTTTCGTCGCCGACGCGGCAGCACGGAGCGATTTACGCGACCAATTGAACGCGGCGCCCGACCTCGCGCGCACATTGTCGCGCATCGCTGTCGGCCGCGGCGGGCCGCGCGATCTTGCCGCCATCCGCGACGGCATCATCGCCGCGGCGCATATCGCCCAGCGGCTGGCCGCGCTGGCGAATATTCCGCGCGATCTTGCGCAAGCGGCGACGGCGTTGCGCCACCCCGATGCCGCGCTTGCCGCCGAGCTGAAGCGGGCGCTCGCCGACGAGCTGCCGGCCTTCCGCCGCGACGGCGGCTTTGTGCGCGCGAGCTACGAGCCTGCGCTCGACGAGGCGCGAGCGCTGCGCGACGAATCGCGCCGCGTCATCGCCGCGCTGCAAGTGCGTTACGCCGAGACCACCGGCATCCGCTCGCTCAAAGTCCGGCACAACAACGTGCTCGGCTATTTTGTCGACGTCACCGCCCAGCACGGCGAGAAGCTAATGAGCGCGCCGCTGAATGCGACGTTCATTCACCGCCAGACGCTCGCCGGGCAAGTTCGCTTCACGACCACCGAACTGGGCGAGCTCGAAGCCAAGATCGCCAACGCCGCCGCACGGGCGCTGGCGCTCGAATTGGAGATTTTCGACCGACTCGCGGCCGCGGTAACGGCGGCAAGCGGGGCGATCAAGGCCGCGGCCGTTGCGCTCGCGATGATCGACGTCGCGGCGGCGCTGGCAAGCCTTGCCGTTGAACGCGACTATGTGCGGCCGGAGATCGACGGCAGTCTTGCTTTCAACATTTCCGGCGGACGCCATCCGGTGGTCGAGCAGATGCTCGCCCGCGACGGCGGTCCGTTTGTCGCCAACGATTGCGACCTGTCGCCGCCGGCGGACGAAAAGGCCGGACGCATCTGGCTGGTCACCGGCCCCAACATGGCGGGCAAATCGACCTTCCTGCGCCAGAACGCGCTGATTGCGGTGTTGGCGCAGATGGGCAGTTTCGTTCCGGCGCGCGCCGCCCATATCGGTGCGGTCGACCGGCTGTTCTCGCGTGTCGGCGCCGCCGACGATCTCGCCCGCGGACGCTCGACCTTCATGGTCGAAATGGTGGAAACCGCGGCGATCCTCAACCAGGCCGGCGAGCGTGCGCTGGTCATTTTGGACGAGATCGGCCGCGGCACCGCGACTTTCGACGGGCTATCCATCGCCTGGGCGACGATCGAGCATCTGCATGAGAACAATCACTGCCGCGCTTTGTTCGCCACGCACTTCCACGAGATGACGGCGCTCGCTGCGAAGCTCAAGCGCCTGCACAATGCCACCATGCGGGTGAAGGAATGGCAAAGCGAGGTGGTGTTTCTGCACGAAGTCGTTTCCGGCGCCGCCGACCGCTCCTACGGCATTCAGGTGGCGAAGCTTGCCGGCCTGCCGCCGAGCGTGATCGAGCGCGCCAAGCTCGTGCTGGCGCAATTGGAAGCCGAGGACCGCATCTCACCGGCGCGCAAGCTGATCGACGATTTGCCACTGTTTGCGGCGACGCCGCGGCAAGCCACGCCCGCGCCGCCCGCCGACGAAGGTCTCGCCGCGGTGGTCGAGGCGCTGGCGGCGCTCAATCCCGACGAAATGGCGCCGCGCGATGCGCTGGAAGCGCTCTATGCGCTCAAGGCGCGGCTGGCGACGGCGAAGGGAAAATAGTTTTCAGGCGGCTCGTCCGCGCGCGTCGGCGGCCCAAATCGCACAATTCCACGCGACGCTGACCAGCAGCGCGGCCGTAAGAGCCCACCATGCGCCGGCCGGCTCGGCAAGATAATGCATGGCGAGAAAGCCGAGACTGAGCCCGATCAACGGCGGCTGCGCGAAAGCCAGCACGCTCGCCACCGCCTTGCCGCCGACGCGCGGATGCATGGTGACGATGAAGCTTCCGAGCACGATGGGGAAGACGGCGAACATACCGGAGGCGAACGAGCCGACGCGGAAGCTCGCCGTGGTCACCACCGCAACCAGCAGCGCCACGGCGAGCGCCGCAGCGGAATATCGAGCGCCGAACGCGCGACTTTCGGCAGCATGCCGGCGTTGCGATAGCGCCAAGTCAGCGGGATGGTGACGGCAAAAACCGCGGCGTTGAGCGTAACCGCGCCCGCCGGTGTCCAGTCGACCATCCGCAAAACGGCGGCAATCGCAAACCACAAGGCGACCGCGGAACCGAGACTCACAACCAGTCCGTGACGCTGCGCCAGGACGGTGTAGGCCGCGGCAAAGATCGAAACGGCCGCGCCGATGGCCACACTGCCGACGGCGCTGGCGGCGATGAAGCCCGGCGGATGCTCGATCGCGAGAATGATATAGGCAGCGCCGGCCGCGGTCGGCAGCACGGCGACGAGCGCGCCGAACAGCGGGCCGCCGCGCTCGGCTGCGACCGACGCGGTAATGACGATGACGGCCGTCATCGCCATCTTGAGTGCAGGCCGTACCAGAACATGTCTCTGGTTACTTGCGCCGCAAAACGATGTCCACCGGCGGGCTGCTTTTGATAGTCTGATAGACGACGCAATAACGTTCGGTGAGCTTAAGTAGCTGGTCGAGTTTCTCCTGCGGCGCGTCGGTGTCCAGATCGAAGCGCAGTCTGATTTGCGCAAAGCCAACCGGCGCATCCTTGGCGACGCCGAGCGTGCCGCGGAAGTCGAGGTCGCCCTCGGCCGCAACCGTGCCGGATTTCAGCGGCACGTCGATGGCGGTCGCGACCGCCTTGAGCGTGACACCGGCGCAGGCGACCAGCGCTTCCAGCAGCATGTCGCCGGAGCACAATTCCATCCCCGATCCGCCGGTCGCCGGATGTAGTCCGGCGACCGCGAGCGCGCGGCCGGTCTCGACCTTGCACGCGATATTCGTATCGTCGAGCGTGGCTCTGGCTTTGAGCGTGATGGTCGCGGCCTTCGGATCGGTCTTGTAGCGTTCCTTGATCGGCGCCTGCTGCGCGCGCAGAGCGGCGGCATCCATCGTAATTACTCCTATGTGCGTCATGGCCGGGCTTGTCCCGGCCATCTCGACAAAATTGGTGAGGTCGTGCCTAACGAATCGGGATCACCGGGACAAGCCCGGTGATGACAAATCAAAGCGGATCAGTCCTGGCTGGTCGCCGTTACCACCACATTGCCGCACCGGCTTCGGCCTTGGGTTCGTCTTCGGCGCCGGACGCGGTGCGGTTGAGCGAGCAGTCGAGTGCCGCCAGCACGCGGCGCTTGACGAAATCGAAGGCGGCGGACTGGCGGTCGCGCGGCCGCGGCAGATCGACGGCGATCTCGTCGGAGATGCGGCCGGGCCGCGGGCGCAGCACCATGACACGGTCCGCCAGCACGATCGCCTCGTCGACGTCGTGGGTAACGAGGATCAAGGTCGGCCTGGCGTCGGCCCACAGGTCAAGCAGATGGTCCTGCAAATCGGCGCGGGTAAAAGCGTCGAGCGCCGAGAACGGTTCGTCGAGCAGCAGCACTTCCGGACGCGGCACCAGCGCGCGCGCTGCGCCTGGCCGCCGGACAGTTCGCGCGGCCATCCCGCCGCCTTGTCGGCAAGGCCGACGCGCTTGAGCGCGGCGGCGATGCGGGCCGTCCGCTCGGACTTCGGCCGGCCGGAAAGTCCGAAGCCGACATTGTCGGCGACCTTGAGCCAAGGCAGCCGCGGCTCCTGAAAGATGATGCCGATCTTCTCGTGCGGCGCGACGATCTTTTCTCCGTCGAGCAGAATAGCGCCGTCGCTTGGCGGGTCGAGCCCGCCGATGGCGCGCAGCAGCGTCGATTTGCCCGAGCCCGAACCGCCGATCACCGCGACGATCTCGCCCAACTCGACGTTGAGCGACACGCTGCCCAGCGCATGCACACCGTTCGGATAGGTTTTGCCGACGCGGTCGAGCGCAAGCATGCGATTACTCCGCTCGCACTACGTCTTCCCAGCGCAGGAACGGGCGCGGCGACAAGCACGATCAGCCAATCCGTCGCCTTGCCGACGATGGCGAACGCGACGATCGCGGCGACGATCTCGGCCGGCTTGCCGAGCTGCTGGCCGTCGATCAGCAGATAGCCCAGGCCCTCCGATGCGCCCATGAGTTCAGCGGCGACAACAAACATCCAGCCGAGCCCGAGTCCCGAGCGGAGCGAAATCACATAGGCCGGCAGCACCGCCGGCAACAGAATCCGGCGCACCATTTCGGCGCCGGGCAGACGGAACGCCCGGCCGACTTCGACCAGTTTGCGATCGACCGATTGGATCGCGCCCATAAAACCGAGATAGACCGGAAAGAACACGCCGACCGCGATCAGCGTTATTTTGGAGGCCTGGAAAATGCCGGACCAAAGGATAAACAACGGCACCCAGGCGATCGACGGGATGGCGCGCAGCGCCTGGAGGCTCGGATCAAGGAGTCGCCGCACCCACACCGAGTAACCCGCCGCCGCGCCAATCACGGTCGCGACGCCGGCGCCGATGACGAAGCCCCACCAGACCCGCCACAGTGTCACCAGTGTGTTGCGTTGTAATTCGCCGGTGTGCGCCAGATCGACAAAGGTGGCGAATATGACGGACGGCGGCGGCGCCAGCCGTCCGCTTGCCCAGCCCATGCGCACGATGAATTCCCACGCCGCGGCCAGTGTGACTGGAAGCAAAAGCCCGAGCGCCGGACGCGCCAGGCGCGCCCAGCGATGTCCGCCCGGATGATTTTCCGCCGGGCCGTCTTTAGCGACGATGGTCATGTCGACAGCAGACATGGTGATACCCGCGATTGCAATACGATCCGCCGTCGCGCGGGTCTCGCTTCAGGACGTGATGAACCGGTCGTCGACCAGATCGTCGAGCGATTTCCTCACATCGACATTCGCTGCGATTACCGCCGCCTGCTGCAACGCGAGCCCGGCCTGCAGGATGGTGTCGCGCTGGTCGGGACCGATGCGATCGAAGGTTAGATCGGTGCGCTGCTTGAGCTGGATGTCGACGACGGCGTCGGGCAGCTTGGTTACGGCTATAAAGGGGCTCTTCTCGTCGTCGTAATTGGCGAGACAATATTTGCGCGCCTGTTCGTAGACCGAAAGCACGCGCCTGGTCAGATCGGGATATTTGCTGAGGAAATCCTCGCTCGAATTGAGGATGCCGTAGGTGTTGGCCGCCTTGTTGCGGTAGAACAGCCGCGCGCCATCCTCGACCTGCGCGGCGGCCATCATCGGATCGAGGCCGGCCCAGGCATCGACGTCGCCGCGGATCAGTGCCGTCTTGCCGTCTAGGTGCTGCAGCAGCACTTCGCTGATATCGTGTTCGGTCATGCCGACCGAAAGTAGCGCACGAACCAGGAAAATATGCGGGTCGGTACCGCGTGTCACCGCGACGCGCTTGCCCTTGAGATCGGTGATCTTCTCGATCGGCGTGTCCTTGCGCGTGACCAAAGCAGTCCATTCGGGCCGCGAATAAACGTAAATCGATTTAATCGGATTGCCGTTGATCCGGCCGAGCAGCGCCGCGGAGCCCGCGGTCGAGCCGAAATCGATCGAGCCCGCATTGAGAAATTCGAGCGCTTTGTTGGAACCGAGCGACTGCACCCAGCGCACGCCGACGCCGTCCCTGGCAAATTCGCTTTCAAGCAGGCCTTTCTGCTTGAGCACCATGGAAACCGGGTTATAGGTCGCCCAGTCGATGCGGATTTCCGCGGGCTTGTCGGCGGCATTTGCCAGCCTTGGTGCAACGGCACTGGCGAGAGCGGAGACAAACAGATGACGGCGCGAGAGCATGATGATCTCCAGCACAACGGATTGCGCCGGACGACCGGGCGCTATATTTATCTACTAGGAGCCATCCTGGAATGCATCAATGAAATTAAATACTGCGAGAAGCGTCTCAGCTAGGATGAAACTACTCGGCCCCATCCACTAACAAAGTCATCCCTGCTCAATCCGCGCACTGGTTGTCACCCGGCGGGCATCAGCACCAGCCGACCGACGACCTTGCCCGCTTTCAAAGCGTCCAGCGCCTCGTTCACCGCGGCAAGCGGGCGCGTGCCGATGGGCAGATCGGGAGCGCCCTTGCGGCGCACGAGGTCGAGAAGCTCAGCCATTTCGGTGAGGCTGCCGACGTAAGAGCCTTGCAGCGTTATGGCGCGCAGCGGCAGCGACGGCGTCGGTAGCGTGATGTCGCCACCGAACAGGCCGACCACGATCACCTTGCCGCCCTTGACGATCGAGTCGAGCGCAAGCTGCACGGTGCGCGAGGAACCGACCAGATCGATCACGGCCCAGACGCCGCCGTTGGTCGCGGCGACGATCTCTTTGGTTGCGTCCGGCGCATTGCTATCAATCACCACTTTGGCGCCGGCTTTGCGCGCCGCCTCACGCTTCACCGGATCGATGTCGACAACGATGGCGCCCTTGCCGCCCATCGCCTTGTGCAGCGCCAGACACATCAGCCCCAGGCCGCCCCCGCCGATGATGACGACCGGCTCCTCCTGCAGTAGCGGGCCGACTTTCTTCAGCGCGCCGTAGGTGGTGATGCCGGAGCAGGCAAGCGGCGCCGCTTTCTCCGGGGCGATGCCGCCGATGTCGAACAGGTAACGCGGATGCGGCACCAACAGATGGTCGGCATAACCGCCGGCGCGGAACACGCCGATGCTGAACGGCGTGCGGCAAAGCTGCTCGTCGCCGCGCCGGCAGACCGCGCACTCGCCGCAGCCGAGCCAGGGATGAACCAGACGCCGGTCGCCGACCTTCACGCCTTTCGCATCCTGACCGGCCGCAACCACCTCGCCGACATTCTCGTGCCCCATGGTCAGCGGCAGCTTGACGCCGCGATCGGCGAGCATCAGCCGCTTGCCGCCGCCCAGGTCGTAGTAGCCGTCCGAAATGTGCAGATCGCTGTGGCAGACGCCGGCGGCGATGACCTTGAGCAAGACCTCGGTACCGGCCGGCTTCGGGGTCGGCCGCTCCATCAGCCGCAGCGGCGCGCCGCACTCGCACAGATCGTAGCTTTTCATCGGACTTGTCCTCCCGGCGACGGCTGTTTGTTCTCGAACAGACAATAGGAGACATTGATATTGACGGCCATAGCGCGGCCCGAATACGTTCGGCGCGACGGTTCCCCAATTGGGGATCAAAAGGGAACGCAGTGCGGACGAGATCTTCGTCCAATACTGCGGCTGCCCCCGCAACTGTAAGCGGCGAATCTTCCGTCATACGTCCACTGGGATTCGGGTCCCGGGAAGGCGACGGAAGGGTCAAGACCCGCGAGCCAGGAGACCTGCCGTCAGCGGTGGTCATACGCGAGCGCTGTCGGTCGCGGTGTACTGGCGGTAGGCGAACCAATCGTCCTTTATTGGATGGGGGGTGCTAGTTCGCGGTGACGTGCCAAAGGGCGTGTCACGTGACAAGCACGACAAATCTTTTGGATTTTCTCGCCGGCCAACTGGCCGATACTGAGACCGCGTGGAGCCTCGGCACATTCGGCGCTATCGCTGAATTCACCCGCGACGCCGACGAAGCGGCAGAGCTGCATCGCGACAACGGCACGATTTCGGTGGTGACGGCGCGCGGCGGTTTGCGCATCGCGGCGCATCGTGAGCTGCGCCCGGTCGCCTCGGGATCCCTCACAACCGAAAGCTGGAGCCATCGCGTGGCGCTCTGCTGCCGCAAAACTTCTGCGCCATGAACAGCCGCTCCGAACTCACCGAAGTCGGTCCCGATGGCGAGGCATTGCGCTCCGAGGACCGTAGTGCCGTTCTCTTCGATCTCGGTCTTGGCACTCTGGAGGTGGACGCCTGTATCCGTGCGAGCGATCCGGAAGTTATTGGCGCACTGCGCGGTTGCGCGGGAAAGCCGTTGTTCGCACCAGGCAACACCGCCATGAGCGTGATTTTTGTATCCAATCCGCACCGCGTTTTCATCAGCCGAATCGGCCGCATCGAGGTTTACCAGCCGATCCCGCCGCCTGGTGGCAAGAGCCCGACGGGGCCGCACACCCATGTCCTGCCGAAGCTGCTGGCACATGGCCGCACTCACGCGGCGACCGAGCCGTTACCGGACGGCTGGATCCCATGTGCGCATTGCTATCCGCCGCACCCGATGCGTGATGGTTTCGGTCGCCGCCGCGCCTTTCAGCGCGACCGGCATGCCGCATTCCAGCTCATCCTTGCGCGGTACGGTGAACCAGAACGCGTCGAGCTGAAACGCCGCGTGATTAATTCGGTCATTGCCGGCCACGGCCCCTCCGGCATATCGATGGTAGGCGATCGATCCGCCCGCACCACGATACGTGTCGCCTTGCGGCAGTTGCAGGCATCCGACCAGTTATCGGCCGCGCTTGCGGCCTGGCTCTGCCCATGACCGTTTCGAGCCGAGCGAGGACGAAGAACAACCCCGAGATCCCTCACTGACCGGCTTGTCGAGCCGTGTCTCAGTTTGAACTTTGACCACTATTGATGTTAGCAAAAGCGAAAGGAGCGCTAATGGCGTGATAGGCAACGTCGTTCATAGCAAGCGAAAACTGAAACGCTATCGCTTGACGTCAGCGGCCCTGATTTTGGGAAAAGTGTTTTGGAATTCTTCCGGAGGAGATCATCCATGGCTCTCGACATCTTGCCCCATCCGACCGCGACGTCCGTGCGGCTCGCTCCGGTTGAGATGCGCTACGCGCCACTGTTCTGCTTTGCCTTGCTGACGGTCGCTTGCGCGCTGGCGAGCTTCGCTTTTGCCTGCGCAACACCGTTCGCGGCTTTCGCCGTCGTCGCCGCGGCGATGCTGCGCTTACAAAATGCGCTTCTCGTCGTGACTGCGGCATGGCTCATCAATCAGGCGATCGGCTTCGGGGTGCCACACTATCCGGTCGACGCCAGCACGATCCTGTGGGGGTTCGTGATCGGAGCGGCCGCGCTCGGCGCGACACTGACGTCCGTTTTGGTGCTGCACGCCTTGCGGCGAACCGGCAGTCCTGTTGCTTTGGCTTTCGCCCTGATCGGCGCTTGTGTGGCTTACGAACTGGTTCTGTTCGCCGCGACGCCGTTCCTGGGTGGCGCGGGTAACTTTACGCTAGCGATCGTCGGGCGGCTCGCTGTTCTGAGCGTGCTGTGGTTGATCGGGTTGGTTGCGGCCTGCGAGGCGTTCCGGCTGCTCACGTCCCGGCTGCGGCACCAGGTATCCTGAGCTGGCCGCGAACTCGCGTAGGCAGTTTGGGCAAAGACAGTCGCTGAAACGTCCCGCTCGCGACGGCATCGGGAGGCGATAAGGCTCGGCATTGCACCAGCAGCCGGCAATGCTGTCGCGCGAACAGCCAAATTCTCGGCCGCAACGTTCGCACGCTATGCGCCGCTCGACTGGCGTCAAGTGTCCATGCCCATGGCTCAAAGGAAGCCGACTCATTGCCCAGCAGATCTCCTCAAGAGATAGGTGTCCATGATCCAGCCCTTCCTGCTTTTGGCCTCCGTGCGCATTCGTTCAATGTCATGCCTGAGTTCCCGCAAATTGCCCGACGCTAGTATTTCATCTTCGGTCCCGATGTACGCCCCCCAATAAATATCGATCTCTGAATCACGGACGTTTTTGAACGAACATTCCGCGTCAAGCATCACCACGACATCGTCGATATTGTTGGGCAAGCCCTCGGCAATCTTGCGCCCGGTCGTGATGTGAATTGATTTTCCGGCACGATTCAAGGCAATCCTGTGTCTTGCTGCCAAAGCCTGAATGCTGCTTATCCCAGGAATGACCTCGTATTCGAAGGTGACAGTTCCTCTGGCGACAATCTGATCGATGATCCGCAACGTGCTGTCGTAGAGGCACGGGTCTCCCCATACGAGGAACGCGCCGCACTCCTCGTCGCCGAGTTCCTGCCCGATTAATCGCTCATAGATGACAGCCCTTTGGTCGTGCCATGCCTCAACGGCCGACTCGTACGACGGCGCGAGTCGGTCACGCGGCGGATCGACGGTCTCTACCGTCCTATATGACTTCTCCTTGATGTAACGTCCGCAGATTTCACGACGCAGGCGGACCAAGTCCTCCTTCTCGTGTCCTTTGTCCATCACGAAGAATACGTCGACTTCGTTGAGCGCGTTGATCGCCTGCATCGTGACATAGTCAGGATTGCCCGCGCCAATACCGATGACGAACACCTTTCTCATCACGCTCTCCAAGGCGCGGGGGTTACTAGGGCAATATCAAAACATATCCGACCGGGGCGAGACGGCCAACGGAATCTTGCTTTTGATCGCCGCAACGACGGCATGCTGATCACGTCATCCGCTCATTGGGTAATCGTCTTTCGGGCGGACAATGTGTCTGGGGCATTGGTAGTCCACTGGCCGCTTTGGGTCATCCGCGGACACGACACGGTGAAGTCACAATGTCTGCTTTGCCCCTGAAAGCGTTTACCCCTGAAAGCGAACATTGCCGGGCTTTTACGACTACACGCCCTGGCATGCCGGTCCGCCACCGGCGGGCCGATGACAGCACACGGCGGCTCGGCTATGACCTACGATGATGCTGGACACCCAACGTTCCGCACGCGCCGCCGGGGAATTCATCGATAGCGCGGCGATTGTCGCCGACCTAAATGCGCTGGCCGAAACGCATGCCGGGCGCGAGCGCGAATTGCGCGCCGCCGTCGCCCGCCGCCTCAAGACCGCCCTCACTGAGGCGCGGGCGCGCGCCGAAGAGCTTCTGCTCAAGGATCGCCACGGGCGGCGCTGCGCCGAGCGGCTGTGCCAGACGCAGGACGAGATCATCCGCATTTTATTTGAATATGCCGCGACCAAGCTGTTGCCGCCGCAGGTCCACTCGCAGGCGGAGCGCATGGCCGTCATTGCGACCGGCGGCTACGGCCGCGGACTGCTGGCGCCGGGATCCGACATCGATCTCTTGTTCGTCCTACCCTACAAGCAGACCGCCTGGGGCGAATCGGTCGCCGAGGCCCTGCTCTATTGCCTGTGGGACATGGGGCAGAAAGTCGGCCATGCGACGCGATCGGTCGGCGAATGCATCCGCCAGGCCAAGGCCGACATGACCATCCGCACCGCGTTGCTTGAATCGCGGCTTCTGTTCGGCGACGCCACGCTCTACAGCGAACTGACGACGCGATTCGACAAGGAAGTCGTCCAGGGAACCGCGGCCGAGTTTGTCGCCGCCAAGCTCGCGGAGCGCGAGGAGCGCCACCGCCGCGCCGGCCAGTCGCGCTATCTGGTTGAGCCCAACGTCAAAGACGGCAAGGGCGGGTTGCGCGATCTGCACACTTTGTTTTGGATCGCCAAATACGTTTACCGCGTGCGCGAGCCGGACGAATTGATCGAGCGGGGCGTGTTCGACCGCGACGAATACACCATGTTCCGCCGCTGCGAGGATTTTCTCTGGTCGGTCCGCTGCAACATGCATTTCCTCTGCGGCCGCGCCGAGGAGCGCCTGTCGTTCGACATCCAGCGCGAGATCGCGGTGCGGCTCGGCTACACGCAGCATCCCGGCCTACAGGACGTCGAGCGATTCATGAAGCATTACTTCCTCACCGCCAAGCACGTCGGCAACCTCACCGCCTTCCTCTGCGCCCGCCTGGAGGAGATGCAGGCGAAGCCGGCGCCGGTCTTGAGCCGCGTCATCGCCCGGCTGCGGCCCGCGCGCAGCACCCGGCGGGCGCTGACGGAGACCGACGATTTCACCATCGAGAACAACCGAATCAACCTCGCGAACGCCAAGGTCTTCAACCGCGATCCGGTCAATCTGATCCGGCTGTTCTATTTGGCGCAGAAATACAACCTGGCCATTCACCCGGAAGCGATGCGAACCGCCTCGCGCTCGCTCAAATTGGTCGACGCAAAAGTGCGCGGCGACAAGGAGGCGAACCGCCTGTTCCTGGAGATCCTGACCTCGAGAAACGAGGCCGAAACCGTGCTGCGCCGCATGAACGAGGCCGGCGTGCTCGGCGAATTCGTGCGCGCCTTCGGCCGCATCGTGGCGATGATGCAGTTCAACATGTATCACCACTACACGGTGGACGAGCATCTGGTGCGCTGCATCGGCGTGCTCAACGAGATCGAGCACGGCGAAAATCGCGACGTCGCGCTTGCCAGCGAGCTCGTTCACACCATTCAGCCGGAGCACCGCAAGTTACTCTATGTCGCGCTGTTCCTGCACGACATCGCCAAAGGCCGCATCGAGGACCATTCGATCGCCGGCGCGCGCATCGCGCGGCGGTTTTGTCCGCGGCTAGGCTTCAATGCCGCCGAGACTGAGCTGGTCGCCTGGCTGGTCGAAGTGCATCTGGTGATGTCGACGGTCGCGCAATCGCGCGATCTTTCCGACCGCAAGACCATCGAGAACTTTGCCGCCGTGGTGCAGTCGCTCGAACGCATGAAGCTTCTGACCATCCTGACTACGGCTGACATCCGCGCGGTCGGACCGGGGGTCTGGAACGGCTGGAAGGCGCAGCTTTTGCGCACCCTCTACTACGAAACCGAGCCGGTGCTAACCGGCGGCTTCTCCGAGGTCAATCGCGCCGAGCGCGTCAAGGCGGCCAAGAACGAGTTTCGCGCCGAGATCGGCGATTGGCCGGCCGATGTGCTGGACGCCTATATTGCCCGCCACTATCCGGCCTATTGGCTCAAGGTCGATCTGCCGCACAAGCTCGCGCAGGCGCGTTTCGTTCGCGAGGCCGATGCGGCCGGCAAGCGGCTTGCCACCAGCGTCGGCTTCGACATGGAGCGCGGCGTCACCGAGCTAACGGTCTACGCGCCCGACCATCCGTGGCTACTGTCGATCATCGCCGGCGCCTGCGCGATGGCCGGCGCCAACATCGTCGATGCGCAAATTTACACGACCACCGACGGGCTGGCGCTCGACACCATCGCCGTGTCGCGCGAGTTCGATCACGACGAGGATGAAGCGCGCCGCGCCGCGCGGATCGGCGACGTGATCGAAAAAGCCGTGCGCGGCCTGATCAAACTGCCGGAAGTGGTGCCCAAGCGCGCGCCCGCGAGAGGCCGTCTGAAGGCGTTCGCCATCGAGCCGGAAGTAACCATCAACAATCAATGGTCGAACCGCTACACGGTGGTCGAAGTGACCGGCCTCGACCGGCCGGGACTGCTCTACGAGCTGACCACGACGTTATCGAAGCTCAATCTGAACATCGCCTCGGCGCATGTGGCGACCTTCGGCGAGCGCGTGGTGGACGTTTTTTACGTTACCGATCTCCTCGGCGCGCAGATCACCACCCCAACCCGCCAGGCCGCGATCAAGCGTCCGCTGATCGCCCTGTTTGCCCCGGCGAATGGCGAGTAAGCGCGACGCGCAAGCCGAATTTGCCGCCCCGCTTTTGCCGGAAGGGTGAGCCAGTAACCGCCCCTTAAACCCGCCCCTCTAGCGTCGATCCGCGCGTTCCGCGCGCGGGGACGGACATGGCCTGGCGACAGGGACGAAAGCGTGCCGGCAGCGGCGAAGGCTTCGATCTGCGCTTATGGCCGCACGACCGGGTTGGCGGCCCGCCGAAGACCCGCAGCAGCGGAAGCCACGCGACGGGCCAGCCCCGCGCGCGTCGCAAAGGCCGCAAGGGCCGCTCCGGCATCGGCCGGCTGATCTATTGGGGCGCGGTGCTGACGCTGTGGGCGGTCATCGCCGGCATCGGCACGCTGGTCTGGGTCGGTATCCACCTGCCGCCGATCCAGTCGCTGGAAATCCCCAAGCGCCCGCCCTCGGTGCTCATTCTCGGCCTGAACGGCGCAACGCTCGCCACCCGCGGCGACATGGGCGGCGCTGCCGTGCCGCTCAACGAACTGCCGGATTATCTGCCCAAGGCGTTCGTCGCCATCGAGGATCGCCGCTTCTATTCCCATCACGGCATCGACCCATGGGGGATTTTCCGCGCCGTCGTCGCCGATGTGACGCATCGCGGCGCCGCCCAGGGCGGATCGACGATCACGCAACAGCTGGCCAAGAATCTGTTCCTGACGCAGGAGCGAACGGTATCGCGCAAGCTGCAGGAACTTGTGTTGGCGCTCTGGCTCGAACACAAATTCTCCAAGGCGCAAATTCTCGACCTTTATCTCAATCGCGTCTATTTCGGCTCGGGGGCGTACGGCGTGGAAGCCGCCGCGCAGCGCTATTTCGGGAAATCGGCACGGCAGCTGGCGCTCGCCGAAGCCGCGATGCTCGCCGGGCTGGTGCAATCGCCGTCGCGGCTCGCACCCAGCCACAATCCAGACGGCGCCGAACGGCGCGCCCGCGTGGTGCTCGCCGACATGGCGGAGCAAAAACTGATCGGTGCGGACGCGGCAAAGTTGGCGCTTGCGCGTCCGGCGCGCGCGATGAAGGCGGCCGGCACGACGGCGGCCAACTACGTCGCCGACTGGGTGATGGATGCGGTCAACGACCTGGTCGGCCGGTTCGACGAGGATATCGTGGTCGAGACCTCCATCGACCCGGCACTGCAGGCCGCGGCCGAGCGCGCGCTCGCCGACACGCTGACGCAGAAAGGCGAGAAGCTCAACGTCGGCGAAGGCGCATTGGTCGCCATGACGCCGGACGGGGTGGTGCGCGCGCTGGTCGGCGGCAGGAGCTACGCGGACAGTCAATTCAATCGCGCCGTCGCCGCCAAGCGCCAGCCCGGCTCGGCGTTCAAGCCGTTCGTCTATCTTACCGCGCTGGAACACGGCCTCACGCCCGACACGGTGCGCGACGACGCGCCGATTACGGTGAAAGGCTGGAAGCCGGAAAACTACGAGCATGAATATTTCGGGCCGGTGACGCTGACCCAGGCGCTGGCCAATTCGCTCAACACCGTTTCGGTGCGGCTGACGCTGGAATTCGGTCCGGCCGCGGTGACGCGCACCGCCTACCGGATGGGCATAACCTCGGCGCTCGAGCCCAACACCTCAATCGCGCTCGGTACCTCCGAGGTTTCGCCGCTCGAGCTGGTCTCCGCATATGCGCCCTTCGCCAACAGCGGCTTCGGCGTTTCGCCGCATGTCATCGAGCGCGTGCGCACGCCGGACGGCAAAACGCTGTACGCGCGCTCGACCCAAATCCTCGGCCGCATCGTCGATGCGCGCTATGTAGCGATGATGAACACCATGCTGCACGAAACGCTGGTCAGCGGCACCGCGCGCCACGCCGATCTGCCGGGATGGGCCGCGGCCGGCAAGACCGGAACCAGCCAAGATTACCGCGACGCCTGGTTCATCGGCTACACGTCTCATCTCGTCACCGGCATCTGGCTCGGCAACGACGATAATTCGCCGACCCGCAAGGCGACCGGCGGCGGGCTGCCGGTCGAAATCTGGAGCCGGTTCATGAAGACCGCGCATCAAGGCGTGCCGCCCGCGCCGCTTGCCGGCCTCGGCGGCGGCTTCTTCCCGCAACCGCCGGCCAACAGCCCCGTTCCGGGCGGGCGGACGCCGCAATCCGACAACGGCGGCCTCGATTCCTGGCTGCTCGACAAGCTGTTCGGCCGCCGATAGCGCGTGCGACCGCGCTTAGGAATGCGCCTATACTGCCCTGACGGCCTCGCCCGGAACGCGGAAAGCATTTATTCCGGCGTCTGCCAGCGGTCAGGGCGAAGGATCAGGAAACGCGAACATGAAGTATTTTCTCATCAAATACACGCTCAAGAATGTGTCGCCCGATGCGTGGCATCGTGACGTCGCCGAATTCATTGCGGCGCTGGACAGCGAGCCCGCGCTGAAAGGAAAAATCTCGTATCGCTGCATGAAAAGCCGCGAAGGCACCGATTATTATCATCTGGCGGCGGCCACCGACGAACTGGCGGTGAAAGCGCTCCAGCAAAGTCCGTCCTTCTCGCGCTACACCGACAAGATCAGACAAGCCGCCGGCGGCGCCGTTGAGGTATTGCCGCTCGAGGCCATTGCGGAAACCGCGCGGACGGCCTGACCGGCAAAGCTCCGTCAAGTCGGCTTGCTCAAATCCTGATTCTTCAGCGGCAGAGAGTGGATACGCTTGCCGGTGGCGGCGAAGATCGCGTTGCAGAGCGCCGGCGCGAGCGGCGGTACCGGCGGCTCGCCGACGCCGCCCCAAAAATCTCCGCTCGGCACCATCACGGTCTCGACCCGCGGCGCGTCCGCCATCCGCAACATCTCGTAGTCGTCGAAATTTCCCTGCTCGACGCCGCCGTCCTTGATGGTGATCTCGCCGTGCAGCGCCGCCGTCAAAGCGAAGATGATGGCACCTTGCGTCTGCATTTCCACCGAAAGCGGATTGACCACATGGCCGGGATCGATCGCCGAAACGACGCGATGCACGTTGACTTCGCCGCGTTCGACCGAAACCTCCGCCACCTGCGCGCAAAAGCTGCCGCAGGCCTCGGTGACGGCGATGCCGCGGAACAGGCCCTTCAGTGGCGGCGCGGACCAGTTCGCCTTCTTGGCCGCGGCGTCGAGCACCGCCAGATTCTTCGGGCTGTTGCGCAGCAGGCGCCGGCGATAGAGATAAGGGTCGATTCCGGCGGCGTGCGCCATCTCGTCGACAAAACACTCCTTGTAAAAAGTGTTCTGGGTGTAGTTGATCGCCCGCCAGACGCCGAGCGGCACCGGCGATTGCTGAACGACGTAATCGACCAGGTAGTTCGGTACGTCGTAGGCCATCTCGTCGGCCAGGCCGGCGAGGAAGCTGCGGTCGATGAAGCTCATGCCGAAACCCGGTACCAGCGCCGCAACGAACGACGGCCCGGTGAGGCGGATCTTCAACGCGATCGGCATTCCGCCCGCATCGAGGCCGGCGGTGAGCCGTGCCATGCCGAAGGGCCGGTAGTAATCGTGCTTGGTATCCTGTTCGCGGCTCCACACCAGCTTGACGGGCTGGTCAACCTCCTTCGCGATCAGCACGGCTTGGCGGACGAACTCTTGGATCGCGCCGCGCCGGCCGAAGCCGCCGCCGAGCATGGTGCCGTGGATCGTGACCTTGTCATTCGCCACGCCGGCGGCGCTGGCCGCTGTCACCAGCGCCGTTATGGCGCCTTGCGTCGGCACCCAAACCTCGACCCGTCCATCCTTGACATACGCCGTGCAGGTCTGCGGTTCCATGGTCGCATGCGCGAGGAACGGCACCTGATAGTCCGCCTCGATGCGCCGCACGGCGCGAGCAAGGCCGGCCGCCACGTCGCCATCGGCGCGGCCGACTTGCGACTTCTCCGCAGCAAGCGCGCCGCTTACGAGTTCCGCAATCCGGGCATTTGACCAAGCGCGATTGCCGCGATCGTCCCAAACAATCGGCAGCGTCTCAAGCGCGCGCTTGGCGCGCCACCAGGAGTCGGCGACCACGGCCACTGCGTTAGACATGCGCACCACGCGGCGCACACCCCGCATCGAGGTGATCGCGCTTTCGTCGACCGATTTCAGCGTCCCGCCGAACACCGGACAATGAGCGATGGCCGCATACAGCATGTCCGGCAGCCGCACGTCGATCGCGTAGATCGGCTGCGCGGTGACCTTGTCGAGCAGATCGAGGCGACGCCGCGGCTTGCCGGCGAGCTTCCACTCCTCCGGATTCTTGAGGGCGACGTCGGCCGGCGGCACGATCTTCGCCGCCGCTTCGGCGACGGCGCCGAACGTTACGCTACGGCCCGTCGGCTTGTGGGTGATCGCGCTCATATGGGCGGCGCATTCCGCCTCAGGCACGTTCCAGCGCGCCGCGGCTGCCGCGATCAGCATCTCGCGCGCGACGGCGCCGGCCCGCCGCAGATAAAGATGCGAGGAAGCGATCGAGCGGCTCGCGCCAGTCGACATGTCGCCCCAGACGCGGTCACGGCGTAAATTCGCTTCGGGCGAGACGAGTTCGGCGCGCACCTTCGACCAGTCGCATTCGAGCTCTTCGGCGACCAGCATAGCAAGACCGGTTTGCGCGCCCTGCCCCATTTCAGCGCGCGCGACACGGATGACAACGGAATCGTCAGCGCCGATGACGATCCAGGCGTTGAATTCCGGCGCTGCTTCTGTGGAGGACGCCGCTCCGAACGGAACCGCGAGGGAAAGTGCAAAGCCGCCGCCAGCGGCGCTCACGCCGACAACGAAAGAACGGCGGCTCAACGCAACGCCCGACGTCATTAGTTCTTCCTTTAATCTGACGCCAGACGGGCGAATGTAGGGTCGGCCCAAGCGAAAAACATCGTTAGTGGTCAATCGCGTGCCACGTTGCCAGCCCTTGTTATCCTAACAAACGCGATGCTGCAGGCAACGCCGATCTGAAGCTGCCAGTTTAGCGGGTTCAACGCCGTTATGACACCTTTTCTTTTAGTGCGGCACGCGCAGACGGCGCGTAAACGCCCAAAGAAAGAGCGTGAGGCAGCCCATCCCCACGACCACGGCGGTCATCGGCCAGGCGGAGCTTCCGAGATAGTTGCCGATGACCGCAGCGACGCCGGCTGCGACCGTTTGCTGCACCAAGCCCATCAGCGAGGCGGCCGTGCCGGCCCGTTCGGGAAACGGCGTCAGCGCGCCGGCCATCGCCTGCGGCATACATAGTCCGAGGCCGGCTAGATAAAGCGCCATCGCCGCCACCAGCCATACGCCCGGCACGCCGGCGGCGACGACCGCCACCAGCGCCAGGCTGCCGGCGGCAAGCACCAGCACGCCGAGCGCTATGATGCGGTCGAGGCCGAGCCGCACAACCAGGCGGGCGGCGATTGTCGCGCCTATCATCCAGCCGGCGGCGCCCAGCGCGAAAGTGACGCCGAAGGCGGCAGGCGAGAGACCGTACACGCCCTGCAGCACCACGGAGGCGCCGGAAATCCAGGCAAACAATCCGGCATAGCTGATCGTGACGATGCCGAGATAGATGAGAAAGCCGCGATGTCGGGCCACCGAGGCATAACCGCGGACGAGAGATAGTGCCGAAACTGACTCGCCGCGCTGACGCAACATCTCCGGCAGCAGGCGCCCGGCGACCGCGATGGCAATCACCGCGGCGGCGCTCATGACGATGAAGCTCGCGCGCCAACCGAACGCGGTTTGCAACACGCCGCCGATGATCGGAGCGACAATGGGCGCAAAGGCGCTGATCGATCCCATCAGAGAAAGTTCGCGCGCCGCCTGCACGCCGGAATAGCAGTCGCGCACGATGGCGCGCGCCAGCACGATCGAACCCGATCCGGCGACGCCCTGCAGGAAACGCGCGGCAATCAGCGGCGCGACCGATTGGGTGCCGGCGCAGACCAGCGTGCTGGCGAGATAGAGCGCCAGCGCCGCCAGCAGAACCGGACGGCGGCCATGCCGGTCCGACAGCGGTCCGTAGATCACCTGTCCGACCGCAAAGCCGATCAGATAACTCGACACGGTCAATTGCACGCGCGCGATCGGCGCTTGCAGCACATGGGCGATGTCCGGCAACGACGGCAGATACATGTCCATCGACAGCGGCCCGAGCGCGCTCAACATGGCGAGCAACAAGGTCAAAGCAAGCGTGCCGGGGCGAAGCATCGGAAGGATCCAAGCGGGAGTCGCGCGCGAAACGCGGGACGGCAAAGCAACGGCAAATACCCAAAGAGCGCCGCCTTTAGCCGTCGGCGGTTTCGGTTATAAAGGGGCAAGCCACGGCCCGACAGAGCGTTCCGGAATAGAGCATGGATGCAAAAACGGTCGGTCGCGCGGACGAGCCGCGCGTGGAAGACGATGTACTGGTCCGCGGACGCGGCCGGTACGCCGCCGATGCCCCCCTGCCGCAACAGGCCTATGCGTATTTCGTGCGTTCACCGCAGGCCTTCGCCCGCATCGTGAGCGTCGACACGACAGCGGCGCGGAGCGCGCGCGGCGTCGTCGGCGTGCTGACCGCGAAGGACATGGAGGGGATCGGCAGCCTCGGCCGCCATCCGCCGCTGAACGGGCGCGGCGGCAAAAATCTGATCGTGCCGCACCGGCCGGCGCTTGCCGCCGAACGAGTGATGCATGTCGGCGAGCCGGTGGCGATGGTCGTCGCCGAAAGCGCCGTCGCCGCGCAGGATGCCGCTGAACTGGTCGCCGTCGAATACGAGCCGCTGACGCCAGTGATCGACGCGCGTGCCGCGCTGGCGTCCGGCGCGCCGCAAGTGTGGCCGCAGGCCCCCGGCAACCTCGCAATCGACTGGCCGGGGCCCGCCGCCGACCCGGACGCCAACGCCCGACAAGTCGACGCCGTCTTCGCCTCCGCCAGGCACGTCGCCCGCATCGCGGTGATGAACGAGCGCATGGCGGTGGCTTCGATGGAACCGCGCGGCGCGACCGCGAGCTACGACGCCGCCGGCGACCTTTACACCTTGCGCGTCTGCTCGCAGGGCACTACCGCGATGCGTGACCCCATCCTGGCCACCATGCAATTACCGAAAGAGCGGCTGCGCGTGCTGACGGACGATGTCGGCGGCGCGTTCGGTCTCAAGACCGGACCTTATCCGGAATACATTGCGCAGATGGTCGGCGCCAAAAAGTTCGGCCGCCCGATCCACTGGATGTCCGGCCGCTCCGAAGCGTTCCTGTCCGACAACCAGGCGCGGGATATCTATTCGGAAGCCGAGCTTGCGCTCGACGACAAGGGTCGCTTCCTGGCGCTACGCATCCACAACACCGGCAATCTCGGCGCTTATGTCGGGCCGGTCGGCGCCAATATCCCGACTCTTAGTTTCACGCGCTGCCTGCCGGGGATGTACGACATCAAGCATATCGACGTCAGCGCAAGGTGCGCCTTCACCAACACGATCGCCACGGCCCCCTATCGCGGCGCCGGCCGGCCGGAGGCGAATTACGTTCTCGAGCGCGTGGTCGAGGAAGCCGCGCGGGCGACCGGCATCGATCCGGCCAGGCTCCGGCGGCGCAATCTCGTTCCGAAGTCCGCCATGCCCTATAAGACCGCGGTCGGAACCACCTACGACAGCGGCGACTTTGCGCCGATTCTCGACAAGGCGCTCGACCTCGCCGGCTACGACAACTTCAAAGCACGCCGCCGCGAAGCGAAGAAGCGCGGCAAATATCGCGGTATCGGTATTTCGTGCATGCTCGAGCATTCCGGCGGCTCGCCGCTCGAAGGCGCGCTGCTCACCTTTCCCGGCGACGGCACCCTCTGTGTCAATCTCAACGTGCAATCGACCGGCCAGGGCCACGCTTCGGTGTTCCCGCCGCTGATTGCCGAACGGCTCGGCATTGCGCGGGACAAGGTCACGCACAGGCACGGCGATTCCGCGCTGGAAATCCCGGGCTATGCGTCGGTCGGCTCGCGTTCGGCCATGACCGCGGGCGCGTCGGTGGTCAAAGCGATCGGCGTGATGCTCGACAAGAGCAAACGGGTCGCGGCACTGCTGCTGGAAACCGCCGAGGCCGATATCGGCTACGCGGCCGGAACCTTTACCGTGGTCGGCACCGATCGCCGCATCGGATTGTTTGAAGTCGCCGCGCGCGCCGCCGAACTGAAGAAGCGCGGCACGATAGCGGAAGACCTCGATACCAAAGTCACGACCGAGACACCGCTGACGTTTCCGAACGGCGTGCACATCGCCGAAATCGAGATCGATCCCGACACCGGTCATATGGACGTCGTCGCCTACACCGCCGTCGACGATTGCGGCAACGTGCTGAGCCACATGATTGTCGAGGGCCAGCTGCACGGCGGGCTGGCACAGGGGCTCGGTCAGGCGCTGATGGAGCGGATTTTCTACGACGAGCAGGGCCAGCTCGTAACCGGCTCGTTTCAGGACTACGCCATGCCACGCGCCGCCGATATGCCGCCGACCATCCACGACGCGCTCCTATGCGTGCCGGCGACGACCAATCCGCTTGGCGTCAAGGGCGTCGGCGAGGCCGGCACCACGGCCTCAATCGCGGCAGTGATGAACGCGGTCGCCGATGCCATTCCGGGGGGCGAAGGTGCGCATCTCGATATGCCGGTCACCGCCGCGCGCTTGTGGGAAGCCTGCGAGCGGGCGAAAGCTTCCGCTGCATCGGCCGGGACGCCGCGCGGTTCGTAAAGGAACGACGTCGCGGGCCGATCGCGCCTTGCTACTGCGAAACGCGGACCTATAATCCGCCGCTTCCTTCGCGCAGGGGATGAGCTTGGCCGCGCCGGAAGCGAAGTCCGTAGCCATTATCATGGGCAGCCAGTCGGACTGGCAGACAATGAAGCACGCCGCCGAGACGCTCGATGCGCTCGGGGTCGGTTATGACGCGCGCATCGTTTCCGCCCATCGCACGCCGGACCGGCTTTACGCCTTCGCCAAGGGCGCGAAAGAGGCGGGCTTCAAAGTCATCATCGCCGGCGCCGGCGGCGCCGCGCATTTGCCGGGCATGACCGCTTCGCTCACGAGCCTGCCGGTGTTCGGCGTGCCGGTGGAGTCGAAAGCGCTGTCGGGCCAGGACTCGCTTTATTCCATCGTGCAGATGCCGCCCGGCATTCCAGTCGGCACGCTGGCAATCGGGCAGCCCGGCGCCATCAACGCCGCCCTGCTTGCCGCCAGCGTCTTGGCGTTGAGCGATCCGGCGCTCGGCAAGCGCCTCGAAGCCTGGCGCGCACGCCAGACCGCCTCGGTCGCTGAACAGCCCAAGGAATCCGGCGCGTGAGCGCCATCGCGCCGGTGCTAGCGCCCGGAGCCACCATCGGCATTCTCGGCAGCGGCCAGCTCGGTCGCATGCTGGCGCTTGCGGCGGCACGTCTCGGCTTCAAGTGCCATATCTTCGCGCCCGATCCCGGCGCGCCCGCGGTCGACGTTGTCAACCGGGTCACATCCGCCGATTATTCCGACACAGCGGCGCTGGAGCGCTTCGCAGACAGTATCGACGTCGCCACTTACGAGTTCGAGAACGTGCCGGCGGCAGCCGCCGCGTTTCTGGCCGCGCGGGTGGCCGTGCTGCCCGATCCAAAAGTGCTGGCGACAACTCAGGATCGCCTGGCGGAGAAGAATTTCATTGCCGCGCTGGGCATTGGCACCGCGCCCTTCGCGGCGGTGGCGACTGCGGCCGAGCTGACCGCGGCGCTGGCAAAGATCGGCCGTCCCGCCGTGCTCAAGACGCGCCGCTTCGGCTATGATGGCAAGGGTCAGGCTGCGATTCAAAACGGAGCCGACCCGGCGGCGGCATGGCGCGAAGTCGGTGAACAGCCGTGCATCGTCGAAGCGTTCGTGCCGTTCGCGCGCGAAGTCTCGGTCGTCGCCGCGCGGGCACGCGACGGCGGCATCGAATGTTTCGACGTGACCGAGAACGAGCACCGCGACCATATTCTGCGGATTTCGCGCGTGCCCGCCGCGCTATCCGGCGACGCGGCGCAGGAGGCGCAGCGCATCGCCGAAACCATTGCGCAAAAATTCGGCTATGTCGGCGTGCTGGCGGTCGAGATGTTCGTCAAAAGCGACGGCGGTTTGTTGGTCAACGAGATCGCGCCGCGGGTGCACAATTCCGGCCACTGGACGATCGACGGCGCCTCGGTCTCGCAATTCGAGCAGCACATCCGTGCGGTGGCGGGCTGGCCGCTGGCGAGGCCAGTTCGCCGTGGCCGCGTTGAAATGATCAACCTGATCGGCCACGAGGTAGCGAACTATCGGGACTGGCTAACGGTGCCGGGCGCCGCAGTGCATCTTTACGGCAAGGCGGAGGTACGCCCCGGCCGCAAGATGGGGCATGTCACGCGCGTGTTTATCGATTGAACAACCAGAAAGGCCCGCACTGGTGGACTTTCCGATGCGCTTCTGCTACACGCGGCGGCAAGGTGGCGCAGGATCATGCCTGCGCCCCCATGCAAATTCCCAGGAATCGACTGCAAAGGAGCACGCGTGCAGGTTCTCGTTCGCGACAATAACGTCGACCAAGCCCTCAAGGCGCTGAAGAAAAAGATGCAGCGCGAAGGCATTTTCCGCGAGATGAAGCTTCGCGGCCATTACGAAAAACCCTCCGAGAGAAAGGCGCGGGAGAGGGCGGAAGCGATCCGCCGCGCCCGCAAGCTTGCCCGCAAGCGATTGCAGCGCGAGGGCCTGCTGCCGATGAAGCCGAAGCCGACGACCGGCCCGGGCGCCGGCAGATCCGGGCCGCCGCGCACGCCGCGTTTCGGCTGAGATCGACGGCCTTTTACGAGGGCGCGGGCCGTTTGGGCTCGCGCTTTTGCTTTTTGAGGGCGGCGGGGCTACCGCCCCTATCCTGCGTGCTCTACCTTTCCGGACAGGAGCCCTTGGTGCCGCGAGCCATCGGATGACCGGACCGGCGTTGGCGACGAGCAAGCGGTGGCGAAGCGGAACGCCGCGTCGCCTGGCGCTCGCCTTCTGCCCGATCGTGACGCTCGCACTTGCCGGCTGTTCGGGGCTCGGCAACCTTGCTTCGCCGGAAAAAGACGACGCGCTTGCGGCCAACTCGCAGCCCAATCTGGCGTCCCTCACCGAGGTCATTCAAAAACATCCCGACGATCCGCAAGCCTACAACATGCGCGGCTCGGTGCTGGCCGAGAGCGGCGACACCGAGCTGGCGCTGGCCGACTTCAACAAGGCGATCAGCCTCGATCCCGGTTACGCGCAGGCTTATGCCAATCGCGCGTTGCTCTATCGGCAGGGTAACAAGCTCGAACTGGCGCTGGCCGATTACAACAAGGCGCTGTCGATCGACGCCGCCTACGCGCCGGCCTACCTCGGCCGCGGCATCACCTATCGCCTGCAAGGCTATGCCGTGCTGGCGCTCGCCGACTTCAACAAGGCGATCGCGCTCCGCCCCGACAACGGACAGGCCTATTATCAGCGCGGCCTTCTCTATCAGAGCCAGCATCAGCACCAAATCGCCATCGACGATTTCACCACCGCACTCGGGCTCACCAGCCAGAAGGCCGCGCTGTTCGTGGCGCGCGCGCTCAGTTATCTCGCGGTGGGCGACGCGAAATCGGCGGCGAACGATCTCGACGAGGCCGTGCAGATCGATCCGTCCAACCAGCATGCCTGGACCAGCCGCGGACTGGCTTACGAACGCCTCGGGCAGAAAGACAAGGCGGCCGGCTCCTACGCCAAGGCGCTCAACATCAACGACAAATACGAGCCCGCCAAAGCCGGCTTCGCCCGCGTCGGCGGCAAAGTCGGACAGTCCTACGAAACTTTTTAGCGGGGCATGATCTTTATCGGCGGACCGGCGACCACTTTTCCCGGTTCTGATCTGTTCGACGGCGGAGAGGCGCGGCATGACCATCACGCTCAACCACACCATCGTACCGGCGCGCGACAAGGCCGCTTCGGCTAAATTTTTCGCTCACATCTTTGGATTAAAGCGCGGACGGAGCAACTATTTCGCGCCGGTCAAGATCAACAAGGCCCTCACCTTGTTGTTCGACGACGACAAAGGTTTCGAGAGCCATCACTACGCTTTCCACGTCAGCGATCGCGAGTTCGACGCGATCTTTCATCGCGTTAAGGCGGCGAAGATCTCCTACGGCAGCGCGCCCTGGAGCCTCGACGAAGGTAAGCTCAACGACTGGGGCGGCGGTCGCGGCGTCTATTTTCGCGATCCGAACGGCCACGTGCTTGAACTGATGACCGTCCCGCAATGAGCGCTGCACGCCGCCGCTCAGTGCAGCGGCGCAGCGGCCGGCTCGTCCAGATCGGCGGCGAGGAAGCGGCCGACGGCGTGCAGCGCGCCGTTGGCGTCGAGGTCTTCATGGTCGCCGTCGATGAAGCGCACGATATGCTTGGGCGCTTTGGTCAATTCGAACATGCGCTCGCCCATGGCGAACGGAACGATGCGGTCGCGCATGCCGTGCAGGATCAGGACCGGCGCGGTGATCTTTTCGACGCGTTCGTCGGAGCGATATTGATCTTTCATCAACAACCGGATCGGTACGTACCAGTAGCGCAGGCCGGCGACGGCTGCCGCTGACGTAAACGGCGCTTCCAGGATCACGCGCGCAACCGGCTGTTCCGCGGCGAGCGTGACGGCGATCGCGGTGCCGAGCGACTCGCCCCACAGCACGATCTGTTGAGGCTGGTAATGAGCGGCGACGAAGGTGTAAGCGGCTTCGCCGTCGGCAATCAGGCCGGCCTCGCTCGGGCTGCCGCGCGAACCGCCATAGCCGCGATATTCCACGGCGATGAGACCGATGCCGTCGCGGATGAGCTTGCGAAAACGCTCGACGCGATAGCGCAGCGCGCCACCGTTGCCGTGGAAGTAAACGATCACCGGCTTGTCGCCGCGCGGCGGCACATGCCAGGCGACGAGCTGCACGCCGTCGGACGCCGTCAGCGTCACTTCCACGGCTTCGGGCAGACCGGCCTGCGCCGGCGTCGTGTGGATCGTCTCCGGGAAATACATCATCGAGCGCTGCGCGAAGTAGAGGATCGCGATCACGCCGAGATAGACGCAGACCGCAGCGATCGCGCTCCATTTGAGCGCGCCCAGCGCGAAAGCGAGCCATGCGCCGGCCGAAACGGCGAGCGCGCGGTGTGCAATCGTCCGCGCGCGGTCGCCGAGCCGGTGCACCGCTTCGCCGAGCCTTGCGTCACGCAGTGATAGCGAGCGCACGATCAATCCCCCGCCTATGCACGGCCACAAACGCAAACCGGCCGGCTTAAGCAAGCCGGCCGGCAAAATTCAATTCCGTGCCAGGCGATCAAGGACAGACTTGAACGGTCTGCCACTGATAGCCGTAGCCCTCGACCCAAACCTTGCGATGACCCCAGTGACAGCCGGGCGCGAGCTGGGCGTAAGCGGGCGGCGGCGGATAGCCGGGCGGCGGCGGATAGTACGCGCCTGGAGGCGGCGGCGGATAATAGCCGGGCGGCGGCGGCGGATAATAGCCGGGCGGCGGGGGCGGCGGCGGGCTGTTGGCGATGGCGCTGCCGATGATCGTGCCGGCAACGACACCGCCGAGAACGCCTGCGCCGACGGCACAGCCGAAGCAACCGGCGTTTGCCGGAGCCGGGGCGGCCATTGCCGCAACACCGATGCCCGCGGCGCCGACAAGCGCGATGAGCGACTTATGCATTTAATCTCCTCAAGTGACCGGCCGGGTGCCGATCCGAACGTGAATGAGCGGAGTTCCCGTCAACCCCGAATTCCTCGCCGCCCTCGTCGCCCATTGAGGCGGCGATCCATGGCGGAAGTTTGGTGCCGGGATGATACCCCGCCACCGTTAACCAAAAATTATGGATGCACCCCGGTTCCGGGGCCAGCCGGCCTTAGTAGCAGCTGCGCACCCAAGCGTAGCCGTTCCACCAGCGCCGGCACCCGTAATAGGGATACGGACCATAGGGATAGTAAGGACTGTAGCCATAGTAATAGGGTGCAGCCAGCGCGCCTGCGACCACGGCGCCGGCGATGAACGGACCGGGACCCCAACCCCAGCCACCGCGCCAACCCCAGCCGCCATGGCCTCCCCAGCGCGCATCAGCCGTGCTGGAGGTCGCAACCGCCGCCACGCCAAGCACGGCAATCGCGACCATAGCCGTCAGAAACTTCCTCATGGCATCACCTCGAACTTGTCCATTCACACAATCCGCCCCTTGGCCCCTAAGTTCCCATTTATGGGTGAACGTGTCCTGAACAACAGTGCCCGAATAAGGCCATCATTGAGAGGCCGCCACAATTGGCGAAACGAACCGTATGTCCCTCACTTACGCCATCGGCGATATTCACGGCTCGCTGCACATGTTGCGGCCCCTGCTTGGGCGCTGCCGGGATCATGCCGCCGGCCGGCCGATGACCTTGGTTTTCCTGGGCGACTACATCGACCGCGGGCCGGACAGCGCCGGCGTGGTGCGCGCGGTGATGGCGCTTGAGGCGCGGATGCCCGGCGGCGTCATCGCGCTCAAAGGCAATCATGAAGCTGTCGCACTGGAGGTGATCGACGGCACGAGCGATCAGGATTTTTGGCTCACCCAAGGCGGCGAGGAGACACTGCAAAGCTATGGCGTCGACAGCGCCCGCGCGTTGCCGCCGGAGCATGTGCAATGGATGCGCTCACGTCCGCTGTGGCACGACGACGGCCGCCGTTTCTTCGTGCATGCCGGCATCCGTCCGGGCAAGCCGCTCGACGCGCAACGCGAGCATGACCTGATCTGGATCAGGGAGCCGTTTCTCTCCGACCCGCGCGACCACGGGCGCCTGATCGTGCACGGGCACACGCCGGTCGGAACCGCAGCGCCAGATCTGCGCGGTAATCGCCTGAACGTCGATACCGGCGCCGTGTATGGCGGGGCGCTGACGGCGGCCGTGTTCGACGATACGCAAACGAACCCGATCGCTTTCTTCCAGGCCGGCCGGGCCGCAGGCGCTTGAAGTGATTGCGCCGCATGCCTTTCGCAGGCCGCGATACGTCGATCCGCCGCACGGTTTTCTGGGCTAATCTCCGACGCCGATTCGCCGCAGGAACCCGTGAGAACAAGACCGGCAAAAAAAACGCCCAGCAAGACAGCCGCGCCGCGCCGCCTGCCGCCGCGGCGGCAGAGCCAGGAGCGCGCCGGAGCCGATCAAACCGTCACGCCACGGCCTCGGCCGCGCGACGACGCCAGGCGGCTTGCCGCCGAAGTCGAGCGGCTCGCCGCCGAACTTGAAATCTCGCGCGCGCGGATCGGCGAGCTCGAGGCAAGGATCGACGTCGATCCGCTGACCGAAACACTGAACCGCCGCGGCTTCGAACGCGAGCTCAAGCGCTCGCTCGCTTACGTCAAGCGCTATGGCGTGAGCGCGGCGCTGATCTATCTCGATCTCGACGACTTCAAACCGGTCAACGACAGGCACGGCCACGCCGCCGGCGACGCCATGCTCAAGGCCGTCGCCGCCGCGCTCCTGCGCCATGTGCGCGCTTCCGACGTGGTGGCGCGCATGGGCGGCGACGAGTTCGTCGTGCTGCTGTGGAATCTGAACGGCGCCGACGCCATGGCGAAGGCCGCCGCGCTCGAGGCCGCGGTCTACGCGACGCCGGTGCGCTGGGGCAGCTCAACATTGGTGGTCGGCGCTTCGGCCGGCGTGGCAGCCGTCGGTCCGCTCGATACGGCGGCGGACGTGCTCTCGCGCGCCGACGCCGCCATGTACGCCCGCAAAGCGGAAAAGAACCACGCCCGGATGACGGCTACGCAATAATATCCGGCGTGAGCTGATCTTCGATAAAGGTGATGCGATCGCGCAGATAGAGTTTGCGCTTCTTCAGGCGCTGAACCTGGATGATGTCGGACCCGGGCGACGCCTGCAGCGCGGCAATCGCGGCATCGAGGTCGCGATGCTCCTGCTGCAGGCGCGCAAGTTGCGCGCGAAGCTCGCGTTCTTCCCCAGGTGTCGCCATATCCCGCCTTGGTCGCGCCGTGGACCCGATTTGGCCCGCTCCGGGGCACGGTCTAAAGGCCGGTAAGTTCCTATGGAGTATCGCGTTTTGGTTAATGCCCGACAAGCCCGCGGCAAAAACGGTGCACAGCGGGGATTTTCCGGGCGCGGTAAAAGGAGTATCTTTATGGCCGGTCTCACTGGTGTAGCATCCCGCTAACGGGGCAGGGTGATCAAACGCAAGGAGGCAGCCACATGGCGATCGAATCGCATCTTGCGGAACTCGAGAAACGTCATCAGGCACTGGAACAGGAAATCAACGAAGCGCTTACCCATCCATCGACCGACGATTTGAAAATTGTAGAGCTCAAGCGCCGCAAATTGTACGTCAAAGACGAGATCATGCGGCTCAAGCTGGAAGTCAGCGTCCACTAATCGATCTGTTTGAGAGTTGACGGCCTGCACCACGCGCAAGCGGGGTGCGCAGAATTTTTTTGCTTCCGGCCTGGTCAAGCCTGTTTGGCCAATTCCCGCAGCTTGAATTTTTGCAGCTTGCCGGTCGAGGTCTTCGGGATCTCGGCAAACACCACGTAGCGCGGGCATTTGTAGGCGGCGAGATGGCTGCGGCACCAGGCGATCAGCTCCTCGGCGGTGGCGGTGGCGCCAGGCTTTAGCTCGACGAAGGCGCACGGCGTCTCGCCCCATTTGTCATCGGGCTTGGCGACGACAGCGACCGCGGAAACCGCGGCATGCTTGTAGAGCGCATCCTCGACTTCGATCGAGGAAATATTCTCGCCGCCGGAGATGATGATGTCCTTGGAGCGATCCTTGAGCTGGATGTAGCCGTCCGGATGCACCACGCCGAGATCGCCGGAGTGAAACCAGCCGCCGGCGAACGCGGCGTCGGTTGAGGGCTTATTCTTCAGGTAGCCCTTCATCACCACGTTGCCGCGGAACATCACCTCGCCCATGGTTTCGCCGTCGCGCGGCACGCGCTGCATGGTTTCCGGGTCGAGCACGTCGAGCGCTTCGAGCACCGGATAACGCACGCCCTGGCGCGCTTTCTTCTCGGCCTGCTGATCCGCCGGCAGATCGTCCCAATCGTCGTGCCAGTCGTTGATGCTGGCCGGGCCGTAGGTCTCGGTCAGCCCGTAGAGATGCGTGACGTTGAAGCCGGCGGCCCTCATCGCCGCCAGCACGGCTTCCGGCGGCGGCGCCGCCGCGGTGGCGAACTGCACCACATGCGGCAGCGGCTTCTTCTCCTGCGTCGAGGCGTTGAGCAGCGTCGACATCACGATCGGCGCGCCGCACAGATGGGTGACTTTATGGGTGGCGATAGCGTCGAAGATCGGCGCCGCGCGCACCGCGCGCAGGCAGACATGCGTGCCGGCGACGACCGACAGCGTCCAGGTGAAGCACCAGCCATTGCAGTGGAACATCGGCAGCGTCCACAAGTAGGCCGGATGCTTGCCCATGCCGCAGGTGACGACGTTGGCGAGCGCGAGCAGGTAAGCGCCGCGATGATGATAGACGACGCCTTTCGGATCGCCGGTGGTGCCGGATGTGTAATTGAGTGCGATCGCATCCCATTCGTCGGCCGGCGGCAGCCACGCGAAATCCGGATCGCCCTCGCCCAGCAATTCCTCGTATTCGAGACTGCCGATGCGTTCGCCGGTGCCGGAAAATTCCGGATCGTCGTAATCGACGATCAGCGGCTTCACCTTGGCGCGCGCCAGCGCGTCCTTCATCACCTTGGAAAATTCGCGGTCGACGATCAGCACCTTGGTCTCGGCGTGATCCAGCGTGAAGCCGAGAATGGCGGCATCGAGGCGGGTATTGAGCGTGTTGAGCACGACACCCGCCATCGGCACGCCGTAATGCGCCTCGACCATCGCCGGCGTGTTGGCGAGCATGACCGAGACGGTATCGCCGCGCTTGACGCCGCGCCGCGCCAGCGCCGAGGCGAGCTGGCGGGCGCGCGTGTAAAACTGGCGATAATTCCAGGAGCGGGCGCCGTGCACGATGGCGGTGGCGTCGGGATACACCTCGCCCGCGCGCGCTAAAAAAGTCAGCGGCGTCAGCGGCTGAAAGTTCGCTGGATTGCGCGGCAGATCGTTGTCGTAGGCCGTCGTCATGTCTTCCGCTCCCCGGATCGGAAGCCTAGCGAAAGCGGTCCGTTTGGCCAATGGCGGAGGCGGTCACGCCTTAGTGCACAAAGCCCCGCGCGCCCTGCCACAACAGCGCGACGGCGATGAGCAGCATCAGCAGATAGGCGATCCGGTAGAACGCATCGGTCGGGGTTTTGCGCACCAGCCAGATGCCGAGGAAATTGGTGGCGACCGCGAGCGGCAGCAGAACGGCCGAGGTGGCAAGATTGCGCGGCGAGAACTGGCCGAGCGCGAAATAGGGCACGATCTTCATCAGATTGAGGATGGCGAAAAAGATGACCGTGGTGCCGACCAGCGTCAGCTTGTCGAGGCGTTGCGGCAGCATGTGGATCTGAAACGGCGGCGAGCCGACCTGCACCAGCGTCGAGGTGAAGCCGGACAGCGCGCCCCAGACGAGGCCCATGGCCGGATGCGGCCGCTGCCCCGCCTTGGCCGGCGGCCGGCCGAGCCAGGCGCGCAGCCGGGCGCCGAGCCACATATAAAGGACGAAGAACAGCGCGATCGATCCGACGGTCAACTCGATCGCAGCGTTGGAGAGATAGCTCGCCAACAGCCAGCCGGCGCCGACACCGAGGACCGAGCCCGGCAGCAGCACTTTCAAATTCCAGGCGCTCCACGCGCGGTGATAGGTCCACACCGAAATCGCGTCCTGAATGATCAGGATCGGCAGCAAGATGGCGGCTCCTTCCAGTGGCGGCACGACCAGCGCCAGCAGCGGCGTCGAAATCATGCCGAGCCCGGCGAAACCGCCCTTGGCGAGCCCGACCAAAGTCACGGCGGGAATGGCGAGGAGATAGAACAGCGGATCGGTGATCACGGCGCGATGACATAGCGCAAAGCGTGGCGCTTGACGCGCGCTTTGTGACGCATGACGGGGCTGCCAGCCGAACAACTCACCCCAACCCTCTCCCCGCCTGCGGGGAGAGGGAGTAGAAGAACGCCATGGACGCCCGGCGGAGCCGCTATCACGAGGTTTACGCACGCTGGCAGCGCGACCCGGAGGGTTTCTGGGCGCAGGCCGCCGCCGCGCTCGACTGGTTCGAGAAGCCGAAGGCCGTGTTCGACCCGAAGGCCGGCATTTACGGCCGCTGGTTTCCGGGCGGCGTCTGCAACGCCTGCTTCAACGCCGTCGACCGCCACGTCGCCGCCGGCCGCGGCGAGCAGGCGGCGCTCATCTACGACTCGCCGCTCGCCGGATCGAAACGCACCATCAGCTACCACCGGCTGATGACCGAGACGCAGGTGCTCGCATCCGTGCTGCGCGACCTCGGCGTCGCACAGGGCGATCGCGTCATTCTCTATATGCCGATGGTGCCGGAAGCGGTGATCGCGATGCTCGCGTGCGCGCGCATCGGCGCCGTGCATTCGGTGGTATTCGGCGGCTTTGCCGCACCCGAACTCGCCACCCGCATCGACGACGCCAAGCCGAAAGTGATCCTGTCGGCAAGCTGCGGCATCGAGCCAGGCCGCATCGTGCACTATAAGCCGCTGCTCGACGAGGCGATCGCGCTGTCGGCGCACAAGCCCAGCGCCTGTTTGATCCTGCAACGCCCGCAAGCGGAAGCAGCGATGGTCGGTGGCCGCGACCACGATTGGGCGACGATGCGCGACCACGCGCTCGTGCACGCGCGCTCGGTCTATGAATGCGTGCCGGTCGCCGCCACCGACCCGCTCTACGTTCTCTATACCTCGGGCACCACCGGCCGGCCGAAAGGCGTCGTGCGCGACAATGGCGGCCACATGGTCGCGCTCAAATGGTCGATGAAAAATCTCTACGGTGTCGATCCGGGCGAAGTGTGGTGGACCGCGTCCGACATCGGCTGGGTAGTCGGCCACTCTTACATCGTCTATGCGCCGCTGTTTCATGGCTGCACCTCGGTGCTCTACGAAGGCAAGCCGGTCGGCACGCCCGATTCCGGCGCGTTCTGGCGGGTTATCTCCGAGCATGGCGCCGTGGCGTTGTTCACCGCGCCGACCGCGTTCCGCGCCATCAGGAAAGAAGATCCGCAGGGCAGGCTGCTCAAACAATATGACCTGTCGAAATTCCGCACGCTGTTTCTCGCCGGCGAGCGCGCCGATCCGCCGACGCTCGAATGGGCGGAGGACATGCTCAAGGTGCCGGTGATCGATCACTGGTGGCAGACCGAGACCGGCTGGTGCATCGCCGGCAATCCGGTCGGCTTGGGCGCTTTACCGATCAAGCACGGCTCGCCGACGGTGCCGATGCCCGGCTACGACGTGCGCGTGGTCGATGAGGCGAGCAACGAAGTCGCGGCGAACACAATGGGCTCGATCGTGGTCAAGCTGCCGCTGCCGCCGGCCTGCCTGCCAACCTTGTGGCAAGCCGACGCGCGCTTTGAGGAAAGCTACCTCGCCGAATTTCCCGGCTATTACAAAACCGCCGACGCCGGCTTCAAGGACCGAGACGGCTACATCTTCGTCATGGGCCGCACCGACGATATCATCAACGTCGCCGGCCATAGGCTTTCGACCGGAGGCATGGAGGAAGTGCTCGCCGCGCACCAGGACGTCGCCGAGTGCGCAGTGCTCGGCATCAAGGACGAGCTCAAGGGCGAAGTGCCGTGCGGCTTCATCGTGCTCAAATCCGGCGTCAACCGGCCGCCGGCGGAGATCGAGAAGGAATGTGTCGCGCTGGTGCGGGAGAAAATCGGCCCGGTGGCGGCGTTCAAGCTCGCCATCACGGTCGGACGGTTGCCGAAGACGCGCTCCGGCAAAATCCTGCGCGGCACCATGAAGAAAATCGCCGACGGCGAGACCTGGACCATGCCGGCGACCATCGAGGACCCGAAAGTGCTCGACGAGATCGGCGCGGCGCTAAAGGGCAAGGGTGTCGGCGGCTAGCGCAACGCGCCGATCAGGAGGCGCGCTCCATCGTGGCCGCGACCCGGCCGCTGCCCTTGCACGGCTTGCAGACGATCTTGCTGCCGCGCTCGCGCACCCAGCCGGTGCCGCAGCAGCGCACGCAAGTTTGCTGGAGCACCGGGGCGGAGCGGACGTCGTCAACCGACACGCGTTTGCCGAAAGCCATTCGAACGCCTTTGTTTTGATTGTTGCGCCCGGACCGTGCGGACCAGCGGACATTATCGATGGCGCCTTAAGGCCAGAGCGGCGGATTGCGTAAAATGCGATGCAACCTGCGCTTCTGCTAGAATGGCTGCGCCGCCGATCAACCCGCGAGGACGCGCATGTCTCAGCTTGCGAAAGATGCCGCCTGGCCCGATCTGCCCTACGCCGCGTGGAAGGACACTTACGCGACGTTGCATCTGTGGACGCAGATCGCCGGCAAGATCCGGCTCGAACTGACGCCGTGGCTCAATCATTCCTGGCACGTCACGCTTTATGTCACGGCGCGCGGGCTCGGCACCGGGCCGATGCCGCTTGCGGATGGCCGCGACCTCGCCATCGATTTCGACTTCATCGATCACGTGCTGTGGCTGCGCACCTCCGACGGCGAATTCCGCCAGGTGATGCTGCGGCCGAAGACCGTGGCCGAATTCAACGGCGAGGTGATGAATGCGCTCGCCGCGCTCGGCATCACGGTCCGCATCAATGAGACGCCGAGCGAAATCGAGAATGCGGTGCGTTTCAGCGAAGACCGTGCGCACGCCAGCTACGACCCCGATTTCACCAACCGGCATTTCCGCGTACTGGCGGCAACGCACCGCGTGTTCGCGCATTTCCGCACCGGCTTTCTCGGCAAAGCAAGCCCGGTGCATTTCTTCTGGGGCAGCTTCGACCTCGCGGTGACCCGCTTCTCCGGGCGGACCGCGCCGCTGCTCACGTCGAGCGGCATGCCCGGGCTTTCGCTCGCGGTGGCGCGCGACGCCTATTCGCACGAAGTGTCGAGCGCGGGCTTCTGGCCGGGCGACGAGACGATCGATTATCCGGCGTATTATTCATACGCCTATCCGGAGCCCGAAGGGTTCGCGGCGGCGAAGGTGCGCCCAGCCGCCGCGTTCTACTACAAGGACTACGGCCAATTCCTCCTGCCCTACGACGCGGTGCGCAAGGCGGCCGACCCGCAGGCGGCGCTGATGGAATTTTTGCAAAGCACCTACGCCGCCGGGGCGGATTTAGGGAAGTGGGACAGGAAGGCGCTGGAATGCGCGCTGGGCGAGAGGGGGAAAGTGAGGGCGACGTGAGAGGCTCGGTTCGAGCGCACCGCGAAATAATTAGCGGCAACGCCGGCTCTAGCCTTTACGCGGCTTGCGGCGGCTGATTTTCGCCGCGCACGCCGCGCAACGGCAGCCCTTCGGCTTAATGAACAGGTCGAAATATTCCTTGCCGTAGTCGTAGGTGATTTCCTCGCCGGGCGCGATCTTGCGCAGCGCTACCAGCACCATCTTCCTTTTCCCTCTGCGCCACACCGCCTCGGAATTCGGCCGGCACGAATGGTTGGCGTAACGGCCGAGATTACGCCGCGACGAGCCGTCGATGGTCCAGCGGCTGTTGACCTCGAACAGGTAGCGCGCGCCGCAGCGTTCGCGCCTTTCCGCTTCCGCATTGCCGATCCACGGGCCGGAATAGGTCACGATAGATTGCCGCCGCGCGATCGGCCGCGCCGCGAACAGGCCAAGACCGGCCGACGAGCGGCCGACGCGGAAGTTTCGTGCAGGCATGCGACTAAGACTGGCGATCCGAATGACCCGGCGGCATGACACCTTTAGTAAGCGATTCGCGACCGCGCTGCTGTGATCGGATTGCAATGTCGCGCCAACGATTTTGCGGACCCCATGCCCCTGGCCCATGATAATCTGCACCGATCTCGGCCCAAGCCTTCATCGCCGACACAGCACGCCACAGGCATTCCATGAACGCCCCCCTCACCGCCCATCCGACGCCGCCGTATAAGCACACGCCGCTGTTTCCGCTCGGCAAGGACGTCACGCCGTACCGGAAGATTCCCGTTGATAGTGCTGCCGGTGGCGCCCTGGGCATCCGCGTCGAAAATGTCCTCGGCGAAGAGGTGCTGGTGGTGCCGCGCGAGGCGATGCGGGCGCTGGCCGAAGCCGCCTTCACCGACATCAATCATCTGCTTCGCCCGGCGCATCTGCAAAGCCTCAAGCACATCGTCGAAGACCCGGAAGCCTCCGACAACGACAAATTCGTCGCGTACGAATTTCTCAAGAACGCCAACATCGCCGCCGGCGGCGTGCTGCCGATGTGCCAAGACACCGGCACCGCCATCATCATGGGCAAGAAGGGCCGGCTGGTCTGGACCGACGGCGGCGACGAAGGCGCGCTCGCCGAGGGCGCGCGCGACGCCTATCTCAAGCACAATCTGCGCTATTCGCAGCTCGCGCCGATCTCTATGTTCGAGGAGAAGAACACCCGCTCGAACGTGCCGGCGCAGGTCGAGATCTACGCCGAAGGCGCCGGCGACCACGACGCCGAATACAAGTTCCTGTTCATCGCCAAAGGCGGCGGCTCGGCCAACAAATCGTTTCTGTTCCAGGCGACGCCGTCGATCCTGTCGCGCGAGCGCATGCTGGCCTTCCTGAAAGAGAAAGTACTCACGCTCGGCACCGCCGCCTGCCCGCCTTACCATCTCGCCATCGTCATCGGCGGCACCTCGGCGGAACTGACCATGAAGACGGTGAAACTCGCCTCCACCAAATATTACGACACGCTGCCGGAGCACGGCTCCGAGGATGGCCACGCCTTCCGCGACAAGGCGATGGAGCAGGAGATCCAGAAGATGACGCAATCGCTCGGCGTCGGCGCGCAATTCGGCGGCAAATATTTCTGCCACGACGTGCGGGTGATCCGGCTGCCGCGCCACGGCGCCTCGCTGCCGATCGGGCTTGGCGTGTCATGCTCGGCCGACCGCCAGGCGCTCGGGAAGATCACCCGCGACGGCGTGTTCCTGGAAGAACTCGAGCACAATCCGGCGAAATACCTGCCCGAGATCGACACCTCGCATCTCGGCGGCGAGGTGGTGCAGATCGATCTCAACAAGCCGATGAAGGATATTCTCGCGCAGCTTGGCAAACATCCGATCAAGACGCGGCTGTCGCTGTCGGGCCCGATGATCGTGGCGCGCGACGCCGCACACGCCAAACTGCGCGAGCGGCTCGAGCGCGGCGAACCGCTGCCCGATTATTTCAAGAACCATCCGGTCTATTACGCCGGCCCGGCGAAGACGCCGGAGGGCTACGCCTCGGGCGCGTTCGGGCCGACCACGGCCGGCCGCATGGATTCCTTCGTCGCCGATTTCCAGGCCGCCGGCGGCTCGATGGTGATGCTGGCGAAAGGCAATCGCGCGGCAACCGTGCGCGAGGCGTGCAAGACATACGGCGGCTTCTATCTCGCCTCGATCGGCGGCACGGCGGCGAATCTGGCCGAGCATTGCATCAAGAAAGTCGAGTGCATCGAATATCCGGAGCTCGGCATGGAGGCGATCTGGCGCATCGAAGTGGTCGATTTTCCAGCCTTCGTCGTCATTGACGACAAGGGCAACGACTTCTTCAAGGAACTGAATTTGGGATGACGCTGAAAGCTTACGCCGCTTCGGCGCTGCGTCCGGCCCGCGGCACCTGGCATACCGAGGTGCGGATCAATTCGGCGCCGCAGCGGCGGCAGGCATAAACGGTGTCTTCGACTTCGGACGAGATCGGGCGGCGGGCCTGATACACCATGCGGCCCGCACAGACTGGGCAGGGCATCATCAGCGAGGGCAGACTTGACGGCGGCGTGACCGTTTGATGACCCATCGGCTTACCCGGCAGTTACAATTTTGTAATCCTCGACCCTCTTTCCGGCCGAGTCAATGGTTTTTGTGCATTGCACACAATCCCGGTGCATTACCGTAAAAGCCGGATCCCAACGCCTTTTCCGGCGTTCCGTTTCCCGTCTCTCCCGCACTGCGGGGGGCGGCGCCGGAGCCTCACGCTGTTTCGAGCGCCGAAATGCAGGCGATGCCGAGCGCGACCAAGTTAGCGCGAGTCGCCGCAACCGAGCCGTCGACGTCGATACCGCGGCAGGCATCCTCCACGACGAACACGGTAAACCCCTCGCGCTGTGCGTCCTCGGCCGAATAGCGCACGCAAAAATCGAACGCGAGGCCGGCCACGAACACGCGCGCAAGCTTGCGGGACCGCAAATAACCGACCAGGCCGGTCGGCGTCACGTGGTCGTTCTCGTAGAACGCGGAATAAGAATCGATCGCGCGCGCCAAGCCCTTGCGCAGAATGAGCGCTGCCTGCGGAACGTGCAGGTCCGGGTGAAACTCGGCGCCGCGGGAGCCTTGTACGCAATGATCCGGCCACAGCGTTTGCTGACCGTAAGGCGCGGCGATGGTTTCGAACGGCTGTCGGCCGGGATGCGACGAAGCAAACGAAAAGTGCCCGGCCGGATGCCAATCCTGCGTCAGTACGACATTGCGGAAACGCGCGGCCAGCCGGTTGATGACCGGCACGACTTCGTCGCCGCGCGGCACCGCCAGCGCACCGCCCGGACAAAAATCGCGCTGCACGTCCACGACGATCAGGACGTCGCTGCCGTCAATGGTCGTGCTACCACTCATTGCCGTTATGTAGCGTCGGTTTTTTGGGCCTGCATGCGGCGGTCGAACGCGGCCGCGAGATCCCGCAACTCGCCGGCGACCTCGACCGGATAGACTGCGCCCGGCGCCAGCGCGCGCAACGGTTCCGGCAGACGTTCAAGCTCGCGGCCGGCGCGGCGGCGGATGTCGTCGAGCGAAGGCGCCGCGTGCAAGCGCTTGCCGCCTTGCATCACCGGTTCGATCAGCGGCTCGCCGGGTTTCTGGTCGCCCTCGCGCGCCAATAAATCGCCGGCCATGCCGCCGTCGGCACCGTAACGCCGCCACACCTGCTTGCGTCCCGGCCAGGTCGCCTTGTTCACCGCCTGCTTGCGCCGCGGCAGTCCGGCATATTCTTGCAACTTGTAAACGCAATCGAGCGTCGGCGCGTCCGCCGACGTGGTCAGGCTGGTGCCGACGCCGAGCCCGTCGATCGGCGCATTCACGCGGGTGAATTCGGCCAGTGAGTCCTCGTCGAGGCCGCCGCTGACGAAGATCGTGACGTCGCGCAGGCCGCCGGCGTCGAGAATGCCGCGCACCTTGCGCGACAGCGCGACCAGATCGCCCGAGTCGAGGCGAACACCGCGAATCGCTATGCCGGCCGCCTTCAGCTTTGGCGCCAGCGTCACGACCTTACGCGCCGCGGCTTCCGATTCGTAGGTGTCGAGCAGCAGCACGAGGTTGTCGGGCCGCGAACGCGCGAACGCGGCAAATGCCGCGCTCTCATCGTCGAACGCCTCGATGAAGGAATGCGCCATGGTGCCGTAGAGCGGGATGCCGAATTCCCTGCCGGCCTCGACCGTCGCGGTTCCGGCAAAGCCGGCGATATAGCTCGCCCGCGCCGCCATCAGGGCAGCCTCCGCGCCGTGCGCGCGGCGCATGCCGAAATCGACCAAGAGCTTGCCGGGCGCGGCGAGCCTGACGCGTGTGGCCTTCGAGGCGATCAGCGTCTGGAAATGCAGAATGTTGATGAGGCGCGATTCGACGAATTGTGCCTGCGGCAGCGGCGCGGTCACGCGCAGGATCGGCTCGTTGGCGAAGAACACGCTGCCCTCTGGCATGGCGTGAACGTCGCCGGTAAAGGAAAAACCGGCGAGGTAATCGATGAGGTTGGGGCCGAATCGGCCTGTGCTTTTGAGCCAGGCGATATCGGCACTGGAGAAGCGCAGATTGGCCAGATAATCGAGCGCCTGCTCGAGCCCGGCGGCCACAAGGAAGCCGCGCCGCGCCGGCAGATTGCGGGCGAAAAACTCGCATACCGCCGTTTTGGTCTCGCCATGGTCCAGGTAGGCCTGGAGCATGTTGAGCTGATAGAGGTCAGTTAACAGCGCGCTCGGGCGCTCATTCACGGTCATCGCTCGCCTGCTTTACCCGCTACAGTACCGGATTAAGTCGCTGCTGGACCAGCGTTTTTGAGCCCGGCGCGGGGCCGATCGCGCGATCCGGCCGTTACCTCTTCGGGCGCTTCCTCACGATCCAATCAATTTCCGGGACGCGTTCACCTTACAATTCGGGCAGCTTTAGCGAAAACCATGACTCCGCCACCGGCGTGCTTGCGGTCAGCGACGGGACAAACGCCGCGTCGCTGACGTTTGTGGGCTTCACCGGCACGTTCAAGTTTGCGTCGGACGGCAGTGGCGGCACCGACATCTTCGACCCGCCGGCGAACTCCACCAACTCATCCGTATCGCTCGGCCACTACAATTTCATCTTCCACCCGAACTCCGGCGCCAACACCGGCAATTCCGACAACCAGGGCAACAGCGGCGCGCACGACCACTTCGCCTGGACGGCAGGGCGACGACTGGTCGGCGCTGATCGGCGCCGATGCTCACAGCGGCGCGCCAGCCGATTTCGCGCACCACACCGACGTCGTCGCGCACTGGCATCTCGCCGTGCAGAACGCCGTCCACCTGCACTGACTGTTTCGGCCTAGCCCGCCGCGGGCGCCGCTGCCATGGCGCGGCGCGTCTCGCCGGCGTTGCGGTCGACCAGAACCAATGGCGCCGCCGCGACGCGATTGCGGCCGTCGGCCTTGGCGCGGTAGAGGGCGCGGTCGGCGGTCGCGAGCAGCGATTGCAGGTTCCGTCCCGCCTCGCCGGCCATGGCGACGCCGACGCTTACGGTCGCGGTCACATCGAGGCCCGGCAGGCGCATGGCGGCGAATTCGTGCCGCAACCGCTCGGCCAGGCGCAGCGCCTCCGACATGGCCGCATCCGCCACGAGGCAGGCGAATTCCTCGCCGCCAAGCCGGCCGAACAGGTCGCCCGGCCGCAACGCGGTCCCGACGAGATTGCAGAACGCCTGCAGCACACGGTCGCCGGCCTGATGGCCTGCGGTGTCGTTGACCTCCTTGAAGCGGTCGAGGTCGAACAGCAACAGCGCGGCGGAGCGGCGGTCGGCGATCGCCCAGTCAAGCAGCCGGCCGCCGTGGTCGAAAAAGGCGCGCCGGTTGGCGACGCCGGTCAGCGAATCGGTGAGCGCGGCCTTGCGCTGCTCGAGCTCGGCGCGTTCCTTCGACATCGCGACCCGCAGGAACGGCAGGCAGAAGGTCGTGAACAGCATCTGGAACGCTATCACCGGCACGATCACGCCGTGCTGCTGGCCGGTCGCGGCGGCAATCGCCAGCGTCTGCGCGAACGGGATACGCGCCAGCAGGAAGGCCGCGTGCATGAAGACCAGCGCCAACGTCGGCCAGCGCGAGATCAACTCGCGATCGCGGGCGTGCCAGAGTTCGGAGACGCTGAGCAGCGCATAGCCCGCCATGATCGCCGATACTAGCGCAACGCGCGCTTGCAGCGATTGCGCGAAAGCTTCGAACTGAAATGCAACGAGCCAGATTGCGGCGCCGGCTCCCAAAAGCGGCATGGAGACACGGCGGCCCTCGAACGAGCGCGCGCCGCCCCACATCATTCCGTAGGCGGTGCAAGCGAGCGCATTGGCGACGCCGACCGACCAAGCGTTGGGCAGCGCGCCGGGCGACGCGAGCAGCGCCGCGGCACATGCGCCGATGAGGTATCCGATCCCCCAGAAGGCGAGCGCCGGCGTGCTGCGGTTCTGCATCCAGGCGAACAGAAGCAACATGCCCCCCGTCACGGACAGAAAAACCGTAACGGCAAACAGCGTCGGCAGATCGAGGACGAAATGGGTGGCGGCGACCGTCGGCAACGTAATCCCCCGTGCGGACTACGCGTTTCTACCAACGGGGTCCTGCGGGCCCGTTGCCGATTTGCGTAAAATTCGACGCATTGCCGCCGCGCGAAGCAAGTCGCCGGCGGCAAGCAACGATTAAGGACGATACCGAAAGGGAAAAGCGTGGCCGGCGCGACCGCTATTTGCCCCAGCCGAAGCGGTAGTTCACGCCGGCGCGGAAAACGTTTTCCTGCAACGAGACATTGTCGGGCGGCGCGGCGGTGCAGCCGGTGCAGTTGAACCGGCCGAGATCGACGCGCAGATATTCCGCCTTGACGCTCCAGTTGCCGGGCAGCACGACTTCGAGGCCGGCACCGAGCGTCCAGCCGGCATTGGCGGTGTCGCCGCCGGCAAAGCCGGGCGTCGCGGCGCGGATATCGCCGGCCGCAAGCCCGCCGGTGATGTAGGGCATGAAGCGATCGACCGAATAGCCGATGCGTCCGCGTACGGTCGAGAGCCAGCTATCGCTGGTGCTGCAACCGCCGGGGCAGCCCGCAGTGGTGCTGCTGCCGTTGAAGCCCGACCAATCGATGTCGCCCTCGACGCCAAACACAACGCTGCCGATCTGCTTGTTGTAGCCGACGGTGCCGCCGACCTGGCCGCCGGCGAGGCCGAGACCGGTCGCATTGGCGGTCCAGAAGGAATGGCCCCAACCGCCGCCGCCGTTGACGCCGAAATAGAAGCCCGTCCAGTCATAAGCCTGGGTGACCTGAGACGGCGGCGCCTTGTAGAGTGGCGCAAGCGAAAGGTCGGCCGCGGCGGCGCCATGCGCGGCGACGAGCGCGCCCGCCACGATACATCCGGCCAAAAGCTTCTTCATACTCGTTCGCATTCCCGCGCAATTCCCATTCCCGCACATCCGGATTTTTGCCGGCGCTGCGCCCTCGCATAGATGCGCACGGGTTTGTTACCCGCGGCTTACCGGCGAGGAGGCAAAGCCGCGCGTTCCCGGTGCGCCGGCCCGTACTCTAGGGGCCAGAGCGGCGAAATTGCGTCGTGGCGAGGGCGGGACCGGGGCCTTGCCTACGTTTCGCCGCGGCGCGACGACGCCACAGGACTTAACATTCCCCGGCAGTGGCCGGATTTTGCAGATTGGAAATTTTGCCGCCGGCGCCCGATTTTTTATGGCGGCGACGCCGCACAGATCGCGACCAGCGGCGCATTCGCCGCGTTGGCCTCGACACCGCAGGACACTTGCCGTTCGCCGATATAGGTCGCGGGGTTGCGCGCCGGTCCGCAATAAGCGCTGATCAAAACTTCGTCGCCGCGGCAGGACGCCGAGCAACCGCCGACCAGGCAGTTCATGCGGATGACACGGATGGTCGGACTGGGCGGACCTTGCTCGCCTTGCGGTCCGGGCGGACCAGGCGGCCCGACAGGGCCGGGCGGCCCGGCGGCCCCGGTGTCACCCTTTGGTCCGGCAGGACCCGCAGGCCCCGGGTCGGCCTTCGGCGCCTTGCCGCAACCGGCGAGCCCAAGCACCAACAGTCCCACAATCAGCAAATGCCCAGCACGCATTTTTTTCAGCCCCGCTGCTTGGGGCAAATGCCCCGGCGCCCCACATAGTGAACGAAAGATGCGAGCCACAGTAACAAACTTTGCGGTCTGTTCCAGATGCGCGCGCTCCATGGACCGCCAAAGGCTGCGCAATGGCGGCGAATGCGATATACCGGGCGCAGGTAAGACGCCGCAAAATAGCGGCTTTCCGGGTGCTGTAGTTCGACCATGAACTGGATTTCCAACGTCGTGCGGCCGAAAATCCGCGGCATGCTCCGGCGCGAAGTGCCGGAGAATCTCTGGATCAAATGTCCGGAGACCGGCCAGCTCGTCTTCTACAAGGACGTCGAGGCCAACCAGTTCGTCATCCCCGGCTCCAACTATCACATGCGGATGAGCGCCGCGGCGCGGCTCAAGTCGATGTTCGACAACGAAACCTGGTTCGACATTGCCGTTCCGGAGGTGCCGGCCGATCCGCTGAAATTCCGCGACGAGCGCCGCTATGCCGACCGGCTCAAGGACGCGCGCAGCAAGACCGGCCTCAACGACGCAGTGAAGCTCGGCTACGGCAAGCTCGACGGCCTCGCCATGGTGATGGGCGTGCAGGATTTCGATTTCATGGGCGGCTCGCTCGGCATGGCGGCGGGCGAAGCGGTGATCAAGGGCCTTGACACTGCGGTCGAGAAAGGCTGCCCGTTCGTGCTGTTCGCCGCATCCGGCGGCGCGCGCATGCAGGAAGGCATCCTCTCGCTCATGCAGATGCCGCGGACCACCATCGCCGTGCAAAACCTGCACGAGACGCGCAAGCCCTATATTGTCGTCCTCACCAATCCGACCACCGGCGGCGTCACCGCCTCCTACGCGATGCTCGGCGACGTGCATATCGCCGAGCCGGGCGCACTGATCGGCTTCGCCGGCCCGCGCGTCATCGAGCAGACCATCCGTGAAAAATTACCGGAAGGATTTCAGCGCGCGGAATATCTGCGGGACCACGGTATGGTCGATATGGTGGTGCATCGCCACAATGTGCGCGCCACCGTCGCCCGGCTGTGCCGGCTGTTCCTGAAGGCGCCTGCCGGCGCCGCGAAGCCGCGTTTCAGCCTACCGGCGCCGGCGTGAGCCTGCCGCGTTCCAGCGCGGGATCGATCAGCGCCATCCACGCCCGCTTGCTGGCGCTACATCCCAAACGGATCGACCTGTCGCTGGAAAGGATCGAGCGCCTGTTGGCGGCGCTCGGCCATCCCGAACGGCATCTGCCGCCGGCGATCCACGTCGCCGGCACCAACGGCAAGGGTTCGACGATCGCGTTTGCCCGCGCGATCCTGGAAGCCGCCGGCAAGCGCGTGCATGTCTACACCTCGCCCAATCTCGTGCGTCTCAACGAGCGTTTCCGCATCGCGCGGCCGGACGGCGGCAATTTGGTCGATGACGGCGAACTCGCCGATGTTCTCGCCGAATGCGAAGCCAAAAACGGCAACGCGCCGATCACCGTTTTCGAGATCGAGACCGCGGCAGCGTTTGTTTTGTTCAAGCGCCATCCGGCCGATGCTCTGCTGCTGGAAGTCGGTCTGGGCGGACGGCTCGACGCCACCAACGTCATCGAACAGCCGATCGCCAGCGTGATCACGCGCGTCTCGCTCGATCACGCCGATTTTCTCGGCGATACGCTGGAGGCGGTCGCGTCCGAGAAGGCCGGCATCCTCAAGCGCAATGTGCCGGCGGTGATCGCGAGCCAAGCGGGCGACGCGCTCGCGGTCATCGAGCGGCAAGCCGCCCGCATGAAGGCGCCGCTCGCCATCGCCGGCGAGGATTGGACGGCGACCGAAGAGCGCAGGCGGCTGGTTTATCAGGACGACGACGGGCTTCTCGACCTGCCCGCGCCGAAACTCTACGGCCGGCACCAGTTCGAGAATGCCGGCGCCGCCATCGCGGCGCTCCGCGTTGCCGGACTTAAGCTCCCGGCGCCCGCCTTCGAAGCCGGCATGCTGCGGGTCGACTGGCCGGCCCGCATGCAGCGGCTCGCGCAGGGGCGGCTGGCGTCGCTAGTGCCGCCGGAAAGCGAACTGTGGCTCGACGGCGGCCACAATCCCGACGGCGGCCGTGCCATCGCGGCAGCGCTTGCCGATCTCGAGGAGCGCGTGTCGCGCCCGCTGGTGCTGATCGTCGGCATGATGTCGACCAAGGACAGCGGCGGATTTCTGCGCTTTTTTTCCGGGCTTGCCCGCCGGGTCATTGCCGTGCCGATCCATCAGGACAGGGCGCTGTCGGCGGCGGCGCTGGCCGACGTCGCACGCGACATCGGCATTCCGGTGCTGATCCGGGACGACATCGATAGCGCGCTCGCGGTCGCCGCAACGCTCGATCTTTATCCGGCGCCGCGTATCCTGATCACCGGCTCGCTCTATCTCGCCGGCGAGGTTTTGGCCGCCAACGGCACCCCGCCGGAGTGAAGCGCGCGTCAATGCTTGACGACGTTCCGCATTTCGCCGTGCCGGCCGGCGGTGAAGGCCCGCATGTTCTCGACGATGAGCGGCATGATCAGGTCCTCGTATTCGCTGGTGTAGCCGCCGAGATGCGGGGTGATGAAAACGTTGGGCAAATCCCAGAACGGGCTGTCGGCCGGCAGCGGCTCGGTGTGGAACACGTCGAGGCCGGCGCCGGCGATCCAGTGCCCGTGCAATGCCTCGATCAGCGCCGCTTCGTCGACGGTCTGGCCGCGCCCGGCACTGATGTAATAGGCCGTTGGTTTCATCGCCGCGAACACCGAGCGGTCGAAAAGTAGATCGTTGTCGGCGTTGGACGGCAGCACGTTGATCAGGAAATCGGCGCGGCCGGCGGCCTCGGGCAAACGATCGGTCGGCAGCATCGCGTCGAAGCCTTCGACCCCACGCGGCGTGCGGGTGACGCCGATTACGTGCATGCCGAAAGCCTTGAGCAGTTCGCCGATAGCCGAGCCGACGACGCCGATCCCGACGATGACCGCCGTCTTGCCCAGCAAAAGATGATAGAAGCGCCGGTTCCAGACATGCGCCTTCTGTTCCGCGACCAAGCCCGCCACGTCGCGGCTGACGTTGAGCATCAGATAAAGGACGGTCTCGCGCATGGGCGCGCCGTGCACGCCGCGCCCGCTGGTCAGCAGCGTCTCCGGCCGGAGCGATGGACAGCGCAGCACATGATCGACGCCGGTGGCGAGGCACTGCACCCATTTCAGGCCCGTGGCGCGCCGGTAGAAATCGTCCTTCAGCTCGATGGCGAACGAGATCAGCACGTCGATGTCGGCGATATCTTTTGGAAGGTCGGCAACGCCGTGCGCAAGCACGCAACTCAGCGCCGGGAACTCCGCCTTGAACCGGTCGCGGTAAATCTCGGCGTGGCCGTCGAGGATGAGAACCTTGGTCATGGGCTAAAATCCGGCCTCACCCGCTCCGAACAAAGAGAAGGCCGTCACCCTACAACGTTATCTGATGAACGTCCCGCTGCGCAGCTCGGCGACCGCCTGCTGCAATTCGGCCTGCGTGTTCATCACGATCGGGCCGCACCAGGCGACCGGCTCCTTCAACGGCTTGCCGGAGACGAGCAGGAAGCGGATGCCCTGATCGCCGGCCTGCACGGTGACTTCATCGCCGGAATCGAACAAGACCAGCGAGCGATTGCCGGTCTGCTCGCGCACCAAAATCTCGTTGGCGCCGTCGGTCTTCTCGGTCAGCACGCCGAACGGCTCCGACGCCGCGCGGAAATTGCCGGAGCCTTCGAACACGTAAGCGAAAGCGTGGCGCTCGAGTTCCACTGTCAGCGTCTTGCGCTTGCCCGGCGGCACGAACACGTCGAGATAGCGCGGGTCGGCGGCGACACCCTCGACCGGCCCGCGCTTGCCCCGGAAATCGCCGCAGACGATCCGCACGCTGGTACCGTCGTCATCGACGATCTCCGGAATTTCACCGGCCTTGATGTCCTGATAGCGCGGCGCCGTCATTTTCAGCAATGACGGCAGATTGGCCCAAAGCTGGAAACCGTGCATGCGGCCCTGCGCGTCGCCCTTCGGCATCTCCTGGTGCAGGATGCCGCGGCCGGCGGTCATCCATTGCACGTCGCCAGCGCCGAGGCTGCCGCGATTGCCGAGGCTGTCGCCGTGCTCGACGTCGCCGGCGAGCACGTAAGTGATGGTCTCGATGCCGCGATGCGGATGCCAGGGAAAACCGGCACGATATTCATCCGGCCGGTCGTTGCGGAAGTCGTCGAGCAAAAGGAACGGATCGAATTCGCCGGTATCGCCAAAGCCGAAAGCGCGGCGCAGATGCACGCCGGCGCCCTCGATCGTGGGTTTCGATGCAACGACGCGTTTGACAGGTCTGATGGACATGGCGGACCTTTCGCGGGCAGGCGTTTGCAGGCGCCCTATGATATCGGATTTCGTCCTAAATGGGCGTCCCGGCCGGACGGGCAAGAAGGCACACCGGTGATACCGGCGCGAGCGGAGAGCGGCACGTGGAAGTCAAAGGCGCGACGTTGTTGTTTACGCTGGCCGCATTGATGGTGACGTTCGCGGGATTTTCCGCGCTTTTGCTTGGCGTTCGACAGGCCGCCGGCGCCAAGCTGTCGGCACTCGACACGTATCTGTCAAAAACGGTCTTGAGCAATCTTATCGTGCTGACGGGGGGAACATTGCTGCCGCCACTGCTTGCGCTCTACGATGTTTCCGAGGAGCGGCTGTGGCGCATTTCGGCGGTGCTGTTCGGATTGCCGATGTTGTTTCTGCTGCTGTCCTATCCGCATCGCCGCCGCAAGGCGGTCGGCTCCAGCCCGCCGCCCGCCGTTTATGCGATCTTCGTTGTTTTCGGCTCGGCGGTGCTGGTCGCGATGCTGGTCTACGTTTTGGCAGGCTTCCAATACGGCCCGGCCGCATACATTACGTCGATCATGGTGAATTTCTTCGCCTGCTCTTTCGCTTTCGTGACAGCACTTGATGTCATCCTGCAGCAACCGATCGAGCCGCCGCGCTAGACGAAGCGGCGCCGGCGATCACGCATTCTCCGGCTCCACGTCGTTGAATTTGGTGTAGTCGAGTTGGAAATGTCCGTCCGGCGACACGCCGCTGATGTCCCGATAACGATACCCCCAGCGGATGTCCTCCGCCGCGTAAATGCGCCGGGCGTAAAGCTGCTGGGCGGACGCGTCGTCGAGGCCGCTGACGTTGAGCGCCAGCGACGCGTCGGCCTCGACCAGCTGGGCGGCGGTCGCGCCATGCAAGGGACTCTCTTTGTCGATGACATGAAAGATCGTCCAGCTCAGCATGAACATCGGGTGTTCGCTGCGATCAACTTTCAGTTCGTAAAAGCGACGGAATTGATCCCCCTCCATGCTGCGTTCGATGCGCAGCAGCCAAAGCCTCGCGGTCGCTCTGGAGATCGTGTTGTGGCGCGCGTTGGCCATGCGGATCATCAGCGTTGGCTGGCCGTCGCGCGTCGCCACGACCGGATGATCGGCAAAGACGAAGCGGGCGCGCGGGCGTGAAAAGCGCGCAAACACCAATCCGGTCAACACCGCAAGCAGACACATGCCGGTGAAGATTTCGACGGTGGCGATCAGATGCCCGTAGTTGGTCTGCGGATGCATATCGCCATAGCCGACTGTCGCCAGCGTCTCGATGGAGAAGTAGAACAGCCCAAGCGGCCCGTTATCGGCGGCGTTGGCGACCGGTCGCTCGCCGAGCGCGTAGAGCAAGGCAAACGCCGCGTTGAGAATGACGAAGATAAGCGCGGCGCCGCCGAAGAAAGTCGGCCAGTAGACGGTCATGGACCGGTGATAAAGGTCCGACCAGAACCCCTGGTTCAGCCCAAGGGTTTCGACCTCGCGGTGACCGACGCGGACGAAATGGGATTTGTGGTCTTTGCGTGTTCGGCGAAGCTTGGCCAATGCGGTGACGCCTTACGCCGACGCCTTTGCCGGCGCCTTCGCCTTGAGGCGGTTGAAGACCCGGCGGGCGTTGCCTTCGAAAATCTTTTGCCGGTCGGCGTCGGACAGCCGCGACGCCCCGTCGACATAGCGCTTGGTATCGTCGAAATTAAACCCGGTCTTCGGGTCGATTCCCTTGACTGCGCCGACCATTTCCGACGCAAACAGGATGTTGTCGACCGGCACCACCTCGGCGAGCAGGTTGATGCCCGGCTGATGATAGACGCAGGTGTCGAAGAAGATATTGTTCTTGATGATCTCGGTGAGCTCGGGCCGGCCGGCGTTGAGCGCCAGACCGCGGAAGCGGCCCCAATGGAATGGCACCGCGCCGCCGCCGTGCGGGATGACCAGCTTGAGGGTCGGGAAATCCTTGAACAGATCGGACAGGATCAGCTGCATGAACGCCATGGTGTCGGCGTTGAGGTAATACGAGCCGGTGGTATGCATCGCCGGATTGCAGCAGCCCGACACATGGATCATTGCCGGCACGTCGAGCTCGACCATCTTCTCGAAGAACGGGTACCACCATTTGTCGGTGAGCGGCGGCGAGTTGAAATAGCCGCCGGACGGATCGGGATTGAGGTTGCAGCCGATGAAGCCCAGCTCCTTGACGCAGCGCTCAAGCTCGCCGATCGAATGCTTCGGCGGCACGCCGGGCGACTGCGGCAGCTGACAGACGCCGATGAAGTTTTGCGGGAACAGCGAGACGACGCGCGCGATCAGATCGTTGCAGATTTGCGACCATTCGAGGCTGACGCTTTCGTCGCCGACGTGATGGCCCATGCCGGAGGCGCGCGGTGAGAAGATCGTGAGATTGGTGCCGCGCTCGCGTTGCAGCTTGAGCTGGTTTAGCTCGATGCTTTCGCGGATTTCGTCGTCGGACATCTTAAGCGACGCGCGCGAGGGCATCGCCGTCTTGTCCTTGGCGTTGGCGGCCGCGGTTTGCTCCTTGCGGAAGCGAATGAGGTCCTTGGGCTCGGTGGTGTAGTGGCCGTGGCAATCGATGATCATGACGACGTCGCAGCTGGGGATTGAGCCGCCGATGCTACGGGGCGCGGCGGCATTGTCAAACCGGGACGCCGGTCTGATAGGATGACGGCCGCATCGGGAGACCAGGGAATGGCTGACTTACCACGGCTCAACGGCGTCATCCGCGCGCTCGAAGCCGGCCAGCATGCGCTGACCTGCTTCACGCCCGCCGAGATCACCAGCGCTGTCGCCATCGCCACGTCGAAATTCGACGGCTGCGTGTTCGAGATGGAGCACCAGCCGTGGGACAGCCGGCTGCTGCGCGATTGCCTGCAGTATATGCTCCATCGCGCGCAGATCGCCAAGGTCGGCTCGGTCGTGCCGGACGTGACGCCGATGGCGCGGGTGCCGGTCAATGGTGTCGAGATGGCGCAATGGCAGGCCAAGCAGGCGCTCGACATGGGCTGCTACGGCATCGTGTTCCCGCACATCTCGACGGTGGAAGAAGCGGCCAACGCGGTCGGCGCCTGCCGTTATCCGCGGCTGCAAAGCGCGCCGCATTACGCACCGGCCGGCATCCGCGGCGACGGCCCGACCACCGCCGCGCGCTATTGGGGCCTCAGCCAGCAGGACTATTACCGGAAGGCCGACGTCTGGCCGCTCAATCCGCAGGGCGAGATTTTCTGCATCTTGCAGATCGAGGACACGCGCGGCGTCGAGAACCTTGGCGACATCCTCAAAAACGTGCCGGGCATCGGCGCCATCCTGATCGGCGAAGGCGACCTGTCGCAGGAGCTTGGCTATCCGCGCCAATACGAGCACAAGACCGTGCTGGAATGGATGAAGCGCGTGGTCGATATCTGCAAGAAGCACAACGTCGTCGTCGGCCATCCGCATGTCGAGGCCGGCAACGCCGAGCGCGTCATCAAAGAGGGCTACCGCTTCCTGATGTGCGCCCCGGTGCAAAGCTACGGCTACCTCGAAGCAGCGCGGAAGCATACGGGACGAGCGTAACCTCTCCTCCCTGCAAAAAGAAAATTAGGCCACCCCCAGCCCCCCCCTGTCCTCAATGAAGGCCGCAATCTCCTCGACGCCCTTGCCGGCGCGCAGATTGGTGAACACGAACGGGCGCGGGCCGCGCATCCTTTTCGACTCGCGTTCCATCGTCTCCAGCGAGGCGCCGACGTGGGTCGCGAGATCGACCTTGTTGATGACGAGGAGGTCGGAGCGGGTGATGCCGGGCCCGCCCTTCGACGGAATTTTGTCGCCGGCGGCGACGTCGATGACATAGATGGTGAGATCGGCCAATTCCGGTGAAAACGTCGCGGCAAGATTGTCGCCGCCGGATTCGATCAGCACTAGGTCGAGGCCTGGGAATTTCCGCCTCATGTCGGCGATAGCCGCGAGATTGGCGGAAGCATCCTCGCGGATCGCTGTGTGCGGGCAACCGCCGGTCTCGACGCCGGCGATACGGTCCGCAACGAGCGCGCCCGACCGCACCAGATATTCGGCGTCCCATTTGGTGTAGATGTCGTTTGTGATGGCGGCGATCTCGTAACGGTCGCGCAAGCGCTTGCACAGCGCGTCCATCAACGCGGTCTTGCCGGAGCCGACCGGACCGCCGACGCCGACACGCAAGGGACCATGCGGATTGTTTTTGGTCATCGGGCGTCTCAACTCCGAAACAAGCGGGTGTATTGGGTCTCGTGCCGCATGCTGGCGATGTCGGCGCGGAACGCGGCGCTGCCGAGTTCGGCAAGCGGCGTGGTCAGTGCACGCGTCGCAGCGGCCGTTACATTTTTTTCGAGCGCGGCGAGCACGCGCTGGCCGGCGGTCTGGCCGAGCGGAATAAGTCGCACGCCGGCGGAAATCCAGTTGGCCGTGAGCGCATGCAGGAAAGCGTGCTGCGACTGCTCGCAGGCGATACCGTGACCGGCGCAGGCGACGCCGACGGCGACCGGCAAAGCGACCGCGCCGTCCCAGGCGGCATCAAGCAGATCCAGCGCCGCACACGGCCAGGCCGCGCGGGTGGCATCGACAAAAGCGCGGCCCTGCGCCGTCGTTTCCAGAAACCGTTCCTTTGACGGCACGAAAGCGGCGGCCAGCTCGGCAACCGCGCGCAGCGCCGTGCCACCGTTATCGGCAACCGCACGGTGCGCATGCGCAAAGAGCACGGCGTCGCAAAAACCGCCGCCCTCCCCCAGCATCACCGCGAGCCATGCTTTCAGCGTAGATTCATCCTTGATGTCGCCGGCCTCGACCGCCCATTCGATGCCGCTGGAATACGAAAAGGCGCCGACCGGATAGGCCGGCGACAGCCAGGCCATCAGCCGATAAAGCGCCGCAGTTTCCAATCGCGCATCCGCGCCAACGCGCGAATCCGGCCGGCGCTTGACCTTGCGTGGCCCCCGCTTACGTGGTGACGAGAGTAGCTGCGGCCGCGTGCGCACTTTAGCCATTGCCATGGTCGTCATGGTGGTGGTGGCCATGGGTGTGATCGTGTCCGCGATGGTGATCGTAGGCGCCGTGCTCGGGATTGAATGGCGCCTCCACCGGCGAGACGCGTGCACCCAGACCGCGCAGCATATCCTCGATCACATGATCGCGGCGGATGCGCAGCCGGTCGCCGACGATCTCCACGTCGATATGCCGGTTGCCGATATGCCAGGCGAGCCGTGCCAGCTCGTGTGCGTCGGCGGCGGCGATTTCGACCAGCGGCTCCGGCCGGCCGACGACCCGCACCATAGCACCGTCGTCGAGCACCAGGCCGTCACCATCGTGCAGCGCCGTCGCCTTCGGCAGATCGAGCAGGAATTTCGTGCCGCGATCCGCGCGCAGCATGACCCGGCGGCGATGGCGCTCATGAGCATCAAGCGCGATGGAATCGACGGCGCTGGCTTCATCCCAGTGGCCGGCGGCCTTCACGTCCAACGCGCGCTTCATGCGCAAAACCCTGCGTTATTGTCGGCTATTTTCTCTTGTCCTTTCTAACGCAAGAGCCATGCCGTCCGATAGCCGAATGCATGCGGCAGCGGGTGTTGGAGCTCTTTGCGGACCCCGATATTGTGCCGCCCCACAGGGGGAGGACATCCGGGGATGACCGTGAGAGGCAAGGCCTACATTGCCGGCGCTTTCGAGCATCCGACCCGGCACGCACCGGACAAGACCGTAGCGCAACTGCACGCCGAAGTGGCGCTCGGCGCGCTCAAGGACGCGGGCCTGACGCGCGCCGATATTGATGGCTATTTCTGCTCGGGCGACGCGCCCGGGCCCGGCCCCGCCTCGATGGCGGAATACATGAATCTCAGGTTGCGCCACGCCGAGTCGACCGAGCTTGGCGGCACATCCTACATCACGCTCCTCTCGCACGCCGCCGAGGCGATCGCCGCCGGCAAATGCGACGTCGCGCTGGTGACGCTCGCCGGCCGGCCACGCAGCGAAGGCATGGCTACCGGCACCGCGCCGCGGCCGCGCGATCCGAACCAGCCCGAAGCGGCGTGGGAAGTGCCTTACGCCATCACCACCGCCAACGGCTACGCCATGTGCGCGATGCGCCACATGCACGAATTCGGCACCACCAGCGAGCAACTCGCCTGGGTCAAGGTGGCCGCCTCGCATCACGCCCAGCACAATCCGCTCGCGATGCTGCCCGAAGTTGTCACCGTCGCGGACGTAGTGAACTCGCCGATGATCGCCGACCCGCTGCACCGGCTCGATTGCTGCGTGATCAGCGACGGCGGCGGCGCGCTGGTGATCACGCGGCCGGAAATCGCCAAGTCGCTCAAGCGTCCGCCCGTGAAAATCATCGGCGTCGGCGAAGCGGTGAAGCACCTGGCCGGCGGCAACTTCGATCTCACCACATCGGGCGCGGCGCGCTCCGGACCGATCGCATTCGCCGAAGCGGGCGTGACGCCCGCCGACATCAAATATGCTTCGATCTACGACAGCTTCACCATCACCGTCATCGTCCAGCTCGAGGACCTCGGCTTCTGCGCCAAGGGCGCGGGCGGCAAATTTGTCGCCGACGGCAATCTCATTGCCGGAACCGGGAAACTCCCCTTCAACACCGACGGCGGCGGGCTATGCAACAATCATCCCGCCAACCGCGGCAGTATGACCAAAGTCATCGAGGCGGTGCGGCAGTTGCGCGGCGAGGCGCATCCTGCCGTGCAGGTGAAGAACTGCGACCTCGCGCTGGCGCAGGGCACCGGCTTCCAGCTTGCCACCCGCCACGGCAGCGCCACCGCGATCATGGAACGGGAGTAGCGAATGACGCGCAAGCTCACGCCGCCGGTCGTGACCGCCGAGAGCAAAGCCTTCTTCGAGGCGGCGCGCGCGGGCAAATTCACGATCCCGGTTTGCACCGCCTGCGGCAAAGCGCATTGGTATCCGCGCGCCATCTGTCCGTTCTGCGCAAGCGACCAGGTGGAATGGCGGGCGGCGTCCGGCAAGGGCACGATCTACACGTTCAGCGTGATGTGCCGGGTCACGGAGCCTTACGCCATCGCGCATGTGACCTTGGCCGAAGGACCGACCATGCTGACCAACATCGTCGATTGCGATTTCGACAAGCTTCGCATCGGGCAGACGGTCGCGATCGTGTTCAAGGAATCCGAGGGCGGCCCGCCGGTGCCGATGTTCAAGCCCGTGTGAAATGATCAACAAGATCGTGCAAACCATGGCCGAGGCGACGGCAGGGATCCGCGACGGCGCGGTCGTGCTGATCGGCGGCTTCGGCAGCATCGGCCAGCCCAACGCGCTGATCGGCGGACTGGTCGAGCAAGGCGCCAAGGATTTGACCGTGGTCGCCAATAATGCCGGCGTCGGCCATACCGGTCTCGCCCGGCTGATGGAGGTCGGGCGAGTCCGCAAGATCGTCTGCTCCTATCCGCGCACGTCGGACCCCGTGGTTTTCGCCGAGCTTTATCGGGCCGGCAAAATCGAGCTTGAAGTCATGCCGCAGGGCACGATGGCCGAGCGCATGCGCGCCGCCGGCGCCGGCATCCCCGCTTTCTACACGCCGACCTCGGTGGGTACGAAACTCGCCGAAGGCAAAGAGGTGCGGGAAATTCGCGGCCGGAAATACGTGCTGGAGGAAGCGTTCCACGGCGACGTAGCGCTGGTCGAAGCCTGGGAAGCCGATCGCTGGGGCAATCTGACCTACCGTTCATCGGCGCGGAATTTCAATCCCGTCATGGCTATGGCGGCGAAGTTGACGATCGTGCAGGCCCAGCACATTGTGGAGCTTGGCGCGCTCGATCCGGAACACGTCGCCACGCCGGGGATTTTCGTCGACCGGGTGGTGCACGTGCCTTACGGCGAGCCGGTGGTGACGTGAGGAGCCTTGCTTGAACGCGCACGCGAAGGTGTTGGCCACGTGCAAGCCGTGGACGCGCGATGAAATCGCCGCGCGCGCCGCCCGCGACATTCCGGAAGGCTGGTACGTCAATGTCGGCATCGGCATTCCGGTCCTGTTGCCGAATTACATCCCGCCCGAGCGCGAAGTGATCATCCAGTCGGAGAACGGCATTCTCGGCATGGGTCCGACGCCGGCCGACGACAAGATCAACCGCTGGCTGATCAACGCCAGCAAGAAATATGTCACGCTCGTGCCGGGCGGATCCTATGTGCATCATGCCGACAGCTTCGCGATGATCCGCGGCGGGCATCTCGATCTGTGCGTGCTCGGTTCTTTCCAGGTTGCCGAGAATGGCGACTTTGCCAACTGGACGTCCGATGGCGACGACATGCCGTCGGTCGGCGGCGCCATGGACCTCGCCGCCGGCGCCAAAACGATTTGGCTGTTGATGGATCACACCACCAAAACCGGCGAGAGCAAGGTCATGCGGCGCTGCACGTACCCGCTGACCGCGGTCGGCGCGGCCAAACGCGTGTACACCAATCTCGCGGTGCTCGACATCACCGCGAACGGCTTCGCGGTCCGCGACATGGCGCCCGGGCTGACCTTCGAAGCGCTGCAGGACGTCACCGACGCGCCGCTGCGGCTGACGAACTGATTTCCGCTTAAGTGTGAATTACTGCGCCGTGGCCGGCGCCGGCTTGGCCGCGGCTTTCGCCTTGGGCGGCTTTTTCGCCGTTTCGACGGCCGGCGGCGCCTGCAATTCCGACGGCGGCGCAGTCGCCAGCGTCGAGGATGACAGCGGTGTCCACGGCTTGCCGTCCGTCCGTTTGCCGTCGGTGGCTTTGCCGTCGGCAGCCTTCTCTTCAGGGTGCTTCGCCGCCGTGCCGGCCACGCCCTTCTTCTTATGACGCGGCGCCGGTGGCTCGATGGCTTCGAGCTTGGCGATCTGGTCGGGCGTGCGTGTCGGCCCGGTATAGACAACGACCGGTGTCACCGCGCCTTGATCGGAAAGGAGCGCGGCCCCTTTCGGCGTCGGCGCGCGCAGGCTTGAAAGCAGCGTGGAAAACGCGGCACCGTTCTCGCCGTTATTCTGGTCGCCGGCATCGGCGTCTTCATCCTCGGCCGCCGGCTTCTTGCGATGGCGTCCGCACACCTCGTCATGCAGATTGGGCGGCGCGGCGCTGATCGGGGTAAGCGCGTCGACCGCGCCGAGCGCCGGCGTCAACCAGGACAGCGGATTCTGCGTGAAGCCGCTTTCCAGCAGCTCCGCCGCTTTTACCGTGCGCGAACTGGAAGAAGGCGCACCCAGCACCACGGCGATCAGCCTTTTGCCGTTGCGGGTGGCGGTGGCGACCAGATTGAAGCCGGACGCGCAGATGAAGCCGGTCTTCATGCCGTCCGCACCGGGATAGCGGCCCAGCAACGTATTGTAGTTGCGGATCACCCGGCGGCCGAATTTGATCGCCGGGATGTGCAAGTAGGAATCGTATTCGGGGAAGTCGCGGATAAGGGCGCGGGCGAGAATCGCCATGTCGCGCGCGGAGGTGATCTGCTCGTCGGCCGGCAGGCCGTTGGGATTGACGAAATTCGATTCCGACATGCCGAGCCGGTGCGCGGTCCTAGTCATGTCGTCGGCGAAATTCTCGATCGAGCCGTCGACCCCTTCGGCCAGCAGCACCGCCATGTCGTTCGCGGACTTCACCATCATCATCTTGATCGCGTTGTCGACCGTCACCTGGGTGCCGAGGGCAAATCCCATCTTGGTCGGTGACTGTGCGAGCGCGGTGTGCGAGACCTTGAACAACGTGTCGAGCGTGATGCGGCCCTGCTTGACCGCCTGCAGGGTGGTGTAGAGCGTCATCAGCTTGGTCACTGAGGCCGGATACCACGGATAGGTCGCGTTCTCGGCGCGCAGCACCTTGCCGGAATCGACTTCGACCAGGATGGTCGCTTCCGCGTGAGCCGGCTTGGCGGCCCAATTGGCGGCGAGAGCGAGAACCGCGCCGCCAATCGTCAGCTGGCGAAAAAACTGGCGATGATACACGTGTCGCGGTCCGCTGCGTTGCTCGGGGCCTGGCAGTCGCCTCGGATACGCCCAAGGAACCGGCAAAGGGGCCGCGATAGGTTCACGAAAGGTTCCCGAAGGCCAACTGGCGAACTATCTAAGCCCAAGGGGCGCTCGAACGCAAAGCGAAATCCCGGTATTGTTGACGTTTCACGTCCGCGCTTACCGGCTTAGGCCAAGGAAAAGCGTCCAAAATTCGGCAAAGGAAACGATCATGACTGCCTGCATCGTGGGATGGGCGCATACACCGTTCGGCAAGCTTGCCGGCGAAACCGTCGAAAGCCTGATCGTGAAAGTGGCGACTGGAGCGCTCGCCGACGCCGGCATCGAGGCTAAAGACGTCGACGAGATCGTGCTCGGCCACTTCAACGCCGGCTTCTCGGCGCAGGACTTTACCGCGTCGCTGGTGCTGCAAGCCTCTCCCGATCTGCGCTTTAAGCGGGCAACGCGCGTCGAGAACGCCTGCGCGACCGGCTCGGCCGCCGTGCACGGGGCGCTCAAATCGATCGCGTCGCGTTCGGCAAGAATCGCGCTGGTGGTCGGCGTCGAGCAGATGACCGCAACGCCGGCTGCCGAGATCGGCCGCAATCTGCTGAAGGCGTCCTACGTACGGGAGGAAGCCGATATCGAGGGCGGCTTTGCCGGCGTATTCGGCAAGATCGCCGGGCTTTATTTCCAGCGCTGGGGCGACCAATCGGATGCGCTGGCGCAGATCGCCGCCAAGAATCACAAGAACGGCGTCGGCAATCCTTACGCGCAGATCCGCAAGGATCTCGGCTACGACTTCTGCCGGCAGGAAAGCGACAAGAATCCGCGGGTAGCGGGACCGCTCAAGCGCACCGATTGCTCGCTGGTCTCCGACGGGGCGGCGGCGCTGGTGCTGACCGACGTCGAGACCGCGCTCAGAACGAAGAAGGCGGTCGTGTTCCGTGCCGCCGAGCATGTGCAGGACTTTCTGCCGATGTCGCGGCGAGATATCCTCAAATTCGAAGGCTGCGCGGTCGCCTGGCAGCGCGCCATGGCTGCGGCCGGGATCGCGCTGTCCGACCTCTCCTTCGCCGAAGTGCACGACTGCTTCACCATCGCCGAGCTAATCGAGTACGAAGCCATGGGGCTCGCGCCGGAAGGTCAGGGTGCGCGGGTGATCGCCGATGGCGCCGTCGCCAAGGACGGCAGGCTTCCGATCAATCCCTCCGGGGGCTTGAAAGCGAAAGGCCATCCTATCGGCGCCACCGGCGTCTCCATGCATGCCATCGCCTCCATGCAGCTCACCGGCAAAGCCGGCGACATGCAGGTCAAGGACGCGCGGCTTGGCGGCATCTTCAATATGGGTGGCGCCGCGGTCGCCAATTACGTCAGCATCCTCGAACGGCTGCGTTAACTCAGGGCTTTGCCGGCACTTTCAGGCCGGCCGAAGCGGGCTCGGATTGGCGCCGAACTGTGCCTCGACCAGTTCGGCAAAGAAGCCGCCGCGCCTCACCAGCTCGGCGTACGTCCCGCTCTCGACGATGCGGCCGTCGCCGAACACCAGGATGCGCGTAGCGCTGCGGATCGTCGCCAGGCGATGCGCAATGACCCACGTTGTGCGGCCCTTTATCACTTCATCGAGGGCCATCGTGACACGCGCCTCGGTCAGCGGGTCGAGCGCGCTGGTCGCTTCATCGAGAATGAGAATGGGCGGGTCTTTCAGCAGCGCCCGCGCAATGGCGAGACGCTGGCGCTCGCCGCCGGACAAAAGCCGGCCGCGTTCGCCGATGCGCGCCGCGAAACCGGACGCATTGCGTTCGATGAAGTCGAGCGCCTGCGCCCGTGCCGCGGCATCGCGCATCTCGGCCTCGGTGGCGTCCGGTTTGCCGACACGCAGTTCTCCGCGACCGAGCGATCGAACAACATGGTTTCCTGAAAAACCACGCCGATGTTGCGGCGTAGCCCGGTCAGGGTCAGATCGCGAATATCCATGCCATCGACGGCGATGCGCCCCGACTGAGGATCGAAAGTGCGATGCAAAAGAGCGAACGCGGTCGATTTGCCGCTGCCGGTCGGGCCGACGAGCGCGACGCGGTCGCCGGGCGATGCCGTGAAGCTCAAATCGGCAACCGCGGCACGCTTGCCGTCATAGGAAAATGAAACCCCGTCGAATTCGACCAGGCCACGCAAGCGGCCAGGATCGAACGCACCCGGCCGGTCCCGTACCGCGGGAACTGTATCGAGAACCAAAAAAAATTCCGCGAGCCTCGGCGCATCCATGAACAGCTTGTTGGCGAAGCCGATCACTTGTTCCAGCCTGCTGATCAAGAGCGCCGCAATTGCCATGAAGCTGACGATCTGGCCGACGGACGCGAGGCCGACGAGCTTGAGATAGGTTCCGATCAGGAGAATCGCGAGCAAGGTCAGCGTGGTGGCGGTCCGCGTAAGCACCGCGGCCATGGCCCACCACGACAACACCGGCATTTGCGCGCGCAGCAGCGAGTTCACCACACCCTTGAGCGCCGAAACTTCGAGCTCGATGCGGGCAAAACTCTGTACCACCGCGACGTTGCCGAGTGCATCTGCGGCCGTTTCCGCCAGATCGGAATAGTGCCGCTCCACCGACCGCTGCATCGCTTCGGCCCGGCGCATGACGATCACCGTCAAGGCGGCAAAGACGACGCATAGAACGAGCAGCGGCGCGGCAAGCCGCCAATTGAGCGCGAGCGTGGCCGGCAGCAGCACTACGATGAAAACGAAAGCCGCAAAATGCTCGCGGAAAAATTGCACCCATAGCCACCAGATTGTGTCGGTGCCGGTCAGCATGACCTTCAATTGCCGGCCCGAATGAGCGCCGGCATGATAGGCGAGCGGGAGTTGCAGCACGTGCTCGAAGAAGTCCGCCAGAACCAGATTGCGGCGGCGGTGCGCCAGCCGGACGAAGAACCACGCCGCCAGGCCCGGCAATAATGATGAACATGCCAAAGCCGATCCAGGTGCCGATGAGCGGGGCAAGCGCGTATGCCGCCGCCCGGGTGCCGGGGGGAAGCGCACCCGACAACGCATCGACGATGTGGCCGAACAGCACCGGCTCGACGAATTGCGCAACAGCCAGCGCAATATTGGCGAGGGCAAGGGTCAAGGCGAGCCAAACCTCCGCTTTCAGGAGGCCAAGCACCCGAAGATAGATGTGTACGAACGACATGAAAGAACGGCCCAGGTCCAAGACCAGGAAGGCGCGCCGAGCGCCGTTAGTTTGTCAAGACGGCCCTGCGTGTAGCAGAGCGCGGCCAAGTGCAAATGCCGCTCGCCAAGACCTTTTTCTCGCCTCGCTTCGGCATGGTCGCCGACAAATTTGGTGTCGGCTGGATGGTCCTTGTGGCAGACTGAGCTTCGTCACCAACGTGGGGGAAAACGGTGATGAGTGAGGGAGCCGGGGCTGCGGATTTCGTCATTTCTCGCGCGTTCGACGCGTCGCGCGAGCGTGTGTGGCAGGCGCTGACCGAACCTGAGCGGCTGAAGGATTGGTGGCCGCCAAAGACCTTCACCATGATCCACGCCAGCATGGACCTGCGGCCGGGCGGCGTCTTTCATTCCGGCATGCGCTCGGTCGAGGGCTACAAGCTGTGGGCCAAATTCATCTATCGAGAGGTCGCGCCGCTTGAGCGCCTGGTGTTCATCAATTCGTTCTCCAACCAGGCCGGCGAAGTAAAGCGGAATCCCGTCGTCCCGACCTGGCCGTTGCTGACGCTGATCGTCATGGCGCTTGAGGACGAAGCCGGCGGCAAGACCAAGCTGACCATCACCTGGTCGCCGCACGAGGCGACCGAGGTGGAACGCAAGACTTTTGATGCTTCCCATGTCGGCCTAAAGGCAACCTGGAGCGCCGCCTTCGACCAACTTACCGCTTATCTTGCCAAGGGGAGTTAGCGGCGTCGCCTACGCCGGGCAGGTTTAGCGTCGCGCCTCCGCGCGGCCCCTTCCCCGCTGCGCCGGGCAGGATCATGATTGCCTTCGATGCCGAAGGCGAATGCCGACCTCCCCCCATTCCGCGCGCCTTTCGCGCCGCCGGATGAAAAATTGGCTGGATGGTTCGTGGACGCCGGCCGCGATGCCGCCGCCGAAAGCCGCATCGACGCACGCGCGCGTGCCCTGGTCGAGGCGATCCGCGCCAAATCCGGCGGTCTCGGCGGCATCGAGGATTTTCTGCACGCTTACTCGCTCTCGACCAAAGAGGGCCTCGCGCTGATGGTGCTGGCCGAGGCGCTTTTGCGCGTGCCTGACGCCGCCACCGCCGACCGCCTGATCGAGGACAAGCTCGCCGCTGGCCGCTGGCTCGACGGCGATCTCAAATCCGCGGCGTTACTGGTCTCGGCGTCGGCCTGGACGCTCGGCATCGCCGCCCGCATCATCCATCCGGGCGAGACGCCGGAAACCATTCTCGACGACATCGTGCGGCGGCTCGGTCTGCCGGCGCTACGCGCGGCGACGCGGCGGGCGATGCGGCTGATCGGCTCGCATTTCGTGCTCGGCCAGACCATCGACGAGGCGCTGTCGCGTGCGCGCAGCCATGCCGATTTCCGCTATTCCTACGACATGCTCGGCGAAGGCGCGCGCACCGCCGCCGACGCCGAGAAATATTTCTCCGCTTATGCCGCGGCGATCGAGGCTATCGGGGCGAACGCCGGCAACGCGGCTTTGCCGGCACGGCCGGGAATTTCCGTCAAACTTTCGGCGTTGCATCCGCGATTCGAGGCGATCTCGCGCGAGCGGGTGTTGGCGGAGCTGACGCCGCGGCTCCTCGAGCTCGCCCGGCTCGCCAAGGCGCGCGACCTGCAATTCACCGTCGACGCCGAGGAGGCCGACCGGCTGGAATTGTCGCTCGACGTCATCGCCGCCGCGCTTGGCGACGGCGCATTGCAGGGTTGGGAAGGATTCGGTCTGGCGGTGCAGGCCTATCAGAAGCGCGCCGTTGCCGTCATCGGCTGGGTCGAGCAGGCGGCCGCCGCGTTCGGCGGACGGCTGACGGTCCGCCTGGTGAAAGGCGCTTATTGGGACACGGAGATAAAGCGCGGGCAGGAACGCGGGCTGCCCGATTATCCGGTATTCACGCGCAAGGCGATGACCGACCTCTGCTACATGGCGTGCGTCAGGAAGCTCCTGGCGGCGCGCCGAAACATATTTCCGCAATTTGCCACCCACAACGCGCTTACGGTCGCGAGCGTGATTGAGAACGCCGGCGGCGTCGAGGGTTTCGAGTTTCAGCGCCTGCACGGCATGGGTGAGGCGCTCTACGAGGCGCTGCTCGTCGAGCTGCCGGAAGCGGTGTGCCGCATTTATGCGCCGGTCGGCGGCCACCGCGATCTGCTCGCCTATCTGGTGCGGCGCTTGCTGGAAAACGGCGCCAACTCCTCCTTCGTTTCGGTCGCGGCCGATCCGGGCGTGCCGATCGAAGAGATATTGCGCCGGCCGCAAACCCGCATCGCCGGCGCGCGCGCCGCGCGCAATCCGAAAATCCCGCTGCCGCGCGATCTCTACCGGCCGGAGCGGCAAAATTCGGCCGGCATCGAGTTTGGCGAGCGCAACAGCCTCGACGCGCTGGTTGCCGAGATTCGCGCCGCCACGCTGGCTTCCGCCGAAGCGGCGCCGATCATCGATGGCGTAACATTGCCGGGAATCGAGCGCCCGGTATTTTCGCCGATCGACGGCCGCGCGATCGGCATCGTGCACGAAGGCGACGAAGCGATAGCGCGCGCGGCAATAGCGGCCGCGGCCACCGGCTTTGCCGGCTGGGCGGCGACACTGGGCGAGCAACGCGCGGCCGCACTGGAACGCGCCGCCGCTCTGTTGGAGAAAAACCGCGGCCAGCTGATCGCTCTCTTGCAGACCGAAGCCGGCAAGACGCTGGACGACGCACTCGCCGAGCTGCGCGAGGCCGTCGATTATTGCCGCTACTACGCCGCTCAGACCCGCACCGCGCTGGCGCCGCAGGCGATGCCGGGCCCGACCGGCGAAAGCAATGTGCTGCGCTATCGCGGCCGCGGCGTGTTCGTTTGCATCAGCCCGTGGAATTTCCCGCTAGCGATTTTCCTCGGCCAGGTGACGGGCGCGCTTGCCGCCGGCAACGCCGTCGTGGCGAAGCCCGCCGAACAGACGCCGCTGATCGCCGCGCGCGCGGTCGCGCTCCTCCATCAAGCCGGCGTGCCGCCGAGCGCGCTGCATCTCGTTCCCGGCGACGGCAAGGTGGGCGCCGTCCTGGTTGCCGATGCCGACGCCGCCGGCGTTGCCTTCACCGGCTCGACCGAAGTCGGCCGCGTCATCAATCGGGCGCTCGCCGCAAAAACGGGGCCGATCGCGTCGCTGATCGCCGAGACCGGCGGCGTCAACGCCATGATCGTCGACGCCACCGCGTTGCCCGAGCAGGTGATCGACGATGTCGTCACCTCGGCGTTCCGCTCCGCCGGCCAGCGCTGCTCGGCGCTGCGGCTGCTCTGCCTGCAGGAGGACGTCGCCGCTTCCATGCTCGACATGCTGACCGGCGCGGCGCACGAACTCAAAGTCGGCGATCCGCGCGAACCGTCGACCCATGTCGGGCCGGTGATCGACGCCGAAGCGCGCGACAAGCTCGAGGGCTGGATCGCGCAGATGCGTCGCGGCGGGCGCCTGCGCTACCGCTGGGCCGGCGAAGCCGCGCTGCCGGGCGGCGGCACATATGTCGTCCCCGCGATCGTTGAGCTCGACCGTGCCCGCGAGCTGAAGGAGGAGGTGTTCGGACCGGTGCTGCATGTCGTGCGCTGGCCCGCCGATGGCCTCGACGCGCTCCTCGCCGACATTGCGGCGAACGGCACGGCGCTGACGCTCTGCATCCATTCGCGCATCGACCTCACCGTCGAGCGCGTCGCCGCGCGGTTGCCGCACGGCAACGTTTACGTCAATCGCAACATGATCGGCGCGGTGGTCGGCACCCAGCCTTTCGGCGGGACCGGGCTCTCCGGCACCGGGCCGAAGGCCGGTGGCCCGAATTATCTGCGTTGTTTTACCGCCGAACAGGCCGTGACGATCAACACCGCGGCGTCGGGCGGCAATGCCGGCCTGCTGGCGCAGGAAGAGTAAAAAATTGATTGCAGGCGCCGAGCGAGCTGATCTGGCTCAGGCCTTTAATAGAATTAACACAATTGCGACGATATCGCGGTATTCTGATTGGCAAGATGCCTGATTCGATCAACCGCCTCTATCAAGCGGCGCTCGCTTGCCGGCACGACGATCCGTCCACGTCGCGGACGGCGCGGCTCCTGCGTTCAGGCCGCAGCAAGATGGCCAAGAAGCTCGCCGAAGAAGCGGTCGAGGTCGTCATCGACTCGATGCACGGCGACCGCGACGCGGTCGTGAAGGAAAGCGCCGACCTCATCTACAATCTTGTCGTCCTGTGGGTCGCTTCCAACATCCGCCCGGACGACGTCTGGAAAGAGATGGATCGCCGCGAGCGGCTGCTCGGCATCGCCGAGAAGGTGCCGAAGAAAATTCCCGACGAAAACGCCCGCCGCAAGATCGTCATGCTCGAAAGCCGCCGTCTGCGCAAACGGCGCTGATCTTCCCTTTTTGATAAGCCATTCCGGCCGGCGATGATTGACCAGGTCATTTCGGCACTCGCTGCCTGGATCGTCGAAGTCATTTCGGCCGCCGGCTACGCCGGCATCGTCTTTCTCATGGCGATCGAATCGGCATGCATCCCGCTTCCCTCCGAGCTGATCATGCCGTTCGCCGGGTATCTCGTCTCGATCGGCAAGATCGGTTTGATCGGCGCGGCGACGGCGGGCGCGCTGGGCTGCAATGTCGGCTCGACCATCGCCTATTACGTGGCCGCCAAGGGCGGCAGGTCAGTGCTCGAACGCTGGGGCAAATACGTGCTGATCAGCCATGCCGAGCTTGAACGCACCGACCGGTTTTTTGCCCGCTACGGCGCCGCCACGGTCTTTTTCGGCCGCCTGCTGCCGGTGGTTCGGACCTTCATTGCCTTTCCAGCCGGGCTGGCGCGGATGCCGATGATGAAGTTCCAGATCTACACGTTCCTCGGCTCCTGGCCGTGGTGCTTCGCGCTCGCTTACGCCGGCTATCTGCTCGGCGCGCGCTGGGACAGCGATCCGACATTCCGCAAGCTTTTCCACGACTTCGATGCTGTCGTCGCCGTCTTATTCTTGGCCGGCTTCGCCTGGTTCGTCCGGTCGCGCTGGCGCGAGAGCCGCCGATAACACCGCTCGCCGCCGCCAGCCTTCGTTGGCATTACCGCCTTGGTGCGCGTATTCTGACCGCACAGCCATGACGGGTTTCAGGACGCGCATGATCTTCCGCGACGCTGCTTGCATCGCGCTCTTGGCGCTGGCGGTCTCAGCGGCCGGCGCCGCCGCGCAGGACGACAAAACGCCCGCCGCAACTCCCGCGCCGGCGGTGACCGCGCCGGTCATCCCGCCGCAACCGCCGCCCGCCGAGAAACCCGGCTTCCTGCAACAGATGAAAGTCTGGTGGGACGATTCATTCGGCTTGTTCGGGAAAAAATCCGTCGACGTCACCAAGGACGCCGCCACCGTCGCGCAGGACGCCGTGAAGGGCGCGGTAGACGCCACCAAGAGCGCGGCAACCACGATCGTGAAGCTGCCCGGCACCCGCATGGTCGACGTGCGCGAAATTTGTGCGAAAGCGCCGAACGGCGCGCCCGATTGCGAAACCGCCGCGGCGAACGGTTGCCGCGCCAAAGGCTTTACCGGCGGCCGGCCGCTCGACGTCCGCACCGCCGAGGCGTGCGACACAACCGCGCTGGCGGCCGGCCAGACGCTCGACCGGCACGATTGCCCGATCGTGACCACCGTCACCCGCGCCATTTGTCAGTAATCGTCTGCAATCGTCCACGGAGCGTACAGCCGCCATGATGTCCGACGCCGATCGCAACAAAGCCGCCGATATCCTTCTCGCCGCGGAAAAGGCGCGCAAGCAGGCGGTGCAACTGTCGAAGACCTGGCCCGGCATCACCATGGAAGACGCCTATGCGATCTCGACCGAGGTCGCCAACCGCAAGATCGCAGCCGGCGCCAGACTGATCGGCCACAAGGTCGGCTTGACCTCGAAGGCAATGCAGCGCTCGTCGCAGATCGACGAGCCTGATTACGGTCATCTGCTTGACCATATGATGATCGCCGACGGCGCCCGCGTGCCGCACGAGAATTTCTGCCTGCCGCGGGTCGAGATCGAGCTTGCCTTCATCCTCGGCAAACCGTTGCGCGGTCCCGGCGTCGGGCTGCCCGACGTCCTGCGCGCCACCGAATATGTCGTGCCGGCGATCGAGGTCGTCGATGCGCGCCTGCAAGACCCGCGCAAGATTTTCGATACGGTGTCCGACAACGGCGCCGCCGCCGGCATCGTGATCGGCGGCCGGCCGGTCAAGCCGCTCGACGTCGATCTGCGCTGGGTCGGCGGCATCATGTATCGCAACTCGGAGATCGAGGAGACCGGCGTCGCCGCCGGCGTGCTCGGCCATCCCGCGCTCGGCGTCGCCTGGCTGGCCAACAAGCTCGGCACGCACGGCGTCACGCTCGAGCCCAGTCACATTATCCTGGCCGGTTCGTTCACCCGCGTGGTGTTCGCCAGGAAAGGCGACACCCTGCACGCCGATTTCGGCTCGCTCGGCGGCATCGCGCTGCAATTCGTGTAGCCGCAACCGCCTTGCGCCTGCAGCATTGCGGCGCGATCATGGGCGGGGGCGGGGCTTTACGCGCGGGTCGGTCGTGCTGGCGTGGAGCTATGGTCGCTGGATTTTCGCCGCCGCGGCGATCGTGCTGCCGCCGACGCTTTTGCACGCGGCGCTGCCGACCGCGCCGGACGTTTCCGGCCCGACATCATTTGCCGGCCAGCTGCTGATCCCCGCGCCCGAATTGCGCCAGCCGGCGTTCGATCATGCCGTCATCCTAGTGGCGGAACATAACCGCGAAGGCGCGCTCGGGATCGTCATCAATCGCCCGCTCGGCACGCGCCCGATCGCCGGATTGCTGACCGCGTTCGGCGCCGACGCCGGCGGGGTCACCGGCAGCGTGCGCGTGTTTCACGGCGGCCCGGTCGATCCCGCCATCGGCTTTGTCCTGCACAGTACCGATTGCCGGCTCCCCGACACGCTCGATATCGACGGCCAGCTGGCGCTGACCAGCGGCCCCGAAGTGCTGCGCGACATCGCGCTCGGCAAGGGCCCGGGAAAAAGCCTGGTCGCCTTCGGTTACGCCGGCTGGTCGCCGTCGCAGCTCGAGGACGAGCTGGCGCACGGCGTGTGGGTGATGGTGGCGGAGGAGCCGGCTTTGGTGTTCGACACCGACCGCGCCAGGCTGTGGGCCGACGCGCTGGCACGGCACAAGACCAGCCGGTGAACGTTGAAAACCCCTGGCCATCGGCCTACATTAAATGGGTTCCGAGGGGAGCTCCCGCGAGGAGCTGAGAGACCGCCAAATCTCGTTTGCGAGAACTGCGGTGACCCTTTGAACCTGATCCGGGTCATGCCGGCGAAGGGACAGGAATAAGCCATGTCACCTGCAACAACGTCGCCCGCCAAAACGATCGCCCGCCTTGTCGGCCCGCTGTTCCTGGCGATCGGGCTCGGCGTGCTGTTGAACCGGACGTTCTATGCCGCCGCCATCGCCGAAGGCGTGCGCAGCCCGGTGCTCATCTATCTGGCCGGCACCGCTACGCTGCTCGGCGGGCTCGCCATTCTCAACGCGCACCGGGCGTGGACTGCCGACTGGCGCGCGATCGTCACCGTGCTTGGCTGGATCTTCATTATCGCCGGCATCGTCCGCATCGTTCTGCCGACGCTCGCCACGTCGTTTTCCACCACGATCTATTCCACACCCGTCGCGCTGGCGATTATCGGTATCGTTGTGTTGGTCGTGGGCGGCTATCTGTCGTTCGAAGGCTACCGTCGCTAAGTCGTAAGGAAAACGCATGACCCCGAAAAGTGGAAGCCGGTTTTCGGATAAAGATCATGCGCAAGAATTTGGAGTGCTGCGATGAACAAGCAATTGGCGCAATCCGATCTCGCCACGCCGAAGGTCACCACCGGCCCGATCACCGGCTCGCGCAAGATTTACGCGCGGCCCGACGCGGCGCCCGAGCTGAAGGTGCCGCTGCGCGAGATCGTGCTCGATGCGTCCTCCAGCGAGCCGCCGTTCCCGGTCTACGATCCGTCCGGGCCCTACACCGACCCGGACGCAGCGATCGACGTGGAACAAGGCCTGCCGCGCGCGCGCCTCGCATGGGTGAAGGTGCGCGGCGGCGTCGAGGCGTATGAAGGCCGCTCGATCAAGCCGGTGGATAACGGCAACGCCACCGGCAAGCATCTCGCCCGTAATTTCCCCAATACGCCGAAACCGCTGCGCGGGCTGCCGGGCCAGCCGATCACCCAGCTGGAATGGGCGCGCGCCGGCGTGATCACCAGGGAAATGATCTACATCGCCGAGCGCGAAAATCTTGGCCGCAAGAAAATGGTCGACACAGCGCTTGCCGCGCACGACGACGGCGAAAGCTTCGGCGCGTCGGTGCCGCTTTATGTCACGCCGGAATTCGTTCGCTCGGAAGTGGCGCGCGGCCGCGCCATCATTCCCGCCAACATCAATCACGGCGAATTGGAGCCGATGATCATCGGCCGGAACTTCCTGACCAAGATCAACGCCAATATCGGCAATTCCGCCGTCACCTCTTCGGTCGAAGAGGAAGTGGAGAAGATGGTGTGGGCGATCCGCTGGGGCGCCGACACGGTGATGGACCTCTCCACCGGGCGGAACATCCACAACACCCGCGAGTGGATCCTGCGCAACGCGCCGGTGCCGATCGGCACGGTCCCGATTTATCAAGCCTTAGAGAAAGTGGACGGCGATCCCGTCAAGCTCGACTGGGAGTGCTACAAGGACACCCTGATCGAGCAGTGCGAGCAGGGCGTCGATTATTTCACCATCCATGCCGGCGTGCGGCTTGGCTATATCCACCTCACCGCCGACCGCGTCACCGGCATTGTCTCGCGCGGCGGCTCGATCATGGCCAAGTGGTGCCTGGCGCATCACAAGGAAAGCTTCCTCTACGAGCGCTTCGACGAGATTTGCGACCTGATGCGCAAATACGACGTGTCGTTCTCGCTCGGCGACGGCTTGCGCCCCGGCTCGATCCGCGACGCCAACGACCGCGCGCAATTCGCCGAGCTGGAGACCTTGGGCGAACTCACCAAGATCGCCTGGGCCAAAGGCTGCCAGGTGATGATCGAAGGCCCCGGCCACGTGCCGCTGCACAAGATCAAGATCAATGTCGACAAGCAGTTGAAAGAATGCGGCGAGGCGCCGTTCTATACGCTCGGGCCTCTCGTCACTGACATCGCGCCGGCCTACGACCACGTCACCTCGGCGATCGGCGCCGCGATGATCGGCTGGTTCGGCACCGCCATGCTCTGTTACGTCACACCCAAGGAGCATCTCGGGCTGCCGGACAGGAACGACGTCAAAGACGGCGTGATCGCTTATAAGATCGCGGCGCACGCCGCGGATTTGGCGAAGGGCCATCCCGTCGCGCAATTGCGCGACGACGCGCTCTCCCGCGCGCGCTTCGAGTTCCGCTGGGTCGATCAGTTCAACCTCTCGCTCGATCCCGACACCGCGCGGAGTTACCACGACGAGACGCTGCCGAAGGAAGCGCACAAGGTGGCGCATTTCTGCTCGATGTGCGGGCCGAAATTCTGCTCGATGAAGATCACCCAGGACGTGCGCGATTACGCCGCGACGCTGAATGACAAAGAAGTCGGAATGCAGGAAATGTCGAAGAAGTTTTTGGACCTCGGCGCGCGGGTTTATGTCGAGACGGATAAGGTGAAGGAGAGCAACAAAGTGCTGTGAATCAAGAGAGTGCGCTACGTTCTTGTGGCGTTAAGAAACTTTACACCACTAGGCGCGTTTGCTACTGAAATGATTCACAGCGGGGAGATCAAACAGCATGACGAAAAATCTAGAAGAATTGGTCGTCCGCGCCCGCAAGATCACCATGACGCCGGCTCAACTTCGAGAGCAGCGGCGGAGCTTTGCCTACGGCAACACTCACATTGAGAATGAGCGAATCACTCGCGAGATGGTTGCCGAGGCCGACAAGAAAATCGAGAACCGCGACAAGTGACGTGGCAGCAGACCGCCACAGCGAAGCGGAAGACGCTGCGCTCCTAAGCGATCCAGACGAGATCGCGCGTCGGGAAGCTGAAAACGGACTTAGACAATTTACGCTGGCGCTCGACATCATTCGCTCTCACGTAAAGGATGCAGAACGGTCTTTCAAACTTCGTGCCGGCCCAATTTTGCAATTGCATCGAGCGGCCCTTGACGGCTTGCACCGGCTGGCCGGAACGTTTCGAAATACGCACGTGAAGATTCACGGAAGCCTCCATCAGCCACCTGATGGCCGCGTTTGTTGCTGATGAAGTGCAAGCACTATGCGAATACATCAACGACAACCCGCGCGCTGTCCTATGTCGTTCTTAGCGCAAAGCTGGGCGCTGTTCTTCCCGGGACCCCGACGCTGCCGGCCTTAATCGCGCAAGATCGCGACAGATATTACAAGGTCTTGGAGGCTGCCGACAAAGCGCAACTTTCAGGTACGATAGATGTCGGCCCCGTTGAGGAATTTCTTTCAGACTTGTAAGAACTACAGCTCAATAACGTTGCTGTTTTGCCTGACGATGCCGAAGGTCGACTTGAGAAGACAATAGAAAATCGTGTCTTACGAGCGACCCCCGACCTGCGTCAATCCATGTACGGCGCCATGGAGCCAAAGTATCAGCTACGGTCTCACGGCGCCTGTCTGACCCTGCAGATTTGCAGTTATGAGGAAATGATTCGTAGCAGAGAACGGTAGCGTCTTATGGTGATCCTTTTCCAGGCCTTCTATCGACCAACAGGAATGAAGCAAGCAACATATTGAGCGACGAACGGAGCGTTCATTTTTTGCACGGCGTCGAACTGCACGATGAGAGCGGCGGCGCATTGTATCTGCCACCCGACGCCGGACTGATACTATCATCGGTTCAAATTAGCGGTCGACAAAGTCCGTATTCGATTGTCGGAGCCGTGTATTGCATTCGTTTTGGCCCGCGTGCAACAATCGAAAATTGTGATGAGTTATTTGACCTTCTGATCGCGCGCCATATTAGGCTCATGTCGTGAATTCTGCGCTCACGTTAGATGCGGCAGCATTTGCGAAATTCGAAGCGCTCGTCCTCGAACAAGGCAGACATACGGAGCGGGAATGCGAGGCATATATATCGCGAGCGCTGCGGCTTTGCTCCTTTCGGGAACTCCGAGCGACATTAAGGCCGTCCGGCAGGACAGAAACTATTTTGGTTCTAGCGACGTAACGATAGTCGTATCTATGCTAAATGCGACGATGCAAACTCTAGATTACGCGTCTATCTGGGAATTAAAAGCACCCCAATGCTACCTGATGGAGTTTGATGAGAGCAGTACGAGATGTCGTCCAACTATCGATCTAATAAAGGCCGAAAATCAGCTTTTACACTACGGTCACGAAAGCCAAAACAACGACGCCCATCGGGTTCGTCTGAACATAATGGATCGAGATAGAATCAAGCTGGGCGGGATCGTGATCGGCACCAAAGATAAAATATTAAGAGGGGCGAGGAATAGCGGCGACATCGAGCGCGCAACAAATTCACTCAATATCCGGGCAAAATATTTTCTATCAGCCAAACGGAATTAAAGTCGTGACTTGGGATCGTATCGTTGAATATCTCAGGGCGTAACAAGCACATCCCCGATTAGTACACGAAGACGGCACGGAGCCTGTCATCGGGCCGGTACGGGGTCCCCATCGCGCAAGCGCGATGGTGGTGCCCCGATTTCGGGCCGGACCCGTGCGGGCCTTTTGTCCGGCAACGACGAAAGAAACGCCATGGCGCGAACCTGTCACGCGTTCTTCGCGCTTCGCCGCTGTGATACAGTTGCCAAAACCGGGAGCCGGAAAAATGAGCGAGCGCGCACTGGCCTTTGTCGAAGAATGGGTGTCCGACCACGTCCGCGCCGAAGATAAATCGGACGACGAACAGGCGCGCGCCAAGGCGCTCGCCGATCGTTGTCTCGCCGATGCGAGCACACACGGCATCACCGCGAACGAGATCGGTGAGGCGATCGACGATCTCACCGCATTCATGGTCGGCGCGATCGAGGAGGCTGCGGAGCGCAAGGTCCACGCCGAGCAAGCCGAAGACGTCAAGCCGGTGCCGGACTTGGTGGATGTAGAGGGCGTGGAGAACGCCGAGGAAGATGCCCTCGAAGATGAGGAAGACGAGCAGCACTGACTCTTCATCAGCAAGCGTAGCCCTGATGGAGTGAAACGAACCCCGGGCAAACCTCACTGTACATCCGGGATTTCGCTGCCGCTCCATCCGGGCGACTTGCTCTCAATCACCGAACCGCATCATGGATTGCCGGACCTTCGTCCGCTGAAGTGTGCGCTTAACGTAACCGGAGTTCGAAAACTAAGGTCCGCAAGCGGATCAGGTCCTGAAGCATGCCCGGTCTGGCAGTGATCGGCGATTGCGTGCGGCTCGTTCAATTTTTTGTTGGCTGAGCTATCCTGCCAAGGCAACCGACGAGCAGAGTGTGATGATGAAGCGGCTGATGTGCGCGGCAATTGCTTTGTGCGTTGCCGCTGATGCGAACGCTGCAACGTTGCGGCTCAAGAACTACCTAGCGCCAGCGGATGAAGCGCAACGCATCTTAAATGCCATGTATTTGGACGGCTTGAAGGATGGCCTTATCGCTTTCAACGTCGTTCTTCCCCGCACCGGCGCAGCGCCATTGTTTTGCCTGCCGCCGACGTTGGTGCTTACACCCGAACAAGCCGACGACATTTTGATGCGCGAAGCAAAGAGCCATCCGTACCCCGATGACATGATCGTATCGATTGTGCTTTTGGCGGGCCTTCGAAAAACGTTCCCGTGTGGAGGGCAAAGCAAATGAGCGGGAACGCACCGAACATGGCGACCGGCGAAATTGTCACGATTCGGGCGAACGCGTCGACCCGCGTCACGCAGGATTGCGCCTGATCGCGTCGATCTGGGCGTCGAGGCTTGCGAGCACCATCGCCAGCTGTTTCGGCCCGATCGCCGGCCAGCGCATGGTGCGGAGCGAGACGCTGCGTCCGGACTGGAAGGCGAGCAGGCTCGAGATCAGCAGCAACGCCTGAATGCGCGCCGCGGGATCGCTCTGCGGACGGCCGAGGATGCGCGCGATCAATCGGGCGATGAGTTCGACGCCGGGGCGCCACAGGCTTGCATAGAGAATCTCGAAGGCCGGGCCGGGGTCGCGTAATTCCCTGGCCACGAACGGCGCCCAGCGCGCGGCTTCGGTGGAGCCGACCAGAAATCCGGCCAGCGCCCTGATCAGCGCCTTCAATTGCGCCCGCGTCGTCCCGGCGTCGCGATCCTCCCCCAAGGCGCGCGCTGCCTGCGCGGCGGCGCCCGTCGTTTGGCGGTAGCGTTCGACGATGGCCTCGGCGCTGGCGCGGTAGAGACCCTCCTTGTCGCCGAAGTAATATTGCAGCGTCGGCAGGCTGACGCCTGACGCTTGCGCAATCCGGCGCGTCGTCACGGCTTTGAACGAGGCCTCGCCAAACGCGTCGAGCGCCGCGTCGAGGATCCGCTGCCGGGTCTCATCCCCCTTGCGGTAGCCGGCGCTCGCGGCTGCGCGCATCTTCGCGGTGTTTTTCACGGACTTTTTCGCGGGCATTTTCAATGGTTTGGCCGCGACCGGCATGGTTTTCGCCATTTTGCTCTTGCCAAGAATACTATCAACTGATAGATATGTCCATAACCTATCGCTTGATAGATATTTGCATCGGCCGGCGCAGGCAATCGCGGCCTGCCGATCACAAGCCGCAAAGAGACTGAGTCATGAGCACACCGATCACGGAACTGAACGAGGCGGTCGCGAACCAGGCCGCGCAAATTCCTTCCATGTATGGACGCGTGGATTTTTCGATTACGCCGGAGCGCTTCACGGTTGCGCCCGGCGACGAGACCGAGATCGCCCCGGAATACGCGGCGCGGCGCCCGGAATTGCTCGCCAGCAAAGAGCGGGTCGCCCTGATCAAGGCCTACACCATGCATGGCGACCCGGTCGCCGACGCCTATGCGGCGCTCATTCCGCAATACGGATTCCCGCGATTGACGGCGATGCTGCAGGCGGCGTGCGATCGCGGGGTGCAGAGCGTGCCCGCCGCGCCGCCGGAGCTAGTTCGCTTCATCGGGGACATGGAACGCTTCCCCGCGTGGCTCGACGCGACATTGATCGAACAAGGCGCCCGGATCGAGCGCAACGCTTTCGCCCACAGCGCCCCGTTCATCATCCGCGGCGGGCTCATTGCAACTTTCATGAACAAGTATACCGCTTTGCCGATGGTGTTGACCGGCGCCATGTCGAAGGGATCGGCCGCGCACCGGGTGAACGAGACGGCAATTTTTTTCACGCAGACGGTGATGCCCGACGTGCTCGACCGCCGCGGCGCCGCATTCAAAGCCGCGGCGATGGTCCGCCTCATGCATTCGATGGTCCGGTTCAACATCCTGCACCGCGGCGACCGCTGGGACGTCAAGACCTACGGCATCCCGATTCCGCAGGTCGATCAGATGCCGGCCGGCCTGATGTCGATTTTCGTCATTGCGCAGAAGGCGCTTCGGGCGGGCCGCACGGCGTTCACGCCCGCCGAGCGCGCGCGCGCCGAACTGGCGCGTTACCGCTGCTTCCTGCTCGGCCTGCCCGAAGATCTGCTCGCGGATACGCCGCGGAGCATCGTCGACATCCTGTTGACGCGCCACGCCACGCTGCGCAAGGGATTCGATGACGATTGCGCCACTCTCGTTCAGGCGATGTTGACCGCCGACCTCACCTCGGACCATTCGCTCCACGGCCGCTTTCACACCTGGCTCGAGCGCGGATTCGCCAAGGTGTATTTCGTCACGAAACTGGTGCGCGGCGGCAAAAGCGCGGCAGCCAAAGCCGGAGTCCACGTCGGCTTAGCCGACTATCTTGCCGCCGCCGCCGCGGGCATCCTGATTGCCGCGACGATGGCGGCCTACGCGATCGCCGCGCGCATCCCGGCAATCAGCGACGCGGCCGACCGCTCGCTGGTGCGCAAATTGACCAAACAGATCGCGGGCTACGGACACGCCGCACACCCGTCGAATGCGGCAACATACCGGCCTGCACATACCCAGAGAGCCGGATTACTTTAAACCGACACGGCGCTTCGCCCCTTCTGCGCCTCCCGCTCACGGCGGCTGGCGGCCGCCGTTGGCCTCGATCACCGCGCCGGTGATGTAGCCGGCGCGCGGCGAGGCGAGGAAGGCGATCGTCTCGGCGATGTCTTCCGGCCGCCCGAGCCGGCCGATGGGTATAGCCTGCCGGGCGTGCTCGATCTGCTCCGCAGTGAGGTCGCCGCGCACCGCCGGCGTGTCGGTCAGCCCGGGCGCGACCGTGTTGGCGGTGATGCCGAGCGGCGCCGCTTCGAGCGCCGCGAGCCGCGTCAAATGGATCACTGCCGCCTTCGCCGCCGAATAAGCGGGGCCGGTCGGGCTCTCGGCGGTGATGCCGGACATCGACGAGACGGTGACGATGCGGCCGTCGGTCACCGGCGCGGTGGCGCGGCGCCGCAGCATCGCGCGGATGCAGAGGAACGGGCCACGGGCGTTGAGCGCTTCGGTGCGGATCCAGTTGTCCGTCGTGGTCTCGACGATGCTCGGGCGGCGGCCGGGCGTGAGGAACGGACCGCCGGCGACGCAGGCGAGCACCGCCACGGCGCCGAGCTTCGCTTCGACCTCCGCGAACAGCGCCTCGACCGAGCCTTCATCGACGACGTCGACCGCGAAAGCGGCGTGGCCGTTACCGAGCGTTTGCGCGACACCGCGCGCCGCGGCCAGGTTCAGATCGGCCAGCGCGACGGTGTTCCCATCGCGCGCCAGCGCCCGCGCCGTCGCCTCGCCGATCCCGCGGCCGGCTCCGGTGACGATCGCTACCCGTTTCACGTGCTTCCCCCGGTGTCGCCCGCACCGCCGCACGGCGCGGATGCGAGGGAGCGTAATCCGCCGGTCAGGGCCGTGGCAACCCAGCTAGCCGCACCTCAAGAAACCATCGCGACCTTGCCGGTGGCGAGCTGATAAATGCCGCCAACAACGCGCAGCTTCTTCGCTTCGACGGCAGCACTGAGGATCGGCGTGGCGGCGGCAAGTGCGGCCACAGTGCGCACGACGTTGCGGCGGATGGCGTTGGCGAGCGTGTCGCCGGGCTCGCCGAGCACGTCCTTCACCGCCGGCGCCAGCGCGTCGACGAGCGACGGCAGATGGCCCGGCAGCGTTGTATTGTCCTTGAGCGACTTGATGGTGGCGTCGACCGCGCCGCAGGCGTCGTGGCCGAGCACCAGGATCAGCGGCACCGACAGCACGTGCACACCGTATTCGAAGCTGGCGATGCTTTCGTCGTTGGCGAAATTCCCGGCAACGCGGCAGACGAACAGGTCGCCGCGGCCGGAATCGAAGCAATATTCCGGGGCGACGCGCGAGTCCGCACAGGAGAGAATGGCGGCGTACGGATTCTGGCCGCGCGTCAGCGGCTCGCGCTCGTACTTGAAGTCATGGCGTTTGGAAACGCCCTGCACGTAACGCGCATTGCCTTCCATCAGGCGCGCAAGCGCGGCGTCGGGCGAAAGCACGTTCTCCGGCTTGGGCGGCGATTTGGCCTTAGCCAAAGCGGGACCGGACCAGGCGAGAGCCGCGGCGGCGCCGGCGGTCAAAAGGAAACGGCGTCGGCCGAAATCCGCTTCATGCTTGGCATTCACGTCGCTGCATCGCAGGCGCATGGGTCAACTCCGCTGGACCAAACGTCCCATGGCCAAGTGTAGCGCGGATTGAGCCCCCGGACCGTGCAAATGCGCGCAAGAATGTAAAATTCCGCCAAGCCCGGGCCACCAAGTCCGGGCTACGCTCTGAAAAAAATCGAAACGAGTTGAATGAAATTAATCCGCCGGGAAGCCAACGCCATGGCCGGCTTCCCGGTGGCGGCCGTTACTTCTGTTGGGCGCTTTTGCTGTTCGCCGTCTTGGACTGCTCGTTGGCGCTCTGCGCGTGCTGCTGGGCCTGGGTCGCGTGTTCCTTGCCCTTGGCATGATCGTTCCTGCCATGCGACTCGGCAGCGGCGCGATGGGACTTTGCCGCGGATTCGTGAAGTTCCGCCGCCTTGTTGTGTGCGTCTTTCATTTTGTTTTTCTCCGGTTAGCCGTAAAGGTACGGCGCTCACATAAGCAGCCTCAATAGTGGCCGAATGGCGCGGCAATGTTGTTTTAACGGAGAGTTCCAGGCGACTTGTCGTCATAGCGCGCGATCGCTTCAGATTGAATCGATTGGCGCTTATCATTTTAGTAGAGCGCGGGAACTTGATCGTTTGTTAACCCGTCGCCGTCACGGTCGCAGTAGATGCCTGTGATGAGACCGCTATGTATCAAATTGTCTACGCCGGCGCCGCAAGTCAGGACTTTACGGCAGCCGACTTGAAAAAATTGCTCGTGCGCGCCCGCATGCGCAACGACGAGGTGGGGGTCACCGGCATGCTGCTGTTCAACGACGGCACTTTTCTACAAGCCCTCGAAGGCGAAGCGCGCGCCGTCAACGACACCTTCGTGCGCATCGAGAACGATCCGCGCCACCGCGATTTTTCCATCTTGCATCGCGGCGCGGGACACGAGGGTCGCGTGTTCGGCGACTGGTCAATGGGTTATGTGGATTTCAGCGGCGGCGCCGGCATCCTCAAGGGCTTCATCCGGTTCAACAAGCAATCGAAACTGGCTGATCTCGACAGCGCCCGCGCGGTGGAGCTTCTCGCCAGCTGCAGCCGCGACGAGGCGCTCGCGCAAGCGTAGCGCTCGGCAGTCTCAGCTAAAGTGTCAACCGACGTCGCGGCCCTTGAGCCAATCGGATAACGATACGGCGGCGGCGGCTTTTTGCTTTTGCTTTCTGCCGGCTTTCTTCACCGCGACAGCCGGCGGCAGAGCAGCCGCTTCAGCCGCGTCGCGCGCCAGGCGCAGCGCCTTCAGGTGCGCGATCTTGGATGTAACAAGATCCACGCCGGCTTCGTAGTCCGACATTGCGGTCTTGGCGCCGTCGGCGGCCTTGCCGTCCTCGGTCGCCGGCGGCTTTCGAAATTGAGCGTCAGCCCGCTGCTTTATCAGAATGTTTGACATGAAATTTTCCTCGCAATCCCGTTGCGATTTCCTTCGAGCGGCATGTCGCCTGACGGAAATAAAAGCCTCGCCCGATCCACGGGCGAGGCGCAGCGTTGTTAGCGGCAATAGTAACGATTGCCGTCAGAGGCCAGGAACGTGTCGGAGGCCGGATCGAAGTTTTGGTAGTGCGCGGAACAATAGCTCCAATGCGCGGAGCCCACTTCCGAGGGCGGCGGCACCGCCACCGGTGAAACGGCAGCGTTCATCAGGCCCGGCGGAACATAGCCGGCATCGTAGCGATCGGATGCATACCCGTTGTCATAGCGATCGGCCGCATACCCGTTGTCGTAGGTGACGGAACGAACGCCATAAGATGAGTCGTATGTGTCGGTCGGCCGAGCGTAGCCTGGAGCGCGATCGAAAAGCGAATATCCGGCAGCTGGAGCGACCGGATTAGCCACATACGGGCTCACCACGTAGGTTCCGGAGTTGTAGGCCCCGCGACTTGTCCCGTCCCTAAAGCCGCGGAGATAGGCGTTGTGGGATGCGTTGGCGCGGCCGCGCCGAAGCCCGGCGTCATAGACGGCGTCAGCGCTCAAGTACAACCTCTTGGCGTGGCTCGACGACGTGAGCGCAGTCTGGGCGGCCGCCGGCACTGGAAGCGCTGCCGTACCGGCAAGCAGCGTAACTGCCACTGCGCAGGCCGCAGTTTTCATTGTCATAATCAAGGGTCCTTTGTTCGCCCCGTGGAGGCGACGGTCCCACCCGATCACGGCGCGGACTGATCCAAAGTGACCACAATCGCAAATAAACAAACCGCCGCCACGCGGGGGCGCGCGTTATTTCCCACCGCGCAGTTGCACCGCATCGGCGACGATCCGATTGTGATCGAAGGCGAGCTTGAGGTCGCGCCAGTCGGCGCGGAATTCGGCGCTGGCGGCGTCGTCGCCGGCCTTCGGCGATTGCGTTCCGGCGGCGACCAGATACGCGATGCTGATGGTGTGGCCGCGCGGATCGCGGTCGGGCCGCGAATAGACGCCGACAAGACGCAGCTGCTCGGCGCGCAGCCCGGTTTCCTCCCTGAGCTCGCGGCTTGCCGCCACCGCAGTCTCCTCGCCGTATTCGACGAAGCCGCCGGGCAAGGCAAATTGGCCCTGGAACGGCGGATTGCGCCGGCGGACTAGTAACAGGCGGTCGTGGTCGTCGAACACGACACAATCGGCGGCGATGTCAGGAATTTTTCGGTGCATGCTGAAGGCGTTTCCTGCGGAGGATGTCGCGTTTGCCATTCTAGCACGGTGCAGATCGCGCAGCAGCGTGACCGGCACGACAAGCCGTCCGATTTGCGCTACGTTTGGCCACACCTGAGCGCACGACCGGGACTGAGCATGAGCAACGGCACGTCACTTTCCCTGCAAGAACTCGAAGCGCGCATCGCCATTGCGCGCGACAACATCCGCCAGCTGATCGAGCAGTCGGCCGCCCAATCCGGCGCCGAGGATGAAGACCGCAACGCCGACCGGCTGGCGCAGCAGCAGGCGGAGCTCGACCGGCTCACCCAGCAGCGCGATGCGTTGCTGAAGAAGAAATAGCGCGCGGACCTGCGAGAAGCGGGCCGCGCATTCAGTCGCCTAGATCCAGAATCATTGCCCGACCGGGAGCGGCGGGCGCGGCGGCGTGGAGGTCGCCCCCGAAGCCGGGCGCAGCATGTCGGGGATCTTCTTGATCGTGGAAAGTATTCCCTTGTCGTCGGCCTGCGCGCTGTCTGGCGCCGGAGGTTCGGCGGCCGGCGGCGCTGCGTCGACGGTCGCCACCGGCTGCGATTTGATCTCGACGGTGCCGAGCGGCGGCGGCGCGGCGGGCGCCGGCTGAACCGGCGGCGCGACGGCAACCGGCGCCGGCGGCGTCATCTCAGGCGGATGCGGCGCCGGCTCCGGCGCATGCGGGCGCGTGGCGTCGACCTTCGCCAGCGCGGCACGCACCTGGTCTTCGACCGAAGCGGTGTCGTCCTTGTCGGCCGGCTTGCTTTCAGTCGCGCGCGGCTCGGCGGCCGCGGGCTTGCGCGCCGGCTTGGCCGCGTGCGGCCCGGCGGCGTCAATCTCGGTCGCGGCAACGGGCGCCGGGGTCACCGTCGCGTGCGCGGGCTGGGCGGCTGGAGCGGGCGGCGGCTCCGGGGCAGTGTGCGCGGCCGGCTCGGCGGCCCCCGGCAGCGACACCGGCTGAGCGCGCGGGCCCTTGGTAATCGTGCTTACAGCCGGCGCGACCGGCATGGCGGCAGGCGCCGGCGCGAACGAAAACGCGCCGAAATGCGCAATGAGATAGCCGGTGATCGCAGTGGCGATACCTGCGCCGACGACCTCGACGAACTTCATGGTGAAGCGCGAGAAAAAGGAAGCTTTGTCCGCCACAGCCATCCCCGAATTGGTTCCGTCAAATCGCCCCGTTCCGCCGCCGATACAACCGGCAGTATCGGGCGAAATTGAGATAGCCCGGTTCCCGTAAATACAAAGTATCGAAGCGGGCTTCGCGCCTCACCGCCCGGCGGGACCGGCCGCCGGGTCACACATACTTCGGATCGCGGTCGAGCAGTTCGATCGAGACGCCCTGCGGCCCGCGCAGGAAGCAGACGCGCACGCCCGGCCGGATGGTGACGGGCTCGCGCGTGAACTCGACGCCCTTGGCTTTCAGCGAAGCCGCAACCGCGTCGATGTTGCTGACCGAAAGTCCGAAATGGTCGAGCCCCTGGTAGGGCGTCACCGGCGGCGGATTGACCTTGTCGCCCGCGCCGACCGGGAAGATGAACACGTCGGCGCCGCCAAGCTTGAGGTCAATGCGCGGCTTGCCCGCCACCGTAGAGCGGATCACGACCGCGCCCAGCATGCGCTCGAACCAGGCCGCGGTCGCCTCCGGATCGGGGCTGCGCAGGTGGATGTGGTCCCATTTGTAGTCCGGCGTGTTGTTCGGCATCGGCAAAATTCCTCCCGCATTATCTTTGGATCGTCATGCCCGGGCATAGCCGTTCGAAGAACGGCGTCGCTTCGCTCGCCCATGACTCGGGCATCCCATGCTGCGCTTCGGCCCGCAATGCTACCGCAGCGATGTCAATCCTTGAAAGCGGCATGGATTGCCGGATCAAGTCCGGCAATGACGAATGGCGGCTACTTCCCCGCCGCCTTGCGCAAGGCTTCGTTGATGCGGTCCTGCCAGCCGGGCCCGTCATCCTGGAAGAAGTCGAGCACGTCGCGGTCGATGCGCAGCGACACCATCTCCTTCACGCCGGGCAGCGACGCCGGCTTCGGCGGGCCTTCGATTGGCTTGGTGGTTGCGGCCTTGAATGCTTTTTCGGCCAGGGTGCGGGTATCGGGCGGGCGCCGTGCCATGCTTTCCTCGTTATCGCTCCCGAACGAAGGGTAATTTTTTGCCGTTCGGACGTAAAGGCGGCAGCCGCCCTCGTTGCGGAACGCCCGGCCATGCTACTTTGGCGCGGTTTTCGACGTGATCCAGCCGATTGCGGGGAGCTCGCGGAGCATGGGCGGCCGCCGCACCATTCTCAAGCACATCGGCAATGCGCTGTTGGTGCAACACCGCGTGTGCGGTCTGGTCGCCATCGTCGTCGAGATCGCGATCGGCGGACTACAATTGCTGATGCGGTAGCCGGCGGCCCCGCCGCCGCGTCCTGCTGGCGCGATCGTCACGCATGAGCGTCACGCGGCGGCGCGAACCTGACCAAGGTATCGAACGGATGATCGCATCCGTCACATCGCCAGAAATGCCGGATTTTAACGCCGCTGAGGCACTCGGAGAATTCCGGGCGTTCCGGCGCCATCAACAATTCGCCGCAGCGCGGGCACGATGGCCGACCGAAATAACTTTCATGAAGGTAACGCATGGGCACGCCGGTATGGAGCGTCATGACGAATCCCTCCGTGCTCTCGTTCGGCCGCTATACCGACCGTGTGTGTCAGACTGGCGGTCACCGCTTCAATAAAACGTGAAAAGCGTCAGGTGCTTTTGCCGCGTTTTTGTTCGCTATCGAAAATGCCGGCACAGAGCGGTCACATCGGTGGCGGGGAACCCGACACGGTGACCAAAATTCTTGCACGAATGCGATGACGATGGCGCGTGCACTGCATCAATACGGCGGCGCGCCGAGTTCCCGCCACAATCGGGAACGTTCTGACCAAACGGATCGTTACTCGGAGGAGGGCAAACACTGGCGGTGCCCAATGGGACGTTTAGCCAATACCGCCGACCGTGATTTTTCGGCGAAACCGCACCACGACCGGTTCAGTGCCGATGTGGCGAAATTGTTGAGGCGCCGCCCGCAGCGTATCGAGGCGTTGCTTGCCGACCCTATCGTGCAGATGAGAATAGGAAACATCATTACCCAGGCAATGCAGCATCCGGCAAGACCGCAACGCCGAGTGAGGCCGCGCTGAACCTCCAACAGACGCGAGAACGCTCTCGCCTTCCGCAGAAGGAGTCACGCATGCCGAAATCCAACCGCGTCTGCGTTCCCGCTTCCTCGACCGATTGCCCGCGGCCGGTGCAAGAGTCCACGGCCGCGCTGGTTTGCCATTGCTGTGGCGACGTGATGATTCACGATCGAACAGTTCCGAGAGCCGGCGTGCGCCCGGAAACCCTCGTTTTCGTCTGTCCTTCCTGCAAGGAGATCACCGCGGCCCGCAGGGTGGCTTAACCCGCGCTCAGAAACCGGGTGGGATTTCGCGCGGCCACGGAGCATGTGTGCTTCAGCAACAAGGAGCACCATCATGCATTTTCGCATTCGCGGCCTGCCGGCCGAAACGTTCGCGCCGTTGTTTGCCCTGTCAGACGAGGCGCTGAAGGAACGCGGCGCCGTGCGGCGCATTGCCGACGGCCAGCGCCCGTGCCGCGTCAGCCTGACCGATGCCAAGCCCGGCGACGAACTGATCCTGGTCAATTATGAGCATCATGCCGTCGCCTCGCCCTACCGGATGCGCTTTGCCATCTATGTGCGAGAAGGCGAAGAAACGTTCGATGCGGTCGACGCCGTGCCCGAGCAGTTGCGCGGGCGCACGCTCGCGGTGCGTTCGTTCGATGGAGAGGCCATGATGGTCGGCTGCGAGCTCGCCTTGGGCTCCAAACTCGAGGACACGATCGCGCGCCTGTTCGCCGATCCGCACGCCGCCTATCTGCATGTCCACTTCGCCGCGCCCGGCTGCTACGCCGCCAGCGTCGAGCGGGCGTGACGATCCGCGGTTCCGGCGGGAACCTCGCTCAAGCCCGGGGAATTTTGTATGAGTCTGCGGGCGAGGTAAACATCATGGCACACGTTACATACAAAGTGGTCCGTCACGAAGACGGCTGGGCCTATACGGCCAACGGCGTATTCTCCGAAAGCTTTCCCACCCACGCGCAAGCGCTCGGGGCGGCGCGCCGCGCCGCCGCCGAGCAGCGTTCGCCGGGCCGGACCGAAACGATCGAATACGAGGACGAGAAGGGCAAATGGCACACCGAACTCGCCCTCGGCAGCGACCGGCCGGAAACCGACGTCGAAGATGCCGGCTGAGCGGCTACCAGCCGCGGAAATAGTGGCAGCGATACGGGCCGACGACGAGCTCGTGATAGCACTTCACCACGCCGCGCCGGGTGTGGCGCTCGTAAAACGCTAGCTGCACGGATGACGCGTTGTCGGCGGCTTCCTTCAGGGCCGGCGCGTTGGCCGGCACCGCGCCCGCGCTCTGACTGCAAATGAGGCCGATGCCCGCGGCCAAACTTAAGGCAAGCAATGTCTTTTGCATGGATTCCTCCTCGGATGTGATGAAAACCCCGACATGGAAACTACCGCGGCCGCCGAAAGTTCCACAAGGTCCAGGAACGGGCGACGAAGCCCGGATCGCGATCGCCGCCGGCGTTTCTAGCGCGCATTTGGTCTAGGTCAGCGTCATCTGCTGGCGTCCGTGATAAAGGCCGGCCAGCAGCACCGCCAGAATCCCGGTGATAAAAATGCCGTCGAAGGTGCCGGCGCCGCCGATCGAGGCGACCGGCGCACCGAGCCCCTGCACCTTGTCGAGGTTGGTCAGATCGGCGCCGATCAGCGTGCCCATGCTGCCGGCGATGTAGGCAAGCGGCGCGGCGTCCTTGCGCGAAAGCACCAGCGCGACGATCGCGGTCGCAATCGCCGGCAAGAATACCGGCACGGCGATGCCGACGCCCGGCACCGGATCGGCGAGCCAGTGCAGAATGAGCGCGACCGCGGTGGTGGCGATCGCGCCATTGAGCCAAAGGCCGCGCGTGACCAGCAGATAGATCGACATCAGGGTCGGAATGACGGCGCCGCCGACATTGACCGCGATCACAGTGCCGGCGAGATGGTCGGCCGCCGGCACCGCGTATTCCATGCCGAAGAAGCTATGGACGGTCTCGGATTGCAGCGGCTCCGGCGGCAGCACCACGATCGGAATATTGAAATAGCTGCCGACCAGGGTGGCGACCAAAAGACACATCGCGGCCGCCGGACTGACGCCAAGGCTCAGATAGGCCTGGCGCAGCGCGCGGAAGATCAGCAGCAGCACGAACAAAACGAACAGCAGGCCGACCAATATGGAAAAGAAGCCGGGCGCCAGCGGCAAATAATGGAAATGGCTGAGGTGCATTGGCGTCCCTCCGAAATACAGCTATGCACGTAGCGCCAATGCCGCTACGATAAAGGGCGGCGCGTGCGGAGGGTCCACTATGGCGGATGTCGCGCCGGCGCGCGAGACTGCGCTGCCGCGATGGGTGCCGGCGCTGCTCGCCTTCGTCGCCGGCTATGTCGATGTTTACACATTCCTCGCGCTGTTCGGGCTGTTCGTCGCCCAGGTGACCGGCAGCTTCGTCACCGCCGGCGCCGAACTGATCACCCATGACATCGCCATCACCGGCAAAGTCGCCGCCATCGTTGCTTTCCTGGCGGCGGCGGCGGTGACGGCGGGGTTGATCTGGGCGTTGCGCGAGCACGGCCGCGACGCGCTGCCGTGGATGCTGGCGTTCGAGACTTTCCTCCTCGCGGTATTCACGCTCATGCTGCTTGCCGGCCCCCCCGTGCGCGGCTCGAACGACTGGCACGGCATCGTCGCCGGAGTGTTCGGCGCCATGGGCATGGGCGCCCAGAGCGTGATCGTGCGGCTCTTGATGCGCGGGGTGCCGCAGACCAACGTGATGACCGGCAACATGACGCAGCTCGGCGTCGAAACCACCGGACTCATCATTGCCTGGCGGCGGCGCGCGCGCGATCCGGCCGATCGCGACAACGCACGCGAATTCGTCGCCGTGCGGACGCGCCTCGCCATCGTTCTGGCGATCGCGATAGGATTTGTTCTCGGCGCCGCCTGCGGCGCGGTCGCCTACGCCAAAGCGGGCCTGCCGGGTGCGCCGGCGGCGGTTGCGCTGGTCGGCGCGCTCACGCTGTGGGCGGTTTGGCGCGAGCAGCGGGCTTGAGTGACTTCGCCTCCCCCGGCGGGAGGGGAAACGGAAAATGGAGTGAACGATGCCACAGCATCCCGAAGCGATCGTCGCAGGCAAGAAGCGTCCGTTCACCGGCGCTGAGTTTCTGGAATCGCTGCGCGACGGGCGCGAGATCTACATCTACGGCGAGCGGGTGAAGGACGTCACCGCCCATCCGGCGTTCCGCAATTCGGCGGCGTCGGTCGCGCTGCTCTACGACGCGCTGCACGACCAGGCGCAAAAGGACGTGCTCACGGCGCCGACCGACACCGGCTCGGGCGGCTACACCATGAAATTCTTCAAGGCGGCGCGCTCGGCCGCCGACGTGGTTGCGCAGCGCGACGCCATCGCCGCCTGGGCGCGGCTCAGTTACGGCTGGCTTGGACGCAGCCCCGATTACAAGGCCTCGTTCCTCAACACACTCGGCGCCAACGCCGAGTTCTACGGCGAGTTCGCCGACAATGCGCGCGCCTGGCACAAGCGCGGCCAGGAGGCGGTGCTGTTCCTCAACCACGCACTGGTCAATCCGCCGATCGACCGCAACAAGCCGGCCGAGCAGGTCAAGGACGTCTACATCACCATCCAGAAGGAAACCGACGCCGGCATCTACGTCTCCGGCGCCAAGGTGGTGGCGACCAATTCGGTGCTTACGCAATACAATTTCCTCGGCCAGAACATGGGCCAGGAAATCACCGACCCGGCCATGGTGGTGATGTTCATCGCGCCGATGAACACGCCGGGCATCAAGTTGATCTGCCGGCCGTCCTACGAGATCGCCGCCGCCGCCGCCGGCTCGCCGTTCGACTATCCGCTCACCTCGCGCTTCGACGAGAACGATGCGATCTTCGTCTTCGACAATGCGTTCATCCCGTGGGAGAACGTCATCATCCACCGCGATATGGAGCGGCTGAAGAATTTCTATCCGCAGTCGGGCTTCTTCAACGGCTTCACGCTGCAGGGCTGCACGCGGCTGGCGGTCAAGCTCGATTTCATCGCCGGGCTGCTCTACAAGGCGGCGCGCGCCACCGGCGTCGAGGCGTTTCGCGGCGTGCAGGCGCAGATCGGCGAAGTGATCGGCTGGCGCAATTTGTTCTGGTCGCTCACCGATGCGATGGCGTTCAATCCGGTGCCGTGGAAGAACGGCGCTGTGTTGCCCAACCCGCAAGGCTCCGCCACCTACCGGTTGTTCATGACGGAGGCCTATCCGGCGGTGCGCAACATCGTCGAGAAGGTAATCGCGTCCGGGCTGATTTATCTGCCCTCGCATGCCAGCGATTTCAAAAATCCGGACATCGACAAATATCTGGCGCGCTATGTGCGCGGCTCGAACGGCATCGACTACAAGGAGCGCATCAAGATCATGAAGCTTCTGTGGGACGCCATCGGCACCGAGTTTGGCGCGCGCCATGAGCTCTACGAGATGAACTATTCCGGCAGCCACGAGCTGATCCGCGTGTTCCAGCTCCAGCAGGCGCAATCAAACGGCGCGCTCAAGGCGATGGAAGCGCTGGTCGAAAAGTGCATGGCCGATTACGACGAGAACGGCTGGAAACATCCGGCCTATACCGACCCTTCGGACATTTCGGTGATCGGCAAGACGTAGCCGCTGCAAACCCCGATTTCACGGGCGTTCCGGGCTTGACCCGGCAATCCATCATCCTGCAAGAAAGATGACCGGAAGCGGCGGCGGCAAGCCCGCAACAACAGCCGCCGGGCGCGCACCAGCGCAGGGAGATACAGATGCCCGACGCCGTGATCGTTTCCACCGCCCGCACCCCGATCGGCAAAGCCTATCGCGGCGCATTTAACATGACGCACGGCGCCGATCTCGGCGGCCATGTCGTCGGCCGCGCGGTCGAGCGCGCCGGCATCGAGCCGGTGGAGGTCGAGGACGTCATTATGGGTTGCGCGCTGCCCGAACGCGCCACCGGCGGCAACATCGCGCGCCAAGCAGCGATCCGCGCCGGCCTGCCGGTCACCGTATCGGGCATGACCGTGAACCGTTTTTGCAGCTCGGGCTTGCAGGCGATCGCGCTCGCGGCGCAGCGCATCATCTCCGGCGAGGCGCACATCATGGCCGCCGGCGGGCTCGAAAGCATCAGTCTGGTTCAGGACAGCAAGAGCCTGCAGGCGCCGAGCGAATGGATGCTTGAGCACAAGCCCGACCTCTACATGCCGATGATCGACACCGCCGACAACGTCGCTGAACGCTACAAAGTGAGCCGCGAAGCGCAGGACGAATACGCGCTGGAAAGCCAGCGCCGCACCGCCGCCGCGCAGCAGGCGCGAAAATTCGAGGCCGAGATCGTGCCGATGACAACGACCAAGAAGGTCGTCGACAAGAAAACCAACGCCGAAAGCCTCGAGCAGGTGACGCTCAAAAGCGACGAAGGCAATCGCCCGGATACCACGCTTGAGGGTCTCGCCGGGCTCAAGCCGGTGCGCGAGGGCAAGTGGATCACCGCCGGCAACGCCAGCCAATTGTCCGACGGTGCATCGGCCTGCGTGGTCGTGGACGCCAAGGTCGCCGAGAAGCGCGGCTTTACGGCGCTCGGCACCTTCCGCGGTTTTGCCGTCGCCGGCTGCGAGCCGGACGAAATGGGCATCGGTCCGGTCTACGCCGTGCCGAAACTGTTGTCCCGGCAGGGATTGAAGGTCGCCGACATCGATCTGTGGGAGCTCAACGAAGCGTTCGCCAGCCAGGTGCTCTACTGCCGCGACCGTCTCGGCATCCCGCAGGAGCGGCTCAATGTCGACGGCGGCGCGATCTCGATCGGCCACCCTTACGGCATGAGCGGCGCGCGCATGACCGGGCACGCTTTGATCGAAGGGAAGCGCCGCGGCGCCAAGCTCGCGGTCGTCACCATGTGCATCGGCGGCGGCATGGGCGCGGCGGGATTGTTCGAAATCTACTAGTTTTACGCATGATCTTTTCCGAAAACCGTTTTCCACTTTTCGGGATCATGCTCTAGGAGCGCATCATGGACCTTCGCTTCACGCCGGAAGAAAACGCGTTCCGCGCGGACGTGCGCGCGTTCATGCGCGAGAAACTGCCGCCCGCGATCCGCACCAAAATGGTCGAGGGCCGCCGGCTCGGCAAAGAGGACATCATCGCCTGGCAGCGCATCCTCAACGCCCGGGGCTGGGCGGTGCCGCACTGGCCGGCGGAATGGGGCGGCACCGTCTGGAGCGCGGTGCAGATGTATCTGTTCCGCGACGAGATGCAGCAGGCGCCGGCGCCCGAGCCGCTGCCGTTCGGCACCAACATGCTCGGCCCGGTGCTGATCGCGTTCGGTAACGAGGCGCAGAAGAAGCGCTTTCTGCCGCGCATCGCCAATCTCGACGACTGGTGGTGCCAGGGCTTTTCCGAGCCCGGCGCCGGCTCCGACCTCGCTTCGCTGAAGACCTCCGCCAAGCGGGTCAACGGCGATTACATCGTCAACGGCCAGAAGACCTGGACGACGCTGGCGCAATTCGCCGACTGGATTTTCTGCCTGGTGCGCACCGATCCGGCCGCGGCCAAGAGGCAGGAGGGCATTTCGTTCCTGCTGATCGACATGAAGACGCCGGGCATCACCGTGCGCCCGATCCAGACCATCGACGGCGGTCACGAAGTCAACGAAGTGTTCTTCGATGACGTGAAGGTCCCGGCCGAGAACCTGGTCGGCGAGGAGAACAAGGGCTGGAACTACGCCAAATTCCTGCTCGGCAACGAGCGCACCGGCATCGCGCGCATCGGCATCTCCAAGGCGCGCATCCGCCGCCTCAAGCAACTCGCCGCGCTCGAGCAATCCGGCGGCAAACCGCTCCTTGCCGACGAGCGCTTCCGCGCCAAGATCACAGCCGCCGAAGTCGAACTCAAAGCGCTGGAGATGACCGAATTGCGCGTGGTCGCCGCCCGCACGCGCAGCAACAAGCCCGATCCGGCTTCGTCGATCCTCAAGATCAAGGGCTCGGAAATCCAGCAGACCATCACCGAGCTCTTGCTCGAAGTGGTCGGCCCTTACGCGCTCCCCGATCAGGTGCCGCACGACGAGAGCGACCGCTGGAACGAGCCGCCGGTCGGTCCGGAATGGTCCGGTCCGCTCGCCCCGCAATATTTCAATTACCGCAAGACCACGATCTACGGCGGCTCCAACGAAATCCAGAAGAACATCATCTGCAAAGCGATTTTGGGGTTGTGATGATTTTCTTTCGTCATTACGGAGCCGAGCGCAGTGAGGAACCCGGAATCCATAACCCGGCGCAGGGCGTATGGATTCCGGACTCGCCGCTCTGCGGCGATCCGGAATGACCACAGAGAGCTGGTGAAATGGATTTCGCGCTGAGCGACGAGCAGCGGCTCCTGCAACAAAGCGTCGAGCGGTTGTTCGCCGACCGTTACCAATTCGAGGCGCGCAAGCGCTACGCGCAGGAGCCGGCCGGCTGGAGCGGCGACCTCTGGCGGCAATATGCCGAGTTGGGGCTCCTCGGCCTGCCGTTTGCCGAAGAACATGGCGGCATCGGCGGCGGGCCGGTCGAGACCATGATCGTGATGGAACAGATCGGCCGGGCGCTGGCGCTTGAGCCGTATCTCGCGACCGTCGTGCTGGCGGGTGGATTGCTGCAACTCGGCGGCGATAAAAAGCTGCAAGCGGAAATTCTGCCGAAAATCGCCGGCGGCGAGCTGATGCTGGCGTTTGCTCATGCCGAGCGGCAATCGCGTTACGATCTCGCCGACGTCGCAGCGAGCGCGCGCCGTGACGGCGCCGGCTTTGTCGTCGACGGCGCCAAGAGTCTCGTGCTGCATGGCGACAGCGCCAGGAAATTCATCGTTTCGGCGCGGCTCGCCGGCAATCGCAACGACCGCGACGGTTTGGGGCTGTTCCTTGTCGACGCCGCCGCGCCCGGCGTCACCGTTCGCGGCTATGGCACGGTCGACGGGCTGCGCGCCGCCGAGGTGCAATTGTCGAACGCGCACGTTGGCGTAGACGCCGTGATCGGCGAGCCCGGCAAGGCCTTTCCGCTGATCGAGCGCGTCACCGACCATGCCATCGCCGCGCTGTGCGCTGAAGCGGTCGGCGCCATGGCCGCCATGCAGGAGACCACCGTCGATTATATGAAGATACGCAAGCAGTTCGGGGTCCCCATCGGCAGTTTCCAGGCATTGCAACATCGCGCCGCCGAAATGCTGATCGCGCACGAACAGGCGCGCAGCATGGCGATGCTGGCGACCATGATGGCGGCAGACGACGACGTGCGCGCGCGCCGGCAGGCGATCTCCGCCGCCAAGGTGCAGATCGGCCGCTCCGGCAAGAGCGTCGGCCAAGCCGCCATCCAGATCCACGGCGGCATCGGCATGACCATGGAGGCCAAGGTCGGCCATTACTTCAAGCGCGTCACGGCGATCGATACGATGTTCGGCGACGCCGATTATCATCTCGGCCTGCTGGCCGAGAGCGGCGGCCTGATCGCGGCGGCTTGAGGGGCGCCAATTCTAAATCGTCATGCCCGGCCTTATGCAGACGGCGCTTCGCGCCTTTTGCCATGCCACGACGCCGACTGGAGAGTGAGATGCGCACTGCCATTACCGAAATGTTCGGCATCCGCCATCCTATTATTCAGGGCGGCATGCATTATGTCGGCTTCGCCGATTTGGCGGCCGCGGTATCCAACGCCGGCGGACTCGGCATCATCACCGGATTGACGCAGAAGACGCCCGAACTGCTGGCGAAGGAAATCGCCCGCTGCCGCGACCTGACCGACCAGCCGTTCGGCGTGAACCTGACTTTCCTGCCGGCCTTCACCGCGCCGCCTTATCCGGAATACATCCGCGCCATCGTCGAAGGCGGCGTCAAGATCGTCGAAACCGCGGGCCGAAGTCCCGAGCAATATCTGCCGCCGCTCAAAGCCGCCGGCATCAAGACCATCCACAAATGCACGTCGGTGCGGCACTCGCTCAAAGCCCAGCGGATCGGCTGCGACGCGGTCAGCGTCGACGGGTTCGAATGCGGCGGCCATCCCGGCGAGGACGACGTGCCCAATATGATTCTGTTGCCGCGCGCCGCCGATGAACTGAAAATTCCGTTCGTGGCGTCGGGCGGCATGGCGGATGGGCGGAGCCTGGTCGCCGCGCTGGCGCTCGGCGCCGCCGGTATGAACATGGGCACGCGCTTCATTGCCACCAAAGAGGCGCCGGTGCATGACAACGTCAAGCAGGCGATCGTCAGCGCCTCCGAGCTCGACACCCGGCTGATCATGCGCAGCCTGCGCAACACCGAGCGCGTGCTCAACAACAAAGGCGTCGAGGAAATCGTTCGGATCGAGCGCGAAAAAGGCGCCGCGCTGACCATCGACGATATCCGGGAGCGCGTCGGTGGGCTTTATCCGCGCATCATGGGGCAAGGCGACGTCAACGCCGGCGCCTGGAGCTGCGGCATGGTTGCCGGCCTGATCCACGACATCCCGACCGTCGCCGAGCTGATCGAACGGATCATGCGTGAAGCCGAGCGACTGATCGGCGAGCGGCTCCAAGGCCTGCTCGCCGACAACGTCACGCCAGCGGTCGAGGTCGCATAGCGATAGTCGCCGGCGTTGACCGCGTTCAGGCCGGCTGCGGCACCTTCGCCAGGACCGGATAATCGGTGTAGCCTTTCGGCCCCGGGGTATAGAACGTGGACGGATCGGGTGGGTTGAGCGCGGCGCCCGACTGCCAGCGTTCCACCACGTCCGGATTGGCCAGGATCGGACGGCCGAACGTGATCAGATCGGCTTTGCCGGCCGCAAGGTCGGCTTCGGCGCGGGCTGGATCGTAGCCGCCCGAGAGAATGAGCGCTCCCTTGAATTCCTTGCGGAAGGTCTGCTTGATCGAATCCGGCACCTTCGGCGCGCCCATGGACGAATGATCCACCAGATGGACGTAGAGAAGTCCAAGCGCGCTCAGTTGCCGCGCCAGATAGGCATAATCGGCTTCCATCTCCGAATAGGGCGGCATGTCATTGAACGCGCCATACGGCGACAGGCGTATGCCTACCTTGTCTTTGCCGATCGCGGCGATCGCCGCCTTGGCGACTTCGAGTGCGAACCGCGCCCGATTTTCGATCGATCCGCCCCACGCGTCGGTGCGCTGGTTGGAATTCGGCCGGATGAATTGTTCGATCAGATAGCCGTTGGCGCCATGCAATTCGATCCCATCGAAGCCGGCAGCGACCGCGTTTTTGGCGGCTTGCGCGTATTCGGCGATCGTGGCCTTGACCTCGGCTTCCGTCAGCGCCTTGGGCGTTGCATGCGGCTTCGGCCCTTCCGCATCGGTATAGATCTCGCCGGCGGCGGCAACCGCCGACGGTCCAAGCACTTGCGCTCCAGCCGGCAAATTGTTGGCGTGGCCAATGCGGCCGGTATGCATCAGCTGCACGAAAATCTTGGCGCCTTTGGCGTGAACAGCATTCGTCACCCTCTTCCAGCCGGCGACCTGTGCGTCGGAAAATATGCCGGGGATACGCGGATAACCGAGCCCGTTGGGCGACGGCGAGGTGCCTTCGGTAATAATCAAGCCCGCGGACGCCGCGCGCTGGCTGTAATATTCGACCATCAGATCGTTGGGCACGTTGCCAACAGCGCGGTTGCGCGTCAGCGGCGACATCACCACGCGATTTTTCAACGTAAGCGGACCAAGCTTGGTCGGTGAGAACAGCAACGACATGAACGCCCTCCAGAGTGCGGATTAACCCGGCAACCGTGCGGTACATGGTGCAGCGTGAACGAACGAACAAGTCGCGCGCCGGTGCTGAATATTTGCGAAGCCCGCGCAAAGAGGCGCATGCATCGTGATGTGCTTATTTTGGCGCCGATAACGGAATGATTTTCTGTTGGCTGCCTGTTCGGCGGCTTACATCTCGCGTGGGCGCTTTTGCATGACAGGAATTCGATTCCCGCCCAGGCTCACGGATGTTACCGTCCCGTCTCCAGCCATTGCTGCTCGCGCTGGTAAAAAGCCTCAAGCAAATCGGGCCGGTCGTCGCCGAGCAATTCCAGATTGAGGGTGTAACCGCGCTTGATCTGCGTGTAGCCCATGAATTTGTAGGACGGCCGCAGCGTCGCGATGATCGCCCAGTCCACCGGCAGTTCGTCGCGCGGGTCGACCGTCTCTAGCCGGTCGCGCTGGTAGATGCCCTCGAACGAGCCGAGCTTCCAGCCGTTGGCGGTCTTGAGCACGCGCGAGAAGAACCGGCAATACTGGAACATGTCGAACTCAATGCCGTCGAATGTGATGCGGTCGAAGATCACCGCCGGCGACTCGACCAGCGCGCGGCCGCCGTTGAATTCGAGCCGCGCCGGCATGATCCAGTGCTTGGCCCGGCTCGCGCCCGAGGCCATCTTCTTACGCGACGCCTCGGCGAAATCCTCGACTGTGCCGTCGAACCAAGACGTGCGCACCGGCGCACGCGGCACGTAGCAGCCGATCATGCCGGCAAAATCGCGCTGATCGCGGCACAGCCGCTCGAACCGCGCCAGGTCGAAAATCTCGGTGCGGTCGAGCAGACGCTCAAGCCGCGCCTGCATGGCGGGATCGGTCATGGCGGCGTTCACTCCCGTTCGAATGTGCCGGCAAAGGTAGCGCGGCAAAAATAGCGCGGATCGGGCGGCCCGCCTACGGTCGCCTGCCGCGTTGCGGCGGATTGCAACGCCGCGCCGCCGGCTAGGCGCCGCGCCGAAAAACGACGCTGAGATTATTGGCCGGCATCGGCACGGTCTCCGTCAGCGCAAAACCACGGCGCGCCGCCAAATCGGTCACCTCGGCAAGATCGCGAACGCCCCACTCGGCGTTTTGCGCCCGCAGCCACGCGTCGAAATCCCCGTTGCTCGGAGCGGTGTGACGGCCGTCGATGCGGTAAGGGCCGTAGAGATAAAGAATACCGCCCGCCGGCACCACGCGGCTGGCGCCGGCGATAAGGCCTTCGCTGACCGTCCAGGGCGTGATGTGAATCATATTGTTGCATACCACCGCGTCGGCGCGCTCGACCGGCCACCGCTGCGACGTGACGTCGAGGCGAAGCGGCGCCAGCAGATTGGGCGCGTCGACAGCCGCCCGATGCGCGGCGATGCTGGCGAGCGCGCCGGAATCGGCATCGGTCGGCTGCCAGCGAAGATGTGGCAGCCCCCGCGCGAAGAAGACCGCATGTTCGCCGCTGCCGCTCGCGACTTCGATTACGAGCCCGGCTGACGGCAGCACGCGGCGCAGCTCGTCGAGGATCGGCGCGCGATTGCGCGCAACGTGGGCATGATAGAGCCGTGGATCGGATGCAGCCGGCATGTCGTGTCTTTCTGCTTCCTCCCCTGTGGGGACGCCGGACCGATGTTTATGTATAGCCGGGCCGCTTCGCGGGTCACCGTAAGCCGGCGTTGCGTACAGAAAATCTAACGAGGACGGTCTCCGTCCACCACCAATTCACGAAGCCCAAGGATACTTCCATGCCGCAATCAATGTCTCAGGCGTCGCTCCCGACTTTCGAAATCAACCTCAATGCGCTCTCCGCCGTGCTCGACAAAGCCGAAGCCTACGCCGCCGCCAAGAAAATCGACCCCGCCGTGCTGCTGCATTTACGTCTGTTTCCAAACATGTTCGATCTCGTCCGGCAGGTGCAGGTTTCGACCGATCACGCCAAGAACGGCACGTCGCGCCTCGCCGGCGTCGAGCCGCCGCGCTACGAAGACAATGAAACGACAATCGAGCAACTCAAGGCGCGGCTCGCCAAGACGGTTGCGTATCTGAAGACGCTCGACCGCAAGCAGATCGATGCGTCGGCCGATCGCGAGATCACGTTTCCGCTCGGCCCGACCAACAAGGGTCACATGACCGGCGCCGATTACCTCAACCATTTCGTGCTGCCGAACTTTTATTTCCACGTCACGGCCGCTTACGCGATTCTGCGTCAGTGCGGCGTCGACATCGGCAAGCGCGATTTTATGGGCGCGATCCCTGTCAGGATGACCTGAGCCGTCGTCATATCAGTGACTGCTCTTGACTGGCGATATTGTACTTCACAGACCCAAAAGGGTATAAGATGTTCCGATTCGCACAAGCAGCGATTGAAGAGGGCTGGAACGTTCCAGCCCCTGCCGCGCAACGTTGGGACGACCTTTCGGTGTCGGATTTTCCGAGCTTCGACTACAGCATGAAGGACGTGAAGCGCGCTGGCGAGGTCATTGCCGGCTCGCATCCTCTCAGCCCGGAAATTCTAGAGGCATTCAAGGTCGCCAACAATTGGCGTGAGGGACACGCCTATCCCATGCGCAGCATTCGTTATCAGTTGATTTGGTACATGAAGCTGCTCGACATTGCTGGCCTGACCGGAGCGCGCCTAAAGCGCATGCAGGCGATACGTCGCAAGCTGCAACGGTTGGGGCTTCACCTCAATCAACTTCAAGATTTGGGCGGATGTCGCGCAATCGTGCCGCAGATTTCTGATGTCAGGGCCTTGGCGGCGGCGCTCCGCGAAAAATCGCGGCATGAGCTGCGGGGCGGCGGCAATGATTACGTTTCCTCGCCCAAGCGGGACGGTTACCGCAGCCATCACCTGATATTCACCTATCAGGGCCGTGGCGATGCCATTGGGTTCAGCGGCCGTCGTATTGAGGTGCAAATCGTACTCAATTACAGCACTCATGGGCGACCGCCGTAGAGGCCGTGGGTTTGGTGCGAGGGGAATACCTGAAAGGCAACCAGGGAAGTGAAGATTGGTTACGCTTGTTCAAGTTGATCTCTGCGGAGTTTGCGCGAGCCGAAGATTGCCCGGAACCGCCGGACGTTCCGGCGCGAGCGGAACGGTTGCGTGAAATCAGGGAATTGGACAAGCGCCTACAGGCCGCCGCAACCCTCGAAAATTTAAGTCACGTCGTGCGATGGTCGGACATGACTGGCTCCAAAAGGGGCAAGCCGACCTATTATTTGATCATCTACGACAACACCACCAACGAAGTCGGCGTTGAACCTTATTTTGCGCCTAAAAATGCAATGGAGCATTACGAGATCGCCGAGCTACGTGACAGCAAAGCCGGCGGAGATACCGCCAACATCGTTCTAGTTGAAGCTGACAAAATGGACCTCGTTAGAGAGGCATACCCAAATTATTTTGGGGACGTGCAGCTATTTAGAAAACAATTGAGGTACATCACTCAGGGAAAAGGTGCGCGCGATTTCATCGTAAAACCGCAGGAAACCGTCAGGGCACCGAACCGCGAGAACATAGGATTTTGGGAACTCAGAAAACAGATTAGCAGCGGCGGGTATTGGCGCTGGGGGTATCGGAAGCACTAAGTTTTTTCTTTCTTGAGTGCTGGCGCAAGTTTTCTGAAAGAACGGTCCAACACATCGGGATTTTCGTCGATGCCGAGCTTACGAGCGGTTTCAACAAACCGCTCGTATTGTCGTTTGTCCTTCTCTTTCGGCTTTCGCTTTTGCTTTTCGCCTGCTTTTCCCATAGGGCCGCTCAGTGACGAGGCGTGCGATAGGTCAGGCGCTTGCCAACGACGCCCTTAAGCGCCCGTTCGGTGCGCTGCACGTCATCTACGCCCAACCGGACCCGATTGGAATAGCGGAAGTCGAATTCTGCAAGGTAGCGGTGCAAATGTTTTTCCTTGCAGTGCTGATAGATGCCCTTCATGCCGCGCTTGAAAATCGAGTAGTAGCCTTCGACAGTGTTGGTGTGGATAACGCGGTCGCCATCATAGCGAACATATTCGTCGACGCTGTGCTTGACGGTTTCGTGGCTGGCGAACCGAGCGGCTACGTCAACATAATGCATCGCGTCATCGGTCATCATGGCGGTGTCAGGGTGAACGTGCCGTCGCACGATTGGATAAATGTCGCCCGCGCCGGAACCATCAACGTGAAAGCTGCGGGCGCCCCCGCCACGTTGTACGAGAGTGAGAACAGCGTTTTTGTGTCCCCAACCACCTTTGCGCTTTTTCTCATTCTCCACGCGGCCGATGAAAGTTTCGTCAGCCTCGACGATCTCGCCGGCGCCGCCCATCGGAGTCATGCCGACAACGCGCATAGCTTCACGAATGCGATGGCCGATAAACCACGCGGTCTTTAGAGTGACGCCCAAGGTGCGTGCAAGCTGGTTGCTGCTAATGCCCTTTTTCGATGAGCAAAGCAGATAAATCGCTTGTAGCCATATCCGCATCGGGACGTGGCTATCCTCGAAAACGGTGCCGACTTTCACGGTGAATTGCTTGCGGCACTGGTAGCACTTGTAAACGCCAATGCGGGTGCTTTTGCCGTTCATCTTGCCGACCCGATCAACGCCGCCGCAGTGAGGGCAGATCGGGCCGTTCGGCCACAGACGCGCCTCAACCCAAGCGTAAGCGGCAGTCTCATTTTGGAGGACGTTTGCGTTTAGTACCGATTTGGCCATGTCACTAAAATCCTACTGATAAATCAATATAGTCACGGCCATATGGGTCTGTCAAGTACAATATCGCCATCCGGCCGTGTCTGAAACTCATTTGGCAGGCGTCATCGACAAGTATTTTTCTTGGGAAAATCTTGTCGTTTTACTCGTGGGCGACGGTATCGGCCTGTCGCTATGCATTGCTGGCGGGGAAGCCTTCGTTCACGAGCAATGGCGTCCAACTGGCATCGGCTTTGGCGTGGGGCTACCTCTCATGGCAGTAGCCTCAACTTTCCCATTCTGGAAAAACCGCGCAGCCAAATGGCTTCGCCAAAGCATCGTGCAGGTCGCAACTGCTGGACTTGCCTTCGGCCTTTTGGTTGCCATCGTATATGTCCTTGGCCCCTACCTTCTTCCTCAACCCGCCAAGGCGCCGTCAGCCGATCAAATAGCGACTTCCGTAGCCGACAAATTGAAACCGCTATTGGCTCCAGCAGAACCAGCCCAGGGCCTTGGTTTTGGGGAAACTCAAAAACCTGCGCCAAAGCATCCATCGAAAAACTATTCATCTGAGGAAAAACAGGCGCTCGCAGACCTGATCGGTAAAATTTCTATCCTGCTAAACGATAAGGGCTTACCGGCCGCTCAGACTGCTCAGGCCCTAGGCGGCCTGCCGTGGGTTTCCGAGGACGGATTGAACGAAACTTTCAAAAAGACCGAGGAAGTCAGAACGTCGCTCGACATAATCCAGAACAGAATTTGGAATGATCTTCTTCCAAAGAACGCCGCAATCTACGGAGTCGATTTGAACTATATAATTGATAACAAGGCCAAGTTTGATCAGTTCTCGCGTGCAACGAATCAGTTCTCTGGTCAAATCATCAACTTTCAGCGAAGCCTGCCGTCGCTCGCCGGGTTGATTCAACAGGGTGGCGGCGAACTTTGGTGGAGAACCGGCCAAGAATTTGAAACGTGGATAAGACAATGTCTCGCCCGAATGGACGTTGAGCGGGAAGGATTAAAATGAATTGTCATCCTAGAACGGCAACTCCAATTGCTCAGATTCAGGCTCGCTGGCGTCGTTTGTCTCTAGCTGAGACGGATGCCAGTGACCTCGCCTCAGCAGCCTGCTATCGCCGTGCCGAAAATATCCGGGTTCCTGCGGTTGTTGTAGCGGAACTGAAACTCCGCGACGTATAGCGCAAGATACTTTTCGCTGACTTGGTGGAACGTGCCGACCACGCCGCGCTTGAAGATCGACCAGAAACCCTCAATCGTGTTTGTGTGCACCGCGCCGACAACGTATCGGCGCACCTCATGGTGCACTTTCTGGCGCGGGTATTCCTTCAGCGCGTCATAAACGCCGTGAGAGTCGGTCGCCAACAAGCTAACCTTGTCGGAGACGACTTCGCGCACGAAGCTTTGCGCGGCCTTCGCCGTGACGCTTTTCAAAACGCGGGCAACTACGTTGCCTTGACGCTCTACCGCACCAATGACGGGAATTTTGCCGGTGCCAGCACCGCCCGTGCCCTTGTGCCGCTTGTGCGCGTGGCGATTGTAATCTTTGCCGCCAATCCACGTCTCATCGACTTCAACGATGCCGCCGAGTCTGATTTCCGGTTGGATTAAGAGCCGCGCGGATTTTATGGCACATGGAATGTGCCGTCTCGTAGCTGCCGAAGCCCATCATGCGTTGGATTTGGAGGGCGCTCATTCCCTTCTTGCTCGCCAGCATCAAATGGGCGACCCGGAACCAGTCGCGGAGAGGCTTCTTGGTGTTCTCGAAAATCGTGCCGCTGAGGCAAGAAAACCGATAGCCCTGCGGCGCACACTCGCGGCATTGCCAGTGAAACGGCTTGTAGCTGGAGGCGTCGTAAAGGTCCGCATTGCCGCAGCGCGGGCAATGAACGCCCTGCGGCCAGCGTCGCGCGATCAGGTAGCGAAAGCAGGCTTCGTCGTCACCAATTGGGAAACGAGCCTCAAATTGGGCCGTCGTCATTTGCGGGACTGGTTTCGGTTGCCGGGCCATAGCATTTCCCCTTGGGGCAGTAGCGTAGGAGCATATTGCCATGCCTGAGAGGATTTGTCAAGTGGCAGATAATCGCCTTCGGCCGAGGGTACTCCCGGAGACGGGAGCGAGTGCGGCGCCCGCGCGCGGACCAATACGATCCGCATCCGGGCGGCTTCGGGCATCATGTCTGCCGGCACTATGGCCGGCGCGGGAGGTGCATCCCTGGACTGGGACAGGCGGGCGCGGGTAACGCCCGTTTAGCGGCGCAAACTCCTTCGCCCCCCGGTTGGGGCGAGCGTGACAGGACGATGCGCTCCCGCCGCGTCCCACGAAACCTGGCCTGAAGCCGCGCCCAAGGGGCCAACGCCCCGAACGGTCAGAGCCGTGGTGGAACGCCGATAGGCGAGCGCGCTGCGCTTCAGCGCGCGCCGCATCGCGAGATGCGGAGGTTTTCGAAACACGTTTGCCGGCGTTCCGCCTCCTTTGTTTCCCGTCGTTGTTCCTTCTTCGTCATTGCGAGCGATAGCGAAGCAATCCAGTCCGGTGGTGTCGTTCTGGATTGCTTCGTCGCTAATGCTCCTCGCAATGACGAGAAGCAAACTCGGGCGCGGAAGGCGCCGCGGGAACGATTTGCTTTTCCTGAATGTAAACCAGCCGGGCGGAGCATCGCATTGACCGGCAAAGGCTTTCGTGCGACCTCCGGCGGCTTAAAAGGTGCCGGAAAGACAGCGATTCCGATGGCCATCGAACGCTACAACGCCGCCGAGGCGGAGGCCCGCTGGCAGAAAGTCTGGGACGAGCGCGGCATCTTCGCGACACCGAACGAGCTGACGCGGCCGAAATACTACGTGCTGGAGATGTTCCCCTACCCGTCCGGGCGCATCCACATGGGCCACGTCCGCAACTACACCATGGGCGACGTCGTGGCGCGCACTAAGCGAGCCAAGGGCTTCAACGTGCTGCACCCGATGGGCTGGGACGCGTTCGGGCTGCCGGCCGAGAACGCCGCGATCGAGCGCAAGGTGGCGCCGAAGGCATGGACCTACGACAACATCGCCGCGATGAAGAAGCAGCTCAAGTCGATCGGACTGTCGCTCGACTGGTCACGCGAATTCGCGACCTGCGACCCCTCCTATTACAAGCATCAGCAGAAGCTGTTTCTGGATTTCCTGCGCGCCGGGCTCGCCGAGCGCGAGCAACG
>Ga0181525_10000007_pt1 | contig 184256 bp, 188 predicted proteins | sample PEATcosm2014_Bin_48_FD_121100 | JGI IMG/M metagenome (GOLD analysis project Ga0181525, IMG submission 121100) | Peatland microbial communities from MTU Mesocosm Facility, Houghton, MI, USA - PEATcosm2014_Bin06_10_metaG | ecosystem: Environmental > Terrestrial > Soil > Wetlands > Peat | place...
ATCGGCACCGCCGGATCGAGCCGGGCGGGGCGGTAGATGTCGATGTAGTCGGTGCCGAGACGCCGCAACGAGTAGGCCAGAAAAGTCTTCACCGCCGCCGGACGGGCGTCGTTGCCGTGCCAGCCGCCGGCCGGATCGCGCAGGGCGCCAAATTTCACCGACAGCAAAATGCGTTGGCGCGGCACGCCTTCCAGCGCGCGGCGGATCAGCATTTCGTTGTGACCCATGCCGTAGAAGTCGCCGGTATCGATCAGCGTGATGCCCGCCTCCACCGACGCGCGGATGGTAGCGATGCTCTCGGCCTCGTCCGCCGCCCCGTACACTCCGGGCGACATTCCCATGCAGCCGAGGCCGAGTTCCCCGACCGCCGGTCCGTTGCGTCCAAGTGCCGTGGTTTTCATGTAGCCTTATCCGGGATGGTGACTTGGCCTCATAGGCTACGCGCGGAATGTCGCGGCCGGAAGCTCGTTGATGCCAATACTGCCTTGACGCGGCCGCATCGCAGCGGCGTCGTGGATACTCGAGAATCAGACGCCAGACAGTTCGGGACGATTTGATTCGACATGAATGCGCCGCCGCCGGCGATTCCCCTGATTGATGTCCGCGACGGCGGGCCGCCGCGGCATGCGCAAGAGCGCGCGGCGCAGGCCCGCTCGTTGCGTGATTGCTGCCTGCGTTTCTTTCCGCGCGCGGCCGCGCCGCTTATTCCGGCGCTTGATCGGCTGTCGCGCCGTGCGCTCCGGCGTTCGCGCTCGCCCTATGTCGGCGAGATCGCGCAAATCGCGGCGGCGCTCGATTTCTCCGGCGTGTGGCTGCTCAACGCTTCCTATCAATGGGGCTGCACCGGGCGGGCCGACGAGCAGAACGGCGTGCCCTGGCTCCTGCGCACGCTCGATTGGCCGTTTCATGGTCTCGGTCGCTACACCGAGCTTGCGCATCTGCGCGGCGAGGCCGGCGATTTTGTCAGCGTGACGTGGCCCGGTTATGTCGGCGTGCTGACCGCGATGGCGCCGGGCCGTTTCGCCGCCGCGCTCAACCAAGCGCCGATGTGGCGATACACCCGCAATCGCTGGCTGCGGCCATTCGATTATGCCGTCAATGCGCTCGCCGCGGCGGCGAGCACAGGCCGCATGCCGCCGGATCAGCTTCTGCGCCGCGCATTCGAAATTTCCGGCGACTTTGCCGCGGCGCGGCGCCTTCTGGAGACGGTGCCGGTGGCGCGGCCGGTAATTTACACGCTGGCCGGCTGCGCGGCGCGCGAGCGTTGCGTCATCGAGCGCACCGAAACCGATTTTGTCACACGGGTTGATGACACTTGCGCCGCCAACGATTGGGTACCGTCCCGGCCGGGCTGGGAAGGGCGCATCGGCACGCGGCGATTTTTTAGTGAGGTCGTTCGCCGACGCCGCTGGCTACAGCCGGGCGCGGCGCGACGGATTGAGGGGCTGGAGCGGTTCGCTTTCAGCGAACCGGTTCGACTGGCTGCGCGAGCCGGTGCTCAATCCCTATACCCGGGTTGTGGTCGCCATGAGTCCGGCGGATGGGAATCTGCGCGTCGTCGGCTACGACATGACCGGCGGCGCACTGCCCGAACCGGTGACGCAAATCCGCGAGCTTGATCTGCTGCCGCGGGCGGCATAGCGGCAATAAATCAGTGCTTTACGGGAAAAGCGGCAAGGTGTGCTGCCAATCACATCGTGCCCCGCAACGCGCGTCTATGTTGTTCGCAACATCGCCGGGGAATGGAGCGAGCCATGAGCACCATCACCATCAGCGTCCCCACCTTTCGTGAGTATCACGCGGCGCGCAGGCGGCATATGCGCACATTGATAGCCGGTTATTGGCAGTGCGTGCGGTCGCGCTACGAGTTGTCGAACTTAAACGACACGGATCTGCGCGATGTCGGTTTGACGCGCGGTGAAGCCGAGTTTGAATCGTCAAAGCCGTTTTGGCAGAAGTGACAGCACCAAACGAAGTTTGTGCTCGTCTGCCGAACAAACGGGCCGCCGCCATGGCGGCTCGTTTGCTTTGTGACCGCGTCCGGCGTTAGCTGCGCGGCGGCCGCGATGTCGCGGTCGGTCTGTGAAACCACCGATGCCCACGATCGCCAGTCCGGACGGCACCAGGCTCTATTACGAAGAAGCCGGCACCGGTACACCGGTTGTCTTCGTGCACGAGTTTGCCGGCGACTATCGCACCTGGGAGCCGCAGATGCGGCATTTTTCACGTGCGCATCGCTGCGTCACGTTTTCCGCGCGCGGCTACCCGCCGTCCGACGTGCCGGGCGAGGCTGCGCGCTACGGCCAGGACATCGCGCGCGGCGACGTGATCGCGATCTTGGATGCGCTCGGCATCGAGAAGGCCCATGTCGTCGGCCATTCCATGGGCGCCTACACCGCGCTTCATGTCGGTATCCGCCACCGCGAGCGCTGCCTGTCGGTGACCGCGATCGGCTGCGGCTGGGGCTCGGTCGCCGATCCGGCGGAACGCGAGGCGATGCGCAAGATCGCGGCCGCGACCGGCGCGATGTTCTCCGAGAGAGGCATTGCCGCGGCGGCGGCGAGCTACACCGACAATCCGGCGCGTCTGACGCAAAAATACAAGGACCCGCGCGGCTACGCGCAATTCGTGCGCATGATGTCGGAGCATTCCGCGCAGGGCCACGCGCTCACCATGGCGATGGTGCAGGCGAGGCGGCCGACCTTGTGGGACATTGAGAAAGAGTTGCGGGGATTTGCGCCGCCGCTTCTGGTCATCGTCGGCGACGAAGACGAAAGCTGCCTCGACGGCAGCCTCTTTCTCAAGCGCGCGGCGCCGACCGCCGGGCTTCTGGTGGTGCCGCGCACCGGCCACACCATCACCAGCGAGGAGCCGGCGACGGTCAATGCGGCGCTGGCGGAATTTTTCGCCGCGGCCGAGGCCGGCCGCTGGCTGGCGCATCGGCCGCCGGCATAAGATTAGGCGATGAGCAAAACAACCGGCGCAGCATCCAGCAACGCTGTTTCGTTCGTGGCGCCGTTCCGCCACCCGGCGTTTGCAGTGATCTGGACGGCGACGCTGGTGTCCAATGTCGGCGGCTGGATGTACAGCGCCGCGTCCGGCTGGTTGATGACCAGCCTCAATCCCGATCCGTTTTTGGTCGCGCTGGTGCAAGCGGCCAGCAATCTGCCGATTTTTCTGTTCGCGCTGCCGGCGGGCGCGCTCGCCGATATTTTTGACAAGCGCAGATACCTGTTGGCCGTCGAATTGCTGACGACGGCGGTCTCCGCGGTTTATGCGGCGATGGTCGGGTTCGGGTTGGCTACGCCCGGCAATCTGCTGCTGTTCACGTTTTTGATCGGCGCGGCGGGCGCATTGACGGTTCCGGCGTGGCAGGCGGTGGTGCCGCGCCTTGTGCCCCGGGAGGACTTGCCGTCCGGCATCGCCGCCAACAGCGTCGGCGTCAACATTTCGCGCGCGCTCGGCCCCGCGGTCGGCGGCGTAACCATTTCCGCCATCGGCATTGTCGCGCCGTTCTGGATCAACGCCATTTCCAATCTTGGCATCGTCGGCGCGCTGTTGTGGTGGCGCGAAGCCAAAGGGCCGGGCACGCTGCTGCCGGCGGAACGCTTCGGCCAGGCGATCTTGTCCGGTCTGCGCTACGCGCGCCACAGCATGCATCTGCGCGCAACAATGGTGCGCGCCGCCGGATTTTTCCTGTTCGCCAGCGCTTACTGGGCGCTGCTGCCGCTGGTCGCCCGCCAGCAGATCGCGGGCGGCCCCGGACTTTACGGCGTGCTGCTTGGCGTCATCGGCGTTGGCGCGGTCGGCGGCGCGTTCTTTCTTCCCTGGCTCAAGCCGAAGCTCGGGCCGGACCGGCTGATGGCGCTGGGTGCGCTCGGCCAGGCGCTGGCGATGGTGCTTTATGGTCTGGCCCGCGAGCCGGCGACGGCGCTAGTCGCCAGCCTCATTGCCGGAGCGTCGTGGATCGGAGCGCTGGCGACGCTCACCGTTTCCGCGCAAGTGGCGCTGCCGGATTGGGTGCGCGGCCGCGGCCTAGCGCTCTACACGACGGTGTTCTTCGGCTGCCTGACGCTCGGCAGCGCCGTCTGGGGCGAGGTTGCCGTCTTTGCCGGGCTTCCGCTTGCGCATTTTCTCGCCGCCGCCGGCGCCGTCGTGGCAATACCGCTGACTTGGCACTGGAAACTGCAAACCGCCGCGGACCTTAATCTGACGCCTTCGATGCATTGGCCGGCGCCGGTCACCACCCAAGCGATCGGCGGCGATCGCGGACCGGTGCTGGTGACAGTCGAATATCGGATCCGGCCGGCCGACCGCGCGGCGTTTCTGCAGGCGATCGCCAAGCTGGAGCACGGGCGGCGGCGCGACGGCGCCTATGCCTGGGGCGTATTTGAAGACGCCGCCAAAGAAGGCCGCATGGTCGAGACCTTCCTGGTCGAATCGTGGATGGAGCACCTGCGCCAGCACGAGCGGGTTACGCATGCCGACCGTGTCGTGCAAGAGGCGGTCGAGCGTTTCGATCTGAGCGGCGAGCCGAAAGTCACGCATCTCATCGCGCCAGAAGTTTAAAGCGCCTCAGCCCGCGATTCCGTCGAGATGCGCGGTCTCGTTGAGACTGTGAACACGCACGTTGCCGTCGGCGATGTCGATTTCGTTGATGCAGCAGGGGCTTTGCGCGATGCGCCAATAGGACGATAGCGGCATTTCCAGCAAATGCAGCAGCAGGGCGCGGTTGAAGCTGTCGTGGCTGACCAGCACGACCGTTTCGCCGTGATGGCGGTTGAGCACAAAGCGCAAAGCGTTCGCCGCCCGCGCGGCAAGATCTTGCAGGGATTCACCGCCCGGAAAGCGCACAAGCTCAGGCGTGGCGAACCACGCCGCGAACAATGCCGGATCGGCGGCCTTGGCATCGTCTTGAACTGCCAGGCGCCGTAATCGATGTCGTTGAGGTCGCCGCACACGGCGGCGGGTGCGATGCCGCAGGCGCGCGCGATCGCTTCAGCGGTCTTCACGCAACGGCTCATTGGACTGGTGTAGATAAAGGCGGGCTTCCAGGCGGCGGCGACGCGCTTGGCGACCGCTTGCGCCTGGGCGTGTCCCTGCGCGGTAAGCTCAAGCGGCTGGCGGCCGCGAAAGCGCTCCGGCTTGATGCCTTCGACATGGCCGTGACGGATCAGCAGGATCTTCATTCCGCTACACCTTGCGCAGCGCGGCAATCTGTTTCGAACATCATCCTGACCGCTAGCTCTTTGGCCAATGATTGCGTGCCGCGCAAGGCGCGGCCAATGCAGCGGTCTGACGTCCGCCGGCAAGCGCGCGGGGCGCGAGGTGGAGGGGATTCGCAAAAAAACACCGGCCGCCCGAGGGCGGCCGGCTTGGCAAGCGGTAAAGCGCGTAGGCTACGCGTCAGCCGAGGAAACCAACCCGTTCCTGCTCGCGCGCTTCGGCCTCGGTCTTGGGTTGCGCCGGCAATTGCAGCACTGTTGCCGCCTGACCTTCGCACAGAAGCGTCAGTAATACGCTGCGCCCGTCGGGAAACTCGAGCGCGTCATGGTGCGCAGCCAACTTCTCCTTGTTGACCTGGCGGAAGATGGCGGTCTGGTGGCTGATGGTCTTGGTCTTCCAGCCCAGCAGACCGGCCGGCAAGCAAGCGACTTCGCCGGCAAACGCCAACTCCGTTCCGGGCAACAGGCACACGGCCATACCGAGATCGTCCGAGGCGGCGAACCCCCGTGTGCCGGTGCCGAAATCACGGGTTACAAGCTTGTCGCCGACTTTCGCGGGTCGCGAACGCACGCTTTGGAGGCTAAAGTCACACATCGTGGCGACTCCTTTCTTCCCGGCATTGTCATCCGGGTGCTTCATACCCCCCACACCCCTCCAGCAACGAGTCCAAGCAAGAATAGTGCCGTGCACGAGGCACGCAGATATTCGACCGCAAGAGCGTGTCGCAATTACGGCTTCGGCTTTTTTTGCGCCAGTTGGCTGCCGCCAATTTATTCGATGCTGTGAAATGTCAATGCGTTACCGCAATGAACTTTCCCTGCCGGCGCATTTTTTTGGCGGCTTGCCCAGGATCAAGGCGGGCCGGCGCGGCCCGGCCGGTATTCAGTGGCCGATTGCCGCTTCGCCGCCGCCGGGGTCGACCCGCCGAATCAGCAGCAGAATGAGAGGTACCAAGGCGGCGGCGATAACCGACCAAGTGAAGAAGATGTCGATGTAACCCATCAGCGCCGCCTGATTGGCCACCGTCTGGCCGATGACGCCGATCGCGCGGCCGCGCGCTTCCGCCATCGAGCCGCCGAATTGCATGAAATATTGAGTCAAGTTATGCAGCGCGGATTGCATGGCCGTCGACGACGGATCCAGATGCTCCGTTAGCCGCGCCTGGTGGAATTGCGACCGCTGCACCAATTCCGTGTTGGCAAGCGACACCCCAACGCTGCCGCCGAGGTTGCGGGCGACGTTGACCAGCGCCGACGCTTGGCCGGTCTTTTGCGGCGGCAGGCCCGCATAGGCGACCGAATTGATCGGGATGAACATGAACGGCATGCCGACGGTCTGGAAGACGCGGACCATCGCGAAGTAGCCGAAGCTCGCGTCGGGCGCGAGCGAGGTCGAGTACCACATCGCCAGCGCGACGATGGTGAAGCCGAGCGCGAGCCAATATTTCGGCTGCATGCGCGGGATGATCTGGCCGGCGAGCGGCATCATCAGCAGCATCGCGAGGCCGCCCGGCATCATGGCGAGTCCCGACAGCATCGCCGTGTAGGGAAAGTTCGTCTGCATCAGTTGCGGGGTGATCTGATTCGATCCGAACAGGACGGCGCCGACGGCGAACATCGCGATGAACGCCATGCCGAACTGGCTCTGGAACAGGAGCCGCAGGTCGACGACTGGATTTTCGTGGGTCAGCTCCCACGGGATGAAGAGGATCAACGAGCAGCCGGAGATCAGCGCGCAGATGACGATGAAGTCCGAGCGCCACCAGTCGTCGATTTGCCCGCGGTCGAGCACGAGTTCGAGAAAGCCGAAGATGAGCGCGATCAGCACAATCCCGACCCAGTCGACCTTAAGGCCGCCCACCAGGCGCTCGCGGCGTTCGCGCTCGAGCACTTCCGGTTCCTCGACCAGCCAATGCACGAGAAAAAGCGAGAGAATGCCGAACGGCACGTTGATGAAGAAGATCCAATGCCAGGAATAATTGTCGGTGAGCCAGCCGCCGATGGTAGGGCCGACGGTCGGCGCAACGATCACGGCGATGCCGTAGATCGCAAAAGCCTGCGGGCGCTGCCGCGGCGAGAAAGTATCGGCCAGCATCGCCTGTTCGCTGGTCGGCATGCCGCCGCCGCCGAGGCCTTGCAGGACGCGGAACACGATCAGGGCGGTGAGGCTCGACGCGAGCCCGCACAGCAGCGACGCCACCGTGAACAGCGCGACGCAGATCATGTAAAAGCGCTTGCGGCCGACCACGTTCGATAGCCAGCCGCTGACCGGCAGCACGACGGCGTTGGCGATCAGATAGGTGGTGACGATCCAGGTGCTCTCGTCGACGCTGACGGCGAGACTGCCGGCGATATAGCGCAGCGCTACGTTGGCGATCGCGGTGTCGAGCACCACCATGAAAGTGGCGATGGATACGACGATGGCGATCAGCCAGGGACTGCGGTCGCCGGCGGCCGAGCGGCTTTCGCGGCCGGAATATGGCCGCTGATCGCTCATCGCGTGCGCACGGTCGGCACCACCGACATGCCGGGCCCGAGCATCTCGTCGGGGGGCTGGTCGAACACGATCTTGATCGGCACGCGCTGCACGATCTTGACGTAATTGCCGGTGGCGTTCTCGGCCGGCAGCAGGCTGAAGGCCGTGCCGCTGCCGGCCTGGATGCTGTCGACGTGGCCCTTGAATTTCTTGTTCGGGAAGGCGTCGATCTCGATGTCGACGGGATCGCCCGGCCGCACCGCGGCCAGCTGCGTCTCCTTGAAGTTCGCCGTGACCCAGACGTTGCGCGGCACGAACATCATCAGCGCCTGGCCGACCGCGGCGTAATTGCCCTTGGCGGCGGTCAGCCGCGCCACCCGGCCGGCCTCGGGCGCGGTGACCATGGTGCGCGACATATTAGCTTCCGCCAGCTCCAGTTGCGCCTCGGCCTGCTGCCTTTGCGCTTGCAGGACCGGAAGTTGCTTTTGCGTGGCGATGGCATTGGCTTGCGCCGCGGAGAAGTTGGCCTGCGCCTGCCGCAGGCCTGAGGCGTATTGCTGCGCCTGCTCGACGGTGACTGCGCCTTTGGTTACCAGATCGCTGTAACGCTGCTCTTGCTGCTGGGCGAAGGTGAGATTGGCCTGCGATTCCGCAGCTTGCCTCTCGGCCTGCTCGATGCGCGCTTGCTGCGCGGCAATCTGGGCGTCGATGTTGACGATGTTGGCCTTATTCTGGTCGAGTTGCGCCTTGTAGTCGCGGTCGTCGAGGCGAACGAGCACGGCGCCGGCCTCGACCAGCTGGTTGTCGGTGACCGGCACGTCGACGATTGCGGCGTTGATCTGCGAAGAGATCGACACGGTGCGGGTATCGATGAAGGCGTCGTCGGTCGTTTCGTAGCCGCTGGTGCTGATCCACCAGACCACGACGGCAACGATCGCCACGATAATGAGCGCGGTGACGAACAGCACCGCGCGCCGCCGGCGGGCGAGCCAATCGACCCATGCCTGCGGCTTGCGCGCTGCGCCCATCAGCGGCCTAGCCTCACGGCCCGGCGCTGCGTCCCGGCGACGTTCGCTGTCGGTGCGCTGATCCATGATTTCCGATAAATGTCCGGCGCGCTGAACGGGTTTCCGCCGGCTCCGCGCGGGCGGAAGCCTTCGATGCCGGCGATTCCCGTCACTATCTAGCCGGTAATACGGGCGGAAACCAGTCAGGAGGGCGGGGACGCAGGATGCAGGGCGGTGGCGAATTTCTTGCAGAATTCATCGATTTCCGCGGCATTGATGTCGCTGACCGCCCAGAAATCGAGACCTTCGATGGATTCTGCTCTATTGCGTAATTGCGCATGTTGCAAAACCGTAGCGAAGCCATGAGCCGCGAGTGGCACATCAAGCGCGACAGAAAGTTTCGCGCCACGCTGCGCGAAGCCATTCGAACCTGACCAAAGAGTCTGCTTTTCAGGAATAAAGCGGACGTTGCATGCAAGCGTCACCGTGTCCGCTAATGACCCAAGGCGGAAGTACCTACCGACTCAGCGGCCTCTGAACTCGAGACCGTCGCGGAATTTGCGCGGGCCAAGTTCTGCAAAACGCTTTGTCGCATTGCGCATATCTTCTGTGTCGAATGTTTGCGGGGTTGCCTCTACCGTCAATACATCCGCGGCACTGACGCCATTACGGCGGCGTTGATGAGTGCCTTTGCGAAGCGATAAGCGATGGTCGGGCCGGAGGCGAGACGATTAGCCTAGAATGTTGCGATAGCGAAGCCTGTTTTCACCCAGGATTTGTGCGCGGCACGGTCGCGCCGAATTTTCCGATTTTCAACCACCAAAAAAATTTCGTGGCGCGGAATAAATCGTGCCCTTGTCCAGTCTCCTCTACAGAAGCCGCCGAATTTGAGCCGAGTTCGAAACGGCGGCACGATCGCGGCCTGGTGCCACGATTACGTCAAAAGGAGAATGAAAAATGTTGAACATGCGCAGTGCGGCCATCGCCGTGATCACCTCTGCCTCGCTGTCGTTGTTGGCGATGTCGGTGGCACAGGCCCAGGGCAGCGAAAAAAGGCCGACCCACAAGGCACTCTATAACACGACCCAGGATGCCCCCTTGGTCAATCGTCCGACAGTGCCGCTGGACGGGACATTCCACATGGAACTCAACTGGCCGCAAGGAAGCCCGGATTATCACGGCTCGAACTAAGCGGCCGTCAAGGCCAGTAATGCCCTGATCGGCGTGCAGTCCCTCGCGCACCCCCGCGCGGGGGACTCTGTTGTAACGCGGACATCGCATTTCGGTAGCGATTGACCAGGCGGCGTATCGATCGGGAATAAATCACCTGCCGGAGAGGTCTCTTTGTAGCTCATTGCACCGACTGAGGCCGACCAAGGCCCAGCAGGGGGTGAGCGCCGGAGGCACGAATGACGCTTTATAGTCCCGCTCAACCGCGAGATCGGCCGCAGGTCAGCGACGGTCGGAGGCGCTTCGACCTCGTCACGATTGGACTGCATTGGGCGACCGTTACATTGATCGCGGGCTTGTTTGGCAGCGCGTGGCTGTTGCTTGCCAGCGACCGCGAGCACGCCGCCATCTTGCTGACCATCCACCGTTCCCTTGGCGTGGTGACTTGGGCGGTGGCGATCGTCCGGCTTGGCTGGCGACTTAGCTACGCCTACCTGCCGCCATTTCCGCAGAACATGCCGAAGGTCCAACAGCGGCTCGCAAAGACTAGCGAATATGGTCTGTACGCGCTCTTGTTGTTTCAGCCACTGACTGGGCTAGCCCAGTCAGTGACGCGCGGCCGCCACTTCATGCTTTTTGCATGGCAGGTACCAAAGGTAATGGCGGGCGACAGGCCACTCACTATGCTGTTTCACCAGATCCATGCGGTCTCGGCCTGGGTGCTGCTCGGGCTGATCGGATTGCATATCCTGGCGGCACTGTTTCACCGGTTCGTCCTTAAGGACGAAGTGCTCCAGTCGATGCTACCGTGGAGAGCCTCACCCGCGGCGGAGTCCGCGCCGAAACAACTCATGACGCCGCCGCGCGCTGATTAGCGCAGGTGGCACCATCGCCGCGGTCGAGGATTTCTGCGCTGCACGGTCGCGCCGAGTTTTCCGATCTTCCGTCATCAAAGAAAATTTCGTGGCGCGGGAATAAATTGCCCCGTCGGCCGCTCTCATCATCAGAAGCCGCTGAAGATCGACATGGCGGCGCGATCGCGGCCTGGCGCCACGATTACATCAAGAGGAGAATGAAAAATGTTGAACATTCGCAATGCGGCCATCGCCGTGATCACTTCTGCCTCGCTCTCGCTGCTGGCGATGTCGGTGGCACAGGCCCAAGGCAGCGAAAAGCCGACCCATGTAATGCCGACCCACAGGGCAATCTTTAACACCACCAAGGATCCCTCCACGACAAATCGTCAAACACCGACGTGGGAGGACAACTACCACGGCATGCCCACGTTATCGGAGGGCGGGGGCGTCGGCTAAGTTGCCGTCAAGGCCGGTAAGCCTTGATCGGCGTAATGTCCCCCGCGCACCCCCCCCGCGCGGGGGACTCTCTTGCACCATGCTCGCGCCGTCAGTGCCCCAGGGTGCGCGGAATTGCTGAGCAATATCCGTCATATCGAAGCGAACCCTCGTCGCAAGCCTTGTCCGTCCCGGAAGGCAGATGGCCGACTGACAGGGGACTTATGTTGCCCGCATAAAAATAATTTCGTTGGCGCGGGAATAAACGGCGGCACCGGACGATCTCATTGGTAACCGAGACGTTGCTCGTCAGTGTCGTCCGGTCTGCGCGATCAACTCGATGCAAGGAGAACGTCAATGCTAACCGTATCCATGTCTCGCCGGAGTCTTCTGACGTCTGCAGCCGTGGCTGCAGCCTTTGGGCTGGACCGAAAGTTGGCTTTCATCAGCCCGGCACATGCGGAGACACCGCTCGAGCCGACGACGGGATTCTACAAGTACAAGGTCGGGTCCATCGAAGTCACGGCCGTCTATGACGGCATCTGGCGCAAACCCCACGATCCCACTTTCATCAAGAATGCTTCGGTCGAGGACACCAAGGTCGCGCTCGCCGCGGCGGGCCTGACCACGGAATTCATGCCGATCCCGCTGACGGTGATCGTGCTCAAGATCGGCGACAAGCACATCATGGTCGACGCCGGCTCGGGCTTTGGTCAATGGCAGGCCAACGCCACGCACCTGCCCGCCAACATGCAGGCCGCCGGCATCGACCGCAGCCAGATCAGCACAATCCTGATCTCGCATTTTCATCCTGATCACGTCTGGGGGCTGATGGAGAAAGGCAACAACGCCGCCGTCTTCCCCAATGCCGAACTGATCGTCAACGGCGCGGAATACAAGTGGTGGACGGAGCCCGGTCGGGTCGAGAAATTGGCAGAAGGCCGCAAGCCCGCCGGCAAGCGCATCGCCGACGTTTTCCCGACCTGGAAGAACTGGAAGCTCGTCGAGGATAACGCAGAAGTGGCGCCTGGCGTCCGGCTCCTCGCCGCCGTCGGCCACACCCCCGGTCACTCTGCTTTCCTGGTCACGTCCGGCAAGGATCAATTGATGGTGTCGAACGACACCATGTACGTGCCCGCTCTCTTGGCGCCGCACCCGGACTGGGAAGGGGTCTACGATCAGGACGGTCCGACGGCGGTCGCTACGCGCCGCAAGCTGATCGACCGTGTCATCGCCGACAAGATGATGATCTGCGGCGCGCATTTTCCTTTCCCTGGCGCTGGCGTGTTCGCCAAGGACGGCAATGCCTACACCTTCACGCCAGTCGTCCAATCCTGATCCACACGAGTCCAACCTGATCACACAAGGAGAATCTCACATGAAAACGCTTCAATCCATCCTGGCGGGCACAGCGCTGCTTGTTAGTCTCGGTCTCGCGCCAGCGCTTTTGCCGGCTCCAGCCTTTGCGGTCGACAACATGGAATCGACCGACGCACCCGACCTCAGCTCTGTCCGCGCCAAGATCAACGCTAAAGACTATGCTGGTGCTCTGGCTGAACTGAGGGATATCGCCGAAGATACCCAACAGGCCGATGTCTACAATTTGCTCGGCTACACCCTGCGCAAAACCGGCGACTTCAAAACCTCGCTGACCTATTACACCAAGGCGCTGGAGCTCCAGCCCGACCACAAGGCGGCACGCGAGTATCTCGGCGAGCTTTATGTCGAGACCGGCAATATGGAGAAGGCCAAGGAGCAACTCGCCGTCCTGGCGAAACTCTGCCCTGGCGGCTGTGAGGAGCGCGAAGACCTGCAGAAGGCAATCACTGCCAAATCGGCAAGCAATTGAAGATCAATGCGGGCGATCACTCGCCCGCTTCCTTCTTCTCGCTGGAAGCAAATAGGAGTTGGGCGATGGACAGAGTCCTGAGACTTCAAAATTCGATGCCCGAAAATGTTGTCTTGCTCGCGAGCCGGCTATTGCTCGCCTGGATCTTCGTCAACGAGGGCGCGTTCCTGGCCATGAACTTTGACGCTGCGTCTGCAGGCATGGCCAAGATGGGCGTCCCAGCAGCCGCGCTCGTTCCGACGATCGCCTTGCAGCTGGTTGCGGGTTTGGCGATTGCGATTGGTTGGCAGGCTAGACTGGGCGCGGCAGCGCTGGGTCTGTTCTGTGTGGCAACCGCGATCTTGTTTCACACAAATTTTGCTAGCCGAAACGAGCTGTTGCATTTCGAGAAGGACCTCGCCATCGCCGGCGGAATGTTTGCATTGATGTTGCGCGGCGCTGGGGGCTTATCTGTCGATTCATTTTCCAAGAAAAAAGTACGGCAGGACGAAATTCGGCAAAAGCTCATCAGCGCCTTTTGAATTGGTGGACAATTTTCCGATGAGGTATGCTGCCACGAAGCCGGCCAACTTGATGGCACACCGTTTAGAAAACGCCATAACCTTGCGGTAGGCGACGAGGGCTGCGAGACGAAACGAGGGCATGATTGGAAAACGGCGATGAGTGAATCGAAGGTCGACGACAACTCAGTCCTGCTGGTTCACGCCTATCTGGACGGCGAACTCGATGCTAGCAACGCGCTAGGCATCGCGCAGCGGATGAACGCTGAACCGGCGCTCGCCGCCGAAGGCGATCGCGTCAAGGCGCTGAAAAGTCTTATTCACGAGCGGCTTCCGCGCGAGCCAGCGCCGCCCGGTCTACACGCCCGCATCGAGGCGTCGATAGGTGGTCTAAGACGTCCGCGTGCGCAACCCTCGTGGCGCGCGCTTGCGGCGTCCATCGCAGTGACTGCCATGGTCGCCAGCAGCTCGACTTGGATCATCACAGGCTCCGAATCGACAAACACGGTCGCCGACACGCTGGTCTCGGACCACATTCGCGCGCTGATGGCGCCGCAGCCGACCGACGTGGTGTCATCGGACCGCCATACCGTAAAGCCGTGGTTCAATGGCCGCATCCCGGAATCTCCGCGCGTTGTCGACCTCGCCAAGGATGGTTTCCCGTTGGTCGGCGGACGCCTCGACGTTATCGGCCAGACGCCGGTCCCAACGCTGGTCTACCGCCACGAGAAGCATCTCATCAGCCTCACCGAGATTCCTGCTCAGAGTGGTTTTGAATTGGGCCGAACGCCGCACACAATCACTGGCTACAATGTCGTGCACTGGACGGAGAATGGGGTGAGTTACTGGGCGATCTCCGACGTCGCAGCCGCGACATTGGAAGAGTTCGCACGGCTATTCCGCACGAACCCCACCGAATTGTGAACCGAACGGGCGGAAAGAACATTACGCTCTCTAGGTGACTGCGCTGGCATTCTCCAGTTGCTAACTGGCATTTTCCAGTTGCTAAAATGAAATCTGAAAGACCAATGTTGCGCTTGGCGGCCTCTGGCTTCCGAGACCCGATGAGCGGCCTCGACGACAAGGCGCGCTTTGCGAGTGTGGTGATCCCGCACATCGACGACGCCTATCGGCTGGCGCACTGGCTGACGGGAAATCGCACCGACGCCGAAGACGTGGTGCAGGACGCTTCGCTGCGCGCTTTCCGCGCCATCCGCGGCTTCGCCGGCGGTAGCGCCCGCGCTTGGGTGCTGAGCATCGTGCGCAATAGCGCCTATTCCTGGCTCCACAAGAACCGGCCGGCAGCAGTCGTCACCGTCGAGGATCTCGAAGCGGTCGAACTTGCGCACGCCAAGATAGGTGACCCTGATGCCGAGACGCCGGAGGCAGCACTCATCGCCAAGGCCGACGCCGAGCAACTTCGCGCGGCAATCGCGGCGCTGCCGGCACCATTCCGCGAGACGCTCGTGTTGCGCGACATTGAAGGCCTTGATTACCGCGAGATCGCTGAGGCGACTGAGGTGCCGATAGGTACCGTGATGTCGCGGCTAGCCCGGGCTCGGAGCCGATTGATCGCGACGATCGAGGCAGAAGCGTCGTGACTGACCGGCACCGTAGGCGCTGGTCGTCATGCTGGTACGGCGGCTTCTGCCGACAAGAGTGGCTAACGCGGCGATTTATTCCCGCGTGCGAATTTTTTCCCGACGACGAGGGTCAGTAGTTAATGCGCGAGCGCCGCCGGTTTGCCGCGGCCGGGAACGGCCGGCGGCGGTTTGCTATGCGCGTCGGCGCCCGGTTGCGACCGTGCCGCACAGAAATCCTCGACCGCGGAGGTTACCGCCGCGGCCACCAGCGCGCGGCGTTCGGACGTCGCCAATTCCAGCTCGTCCTTGCGGTTGACGATGGAGCCGGCCTCCAGCAGGACCGCCGGCATGCGGGTCTCGCGCAGGACGATCAGCAGGTCAAAGCGATATACGCCGGCTTCGGGGTCCAACAGGTCGCGGCGGTGGCGGCCCATCAGCGGCAGCGTGTAATGCGGCGTGTAGTGCAGGCCTTGCGCCTGCAATGCCAGCCCCAAAAGATGGCCGAAGGTGAGGCTGCCTTTCCGATCGCCGTTGTCGTTGGAGACAAAAATGGAATAACCGGAAAAACGGTCGCTGAAGTGGTGCTTCTGTCCGTCGTAGTCCCAGCTCTCGATCAGATTGTTCGGCACCGAGTCGTGATGGATGGCGATGAACAGATCGGCGTGCATGGCGTTCGCGCGCACCGCGCGCTCGACCAAGCCCGGCACATGCTTGGTGGTGGTTATCATTCGCACCGTGTTGGCGAAGTCGGCTCGCACCAGCGCTTCCTTGATCGCATCGGCGAGCGCCAGATTGAATTGATATTCCGGCACGCCGCGCGCGCTGTCGGCACCGGGCGAGTCGACCGTGTGCCCGACGTCGAGCACGACGCGAAACTTTGCACGCTCGCAAGCGGCTTTATCCGGCTTAGGCGCCGCGCCCTCGCTTCGCGCCGCTTGTGGCAGGACGCCGAACATCAGAGCCGCGCAGATTGAGAGCGTGGCCGCAGTGGCGCGCCCCTGCTTCCTCGTAACGTATGCGCTTGCGCGATTTGCCGGCACGGCCCAACCTCGTGGTGCCCATGCGGGCCATAGCGGGCTTCACATCTTTTGTCCACGCGCGGGCCGGCGCGCCGCGTACTTGTGCGCAAGGCGACGCTGTCGTACCAAATAAGGCAGCGGAGTATGTTGGCGTGACATATTTTTTCGAAAAACCGGGCAGCACCGTCAACGGCGGCCATGGCTCGGCAGCGTGACATGGTTCCCGTTCGCGAACCGATCCTCTCGACGGTCGCAATTATCGATTTGCGGCCGACGCAGATCACCGTGGGCATGCGCGAAGTTCTCGCCAAGCGGAAGCGCTGGCGCGAAACGGCCAAGAAGAAGGGCGGAAAATTCCTCGGCAGGCACCTGATCCCGGTCGTGCTCGGCCCCAAGCGCCGGCACTATGTCGTCGATCACCACCATCTTGCGCGCGCGCTGCATGATGAAGGCGTGAAAGACGTTGCCGTCACCGTCATTTCCAATCTGAGCGGACTCGATCGCGACGCGTTCTGGACGGTGATGGACAATCGCAGCTGGACGCATCCGTATGACGACGAGGGCCGCCGCCACCACTACGACGATATCCCGAAGTCGGTGGCCCAGCTTTTGGACGATCCATTCCGCTCGCTGGCGGGCGAATTGCGCCGCGCCGGCGGTTTCGCCAAGGACACGACTCCATTCAGCGAGTTTCTCTGGGCGGATTTTTTGCGCCGCCGGCTCAAGCGCAAGGCCGTCGAGCGCGACTTCGACCATGCGATCGAGCTGGCGCTCGCCTTGGCCAAGGCCCGCGAGGCCGAGTATCTGCCGGGCTGGTGCGGCCCGGCACCAGAGGATTGATCGAAGCGGCCGATCTGCAATTTCACCGGACCAGCGGCAGCACGCTCAGCACCGCGACGCCGACGGCGCAGACGACGACCACCAGCAGCGGCGGCGCGTCAGGGCAAAACCAGTCCGGATAGGATGATCTATTCGGCAATTGATGCGGCTAAGGTAGTCTATGCTCCTTCGCCTGGGTCATTTGGTAGAATAATCTTCTTTTTCAACGCCTTAAGGGACATTATATAGAAGATCATTTGCCGCCAAGGCGAATCGCGCCGCGGCCGGTTTCCATGAGGCGCTCCAATGACTTCGCCGCTGGACCAAAAAATCAAAATCACCGGACCGGTCGTGGTGACCGCAAACCGCGTCGGCGACGGCGCCGTGGTCTATCGCAGCGCCGATGGCGGCTGGACCACCCGCCTGCCCGACGCTGCCGTGACCAGCAACGCTGCCACCGCCCGTGAACTCGTCGCTGCCGCGGTCGCCGATGACCTGCGCGCGGTCGGTGCCTACGTCGCCCCGGTCAAGCTCACCGCGGATGGTGAGGTGCGTCCCGGCAATCTGCGCGAGCTCATTCGGCTCGGTGGCCCGACCGTCGATCTGCCGGTAACGTTCGGCATCTAGCGCGACGCTGAAAGTCGGCACGCATGTACATCTACGACGCTTTCGACCGCACGCTGGTCGCCGAACGGGTGGCGGAATTCCGCGACCAGGTCGCGCGTCGGCTGTCCGGCGAATTAACCGAGGACGAATTCAAGCCGCTGCGGCTGATGAACGGCGTTTATCTTCAGCTGCACGCTTACATGGTGCGCATTTCAATTCCCTACGGCACGCTGTCGTCGGAGCAATTGCGCATGCTGGCGCATGTCGCGCGCCGCTACGATCGTGGCTATGGGCATTTCACCACGCGGCAGAACATCCAGTTCCACTGGATCAAGCTCGCCGAAATGCCCGACGCCCTGGCCGATCTCGCCAAAGTCGGCATGCACGGCATGCAAACCAGCGGCAATTGCGTGCGCAACCTCACCACCGACCAATGGGCGGGCGTCGCGCCCGACGAGATCGAGGATCCACGCATCTACGCCGAGGTGATCCGCCAGCACGTGACTTTGCATCCGGAATTTTCCTTCATGCCGCGCAAGTTCAAGATCGCGGTTGGGGCATCGGCGCACGATCGCGCGGCGCTGCGCATCCACGATCTGGCGCTGCGGCTGCATCGCAACGGCGCCGGCGAACTCGGCTTCGAGGTGATGGTCGGCGGCGGGCTCGGCCGCACGCCATTTCTCGCCAAGACCATCAAGCCGTTCCTGCCCAAGCGCGACATCCTCAGCTACACCGAGGCGGTGCTGCGCACCTACAATCAGTTCGGCCGGCGCGACAACATCTACAAAGCGCGGATCAAGATTCTGGTGCATGAACTCGGCGCCGAGGTGTTTGCGCGGGAAGTCGATACCGAATGGCAAAGCATCAAGGACGGCGCACTGGCGCTCGATTCCGCCGCGTTCGCGGAAATCGCCGGGCGCTTCCGCTATCCCGATTATGCGCGGCTCGATGACTCGCCGCGTTCGTTCGCCGAGGCCCGCCGCGCCGACCCCGCCTTCGACACCTGGGTCGCTAACTCGGCCGCCAATCACAAGACGCCGGGGTATTCCATCGTCACGCTGTCGCTCAAGCCCGAGGGTGGGACGCCGGGCGACGCCACCGCCGATCAGATGGACGCCATCGCCGATCTCGCCGATCGCTATTCGTTCGGCGAAATCCGCGTCGGCCACGAGCAGAATCTGGTGCTGCCGCATGTCGCCCAGCGCGACCTGCCGGAACTGTGGCGCAAGCTCGACGGCATCGGCGTCGCCACGCCGAACGTGAACCTCATCTCCGACATCATCGCCTGCCCCGGCCTCGATTATTGCGGTCTCGCCAATGCGCGCTCGATCCCGATCGCCCAGCAGATCGCGACCCGCTTCCGCGACCGCAATCTGGCGCGCGACCTCGGCCGGCTGCACATCAACATTTCCGGCTGCATCAATGCCTGCGGCCATCATCACGTCGGCCACATTGGCATTCTCGGCGTCGAGAAGAACGGCGAGGAGTTCTATCAGATCACGCTCGGCGGCAAGGCTGACGAGAACGCCACGCTCGGCACGCTGATCGGGCCGGCGGTGCCGTTTGCGCAGGTCGCCGACGTGGTCGAGGACATCGCCGCGGCCTATGTCGAGCTGCGCGAGCGGCCGGATGAATTGTTCATCGATACCGTCAAACGCACCGGCGTCGAGCCATTCAGGGAGCGCGTCTATGCCACTCGTTAAGGCCGGCCAGATCGTCGAGGATCGTTACGTTCGCGCGGTTGACGATGCGCCAATCCCGGAAGGGGTGCCGGTGATCGTGCCGGGCGCGCGCTTTCTCGCCGACGCCGAGCTCGTCACGCGCAACGCACCGATCGGCGTGCTTTGGCCGAACGACAAGCGGGTCGCCGAGCTTGAGCCGTGGCTCGAGGATCTTTCGCTGATCGCGCTTGTCTTCCCCAAATTCCGCGACGGCCGCGCCTACAGCCAGGCCCGCCTGCTGCGCGAACGCTACGGCTATCGCTGCGAATTGCGCGCCACCGGCGAGGTGCTGCGCGACCAATTCCAGTTTTTGCTGCGCGCCGGCTTCGATTCCTTCGAGGTGAAGAAGGAGGCGGATGCGCGCGCGTTCGCCCAGGCCGCGTCGCGCTTTAGCGTGTTCTATCAGCCGAGCGCCGACGGCGGCGTGCCGGCGTTGCGCTGCCGCCTGCAAGCCGCCCCTGCCGCTCGCGCGCACGAAGCGGTATAAGCTTCGACGATGTCGCCTGTCGTTGCAGTGATCGCGCCCGGCGCGATGGGCGCCGCCGTCGGCAAGAGGCTCGCCGACCACGGCGTCAAAGTGCTGACTTCGCTGACCGGGCGGAGCCCGGCAAGCGCGGCGCGGGCGCAGGCGGCGGGCATGACGCCCGCGAGCGACACCGAGATCGCCGCCGCCGATTTTGTGCTGTCGATTCTGCCGCCGGGCGACGCACTGGCGCTCGCCGAGCGGTTTGCGCCGCTGCTCAAGGCCAGCAATGCCAGGCCGGTTTATGTCGACTGCAACGCGGTCAACCCGGCGACGGTCGAACGCGTGGCGGCGGCGATCGCACCGACCGGCTGCCCATTCGTCGATGCCGGCATCATCGGCGCGCCGCCGAAAGGCAATGACGCCGGTCCGCGCTTTTACGCCTCCGGCGCGGCGGCGCCGCGCTTGGCCGCCTTGCGAGAATACGGCCTCGATGTTCGTGTGCTGGACGGAAGCTTGAGCGCCGCTTCGGCGCTGAAAATGTCCTATGCCGGCATCAACAAGGGCACCCAGGCGGTCGGCGCGGCGATGATTCTGGCGGCGATGCGCGCCGGCTCGGCCGAGGCGCTATTGGCCGAGCTTTCCGCGAGCCAGAAGGAGTTGTTGGCGCAATTTAGGCTGCAATTGCCACAAATGCCGGCGAAGGCATATCGCTGGGTCGCCGAGATGCAGGAAATCGCCGGCTTCGTCGGCGACGATCCCGCCGCCCGTGCGCTTTATGACGGCGCCGCCCGTTTCTACGAGCGCATGGCGGAGGATTTCAAATCGGTCCGGCACGATGCCGCGGCCCTTGCTGCATTTCTCGGCAAAGGCATCAACGATAGATGACGCGGCCGGCACGGGTCTGGTAATTTCCACCCTGCGGCTTATGTCTTGCGTGGTCCTTGCCAGAGTGGTTTTGGGGAAATTGCCATGCCGGAGAGCCAATCGCGCAGGCTCGCAGCGATCCTGGCCGCTGACATTGCCGGGTACAGCGCGCTCATGGGCGCCGACGAAGCGCGCACGGTACGGGACCTCAAGGGCCACCAAGCGGTAGTCCTGCCGATGGTCGCGGATTTCCACGGCCGGATCATCGACACGGCGGGGGACGGCATCCTGGCCGAGTTTGCCAGCGTGGTGAATGCGGTCGAGTGCGCGATCTCCATTCAGCGCGCCATGGGCGAGCGCAACGCCGGGGTCGAGCCCGAGAAGCGCATGCAATTCCGCATTGGCGTCAATCTCGGCGACGTCATCTACGACGAGCACCGTATTTTCGGCGACGGCATCAACATCGCGGCACGGCTGGAGGGCATTGCCGAACCCGGCGGAATTTGCGTGTCGAACAAGGTGCACGAGGAAATTCGCGGCAAGTTCGACTTCGATTTCCGCGACCTCGGCGAGCAGAAGCTCAAGAATATCGCGCTGCCGGTCCGGGCCTATGCCATCCGGCTTAATGGCGCCGCAGCCAGGGACGGCCGCCTCGACGGCGCGCCGTCGATTACGCCGGCGGCTGCGCCCGCCGACGACAAGCCGTCGATCGCGGTGCTGCCGTTCACCAATATGTCCGGCGATCCGGAGCAGGAATATTTTTCCGACGGCATCACCGAGGATATCATCACCGACCTCTCCAAGATCGCCGGATTGACGGTAATCGCGCGCAATTCGAGCTTCACCTATAAGGGCCGTTCGGTTGACGTGCGCAGCGTCGGCCGCGAGCTCGCGGTGAAATCGGTGCTGGAAGGCTCGATCCGCCGCGCCGGGCAGCGCGTGCGCATCACTGCGCAGTTGATCGACGCCGCGACCGGTGGGCACGTCTGGGCCGACCGCTACGACCGCGACCTGACCGACATTTTCGAGGTGCAGGACGACGTCACGCGCCGGATCGTCGAGGCGCTCAAGATCACGCTCAGCCCGGCGGAAAAGGAACTGCTCGACACCGACGACGAGCCCGAAAACATCGACGCTTACGACTGCTTCCTGCGCGGCCGCGAATTCATGCTGGCCAAGGACAAGAACCGCGAAACATTCGAGCAGGCCGTGAGCTATTTCAACAAGGCGCTGGAGATCGATCCGAATTATTCGCAAGCCTATGCGTGTCTCGCGTTCGGCTACATGTTCGACTACCAGAATCGCTGGACCAGCGATCCCGACAGTTCGCTCCCGCGCGCCCACGAATACGTGCAGCAGGCGCTGGCGAAGGATCCAAAAGAGCCGCTCGCGCATTGCGTCGCGTCGTTGTGCGCGTCGTACGAAAAGGATCTCGATCGGGCGAAGACTGAGATCGACATCGCCATCTCGCTCAATCCCAACCTAGCGCTGGCGCATAACATTCGTGGCACGTTGCGCAGCTATTCGGGCGAACCCTTGCTGGCCATTCCGGAGATCGAGCATGCGATGCGGCTCGATCCGGCGTTAAGTCCGCAATTTCTGCATTTCCTCGGCTTGGCTTACCTGCTCGCCGGTAAATACGAGACCGCGGCGGCGTTACTGCGTCAGCGCATCCTCGCGGTCACCAACACGGATTTTTCCCGCGCGCTGCTTGCCTCCGCACTCGGCCATCTCGGCGAACTCGACGAGGCCAAACGCGTCTGGGGCGAGCTGAAAGCGATCAACCCGAATTACACATTCTACGAGCACGTCGGCCGCCAGCCGTTCAAGCGGCAAGAAGACGTCGAGCGGATTGCCGACGGGCTGCGTAAGGCTGGTCTGCCAGTTTCATAAATTCGCGATGTCCGCTTTCCACTCGATAGCGGCGCAAAAGTAGACGTCGTTTGATGTCGGCGATGGGCCAATCGCTGCCATTTCGCTCGGGCTACGACCGAGTTCATGCCGACCGGGCCGCATCGACCACCGATCAGCTGTCTAAAAATAAGTTGATTTCCTCGAAGAACCGCTGCGAAGCCTGCTCTTTTTCCTGGAATAAATGGTTTTGGCCCTGGAGCGCGACAAATCGAGCGCCGGGAATGCCAACGGCCAGCGCCCGCCCAGCCTCGATCGGACAAACAAGGTCACCGCGCACGTGCATCACGAGTGTCTTCGTGGTGACCTTAGCGAGTAGATCGCTGATGTCGATGTCCCCTACTACGTCGAAGTAACGAGCGGCGTTTTCAGGCGACGTTGTCCGGCGTTGCAGTTCGTTGAAAGAATCCGCCTGCTCTTGCGTCGCGCCTGGCATGAACAGCCCCGTAAACATTTGTCGAAATGACGGGTTGTCTGCGCCCCAACCGAGGCGCATCAAAGTCATCATTGCATCGCGCTTTTCTTTTTCTTGCGGCGCACGCCTCTTTCCACCAACTGCAAAGCCGCCGTAAAGCACAAGGTGGGATACCCGCTCCGGGTGCCGCACTGCGTAACTGACGGCAACGGCACAGCCTTGCGAGATTCCGATCAGCGGGAAACGCTCAACCCGAGCGGCATCGACCACCGTTTCCAGGTCGCCAACCCAGGCGTCGAGGGAAAGCTCATCGGCATCCCAGTCGGACATGCCGTTTCCGCGCGCATCATATCGGATCAGCGTATGGTCATTAGAAAGCCCACGAAAGACGTGTCGCCACACCGGGCTTTCCCAATCGTATTCGAGATGGTTCATCCAGTTCGCCGACTTCACCAGCGGCGGCCCATTGCCTGAAATCGCGTAGGCGAGACGCACCCCGTCTGGTGTCCGGCAATATTTGATCTCCTGGCCAGGGTTTGATTGGCCATAAGTTCCCTTAGTTTCATCGACCTCAACCGCAAATACCTCGATTGGCTTGGTTATGTTCTTGAGATTTTGTGGACCCATTTCCCTATAGGCAAGTTGGAGCTTGCCTTCGATCTGGTCGAACGCTTGGCGCGAAATGCAAATTCCACCGGCTTCAGCAATACCTTGGAGCCGCGCTGCGATGTTGACGCCGTCGCCATAGATGTCATCGCCTTCGATGATGATGTCGCCAACGTTGATCCCGATCCGTAATCGGATCGGATCAACTTCGGAGCGGCCGGCATTGTGGTCCCGGAGCTTTTTCTGGATTTCGATGGCGCTGGTGACAGCGTCGACGGCGCTCGCGAATTCCACCAGCGAGCCGTCGCCCATGAGCTTGACGATTCGACCCGAATGGGCGGCAATCGTCGGGTCGATCAACTCACGCCTCAAGGCGTTTAAACGCGACAAGGTCCCCGCCTCATCGATGCCCATGAGGCGCGAGTAACCGACAACGTCGGCCGACAGGATCGCCGCAAGCCTTCTTTGAAGGCGCTCCGCCGCCATATAGACCGCTCCACGGGTATCCGACGGCCACGAGACTATGGTTCACCGGGCACGGTGTCTATCGATGCCGCAATGTCCGAGAAGGGTCATTCGCGTCATTTCCGGCTTTCGGGCTGGATGTCGGCTTTGGCCCCGAAAAGCCGACATTCGATTGTCTCGTTTGAGCCGTTAAAACCCGTGACCGGAGGATGAGCGGCCGCTTCAAGTTGTTTGGATTTCACTCCTGGCGCGCATCTCGGCGCGCGGTGCGTCGCGGAATTTCGGCATCACCTCGGCGGCGAATAATTCAAGCGAGGCGAGCGCTTTCTCGGCGCCGTACCACGGCGGGAAATGCAGCATGATCGAGGCGTTACGGACCTTGGCCCGCAATTCCTCGATTTTCGCGATTACCGTCGCCGGCGAGCCGTGCAGAATAATGTCGCGCGCGAGCGTGTCGTAATCGCGCGGCCTGGCGTCGACATCCTGTGACACCGTGCCGAGATAGCCTGAAGTGTGGCCGCTGCCGAAATGGGCCAGGTTGCGCATGATGCCGGGCTCGCTCTCGCGCTTGGCCTTGGCGTCGGTCTCGGCGACATAGACCCAGCGCGCCACGTCGACATGACCGCGCGCCGGGTTGTCGCGCAAATTTTGCGGCGTTTCGGTGAGCAGCGCGCGATAATTCGCGCTCTGGCGCGCCAGTTCGGCGAACGGCGTCCAGCTTGAAAGAAAAAGCCCGAGCCCCAGGCGTGCGGCGACGCCGATCGAACGGTCGGTCGCTCCGGCGAGGAAGATCGGCGGATGCGGCTGTTGCAGCGCTTGCGGGAATATTTCGTATTGGCCGCCGACCTTGAAGCGGAAGCGCCCGCCGTGGTGATTGACGCGCTTGTAGTGGAACAAATCGAGCAGTAGCGGCAGCGCTTCTTCCTGAATGTCGCGCCGCTCCTGGAAATCGACGCCGAAGCCGTCGAATTCATATTTGCGATAGCCGGAGCCCAGTCCGAGCGCAAAGCGGCCGTTGCTCAGAATATCGACGAACGCGGTGTTCTCGGCGACGCGTAGCGGATTAGCGAGCGGCAGCGTGACCACGGCGGTGCCGATCTTGATGCGTTGCGTCAGCGCCGCGAGGTAAGCGGCGTAGACGAACACGTCGGGCATGATTCCGTATTCGTTGCTGAAATGATGCTCCGCGACCCAGGCGTAATCGTAACCGAGCGCGTCGGCGCGCACGATCTGCGCGGTGACGCGCGCGTGCACGTCGCGGTGCGGGTAGGGCTCGGCCTCGGTGTTGGGATGCGAGGTGAAGAGAATGCCGAATTCCATGCGCTGATCCTAGCAACGCGGCCGTTGCATTGCGAGGCGCACCGGTAGCGGGTGCGCTCCGCCGGACTATTTCTCCGTCTTCTTCTCCGTCTTCGCTGGCGGCCTCGGGCCTTGCCGCGGCGGCAGCGAAGCAATGTAGGCCGCGATCGCCGTGCGATCGTCGCTGCCCAGCAAAGCCGTATTGCGCACGACTTCGGCCATGCTGCCGCCGGCAAAATCGGCGGACGGCAGCATGCCGTCGGCAAGGAAGCTCGCAATGTCCCCGGCCGACCATGGCGGGTCGTCGTGTTGCAGTCCGGCCGGCGTAATATTGGGAACCCAGCTCTTGCCGTCCGGCGCTGGCCCGCCGGCAAAGCGTTGGCTTTCGATAATCGCGCCGAGAAAGTTGCGCGGGCTGTGGCATTCGGCACAGTGGCCCGGGCCGTTGACGAGGTAGGCGCCGCGGTTGATTTGTGCCGGCTGCGTCGCGTCAGGCACGAATGGCCCGCCATGCAGAAACAGAAGCTTCCACAATCCGACCAGGCGGCGGACGCTGAACGGAAACGCCAGATCGTGCCCGCGTGCCCGGCCTGTAACCGGCGGCAGGGATTTCAGATAGGCAAAGAGATCGCGCAGATCGGCCAGCTCCATGTGCTGATAGGAGGTATAGGGGAATGCCGGAAACAGATGCTCGTCGCGCGGCGACGTCCCTTTCCACAGCGCGGTGACGAAATCCGCTTCGCTCCAGGCACCGATGCCGTCCGCCGCATCGGGCGAAATGTTGGGCACGTAAAAAGTGCCGAACGGCGACGGCAGGGCAAGCCCGCCGCCCAGCCGGGTGCGATCGGTCTTGGCGGGATCCTTGTCCGGCGTGGCGTGGCACGACGCACAGCCGCCGATGTTGAACATCGTTTGTCCGTTGGCAAGATCGGGATTGTGCGGCGGCAGCGCCGAGGCTGGCACGGTCGCGGGAATGGTCAGCACCCAGAGCAACAGCGCCAACGCCACGGCGACGGCTGCCGCAACGCCTGCCAATACCCTTGCGCCGCGGGTCATGCGACTTGCGCGTCCGTCGCGAGCGGTTCGTCCTGCGGATCGAGGAGGGTCGCCAGCACGGTCGGATCGGCGGCCGTGCGCACCGTCATCGGCTCGTCACGGCCGCGGATCGACACCTCAATGCGCGTGAGTGCGTCGGCAGCGATGCCCGAGGTTTTGCAGACCTCGTCCGACACGACGATCGTGCAATTAAGCGCCTTCGTCATGTCCTGCAGCCGCGCCGCGACGTTCACCGCGTCGCCGATCGCCGTGAACACGGTGTGATCGCGAAAGCCGATATCGCCGATGATGACCTCGCCGCCGTGAATGCCGATGCCGAATTGGATCGGCTCGCGCAGCTCGGTGGCGAACTGGTGGTTCATGTATTCGACATTCGCGGCGACATTCGCCGCCGCCCGCATTGCTTGCCGACAGGCGATAGCCGGGGCGGCGTCGAGCCCGAACAAGGCGAGCATGCCGTCGCCGACGAATTGGTTGGGCTGGCCGCCGGCTTCGATCACCGCCTGCGAGGCCGCGCCGAGGAAACGGTTGATCAGGAATACGATGTCGAATGGCAGCCGCTCCTCGGCGAGCTTGGTCGAGCCGCGCATGTCGACGAACATGCTGACGACGTAACGCTCCTCGCCGATGTTGAGGCGATGCCTGCCGCGGACAAAACCGGCGCCGACATTCGGGGGCAACAGGGGGATGACCGCCACATCGGTCTTCGGGCGCAGCTGACAGGCGAGCCGGATCGCGGAGTCTGCGCTGGCGCCGACGCGCGAGAGCACAAACGCTTCGCGGCCGGATGGCCGCGGCAATGCGCGGCGATCGCTGACGACGCGAACGCGGCAGGTAGAGCAGCGCGCCCGGCCACCGCAAACGCTTGCGTGCGGGACATTGAAACGCAGGCTTGCCTCCAGCACGCTCAAACCTTTCGGCACGCGCACCTGCCGGTCGGGATACGAGACCGTGATCATCCCGCGCCAGCGCTCGCGCAGCGCACGCACGCCACGCGCGACAAAAACCAAACCGATAAGGCCGAGGTAGCCGATCGGAACGTAAATGAATGCGGTATGTTCGACAAATGATGCCTGCTCCGGGGGCACGGGCTTTACATGCTCGGCGCGCCATTGCGGGTCCTTGGCGAGGTGGATGACCTCGCGCGCGCCGTTATTTGCGCCGAGCATCGCCAGCGCCGGCAGCAGCACCGCCGCCGCCAGCAAAAACGGCGCCGCCCATTTGAAAAACGGTTTCAGCCGTAGCCAGAAATAAAGCCCAATGCAGCCGTGCGCCCACGCTACAGTGAGCAGAACCAACTGCACGGCGAGCATTTCCGGGCGAAACACCCAATAGAACAGCAATACCGGTGCGTAATAAGAGATAGCGCGTCCGAATAGCAGTTCCAGGCCGCGTATGGCGGCAAGATGATAAGCAATCAAAAGCGGAATGCTCAGCCCCAAGACGAGCTGGGTGATCTCGGCGGCGGTGTAGCGAAAATGCCGGCGGCGGTAGAGCGCCCAAAGTCCGAGGCCGGCATGCGTCATCGCGGCGGCATAGAGCAAGAAACTGACGACCGGAATTCGCCAAAACCAGATGTGGTACGACAGCCACGTTTCCATCGTGGCGTACGAGATGTTGCCGAGCGCGTGATTGAAGAAATGCGAGAAGATGTAGGCGAACAAGACGAGGCCGGTGGCGAGGCGTACCTGTCGCACGCCGATGCCGCGCAGCCAATTTGTAATCCCGGCCGGCGCCTTCTTGCCGGCCGGGTGCACGTCAACGATTGCCGCTGCCGCTGGCGTCATACCGGTTCAGCTTCACGGGTTGCATACCGCCGTCCCCGTTCCCCGTATCGTAACGCTACGCAGGAGGCCAGATCTTAAGCTCTCAGCTCTTTTTGAGGCGATATTGCTCGTGGCAACCGCCGCAATCGTTCTTGCCGATGTTGCCGAACGCCGCCTTGAACGAATCCAGGTCTTTCACCGACGCAGCGGCCGCTTTGGCGTCGTCGCCGAACTTGGCGAACCTGGCCTTGAAGTCTTCCATGTTCTCCCAGATTTTCGGATTGGCGGTAAACGGATCGTCCGCTGTCGCTTCGTCGATCGAATTCGCCGGGAACAGCGCCGGCGCCTTTGCCGACGTATCCGCGAAGGTCGCGAAGATTTTTTGCGCCTTATCGAGATAGAACGGCGTTTCGCCCTTGGTCATGGCGGCGCCGATTTTGGCCTGATCGAAAGTGGACTTCATCAGCGCCTTGCGCGCCGCAATCGGATCCTGCTGGGCGGCGGCGAAGCTGACGCCAAGCGCGATGGCGGCTAAGACTAATAAAAACCGGATCATGGAACGTCCCCCTTCCCGGTGGCACGGCGCACGACCGTCACTCGACATTCGTTTCCCGCGCAAGCAAGATTATGCCCAATTCGCGGGTGGGAGACATCAAGAATTGGAGGAACGCGAACAACGGGCGGGTCTCTCATGTGGGCTGGCTCTGATCGGCGGCCTTGATAGTGAGGATGCCCATTGCCAAAATCCCCTGGGCGCCTTGTTGGCGATAACTTCATGTCCGGAAACAATAAAGCCGCAACGCCAGCCAAATCGGCAGTCACCCGCCGCCTGTTCGTTGCCGGCGCGGCGCTGGCTGCGATGTCGACGCAGGCGGATCGGCTGCCCGCCGCTACCGCACCGGCCGGCAGAGCGACGCCCGGGATTTATCGCTATCGGATCGGGACGTTCGAACTCACCGCGCTCTACGACGGCATCTGGTACCGCCCGATCACCGACAAATTCATCCGCAACGCGCCGTTCGCGGAAGTCGAAAGCGCGCTCGCTGATGCGTTCATGCCTGCCGACAAGCTGACAACGCCATTTACCACTTTGGTGGTGAACACCGGCAAGAAGCTTATTCTCCTCGACACCGGCACCGGCGGCCAGATCGCACCCAGCGCCGGCGTGCTGCGCGATAATCTTCGAGCCGCGGGCATCGAGCCGGCGTCGATCGACCTTATCGCGATCTCGCATTTCCATCCCGATCATATCAACGGCATCAAGGGCAAGGACAACGACCTCATCTTTCCCAATGCCGAGATTATGGTACCGGAGGCGGAATGGATTTTTTGGATGGACGACGCCAATATGGGCGCGGCGCCGGCGGATCTGAAAATCGCCTTTCGCAATCAACGGCGCATCTTTGCCGACATCGCGCCAAACGTCGCGCGTTTTGCGCCGGGAGCGGAAGTAGCACCAGGCATACTCGCGCTGCCGGCTCCGGGTCATACGCCCGGTCACACCGTGTTCGCTGTTCATTCGGCCGATCAATCGCTCCTGGTGCTCGGAGATACCGCGCAACATCCCGCCGTGTTTGCCCGGCATCCCGATTGGCAGGCGGCCTTCGATATCGACGGCGATGCGGCGGTGGCAACACGCAAAAAGCTGTTCGATCGCGCCGCCGCCGACCGCATGCTGGTGACCGGCTATCATTTCCCGTTCCCGGCCTGCGGTCATCTCGTCAAAACCGCTAGCGGCTACGAGCATGTCCCGGTCGAGTGGCAGCCGAATCTGTAACGGCTCGCCTTGCGGAGCGCGGTTATTCCCGGCTGCGTATGTTTTTGACGGTCCCGATCACTTTTGCTCGATGGCGCCGGGCGTCACAGCAAATCCGGACGGGGCGGTGTATCATTGCCCTTTGACCTTGCGGAGAGGCCGCCATGATCTTGTCCCGCTCGCTAGCCGCCGTATTCCTGCTGTCCGCCCTTCTCGTCGCTCCCGGGCTCGCGATCGCGGCGGGCGAAGAAACTCCTGCCCCACCTCCGCCGCCACCGAGCCAGGACAAGGAGAAGCCGCAGACCAAGAAGCCGAAACCGGATAAAAGCAGCTCTGCGGCAGACTTTCTGGTCGGCTATCACGCCGCTTATAAACTCATCTACGATCAGCACGATTATGTCGGCGCCATCGCGGCGCTGCGTGCGCTCGGTCACGACGATCATCCGGACGTGGCGACTTTGATCGGCTACGCCAGCCGCAAGCTTGGCCGCTACGACGACGCCAAAGTCTGGTACGAGCGCGCGCTCGCCACCGATCCCGACCACGCCGTGACCTGGTCCTATTATGGCATGTGGCACGCCGAGCAGGGCAATGTGCTCAAGGCCAGGGACGACCTGGAAAGAGTTCGGCTTATCTGCGGGACCGACTGCCGCGCCTACAAAATGCTCAAGGACGTGATCGACGGCACGGCGACCTACTAGGCCAGTCCGCGCACGAGCTCCGCGATCCGCGCGATCGAGCGGAAATTCGCCGGCGTCATCTCGCGCTCGGGGATTTTCACGTCGAACTCGGTCTCCACCGCCAGCATCAGATTGACGATGTCGAGCGAGGCAAGCCCGGCGTCGCGCAGATCGTCGTCGGGGCCGGCCGCACGCGCGATCGCGCGTTTGTCCAGCATCCGGCGCACGATGCGCGCCACGCGCTCTGTCACGTCGGGATTGGCGCGATCAAGCACGGTTAACAGTCTCCCACCGCACGGCCGCAAATTCGAGCGATCGTTTCGCGCCGGCGCCGATGGCGGTGAATTAGCACGCCAAGTGTTTGCGATTGGTAACCTTTATGCGAAAGAACAGCGGCAATTCCCGCCGATCGTCCGGACGTTTTGCGCTTTTTTGAACGCCTCCTGCCTATAGCTGCCGGCAACGACCAAGAAATGCGGCAAGGCAGGCGTGAGCGTTTCCGTCACCATGACTCCCGCTAGGCTCCAAGCCGGACGGCGCGGGGCGGCGCGGGACCCCGGCATCGCCGGCGACACCGTGTCCCCGCGCGATCTCGCCTCGCGGGCCGAACGGGTCGCGGTGGTCGCGGCCGAACACGCCGCGGCGGTCGATGCCGACTCGCGGTTCCCGGCCGAGGCGATCGCAGCGGCGCGTTCCGAGCGGCTTCTTGGCGCCATGCTGCCGCGCGAATTCGGCGGCGAAAGCGCGCCGATCTCCGACATCGTCGATATCTGTTACGTACTCGGCCGCGCTTGCGCATCAACGGCCATGATCTTCGCCATGCATCAGACCACGGTGGCCTGCCTCGAGCGCCATGGCGTCGGCAGCCCCTGGCATCGGGACTTGCTGCGCCGGATGGGCGCCGAACAACTGCTGCTGGCGTCCTCCACCACCGAAGGCGAGCGCGGCGGCGACGTGCGCAACAGCAGGGCGCCGGTCGAATCGCGCGACGGGCGCATCGCGCTTACGCGCGCCGCGAGCGTCATTTCCTACGCCGAAACGGCCGACGGCATCGTCACCACCGCGCGGCGTTCAGCCGGCGCCGCCGGATCGGACCAGGTGCTGGTAGTATTCCTCAAGGACGACTACACGCTCGAACGCCGGGTCGGCTGGGACGCGCTCGGCATGCGCGGAACATGCAGCGCCGGCTTCAACCTTGTCGCTGATGGCGCGGCCGAGCAGGTCCTGCCGGTGAGCTACGACGAGATCCACGCCCGCACCATGATGCCGGTCGCGCATCTTCTGTGGAGCGGCGCCTGGGCCGGGATCGCCGCCGCCGCGGTCGACCGCGCGCGCGCTTTCGTGCGCAAGGCGACGCATCGCTCCGAGGGCAAGCTGCCGCCCGGAGCGGCGCATCTGACCCGCGCCAATGCCTCGCTGCAGCGCCTGCGTAGTCTCGTCGCCGCCGCGTCGCAACGCTTCGAACAGGCCGCCGACGATGCGGTAGTGCTCGAATCCGTCGATTTCCAGACTGGCATGAATCTGTGCAAGGTGAATGCCTCCGAGCTCGCGGTCGCGACCGTCATGAGCGCGATGCAGGCCTGCGGGCTTGCCGGCTATCGTAACGACGGCGACTTCTCCGTCGGCCGCCACCTGCGCGACATCCTGTCCTCGCCGATCATGATCAACAACGACCGCATCCTCGCCAACCTCGCCATGGCCTCGCTGTTGGGCGGAGCGCCGGCCTCGCTGCGCGACTAGGACAGGCAATAAAAACGTGAGGCGCCAGTCCATGAATGTGGCTTTCAAGACGGAACCGGCCGCGCGTTCGCTCGACGCGATCGCGGAAGCGCTGCTGCTGCCGTCGGGCATCGACGGCATCTATGCGCGCACCGGCGCGTTCGAGGACGTGGTGGACGCGGTCGCCGCGCTGATCTCGCGCCACCGCGAGCCGGGCGCGGAAGTGCTGCGCTTTCCGCCGGTGATGAGCCGGAGGCTGCTGGAAAAGTCCGGCTACCTGAAGAGCTTTCCGCACTTTTTGGGCTGCGTGTGCTGCCTTGCCGGCGCCGAAACCGAAGTGGCCGGCGCCGTCGCGCGCTTCGAGGCGGGCGAGGACTGGACCAACGGTCTTTCCGCCGCCGATCTCGTGCTCACGCCCGCCGCCTGCTATCCGGCCTATCCGCTGGCCGCAAGCCGCGGCGCGGTGCCGGCGGCGGGCCTGACGTTCGACGTCGCCGGCGACTGCTTCCGCCGCGAACCCTCGCGCGATGTCGACCGGCTGCAATCGTTCCGGATGCGCGAATATGTGCGCGTCGGCACGCCGGTACAGGTCGACGATTTCCGCGCGCGCTGGATGACGCGCGCCGCCGGCATCGCTGGCGAGCTCGGGTTGCCGCACAGCGTCGCGCAGGCAAGCGACGCGTTCTTCGGCCGCGGCGGCAAGCTGATGGCGATGAGCCAGATCGAGCAGGCGCTGAAGTTCGAGCTCTTGGTGCCGGTGCGATCGGTGGCCGCGCCGACCGCGTGCATGAGCTTCAACTATCACCGCGATCATTTCGGCACGGCGTGGAATCTGCGCAACGCGGCCGGGGAGGTGGCGCATACCGGCTGCGTCGCGTTCGGCATGGACCGTCTGGCGCTGGCGCTGTTCGCCGTCCATGGCCTGGAAACCACGCAATGGCCGGCAACGGTGCGCCAGGCGCTGGCGCTTTAATCCTGGCTTAAACGCCCAGCACCGCGTGCTCGGTGTAGGCGAGGTCGCCGAGCCGCGGGCGCTGCGGGCCCTTGAAGTATTTCGGCATATTGCCGCGGCTGAAAAAGCCGACGAGGCCGGGGATGCGTGCGTTGGCGTCGAGCACGACGAACGGCCTGCCATGGCGGGCCACCGCGCGCGCGAGCGGTCCGGCGAAGCGGACGAAATCGGCGACGTCGCGGCAATAGATCAGCTGCGCGCAGGGAAACACGCCGCGCACCATGCGCGGGCGGAATACGAACGGATAGGCGTGGTCGGCGGTGGCGCACCACAAACCGATGCAGCCATGCGCGACATGCGCCAGCAGCACCTCGCGGTCGGACGGATCGAAGGCGACCTGCGGCACGCGCTCGGCCGGCAGCACCTCGACGCGCGGGCCGCCGAACAGTCCCTGCAGCATCGGCATGGCGATGAACACGCCGTCGGCGTAGCGCGAAAAGCCCTGCGCCTCGATAATCGGCCTGGTGTGCGGCGCCGATGAGACGTTCAGATAGGTGACGCCTTTGTGGCGTAGCGCCTGCGACACCAGCATCGGCGCATAGGCGCGGAACGGCGGATCGACGTACCAGCTGGACAGATTGCAGCGCGTTTGCATCGCATCGCCGGCACGCATGGTCGAGCAGATCAAGAGGATCGCGCCGACGACCGCGCCACTGCTTTCCAGGAGGTAACCATATTTCGGCAAGCCGGCCGGCGGCTCGTGCCGGGTTAGTTGCGCGAACGCGCCGAGCCAGAACGGGCGCCTGTGCGCCGGGAAGCCGCGCGCGAGCAGCGACACGACCGCCTCAATGTCGGCTTGTTCGATTTGGCGGCAGCGCAGGCCCGCCACGGGAGAATCCATTCGCGTTGACCACGAGCGTTGCGTGAACTTGATCGTAAGTGTTGGCGAATATACCGGAGCGGAGTGAACAAACCGTAGGCGCAACAATGTCGGTAAAATTAACCATAATCGAGCAGATGGAGCGGATCGCGCGCGAGCACGGCAAAATTCTCGCGCCGCTGAAGGAAGATCTGGTGCTCGCGGATTGCGGGCTGGATTCGCTCGGCTTCGCCGTGCTGGTCGCGCGCCTTGAAGACACGCTGGGCGTCGATCCATTCACCGCCGCCGAGGACGCCGTCTTTCCGGTGACGCTCGGCGACTTCGTCCAAGTCTACGAGCATGGCGGGCGTTGAAGCGCCATCGTTGCGGCGGACAGTCGCGAACGCCGGCGCGCAGGCCTTCCTGTGGGACCGCGCCGCGTCGGTTCGCTTCGCGAATTTAGCCGAAGGTACGAGTCTGCGCGGGCGGCTGGCCGAGCTTGCCGGACGCTCGGTGCTGCTGGCGACGGCAAGCCAGTTGACGACAGCGCTGGCGCTGATCGAGCTTGATGGCGTCGCGCGGCGGCTGGTGATCCTGCCGCCGGATGCCGAGCCCGAGCATCTGACGGCGATCGCGGCGGCGGCCGGCGTCGATGCCGTCGTAACCGATGAAGGAAGCGACCCCGGCGCGGCGCTCGATCTGCCGATCTGCGTCATTTGCGAGCGGGAGATCGTGCCGGTGCAAGTCGTTGCGCCTGCGGCGTTGCGCACGGAGTGGGTCATGCTGACCTCGGGCACGACCGGCGTGCCGAAGCTTGTCGTGCACGATCTTGCCGGCCTGACCGCGGCGATCCACGCGCGCAGTCCGGCCGACGGCGCGGCGGTGTGGGGCACGTTCTACGATATCCGCCGCTACGGCGGCTTGCAGATGTTCCTGCGCGCCGTGCTGGGCGGCGCTTCGATGGTGCTCGCAAGCGCCGGCGAGCCGGTCGCCGAGCATCTGGCGCGGCTCGCCGGGCACAAAGTCACGCATCTTGCCGGCACGCCGTCGCATTGGCGGCGCGCGCTGATGTCGCCGGCGATCCGCGCGATCGCGCCGCGCTATGTGCGGCTCTCCGGCGAGATCGCCGACCAGGCGATCCTCGACGCGCTGCGCGCAACATTCCCGCAAGCGGCGATCGGGCACGCTTACGCCTCGACCGAGGCCGGCGTCGCCTTCGACGTCAACGACGGCCTGGCCGGCTTTCCGGCAAGCTACATCGGAGCGGTCCGTGACGGTGTCGAGATGAAAGTCGTGGACGGCTCGCTCCGCATCCGCTCGCCGCGCGCGGCGGCGCGCTATGCCGGCACTGACGCCGCGCTCGCCGGCGCCGACGGCTTTGTCGACACCGGCGATATCGTCGAGCTGCGCGGCGATCGTTATTATTTCGCCGGCCGTAATGGCGGCATCATCAATATCGGCGGCCTGAAGGTGCATCCGGAGGAAGTCGAGGCGGTGATCAACCGCCATCCTTCGGTGCGCATGTCGCTGGTGCGGCGAAAGCAGAGCCCGGTCACTGGCTCGGTCGTGGTCGCCGACGTCGTGCTCAAGGCGGACCCGCTGGGGCAGGGCGCGCGCCAGATCGAGCTGAAAGACGACATCCTCAAGCTGTGCCGCGCCGAGTTGCCGCGCCACAAGGTGCCGGCGGCGATCAGCTTCGTGCCGGCGCTCAACGTGGCGACCTCCGGCAAGCTGTTGCGGCGCCGGGGCTGATCCGATGCTCAAGACAAAGCCCGAGCCCATGCGCAACGTACTGGTGACCGGCGGCAGCCGCGGCCTCGGCCTCGCCATCGCGCAGAAACTTTGCGCCGGCGGCTATCGCGTCATCGCGGTGGCGCGGAGCAGGAGCAAAGAGGTGGCCGCGGCCATGGCGGCGGCCGATGACGCCAAAGCCGGCGAGCTGCATTTCGTGCCGTTCGATCTCGGCAACATCGGCGAGATCCCCAAGCTCGTGCGCGACCTGCGCAAGGAATTCGGCCCGCTGTTCGGTCTGGTCAACAACGCCGCGACCGGCCACCACGGCGCGCTCGCGACCATGCACAATTCCAAGCTCGAGGAGCAGGTGCGGGTGAACACGCTGTCACCGCTCGTTCTGACCAAATACGCGGTGCGCGGCATGATGGCGGACGGCGCCGGCCGCATTGTCAATGTCGCCTCGATCATCGGTGTCACCGGCTACAGCGGACTTGTGGCCTACGCGGCGACCAAGACCTCGCTGATCGGCATGACCCGATCGCTGGCGCGCGAAGTCGGGCGGCTCGGCATCAACGTCAACGCGGTGGCGCCCGGGTTCATGGCCACCGAAATGACGCAGGGCTTCGACGGCGAAACGCTGAAGAAAGTCATGCGACGCACCGCGCTCCGGCGCTTCGCCGAGGTCGAGGACGTCGCCAATGCGGTGGAATTCCTGCTCGGCGACAAGGCGCGCAACATCACCGGCACGGTGCTCACCGTCGACGCCGGCACCACCGCTTAGGGCGGCGGGCAGCAGTTCGCAGTTTCGAAGCGATCGCCTACTTCGTCAGCAGGCGTTCGGCGCCCCGACTTCCGCTTGGGCCATATTCGTTAGCACCCTCCGACGCAGCGCATTGGGTTTGAATTTTGGAGCTGAGACAACGATTGTAAGGCGCGCACGACGCCGCCACGACGGCCAGGGCGCACCGGCTCGACCGCCAATCTAATATGTGCGAGAGTCTCCGAATGTATTGGCTCTCTTCTCTGGCGGTCGTGATAATTTTGTATGTGCTCGGCTCTGTTCGGGTATTACGACAGTACGAGCGCGGCGTGGTATTTCTCCTGGGAAAATTTGAGGGCGTTCGCGGTGCGGGCCTTACCCTTGTCTTCGTTCCCATCCAGCAGATGGTGCGGGTATCTTTGCGCACCGTCACGATGCAGATCCCCTCGCAGAAAATAATCACGAAGGACAATGTCTCGATCGATATTGCGGCTGTCGCTTACTATCACATTTCGGATCCGGAGAAGGCGGTGATCGCCATCGAAAACGTCTACAATGCGATCAATCAAATCAGTCAAACGACGGTGCGCAACGTTGTTGGACGATTTAGCCTCGATCAGCTTCTTTCGGATACAGCGAGCATCAACGAGCAGATCAAAGATGTGATCGACACGCACACCGAGCCGTGGGGCACGCAGGTGACGGCAGTCGAGATTAAAGACATTACGCTCCCCGAAAACATGCAGCGCGCCATGGCGAAGGAAGCCGAGGCCGAGCGCGAACGGCGGGCAAAGATCGTAGCCGCCGAAGGGGAATACCAAGCCTCGGTAAAGCTCGGCCAAGCGGCCGATATCATCACACAGCATCCCGTGGCGCTTCAGCTTCGCACGCTGCAAACGATGGCGGAAATTGCCACCGAAAAGAACTCAACGATAATCTTTCCCGCACAATTTATGACGACCGTGCAGGAGGCCATCGCCATGTTGAATAAGGATTCAGCTTCTAAATAGCTGTGAATTTGCTGTTTGGCCCGGCTGACGCAGTTGACGATCAAAAAATACAGGCAAGCCTTGACGCTCCGTTCCGCGAAATTCGCTTTGTCCAAGATCCAGGACGAATGAACCTTTTGCATTGCGGCAATTGACGGCAGGAAAATGACGTTATCGGGCGGTTGGAAGTGCCGTTCTAATCAGCAAACGCGTGGATGTTTTGGCCTGTCGCGAAGACTGGCTTAGGATGCGCCGCGATGCTCTTGACCGAACTCGTTCCCGGCGCCGTCGTGGCTTCCGCCATCGCGCCCGCTTTGCTGCTGCTTTGGCTCGTCGTCGCTGCCGACAGCCGGCCGGAGCCGCTGCGGGTGGTAGCGACAGCCGTCATCCTCGGCGCGTTGAGCACGATCCCCACGGCTTTGCTGGAACTGTGGTTGTTGAAAATTCCCCTCAGCCACAATCCGTGGCTCGCCGTGGACGCGTCCACGCTGCTGTTCATCGGCATCCCGGAAGAGACCGTCAAGATTTCGATCATCGCCGCCATCGCGCTGCGAGCGCGGGATTTCGATGAACCGATGGATGGCGTCGTCTACGGCGCAGCCGTCGGACTGGGTTTCGCCGCGGTGGAAAATCTTGGCTATGTAACGAGCGCCGGCGCGTACTGGGAAATCAGGGCCATCACACGGGGCATTTTGTCCGTGCCGTTTCATGGCGCGCTCGGCGTCATCGCCGGGGCTTACATTGCAAGGGCCCGCTTCGGCGGCGCGCTCGGCGCGCATGGCCGTTGGCGACGGCCGCGCCTGTTTTTGCTGGCGTGGCTCATTCCGGTCGTGCTGCACAGCTTGTTCGACGCATCGCAATTTTCGATCCCCAACGCCGACACGAACACCTCCAAAGGCGATATTGAGGTTTTGCTGTTGCTCCTGATGGGGCTCGTCGTTGGATTTGGCTCCATCGTGTTTGCCGCGCTGCTGGCGCGGCGCATTGCCCGGCGGCAAAGAGCCTGGCTGCAAACGAAGCGCCTGCCGCCGGCGGGCTGGCGCGGCGTCTGGGCTCAGTGCTTGATCGGCGTCGGCTTGAGTTTCGTGGGGTTGACGCTCGGCATTGCCGGCAATTCAGGCGTTAAAATCGCCGGGTGGGTATTGACGGCTATCGCCGTCGGCATTGCCTGGAAAAGCGCGAGAGATTTGCGAGGAACTGCCATACGCCGGCACGTTTCCGCCGCCGTTGCGTCATCTTAAGGATTAGTCACGCCGTTTGTTTATTTATGCGGCGGCATCCATCGGTCACGCGCTGCATCGGCATGGCGGAACGGCTTGGGATCGCCGACCTTAGAACTGCACGCCGAGCGTGACCATGTTGCTGTAGCCGTTGGCCGTCGCCAGCCCGGGCAGGTTGAACTGCTGCGGCGTCGCCAGGAACGAACGCCATTGCACATAAAAATCAATCGTGCGGGTGATCTTCCACTCGGCCCGTATGCTGGTGGTGAAAGCAAATTGCACGGTGTTGGTGTTGCCGCCCAGTCCGGGCATCGACCAGCCATAGTTCTGCCAGACGCCGGCAATACCGGCGGAGCTGTAGATCACGGTGTGCGGGATGAGGCGTCCCGCGAGCGAGCTGAAGATGGGATTTGCGAATTCGGCCTCGCCGTATAAAGCCAGCGGCGTCTTGACCGTTAAAGTCGTTCCGTTCGCTACTGTGCTGCTGTTGAAGCTGCCGCCAAGAACGCCGACTCGCGCGCCGACCGGCCACACCAGCGAATCCGGTATGCCGTTGACCGGCATTCTGAACCCGAACGCGCCGCCGCCGACAAAGCCTCCGGCATTGACGCTGGGGTCGCGCCCGAACGTTATGGTGTTGTTCCACCAGCCACCGCCGAGCTCAAGACTGGCGTAGAGGCCGCCCGTCCATATCGTCCGCAATCCAGTTTCGTCCTCCGGCGGGCATATGTGCTCCGAGGCGCTCTGAAGGGCCGCCCTCAGGGCGTGGGCCGCGGCTTCGTCGCTTGCAATCTGGTTATTCAGGCTTTGGACGTGCTTGGCTTGTCGTTTCTTGCCGAAGTCGCTCTCGGGTTGTTCGCTCTTGACTTGGGGAAGCGCGCTTTCGGCGGCGTCAATCTCGGCATAGAGCGCTGCAAATAACGTGGCGGCCTGGTTTGCCCAGGCGTCATAAACCGATTGCGGGATGCAGTGCCATTTCACGGCCGTGTTGATCTTGCCCGCAAGCGCAAGAGCGTCGTGGTCGGCCACGATCACACCTTGCGCGAAAGCCGATGCAGTAAGGCAGGTCAGCAAACCCAAGCCGACCGCGCAGATCGCAGCGCAGCGGCGTATTATTAGTTCGGCCTCGCGCCAGTGCGCGCTGCCGACGAAATGCGTGACCATCACTCAGCCCCCAGTCGTAACGTCGAACCCGGCGGACTTGATGTCAACAGCCGGTCGGCCGCTTCAGAGCGATAGGCTCGTTTGTTTTGGGGTGTGTCTCCGGAGCCACATGTCCGAATCCGGGAGCGCTTCGAAATCTTGCAGGCCGCTGTTCGGCTCACCCCGCCAAGTAAGGCGGGGGCTACTTGCCCTTGGCTCGTATTTTCCGTGCGCGATCTTCAAGGTGGCGAAGCGAGCTTAGGTACGATCGCAAGGCGCTTTCAGCTTCAATACTGGGCTGTCCGGCGGCTTTAAGTTTGGCGATCAGAACTTGTTGGTCCGCGATAATTCTCTGCGCAGCCGCGATGCGCTGCGAAAGCACCACAAGTTCCAGCCGTCGCCTCGGCATCGTGTCTGAAAATGGAGCCCAGCGGCGGCAGCGAGCCGGGGCTCTCGTCTTTGCGGTGGGTCCTGGACCAGACCGGCCCGCCGGCACTGTGACATGACCGGCACGACAGCGGCGTGACGCCTAACGGCGTGCCGCTAACGACTTGCCGCTGACCGACCCGCGTTGTTGCCACCACCTGAGACGCGCTCGCCATCACCGCCGTCACTACGCACGCCGCCGCGCACATATTTTTTGTCGTGACGGTCCGCGATCTGTGACAGAATAACTACAATCAGACGTCAGTTCGGTTACACGCGGAGTGGCCATGAGTTCGCAATGGCAGGCGCCGTCAGGTTCCCTCGCCTGGTCAAATCCCCTGGCATGGTGGTGGGGTCTGTTGACCCTGGTCAGCGGCGTAAACATCGCGGTTTGGATTTTGCTGTACCGCCGGCTCCACGAGCAGGGGACCGGCGGTCTTGGCAGCGCGGCCGGCGGCGAAGTCATGCTGCTCCTCTGCGCGGCCTATGTTTTTGGCTGCGCATTCAGGTCGTTTCTTCCGCGCGCGGATGTTCAGCGGATCTGCTTGTTCGACACCTGGCTGTCGAGCGTTGTCATCGGCCGGTCGGTAGCGACCGTGGCCGAACTCTGCTTCGCGGCGCAGTGGGCGATTATCCTGCACCCGCTCGGCACGATGACGGGAGCGGACACTACCTTGAACGCCGCGTGGGTAATCGTGCCGCTGATCCTCATCGCGGAATGCTTCTCATGGTATGCCGTGCTGACCACCAATTATTTGGGCAACGCCATCGAAAATTCGATCTGGGCCTTGGCGTTTTTCGTGGTTGGGGCTGGCATTTGCCGGCTGTTGCCGGAGTTCGACGGTCCGGTTCGCGTGGTCCTCGTCATCGCGATCATCAGCATTGCCGGTTATCTGGCGTTTCTCATGACCATCGATATCCCGATGTATCTTCGCCGATGGAGGGCCGAGGTCGCCGCCGGCGGCAAGCTTTTGAGACCCTTTGAAGGTTTTCACGACGTGAGCACCCGTTGGGTCGTGACGCACGATCTTGCCCAGTGGAAGGGCGAGATCGCCTGGATGTCGCTTTATTTCAGCATGGCGGTGTGGGCGAGCCTCGCGCTGTGCGTCTTTTACTCGCTGGAGGATCATCTCGCGCGCGCGCGGCAATTATCGCCAGTCGTCGATGACGTAGGTGCCGGGCCGCGCGTAGCCCGGATCGTTGCGCCGGTGCATGGCCACCCCCTGGACTTCGGTGCGATAGCCGCGCTCGAACAAAATCCGGTAGGCCTCGTGGTGCGCCATGTTCACGCCGGCGAGCACGTGCGTCATGCCGACGGCAGGCGCCAGCGTTTCGCACGCTTCCAGCAGCCTTAAAAAATCCGGCTCCGCGGTCCGGCCGTCGCGCGCGGCGCCGAACTTGATGAAGCACATGCCGGTGCCCGCATCGCTGTTGGGGCCGTATTGGCACACCGCGAACGCGGCAAGGCCGCCGGCCCCTTCGATCAGCACGGCGTCGCCGAGGCCTTGCGCGTGCGTCGTTTGTATTTCGGCGGTGAGATCGAGACCCGGATAAAGGCTTTCGACGACCTCGCGGCATGAACGCAAAGCTTCGTGCTGTTGCGCCTCGGTCAACGCGCTGAAGCGCGACACGCGGCCGGCATTGGTCCGCGCGGGCCGGCGCCGCCATGATGGCGGTGAGGAAGCGCGCGTAAAATCCGTATTTCTGATAGAGGCCGACATGCTTGGCGCTTTGCGCGAAGGTGAACAGCCCGGCGTGGCGCGTTTCCCAGTCGTCGAATTGCTCCATGGTGCGCGCGAGCAAGGCCCGCGCGATGCCACGTTCCTGTAAATCGGGACGCATGGTGAGGGGACCGAAGAAGCCGACGCTGCCCCACCTGGTGGCGAAGTTGGAGCCAGCCAATTTGCCGTCGAGGCTCGCGCCGAAGGCGGCGACATGCGGTGCCGCGTGGCGGCCGAAAACATAGTCACGATCGGTCCAGAAATTTTCCGGATCGGGTGCGCCGAGAAACGTGCCGAAGGCGACGCGGACAAGTCGCGCGGCTTCCGGCAAGTCCCGTTCGCTCAGTGCCGAGATCGTTAGCGGATTTTTTCTCGTCCCGGCACCGGCCCTTGCGGCGCTCTCCGACATAAGCTCGTCTCCGGTCCCTGACCGCATAGATAAACGGTGGCAGAATGCGAAATGCGTTTCAACTAAGATGAGTGTCCTGGCCTTATCGCAACACGAGGGAATGAGACCGTGGCTCTGACACTTCTGATCGCGCTTGCCGGGCTGATGGGCGCAAGCGGCGTCATTCTCGCGGCGGCGGGCGCGCATGCGGCGCCGCATGCCGGGCTCGACGGCGCGGCCTACATGCTGTTGTTTCACGCCGCTGCAATCGTCGGCGGCACGGCGCTGGCGCATCAGGGCTTGCTGTGGCGCCCGCTTGCGCTTGCGGCATTGATCGGCTGGGTGGCGGGCGCAAGCCTGTTTTCCGGCGACGTTGCGCTGCGCGCGTTCGCCGGCCATCGCCTCTTTCCAATGGCCGCGCCGGCCGGCGGGATTATTTTAATCATCGCCTGGCTCGCGCTTGCCGTCGCCGCCATCGGCATCCTGCTGCGCCCGGCCGCCTGACCGCTTGCGCGTCAATCCCCGCACCATGTTTGGGCAAAACCAGCTCCTTTAGGGCGAAAGCGCGCGCGCTTTTAGGCGCAAAAATTGCATGGCGGCACGGGTATTTGCCACGCGGGGGATTTTCCGATGAGTGAGCCTGTCCATCCGGTCGATGAGGTATTGCCGCTGCCGAAACTCGGCGCGCTCGGGCTTCAGCATGTGCTGGTCATGTACGCCAACGCCGTCGCGGTGCCCTTGATCATCGGCGGCGCGCTGCATCTGCCGAAGGATCAGCTGGCGATGCTGATCAACGCCGATCTGTTCGCCTGCGGAATAGCGACGCTGATCCAGACCGTCGGCTTCGGCCCGTTCGGAATCCGGTTGCCGATCATCATGGGCGTGACCGCGGTGTCGATCTCGCCGATGCTGGCGATGGCGGCGATGCCGGGCGTCGGACTGACCGGCATCTACGGCGCCGTGCTGGTCGGCGGCATTTTCGGGCTGTGCGTCGCGCCGTTCGTCAAATACGTGCTGCGCTTCTTCCCGGCGGTGGTGACCGGCTCGATCATAACCATGATCGGCGTGGTGCTGATGCGCGTCGGCGTCAACTGGGCCGGCGGCGGCGCCGGCAAGGCGGATTTCGGCGCGGCCGGTTATTTGCTGGTGGCGGGACTTGTCCTGGCGGTGATCCTGCTGGTGATCAAATTCGGCCGCGGCTTTATCCAGAACGTCGCCGTGCTGATCGGCATCACCGTCGGCTACCTGACGACGATCGCGCTCGGCTGGACCGATTTCACCGGCATTGCGGAGGAGCCGATCGTGCGGCTGGTCTATCCGCTGCAATTCGGCGTGCCGCAATTCTATCTGATCCCGTGCCTGACCATGTGCCTGGTCGTGACCATCGTGTTCATCGAGGCGACCGGCATGTTCCTCGCGCTCGGCGCCATGACCGGGCGCAAGGTGGATGCCGACGCGGTCAAGCGCGGCTTGCGCGCGGATTCGCTCGGCACCGTGATCGGCGCCATCTTCAACACGTTCCCCTACGTCTCCTACTCGCAGAATATCGGGCTGGTCGGCGTCACCGGCGTGTTCAGCCGCTGGGTGTGCGTCGCCGGCGGCATTATCATGCTGGTGCTTGGGCTGATCCCGAAGCTTGCTTTCATCGTCGCCTCGGTGCCGCAATGCGTGCTCGGCGGCGCCGGCTTCATCATGTTCGGCATGGTGGCGGCGACCGGCATCAAGATTTTATCGACGGTGGATTACGTCAAGCAGCGCCACAGCGTGCTGGTGGTGGCGATCTCGATCGGCTTCGGGCTCATTCCGATCGTGGCGCCGACGTTCTTCCACGTCTTCCCGGAAGCGCTCAAGCCGATCTTCGGCGACGGCATTATCCTGACGTCGATCTCGGCGGTGGTGCTCAACGCCTTTTTCAACCGCACCACCACGGAGCAGGCCGAGGCCGAGACCTTCATCGCCGCGCAAGCGGCCGAGCATATCTGAGGCGTGGACACGTCAACGCGCAACCGCACCCGTTTCAATGCGAGCTGAGTGAAAGTCAGGGAGTTGGACGAGGCGGATTGCGATGACCATGCCAACCGTTTGGATAAGGCAAGGCTGCGGTTTGGCATTTATGGGAAGGAAAATTCCAATTGGCTGAAGCGCAGATTCGTTTGGGAAAGGCCGATGAGGCGCTCACGAACTGCCGCGCTGGCATGTCGCTCGTCGAACCACAGGTCATATCGTGTGGCTTGTCTTACCACGGGGAATATTGGAGACCCCAAGTGGAGTATTTATTATTGTCGCAAATTGCAGCCGAAGTGCGGGGGCGGCAGCCTTCCAATTGTTATTCTCTCTCCTGCTTGCCGGCAAAGTAGCCGCACATCCGTTTGTCTACGTCGGTAGGAGTCGGGACGCGCCGGCGGTGCGCCCCCACACCTGCGCCACGGTGTACATGGTGAAGGAGGTGTCGGGCCTGGCGAGATGCGCGCGGCATTCGGCGAGCGCGGTGTCGAGTTCGCGCTCGCCGAGCAAGCCGAGCCTGAGGACGGCCGCGCGCAGCGACTCCACCGTCGACGGCAGATAATCGGCGATCGGATCGCCCGCGCGCACGCCAAGCAGCGCGGTGCGGAATTGCACGTCGTGCAATCCGGCCTGCCGCACCACGAAGTAAAGCCGGCGCGCCAGTTCGAGATCGGCGCCGACGCCGCGAAACACGGCAAGCTCGGCTTCTTTCAACAGGTCCCAGGCCGGATGCGGCGGGTAGCAATTGAGCGTCGAGCCGTCCGGCTCCTGCAAGGCGACGATGCCGCCGGGCTTGGCCAGCCGCATCGCCTCGCGCAACAGCCGCTCCGGATCGCCGGCGGTAGAGGCGACAAAGCGCATATGCACAAGGTCGAAGCTCTTCTCGGGCAAGCCGGTGCCGTAGGCATCGCCGTTCCTGAACTCGACATTCCCCGCCGCATGGCGCCGCCCGTAGTCGAGGAATGCCGCGTTCATGTCCAGGCCGACGACCCGGCCGTCCGCGCCGACGCGCGATCCGAGCAAGTCGGTGATGCCGCGCGGGCCGCAGCCGATGTCGAGGCAGCTCCAGCCCAGCATCGGGCCGAAGCGATCGAGCATCACAAGCGTATCCGGCGCCATCGCGTCGGCCTGCACGATCAGGCGCTCGATCTCGCCGGTGCGCTGCTCGATCGGATAGTGGCCCGAATATGCAGCGCTGCCGCCGGCGGCGTGCGCCGCTACCGTCTCCGACACGATCTTCTCCGCAAGCTATGTGGCTAAACCGGATTTACCCGAAGGGCGGTCGCGCCGCTAGAGCCGCACCTTGCCGGCCGTGATGCGTGCGTAGAGCGCGCCATCGAGCCGCACATAGGCTTTCTTGGCCGCATCGTCGAAATAGATCGGGTCGTCGGTCGCCGCGGGGTCGAAACCTTCGCGTTGCAACCCGGCTGCTGTGTGCTTGAAGGTCGCGGTCGCCGCGATCCGCTCCGTCAACCGCACAAATTTCGGCCGTGCATAACCCGGCAAGCGCCGCGCCAGATGTTCGCGCAATTCGTCGAGGTCCGGTGCGCCGTCGGATACGATGGCGGCCATGCCGGCGGCGCCATCCGCAGAGGGAATCTGCACGCCGTAGACGATGGCTTCCGTGATGCCGGGAAAGGCTGCGATCGCCGCGGTGACCTCGGCAGCGGAAACATTTTCGCCCTTCCAGCGAAAAGTATCGCCGATCCGGTCGACGAAGTAAAGAAAGCCGGCTGCGTCCATGCGCATCAGGTCGCCGGTGCGATACCAGGCGTCGCCCCGCTCGAACACGTCGTGGAGGATCTTGCGTTCTGAATCCGCGGCGCTGGTATAGCCCTCGAACGCGCCATCGGACTGCGCCGAGATTTTGCCGATCGCCTCGCCGGGCTCGCCGGTAGCGCAGCGGACGCAGAAACCGCTCGTATCGCGCGCGGGTTCGCCGGTCGCCGGGTCGTATTTGACCAGCGCAAGCGGAAAGCGATGCGCCAGGAATGGCGGCACGCGGCCGATCGCGCCGACCGTGCCTTCGACGTTGGTCAGCGAAAAATTCGCTTCGGTCGCCGCATAGAATTCCAAAATGCGCGGGATAGCGAAGCGGTTCTCGAATTTCTGCCAGATGTCGGCCTTGAGACCGTTGCCGCAGGCAAGCCGCAAGCGATGCGCGCGTTCGTGCGGATGTTTCGGCGCGGCCAGCAGATAGCGCGCGAGTTCGCCGATATACTGGAACAGCGTGCAGCCGCCGCCGGCGACGTCGTCCCAAAAATCGCTGGTGGAAAATTTGTCGCGGATCAACACCGAGCCGCCGCGCACCAGAACGGCGCCGGGTGCGACCACGCCGCCGACGCTGTGATACATCGGCAGGCAATCATACAGGCGGTCCTCGGGGCCGGTGTCCATCAGCCCGGCGAACCAAAAGCTCCATTGCAGCAGCCGGCGGTGACTGACATTGGCCGCCTTGGGAAGCCCGGTGGTGCCGGAGGTGAAGATCAGAAGCGCGCGGTCGGCGATCGTCACCATGCCACGCTCGGCGGCCATGAGCGGCACCCCGGAAAACTGCTCGACCGCGCAATCGACGCGGCCGAATTCGCTGCCGCCGCCATGCGCCCAGATTTTCGGCCGGCTTTGCAGCCCCGCCGCGGCGTGGAACTCGCCGCAAAATTCCGCGGCGGCGATGACGTGGCTCGGCGCGACGGCGTCGATGCAATGAGCGAGCGCGGCTCCGCGCAACTGCGTGTTGATCAGCGCAACCACGACGCCGATACCGGTCAGCCCGAGCCAGATCGCCATGTATTCGGGCCGGTTCGGCATCATCAAGCCGACCACGTCGCCCTTGGCGAGGCCGCAATCGAGCGCCCAGCGCGCGTAGCGGTTGGCGCGCGCCGACAGCGCGCCGTAAGTGAGACTCTCATGCGTGGAGATCAGCGCCGGCGCGTCGGCTTGCGTCCGCGCCAATTCGCCGATGACGGTCGGCAAAAGGCGCCGCGGATGGGTGGCGATCGGCGCGACCGCTTCCAGCGCGCGCACCCAGTCGCGCAGCGCGCTTTCCTTGCCGCCGCTCGCGCGCGTCCCCCGCTCGGTTTCGATCAAAGTCATGGCGGCGATGATCGCCCAATAATGTGAATCTTTCGCTCAAGGCCCAGCCCCTCGAAGCAAGGGCGAATGGTTACCGGCTTCGAAACGCGGCCGTTAAATTCCGCGCCGTTCGCGCCACGGAGAAAAAACGGGAACGCGATAGCATCGAAGCGGGGTTGAAATCTCGGCGCGGGACAGATGAAACGCAACACGGTCGCAGTTCACAGCGGGTACGAGACCGAGCCGACGACGAGGGCGGTCGCGGTTCCGATCTATCAGACGGTGGCGTACGAGTTCGACAGCGCCGATCACGGCGCGGCGTTGTTCAATCTCGAGGCCGAGGGCCATCGCTACAGCCGCATCAGCAATCCGACCACCGCGGTGCTCGAGCGCCGCGTCGCCGCGCTGGAAGGCGGTCTCGAAGCGCTGTGCGTGAGCTCCGGGCAGGCGGCACTGAATTATGCGATGCTCAATCTCGCCGGCATGGGCAGCAATATCGTCTCGATCCCGCAGCTCTACGGCACCACGCATACCTTGTTCGCCCATGTCCTGCCGAGCCAGGGCATCACGGTCCGCTTCGCCGAGACCGACAAAGCCGACGCGCTCGAAAAGCTGATCGACGATCAGACGCGCGCGATCTTCTGCGAGAGCGTCGGCAATCCGGCCGGCAACATCTGCGATATCGAAGCGCTGGCGGCGGTGGCCGCGCGGCACGGAATTCCGCTTGTCGTCGATAACACGGTGGCGACGCCGATCCTGCTGCGGCCGATCGATTACGGCGCCGACATCGTCGTTCATTCGCTGACCAAATTCATGGGAGGCCACGGCACGACGCTCGGCGGCGCTATCGTCGATTCCGGGCGCTTCCCGTGGAAACAGCACGCGCGTCGCTTCGCGGTGTTCAACGAACCGGATCGCTCCTATCACGGCCTGATCTACACCGAGCATTTCGGCCCGGCCGCCTATATCGCGCGCGCTCGCAGCGTCTATGCGCGCACGACCGGCGCGGTGCTCTCGCCGCTGTCCGCTTTCCTGCTGCTGCAGGGAATCGAGACGGTGGCGCTGCGCGTCGAACGCCACGTCGAGAATGCCCGCCGCGTTGCCGAATTCCTGCGCGCCGATCCCCGCGTCGCCTGGGTCGACTACGCCGGCTTTGCTGACAATCCCTACCACGCGCTGGCGCAAAAATATTTCGGCGGGCACGCCTGCTCGATCCTGACGTTCGGCATCGACGGCGGCTTCGAGGCGGGCAAGGCGTTCTACGACGCGCTCAAATTGTTCAAGCGGCTGGTCAATATGGGCGATGCCAAGTCGCTCGCCTGCCATCCGGCTTCGACCACGCACCGGCAGATGTCGGCGGAGGAACAGGCCAAGGCCGGCGTGCGGCCGGAGACGATCCGCTTGAGCGTCGGCATCGAGGATATCGACGACATTCTCGCCGATCTCGACCAGGCGCTGGCGGCGGTGAGGTCCGGCGGTGCGGCCCGCCTGGCCGCCGCCGAATAGCTGTCAGGAGCACGACGCGATGCCGCTTTTCCTCGATACCGCATGCTCGGGATCGGCCGCCGGCCTGAATGACGCCGACAGCCTCGCCATCGCCGTCGGGTTCGTCAACAACATGCCGGACGCGGCTGGCGAAGCGACCGAGCGGCAGTTCCTCGATCTTCTTCGCGCCGCGGCGCCCGACGCGGATATCCGCCTCACACTGTTCTCGATTCCGGACATGCCGCGCGGCGACGCGTTGGGCACGGAATTTTCCGCACGTTATCGCGATATCGCGGAATTGTGGGAGAGCCGCCTCGACGCGCTCATCGTCACCGGCACCGAGCCGCGCGCGGCCAAACTCAAGGACGAGCCATATTGGCCGACGATGGCCAGGCTAGTCGATTGGGCGCGCGACAATACCAGGTCGGCGATCTGGTCGTGCCTCGCCGCGCACGCCGCCGTTCTGCATACCGAGGGCATCGAGCGCCGGCCGCTCTCCGACAAGAAGTTCGGCGTATTCGATTGCGAAACGATCGCCGACCATCCGCTGATGAACGGCGTCAACAAACTGCGCGTACCGCATTCGCGCTACAACGGCCTGCCGGCGGCCGGGCTAGCGATGCGCGGTTACCGCCTGCTCAGCCAATCGGTCGACGCGGGGGTCGACGCTTTTGTGCGCGAGGAAGGCGGCTCGCTGTTCGTGTTCTTCCAGGGCCATCCGGAATACGAAGCGGAGACGCTCCTGCGCGAATTCCGCCGCGACGTCGGCCGCTATCTGCGCGCCGAGCGCGAACAATATCCAGCGCTGCCGCACGGCTATTTCGGCAAGGACGCGACCGCGCTTCTGAATATCTTCCACGCCCGCGCCCGCGCCGTCGACGATCGGCGCGCCGGTCTGATGGCCGATTTTCCGTTTGCCGCGCTGGCGGCCGGCCTGGAGAGCCCGTGGCGAAGCCCGGCAATCGCCGTCTATCAGAACTGGATCGATTACTTGTTGGACCGCACGTCGGAACGGCGGTCATCGGCGGCGTCACTTCATCGCCATTACCGTGTCGCCGGCGCGTCGCGCGCCGAAACGATGCCTGGCGGATAGCGCGGCATTTTTCGGGGGATTATGTCGCAGCCGATCGTCTTTGCCGCTCCGGCGGATGCCGAGCTTACAGCGAGCCCGATCTATCCCGCCTGGATCACCGAAGGCACGCCGCAAGCGCACTCGAAGCGCGTCGCGCAAAGCGCCGACGGCACCGCTGCGGTCTTCGTCTGGTCCTGCACCGCCGGCCGCTTCACCTGGCATTATGCCGGCGACGAACTGGCGCATATCCTCTCGGGCGAAGTGTTCGTCACCGACCACCACGGCAATGAGCGTCGGTTTGGCCCCGGCGACATGGCGTTCTTTCCGGCCGGTAGCCGCAGCCATTGGCATGTTCCGCAGCACGTCAAGAAGCTGGCGATGTGCCGGCACGGTATGCCGCGCGCGTTCGGTTTCGTGCTGCGGGTCTGGAACCGGGCGGTCCGCTATGCCGGCCGGTTCTCCGCCGGCGGCGGAGCGCCGCATGTCGGGTTGGGCCCGGCCCAAGCATTGCGCGGCATCATTGACAAGCCGGCAGGGGCTCCGTAAGCAACCCGCCAAAGACGGGAAATTCATCCATGAAAGTCCGTAACTCGTTGAAGTCGCTGCGTGGTCGCCATCGCGACAACCGCATCGTGCGCCGCAAGGGCCGCGTTTACATCATCAATAAGACGCACCGCCGCTTCAAAGCCCGCCAGGGCTGAGCCGAGCCCGGCTGCATCCAAATTCGCGCCATCGTTCACGCGGCTGTGAGACTATTTCGGCCTTGCCGTGCGCCCCGCTGCTACTAGAATCTGTCGTTATGGCGTTGCGATTCCTTCCGGCTCTCGCGCTCGGCGCCGTCCTCTGCGCGCCGACTTTTGCCATTTCGGCGCCGTCCGAAAACGCGCCGCAGGGCGCGCCGGCGCCCGACTGGGTCGCGCCGTGGAGCAATCTTCCGAAGCCCGAGCGCGGCGAGCACACCTACAATCTCGACACGCTGTTCGCTGCGCTCAAGATCGCGCCCGACGCCGACAGCGCCAAGGCGATTGAGGACCGCATCTGGGCGCTGTGGATGGTATCCGGCAGCGACACCTGCAATCTGCTGATGGGCCGCGTCAAAGCGGCGACCGACGAGAAAGACTACGACCTTGCCATCAAGCTGCTCGACGCGGTGATCGAGATCAAGCCGGACTATGTCGAAGCCTGGAACCGGCGCGCCACGCTCTATTACCTGCTGAAAGACTACGGCCATTCGCTAGCCGATATCCGCGAGGTGCTCATTCGCGAACCCCGCCATTTCGGCGCGTTGTCCGGACTCGGGCTCATCCTGCAGGACATCGGCGACGACAAGGACGCGCTCGAGGCCTATCGCCGGGCGCTGGCCATCGATCCCCATCTCGAACACCTGCCCGACATGGTGAAATCGCTGGGCGAGAAGGTCGAGGGGCGCGATATCTGACCATTCGCGCGGCCGTTCATCGCCGGGCTTGACCGCGCGACCCATCTTCTTTTCTCTCGCAGGCCAAAAGTGACGCCGAGGGAGAACCATGCTCGACATCGCCGCCGATAAGGTCGTCATCCGCGAACTGGTGGAGAACTGGGCGGTATGGCGCGATGCGCGGCTGTGGGACCGTTTCCGCACCGTCTGGCATGCCGACGGCCGCATGATGGCGACCTGGTTCCAGGGCGGCTTCGAGGAGTTCATCAAGGTCAACGACGAAGGCTGGGCCCGCGGCGTGCGCATCCTGCATTTCCTCGGCGGCAGCTCAATCGACGTCGCCTTAGACCGCGCGATCGCGCAGACCAAGATGACGATCTCGCAGCGCGCTCCCGTCGATGGCGTGGTCTGCGATGTCGTCTGCACCGGCCGCTTTTTCGATTTCTTCGCCCGGCGCGACGGCCGCTGGGGACTGGTGTTGCGCCAGCCAATCTATGAAAAGGACCGGCTCGATCCGGTCGATCCCGCCGCCAGGCCCGTACTCGATGCGGAGCTGCTCAAGCGCTTCCCGGAGGGCTATCGGCATCTCGCTTATCTGCAAAGCCGCATCGGCTACAAGGTGAAGACCGACATGCCGGGCATCGAAGGGCCGGAACTGGTACAGCTTTACGCGCGCGGCGCCCGCTGGCTCAAGGGCGATGCGCTCTAGATCGTTCGGCCTCCTCCGCTGCGCGGGCGAGGACATGTGAGTCCCCGATGACCGCACTCATCATTGTCGTCGCGATTTTTTGTGCCGGTGCCGCCGTCACGGTCGTCGGCGCGTGGCTGATCGAGTGGAAGCATCCGCCGCGCGGCCGCTTTATCGACGCCAGCGGCTACCGGCAGCACGTCGTCGAGCTCGGTGACGCGAGCGGCGGCCCGCCGGTCGTGCTTCTGCACGGCGCCGGCGCTAATCTCGAGGAGATGAATCTTGCGCTCGGCGAGCGGTTGGCCGCGCGGCATCGCGTCGTTCTGATCGACCGGCCGGGCTTCGGCTTCAGTGCCCGAAAGCCGCGCGAAGAAAGCTCGACCGCCTATCAGGCCGGCGTGCTGCGCGACGTGCTGGATCGGCTGGGGATTGATCGGGCGATTATCGTCGGCCATTCCTGGGGCGGCACACTGGCATTGACCTTCGCGCTCGACTTTCCGCAGCGCGTGGCCGGCCTAGTGCTGATCGCGCCGGCGACGCATCCGGGCGTTTGGCCGCTGAGTAAGCTCAACGCCGTGCTGGCGAGCCCGGTCGGATGGCTGTTCGCGTACACGCTGGCGCTGCCGTTCGGAGCCGCCCTGATCTGGCCCGGTTCGCGCACCGCGTTCTTGCCGCAGCCCATGCCGCGGCATTATGTGAAGAAAAGCGCGGGGATGCTGGTGCTGCGACCGGCCTCTTTGCTCAACAACTGGGCCGATGTCGGCTGCCTCGAAGACGTTCTGACCCGGCAGGCCGGGCGCTACGGAGCGCTCGACGTGCCGACCATCGTCTTCAACGGTGACCGCGATCCGCTGGTGCCACCGGCCAATCATGCGCTGAAGCTCGCCGCCGCCGCGCCCTGCGTCACCGTCAACGTACTGCCCGGCTTCGGCCACATGCTGCACCACGCCGCGGCCGACCGCATCGTCGCGGCGGTTGCGCAGATTGCGGCGAAGGCTTAGCCGCGAAGGCGGCGCTTACTGTCCGGTGGTGCTTTGCCCGCCGACGAAGGCGATGCGCATCATGTTGGTGGCGCCGGGCGTGCCGAGCGGCACGCCGGCAACCACGATGATGCGCTCGCCGGCTTTGGCGAAGCCGTCGCGGAACGCAATCCGGCAGGCGCGCTCGACCATGTCGTCCTGGTCGCGCGCGTCCTCGGCAATGACGCAGTGAATGCCCCAGACCAGCGAGAGTTTGCGGCCGGCGGCGACCATCGGCGAAATGGCGACGATCGGCGACTGCGGCCGCTCGCGCGATACGCGCATGCCGGTCGCGCCCGACGAAGTCCAGCAGACGATCGCCGCGAGATCGAGCGTCTCCGCCACCTGCCGCGCCGCCGCCGCAATGGCATCGGCGCCGGTCCGCTCCGGTTCGGTGTGCAGAAGGTGGATGGACGGCGCGTAGGTCTTTTCGTTCTCCACTTCCTCGGCGATGCGGTTCATGGTCGTCACCGCCTCGACCGGATACTGGCCGGAGGCCGATTCCGCCGACAGCATCACCGCGTCGGCGCCGTCGAAGATGGCGGTTGCGACGTCGGAGACTTCGGCGCGCGTCGGCACCGGGCTGGTCATCATCGATTCCAGCATCTGGGTGGCGACGATGACCGGCTTGCCGGCGCGGCGGCAGGCGCGCGTCATCTCTTTCTGCACGCCGGGAACTTTTTCCAGCGGCATCTCGACGCCGAGATCGCCGCGCGCCACCATCAGCCCGTCGGCAAGGTCGAGGATATCGTTCAATCGCGTCACCGCCTGCGGCTTCTCGATCTTGGCCATCACCGCCGCGCGCCCGCGCGTGATCTTCTTTGCCTCGGCGATGTCCTCCGGACGCTGGATGAACGAGAGCGCCACCCAGTCGATGCCGGCAGCGAGGGCTGCTTCGAGATCGGCGAGATCCTTCGGCGCCAGCGCCGCGACCGGCACGACGGTGTGCGGCAGGCTGACGCCCTTGCGGCTTGAGATTTTGCCGCCGACTTCGACGCGCGCGGTGATGCGCTGCGGCGCGGCTGCGGTGACGGTCAGCCGCAGCTTGCCGTCGTCGATCAGCACTGCGTCGCCGGGCTTGATCGCAAGGAAGATTTCCGGATGCGGCAGGTTGACCCGCGTGGCGTCGCCCGGCGCCGGGTCGGCGTCGAGCGTGAAATCCTGGCCGCTGTCGATCGCCGCCCAGTCGTCCTTGAATGCGCCGAGCCGCAGCTTCGGCCCCTGCAGATCGACCAGAATGCCGATCGGCCGTTTGCTCTCGGCTTCGACCGCGCGGATGGTCTCGACCAATTCGCGCATCCGCTCATGCGTGGTGTGACTCATGTTGATGCGGAAGACGTCGGCGCCGGCGGCGAACAGCCTGGCGATCACATCGCGGCTTGCGGAGGCCGGCCCAAGCGTCGCCACCACCTTGGTGCGCCGCCGCCGCCTCATTGGCTCTTGGGTCCGGGCGTAGCGATCGGAGCCGTTTTCCCGGTGGCGCCCTTGGTGCCGGCGGGCGGCGTCGCCGGCACGGACGCCGCCGGCGGCAGCGGGGCGATCGGCGGCAACGGCTTTTGCGCCGGCTGCTCGCTCGATTCGGTCAGCTGCACCGTCCAGGCGCGCTGCTCGCCGGTGTCCACTTCAAAGAAGCCGGTGCGGTCGTAGCCGCGCGCCAGGCAATCGCTGATGCCGCGGATGGTGAACTCCCGGTCGCGGGTGCACATATAGGCCTGCCCCATCCATTCGCCGCCGCGATCGTAATCGATGGCGTAGACATAATAGTAACGCGCGACCAGATTGCCCTTGAGCACGGTCTCGCAGCTGCGCGACGGCAAATTCCACCAGCCTTCGGTGGTCCAGCCGTCGGCGTCTTTGTAGCCGACGGCGACGCCGACGCGACTGCCAGTGTTGTTGCAAAGCCGGAAATCGGCCGCCGCCGGCGCGCTCGAGGCCGCGAGCAAGAACCCAACCGACATGCCCGCGAGAAGCGCGCTCCCCGCCGTTCTGAGATTTACCCCGTCCCGCATAATCCGTTCAGATTCCGGTCAAACCTTAAGCCCTGTCAACGACGATGGCGCGGAAGTCGGTGACGTTGGTGAACGTCGGTCCGGGCCGGAACAAATCGCCGATCGCATTGAAAAACCCCGTGGAATTGTTGTCGGCGAGAAAGGCGGCGGGATCGAGGCCGGCCGCCTTGGCTCGCGCGATGGTGGTCGGATCGACAAAGGCACCGGCCGGGTCGTCCGGCCGGCCGCTGCCGCCGTCGGTCCCGTCGGAATCGGCCGGCAGCGCGCTGATGCCGGGCGCGCCGTTAAGATGTATGGCGAGCGCCAGCGCATATTCCTGGTTGGGGCCGCCGCGGCCTTTGCCGCGCAAGGTGACGGTGAGTTCGCCGCCGGAGAGGATGACCGCGCGGCGGCGCTCGGCGGCGATTTCGAGCGCGAGCCGCGCGTGCTCGGCGGCGACCTCGCGCGCCTCGCCCTGCAGCCGGTCGCCGAGCACGACGGCTTCGTAGCCCGCCGCCGCGGCCCGCTCGGCGGCTGCGCGAAGCGCGTCCGCCGGACGCGCCACGATCCGGTAATCGGAGCCGGCGAACACCTTGTCGCCGGGCTTCGGTGTTTCGTTCGCGGGGTCGTCGAGCGCGCGCATCGCCGCCGCTGGCAGATCGAGCCGGTAGCGGCTCACGATCGCGCACGTGTCGGCGAGCGTGGTCGGATCTGGCCTGGTCGGACCTGAGCCGATCACCGCCGGATCGTCGCCGGGCACGTCGGAGATCGCCAGCGTCACCACCCGCGCCGGATGCGCGCGCTGCGCCAGCCGGCCGCCCTTGATGCGGGAGAGATGCTTGCGCACCGTGTTGATCTCGCCGATGGCGGCGCCGCTGCGCAACAGCGCCCGCGTCGTCGCCTGCTTCTCTTCGAGCGTGAGACCGTGCGCCGGCGCGATCCAGTTCGCCGAAGCGCCGCCGGACAGAAGCACCAGCACCAGATCGCCGGCATCGACCGCATCGGCAAGCTTGAGCACGCGCCGCGTCGCTGAAATACCGATCTTGTCGGGCACCGGATGGCCGGCTTCGATCACCGGGATGCGCTTGGTCGGCCGCCCGTAACCGTGCCGGGTGACGGCGAGACCGGCGAGCCGCGTCGGCGGCAGATCGGCATAGAATTGCTCGGCGGTTTCCGTCATCGAGCCGGCGGCTTTGCCGGCGGCCAGCACGACAAGGCGTCCGCGCGGCGGCGGCGGCGGCAAGTTTCGCGGCAGGCAGCCGCTCGGATGCGCGGCGGCAACCGCGCTGCGAAACAGCGATTCCAGGAACTCACGCGTCGCGCTGTCGGCAATCAATGAACGAAACCCGGTCTGGCAAGACGGCCGTCACGCCTCTATCTTTCCTATAACACCCAACACCGCTGCCGAGGGAATCATGGCAACCGACGAGAAAACTCGCGTGGAACTTGAGGCCGCCGTCTACCGCCGGCTGGTCGAGCATTTACGCACGCGGACGGACGTCCAAAACATCGATTTGATGAACCTGGCCGGTTTTTGCCGGAACTGCCTGTCCAACTGGATGAAGGACGCCGCCGACGAAAAAGGCGTGCCGATGAGCAAGGACCAGAGCCGCGCGCTCGTCTATGGCATGCCCTACGACGAATGGCGGGCCAAATATCAGAAGGAAGCCTCCGCCGGGCAGCAGGCCGCCTTCGAAAAAGCAAGCCAAAAGCACTGAGCCCGGCGCTGCGCCGCGATTCTCCTGTGCAATGTGTGGATGAGCGCACACGCGCCTTGACCCGGGGGCGCGCACTTTCGATAGCTGTCGGCAATCCTTTTTCCAGGAGTGCCCGATGGCCACCGCCGCCGCTGCCAAGGACGACGATCAGCCTACCCACCGCTTCGCCAAGGACCGCCTCAAGGCGTTCGTCGAGCGCGTGGAGAAGCTGGAAGAGGAGAAGAAGGCGATTTCCGACGACGTGCGCGATGTCTACGCCGAGGCCAAGGCCAACGGCTACGACACCAAGGCACTGCGCACCGTAGTGAAATTGCGCAAGATGGACATCAACGAGCGCAAGGAGCAAGAAGCGGTTCTGGAAACCTACCTGCACGCGCTCGGCATGTTGGGGTAGATGGCATTCCGGGACGGCGCGCCCCGGAATGACTGCGCTCAGAACGGTACGCGGCCGGCGACGTTCCAGGTCCAGATCTGGAAATTGTTGGCGGTGACTTCGTATTCGCCGCCGGCGGTGAGCTGCGCGCGGTTGAAGAGATTGATGGCGACGCCGCCGGTGCCGCGCACGCCGAAGCCCTGCAGGAGCGGCACGGTCGTGAGCCCCGCCAGTGCCACGCCGGTCTGCGAGAAATAATAATCGCCATAGAGGCCGAAATACGGAGCGATTGTCGCGCCGCTCATCCAAGGGAGCGGACAGCTTACCTTGCCGCCGCCCGCGCCGCGGCCAGTCGAGAAATTGAACCCCGGCTGCTGCGTGCCGGTGGAGTCGGTAAACGGATTGTCGTGCTCCCACAGGCCATAAATCTGCGCCGACGGCTCAAGCTTCAACGCCCGCCATTCGTAAGCCCCGATAACCGTGCCTGAGGTGAGCAGCGCCCGCCCGCGCAATCCTTCGAGTTTGGCGGCGTGCTGGTCGGTCGCGCCAACATTTTTCTGGCGACGCATCCCGGTGCCGAAGCGGCGCTGCGGCGCGTGCTGACGTTGCGGCTTGCGACCATGCACGTGGGCGGTGAGCCGACGCGCCGCCGCGCTGCCCGCGCGGAGTTCTCAGACGAGGAGTGGCGGCTCGTATCCGAGCTGGCCGACTATCCGAATCGACTGCTAGTCACTGTGACAACTGAGGCCGGTGAGACATTTGCCGAGGTGGCGCACGAGGCGATTTTCCGGCGCTGGGACAAGCTGCGCGAATGGATCGCCGCCGAGCGCGATTTCTTGGTCTGGCGCAGCGGCCTGGAGGCGGCGCGGCGAGCGTGGGAGGTAGCTCCAGAAAGTTTTAAGCAAGGGGCAGCGCTTATGGGGCTCGCGCTGGCCCAGGCAGAGGACTGGCTCGCCAAACGCGCGGCGGATTTGCCGGCGACGGATCGCTATTTTATCGAGCTCAGCATCGCGCGCGAGAAAAAGGCGCTGGCGCGGGCCCGCCTCATTCAGGCGCTCGTTTATGTGCTGTTGGTCGACCTGATCGTCTGCCTCGTTGGCTGGATCAATCAGTCGTACATTAGCGGGCAGTGGGCTGGTGGTGGACGGATCGGCCCTTCCTGGCCGCGAATATGCGGCCTTACGTGCTGACGCCAGCGGCCCAGCAGGCGCTCAACAAGCCCGATCCGAACCAGAGTTTCAGGGAATGCGCGCCCAAAGAGCCGGACAAGGATTATTGCCCGGACATGGTAGTGATCCCGGCTGGTTCATTCATGATGGGCTCGCCTACGACCGAGCAGGGTCACCAAGCGTTCGAAGAACCGCGCCACACCGTCACCATCGCCAAGCCCTTTGCCGTATCGAAGTATGAGGTGACATTCGATGAGTGGGACACCTGCGTCAAATAATGCGATTGCCCAGATGTCAGCGACAGCGCTATTGGGCGTGGACAGCAGCCGGTCATCAACGTGACCTTGGATGATGCTCAGCACTACGCGGCGTGGCTGTCGAAAATGACGGGCAAGACCTACCGGCTGCCGTCCGAAGCCGAATATGAATATGCGACGCGCGCCGGAACGACGACGGCGTATCCCTGGGGCGACGACACCGGCCAGAACAACGCCAACTGCAGTGGCTGCGGCAGCAAATGGGCCAACCAAAAACCAGCGCCGGTCGGCTCCTTTACTCCGAACCACTTCGGCCTTTATGACATGGTCGGCAACGTTTGGGAGTGGACTGAGGATTGCGTCCACACCAACTACAACGGCGCACCGACGGGTGGTGCGGCGTGGATGGTAGGCGGCACGTGCGAGGGCCATATCATTCGCGGCGGTTCCTGGCTCAACTCTCCGGACTTCCTCCGCTCCGGGAACCGTAACAAAAACTCCACCGTCGGCCTGGACTACACGTTGGGCTTTCGGGTCGTGCGGGTGCTTAACCCCTGAGCCTCTACCTCTTTCGGAATCACAAGCGATGCCGGCCGAGCGTGGTCGGCCGACCTCAATTTGTGCAGCGCGGCGCTACCGCAGATCCGCGGTGCGCAGCGGATAGGTGACGGTCGAGAGGAAAACGATCGCGCTGCCGCTGAAGCGGTTGTAAGCGAGCCCCGGCGACGGATCGGCCGCGAAGGTCATCACCACCGAACTTTCGGGCTTGACCATCAGCGCCGCCATGGTGCGGACATCGTGCGCGCCGAGCGACGTGGTGGAGAGCGAGCGGCTCATGCTCGGCGCCATCAGGATCGCGCGCAGGAAGGGATCGAGGCGCGTCGTGTCGGCGAGCGGCGAGGCGATCTTCTGGTTGGCGACGGTCAGGATCGCCGAGGGCCGGTCGCCGACGCGCTTGACCGCGATCGTGGTGGCGTTGTCGGCGGTCTGCACCGCAACGAACCGCGGTGCGGCGATGGCGGGCAGGGGCGCGATCGCAACCGCCGCCACGCGCGGCGGCGGTTCGCGTCCGGGCGGCTCCGCGTAAGCGAGCGCGCCGTTGGCTGGCTGGTCATGCGTCGCGGCGAACAGGCCGACCGAAGCCGTGGTCTCGGGCGCCTGCGGCGGGCGGGCCGGCGCGGCGCCGTCGGGGAGGCCCTGCCAGCGGGCAACCACGATCTCGCTCGGCGTCGGCGCCGCCAGCGGTGCGGCTTCGGCGCGTGAGATCACATGCACTTTGGAGGCGACCTTGGCGAGCTTGGCCTTCTCGGCCGCGACCTTGTCTTCGGCATGCGCAAGCCTGGTCTCGGCGCGATCGACGGCGGCGATCACGGCGGCCTTCGCCCGCGCGCGCAGCGGCTCGGCGGCCGGCGCCGGCGTCGCCGCGGCGACGGGCGCGGCGGTGGAATCTTCGTCGTCTTCGTCGTGCGCCAACCCAAGGAACTTGGCGATCGGATTGGCCGCGTGCTGAGCGACGCCGCCGTCGGCGACGTTGACGCCGGCACTGCGCGCCTGATCGAGCAAGAGGTCCGACGGCGTACCGCCGCGCGCCCTGATATCGGCGAGCGCGAGCGCATAGCCCGCAAGCGGGCGGCCGTCAGCCGGGATGTGGACGGTACGCTGGTCGGGGAACACGCGCACCAATTGCTCGCGCGTCATGCGCGGCCACATGCGGACGCCGCCGGTATCCATGTGCACGAACGGCGAGCCGGAGGTCGGGTAGAAGCCGACGCCGCCGCGCTGGAGCCGGAGCCCGATCACGCGCAACTGTTCGAGCGGCACGCCCGGAATGTAGAAGTCCATGGCGTGGCCGAGCATGTGCTGAGAGAAGCGCGCGACCCCGCCGCTTCTGCGCCGGAGCATGGCGTTGGTTTCCGGCGAGCGATAGCCGCAGACCACCCAGATCGGCTCTTTCGATCCGGCCTCGCGCTGCACCTCCCATGCCACGTCGATGAGGTGCGGGTCCATGCGGACTTGCTGCTCCTTGCGCCAGTCGCGCAAGAACCAGTTGAGCTTGTCGAGCGCGGCCTCGTCGTAGCGGCCGTAGCGCTTGAAGGTGATGGTGACGTCTTCGCCGGTGTGAATGTGGTGGAGCGAGATGGTGCGGGTGTCGCCCTCGGCGATGGCGTTCTGCAAACCCCGCGCGCCGGACAACAGGAGGAGGGCGGCAAAACCGCACGAAGCGACGGTGCGCGTCGCGGCAATACGACAGGTTTTCAGGCGCGCCCCACCCACCAGCACCAGCGTCCCCGCGTTGATACGTTTAAGGACGTCCGCAACGGATAAGCCGACGCGGACGACCAAACCCCATCTGTATTTTGGGAAGGGTTAACGCGAACTTGTGTTGACCCACCCCCGACCTGACAAGGGTTAACCGTCCAATGCGGCAAAAGATAGCCTCCGGCCCGCCCAAAGGCCTTGCGGGATGGTCCACACGCCGGCAAAGAGGCCTATGGTTAACGCATCGGCTTCAGATTTTCGCATACCTTCAAGGAGTTAGGCGCACTGGCGCGCGCTGCGGCGTCACCGTTACGGTGATTTTGCTTGACTTTTGTCACTGATTATGATGTTAGTGTTTCAGGCGACTATGATTGGTGTCACCTTTTCTGATGCTTTACGACTACGCCTATTTGCTCACTTACCATGCTGGCCATTCGAGTTAGCGCGGCTTCGAGTTCTGCTGAAAGCAAATCCGACATCGTTGGGTCAACATCGGGAAAAGTCTGCTTTCTCGCGCCCGTCAATCATCTGCTTCTTTACCCGCCCAAATTCCCCAAGCGGGTGCATTGGATTTGCCGTCAAACAAAACAGTGCAAAAACGTTTGCGGCAAAAAATTCAGCGACGTAAAGGCGCAGTTCGGCCCTGATTTCATCTTCGGTCATGGCGACTCCTTTGCGTCAAGGAGACCGCGACGGGCCGCAACCAGCAATGGGCTGTTTCAGCAAGCTTCGCGCGCCTGTGTACATCGTTTGGGAGTTTGGTTATACCGTTGAATTAGCTGCATTTATTCGCGTTTAATATCCACAAGACGATAGGTGCCGTGTTTCACTTGCTCGGTTGAGGGCGTCACCGGTGACGGCCGACTGACGGAGCAAGTGCGGCGCGCCTCCGCGCGGGCTTCGTAACCCCGCGCCGGGGCGGCTTCGGGCACCAGTCTGGCCGGTACTACGGCCGGTGCGGGAGGTGCTTTCCCTGGAACTGGGATCGGAAAAGGCGGGTAACGTCCGCCCGGACTGTCCCAGGACGCATGGCCTGGAGCTGAGTCAGGAGGTCAAAGCCCTGACGAGAGCCGCATGTGGAGCGCCGGAAGGCGAGCGCAGCGATCGCAAGCTGCGCTGCCGCGCCTCGCAAGCGCGGCCGCATGACGAGGCGCCTTTCGGCGCTCCGCTCCCTCTTTTGCGGGGTGCGAAGATTCTTTGGAATGGCGTGGTGATCGTTGCAAAGCTCGGACGCATTCGCGCCGCGAGAACCCTTTGCCTTGTCGATATCGTGTCATTGAAATTTGCCGTAGATTGAGGCCACGGCCGCGTCGGCCCGCCGAGGATGGACAGCATGACGTTGCCGAGCGAAGGCGCGCACGCGCCGGCCGCAACTGCGAGCGAGCCGATCTGGTTCGCCTCTTATCCGCCGGGGGTTCCGCACCGCATCGACCCCGACGCCTATCCGTCGCTGGCCGCGCTGCTGCTCGACGCCTGCGCGAGCCACGCCGCACACCCCGCCTTCGAGTGCCTCGGCGTCCGCATGAGCTACGCCGAATGGGGAGCAACAAGCCGGGCCTTTGCCGCTTTCCTGGTCGAGGAAGCCAAGCTCCGGCCCGGCGAGCGCGTCGCCATCATGTTGCCGAACCTGCTCGCCTATCCGGTGGCGTTTCAGGGCGCGCTGCGCGCCGGCCTCGTCGTGGTCAACGTCAATCCGCTCTACACGCCGCGCGAACTGAAGGAACAGCTCGCGGATTCGGGCGCGACCGCGATCGTGATCATGGAGAATTTCGCGTACAAGCTCGAAACGGTGCTTGCCGAGACGCAAATCCGCCACGTCGTGGTGGCGCGGCTCGGCGATTTCATGCCGGCGCTCAAGCGCACGCTATTTAACTACGCCAACACCTATATCCGGCGCGCGGTGCCGGCCTGGCGCTTCGAGCGCTTCTCGCTGCTGCAGGCCGCCTGCAAGCGCGCGCCGGGCGCCGGTTACACGGATGCGCAGCCGGCGGCGGCGTCGCCAGCGCTGCTGCAATATACCGGCGGAACGACCGGCGTGCCGAAGGGCGCCGTGCTGACCCATCGCAACCTGGTCGCCAACACCTTGCAGTGCCGCGCCGTGATCGCGCCGTTCATCGTGGAGGAGAGGGGATCGGTGCTCACCCCGCTGCCGCTCTATCATATCTTCTCGCTGACGGCGAACCTGCTCGCTTTCGCGCTGATGGGCGGCCTGAGCGTGCTGGTGCCCGATCCGCGCGACATCAAGGGACTGATCAAGACGATGCGGCGCGCGCAGGTCACCACCATGACCGGCGTCAACACGCTGTTCAACGCGCTGATCAACAATCCGCAATTCGCCGCGCTCGATTTCAGCAAAATGAGCTTTGCGGTCGGCGGTGGCGCTGCGGTGCAAAGCGCGGTCGCCACCCGCTGGCAGGAGATCACCGGCACCAAGCTGGTGGAAGGCTACGGCCTCACCGAGGCGTCGCCGGTGGTGTGCATCAATCCGGTCCCCGCGCCGAAGCTCGGCACGGTCGGCCTGCCGGTGCCCTCGACCGAAGTCGCCATCCGCGACGACCGCGGCGACGGCCTCCCCACCGGCGAAGCCGGCGAAATCTGGGTGCGCGGCCCTCAGGTCATGCAGGGCTATTGGCAGCGTCCCGACGAAACCGCGCTCGTTCTGACCGCCGACGGCTGGCTCGACACCGGCGATATCGGCGCCTTCGACGCGCAGGGATTTCTGAAAATCCTCGACCGCAAGAAGGACATGATCAATGTCTCCGGCTTCAAGGTGTTCCCGAACGAGGTGGAAGACGTGATGGTGCAGCATCCGGGCGTGCTGGAAGCCGCCGTCATCGGGGTTGCCGATGCGCACACCGGGCAATCGGTCAAGCTGTTCGCGGTCAAGCGCGACCCGGCGGTCACCGAAGCGGAGCTGGCGAAATTCGCGCGCGAGCGGCTCGCCGGCTACAAGGTGCCGAAGACGATCGTGTTCATCGACAGCCTGCCCAAGAGCAATGTCGGCAAGATCATCCGCAAGGATTTGAGATAGCGCTCAATGCGCCATCAGCACTGGCAGCTTGGCGTTGGCCAGGATGTGCCGGGTGGTGCCGCCGAAGATCATCTGGCGCAGGCGGCTTTGGGTGTAAGCGCCCTTGACGATGAGGTCGCAGCCAAGCTCGGCGGCCTTGGCGAGGATGGTTTCGCCGGCGCTGACCTTGCCGGGCGCGACCGTCATCGGCTCGGCGGCGATGCCGTTCATTTTCAGCGAGCGGGCGAGCTCGACGCCGCTCGGGCCAGCGACCGTCGAGCCTTCGACGGTGAGAATGGTGATGCGCTCAGCGAGACGCAGAAGCGGCATGGCGAACGCCGTGGCGCGCGCCTGTTCGGTTGAGCGGTTCCAGGCGATCAGGATGTTGGTGCCAAGCGAACGCGGCGAAACCGGCGGCGCGATCAGCACCGGGCGTCCGCTTTCGAACAGCGCCGATTCGAGCGTGATCATCGACGGGCTCTGCCATTCCTCGCCGGGGCGCGCCAGCACGATGACGTCGAACACACGGCCGTAGCTGCCGGCGAAATCATGGCCGCTTGGCGCCGCGCCGTTCCATGCCCACGACAGCGACGCGGCGGACGTCTCGGCGCTGCGCTGTTTGATGGAATGGCTTTGCATGAAGGCGCGGAACGCTTCCTCGGCATGCCGCGCCATTTCGGCGTCGTTCTCCTTGACGGCCACCATGGTCAGGCCGGCGTCGGGGTCCATCGCCACCATGTCGGCGACCGCGGGACGGAGCGGAAAGCCCTCGATGCAGCCGTCGAACTTTTGCGCCAGCAGAAGCGCGGTATCGAGCGCCGAAGCCATCGCGGCGTTTTGCTCGGTGGGAACGAGGATGGTTTTCATGCTGCGCGCCCCGGTGGCGTGTTGGCGCGGCAATCATACCGCCGCGCCGCCGGACGCATCAATGCTGATCGCCCGGAGCGGGCGCGGTGCCGGCGGCGGCTTTGAAATCCGCCAGCACGTCGGTGAGCGGATGCGGTGCGACTTTGACGATTCCGGAAAACGGCCGGTCGATGGCGACGATGGTGAGGAGTTCCGAAAAGATGAGAAAGGCGAGCAACCCCGTCATCAAGGTCTGCGCCGGCAGGCTGCGCGTGCCGAAGAAAAAGGTGAATACGATGGTCAAAACGGCGCCGCCGAACAGAACGAGCCAGACGACGCCCGGCACGGTGCCTTCCGAGGCGACCAGCCGCGTCCGGCGCGCCTGGCTGATGACGTCGAGCTGATGCAGGATTTCGGTGACGAGCGGGCCGTTCACCCGCTCCGACGATTCGACCGCGAGCAACGCCGTATACATTGCATCGAGCGCCTGCCGCACCAGCCGCGTGTTTTCCATGTGTCCGCTGTCCATGGCCGGCCAATCGACGGCGACCGCGGTGGCGAGGTAATCGCTCACCGCGTCGCGCAGATCGGAGCCCGGTTTATCGGCGAAACCATGGGACAGCCGAAAAATGGTTTCGGCGGCGCCGGCTTCCTGCGCCACCGTCGTCTCGGCGTCGGCGAATTTCTGCCAGACGACGATGATGGCGAAGGCGAGCAATACCGCGTAAAGCACGCCGACCGTGGCGAACTTGAACCCGGCAATCTCGTTGTTGGTGGTCAGTTTGTCGAGCGCGACGTAGCGGCGGACCAGCAGCGGCCCGAGCATGGCGAGCAAGGTGGTCAATCCGACCAGGATCGTGCCCGAGACCCAGAGCGGCTGGGTCGTAAGGAAAAACAGCATGCTCTCGCCCCTTGCTGCGGCTATGTCTCTGCAATCATATTGCGCGCCGCGGCGCACGCCAAACCGCCCCGGCATGGATTCGGACACCAGGAGACCTTTATGGCGGTCTATACCGATGTCGCGGCGGAGGAGCTGGCGGCCTTCATTGCCGGCTACGACATCGGCGAACTGCTTGCCTATAAAGGCATCGCCGAAGGCGTGGAGAATTCCAACTTTCTCCTTCATACCGGCCGCGGCTCCTTCATCTTGACGCTGTACGAGCGGCGCGTCGCCGAGGCCGATCTGCCGTTTTTCCTGGCGCTGATGGAGCATCTGGCCGGCCGCGGCATCACCTGTCCGCAGCCGGTGCAGAACCGCGCCGGGCAGACTTTGGGGCGGCTCGCCGGCCGGCCGGCCGCCATCGTCACTTTCCTCGACGGCTTGTGGATCCGGCGGCCGAGCGCAGCGCACGGCGCGGAGCTGGGAGAAGCGCTGGCGCGGCTGCATCTCGCCGGCGCGGATTTTCCGATGCGGCGAGAGAACGCGCTCTCGGTCGCCGGCTGGCGGCAGCTTTACGTCGCGTGCGGCGAACGCGCCGACGCGGTGCAGCGCGACCTCAAAGCCGTGCTCGCCGCCGAACTCGGTCTCCTGGAACGGGAGTGGCCGCGCGGGTTGCCGCAGGGCGTGATCCACGCCGACCTGTTCCCCGACAATGTGTTCTTTCTCGGCGACAAGCTGTCCGGACTGATCGACTTCTATTTCGCCTGCACCGATACGCTGGTCTACGACGTCGCCATCTGCCTCAACGCCTGGTGCTTCGAGGCGGATCATTCCTACAACGTCACCAAGGGCCGCGCGCTGTTGTCGAGCTACGCCAGGACGCGGCCATTGTCGCCGCCGGAGTGGCGCATGCTGCCGCTCTTCGCCCGCGGCGCGGCGCTGCGTTTCCTGCTCACGCGGCTGGTCGACTGGCTCAACGTGCCGGCGGGCGCTTTGGTGCGGCCGAAGGACCCGCTCGAATATCTGCGCAAGCTCCGCTTCCACCAAAAGGTCAAGGGCGTAGGCGATTATGGAGTGACGGTGCCGTGAGCAAGCCTGCCGCGCCGGTGCCGCATGTCGTCATTCATACCGACGGCGGCGCGTCGCCGAATCCGGGTCCCGGCGGTTATGGCGCGATCCTCGCGTTCGGCGACCACGAGAAGGAGATCAAGGGCGGCGAGGCCAACACCACCAACAACCGCATGGAGCTGATGGCCGCGATCGCCGCCTTCGAGGCGCTCAAACGGCCGTGCCGCGTCGACCTGCACACCGACAGCCAATATCTGCGTGACGGCATCACGACCCACATCAAAAAGTGGAAGCAGAACGGCTGGCGCACCGCCGACAAAAAGCCGGTGAAGAATATCGATCTGTGGCAACGGCTCGATGCCGCACTTATCCCGCATCAAGTGCGGTGGTATTGGCTGCGCGGCCATGCCGGCCACGCGGAGAACGAACGCGCCGATGAATTAGCGCGCGAGGCGATCGAAGAGATTCGAAGCGTCGGCAAGACTCCGTAGCCTCGCTGACGTGCGCCATGCGAACTGAGGTGAGAAGAAAATGTCCCGCCATCGCCCCCAACGCCCCAAAGTCCGCAGGGACTATATCCCAAATGGGCGCGAGAGATGAAAGGTTCGAGGCTCGGCGCGGGGTTGCCGGCTTGGACTTCGATTGGTCGTAAAGCTCGCCCCGCAGCGGGCGCGATTGCGCGCGCAGAACAAACAAAACGGCGCGCGAAATTTACTTAACGGCGTTTACGCATTCACCGTTAATTCCGGTTTCGATTTATTTACCAAGGCGTTTCTGCTACTCACCTGCGCATCAAGTCGATCTTAGATGAGGAGCCAATCGACATGTTGAAGCAGATCAAAAAGTTTCTGAAGAACGAGTCCGGCGCGGCGGCCGTCGAGTACGGCCTGATCACTTCCGGCATCTCCGTCGCCATCATCCCGTCGGTTACCGGCGTCGGCAACAAGCTGGTCACGATCTTCACGCAAATCCAGACCGCGCTGTAAGCATTGGCCGCTCGGTCGCGAGCGGCCAAGCGGTTTTCGAAAAGAAACAGCATGCATCGGGTGCCCTCCGTATTGATCAAAACCAACCGCCGGGCGCCCGCATCATGTCAGGGCAGTCGTAAAGTCTCGCTTCGCGTAGGCATCCGATGATCGAATGGTTGATGATTGGCGGTATCGGCTTGCTGGCGGGATGCCTGTTGATGCTGGCGTTCGTCCCGATCGTGCATGAACGGGCGGTGCGCATCGCCAAGCGGCACATGGTCGAAGCGACGCCGCTGGCGATCAATGAGATCCAGGCCGACAAGGATCACCTGCGCGCGCAATTCGCCATGTCGGTGCGGCGGCTCGAGCTCAGCATCGAGGAGATGCGGGCGAAAGCGGCCGGCCATTCCGGCGAGCTCAGCAAGCAAGGCCTCGAGATCACCCGCCTGCACGTCGAGCTCGACAAGAAGAAGGCGCAGATTTTCGCCATGCGCACGCGCGAGCAGATTCGCAAGAACATGATCAGAAGGATCGTGAAGATCCTCATGTTCATGTTCGTCCGCTCAAACCGGCAGCGCCAGCGGCAGACGTTCGAGGCGACCCTCAATCACGTCACCCGCCGCGCCTAGACGAGGTCGCGCGGCAGCGCTTGGCGGCTGCGGCTTACATCTGCTTCAGCAGATTCTCCGCGCTCGAAGTCTCGACGCCGCGCCCTTCCTCGATATTGAGCTTTTTAACTACGCCGTCCTCGACCAGCATCGAATAGCGCTTGGAGCGGGTACCAAGTCCGCCGCCCGACATATCCATCGTTAGATCAAGCGCCTTGGCGAAGTCGCCATTGCCGTCGGCCAAAAATTCGATCTTGCCGCCCGCGCCGGTCGACTTCTTCCAGGCGTCAAAAGTGAACACGTCGTTGATCGCGGTTACGGCGACGGTATCGATGCCCTTGGCCTTGAACGCGTCGGCATTTTTCAGGAAACCGGGCAGGTGATTGTTGTTGCAAGTCGGCGTAAACGCGCCGGGAACAGCGAACAGCACAACCTTCTTGCCCTTAAAGACTTCTTCGGCAGGCTTCCAGGTTGGGCCGTCGGGTCCCAGAACTCGGAACTTGCTATCAGGCGGAAGTCGGTCGCCAACCTTGATCGGCATGGTGCGTATCCTCTCGTTATTGGGATGGGCTTTTTCGTCCGGCGTAAATTACCGTAACCGGCGAATTAGTCGAGGCGGGTTTCCACCTCGATGGCATCGGCCGGCGACACCGCCGTGAAGGTGAGCGTGGCGCCGGCGGCGCGGGCGCCGGGCGGCAGCCCATCGAGGTCGAAGCTAAAGCGCCGCGTGGCGGTCTCGTTGCCGGGGGCAGGCCGTTCCGGCTGGGGCAGCGGCAACGTCCAGTCCGGCGTCGGGCCCTCGACGAACAGTTCGACCTGCGCGCCTGGCGGCGCGGTGAGTTCGACCACAACGCGCGCGTGGCCGCCTTCGGTCTCGCGATGTACCGAGCGGACGGCAAGCTCGCCGCCGGCGCCGAGCGGCACGCGCCGCGGAACGCGTGCCTCCGCCGCGAGGAGGGCGCCTTCTTCAGCGCCGGGCTTGCCGGACAGCGTCAAATCGAGATCGGCCTGCGCCGGGACGCAAAGATTGCCACAGATTGCGTAGCCGAGCTTGACGCGCAACGTCGACGGCCCGCTCGCGTCAAGCGCGAGAACATGCAGCGGCAGCACGACGTCGCCGCGATAGCCGATCGACTGGCCGCCGGCGCCGTCGTCGAAGCGTTCCGGCGCCGGCCAGAGCGGCGTCACCGATTTGACATTCTCCGAGCCGGCGAAATCGAACGTCGGCGGCACGCCCGAATCGCCGGGATAGCGCCAATAGGTCTTCCAGCCCGGATCGAGCCGGATTTCCACGCCCGCCCGCAGCCACTTTGCTTCGGCGGATTGCACGGCCGCGCCGGCGATCAGCCGTGCGGCGGCATGCGTTTCGCTGTCCCAGGCGGAAGTGTCCTGCGCAAGCGCGACCGGCGCGCCGCCCGCACACATTATCGCAATGGCCGCAGTGATTATCCGCATGATGCGCTGTCTAAGGGACAGTGGCCAACACGCGCCACTGACATGATCGTGACTTCGCCGCCACCGCGCGAGTCGTGCGGAAACGGCAGTGAACTTTTACCGCGGCCCTTCGTTTGCAAAAACGGATCGATCGGCTAACCTTCCGCCATGAAATTGCCGCGCGGCACGTCGGAAAAAGGCAAGGGTCGGGGCAGGGGCTATCTCGACGGCCAGATGCTCATCGCCATGCCGGCGATGCTGGACGACCGTTTCGCCCGTTCGCTCATCTATGTGTGCGCGCATTCCTCGGAAGGCGCCATGGGCATCGTGGTCAATCATCCGGCGCCCAACATCAATTTCTCCGACCTGCTGGTGAAGCTCGACGTCATTCCCGCCGCCGACGTGATCCAGCTGCCGTCGCGCGCCGGCGTCGTCAAGGTCATGCGCGGCGGGCCGGTCGAAACCGAGCGCGGCTTTGTACTGCATTCGGCGGACTTCTTCATCGAGAATTCGACGCTGCCGATCGATGACGGCATTTGTCTCACCGCCACGCTGGATATCCTCAAGGCGATCGCGCGCGGCGATGGGCCGGCGAGCGCGATCCTGGCGCTTGGCTACGCCGGCTGGGCTCCAGGTCAGCTTGAGAATGAGATTCAGGGCAACGGCTGGCTGCACTGCGCGCCGGATTCGGAACTTATCTTCGGCGCCGACATCGGCGGCAAATACGAGCGCGCGCTGAAAAAGATCGGCATCGATCTCGGCATGCTGTCGAGCGAAGCCGGACACGCGTAAGCGGGCTAGCGCGCCATCTCCACCTTGCTGTGCGGCTGCAGCATCTCGCGGGCGCGCTCGGGCGTCATCGGTTCGCCGAACACGAAGCCCTGCGCGTACTCGCAACCGAGCTGATAAAGCTCGACCGCGTCCGAATCCGTTTCGGCGCCTTCGGCGACGACGTCCATGCCGAGGTCGTGGGCCAGCGCGATGATCGAGCGAAGGATCACCGGCCGCGTACCCTTGGCCGTGGTACGCACGAAAGACTGATCGATCTTGATGGTGTCGAAGGGGAAGCGCTGCAGGTAAGCGAGCGAAGAGTAGCCGGTGCCGAAATCGTCGAGCGCCAGGCCGGCGCCAAGCTCGCGGAGACGGTGCAGCATCTGCGCGGCGTGCTCAGGATTTTCCATCACCACGGATTCGGTGAGTTCGAGCTTGAGCGAGCCGCGCGTCAGCGGCGAGCGCGCCAGCACCGTGCGCAGATCCTGGATCAGATCGTGCCGCAGCAATTGCCGCGACGACACGTTGACGCTGGCAAACAGGCTCTCACGCGGGCGTAGCGTGTGCTGCCAGGTGCTCAATTGCCGCGCGGTCCGTTCCAGCACAAACAGGCCGAGCTCGACGATCAGCCCGGTTTCCTCGGCGATGCTGATGAATTCGTTCGGCGACAGCCGCCCTAGCTTCGGATGGTTCCAGCGCGCCAATGCTTCGAAACCGGCGACCGCCCGGTCGTCGAGCCGCACGATCGGCTGGTAGAGGATGGTGATCTCTTCGCGCTCAAGCGCCCGCCGCAGGTCGGATTCGATCGAAAGCCGGTCGGATTTGCGCGCGCGCATGGCCGGTTTGAACACGTCGATGCGATCGCCGCCATTGCGCTTGGCGTGATACATCGCCAGCTCGGCGTCCTTGAGCCGCTCCTCGGCACGCTGCGGTTCGGAATCACCGAGCGCCAATCCAATCGAGCCGGTGAGAAAAATCTCGCGGTCGTTGAAGGTGATCGGCGCGCGCAGCGTGCGGCGGATAGTTTCGGCGAACGACGTAATGCGCGCCGAGTCGCGCTCCGAGAGAAGAATGAGGCCGAACTGATCGCCCGACAGACGGGCGAGCGTGTCGTGCGGCTTGATCAGCCGCCCAAGCCGGCGCGCCAGCGTCAGCAGGATCGAGTCGGCGAGCGCCATGCCGACCGAATCGTTGACCTGCTTGAAGCGGTCGATATCGACCACAATCACGGTGGGACGAATGGTCGAATCGGCCTTGGCGAGCCCAAGCACCGCTTCCAGTCGGTCCAGGAACAATTCGCGGTTGGGCAGGCCGGTGAGATTGTCGTGCACGGCGTCGTGTAGGAGCCGCTCCTCGGCGGTCTTGAACTCGGTGACGTCGGTGAGCGTACCGACGAGGCGGATGACTTCGCCGTCGGAGCCGACGACCGGCCGGGCGCGCAAGGCGAACCACAGATAATGCCCGTCGGCGGTGCGTACGCGGAAATCCTGCGCCACGCGTCCGCGCCGCTGCTCGACCACGCCATCGAGGGTGGCGCGGAAGCGGTCGCGGTCGAGCGGGTGGAGGACTTCCAGCCAGCTCGCCGCCGCGCCGCCGAGCGCTCCATGCTTGAGCCCTAGCATCGTTTCGGTCTCGGGGCTGGTGAACACGCGATCGGCGGCAACGTCCCAGTCCCAGATCATGTCGCCCGCGCCGGTCAGCGCGAGCGCGCGGCGTTCGACGTCGGACACGATGCCTTGCGCCATGCCGCCGGCGAAAGCGTGCTGCATCACGGTAAAGCCAATCAGCATGACGATGAGGACCAGGCCGCCAAGCAGCGCCGGGCCGACGATGTCGTTGGTAAGAAAGCCGAGCACGGTGAGGGCGGCGCCGACCACCCAGACGACCAGCAGAAGCCAGGTCGGGATCAGCATCACCGCGCGGTCGAAGCCGTGGGTCGAGAGATAGACGACCAGCGCAAAGCCGAGCACGGCGATGAAGAACAGCGAGATGCGGGCGATGCCGGAGGCGACCGGCGGCGAGAACAGCGCCACCGCGACCAGCGCGCCAAGAAAAGCCAGCCAGCCCACCGTGATATGCGCGTAGCGCACGTGCCAGCGGTTGAGGTTCAAATATGCAAACAGGAAGACCAACAGCGTCGCCGCCAGGAGCGCCTCTCCCGAAGCGCGCCAGATGCGCTCGGAGCCCGACGACATCTCGAATACCTTGCCCCAGAAACCGAAATCGATGCCGATATAGACCAGCACCGCCCATCCGAGCGCAGCGGCGGCCGGAAACATGACGCTGCCTTTGACCACGAACAGAATGGTGAGGAACAGCGCCAGCAAGCCGGCGATGCCGATGACGATGCCCTGGTAAAGGGTAAGCGAGTTGACCTTGTCCTTGAACGCGTCCGGCTCCCACAGATAGAGCTGCGGTAAATTCGGCGTGCGCAGTTCGGCGACAAAGGTGATCACCGTTCCCGGGTCGAGCGTCACGCGGAACACGTCGGCGGTGGAATTGTCCAGCCGGTCGGGCGGATCGCCGGACGACGGCGTGATGGTGACGATGCGCGACAACCCGAGATCGGGCCAGATCAGACCGGAGCCGACCATGCGGTAGTGCGGGGCGACGATCAGGCGGTCGATCTGCTCGTCGCCGTTGTTGGCGAGCGCGAACACCGCCCAGTTGGTGCCGGCTTCGCGCGCGCGCACTTCGATGCGCCGCACGATGCCGTCGATGCCGGGTGCGGTCGAAACCTGCACGCGGTCGCCGTCGGTGTGCTGGAATTCGACCGCGTCGGTGAGATCGATGGCGGCGGCGTCAAGCCGGATATTGACCGCTTCGACTGCGGCGGCGGCGGACATACCGAACCACGCCGCTGACGCAAAAGCGGCTAACGCCAGGGCGGCGCGAAGACCTGCCAACAGACGACCTCCGAGCTGGCTGCCGGCGCAATTGGCGCCCCGACTTTGCGGAATTCCCCCGCTCCCAACTTAGCCGGCTTTATGCCGAATTCGCGGTCCGGTCGCATACACCGACCGCTGGCCTAAAGACCGTGCCGATCCAGTAGCCGCTACGCCGCGTCGGGGCAAGAATTTTCCCGTGTCATTTCAAAGAGTCAGAACGATCTTGCTGATATGGTGAGGGCGCCCGCGCATGTGACAAGAGCGCGCGCCGCGTTTAGTTTTGGCGGCGCAGGAGCGCCGCATGCCCGCGATCGACCCGGACGATCTGCCGAAGAAAAAGGTGACGCACGAGCTTGGGCAGGATTTGGCTCTGCTCTCGGTGGCCGAACTTTCCGAGCGAATCCGGCTCCTGAAGGAGGAGATCGCGCGGTTGGAGGCGGAAATGGCCAGCAAACGGGCTTCGCAAACCGCAGCCGATGCGTTTTTCAAGAAGTAAGGAGCGCTGCAGGCTGCAAAAAGTTTTGACAACTTTCCCCAATCCATTAACCATTAGTTAAGCTTTCTCGTTCATTACAGTTATTGTCCATCTTCTGGACATCGAGTGGCTCCTGTCCACTCTGTTTGACGCCTCCCTGTTATCACCTTGAGCCGCCGGCAACGGCGGCTCTTTTTTATGTCTTGCCGGCATTTCCGCGAGCCGCTCGCGCGGCAACTATGTCCGGAACTCGATCCGCCCGCCCGCTGGACTCAAACGCCCGGGCGCGCGATGCTGCGCCGGTGTGAGGCGTAACCATGTCCGAGAAGCGTGCGTCTGAAGCCGGCGCGGTATCTTTCAGCGAGCGGCTGGCGAGTTCCCAGGTTTTCGCGACGCTATTCCGCGACGGAATGGCGTTGGTGGAAGAGACCGCGAGCTATCTCGACGGCGCGGGCCGCACCGAATCGAAGAAGCTCGATCGCAGCGCGGCGCTGGTTTACGCCACCGAGAGCATGCGCCTGACGACGCGGCTGATGCAGCTTGCCTCGTGGCTGTTGCTGCACCGCGCGGTGAAGGAAGGCGAGATGACGCTGGCGCAGGCCCACAAGGAAAAGAGCAAAGTCAGGCTCGCGGCTTGCGACCCCGGCGACGCGAAATCGATCGCGCTATTGCCGGCCAAGCTTCAGGAACTGATCGCGCGCTCGACCAAGTTGCAAAGCGAGGTGCGCCGGCTCGACGCGACCATGCACGCGCCGCCGCCGGTCAAGCTTGCGGCCGGAAATCCGGTCGAGCGGCAACTTGGGCTGTTGAAAGCCGCCTTCGAGCAGCAGGATCGGGCCTGATAAGGCCCGCTGCGCCGGCTACTTCTTGAGGAAGCCTTCGAATTTTTTCTGAAAGCGCGACAACCGGCCGCCGCGGTCAATCAAATGCTGCTGGCCGCCGGTCCAGGCCGGATGCGATTTCGGATCGACGTCGAGATGAAGCGTGTCGCCTGATTTGCCCCACGTCGTGCGCGTAGTGAATTCAGTGCCGTCGGTCATCACCACCTTGACCACGTGGTAATCGGGATGGGTGTCGGATTTCATGGCGGTTATTGCTGCCTTTTGTCTCGCCTTCGGCGCTAAGTCTAACTCGGAAAATTTGGCGGCTCTATAGCGCGGGCCAGCCGGCGAGACAAGCCGCCGCAGCGCCCGGTGCACGTTGCCAGGCTTAAACAGCCGGCGCATTGTCGAGCGATCCGGGCGGCGGAGCCGCGAAAAGGTGTTGCGGCGCATGACCTTGAGTGCCGAAAAAGACGCGGCAACGCAGAACGTTGAGCGCCCGTTGCCGGGCCCCGATGCGCAACCGCTGGCGCGGGCGGCCGAGGCCGCGCTCAATGCGCCGGCGGCGGGGCGAAACCTTAAGCTGCGGCCGCTCGCTTCGCTTCTGCCCTATATCGGCCGTTACCGCTGGCGGGCCCTGTCTGCGCTCGGCGCCTTGGTTCTCGCCGCGCTGACCACGCTGGTCGTGCCGATCGCCGTGCGCCGGATGATCGATTTCGGCTTCACCGCGCGCGGGCTGCAACTGATCGACAGTTATTTCCTGGTGATGATCGGGGTTGGCGCGGTGCTCGCACTCTCGAGCGCGCTTCGCTACTACCTCGTCACCACGCTCGGCGAGCGCATTGTCGCCGATCTGCGCGGCGACGTATTCGCCCATGTCACGTCGCTTTCGGCCGGGTTCTTCGACGAAGCACGAACCGGAGAAGTGATCTCGCGGCTGACCGCCGACACAACGCAGATAAAGGCGGCGGTCGGCTCGTCTGTCTCGGTCATGTTGCGCAATTTCGTTTTGTTCGTCGGCGCCAGCGCGATGATGGTGGTGACGAGCCCGCGGCTTTCGGCCTTCGTGCTGGCGGCGATCCCGATCATCGTGCTGCCGCTTTACGCCTTCGGCCGCGCCGTGCGCCGCCGCTCGCGCTTCGCGCAGGATACGTTGGCTGATGCTTCCGCTTATGCGGCCGAGTTGATCGGCGCGGTGCGTGTGCTGCAGGCCTTCACTAACGAGCGGCTCGGCATCGCGCGCTTTCGCGCCGCGGTCGATCGCGCCTTTACCGCTGCGCGGTCTTCGATCCGCGCGCGCGCCTTGCTGACCGGCATCGCGATCTTTCTTGTCTCCGCAAGCGTCGTCATCGTTCTCTGGGTGGGCGCGCAGGACGTGCTGGCGTCGAAGATTACGCCCGGCCGGCTCGGGCAGTTCATCCTTTACGCCGTCCTCGCGTCAGCCGCGCTTGGATCGCTCTCGGAAATCGGCGGCGAGATAGCGCAGGCATCCGGCGCGGCGGAGCGGCTGTTCGAGATTCTGGCGATCAAGCCGGCGATCACGCGGCCGGCGCGGCCGCTTGTGCTGCCGTCGCCAGCGCGCGGCGAACTCGCCTTCGCCGATGTCCGGTTCTCCTACCCGACACGTCCGACCGTATCGGCGCTCAACGGCGTGTCGTTTTCGGTCCGGCGGGGCGAGAAGGTGGCGATCGTCGGTCCTTCCGGCGCGGGCAAGAGCACGATCTTCCACCTGCTGCTGCGCTATTACGATCCGCTGGCCGGACGCGTCACCTTCGACAATGTGCGCTTGGCCGATCTCGATCCGGCCGATCTGCGCGGACGGATTGCGCTCGTGCCGCAGGACAGCGTGATGTTCGCTACTTCAGTGCGCGACAACATCCGCTTCGGCCGCCCCGATGCGTCCGACGCGGAGGTGGTGCGCGCCGTCGCGCATGCTCATGCGGATTCGTTCATCGCCGCCATGCCGATGGGCATGGATACGCCGGTCGGCGAGCGCGGCGTTACGCTCTCCGGCGGCCAGCGGCAGCGGATCGCGATCGCGCGCGCCATCCTGCGCGACGCGCCGCTTCTGCTGCTTGACGAAGCGACCTCCTCGCTCGACGCCGAAAGCGAGACGCAGGTCGCCGCCGCGCTCGCCGAATTGATGCGCGAGCGCACCACCGTCGTCATCGCCCATCGGCTGGCGACAGTATTATCTTGCGACCGCATCCTGGTGCTCGACCAGGGCCGCATCGTCGAGGAAGGCACGCACCAGACGCTCGCCGCCGCCGGCGGCCTCTATGCGCGGCTGGCGAAGCTGCAATTTCAGGGAGCCTGATTTCCCGGCGGCCGCCAGCTCATCCGGTGCACCGGGTTGCCGGAGATCGGATTGACGCCGGCGCCGGTGATGGAGAATCCCTGCCTGCGGTAAAAGCCGATCGCGCGCGCATTGTCGATATTGACGTCGAGATCGAGGCCCTGCGGCGAAATGCGTTTGGCTTCGTCGATCAGCGCGGCTCCGACGCCGGATCGCCATTGTTCCGGCGCGACCACCATCTGGTCGAGGTAGCGCGTCTTCGGATCGACGGTGACAAAGCCGATCATGCCGCTATCGCTGTCGGCGATCATGATTTCGCAGGCAGGTGCGAGCTCGTTGCGCCAGCGTTCGCGCCACCAATCGAGCCGTTCGGCAAAGTCGATTTGCGGATAGGCGGCCTGCCACGTGCGCAGCCACAAACCGATCGCGGCGGCCTCGTCGCGCGCATCGTAGCGGCGCAGGCGCATCCTATTTCTCCGTCAGCTTCAGCTCGATGCGGCGGTTGCGGCTATAGGCATCGTCGGTTGTACCGGAATCGATCGGCTGGAATTCGCCGAACCCGGCGGCGACCAGGCGCTGCGGCGGGACGCCCTTGGTGATCAGGTATTGCACGACCGAGATGGCGCGCTCGGCGCTCAGTTCCCAGTTCGATTTGAACGGCGAGTTGCCCGACAGCGGCCGCACGTCGGTGTGGCCGTCGACGCGCAGGACCCAGTTGATCTCCAATGGTATCTGCTTCTCCAGGTCGGTCAGCGCGGCGGCGAGCTTGTCGAGCTCGGCGCGGCCTTCCGGCCGCAGCACCGCCTGGCCGGAATCGAAGAACACTTCCGACTGGAACACGAAGCGGTCGCCGACGACCCGGATGTCGGGCCGGTTGCCGAGGATGTCGCGCAACTTGCCGAAGAAATCCGAGCGATAGCGCGAGAGTTCCTGTACGCGCTGTGCCAGCGCGACGTTGAGGCGCTGGCCGAGATCGGCGATGTGCAGCTGGGCGTCCTTCTCCTTCCGCTCGGACGCGCCGAGCGCGTCCTCGAGGGCGCCAATCTGCCGGCGCAACGCGCCGATCTGCTGATTGAGGATTTCGATCTGCGCCACCGCGCGCGCGGTCGCGTCCTTCTCGATGTCGAGCTGCGAGCTGAGCTTGCCGATCTCGGCCTTGCCGGTGTCGGCGCCCGGCGCGCCTTCGACGGTGCCGCGCAAACGGTCGCGCTCGCCTTCGGCGGCGGATAAGGAGGCGCGCAGATGCGCCACCTCTTCTTCGAGCGTCGATTTGCCGGTCCGTTCCAGCGACAGGAGGTCAGAGAGCCGCGAAATCTGCGCGTTGAGGCGGGCGAGCGCGGTGTCCTTGCCGGCGACTTCCTGCGACAGAAAGAACTGCGCGACCATGAACACCGTCAGCAGGAAGATGATCGACAGGATCAGCGTTGACAGGGCGTCGACGAAGCCCGGCCAGTAATTCATGCCGCTGTCGCGGCGGGTTCTGGAAAGCGCCATGGGTTCGCGCCCGATCTATCCTTCAGTCGGCGTGTTCGCGCGACAGGATTTCCATAAAGCGCCTGATGTCGCCATTGAGCTTCGATTGCGCGTCGGCCCAGTCGCGAATCATCTGCTGTTCGGCGCGCATGTGCTGGACGAGGCCCTGGATCGCTTCGGCGAGATTGGCCATCGCCGCCGTCGTCGCCCTGCCCGAGCCGGCTTCGCCGACCGACGCCCGCAGCCGCTCGATCGCGTCGGTCACGCCCGCCGGCAGTGCCGCAGCGCCAGAGTCCTGCACGGTGGTGGCGAGCCAGTCCTCGAGGTTGTTGTAGAAGCGGTTCTGCGCCTGACTCGTCTGCAAATCGAGGAAACCAAGAATGAGCGAGCCCGCCAGCCCGAACAGCGACGACGAAAATGAAATGCCCATGCCGCCGAGCGGCGCGGCCAGGCCTTCCTTGAGCGCGTTGAAGACGGTATCGGCGTCGCCGCCGACGCTGAGGTTGTTGATGATGTTGCCGACCGAGCTGACGGTCTCGATCAGGCCCCAGAATGTGCCAAGCAGCCCGAGGAAGACGAGGAGCCCGGTCAGATAGCGTGAGATGTCCCGCGCCTCGTCGAGCCGGCTTGCCAGCGAATCGAGGAAGGCGCGCATGGTCTGCGCCGAAATCGCGACCCGTCCGCTGCGCTCGCCGCCGAGAATGGCGGCCATGGGCGCAAGCAGCGTCGGCGCGCGCGCCGCCGGCACGGCGGGATCGGCGCGGCGGAAGCTGTTGACCCAAGAGACTTCCGGGAACAGCCGGATGACGCGGTGGAACGACAGGATGATGCCGATCAGGAGAACGCCCGCGATCAATCCGTTGAGCCAGGGATTGGCCATGAAGGCGTTGAGGATCTGGCGCTGGAGCACAAAGGCGATCAGCCCGCACAGGATCAGGAACACCAGCATCCGGATCAGGAAAATGCGGGGCGAGGGAAGTTTTACTTGATCGACGTCGTCCGCCATCGGCTCTCGCTTAGCGCCTGTGCGCTGCACAATATGGCATAGCCGCACGCGAAGAAAAAAGCATGAAATCCCTGGTCGCCGTGCGCCGACTGTCGCACTCTTTGCGGCAGCGTGTTGGCGCGTGCGGGGCGCGCCGTCAGTTTTGCGATGCTGCCGGCGGGCGTCCGCTTTGTTCGGTCGCGTCCTTGCCGGCGTCCTTGGCCGCGGCTTTAAGGAGCCGCAGCAGCTCGCGGTGCATGGTGTCGTTGCCGGCGGCAACGCCGCCTTTGGTCATGATCGCGTCGCCGCCGTCGAGGTCGCTGACAAAGCCGCCGGCTTCGCGCACCAGCAATATTCCGGCGGCCAGGTCCCACGGCGACAAATCGCGTTCCCAATAAGCGTCGAGCCGGCCGGCGGCGATCCAGGCGAGATCGAGGGTGGCGGCGCCGTACCGGCGCAGCCCCGCGAAGTGCTCCTGGGCGGCGAAGATTTCCCGGTGCGCGACCTTAAGATCGCCACGCCCGTAATGCGGCAGGCCGCAGGCGACGACCGCTTCGGCGAGCCGGGTCCGGGCAGCAACGCGGATGCGCCTGTCGTTGAGGAAGGCGCCCTTGCCGCGCTCAGCCACGAACAGGTCGTCGTTGGCCGGGTTATAGGTGAGGCCGGCGACGATCGCGCCGTTTCTTTCAAGCGCGATCGAGACCGCGAAGTGCGGGATGCCGTGCAGGAAGTTGGTCGTGCCGTCGAGCGGATCGACAATCCAGCGATGGCTGGCGTCGGAGCCAATAGTGGCGCCGCTCTCCTCGCCGAGGAAGCCGTAATCCGGCCGCGCCTTGGCGAGCTCGGCGCGCACGATTTCTTCGGCGCGGCGATCGGCGGCGGTGACGAAATTGCGCGGGCCCTTGAGCGATACTTGCAGATTCTCGACTTCGCCGAGATCGCGTTTGAGGCTGCGGCCGGCGCGATAGGCCGCCTTGATCATGACGTTGAGAATGGCGGAGTGAGGCATGCCGCTTCGCGTAGCCGCCGCGGCCCCCGCATGCAAGCCCGGTGTTACGACGGCGGCGGTTTCTTGAGCCAGTCGAGCCAGGTCTTGGCGGCGCGCTCGCCGGCTTCGCGCGTGTCCGGATTAAGGCCGTTGACGAAGTCGTCGAGTTTGAGATCGGTCTCGCCGCGGGCCTTGGAGATGATGTGCCATTTCGTCGCCGCAACCGGATCGGCCAGAGCGCCGCGGCCTTCCGCCAGGATCCGCGCCAGCCGGTCCTGCGCGATCGGACTGCCGCGCAGCGCCGCCCGGCGGAACCAGGCTACCGACGCCTGCTCGTTCTTGGCGACGCCGTCACCGTTGAACAGCGCGATCGCGTATTCGACCTGTGCATCGGTATTGTCGGCGAGTGCGGCAAGCGCCCACAGCCGCGCCGCCTCGCTCATATCGGTTGGAACGCCGCGGCCCTGCTTGTAAAGCGTGCCGAGCGCATACTGCGCTTCGGGATTACCGGCATTCGAAGCGACCCGCAGGAGTTCGGCGGCGCGCTTGAAATCCCGCGGAAACAACTGGCCCTCCATATACAGGAGCGCGAGATTGTAGGCGGCGAGGGGATGACCGAGCTTGGCGGCGGCAGCGAGCCATTTGGCGCTGGCGTCGCGGTCGCGCGGGCCGCCGCGGCCCTGCATCCGGAAGATGGCGAGGGCGAACATGGCGTCGCGGTCGCCGCGGTCGGATGCGAGCTTGTACCATTCGGCCGCCTTCTGGTCGTTGCGCGGAACGCAATAACCCTGGGCGTAGAGTTCGCCCAGCAGGGTCATCGACTTCACGTCGCTCTTCTCTTCGACCTGATGGGTCGCCAAAGCAAACGCCCGCAGAAAATTTCCGAGCTGATATTGGCCGTAGGCAAAGTCGGGATCCTGCGCGCGCGCAATGAAAGGCCACAGCGCCACGACAATCAGAGCGAACGTCAAAGCCGCCGTTATCGGCGCGGCCGCATGGCGGGCGGCAGCGGTCATTTGGGCACGGCCGGCTCGGCGAGCCGTTTCGCAGCTTCCGCTATCACGGCGGCAGGTGCTCTCCCTGCGGTCCATATCCAGTCACCGAGCGCGACGAAATCGGCCTGCGCCTGCGCCAGCGCGGCAACCTCGTGGATGTCTGCGGCATAGCCGACGCAGGGCACTTCAAACAATCCGGCCCACCAGGCGACCCGTTCTTCGACCGCTTCGAACAGCGGACGGCCGCCGGAAGGATTGGGCTCGCCGAACATCACGTAATCGGCGCTGGCTTCGCCGGCGAGCATGGCATCATGACGGCTGCGCAATCCGCCGCAACCGGCGATGCGGTCGGGCTTGAGCGATCCGATCGCGGCGTTGAACGCCTCGATGCCGTCAAGATGCGCGCCGTCGGCGCCGGCGCGCGCCGCGATCTGAGGATGGCCGTCGAGCAGAAGCGCGATGTCCCGGCGTTGAACGACAGTCGCGACCGCTTTGGCGCGGTTGATCAGGGTGCGCTCGTCGGCGACGGCGAGCCGAAGCAAAACCGCCGCAACATCGCCGGCATGCAAGGCCGCGCCAAGGTCGCGCTCGAACGGCTCGGTATCGCTCAACTGCGGTGTGACCAGATAAAGCCGCTGGCGAGGGCGCTGCGCGCTCATGGCCGGCTGTGCAGCCTCACGCCGCTTTCCGCTCCAGATCGACCTTCCACTTCCCTTGCGCGGCAAGGCTGTTCATCTTGGCGCGATGGAGGAAAGCCCGCTGGGCGTTGGCGACATTCTCCTGCTTGCCGGACCAGGCCTTTTGCGGCGCGTGCTGCAACGCGCGGCCGTAGGAGAAGGTCACCTTCCAAGGCAGCGGACCCAGCTTGTTGATGGCGTCGAGGTGCGCGGTCGCCTCTTCGTCGGACTGGCCGCCGGACAGAAATGCGATGCCGGGCACGGCGGCAGGCACGCAGGCCTTGAGCACGCGCAAGGTCTTTTCCGCGACTTCCTCCGCCGACGCCGCCGTCGATGATTTCTTGCCGGGCACCACCATGTTCGGCTTGAGCACCATGCCTTCGAGCGGCACGCGCTGATAGAACAGTTGCTCGAACACCGTCTTGAGCACCAACTCGGTCACCATCGCGCAACGATCGATGGTGTGGTCGCCATCCATCAGCACTTCGGGCTCGACGATCGGGACGACGTCCTCGTCCTGACAGAGCGCGGCATAGCGGGCGAGCGCATGGGCGTTGGCGAACACGCAGCCATAGTTCGGGATGCCCGGGCCGATATCGATCACCGCCCGCCACTTGGCGAATTTCGCGCCAAGCCCGCGATATTCGATAAGCCGCTCGCGCAGCCCGTCGAGACCCTCGGTGACGACTTCCCCGTGGCAGAACGGCAGCGGCTTGGTGCCCTTATCGACCTTGATGCCGGGCAGCGCGCCCGATTGCGTGATGACTTTGACCAAAGGCGTGCCGTCTTTGGCGTTTTGGCGAATAGTCTCGTCATAAAGAATGACGCCGGAAATGTGCTTCGAAATGGCGTCAGTGCTGCGGAACAGTATTTCGCGGTAATCGCGCCGGGCAATCGGCGTCGATTCCACCCCGATCGCATCGAAGCGCTTCTTGATCGTGGCGTTCGACTCATCGGCGGCGAGGATGCCGCGGCCGGGAGCGACCATGGCTTCCGCGACCTTGTTCAATTCGCTGAGGTTCATCGCGCCCTCCTCGATTCGGCCGGCTCCGACAATATGACCGGCCCATTATGACTCAACCCCGCCTCGCGGCGGCAGTAGGGGATAATTTAAGCACCTCGACGCCCGGCAGCGCCTTGCCTTCCATCCATTCCAGGAAAGCGCCACCGGCGGTGGAAACGTAAGTGAAGCGGCCGGTGACACCGGCCAGATTGAGTGCCGCCATGGTATCGCCGCCGCCGGCGATGCTGACAAGCTTGCCGGCGGCGGTAAGTTCCGCCGCGGCCTCGGCGACTTCGACCGTGCCGTTGTCGAATGGCTCATGCTCGAAAGCGCCGAACGGGCCGTTCCAGACCAGCGTTTTCACGCGGGCCAGGACCGAAACCACCTGCTCGACAGTGCGCGGGCCGATGTCGAGGATCATGTCGGTGGCGCCGACCGCGTCCACCGGCACGATGCGCGAGGCCGCGTGCGCGGCGAGTTTCGGCGCCACGACCGCGTCGACAGGCAGCACGATCTCGCGCTTGAGCGATTTGGCGCTGGCGAGGATATCGCGCGCGGCGGGGATGAGGTCGGTTTCGCACAGCGATTTCCCGACCCACTTGCCCTGAGCCGCCAGGAACGTATTGGCCATGCCGCCGCCGATGATCAGCGTATCGACTTTACTAATCAAATTGCCGAGGAGATCGAGCTTGGTCGAAACCTTGGCGCCGCCGACGATCGCCGCAACCGGACGCTCCGGCGCGTGCAGCGCCTTTTCTAGCGCCTGCAACTCCTCCTGCATGGCGCGTCCGGCGTAAGCCGGGAGCAGATGGCCGATGGCTTCGACCGAGGCATGCGCCCGGTGCGCGACCGAGAATGCGTCATCCACGAAAATGTCGCCGAGCCGGGCGAGCTGCGCCGCGAACGCGGCATCGTTCTTTTCTTCGCCGGGGTGAAAGCGGGTGTTTTCCAGGCAGAGCACGTCGCCCGGCCGCACAGCCGCGACGGCCTTCTCCGCGGCGGCGCCGACGCAGTCGTCCGCGAACGCGATCGGCCGTCCGATAATGCGTGCGACCGCGGCGACCACCGGCTTCAACGATTCGCGCGGGTCGCGGCCTTTAGGCCGGCCGTAATGCGACAGCAGGATCACCTTGCCCCCCCGATCGGCGATTTCGATGATGGTCGGTGAATTGCGCTCGATGCGCGAAACGTCGGCCACTTCGCCGTCCTTGATCGGGACGTTGAAATCGACGCGCACGAGCACGCGCTTGCCCTTCACGTCGGCGTCATCGAGAGTTGCGAAGGACATGTTCGAGAAGTGCCGGTCCGACGCGTTCAGATCAGTTTGCTCATCGCCACCGCGGTATCGACCATGCGGTTGGAGAAGCCCCATTCGTTGTCGTACCACGACATCACGCGCACCAGCGTGCCGTCGATCACCTTGGTCTGGTCCATGTGGAAGACCGAGGAATGCGGATCGTGGTTGAAGTCGGAGGAAACGTTCGGCGCTTCGGTGTAACCGAGAATGCCCTTGAGCTGCTGCTCGGCGGCGCGTTTGACCGCGGCATTGATCTCGTCCTTGGAGGTCGCGCGCTTGGCGACGAACTTGAAGTCGATCACCGAGACGTTCGGCGTCGGTACGCGGATGGAGACGCCGTCGAGCCTTCCGGCCAGTTCCGGCAGCACCAAGCCGACAGCCTTGGCCGCGCCGGTTGTGGTCGGGATAATGTTCAGCGCCGCCGCGCGGGCGCGATAAAGGTCCTTGTGCACCTGATCGAGCGACGGCTGGTCGTTGGTGTAGGAATGCACCGTGGTCATGAAGCCTTTCTCGATGCCGACGGCGTCGTTGAGCACCTTGGCCACCGGCGCGAGGCAATTGGTTGTGCAGGACGCGTTCGAAACCACCGTATGCGCCTTGGTCAGCTTGTCGTGGTTGACGCCGTAGACGACGGTGAGATCGACCCCTTCCGCCGGCGCCGAGATCAAGACGCGCTTGGCGCCGGCCTGCAGATGCGCCGCGGCTTTTTCCTTCGAGGCGAAAATGCCGGTGCATTCCAGCGCGATGTCGATGCCGAGATCCTTCCAGGGCAGTTGTGCGGGGTCTTTGACCGCCGTGACCCTGATGGCGCCGTTGCCTACGCTGATGGTGTCGCCCTTGACCATCACCTCGCCGGGAAAGCGGCCGTGCACGGAATCGTAGCGCAGGAGATGCGCGTTGGTTTCGACCGGCGCGAGATCATTGATGGCGACGACCTCGAAATCCTTGCGCCCCGCTTCCACCGCTGCGCGCAGGATATTGCGCCCGATGCGGCCAAATCCGTTGATGGCTACGCGAACCGACATTCCGTTTTCCCTACGCCTTTCCCAAGCGCGGCAGCGCCGTTTCGACTACCTTTTCGGGCGTGATACCAAAGTGCTGGTAAAGCTCCTTATATGGTGCGCTGGCGCCGAATCCGGTCATGCCGACAAAGCCGCCGTCCGACCCGATGATCGCGTCCCAGCCCTGGCGGATGCCCGCTTCAACCGCGACGTTGACTTTCGCGTCGCCGACGATCGCCGCGCGCGCGTGGGCCGGCGCGGCGACGAGCAACTCGAAGCACGGCACCGACACGACGCGCGCCGCGATCTTGCGCACGGCAAGAATTTTTTGCGCGGCAATTGCGATTGAGACTTCCGAGCCGGACGCGAACAGCGAGACTTCCGCCGCGCCTTCGGCGGCGAGGAGTTCGTAGGCTCCGTGCGCGCAGCGGTTCGTTTGGTCGAAACCCAGCCGCAGCTGGGGCAGGTTCTGCCGGGTCAGCGCGAGCACGCTTGGGCCGTGCGCGGTCTCCAGTGCAAGCTGCCAGCATTCGGCGGTCTCGACCGCATCGCAGGGCCGGAAGACTTTCAGGTTCGGGATCGCGCGCAAGGCGGCGAGGTGCTCGACCGGCTGGTGTGTCGGCCCGTCTTCGCCAAGCCCGATCGAATCGTGCGTCATCACATGGATGACGCGAAGCCCCATTAGTGCAGCGAGCCGGATCGCCGGCCGACAATAATCGGAGAACACGAGGAACGTGCCCGAGTATGGAATAATGCCGCCGTGCAGCGCCATGCCGTTCATCGCCGCAGCCATGCCGTGCTCGCGCACGCCGTAATGGATGAAGCGGCCGGAATAATCCACCGCGCTCATCGCCTTCATTGCCTTGGTGCGGGTGTTGTTGGAGTCGGTGAGGTCGGCGGAGCCGCCGATCATTTCCGGCAGCACCGCCGTCGGCGTTTCCAGCGCAAACTCTGAAGCGGAGCGGGTGGCGATCTCCTTCGGCGCTTCCGCGAGCTTTTGCTTCAGCGCCGTGATTGCAGCCGCGAGCTTTTCTACCGACAGCGCGCCGCCAACGCGGCGCTCAAACTCCGCGCGTTTGCTGCCGTCGAGCGCGGCGAGGCGTTGCTGCCAGGCAAGCCGCGCCGGGCGGCCGCGCTCGCCGGCCATGCGCCACAACGCGCGGATCGCCGGCGGAATTTCGAATGCTGGCGCGCTCCAGCCGAGGTTCTTGCGCGCTCCGGCGATTTCTTCGGCGCCAAGCGCCGAGCCGTGGCTCTTTTCGCTGCCCGCCTTGGTCGGCGCGCCGAAGCCGATCGTGGTCCGGCAGGCGATCAGCGACGGCCGGTCGGATTTCTTCGCAGCTTCGAGCGCAGCCGCAATTGCCGTCGGGTCGTGTCCGTCGATCCGCGTCGCCACCCAGCCGGCGGCCTCGAAGCGTTTGACCTGATCGACCGAGTCGGCGAGCGCGAGCGGGCCGTCGATTGAAATGCCGTTATCGTCGAACAGCACGACGAGCTTTCTCAGCTTCAGATGTCCGGCGAGCGCGATCGCTTCCTGACTGATACCCTCCATTAGATCGCCGTCGGAGGCGAGCACGTAGGTCGTATGATCGACGATGTCGCTGCCGAACACCGCGGCCAGATGACGTTCAGCAATCGCCATGCCGACCGCGTTGGCAAGTCCCTGGCCGAGCGGACCGGTTGTGGTTTCGACGCCCGGCGTGTGGCCGTACTCCGGATGGCCGGGCGTGAGCGAGCCGAGCTGCCGGAAGCGCTTGATCTCGCCGATGGTCAGCGCCTCGTAGCCGGTCAGATGCAGGAGCGCATAGAGCAGCATCGAACCGTGCCCAGCCGAGAGCACGAAACGGTCGCGGTCGGGCCACGCCGGATCGGCCGGGTCGAATTTGAGGAAACGCGTGAACAGAACCGTGGCGACGTCGGCGGCGCCCATCGGCAAGCCGGGATGTCCCGCCTTCGCCTGCTCGACGGCATCCATGGCGAGCGCGCGGATGGCGTTGGCCATGCGGTCGTGGTTGGTGCGCGCGCTCGCGGCTACGCCTGTGGAGGGAAAATGTTGCGTCTGGGCGAGAGTTGCGCTCGCCGCGGCAAGACGGTCCGGCATCGTCATGGATCGGGCCAAGTGATCTGGCCGAGTAACGGGCCAGGCGCGGCGCGCATCGCCCGCCGCGGTCACGGGAACAAGCGGGCGCACCATTAGCATGCAAGGCCCTTGAGTCAATTGCGCGGGCCGCCGGCCAAACGCGTCATGCACAGGGCGCGTCGGCGAGCGCTTTGGACGTTGACGCTCTTGCTCGATGCGACGTAAAGTTCCTTTTGTAAATAGTTGCCGTCGCACGCTTTTCACCGTCGTTGCCCGGCGATTGTGGCCGTAGTGGAAGGCCAAAATGAGCGACTCCGATTCGATCGAGATCGCGAGCCGACGGCTGGCGCTTGCGCTCGACGCGCTCGAAGCGGCGGCGGAGCGGCGTGGCGAGACCGATCGCAGCGAGCAAGCGTTGGCCACGCAGATTCATGCGCTCGGTGCCGATCGGGCGCGGCTTGCCAGCGAACTCGACGCGGCCACGGCGCGCTCGCGCGGGCTTGAAGCCGCCAACCGGGAAGTAGCGGAGCGGATCGCCCAAGCGATCGAGACGATCCGCGGCGTGCTGGAGCATGGCGACTGAGAAAACGCTGCCGGTTGGTCAGCCGAGGGTCAAATGTCCCAGGTCAACGTCACCATCAACGGGCGCCAGTTCCGCATGGCCTGCGAGGATGGCCAGGAAGCGCATCTGACGGAATTGGCGCAGCAGCTCGACAGCCGGATCGACGGTCTGCGAACGAAATTCGGCGAGATCGGCGATACGCGGCTGACGGTGATGGCGGCGATCACGATCGCCGACGAGCTCGAGGAGATGGGGCAGCGTCTCAAACGGCTGGAGGAGGAACTGGCGGCGACGCAGGGCGCGCATGTGGCTGCCGCCGACGGCAACCGCAGCGCGCAGGCTGCGCTGGCCGCGGCTTTAACCTCCGCAGCCGAACAAATCGAAAGTGTCACCAAAAAACTCAACCGCGGCATCGGCGGCTCCGGTGTCGCGCTCGGGTGATGGCGCGGCGTCGCTATTGGCATTACATTGGGCATGCGGGGCTGCCTGGTGCGTAGGAGACAAACACCTCGGGGCCTTACGATCCTAACGGGAGCTGTCCCTGACCGAGCCCCTGGGTTCGGACACATGGCGCCCACCTACTTTTGTAGGTTCCCGGGATCAGCGCTCTTACGGCCGGCGCGGCTCCGCACCCACCGATCATGACGTCATCGACAAGCGTTGAGGATGCCAAGGTAGCGCTCCGCCGCGAAGCGGTCGCGCGCCGCGACGCGTTGCCGGCGTCAATGCGCGCGGCTGCGGGCGAGACAATTGCGGCGCGGCCATTCCCGCTTCCGTTTGCGCCGGGCGCCATCATCTCCGGCTTCATGCCGCTCGAGAACGAACTCGACCCGCAGCCGCTGATGCGCAAGCTTGCCGGCGAAGGCGCGCAGCTCGCGCTTCCTGTGGTCGTCGGGCGCGGCAAGCCCCTCGCGATGCGCGCATGGCTGTTCGGCGATCCGCTGTCGGTCGGCGGCTGGGGCATCCGCGAGCCGAGGCCGGAGGCCGCGAGTGTGGAGCCCGAAATTCTGCTGGTGCCGTTGCTTGCCTTCGACCGTGCCGGCAACCGCATCGGCTACGGCGCTGGCTATTACGACCTCACCATCACGCTGCTGCGCGCACGCAAGGCTGTCACGGCCGTGGGGCTTGCGTTCGCCGCCCTGGAGGTTCCCGCCGTACCGGTAACGCCCCGCGACGCGCGCCTCGATCTCGTGCTAACCGAGCGCGAGGTGGTTGATTTGCGAGGCCGTTGAGCATGCGCATCCTGTTCGTCGGCGATGTTGTCGGCCGCAGCGGGCGGACCGTCGTCGTCGAGCGTCTGCCCGGCCTCATTCGCGACTGGAAGCTCGATTTCGTCGCGGTCAACGGCGAAAACGCCGCTGGCGGTTTCGGCATTACCGAGGCGATTTATCGGGAACTGCTCGATGCCGGGGCGGACGCCATCACCGGCGGCAACCATTCGTGGGATCAGAAAGAAGCCCTGGTCTTTATCGAGCGCGCGCCCAAGCTGCTTCGCCCGATCAATTTTCCCGGCGGCACGCCTGGCCGCGGCGCTTCCGTGTACGAGAGCAAGAACGGCGCCCGCGTCCTCATCATCAACGCCATGGGCCGTATCTTCATGGATCCGCTCGACGATCCGTTCGGCGCGGTCGATCGCGAACTCGCCGCGTGCCCTTTGCACCAGGGCGCCGACGCCATCATCGTCGATTTCCACGGTGAGGCGACGAGCGAGAAGCAGACCATGGGCCATTTCTGTGACGGCCGCGCCAGCCTCGTGGTCGGCACGCATACCCACGCGCCGACTGCCGACCTGCGCATCCTCTCCGGCGGGACCGCATTTATGAGCGACGTCGGCATGACTGGTGACTATGACTCGGTGATCGGCATGGCCAAGGATGAGCCGTTGCAACGTTTCACCCGTCGCATCACGTCCGGGCGCTTCGAGCCGGCCTCGGGCGAGGCGACTTTGTGTGGGGTCGCGGTCGAAACGGACGCCAAAACGGGCTTGGCGCTGCGCGTCGCTCCGGTGCGACTGGGCGGTTGTCTGGAACAAACCGCACCAGCCTTCTGGGGTTGAGTTTTTCAGCGCCAACGCATTTAATTTTTATAATTTCCGCGACGGAACACGAGTCATGGCCGGACATTCTCAGTTCAAAAACATCATGCACCGCAAGGGGCGGCAGGATGCGATGAAATCCAGGCTGTTTGGCAAGCTTGCGCGTGAAATCACCGTCTCCGCGAAAATGGGCCTGCCTGATCCGAACATGAATCCGCGGCTGCGCGCCGCTATCATCGCCGCACGCGCCGAAAACATGCCGAAGGACAATATCGAGCGGGCCGTCAAGAAGGCCTCGGGCCCGGACACCGCGAACTACGACGAAATCCGCTACGAGGGTTACGGGCCGGGCGGCGTCGCCGTTATCGTCGAGGTGCTGACCGACAACCGTAACCGAACCGCCGGCGAAGTGCGGGCGACCTTCACCAAAAGCGGCGGTAATCTGGCCGAGACCGGCGCGGTCTCTTTCATGTTCGATCACGTCGGCGCCATTGAATATGACGCCGTGGCGGCGAGCGCGGACGCGATGTTCGAGGCGGCGCTGGAGGCCGGCGCCGATGACGTGGTGTCGAGCGAAAACGGTCACGAGATCTACGCCGCGCAGGAGCGTTTTGGCGCGGTCGCCAAGGCGCTGGAAGCGAAATTCGGCGAGCCGCGCAAAGCGGCTTTGGTCTGGCGGCCGCAGAACACGGTCGCGATCGATGACGAGCAGGGCGAGAAGCTGTTGAAGCTGATCGAAAGCCTCAACGAGCACGATGACGTGCAGAATGTGTATGCCAACTTCGAGATTTCCGACGCGCTGGTGAACCGGATGAGCGCGTAGGGCATGATCCGGAAAAGTGGATACCGGTTTTCCAAAAGATCGTGCTCCAACGAAGAGCTGGATCATGATCCGATTCAACCTGATCGGATCAGGGTCTAGCGGGCAAAGCCGCTCGCCGTCCAGCCATGCTATGAACACGCTGGCATGACGCGCCCGATTCGCATTCTCGGTATCGATCCGGGGCTCCGCCGCACTGGCTGGGGCGTTGTCGAGATTGCCGGCAGCCAGCTGGGTTTTCTCGGCTGCGGGTCGGTGACGACGCGCGACGACGAAACGCTGGCGTTGCGGCTTGTTGCCATCCACGACGGGCTCATGCGCATCCTCGAAGAGTTCCGCCCCGACGAAGCGGCGGTCGAGGCGACCTTTGTCAACAAGGACGCCACGGCGACGCTCAAGCTCGGACAGGCCCGCGGCATCGCCGTGGTAGTGCCGGCAAAGGCCGGCCTGCCGGTTTCCGAATACGCGCCCAATCTGGTGAAGAAAAGCATCGTCGGCGCTGGCCACAGCGACAAGGCGCAAATCCGCATGATGATCGGCGTGCTGTTGCCCAAGGCCGATCCGTCGTCCGACGATGCCGCCGACGCGCTCGCCATCGCGGTGACGCATGCGCATCACCGGCAGAGCATGGTGCTCAAGGTGGCGATGCGATGATCGGCAAACTGAAGGGCATCATCGACTCTTACGGCGAGGATTTCGTCATCGTCGACGTCAATGGCGTCGGCTATCAGGTGCATTGTTCGGGCCGAACTTTGCAGGAACTGCCGCGGGCCGGCGAGCCGGCAACTTTGTCAATCGAGACGCATGTGCGCGAAGACCAGATCCGCCTGTTCGGCTTTCTAACCGACATCGAGCGCGAATGGTTCCGGCTCCTGCAAACCGTTCAGGGCGTCGGCGCCAAGGTCGCGCTCTCCGTCCTCGGCACGCTGAAACCCTCCGAACTCGCATCCGCTATCGCCATGCGGGACAAGGCCATGGTATCGCGGACGCCCGGCGTCGGGCCGAAAGTCGCCGAGCGGATCGTCACTGAACTCAAGGACAAGGCGCCGCCTTATACCGACATCGATCCGGCGCTGGTGCGCCTCTCCGGCGCGCTCGACGAGAAGCGCGCGCCGCAGCCGATCAGCGATGCGGTCTCCGCGCTGATCAATCTCGGCTATGCGCAGCCGCAGGCCGCCGCCGCCATTGCCGCGGCGGCGCGCAACGCCGGCGATGCCGCCGAAGTGAAGACCCTCATCCGGCTCGGCCTCAAGGAACTGGCGAAATGAAGCGGCCGGCCAAACTCGGCAAAGCGGATCGCGAACTGATCGCGGTCGCAAGCGGCGCCATTACCAAGCGTTATCGCGACGACTGGCAGGAAGTTGGCGCGGCTTTGCGCACCCGCTCCGGCAAGATCTTCACCGGTGTCAATCTCGACGCCTATCTCGGCCGCATGGCGGTCTGCGCCGAGGCGGTTGCGCTCGGCCGTGCCGTGGTCGATCTTGGCGAAACCGGAATCGAAACGATCGTCGCGGTGCGCCATCCCTCACCGACGGAAAAGGATCAGACGATCGCCGTGGTTTCGCCGTGCGGCGCCTGCCGCGAATTGATCTTTGATTACGATCCGCACGCGCGGGTGATCGTGCCGAACGGAAAATCGCCGGCGGTGGTGCCGATCGGTGACTTGTTGCCAAACAAATACAGCCGGGGGTCGGAAGATTGAGCCTGGGTGCCGGACGCAAGCTGGTGACAGCCGAGCGCCGCGATGAAGACGCGGCGGAGGCGAATCTGCGTCCGCAGCGTCTCGCGGAATTTATCGGCCAGGAGCAGGCGCGCAAGAACCTCGGCGTGTTCATCGAGGCGGCGCGCGCCCGGCGCGAGGCGCTCGACCACGTCCTGTTCGTTGGCCCGCCCGGACTCGGCAAGACAACTTTGGCGCAGATTGTCTCGCGCGAACTCGGCGTCAATTTCCGCGCCACCGCCGGGCCGGTGATCGCCAAGGCCGGCGATCTCGCCGCGCTGCTGACAAATCTTGAAGAGCGCGATGTCCTGTTCATCGACGAGATTCACCGCCTCAATCCGGTGATCGAGGAAATCCTCTATCCGGCGATGGAGGATTTCCAGCTCGACCTGATCATTGGCAGCGGGCCGGCGGCGCGCTCGGTGAAGATCGACCTCGCCAAATTCACACTGATCGGCGCGACCACGCGCGCGGGGCTCCTGACCAATCCGCTGCGCGACCGCTTCGGCATTCCGGTGCGATTGAACTTCTATTCCGAGGCCGAGCTCGAACAGATCGTCAACCGCGGCGCCCGCGTGCTTGGCATCACGGTCACCGCGGACGGCGCCAACGAGATCGCCCGCCGGGCGCGCGGTACGCCGCGCGTCGCCGGCCGGCTCCTGCGCCGGGTGCGCGATTTCGCCTCCGTCGCCGGCGCGGCGGCCATCGACCGCGCGGTCGCCGACAGGGCTCTGGCCGCGCTCGAAGTCGACGCCGCTGGCCTCGACGCGATGGACCGGCGCTATCTGAATACCATCGCGGTGAATTATGGCGGCGGTCCCGTCGGCGTCGAGACGCTCGCCGCCGCGTTGTCCGAGCCGCGCGACGCCATCGAGGACATTATCGAGCCTTATCTGATCCAGTGCGGCTTCCTGCAGCGCACGCCGCGCGGCCGGCTGATCACCGGCCACGCCTTCCGCCATCTCGGTTTGCCCGAGCCAACGCGCGATCCGTCGCAGTTCGGTTTGTTTGCCTCCGACCAGGAATAGAGTTTCCGGCGGTCGCTTTTATTTCAGATCGCGCCGCGTGATGGGCTTGGCGAAAACCGTGACGACGGCGGTGCAGCCCGTTACTCCCGAGACAATGACTTCGACTTTTGCCAGCATTGCCTTGTTTTTCGCATAGCCGGCGTACCAGCCCTCCGTCCCGCGAAATCCATCGATCTCGGCGAGCGCGAGAGCGGCAGGGTCGTCGAACCACACGAGCTTCGGATCGGCCGACTGTAATGCGGCTTTTGCGGTCTCGGCGATTTTCTTCGTTTGCTCCACCGAGCGGGATGGCGCCGAATCGCAACGGTACTCATAGCGGGAAGCTTCACCCCGCTTGTTAATGGTGCAGGATTGCATCAATCCGGCGATTGGCTGCGTGCCCTCCCAGACCGGATCGCCTCTCGGATCAAGCGTGGGCTTTCCCTTGATCTTCGCGAAGCTGCCTGATCGCGCGTCAAGGATTTTTTGGATCGAACCGCATACGTCGTCGGTACAGTCGGCGAAAGCAGCGCCAGGGAGCATCAGCGCGAGAAGCGACGCAATGATCAGCTTTGGCACAAACTACCTCGTGCGATTGACATGCGCCGCTGACGCCTCGCGGCACCTATGATACACGGGTGTCGCCGATAACGTAATTCGCTTTGGAGCAAACATGCCAGAGACGATGTCCGGCGGTTGCCACTGCGGCCGCGTCCGCTTCCGCGTCACCGCCGATCTTTCCGGCGTCACCGAATGCAACTGCTCGATCTGCGTCAAGAAAGGCTTTTTGCACCTGATCGTTCCGCCGGAATCGTTCGAGCTCCTGAGCGGCAGGGACGCGCTGACGGCGTATCGCTTCAACACCGGCACCGCCAAGCACACCTTCTGCGCCACCTGCGGCATCCATCCGTTTTACGTGCCGCGCTCGGACCCGGACAAGATCGACGTCAACGTGCGTTGCCTCGACGGCGTCGATCTAACCGCGCTCAGGCCGCACCGTTTCGACGGGCGGAACTGGGAGCGCGCCAATGCTGAACCGGTGCCGTGGAGATAGGGCGATGAAAGCCATTCCCCTTGACGGCGTTATCCACGACGGCCGGCATACGCTGATCGTGCGAGTCTACTATGAAGACACCGACTTCACGGGCATCGTCTATCACGCCAATTACCTGCGCTACATGGAGCGCGGGCGTACCAATTATCTGCGGCTGATCGGCGCCGATCATCGCGCGCTGTTCGAGGCGGCGGAGCAGGAGGCTCCGGGATTTGGTTTCGTGGTGCGTTCGATGAATATCGATTTTCTCAAACCCGCGCGCATGGATGACGTGATCGACGTGATCACCGAGCCTGAGGAAGTGCTTGGCGCTTCCGTTACGCTCCGCCAGAAGGTTATGCGCGGCGAAGAGCTCCTTTGCACGGCGGGCGTACGCGTCGCTTTTATCAGCGCCGGCCGGGCTCGGCCGATTCCGAAGCCGCTGCGCGTCGCCATGAAGGCCGACCTGGACAGAGCGCAGTAATCGGGCTGCGCCGGACGGCGCATCGTCTTATATTGACGCGATCATGAGCGTCACGGCTTATGCACTATTCGATACGGCGATCGGCCGTTGCGGCATCGTCTGGAGCGAGTGCGGCATTGCCGGCGTGCAACTTCCCGCGGCGGACGAACGCGCGACCAAGAACCGCATGCTGCGCCGCTTTCCCGCAGCGCGCGAGGCGTTGCCGGGCGAGAATGTACGGCATGCGATCGCCGACATCGTCGCGTTGCTTGCTGGCGAGCGGAGAGATTTAAGCGGCGCTAAGCTTGATTGCGCCGCGATGCCGGATTTCAACCGCCGGGTCTATGACGTTGCGCGGACCATCCCGGCCGGCAACACTTTGTCCTACGGTGAGATCGCCGAACGGCTCGGCGATCGCAATCTGGCCCGCGATGTGGCGCAGGCGCTTGGTCAAAATCCGTTTCCGATCATCGTGCCCTGCCATCGGGTGATGGCGGCGGGCGGCAAGATGGGCGGCTTCTCCGCACCTGGCGGCGTGCGCACCAAACTGCGGCTTCTCACAATCGAAGGTGCGCAGCCTTTCGGTCCGACTCTATTTGCCGATTTGCCGCTGAAAGCCGCGCCACGCCGTCGTGCCTGAGCGCCGCAATCGGCAATCGACGCACCGGCCGGACTCATGTAAAGACTATTAACATGAACTGGTCAAAGGAAGATAAGGAAGCGCCGCGCGGCTACCACCACGGCAATCTGAAAGAAGCGCTGGTGCGCGCCGCACTTGAACTGATCGCGCAGAAAGGGCCGGCCGGCTTCACCTTCGCCGAGGCAGCGCGCTGGGCAGGCGTCAGCCCCGCGGCGCCGTATCGGCATTTCCGCGATCGCGATGAGTTGTTGGCGAGCGTGGCGCTGCGCGGTTTCAACCAATTCGGGGTGATGCTTTCGCGCGCGTGGGACGACGGCCGCCCGGACGTGTTTGTTGCATTCGATCGGCTCGGCAAGGCCTATCTGAATTTCGCCCGCACCGAGCCGGCCTATTATTCGGCGATGTTCGAGGGCGGTGTTCCGCTTGCTACCAATCCCGAACTGCGCGAGGCGGGCGATCGCGCCTTTGCGGTGTTGCGCTCGGCTGCGGAAAAGATATGTGCGCTTGCACCCGCGCGGACCAAGCCTCCCGCGTTGATGGTCGCGTTGCACATCTGGGCGATCTCGCATGGCATCGCTTCGCTGTTCGGCCGCGGCGATGCGGCGCGGCGCGCCTTGCCGATGTCGCCGGAAGACCTGCTGGAGGCGCAGGTGTTGGTCTATCTCCGCGGGCTCGGTGTGCCCGATGCGAAATAGGCTGTAATTCGGTTTGGCGGATTTCGCCGCCGCGCCCCGCATAGCGGAAAGCCCGCTCCCGCCTTCACACTTTCGGTGGCCCCTTGACAGGCGAGTGCGTGATGTTAATGTTATTTACATTCACACTTGGGAGGTCCCCACATGGTCCTCGTCGACAAACTGGATGAACTCGGCAGGCCGGCCTGGATCGCACTCGCGGTCCTCGGTTTCATCGCTTGGTGGCCGCTCGGCCTCGGCGTGCTGGCGTTTTCAATCGGCAGCGGAAGATTATGGAGCGGAAGAATGGGATGCTCGCATCACTACGGCGATGGCCGTTGGCAGAGCCGTTGGCAATCGAAAATGGAGCGCATGCAGGAGAAGATGGACCGCATGCGCGCCAAGATGGACGGAACGCGCGCCGGCAGCGATTGGTGGGGCACGCCGCCGTCAAGCGGCAACAAGGCCTTCGACGATTATCGCAGCGAGACGCTGCGGCGGCTCGAAGACGAGCAGCGCGAGTTCAAGGAATTCCTGGAACGGTTGCGCTTTGCGAAGGACCGGGCGGAGTTTGATCAGTTCATGAACGAGCGCCGCGACCGTCCGGAGCAAGAGGGTTCGCAGCCACAGCCGCAAGGTTGAATTTTCTCCCCGCAGACGCCACGAACCCGGGCCGTCCGCCTCAGCCAAGGTGGACGGCCCGTGCATTTTTGGCGATCGCCGTCTCCCGCGGGCGCCGCCATTAACGGCGCATTAAGGACAACCGGGCTTCGTAGGCGTGAACGACCGGTGTTGCGCCCAAGTTTGGACACGTTTGGCGATGATTTCGGTCGGGCCGGTGGACGGGTCCGGCTCGGGTCCTCGCGAAATTTTCGGGTTGTGGTCGGCGCGCTTTGAAGGGGCTGCCCCAGCCTTTGGTCCCGGCGCCGGCGCGCCACTTCGGTCATTGGCCCCGGCCGGATCGCCGGGAAAGGAACGCGCCCATGACTCCTGCCGACATCAGCTCGTCGGCCCTGCCGCTGACATCCTCGGATCTGTCGCTCTTCCACCTGTTTTGGCAGTCCCACTGGCTGGTCAAGACGGTGATGACCGGTCTGATGGTGTGTTCGGTTTGGGTATGGGCGATCGCCATCGACAAAACGTTCCTGTTCAGGCGCATCCGCAAAAGCGGCGAAGGCTTTGAGAAGGCATTCTGGTCAGGCCAGTCGCTGGAGGATCTTTACACCTCGCTTGCCGCGAAGCCTGGCCATTCCACCGGCGCGCTCTTCGTCGCCGCCATGCGCGAATGGAAACGAAGCTTCGAGGGCCATGCCCGCTCTTTCGCCGGGCTGCAAATGCGCGTCGAGAAGGTGATGAACGTCGCCATTGCGCGCGAGGTCGAGCACATGGAGCGCTGGCTTCTGGTGCTGGCGACGGTCGGCTCCGCCGGCCCATTCATCGGCCTGTTCGGCACGATTTGGGGCATCATGACCAGCTTCCAGTCGATCGCCGCCTCGAAGAACACTTCGCTGGCCGTGGTCGCCCCCGGTATCGCGGAAGCGCTGTTTGCGACCGCGATCGGCCTTATCGCCGCCATTCCGGCGACTATTTTCTACAATAAGTTCATTACGGAGGTGAACCGCCAGGCGCAGCGTCTGGAGGGGTTTGCCGACGAATTTACGGCGATTCTGTCGCGGCAGATCGACGAGCGCGGGTGAGGGGACGGTTATGGCGGCCAATGTCGTGAGCGCGGTGCCGAGCGGCAGGCAGAGGCGCCGCCGGCGACCGGTCATGGCTGATATCAACGTGACGCCGTTCGTCGACGTCATGCTGGTGCTGCTCATCGTGTTCATGGTGTCGGCGCCGCTGTTGACAGTCGGCGTGCCGCTCGATTTGCCGCAGAGCCAGGCCAAGTCGCTCGATCAGGATCGCGAGCCGCTCACCGTCTCGGTGAATGTGCAGGGCCAAGTGTTCCTGCAAAACAGCGAGATCAAGCTCGACGATCTGGTGGCGAAACTCAAGGCGATCACCGACGCCCGCGGCGGCGCCGACGAGCGCATCTATGTGCGTGGCGACAAAAAGGTCGATTACGGTACCATGATGCGCGTCATGGGCCGGCTATCGGCGGCGGGCTATCATCGGGTAGCACTGGTAACCGAGGTCGAGCAGGGCGGGGGATGAAGCGGCCTCTGATCATATCGAGCATCGCGCACGTCGTGGTGCTCGCCTGGGGGCTGGTCGCGTTCGCCGCACGGCCGAGCGAGGCGCCACAGGCCGAGCCATTGCCGGTCGAGTTCGTATCGGCAACCGAGTTCTCGCAAATGACCGCCGGCGTGAAGAACGCCCCGAAGGCGATCGAAGACCCGAAGCCGCTGGTCGACAAAATCGGCGATGCGAAGCCGGTGAAAGAGCTGGCGCCGAAGGTCGCCGACAAGCCCGAGATCAAGACCGACTCCAAGCCTGCGGCTGAATCGAAGCCGGAGCCGAAAACCGAGTCGAAAGCGGCGGAAAAGACCGAAAAGCCGAAGGACAGCAAACCGAAGACCGACCAGATTGCCGACGAACTGAAAAAGGACGAGAGCAAGAAGCCGCCAAAGAAGCCGCCGGAGTTCAAGCCCGACCAGATCGCCGCCCAGCTGAAGAAGGATGAGGCGAAGAAGCCCGCTCCGAAATACGATGCCAACCAGATCGCGGCGCTGCTCGATCATCGCGAGCCGCAGCGGCAGGTTTCGACCGGCGCCACCTTGAACGGCGTCGCCGCGCTGGGTACGCCTGCCGGGAGCGCAGCCCACCTCTCGCAAAGCGAGCTCGATGCGTTGCGGGCGAAACTGATCTCGCTGTGGAATCCGCCGCCGGCCGTGAGCAGCAACCCCGATCAATACGTCGTCACCATCCGGATCAGGCTCACGCGCGATCATCGCCTTGACGGCCAGCCGGAAGTGATCAGTAGCGGCGAAGGGCCGCTGTTCGAAGCCACCCGCGACAGCGCCATGCGCGCCGTCTTGCAGGCGCAGCCTTACGACATGCTGTCGCCGGCGACATACGATTTATGGAAAGACATTACATTGACGTTCAATCCCCGCGAGGTCTTCGGTGGCTGATCGCCGTCGCCTTGCGGCGCCGTCCTTCCTGTGCCTGAACCGCCGTGGCGTTCTGTTGCTCGGTGGATCGGCGTTCGCCGGCCTGATCGTCGATCCGCGCCGGGCCGCGGCCGCAATCAATCTCGACATCACGCAGGCCAACGTCCAGCCGATGCCGATTGCGATTCCGGATTTTCTCGGCGGCACGCCCGGCGACAATGAAACGGCAATCGGCGTCTCGCAGATCATCACATCGAACCTCAAGCGCAGCGGTCTGTTCGCCCCGATCGATCCGGTTGCGTTCCTCGAGAAGATCGCCAGTGTCGACGCGGTGCCGCGCTTTCCCGATTGGCGCGCGATCAACGCGCAGGCGCTCGCGACCGGGCGCGTTACGCGTCAGAGCGACGGCCGGCTGAAGGCAGAATTCCGGCTGTGGGACGTGCCCGGCGGCCAGCAACTTGCCGGCCAGCAATATTTCACCACGCCGGACAATTGGCGCCGCATCGCGCATATCATTTCGGATGCCATCTACGAGCGCCTGACCGGCGAGAAAGGTTATTTCGACAGCCGCGTCGTGTTCGTCGACGAGACCGGGCCCACCGATCGCCGCGTGAAGCGACTCGCCATCATGGATCAGGACGGCGCTAACGTCCGCTATCTGACGCGCGGCGACGAACTCGTGCTGACGCCCCGCTTCTCGCCGTCGACGCAGGAGATCACCTACATGGCCTACGGGCAGGGCGATCCGCGCGTTTTTCTCCTCAATATCGAAACCGGGCAGCGCGAAATCGTCGGCAACTTTCCCGGCATGAGTTTCGCGCCGCGTTTCTCGCCGGACGGGCAGCGGGTGGTCATGAGCCTGCAAGAAGGAAGCAACTCCAACATTTTCGTCATGGACTTGCGTTCCAAGGCGATGACGCGGCTGACCGATACGCCAGCGATCGACACCTCGCCGTCCTACTCGCCGGACGGTGCGAAACTTTGTTTCGAATCCGACCGCGGAGGCCATCCGCAGATTTACGTCATGCTGGCGTCGGGCGGACCGGCGCAGCGCATTAGCTTCGGCGAAGGCTCGTATTCGACACCGGTATGGTCGCCGCGCGGCGACTACATTGCGTTCACCCGGCAGGCTGAAGGAAAATTCGCGATCGGATTGATGAAGCCGGACGGCAGCGGCGAGCGCATCCTGACCGAAGGCTTCCACAACGAGGGGCCGACCTTTGCGCCGAACGGCCGGGTGATCATGTTCTTCCGCGACCCGGGCGGCACTTCCGGGCCGTCGCTTTTCACCATCGATGTCGGTGGGCGGAACGAGCAGCGCATTGCAACGCCGGGCTTCGCCTCCGATCCCGCCTGGTCGCCACTACTTTCGTAAGCGAAAGCTCGGGGCGCGCCGGCAGTCCCACATCGTTGCCGCATTCACGCGCTATTAACCACCGCCGAAGCTTTACGGGTGATCGGTAGTTTTGAGCCTTCTTTGCAAGGCCGCATCAAGGTTGACGGAACGTTCGTTTAACGAAAGCGCGGCTAGATCGCTCCAGGGACCAGCCTTGTCCGGACACGATGGAACAGTAGAGGCACCGCAATGAATATGGTGAGCACCATCCGCGGCGCAAAATTCGCGGTCATTGTGCTGGGTGCGCTGGCGATTGCCGGCTGCGCCAAGCAGCAGCCCGATCAGAATGTCATGGCGGGCGCCGCCGCACCCGGCAGTCAGCAGGATTTCATCGTCAACGTCGGCGATCGCGTGTTCTTCGACACCGATTCCTCGGAGCTTTCTGCGCAGGCGCGCGCCACGCTCGACAAGCAGGCGCAGTGGCTCACGCAGTACAGCAATTACGCTTTCGTCATCGAGGGCCATGCTGACGAGCGCGGCACGCGCGAATACAATATCGCGCTAGGCGCCCGCCGCGCGCAGACCGTGCGCGAATATCTCGTTTCACGCGGAGTCGCGGCGCAACGCATGCGCACGATCTCCTACGGCAAAGAGCGGCCGGTGGCGGTGTGCAACGACATCTCCTGCTGGTCGCAGAACCGCCGCGCGGTAACCGTCCTCAATCAGAGTTCCTAGCGCGCGATGCTTCGGCTCGAAGCATCAGTCTGAGCGAAGCACTAGGCAATCCGGCGGCAATGCTGGATTGCTTCGTCTTTTATGCGCCGCGCAACGCCGTTGCGGCGGGCGCCGATTGGCGTAAAAGCTTTGCCCAAACAGGGCCGCCCGAATGTGGCGCATAGTCACAATTTAGACGCAGCACGGACTATGGTAGGGACTGCCCACGCTCCGCAAATGTCGCCGGCGATGATCCGCTTCGTTCTTCCGCTTATGGCTGCTCTGGCGTGCGCGCTCGGTGCGGAACCCGCGCGCGCGCAGGCGAGCGACGCTGACCTCGTGACGCGTATCGGCCGCCTGGAGGCCACGATCCGCGAGCTCACCGGCAATATCGAGCAATTGCAGTACCGCAATCAGCAGCTCGAGCAGCAGGTGCAGCGCTTGCAAGAGGAGGCGGTGCAAGAAGGCAGGGCTCCGCCACGCTCGCCGCCGCCCGCCCCGCAACGGCCGGTCGGGCAGTATCCGACGCCACCGGCGGCTGCGCCCGTTCCAGTCGCGACCGCGCCGCCGCCGCCCGCTCCGATCGAATCCCCGGTGCCGCCTGCGGGCACGCGTCGCGGCGACGCGTTCGATCCGACGCTTAATCCGGCCGCGCCGGGCGCCCCGCGGCCGCTCGGCAGCACCACGGCGGCGACCGAACCGCCACCGCCGGTTTCCGACGGGCCCGCTCCTGGTTCCCGTCAAATCGGCGCGCCGCTCGATCTGTCCGTGCCAGGCTCGGTCACCCCCGGCGAATTGCCGCCGCCGCCGGCGCCTAATCCCAGTGCGACCGGCACTCAGCAGGCGACGTTGCCGCCGACCAACACGCCCAGAGACGCCTACGATCTCGCTTACGGCTACATCCTGCACAAGGATTATGGGCTCGCCGCCGACAGCTTCCGCTCGTTCCTGCGCCAATATCCGAGCGACCGCCTCGCGCCGGAAGCGCAATACTGGCTCGGCGAGAGCCTGTTCCAGCAGCAGCAATATCGTGATGCGGCCGAGGCGTTCCTGGCAGTCTCCACCAAATATGATACGACCGCTCGGGCACCCGAGGCGTTGTTGCGGCTTGGCGAGTCGCTCGCGGCGTTGGGCGAGAAGGAAGCGGCTTGTGCTTCGCTCGGTGAAGTGCTGCGTAAATATCCGCGCGCTGCCGCGAACGTAAAGCAGGCCGTGGAGCGAGAACAAAAGCGTGGGCATTGCTGACCCGGCGGTTCGCGACGAGGAAGCGAACGCGCTGTTTAGCGGCCTTGAAGACGTAAGCGGGCTTCTGCTGGCGGTTTCCGGCGGTTCCGATTCCACCGCGCTTCTTGTCATCGCCGCGCGCTGGGCCAAGGGACTCAAAAAGCGGCTCAAGCGTGCACCAAAACTCATGGCGGCGACCGTCGACCACGGGCTGCGGCGGGAATCCGCGCGCGAGGCCGCCGCGGTCAAGCGCCTGGCACATCGGCTCGGCATTCACCACCGGACCCTGCGCTGGCGCGGCAAGAAGCCGAGGACCGGCTTGCAGGAAGTGGCACGGCAAGCGCGCTACCGCCTGCTGGCCGAAGCAGCGACCCGCGCCGGCTACGAACACATCCTCACCGCACATACGCTCGACGACCAGGCCGAGACGGTGCTGTTTCGGCTGGCGCGCGGCAGCGGCCTGACCGGACTTGCCGGAATGGCTCATGCGGCGCCCATCCCTGGCGGCAAGGCGATGGCGATCTTTCTTGTCCGTCCGTTGCTCGGCGTCCCCAAGGCGCGTCTCGTCGCGACGCTTCGGGCCGCACGCGTGGCTCACAGCGAGGATCCAACCAACCGCGATCCGCGCTTTGCCCGCACACGGCTGCGGGAATTGCTGGCGCTGCTTGCCGGCGAGGGGCTGGACGCGCGCGGCTTTGCCCGGCTGGCGGCGCGCATGCGGCGCGCCGAAGCTACCATCGAGTTTGCGGTCGCCGCCGCCCGAGCCGCTCTTGCGCCCGACCCCTGGCGCGGTCCGATCGGCTTTGACGCGGAGCGATTTAGCGACCTGCCTGCGGAAGTGGCGCTGCGACTCCTCGGCCGCGCCATTGCGCACGCCGGCAACGAGGGGCCGGTCGAACTCGGCAAGCTCGAATTGCTCTATGAGGCGCTGCGGCAGGCCGGAGCGCCGCTCCGGCAGACGCTCGCCGGCGCATTGGTGAGCCTTGGCGGTGGCCGGCTCGTCATCGAGCGCGCTCCGCCGCGGCGTCCGTCCGCAAAACCGACCGGCAACCGGCGATTTACGAAATAGGGACTACAATAAACGGCTTGCCCAATCCCCGGGTTCCCTTGGCAGGCGGGGGCGCGACGCCTACATTTCGGGGGGTGAGACGTGATGCCGCCACGATTCGTCAACACTTTTAAGCGGTTGGTCGCCGGCAGGTTGCCGGCCGAGGACCTGTGATGAATGCCAATCTTCGCAATTTTGCCCTATGGGTCATCATTGTCCTGCTGTTGCTGGCGCTGTTCACGCTGTTCCAGAACCCGGGCCAGCACACGACCTCACAGGACATCTCGTTCTCGCAACTCCTTAACGAGGTCGATCAGGGCCGTGTCCGCGATGTCCTGATCCAGGGACCGGAAATTCACGGCACCTTCACCGACGGCCGCACCTTCCAGACCTATTCGCCAAGCGACCCGAGCCTGATCCAGCGCCTTTACAACAAGGGCGTTTCGATCACGGCGCGGCCGCAATCGGACAACGTGCCTTGGTTCGTGTCGCTTTTGATTTCATGGCTGCCGTTTGTCGCGCTGATTGGCGTGTGGATTTTCCTTTCGCGGCAGATGCAGGGCGCCGGCGGCAAGGCGCTCGGTTTTGGCAAGTCGCGCGCGAAACTTCTGACCGAAGCGCATGGCCGCGTCACCTTCGAGGATGTGGCCGGCGTCGACGAAGCCAAGCTCGATCTCCAGGAGATCGTCGAATTCCTGCGCGATCCCGGCAAGTTCCAACGGCTCGGCGGGCGCATCCCGCGCGGCCTCTTGCTGGTCGGCCCGCCCGGCACCGGCAAGACGCTGCTCGCCCGCGCCATCGCCGGTGAGGCGAACGTGCCGTTCTTCACCATTTCCGGCTCCGACTTCGTCGAGATGTTCGTCGGCGTCGGCGCCAGCCGCGTGCGCGACATGTTCGAGCAGGCGAAGAAGAACGCGCCCTGCATCATCTTCATCGACGAGATCGACGCCGTCGGCCGCCACCGCGGCGCCGGCCTCGGCGGCGGTAATGACGAGCGCGAGCAGACGCTGAACCAATTGCTGGTCGAGATGGATGGATTCGAGGCCAACGAAGGCATCATCCTGATCGCCGCCACCAATCGTCCGGACGTGCTCGATCCGGCGCTGCTGCGTCCTGGCCGCTTCGACCGTCAGGTGGTTGTGCCTAATCCGGACGTGGTCGGCCGCGAGCAGATTCTGAAAGTTCACGTGCGCAAGGTGCCGCTCGCGCCCGACGTGAACTTGAAGACGATTGCCCGCGGCACGCCGGGCTTCTCCGGCGCCGATCTCATGAACCTGGTCAACGAAGCGGCCCTGATGGCGGCCCGGCGCAATAAGCGCATGGTGACCCAGGTCGAGTTCGAAGACGCCAAGGACAAAGTGATGATGGGCGCCGAGCGCAAGTCGCTGGTGATGACGGAAGAGGAGAAGCTCCTCACCGCCTACCACGAAGGCGGCCATGCCATCGTCGCGCTCAACGTCAAGGCGACCGATCCGGTGCACAAAGCGACGATCATCCCGCGCGGCCGCGCGCTCGGCATGGTCATGCAGCTGCCAGAGCGCGACAAGCTCTCCATGAGCCTCGAACAGATGACTTCGCGGCTGGCGATCATGATGGGCGGCCGCGTCGCCGAGGAGCTCGTGTTCGGCCACGAGAAGGTGACGTCCGGGGCCGCTTCCGACATAGAGCAGGCGACCAAGCTCGCGCGCATGATGGTCACACGCTGGGGCTTGTCCGAGGCGCTCGGCAACGTCGCCTATGGCGAAAACCAGGAAGAGGTGTTCCTCGGCTATTCGGTGTCGCGCCAGCAGACCATTTCCGAGGCGACCGTGCAGAAGATCGATGCCGAGATCAGGCGGCTGGTCGAGGCGGGCTATCAGGAGGCGCAGCAAATCCTCACCGACAAGCGCGCGGATCTGGAAACGCTCGCCAAGGGTTTGCTTGAGTTTGAGACGCTGAGCGGCGACGAGATTAAGGACCTGCTGATCGGCAAGCGCCCAAGCCGCGAGTCGACCATCGAGCCATTGACGCCGCGTGCCTCAACCGTGCCGACGGCGGGCGCCGGCCGCAGGCCGCGTCCGGAGCCGGGCCCAATGGAGCCGCAGCCGCAGGCATAGCTGCGGCCGGCAGGGGGAGTTGATGCGGGCGCTTCCGTTCGCGGGCGTCATTCTGGCCCTGACGACGGGTTTCGCGGATGCGCAGCAGCCGGCGCCGGCCAAGCCGTCGCCCGCAGCCACCGCACAGCCGGCGAAACGGCCCGTAGCCAAAGCCCCCTCAACGCCGGAAGCGCGCTCGGCCGCGCTGCTGACACTGACCGCCGAACCGGTATTCGATGAAGGCACCTATGCCCGCATCAAGGAGGCGCTGCTCAGCTATTCGGATATCCAGGTGCGCGGCGGATGGCCGACTTTGCCCGCCGACGCCAAGTTCGTGCCAGGGGTGAGCGGACCGGCCGTGGCGTTGCTGCGCCGGCGTCTCGTCATCACTGAGGACATGCCACCTGAGCAGGAGGCTGGCGACGTCTACGACGCCGCTGTCATCGAGGGCGTCAAGCAATTTCAGCTGCGCCACGGGCTGGAAGCGACCGGTAGCATCGGGGCGCAGACGCTGAAAGCACTCAACGTTCAGGTCGGTGCGCGCATCAAGCAGCTTGAGGCCTCGCTCGAGCGGCTGCTCGGCATGGATTTCGTCTTCGCCGAACGCTACGTGGTGGTGAACATTCCGGCCGCCTTTGTCGAGGCGGTCGGCAATGGCAAGGTGCAACGGCGCTATCGCGTCATTGTCGGCAAGATCGACAAGCCTTCGCCGACGCTCACCGCCTACATCACCGCCATCGACCTCAATCCCACCTGGACGGTGCCGCTATCGATCACCAAGCACGAGATTATCGCGCATATGCGCCGCGACCCGACCTATCTCTCCCGCATGCATATGCGGGTCCTCGGCGCGCGTGACGAGGAGATCAATCCGGATGCCATCGATTGGTCCTCCGACCGCTCGCCGAACTTCACCATCCGGCAGGATTCGGGTACCTGGAACGCGCTCGGCTATCTGAAGATCGACATGCCGAATCCGTATTCGGTCTACATGCACGACACCGATGCGCGCAAATTGTTCGACAACGATTACCGCTTCGACTCCCACGGCTGCACGCGTGTCGACGATGTGCGCGACCTAGCCGCCTGGATCCTCGAAGACGTGCCGGCCTGGAATCGCGCCGCGATCGATGCCGGCATCGCCACCGGCGAGCGCAAGGTGATCAATCTGCCGCACAAAATGCCGGTCGCCTGGGTCTATCTCACCGGCTGGATGACGCGCGACGGCATCGTCGAGTTTCGCGAGGACGTCTACGCCCACGATGAAACGCTCGACCGCGCCGCGATGGACAAGGCGGCACTCGATGGTTTCGTTGCGCCGGCGCCGCGCGACTTGAAACGGGTCTCCATCGACAGCCGCTAATGCGCGGCTCTCAAATCCGCGACCGTTCCCAGGCGGCGGCGACGATCGCCGCCATTATGGCTTGCATGAGAACCATCGCGGCGACGCAACCGGTCCAGCCGGTAGCGTTCCAGACAAAACCCATCAGAAACGCGCCGGCGCTGCCGCCGATATAGTAGATCGAGGCATAAAGCCCGGCCGCGGACGAGCGGCCCTCGTTTGCCGTGGTGATGACGTAGCCGGTCGAGACCGCCTGGCACACCATGCCGCAGACGGCGCAAAGCGTCAGTCCGGCGATGATGATACTGACCGGTGGCGCCAGCAGCATCAGCAGGCCCACGATCCAAATCGCGATGACGCCAAGCACAAATCGCCGGCGGCCAAACAGCGGGATCGCGCGCCCGACCCAGGGCACCGCCAGGCTGCCGCCCAGATAGGTTGCGAACAGGGTGCCAAGAAGCGTCGGCGAAAAGAAGTAAGGCGGCGCCGCGAGATGAAAGCTTACGTAAGTGAAGGTGGCGACGAAGTTGAATAACACGCTGAAACCCACGGCGTAGATTGCAAGAAGCCGCACATTTCCCAGGTGGGCGAACATCTGACGTGCCGCCGCCGCGAGCCCTCCGGAACGCACGAACCGGCGTTCGCGCGGAAGCGCGACCGTGACGATGATCGCGCTGGCGAGCGTGAGCAACGCCACCGCGGCAAACGATGCGCGCCAGCCGAAGAGATCGGCGACGGCGCCGGTCACGAACCGTCCGGCAAAGCCGCCGACGCTCGACCCGGAAATAAAAAGCCCGGCAATGCGCGGCACTTCGGCCGGCGGCCATTCGTCGCCGACATAGGCGACCGCGACGGTGAAGATCGGCGGCAGCAAAAGTCCCTGGACGAAGCGCCACAGCACGAGTTGCGGCACGCTTGAGGCCAGCGTCATGATCAGCGTCGGCACAACGATCGCGAACGCGGCCGCCGTAATCAGCCGCTTGCGGCCCAGCACATCGGCAAGCGCCCCGGTGAATGGCGCGGTAAGCGCGATCGCCCCCGTGGTGGCGGTCATCAGCGCGCTGATCTGGCCGGCGCCGACGCCGAAATCGTGCGACAATTCGGGCAGCAGCGCCTGCGGCGAGTAGAGATTGACGAACGCGGAAAAGCCTGCCGTGGCGATGGCAAGCGCGCGAAAATCGAAGGCCATTGCCGCATTATGGGCGAGGAGGGTACTGAAAGCACGCTTCAACGCCACGCGCGGAGTGACGGCCACCCTAGCGTTTCAACGTGCGAGCGGCAGGCTTAGAGTTGGCGGATGGAGCCGAAATCCCAGGTGCTGCCGCTCGGATTTTGCCCAACCCTGATCGTCGTGTCGTTGACGAAAGTGTAAGGGGGCACCGGCAGATTATACGGCGCCGGCACGCCTGAGAATACGCGGCCGGCGGCGTCGTATTTGGAGCCATGGCAGGGACAGAAATAGCCACCCGGCCAGCTGGCGACCGGAGTGCTGTCGCTCGGCTGCGGGTAGAATAACGGGATACAACCGAGGTGCGTGCAGATGCCGACCAGGATGCCGAATTCCGGCTTGATCGAACGCGTGGCGTTGGTCGCGTAGGGCGCCTGCTGGTCTTGCTGAGAACTCGGATCGGATAAAAGCCCTAGCAACTTGGGGTCGCTGAGCGACGTCACCGTCTCGGGCGTGCGGTGGAAAACGAAGATCGGCCGTTCGCGCCACCGAATGACGACCTGCTGGCCCGGCTCGATTTTGGAGATGTCGAGATCGACCGGGCCGCCGGCGGCAAGCGTCGAGGCGTCAGGGTTCATTTGGGCGACGAGCGGTACCAAAGTGGCGGCGGCACCGACCGCGGCGACCGTTCCGGTGGCGATATAGAGGAAGTCGCGGCGCGAAGGGTCTTCCGGGTGTTCAATGCCTGTCGCGGTCGTCGCACTGCTCGCCATAATCGCGCCTTTCGTCAGCCCGGTTTCCTCGCGCTTATATTGGCGCTGGGGCGCATCCGTCAATCAAGAGCCGCCAGTGCCGCCCTTGCCCGCGACAACGTGGCCTGTGGCGTCCCCGAAGCGTCGATCGGCGTCCAGTCAAGCGATCCGAGGTCGTAGGGTTCCTGTGCCAATGCTACCGCTGCGTTGGCGTCTGAGGCGTCGCCGGCGCGCGTGCCGACGCGCGCGAGCCGGATCTTCAGGTCGGCGGTGAGGAACAGGCCGTGCAAGGACGCCTTGGCGGATTTTGCCGATTCGGCGATCGCGGCGCGCTCGTTGGTCTTCGCGAAGACGGCATCGACGATGACCGAATGGCCGGCGATGAAAATGCGGCGCGCCCTGTCCGCAAGTGCGGCATAGACGCGGTCGTCGACCTCGCGGGTATAGGCGTTCGCCGGCAATTTCTCGGTCTCGCCAACGCCGAACAGCGCCTTGCGTTCGACGTCCGAGCGCACAATGACGGCGCCGGGCATTGGCGCCAGAGTCGGTGCAAGGTCGCGCGCGAGCTTACTCTTGCCGGTGCCGGAGAGGCCGCCAATTGCGACGAATTTCGGCGCCGCGGGTTTGATCGCTTGGGTGGCGAAATCGAAATAAGCGCGCGCGCTTTTGCCGATAGCCGTGCGCTCCAACGCATCCGCGCGCTCCATGCGCGCGGCGGTGACCTTGGCGCGTATCGCCGCGCGCAACGAGAGAAAGAACGGCAGCGCCTCCAGCGCGTCGAGGTCTTCGGATCGCCGCGTCTCGGTCAAATAGCGGTTCAGCACCGTATTCGCCTGCGCGGCGAGCCCGCGCTCCAGCAAATCCATCAGCAGGAAGGCGAGATCGTAGAGAACGTCGCCGGATGCGATCAGGTCGCTGAATTCGACGGCGTCGAACAGCACCGGCTTGCCGTCGATCAAGGCGATGTTGCCGAGGTGAAGATCGCCGTGGATGCGGCGCACGAAACCGTGGCGGCCGCGTTCGCGCAGGAGTGGCAAAAGCTTCTCGTAGGCCGCACGGCTTGCGTGTGACAGCGCGGCGGCGTTGCCGGGCGAAAAGATGTCGGGATGCCGCCGGAACGCTTCGGTATGCTCGTCGATGTAGGTGCCGATCGCCGCGATCCATTTTTGCGCGTCGACCGGGCCCGCCTTGGCGTGCGCAGCCGCCACGGCGCGGCCGAGTGCATCCGCCAACGCTTCATCGACTTTGCCCGCAAGGTGATCGAGCGTGCGCGTCTCGTCGAAGCGGCGCATATCGACGGCCCATTCAATCGTTTCGCCCGAGCCGCCGATGGCGAGCCGGCCGCCGCTTTCGCGGGTAATCGGCACGACGCCGCGATAAATCTGCGGCGCGTAAGACGCATTGACCGCAAGCTCGGACTCGCACGCCGCCTTCCGGTTGGCGAGGGTCGAATAATCGAGAAAGGGAAAGCGCACCGCGCGTTTGACCTTGAGGGCGCGTTCGCCGGCAAGAAATACCGAAGCCGCATGGGTGTCGATCCGCCGTACCCTAGCCCCGCCATGGGTCGCCGGATCGGCGAGGAACGCGAACACCTCGTCCTGGCTATTCATCTTGAGCCTCATGCAGCCAAAGCCCTGTGGCCCTGTGCCGTCGGAAGCGCCGGCCGAAAGGGACTGGACTATCGGACCCGGTCGCGGCAAGCACAGTTTACAACGCTCGGCGCGCCGAATCGGCTGCGCTTGTCCCTCCGGGAATCCACCCATGCGCGGGAAGGCCAATATCCGCACTGCCGCCGAGGTTCTCGTCGATCAGTTGCGCATGCACGGTACGCGGCACGTGTTCTGCGTGCCGGGCGAAAGCTACCTCGCGGTGCTCGATGCGTTCCACGACAGCGACCTCTCCGTGACCGTATGCCGGCAGGAGGGCGGGGCGGCGATGATGGCGGAAGCGGTCGGCAAGGCCACCGGCCGTCCGGGTATTTGCTTCGTCACCCGCGGGCCGGGCGCTACGAATGCTTCCCCGGGCATCCATATCGCCCGCCAGGATTCGACACCGCTCATCGTGTTCGTCGGCCAGGTCGCTCGCGACATGCGCGATCGCGAGGCCTTTCAGGAGCTCGATTACCGCGCGGTGTTTGGCTCGATGACCAAATGGGCAACCGAGATCGACGATCCGGCACGCGTGCCCGAGATCGTCGCGCGTGCGTTCCACACCGCCGCCAACGGCCGGCCGGGACCTGTAGTCATCAGCCTGCCCGAGGATATGCTCAGTGAGCGCGTCGTGGTCGAGGACGCGCCGCCCTACACGCCAGTCGAGACTTCGCCGGGCGCGGTCGAGATGACGAAATTCGCTCAGCTCCTCGGTGCCGCGCGCGCGCCGATGTTCATCCTCGGCGGCAGCCGCTGGTCGCAGGAAGCCTCGGACCGGATCGCCCGCTTCGCGCTAAAATATGCGGTGCCGGTCTGCACTACGTTTCGCCGCCTGCATCTCTTCGATGCATTGCATCCGTGCTATGCCGGCGATCTCGGCATCGGCCCGAATCCGAAATTGGTCGAGCGGATCAAATCGTCCGATTTGGTCGTTTTGATCGGCGGGCGTTTGGGCGAATTGCCATCACAAAGCTATACGCTTCTCGCCATTCCGCGCCCGCAGATGAATTTCGTGCACGCGCATCCTGGAGCGGAAGAGCTTGGCCGGGTGTACAGCGCGCATCTGCCGATCCATGCGACACCGACCGCATTTGCCGCCGGACTCGATCATCTCGAACTGGCGAGCGGCCGGCGCGGGCAAAGCGAGGAGGCGCACGCCGATTATCTCGCCTGGACGGAAAAGCCGACCGAGCAGCCGAGCGCCCTCAATCTCGGCGCGGTGATGGTGTGGCTGCGCGAGAATCTTCCGGCCGACGCCATCGTGTGCAACGGCGCCGGCAACTATGCCGCCTGGATTCACCGCTTCTTCCGCTTCCGCCGGTTCGGCCAGCATGTCGCGCCGACCTCGGGCTCGATGGGTTACGGCGTCCCGGCGGCGGTCGCCATGAAGCGCCTTCATCCCGAGCGTCTGGTGGTCTGCATTGCCGGCGACGGCGATTTCCTGATGAACGGGCAGGAATTTGCAACCGCCGTGCAATACGGTCTCCCGCTGGTCGTCCTGATAGCCGACAACGGCATCTACGGAACTATCCGGATGCACCAGGAGCGCGATTATCCCGGCCGCATCACCGCGACCGATTTGCGCAATCCAGATTTTGTCGCCTATGCGCGCGCCTTTGGCGGGTTCGGGGCGAGCGTTGAGCGCACGGCCGACTTTCCCGCCGCGTTTAAGGACGCGGTAGCGTCCGGCAAACCGGCGATTATCCGGCTCGCTATTGATCCAGAGGCGATTACCCCCGTCACCACGCTTGCCAAGATCCGCGCCAAATCGCTTGCCGAAAAGCGCGAGTGAACGTACGGCTGAATCACGGTTCATCCATTGCTATAGTGTGCGCGATTCTCTCGCGATCCGGTCCATGCCCTATCGCCGCACAGACAATGTCGCCCGCCGGCTGGCTGCGCGCCACGACGCCATCGTCGATGCGGCGCGCCAGATTGCGCGGGAAGGCGGCATGGCGGCGGTGCAGATCGTGCCTGTGGCCTCGCGCGCTGGCATCGCCGCGGGCACCGTCTATCGTTACTTCCCGGCCAAGACCGATCTGGTCGCGGCGCTCTTGACCGAGATGGCCGAGCGCGAGATCGGCACGCTCCGCCGCGCTGCCGCCGGCGCGCCCGGTCCGCTCTCCGCTTTGTCGGCAGCGATTATGGCTTTCGCTATGCGGGCGCTGCGCGAGCGCCGGCTGAGCCTCGCGGCCATGGCCGAACCGGTCGACGCCGAACTTGACGGCGCGCGGCTCGCCTTCCGCCGATCGCTGGCGAATGAATTTGCCACGCAGATCGCGGCGGCGGTGGCGGCGGGCCGCTTGCCGGAGCAGGACGCGGCGCTCGCCGCCGCCGCGCTCATCGGCCTGCTGGTCGAAGGGCTGATCGGCCCGCTCGCGCCCGATGCGGCCGGCCGCGAGCGCGAAATCGTGCAATCGCTGACATTGACCGCGCTGCGCGCGCTCGGGGTTGCCGATGCGCGCGCGCGGGGTTTGGTCGTGCAGACGGCCGTACCGGCCGTGTCTTAGGAGCCCGATCCGGAAATCACTTCGCCGAACAGCTTCCAGGTTTCGCCCTCGAATTTTTGCAATTGCATCTGCTTGAACGGGGCGAAATCGGTGGCGCTCGTCGACACAACGATGCCGGGCAGCGCCATCGGCAGTTTCAGATCGTGAATGCTGGCCGCCTGTTTCATGACGTTGTCGCGGGTGAGATTGTCTCCGGCCGCCTTGAGTACATGCACCAAAGTCTCCGCGGCCGAGTACCCGTAAACGTTGTTCACGTCGGCGAGGCTGCCGCCCGAGTAATATTTCTTCATGAACTCCAGCCACCCCTTATATTCCGCCGAGTCTTGCCACTGCGGGTCGTTAGGATCCTTGAGATAGCCGCCCGTGATGATGCCCTGAGCCTTGTCAAAGCCGGCAGGCTTCATCACCGATCCGACCGACGCCGAAACGTTGGTGATAAAGAAATTCGGTTTCCAGCCGATGTCAGCAACCTTGCGGATGGCCTGGGCGGCGAACTTTGGAATTGCCGCCACCAAAAGCGTATCGGCGCCGCTTCCCTGCAGCGAAACGATTTGCGAGTCGATGGTCGGATCGGTGGTCTCATAGGTATTGCTGGCCACGATCATCTTGTCGGCTTTGTCGCCTAATCCCTCGCGCAGGCCGGTGAGGTAGTCTTTGCCGAAGTCGTCGTTCTGGTAGACGATTGCGATCTTGGCGTTCGGCAGATTCTTCAGAATGTAGCGGCCGTAGATGCGCGCCTCGATGCGGTAGCTCGGCTGCCAGCCCATGGTCCACGGGAACTTCTTCGGGTCGTTCCATTTGTCGGCGCCGGTGGCGACGAACAGTTGCGGCACCTTGTTGTCGTTCAGATAGCCCTGGACCGCGGTGTTGGGTGGCGTGCCCAGGATATTGAACGTCAACAGCACCTGGTCTTCCTCGACCATCTTGCGCACCACTTCGACAGTCTTCGCCGGGCTATAACCGTCGTCGCGGCTGATGAGGTTGATCTTGCGGCCGTTGATGCCACCCTGTTCGTTGATCATTGCGAAATAGGCGGTCTCTGCCTTGCCGATGGTGCCGTAAGCCGAAGCCGGGCCGCTGTACGGCATGGTCTGGCCGATCTTGATTTCGCTGTCGCTGGCGCCCGGTCCGTATTGGCCGGCCGCCCAAACAAGTCCGCTGCCGAGAGCGAGAGTGGCCACCGCCAAGCTCGTCGCCATGATGTGCTTCGTTGTCATCGTTTCCTCCTTATTACTTTCCATGCCGCTGTCAGCTGCCGGATCCCGAAATAACCTCGCCGAACAACTTCCAGGTGGTGCCGTCGAATTTCTCCAATTGCATCTGTTTGACCGGCGCGAAATCGGTTGGGCTGGTATTGAGCGTGATGCCGGGCAACAGCATCGGTAGTTTCAGATTATGGAGGCTTGCCGCCTGCTTCATGATGTTCTCGCGCGTAAGATTGTCGCCGCAGGCTTGAAGGACGGCCACCAGGGTCTGCGCATAAGAGTAACCGATGCCGCCTTGCACGTCGGCCATATTGGCCGATGAGTTGTATTTCTTCATGAAGGCGAGCCAGTCCTTGTACTCCGGCGTGTCAGACCATTGCGGATCGGTCGGATCTTTCGCAAAGGCCGCCGAGATGATGCCGACGCCTTTCTCCATTCCCGCGTTTTTCATGACGGTCCCGACCGAGTTGGAAACCGAAGTGAGGAAATGGTTGGGCTTCCAGCCGATATCGTAGATTTTGCGGATTGCTTGCGCGGCGAATTTGGGCGTGGCCAGCGTGACCATGACGTCCGCGCCGCTTGATTGCAGCGCGACGATTTGGGAATCGACCGTCGGATCAGTGGTCTCATAGGACTGCGTGGCGATAATCATCTTGGCCGCCTTGTCACCGAGGCCGGCGCGCAGGCCGTTGAGATAGTCCTTGCCGAAGTCGTCGTTTTGATAGAGCACCGCGATCCTGGCGTCCGGCAGATTTTTCAGAATGTAGCTGGCGTAAATGTGCGCTTCGGTGCCGTAACTCGGGATCAGCCCGATCGTCCACGGGAAGTGCTGGGGATCATTCCACTGGTCGGCGCCGGTGGCGACGAACAATTGCGGCACCTTGTTGTCGTTCAGGTAGGCGTGAATGGCCACATTGGTCGGCGTGCCGAGCGTAGAGAACAGAAACAGGACTTGGTCCTGCTCGACCAGTTGCCGTGCTTGCTCGACCGTTTTCGGCGGGCTGTAGCCGTCGTCGCGGCTGATAAAGTTGATCTTGCGGCCGTTAATGCCGCCTTGCTCGTTGATCATGGTGAAATAGGCGGCTTCGGTCTTGCCGATGATCCCGTAGGCCGATGCCGGCCCGCTGTAGGGCATGGTGTTGCCGATTTTGATTTCGGTGTCGCTGGCGCCCGGCCCGTATTGGCCCGCGGCCAAAGCCACTCCGCTCGCGAAAGCGAGCGCGGTCAGCGTCGCCAGGCTCGTTGCGATGGTCTTGTTGATGGTCATTGCATCCTCCCTCATTCGTTAGCGGCCGGTTGGCCCAAATCGCCCGATCGATCGGGTGAGCCAGGGGCCCAGCGTACCGACGACGCCACACGGCATCGCATACATGAACAACAACATCGCCAAGCCATAGAGTGCCCAAGGGGCGGCGTCCGAGATGTCGTTGGCGAGATTGGGCACGAATTGGATGAAAAAACCTCCGACGATCGCGCCGCCGATTGTCGCAATGCCACCCACCGCGGAGCCTACCAGAAACGACACCGACAGGAACAGGCTGTAGCCTTCGGGCGAGACGTAGCCGACGACGATGGCGGCAAGCGCGCCGGCGACGCCGGTGAACAAAGTCGAGGTGCCGAAAGCGAGCGTCTTGTAGTGCGCAGTATTGATACCCATAGCGGCGGCGGCAATCGGCTGGTCGCGGATCGCGACGAGTGCGCGGCCGGTGCGGCCATGCAGCATGTTGGCGGCAACGCGCATCGCAACAAGCAGTACCGCCAACGCGACGAGATAAAGCCAGCGATCGCGGTCGAGGTCGAGGTCGAGCCATGCCGGCGGCACCGGCTTGACCAAGTTGATTCCCTGTTGGCCGCCGGTCCAGGTATCGAAGTATTTGAGCAATTGCGGCATCGCCAGCGCTAGCGCGAGCGTTACCAGCGCCAGATAGGGTCCCTCGAAGCGGAGCGCCGGCAGCCCGAACAACACGCCGAGAATGAAGCAGATCAACGCCGCCGGCGGGAGCGTCGCCCAGTAGGGAACGCCATAACGATGCATCAGGATCGCTGCGGTATAGGCCCCGGCCGCGAAGAATGCGCCGTGGCCGAGCGAGATCTGTCCGTTGTAGCCGGTCAGGATGTTCAGTCCGAGCACGGCGATGGCGTAAATCATCACCATCGTCAGTTCGAACACGTGATATTTGCTCAGCGCGAAGGGAAGGGCCGCCGCTAACAGGATCAACACAAGGGCGAGGGTCCATTGCCAGGCTCGCGGGCTCAACCCCGCGAAGTGGTCGACGCCGAGGCCCTCCGGCATGATGGAGCTGACGGGTTTTTCCATCTCACACCCGCCGCACGACTGCCGAGCCGAACAGGCCGTTCGGCTTGAATACCAGCACGAGGATGATCAGGGCGAATGCCACCGTCAGCTTGAGCTGGCTGGCGATCAGATACGTGCCGACCAGATTCTCGGTAACGCCGACAATGAGACCGCCGACAACGGCGCCGACCGGGCTGGTGATGCCGCCAAGGAGCGCGCCGGCGAAAGCATAGATCAGAACGCCGCCCATCATGTTGGGATCGAGAAACAGAACCGGAGCGACCATGATGCCGGCGGTTGCGCCAATGGCGGCGGCCAGTCCCCAACCGATCGCGAGCATGCGTCCGACCGGGATGCCGCAAAGACGCGCCGATTCCGGGTTTTGCGCAGCCGCGCGCATTGCCAGTCCGGTCGCGGTGAAGCGGAAGAATACGAACAGGATGACGAGCATCAGGAGCGTAACGGCGATCACACCGAGATCGCGCGTCGTGATCAACGCACCAAGGACCGGGCGATCCGGAAACGGACTGGGGAAATCCTGCACGGTGTAGGTGTAAATCCATCCTGCCGTCGAGTTGAAGATCAACAGCAGCGCGATGGTCACGACCACCGCCGCGAGAACCGGCGCGTTCTCGACCGGCCGGATGATGACGCGCTCGATTGCCATGCCGCCGAGGAACGATACGACCAGTGTGATCAGAAAAGCCGCCCAGAAGGGCAGGCCGACGTTTACCAGAGTCCAGGCGATGTAGGTTGAGAACATCGCCATTTCGCCCTGCGCGAAATTCACCAAATCGGTCGCGCGGTAGATCATCACCAGCGCCAGCGCGACGCTCGCGTAGATCGAGCCGGCTGCTAGTCCCGAAAATATCTGCTGCAAGAACTGGTGCATGACCGGCGCGTCAATATCCGAGATAGGAGCGGCGAATCTGGGGATCGTCAGCCAGCGCTTTTGCACTCCCGGACGTGACGATGTAACCGGTCTCGATGAGATAGGCGTGATCGGCGAGTTCTAGCGCAAGCGTTGCGTTCTGTTCCACCAGCAGCACGCTCACCTTTTCCTCCCGACGTATCCGCTCGATGATCGTGAAAATATCTTCGACGATGCGCGGTGCGAGCCCGAAGGATGGCTCGTCAAGCACCAGAAGCCGCGGCGACATCATCAGGGCGCGGGCGATGGCAAGCATCTGCTGTTCGCCGCCGGACAATGCGCCGGCCTGCTGGCTGCGGCGTTGCTCGAGGACTGGAAAATAGCCATACATGCGCTGCATGCTCTGGTCCGGACGTCCGCTCCGCGTGTAACCGCCGAGACGCAGGTTCTCCTCTACTGTCAGCCCGATGAAGGTTCCGCGTCCTTCCGGCACGTGAGCCACGCCGAGCCCGGCGATTTCCTCGGTAGTGCTGCGATCGAGGCGCCTGCCGGCGAAAAGAATCTCGCCCTCCCGGCGGACCATGCCGCAGATGGCGCGCAACGTTGTGGTCTTGCCCGCGCCATTGGCGCCGAGAAGCACGGTCATGCCGCCTTCCTCGACCGCTACGTCGATGCCGTGCACGACTTCGGACTGACCGTAGAAGGCCTTGACGGAACGCAATTGCAGAATGGGCGCCATCAGTGCCGCGTCCCCAGATACGCTTCGGTGACCGCGGGATTGCCGCGTACTTCTTCAGGCGTCCCATCTGCGATCACGCGGCCGAAATTGAGGACGACCACTTGATCCGAAAGGTTCATCACCAGGCCCATATGATGTTCGACCAGGAGCACGGTGATGCCGAGTCGGTCGCGGATTGAGCGGATCAAAGTGCTCAGCTCAGCGACCTCTTCGTGGTTGAGCCCGCCGGCGGGCTCGTCGAGCAGGAGAAGTGAAGGTTGAGCCGCCAGCGCGCGCGCCAATTCGACGCGCTTGCGCGCGCCCAGCGAAAGGCTTGACACCGGACGTGACGCCATGGTGTCCAGGCCGACGAACGACAGCATCGTGCGCGCGGTTTGCTCAAACTCACGCTCTTCGCGCCGCGTGCCCGGCAACGTCAGCGCGTCGGTGAGCGGGCCATTGTGTCCGCGCGCATGCGCCCCAACCTTCACGTTGTCGAGAACCGTCATCGAGGCGAACAGGGTCGGCGCCTGAAAGGTCCGTCCGACGCCGAGCGCCGCAATGTCCGACGGCGCACAACGGTTCAGTGATCGTCCATTAAGCCTGATATCGCCGTGCATCGGGCGATAAAGCCGGCTCAGGCAGTTGAACAGGGTGGTCTTGCCGGCGCCGTTCGGCCCGATCAATCCGACAATCCGGCCTTTGCCGACCGAAAAAGTGACCGCTTCGAGCGCGACGATGCCGCCGAAGCGCATGGTGACGTCGGCGATCTCCAATAACGCCGCAGACCCATCGTTGCGCGGGCTCGCTGCGGTTGCCACCGGGATTTCCGTCATCCGGATCGAGCCGCCATTGGGACGCAATCCTCCACGACCCTAAATGTTATGATTTTGCAGAAGGTTACGGAGCCGCTTGCGAGATGCTGCGGCCCATTCTGCTGCCCGCTGGGGCTTGAGGGTCGGCGAAAACGTGACATGCCGCCCATTCGGGCGTCAACAACGGGAATAGGCCATGCCCGCTCCCCGGTCAGTGTGACATCAGCACCGGTATCGTCATGGAGCGGAACATGGTTCGCGTCACGCCGCCCAGTACGAATTCGCGCAGGCGCGAGTGGCCGTAGCCGCCCATAACCATCAAATCGGCCCCTGTATCGGCGGCGTGCGAGAGGATCACGTCCGCCACGTCGATGTCGCCAACCATCGTTCGCTTGACCTCGACGTTTAGGCCGTGCCGGGCGAGGTGTTGCGCCATGTCGGCGCCTTCGATCTCGTCCAGCTTGCCGCGTTCATTGGCGACGACGACGATTTCGATCTGTCCAGCCTGCTCAAACAGCGGCATTGCGTCGGCAGCGGCGCGGGCGGCCGCGCGGCTGCCGTCCCAGCAAAGCATGACACGATCGAGCTTCAGCGGCGCCTTCTGGATGTACGGTACGATGATGAGCGGCCGACCTGATTCAAACAACGCCGATTCGGCGATGATCTCTTCGACTGCGCTCACATCGGGCTCGGACTGCCCGACAATAGAAAGATCGAAGCGCCGCGCGATCCGGCTGAATTGCTCGCCGACGCCGGCGAGGCTTGCACTCGGCGTCAGCGGCTCGACGGTAATTCCGGCGCGTTTGCTTGCTGCGACGAAGCGGTCGATGGCGGCTTTGGTCGCGGCGGCGTTGTCGCGCTCCTGCATTTCAATCACGTCGGCGGGTATGTAGCCGGCGCCGGACACCGGTACGACGGGATCGTAGCGGAAAGCGAGGCCGGTCAAGTGCGCGTCGAAGGCGGCGGCGACCGAGACGGCATAATCGCCGGCCGGGCCGCCCCGTTCGCCGACGCTCAGATTGACAACGATGTCCTTGATCATGGCGGCGTCTCCTCCGTTCACCGACACAAAACCGATTTTAGTTATCCACCCACGATCAATGGCACGTTTTAGGCGACATCAGCGCCTGCGCTCGACGCTGCTACTTCTTGATGTTGCCGTCAGCATCAAATTGCTTGATGTAAGCCCACAGGTCGTTGATCTCCTGTTCGTTCTTGAGGCCCGCAAACATCATCTTGGTTCCGGCCACCTTGGCCTTGGGATCCTTGATGTATTCCTTGAATGCCGCCTCGTTCCAGACGATGCCCGAATTCTTGTTGCCGTCCGAGTAGGGATAGCCGGCCACGCTGCCGGCCTTGCGCCCGTCAAGGCCGTTAAGCTCGGGTCCGACCAGGTTCTTTGCATCCGGACCGATCCGATGGCATGGGCTGCAATATTTCTTGAATACCGTCGCGCCTTTCTCGGCGTCCTGCGCCAAAGCCAAGCCCATCGATGCGGTAATCAACGCGGCAGCTACCACCAGCCTCATAAACATCGTCTAACCCCTTGCGTCCGTGGCCGTCCGGCTCGGCGGTGAATTCACAATGCGGTTGAAGCGACCGCAACGCAGCGTGTCAACGGTCAATTGTCGCGCGGACGCTGCGCAATACGAAGACCTTTCCGGCTATACTGTGCCGCAGATAGCCGCCAAGATGGCCTAAGTTCAAGAAGACGCCGGAGATCGTGCGATGCCTGTCGCAATGCCCCAATCCGACGGCGCAGTGCTCGCCCGGCGCGCCGAGATCGTAGCGGCGCTTCAGCGCATGGTGCCCGGCGAGGGCGTGATCGCCTCCGAGCAGGCCATGCGGCCCTACGAAAGCGACGGTTTGACCGCCTACCGTCAACTACCCATGGTGGTCGTGCTGCCGGACACGACCGAGCAGGTCGCGGCCGTGCTGGCTTACTGCAATCGCGAAGGTGTCCGCGTCGTGCCCCGCGGGGCGGGGACTTCGCTGTCCGGCGGCGCGCTCCCGCTTGGCGACGGCGTACTGCTCGGCATGGCCAAGTTCAACCGCATCCGCACTGTCGATTTTGCTAATCGTGTCGCCGTGGTCGAGCCCGGCGTCACCAATCTCGCAGTTACCCAGGCGGTTGAGCATGCCGGCTTCTATTACGCGCCCGACCCGTCTTCCCAGATCGCCTGCACGATCGGCGGCAACGTGGCGGAGAATTCTGGCGGTGTGCACTGCCTCAAATACGGCGTCACCACCAACAACGTGCTCGGCTGCGAACTGGTGCTGATCACCGGCGAGATCGTGCGGCTCGGCGGCAGCCACCTTGATGCCGCCGGCTACGATCTGCTCGGCGTCGTCACCGGTTCCGAGGGGCTCCTTGGCGTCGTCACCGAGGTGACCGTGCGCATCCTCAGACGGCCGGAGACCGCGCGCGCGGCGCTGATCGGCTTCGCCGCGTCGGAAGATGGCGGCGAATGCGTCGCCCGCATCATCGGCGCCGGCATCATTCCCGGCGGTATGGAGATGATGGACCGGCCGGCTATCCATGCCGCCGAGGAATTCGTCCATGCCGGCTATCCGCTCGACGTCGAGGCATTGCTGATTGTCGAACTCGACGGTCCGCGTACCGAGGTCGATCATCTGCTCGAACGCGTTCAGGAGATCGCGCGCGAGTGCCGAGCGGTGATCTGCCGCGCCTCCACGTCCGAGGAAGAACGGCTCTTGTTCTGGGCTGGCCGCAAGGCGGCCTTCCCGGCGGTCGGCCGCATTTCGCCCGATTATTATTGCATGGACGGCACCATCCCGCGCGCGAAATTGCCGCTCGTTCTGCGCCGCATGCAGGAATTGTCGGCGCAATACGGACTGCGCGTCGCCAACGTATTCCATGCCGGCGACGGCAATCTGCATCCGCTGATCCTTTACGACGCCAACAAGCCCGGCGAACTCGATCGCGCCGAGGCATTCGGCGCCGATATCCTGCGGCTTTGCGTCGAGGTCGGCGGCGTCTTGACCGGCGAACACGGCGTCGGCGTCGAGAAGCGCGACCTTATGCCGGTGATGTTTTCCGAGGCCGATCTCAATCAGCAGCAGCGGCTCAAATGCGCCTTCGACGACCAGGGCCTGCTCAATCCCGGCAAAGTCTTTCCGACCTTGCACCGCTGCGCCGAACTCGGCCGCATGCATGTGCACGCCGGCCGCGTGGCCTTTCCAGATTTGCCGCGGTTCTGACGCACAAGGCGCATGGGTGAAAATCTCAAACCGCGCGATCACGCGGAAGTCGAGGCGGCCGTCAACTGGGCGCTCGCCGGTGGCAAGACGCTGGAGATTGTCGGCGGCGGCACTAAGCGCGTGATCGGTCGCGCGGCGCAATGGGATGCCACGCTCGACCTCTCGGGGTTGTCCGGCATCACCTTGTGTGAGCCGGCGGAACTTGTGCTGTCGGCGAAAGCCGGCACGCTGTTGTCCGAAATCGAGGCCGCGGTGGCGGCGAACGGGCAGGAGCTTGCCTTCGAGCCGATGGATTATGGACCGCTTTTGGGGACGGAGACCGGCGGCGGCACGATCGGCGGTGCGCTATCGGCCAATCTCTCAGGTCCGCGGCGGATCAAAGCCGGTGCTGCCCGGGACCATTTCCTCGGCGTTAATGCGGTTTCCGGACGCGGCGAGACATTCAAATCGGGCGGCCGCGTCGTGAAAAACGTTACCGGCTACGATCTCTGCAAGCTGTTGGCCGGTTCCTGGGGCACGCTCGCCGCCATGACCGAGGTTACGATCAAGACGCTGCCGCGGGCGGAGACCGAGGAGACGCTGCTGGTGCTCAAGCTCGACGATATCGCGGCGGGAAAGTTCATGGGCGAAGTCATGGGCTCGGTCGCCGACGTCTCGGCAGCGGCCCATGTGCCGGCCGTGGCGGCCAAACGCATCCGGGAGACTGCGGGCGCCGGCGGGGCCGTCACCGCTTTGCGGCTTGAAGGGGTCGCGCCGTCGGTCGCGCATCGCAAAAGCTTGCTGGAGGGCATTGCCGCGCCTTTCGGTGCGCTTGGCACGCTTCGCGGCGGCGACTCGCGTGCTTTCTGGCAAGCGGTCCGCGACGTATTGCCTTTCGCGGCGCGCGGAGAGGCCCATGCTCGCATCATCTGGCGCATCTCGACCGCGCCATCGAGCGGTGCCGCGGTCGGTCGCGCGCTGACCGACCGCGCGCAGGCGGATGTGATCTACGACTGGGCAGGCGGGCTCATCTGGGCGGCCCTGCCGCCTTCGGACGATGCCGGCGCGGGCGTCGTGCGTCCGATCGTCGCCGGCGCCGGCGGCCACGCCACGTTGATCCGCGCGCCGGTCGCGGTGCGCGCCGCAGTCGACGTGTTCGAACCGGAGCCCGCGGTGCTCGCGGCCTTGACTAGGCGGGTACGGGAGAGCTTCGATCCGCTAGGCGTGCTCAATGCCGGGCGCATGTGGGCGGGCGTTTAGCTATGCAGACAAGTTTTACGCTTGCGCAGCTCGCCGATCCGGACACCGCGGAATCGGAGAAAATTCTTCGCGCCTGCGTGCATTGCGGCTTTTGCACCGCGACCTGCCCGACCTACGTGCTCGACGGCAATGAGCTCGATTCACCGCGCGGGCGCATCTACCTCATCAAGGAAATGCTCGAAAACGACCGGCCGGCGAGCGCGGAGGTCACGCTCCATATCGACCGCTGCCTCTCCTGCCTTGCGTGCATGACGACCTGTCCGTCCGGCGTGCACTACATGCATCTGGTCGACCACGCCCGCACGCATATCGAGCAAACGTACCGCCGCCCGCTGGCGGACCGCTTGCTCCGCACCGTGCTGGCCAAGCTGATGCCCCATCCCCAGCGCTTCCGGCTGGCACTCAACGCGGCGCTGCTCGCCAAGCCGTTCGCGGCTTTGGTCGAGACGATTGGGCTCCAACGTTTAGCCGCAATGCTGCGTCTTGCGCCCTGGCACGGGCCGCACCATCCGCTCGCCGCACAGATATTCGCGGCGGAAGGCGGACGAAAGGGCCGGGTGGCGCTCCTTGCGGGCTGTGTCAACGACGTCTTGGCGCCGCAAATCAACGCCGCGGCGATCCGGGTCCTGACGCGGTTCGGTGTCGAGGTTGTCGTGGCTGAGGGCGTGGGCTGTTGCGGCTCGCTCGTCCATCACATGGGCCGCGAGCACGAGGCGGTCGCCCAGGCACGCGCCAATATCGACGCATGGAGCGCGCTTGAGGGGCTCGACGCCATTGTCATAACCACGTCCGGCTGCGGCACGACCGTGAAGGACTACGGCTTCATGCTGCGCACTGATCCGGCCTATGCCGAAAGTGCGGCCAAGGTGGCGCAGCTCGCGCGCGACATCAGCGAGTTCCTCGCGACCCTGCCGCTGAAGGCCGGAGGAAACGCGCCCCGCCTTATCGTCGCCCATCACGCGGCCTGCTCGCTGCAACACGGCCAGCGGGTAATGCGGCAACCGAAGGAGCTTTTGGTCAAGCTCGGCTTCGAGGTCAAGGACGTGCCTGACGGACATTTGTGCTGCGGCTCGGCCGGAACCTACAATATTCTTCAGCCGGACATCGCAAGGAGGTTGCGCGAGCGCAAAGTCGGGACTATCGAAAGACTGCGACCTGACGTCATCGCAGCGGGCAACATCGGCTGCATGACACAGATCGCCGCGGGTACGGGCCTTCCTGCCGTCCATACGGTCGAGTTGATCGATTGGGCCAGTGGGGGGCCTTGTCCTCCCGCGTTGCGGGAGCGATCTGCCGCATTCGACGATGCACCAAACCGCCGCACCGAATTGAATTTTTAGCTGTTTTGAGGATCGGGAGAACGATCATGGCGAAGAAGCGAAAAGCAAAGAAGAAATCCGGCAAGAAAAGCAAGGTAGCTCCGGCCCGTAAGAAGAAGAAAACATTGAAATCGGCCGCGAAGAAGAAAGTTGCGAAAAAGAAGGTCGTGAAGAAGAAGGCTGCCCCGAAGCACAAGGCGCCCGCGAAACCGGCCGCTAAGCCGTCGGCTGCGCCCGCACCGGCGCCTGCTCCCGCTCCGGCATGGGCGCCGCCGCCCAGTTCGGGCTTCGATGAGGGCGGCAGCACGTAAGGCTGGTCCTTCTGCACGAAAGGCTGATCGTGCAGCCAGCGCTCGCCGGCGGTATGTGCGCATCCGCCGTTGAGTGCGTGCGCGTTGCCTCGCCGTGATCCGGGTCATACCATGACGGCCATATGACAGCCGATGGCGATCGATTGCCGGCCAGAGAGCCGGACGCCGTCGGCGATCATTGTGCGAGAGGAGGAACGAGAGATGGCGGCGACTTACAATATCCTGATCATGGGCGCGTCGTATGGCTCGTTGCTTGCATCGAAGCTCCTGTTCGGCGGCCACGAGCTTCATCTGGTTTGCCTGCCCGCCGAGGCCGATCTGATCAACGCCGAAGGTTTTCGCGTGCGTCTGCCGGTGCGCGGCCGCAAGGAGCCGGTCATTCTCGACTCGCGCAAACTTCCGGGCAAGGTCACCGTCGGTCCGGCGGCCGGCGTGAATCCAAAAGATTACGATCTTATTGGGCTGGCCATGCAGGAGCCGCAATACCGCTCGCCGGGCGTGCGTGAGCTTTTGGATGCGGTTGGGAAATCGCGCGTGCCGTGCATGTCGATCATGAACATGCCGCCGCTGCCTTACGTCAAACGCATCCGAGGCCTCGACTACGACGCGCTCAGGCCCGCTTATACCGATCCGAGCGTCTGGGACTCGTTCGATCCGGCAAGCATCACCTTGAACAGCCCCGACCCGCAGGCGATCCGCCCGCCGGACGAGAAGATCAATGTGCTGATGGTCACGCTGCCGACCAACTTCAAGGTGGCGCGCTTCGATAGCGAGAAATCGACCGCCATTCTGCGGCAACTGCAGGACGAGATCGAAGCGATCCGTTTCGAAACCGGCGACGGCAAGATCGAGTTGCCGGTAAAGCTCAAGGTCTATGATTCGATTTTCGTGCCGCTCGCCAAATGGGCGATGCTGCTGGCCGGCAATTATCGGTGCGTGACGCAGGACGGGATGCGGACGGCGCAAGAAGCTGTGTGGAGCGACATCGAGACTTCGCGCTCGGTTTACAATTTCGTAGTCGAGCTTTGCGTGAAGCTCGGCGCCAGACCGGAAGACCTGGTGCCGTTCGAGAAGTATGCCACCGCGGCGCAGTCGCTGACGCGTCCGGCGTCGGCGGCGCGCGCGCTGCAAAACGGCGCGCCGAACATCGAGCGTGCCGACAAACTCGTACAGATGATTGCTTTGCAGAAGGGAATGAGGAATGCGGCAATCGACGCGCAAGTCGCGCTGGTTGACGCTCGCCTTGAGGCTAATCGGAAGAAAGCGGCAGCCTAGGGCGCACTACGCGACGTCTACATCTTGCCAGAAGCCGAAGCGGCCACCGACGTGCGCCATTTTCGGCTGTGGCTGTTCGTATGACCACGCGGCGCGTTCGTGCCGCTTGCCGCCAATCACGACGTCGTAGAATTGCACGCCGTGCGGACAGGCGAGATCGTTCCGGGTTTTCTCGACCTTTTCCAGCCAATCCATGCGCACCGCCGCGCGCGGGAAATACTGATAGCCGTCGCAGGCGATGATGTCGTCGCTTTGCGCGATGATTTGTCCGTCGACGCTCGCCTTCATGGACGCACCTCGTCGGAAATCGCCGGCCGCCGTGACGTCAAAGACATAATCGGCGGCTCGGCAGGCTGCCAGCATCCATCGCGCCAAGCCTGGTTATAAAAAATTTACCTTAAAAAAGTCAGTCTTTGCAATGCGATTCGCTGGCGCCGGTCCGGTGGGGCGATTTACTCTTTTCATCCTGCTGGCGTCGCGTATGGCGGCCTCGCCCGCTATTGCGGCGGAGATGGCGGTCAAGGCACCAGCCGAACCGCCGTCGCCTTGGGAAGTCGACATAAGCAGCGCGGTCATGTCCGATTACAACTTCCGCGGCATCACGCAATCGAACCATCGTCCGTCGGGCGAGATCGGCATCGAGCCTCGTTACGATTTCACGCCGTCGCTGCAAGGCTATGTCGGCGTCTCCGGCGAAAGCATCGATTTTCCCAATCAGTCGCCTGCCGAGATCGATTTCTATGCTGGCATGCGTCCGACCATCGGCAAGCTCGGCCTCGATTTCGGTTTTTGGGATTATTATTACCCGGCCGGCCAGTGCTTCAACGCGCCGGCATTTTGCGGGCCCGCCGCCGCGCCGCTGCCGAACGGCAACATCGTCAAGCAGAATCTGAGTTTCTATGAGGGCTACGGTAAGGCAACCTATACGGTGAACGATAACTTCGAGTTCGGCGGCAGCATTTGGGGCTCGCCGTCGGTGCTCAACTCCGGCGCTTTCGGCGTTTATTACGCGGGCAATGTCACTGTGACCGCGCCGACGAAGTGGTTCCCGCACGACGTCGGCGCATATGTCTCCGCCGACGTCGGTTGGTGGCAGCTCGGGGCGACCGACGCGTTCTACGGCGGTATTGCATTGCCGAGCTATGGGAACTGGGACGTTGGGCTTGCCTTCACCTGGAAGGCGTTGACGCTCGATCTTCGCTACTATCAGTCGAACCTGACGCCGGTGCAGTGCAGCGTCTTTACCAGCGATCAAACGGCGACGCTAAATACCGCGGGTGTGCTGGCGTCCAACTGGTGCGGCGCCGCCTTCGTCGCAAAGCTGTCGGTCGACACCACGCTCGGCGCGCTTAAATAGCCCAAGCCGCTCATTCCGCCGCCGACACCAGCGGAACCTCGCGGGCCCGATAGTAGGCCTGGTCCGGCATCAGCTCGACCCGCCGGCGATGGAATGCGCCGAGCGTCGAGCGGTGGCCGATGGAAATGATGGTGGCTCCCTTAAGCCGCTCCTGCAGCAGGCGATAGAGCGCCGCCTCGGCGGGTTCGTCGAGCGAAGCGGTCGCTTCATCGAGGAAGAGATAGTCCGGCGCTTGCAGCAAAGCGCGCGCGATTCCCAGCCGCTGCTGCTCGCCAAGTGAAAGCATGCGGTTCCAGTGTGCCTCTTCGCCGAGCCGCTCGACCAATTGCGGCAGCCCGACTGCGACCAAAGCTTCGGCGATACGTGCGTGGTCGAAGGTGCCGGGCTCGGCGGGATAGCTGACGGCGATCGCCAGTGTCGCCAATGGAAAATAAGGCCGCTGCGGCAACAGCATGGCCCTGGCATTCGTCGGTACCGTTACCCGGCCGGACCCGAACGGCCAAATTCCGGCGATGGCGCGAAACAGCGTCGACTTGCCGGAGCCGGAAGGGCCGGTGAGAAGAATGCGCTCGCCGGCAGGAAACGCGATGTGATCGGCGGCGACGATCGGCGCTCCGTTCGGCAGCCGGACGTCGAGGTGATCGACCGCGACCGCGGTGCCGCCATCGCGCGGAACGATCTCGACCACCGGCGGCGTCACCGCTGCCGCGCGGCCGACCGCGAGCGCTTCCTGGAACCCGTCCAAGCGTGCGATGATCGCACGCCACTCGGCGATATTCCGGTACGAGGTGACGAAATAGGACAGCGCATTCTGCACGCTGTTGAATGCAGACGCTGTCTGCATCAGGCCGCCAAGCTGTACCGCGCCGGAAAAATAAGCCGGACTTACGACAACGTAAGGAAAGATCACCGAGGCCTGCGAATAGCTTTGGGTGAAGAAGGTAAGTTGCTTCTGCCGCTGCATGAGCGCAAACCAATTGCCGACGACGAAGCCGAACCGATTGAGGTGCCGTTCACGTTCGGCACCCTCGCCGCCGAGCGCGGCGATCTGTTCGGAATTCTCGCGCGTTCGAACAAGATTGAAGCGGAAGTCGGCCTCGAAGCGCTGCTGCTCGAAATTGAGTGGAATGAGGCGCCAGCCGATCAGGTGAGTCAACGCGGTGCCGATCACGGCATAAAACAGCGCCGCCCACACCAGATAGCCGGGAATGTCATAGCTCGCGCCGAACAAGGTAAGCGGCGCAAGCGCCGACAGTCTCCACAGAATGATAACAAATGAGAAAAGCGTGACAACGGAGTTCAGCAGCCCGATCCCGATGGTCAGCGTGTATTGCACGAACATCTGCAAGTCATCGGCGATGCGCTGATCCGGGTTGTCGGCGGCATCGCCAAGAAGCTGCATGCGGTAATGGTTTGCGGAAACGAGCCATTGGCGCAGGTAGGCTTGCGTCATCCAGCGTCGCCAGCGGATCTGCAGCCACTGATTGAGGTAGAGCTGATAAACCGCGAGTACGGTATAAATTGCGGCAATCAGGCAGAAGAACAGGATGGCGCTGACGAAGGCGTCCCAGTTACGATCCTGCAACGTGTTGTAGAAGCGATTGTACCACTCGTTGAGGATAACCTGGAGCGCCACCAGCGAAAGCTCGATCGCAATCACCGCGGCAAGCAAAACGCGGCCCGGCCAGCGATCGTCCGAGCGGAAGTAGGGAATGGACAGCCGCCAGATCGTGGCGATCGTCGAGGCAAAGTTTTTCACGGAAGGTCTCCGTAACGGGCGTGAGAATGCGGCTTCACGCGGGGCGACTGACAAGCATCGGCGGGTGCGCAAGCACTGCGATTATCGTGCCGGTGGCCAACGTCCCGCGATGGACCAAGTCCTATGATGCATTGCGGTATATAGGCGATTTTTTGGCGCGTCTGCTTGCGGCTGCCAATAGCGTGGCTAGCGGGACTCGCATAGTCCGCGAGGTTGTGACAAAAAATCTCGTTGGTTTCATGCCGTAACGGCGTAGCATTGCGCTGCTCGGACATGGGCCTGACATAGAAACGGCGTCGTCCGAACGCGCTTGGGGGGGAACTGTCGATGTTCACGCAAATTCTCGATCCGACCGGCAACCTGTTCGTAACCTGGCTGGTTGCGCTCATTCCTGTAGTGCTGCTGCTGTTCCTGCTTGCCGGCTTGCGTATGTCGGCTTGGCTCGCTGTCCTCATCGGCTCGATTGTTACCTTCCTGCTCGGCCTCTGGGTATGGAAGATGCCGCTCGGCGACGGCGTGAGCGCCTATCTCTACGGTTCGGCCACCGGCATCTGGAACGTCGACTGGATTACGTTCTGGGGGGTGATGCTTTTCAACACGCTGGTGGCCACAGGCGGCATGGACAAATTGCGCCGTTGGCTCATTCAGCACGGCACGCGCGACGTGCGGGTGCAGACCATCCTGTTCGCCTGGGCATTCGGCGCCTTGCTCGAGGGGCTGGTCGGCTTCGGCTATCCATGGGCCTTCGTCGCGCCGATCCTGATCGCGATCGGCATCCCCGATCTCGATGCTATTCGTGTTGCCGCGATAGCCAACAACGCGCCGGTTTCCTATGGCGCGCTGGGCGCGCCGATCATCGCGCTGGCAACCGTGACCGCTGGCACCCTCGGCGTGCCTTTCGTCGAGTTGCTGCCGATTTATTCGGCTTCGATCGGCAAGATCGTCGCCATCCTGGCGCTGCTGCCGCCCTGGATTCTGCTCTATTTGGTTTCCGGCAGCAAAGGCATGTGGTCGGCGTGGCCGCTCGCCATCGTCGGCTCGCTTGGCTATATCGCCGGGCAATTGCCGACCGCTATCTATCTCGGACCGTATCTGCCCGACGTTCTCGGCTCGATCGTGTGCTTCGTGGCGCTGCTTGCATTGCTGAAGATCTGGCGGCCGGCGCAAGTCATGGCCTATGGCGGTCAAGCGGCCACCGGCGACACGCGAGCAGAGGCGCACGGCTTGTCGGGCGGCGATGTGGGTATGGCCTGGCTGCCGATTGCCGTATTGGTCGCGGTCGTTGTCGCCTGGACCGGACCATGGTCCGAGTTGCCGAAAGTGATCGTGCTGCATTATGTCGTGACCGCCAATTCGGCGATTACGCCGGGGGCGACCATCAGTGCGGTGTTCAACTGGACGCCTTTCGTCGCCGGCTCGGCGATTCTGGCGTCGTGGATCGTCACGGTGATCCTGTTGCGTGTCAGTCTTGCACAGATCGGCACCATCTTTGCCAAGACCTGGTCGCAGATGTGGGGCGCCTGCCTGGTCGGCGTGTTCATCTTCGGCCTCGCCTATGTCTTCAACTATTCGGGCATGGCGGGCTCGCTCGCGAGCGCTTTCTCCAAGCTCGGGCCGGCCTTCATCATCGTGGCGCCGATCCTCGGCTTCATCGGCGTGGCGCTGTCGGGCAGCAACACCTCGACCAATGCGATGTTCGGCACCTTCCAGGCGCTGGTCGGCAAAGTGCTTGGCTTCCCACTGCTGCTGTTGCCGACGCTCAATTCGGTGGGCGCCGAGATCGGCAAGCCGATCGCGCCGCAGACTGCGAGCGTCGGTGTCTCGACCAGCAAATTCGTACGCAACGAAGGCGCGGTGATCCGGCACAACTTCGGCTGGTGCATCGTGCTGCTGGTCTACCTCGTCCTCATCGGGGTGGCCTGCTATCTGTTCTTCCCTGGCATTGCCGTGTTGCACCACTAACGGAACGTGCTGCGACAAAACACCACCCGGGGCCGCCACAAGGGCGGCCCCTTTCTCGACTGAACTTCAATGAACCGGGAAAAATAAATATGCGTTGCTTACGCCGGGCGATCGCCTGCTGCTTCTTGATTGCCATTGCCGGTTCGACCGGTGCGGCGATTGCCAGCGAACTGACCTTCCCCTTTGATCGCGAACTGATGCTGGAAGCGGCGCCAATGCGCGGCTCCAAGCGGGTGCCGATTATCGAAATCGACAGGAATGGCGCGGCCTTGATCGATCTATGGTGCACCCGGCTGCACGGCCAGGCCAGCGTCGGCGAGGATTCGATCAGTATAGTTCCCGGCCCGTTCGAGCCGGCGCAGTGTTCGCCGGACCGCCAGAGCGGCGACGAGAAGCTGCTGGCGGCGCTCGCGCAAATGACGAACTGGAAACGCCGCGGCGACGTCATCGAGTTGTCCGGCGCGACAACGCTTCGCTTCCACCTGATGGCGAACTGATCCGCGCCCTCGGCTAAACCTTGGTGGCCCGCGTCATCAGGAAAGGCATGCGGATCGTGTTCTCTTCAAAGATATCGGCCGCCAAGACGTCAAATTCAGCGCGCAACTGCTTGAGCTTGTCGGGATCGTTTTGCATCGCGGCGACAAGCTTGGTCAGCGGACCAATGGTTTTCTCCTGTGCCGCGCGGAAGTGCGCAAGACTTAACGCCGGAGCGACAAGCGTGTCGCGGGCGAATTTGAGATCCTTCACCGCAGCGCCGAGGCGCTCGCGAATCACATTCGGATCGCCCCACAGTGGCGGCGGCGCCGGCGGCTCTGTGCCCGCCGGCGGTGGCGGCATATTGCGCGCAATGAAGGCGAACATCCGCCCGGTGAAATGCTCGGGCGGCCAAGTCGAAAAGGCGATCCGGCCGCCGGGTTTGAGCACGCGCAGCATTTCCTTCACGGCTATGACCGGCCGCGGCGCGAACATATGGCCGAATTGACTGACCACGACGTCGAATGAGGCGTCCGGATAGGGCAATGCTTCGGCGTCTCCCTCGACAAATTCCGCGGCAACGCCGGCGATGCTTGCGTTCTCGCGCGCGCGTTCAAGCAACACCGGCGTAAGATCGAGGCCAGACACCTTGGCGCCGCGCTGCGCGGCGGTGACTGCGACAACGCCAGTGCCGCAGGCGACGTCGAGCACGCGTTGTCCGGGTCCGATCTCGGCGAATTTCACGAGCTTCCCCGCCGGCGGCGTTGTCATCAGTTCCACCGGGGTGAATGACGACCAGCCCTCGCGTTGAGCCGCTTTGAATTTTTCGAATGGGTCGGCAGCGGTCGTCATCGCCTGCTCCTTGGTGCCGGTGCGCTGGCTTACCATAGCAAAAGGGCGCGGCTTGCACCGCGCCCTTTCGTTGTTTCGGCGATGAGCGAAGAAATCAGAAGCCCATTCCGCCCATTCCGCCGCCGCCGGGCGGCATTGCCGGCATGGCCGGCGCATCCTTCGGCACTTCGGCGACCATGGCCTCGGTGGTGACCAAGAGGCCGGACACGGACGCCGCATCCTGCAGCGCCGCGCGGACCACTTTGGCCGGATCGACAATGCCTTTCTCGACCATGTCGACGTATTCCTCACTTTGCGCGTCGAAGCCGAACGTCTCCGACTTGCTTTCGAGGATCTTGTTGACCACGATCGAGCCCTCGACGCCGGAATTCTCGGCGATCTGGCGCAGCGGGCTTTCAACCGCCTTGAGCACGATGTTGATGCCGGCCTGGACGTCCGGGTTGTCGCTGGTCAGCTTGCCGACGGCCTTCTTGGCGCGAATGAGCGCCACGCCGCCGCCCGGCACGATGCCTTCCTCGACCGCCGCGCGGGTGGCGTTGAGCGCGTCCTCGACGCGATCCTTCTTCTCCTTGACCTCGACCTCGGTGGCGCCGCCGACCCGGATGACCGCAACGCCACCGGCGAGCTTGGCCAGCCGCTCCTGCAGCTTCTCGCGGTCGTAGTCCGAGGTGGTCTCCTCGATCTGCGACTTGATCTGCCCCACGCGAGCCTCGATGTCCTTCTTCTTGCCGGCGCCGTCGACGATGGTGGTCTTCTCCTTCTCGATCACCACCTTCTTGGCGCGGCCGAGCATCGCCACCGTGACGTTCTCGAGCTTGATGCCGAGATCCTCGGAGATCAGCTGCCCGCCAGTCAGCACGGCGATGTCCTCGAGCATGGCCTTGCGGCGATCGCCGAAGCCGGGCGCCTTGACCGCCGCGACCTTCAGGCCGCCGCGCAACTTGTTGACCACGAGCGTGGCGAGCGCTTCGCCTTCGACGTCCTCAGCGATTATCAGGAGTGGCTTGCCCGACTGCACGACCGCCTCGAGCACCGGCAGCAGCGCCTGCAAGCCAGGCAGCTTCTTCTCGTGCAGCAGCACGTAAGCGTCCTCGAGCTCGGCCAGCATCTTCTCGGCATTGGTGATGAAATAGGGCGAGAGATAGCCGCGGTCGAATTGCATCCCTTCGACAATCTCGACCTCGGTGTCGAGCGCCTTGGCCTCTTCGACCGTGATCACGCCTTCGTTGCCGACTTTCTGCATCGCTTCGGCGATCATCTTGCCGATGGTGGCGTCGCCATTCGATGAAATGGTTCCGACCTGCGCAATCTCCGCCGACGAACCGACCTTCTTGGCGCGCTTCTTGATGTCGGAGACGATGGCGCTAACCGCGAGATCGATGCCGCGTTTGAGATCCATCGGGTTCATGCCGGCGGCCACCGACTTGGCGCCTTCCTTAACGATCGCGGCCGCCAGCACGGTGGCAGTCGTCGTGCCGTCGCCGGCCTCGTCATTGGTCTTCTGCGCGACCTCGCGCACCATCTGCGCGCCCATATTCTCGAACTTGTCCTCTAGCTCGATTTCCTTGGCGACGGTGACGCCGTCCTTGGTGATGCGCGGAGCGCCGAAGCTCTTTTCGATCACGACGTTGCGGCCCTTCGGGCCGAGCGTCACCTTCACGGCGTTGGCGAGCGTTTCGACGCCGCGCAGCATGCGCTCGCGGGCATCGCCGGAAAATCGTACCTCTTTTGCAGCCATAACAATTCACTCCTGGGTTCTTGGTTCGTGATCCCGAGGTTTGAGCAAGCAAGCCTCGAAGGATGTCGCTGAGCCGTCACCTTTTGACGGCCGTCACGCGGCCGGCTCCGGGCGACGAAAATGAAATTCAGGCGATCACGCCCATGATGTCGGACTCCTTCATGATCAGGAGATCGTCGCCATCGAGCTTGACCTCGGTGCCTGACCATTTGCCGAACAACACGCGGTCGCCGGCTTTGACGCCCATGACGATGAGCTTGCCGTTTTCGTCACGGCCGCCGGGTCCGACGGCGACGATCTCGCCCTCCTGCGGCTTCTCCTTGGCGGTGTCGGGAATGATGATGCCGCCCTTGGATTTCTCCTCCGCGTCAATGCGCTTGACGACGACCCGGTCATGCAGGGGACGGAATTTGAGCTTCGCCATAATTACCTCATCGCCGCGCTTCGGCGGCCGCTGTGTTACAGAAAGGCCATTTGATTTCAGTTACTTGGCACTCTGATATTTGAGTGCCAATAAGCCGACCGGGACATAAGGTTTGGCTTGGAGGCTGTCAAGCGGCGCTATCTGCCGCGCTATGATGCGGATGCCGCCGCTGGGACAAGCAGGGCTGGCTCCCAAGACGAAATCTCGTCACCATGCCGGCCAAATGTTCGGCCAAGAACGGCCTCCGACACGGTGCAAGCGGCCGTCCTTTGCCGGGCGGGTTGAAGGGAGCCTGGATGAGTACATCGCTGCGCGATCCATGGCTGGTTGCTGGCGTCGTCTTATCCGCCCTTACACTTTCCGCCTGCACGACCAATCCATTCTCGTCGATGAACCTCAACCCATCGCCCGAGCCGCCACCACAAGCGGCGGCACCGCCGCCACCCGTGCCGGAAATTCCTGCATCGATCCGGCCGGAAGAAATCGTCGGCCGCTGGGGCTACGGCGCCTATCACAACGATGCCGACCGAGCACGCACGGAGATTGCCGCGCGCAGCCAGTGCGGCCAACCGGTGGTGATCAATCGTGGGCCGAATGGCGGGGTGCTCATGTACCTTGCCGACAGCGCACAGCTGCAGGAGCTCACGCTCAAGGGAAGCCCGAGCGGCAAGAATTTCATCGGCCCACCGGGTCCGCCCGGCGGTCCGCAGGACCGCGAATTCCTTGCATTTGACGGCCGCGCGATGGTGCTGCGCTGGACGAGTCCCGATGTACAGGGACGATACGGCACCAGCGTTTACGTGCGGTGTGCGCCGGAAAGCATGTCGCACCGGCCGCGCTAGCGCGCGGCCCGCTTAGGCGGATTTCACCTCGGCTGCGAACATGGCGTCGATGTCGCTTTGCGATACATGACCGGAGTCCGGCGCTAGGCGCGGGCCTTGCACGGGCGGCGCGGCATCGTTGCGCGCGGGCTCATTAAGCAGGCGGCCGATCTGTCGCTCGATGCGATGCAGCGCCGCCGTCACCTTGGCGACGCGCTGGCTTGCCAAATCCTGGTAGTTGCAGGCCTCAAAAATCTGGATCACGCGATCGCGGACGTCTTGCGCGAGTCCTCGCTCGATGTCGTCCTTGAGTGCGGCCGACAAGTTATTTGCCGCCTGATCGATGTCTTCGGCTGCTGCCAGTATCTTCTGCGCAGCCTGCTCGCTGGTGGCGACGGCCGCATCGAGCTCGCTGATGATTCGCGCCGCCGGCACAGCTTGTCCGTTGCCGGTGGCAGGCTCTTTGTTCGTCCCGGCGATGGTCGCTTGGACGTCGCGCAACGCCGACGTCAGCCGCTCGATCTGGTCCTGTCCTGCGCCGCCGGTCTCGGCGCGCGCTGGGACGGAGCGGTCGGTGAGCAGAGCGCGAAGCTCGCTCAATTCCTGCATGATTTCGGCAAGACGCGGCTTCCGCCCATCGTCGGCCGCCGGTTCGCCGCGGACCGCGGCCGTCTCCTCGATGCGAAAGACTTTGCGCCGTTCGGCCATGAGGTACCGATCACACGCCGGAAAGGGCTCAGCGCCAGTATTAGAGGCTGGCCGCTTAATGGCGCGTTCATGCAAGACTGCGCCTACGAATGCGGCCGATCAAAGCGCGAAATGGTCAGTTAACCATAAGGTGTCGGCGTTGACACAAAATAAACTGTAACTTGATGAACAATGTACGAATGATGCGGCCGCGGGGACGCGCCAAAAAAAATTAACCAAACAGTCGAGGTTTCCGCCTGTACTCGATGCACCGGCGAACGCGTCGTTCGTCCGGTACAACGTTTGTAACGCGTACAAGAGTTCAGTGATGCGGCGTATCCTTGCTTCGGCGCCCGCGGTACTTTCAATCGCGGCCGGCACGATCCCTCTTTTGATTGCGACAATGACGCCCGCGGCCAGTCAGCTGCTCGATCCCGGCTGGCAGATCGGCGTGGCGGCTCCGCCCCGTTACAGCCCGGGCGGCGGACTGATCGAATATATGTTTGGCGATGGACCCGGGCTGCCGGTTGTCGCCTATCCGCCAGCTCCGAATTACTACCAGCCGATGCCGATGCCGCGGCGGCAGACCTATATGCCGGCTCCGGCGTACTATTATCAGCAGGTTCCCGCGCCGCAGGCGCGCGTCTACCAGCCTGCGCCGGTCTACTACCAGCAGGTCCCGGCGCCGCAGGCGCGGACCTATAGCCCCGCGCCGGCGTATTACCAGGCAACCGCGCCGCAACCACGCGCCTACCAGGGCCCGCGCGTCAGCTACCAGCAAGTTCCCGTGCCGCAGCTGAGCGCTAATCTGACGCTGCCCACGAACTATCAGCAACCGCCCGGACCGCAGCAGGGTGCTGCCCAGACCACGCCGCAATACACCGGCTCGGTCCAGCCGCCGCCGCAACCGGCCGCGGCGCCGGCGCCCCACCGCAGCTTCTTCCAACTCACATCGCCGCAGGAGCAGGCGACCGGTGCGCCGATGCCTCAAGCCGCGCCGCCCGTGCCACAGCCCGCGGCCCAGCAAGCTCCCGCGCCTGAGCCGCAGCGCAGCTTCTTTCAACTGACACCGCCCCTGCAACGGCCCGCCGCCTACAGCGCGCCGCCCGATTACGCGCCGTCCGAATATGGCGATATGGCGCATCCGATCGTCGATCCGAAATACGACCGCCAATTGGTCGACTACAAGACCGACGAACCGCCCGGCACGATCGTCGTCGACACGCCGCACTACTTTCTCTATCTCGTGATGGAGGGTGGCAAGGCCGTACGCTACGGCATCGGCGTCGGCCGGCAAGGCTACACTTGGAGCGGCGTCAACGAAATCTCCGCCATGCGTGAATGGCCGGATTGGCGCCCTCCGACCGAGATGTTGGAGCGGCGGCCCGATTTGCCGCGCTACGTGGCCGGCGGCGAGGATAATCCGCTCGGCGCGCGTGCACTTTACATCGGCGCGACGCTCTACCGTATCCACGGCTCCAACGAACCCTGGACGATCGGCACGCAGGTGTCGTCCGGCTGCATCCGGCTCCGCAACCCGGACGTTGTCGACCTTTATGGACGCGTGAAGGTCGGCGCCAAAGTCGTTGTGCTCTGACGTTATTCGGCGGCGGTTCGGGTATCGTGCCCGGACTGCTCGTTTTGCTCACGCAGTCTCACCGCGTGCTCGGCGACGAAATAGACCGGCCGGCCTTTGATCTCGTTGAGGATCTTGCCGATATATTCGCCGACCACGCCGAGCATGATGAGCTGCATTCCGCCGAGCACCATGACGCCCACGAACAACGACGGATAGCCGGGCACTCTTTCTCCGTAGACCAGCGTCTCGTAGACGATCTGTGCGCCATAGATGAACGCCACTAAGGCGATGACGGCGCCGAGCAGGGTGGCGACGCGCAGCGGGGCGACGGAGAACGAGGTCAAGCCGTCGATCGACAGGCCGATCAGCGAGCGGACGTTCCAATTTGTGCGGCCGTCGGCGCGGCGTGCCGGCTGGTAGTCGATGCGGATCTGGCGAAAGCCGATCCAGCTCGACAAGCCCTTAAAGAAGCGGTTGCGTTCCGGCAGGTGGCGTAACGCGTCGGCAGCGCGCGGCGATAGCAGGCGGAAGTCGCCAGCATCTTCCGGAATTTTGGTCCGCGCTCCCCAATTGACCAGAAGGTAGAAGCCCTTCACCAGTACTCGCCGCGTCACCGACTCGTTGCTGCGATGCTGCTTGGCGGTGTAGACGACATCGTAGCCGCCATCGAGCCAGTGGCCGACCAGGGTTTCGATCAGCGCTGTCGGATGCTGCCCGTCGCCGTCCATGAACAGGACCGCGCCGAGCCGGGCATGGTCGAGACCGGCGAGCAGCGCCGCTTCCTTGCCGAAATTGCGCGACAGCGAAACGACCTGAACATCGAGCCCGTGTGCCGGCAATTGCCGGGTGATGGCGAGCGTATCGTCGCTGCTGCCGTCGTCGACATAGACGACCTCGCACGCAAGCGAGCGCTTCGCGCCGAGCGCCTGTGCGACCTCGATCAGTTGACCGTGCAGGCGCGCGAGCGAAGCCGCCTCATTGTGCAGCGGAACCACGATCGAAAGTCCGCGCGCGGCGCCAAAGCTGCGCTCGCCCGCGCTTGCACCGCGGGTTCCAGTTGGCGGTCTTGGCTCGGTTGCCGCGTTAACCAATTGCCGTCCCTTTCGCCGCCGATCTATAGCGCAATCAATTCCCGGTGTCGCGCGCGCGTGCGGTTACGGCGCCGCCCCGCATGACGCCGGCGAGCCGTAGGGCTGGCGGATCGCGGCGAACGTGATATGCGAAAGGCGCCAATGACCAGCGGTTCTTATTATGACCGGGCGCGCGCCAAGCTTATCGACGGCTGGCGCAACCGCGCGCTCACCCTCAAGGCGGTCGCCTTCGGCCTCGTCGGCGTCGTTAACACGGCGGTCGATTATTGCGTATTTCTTTTGGCGCGAGCGGCGTTCCACCATTCGTCGTCGGCGCTTGCGGCGTTTGGTTCGGTTGCGGACGCGTGCCAATGCGGTAACGCCGCCACCGTCTCTCTGATCGCCGCCAACACGATCTCATGGCTGGTTGCCGTCACCGGATCTTACGTCATGAATTCATCGATTACGTTTGCGGCCGAATCCGGCCGCAAGCTCACCTGGCGCGCTTATTTGACCTTCGTCGCCTCCGGCGTGGCCGGCTGGCTCGCCAACACGGCAACGCTATTGGTGGCGGCCGAAGTCTTGTTGCTCCCGGTTTGGCTCGCCAAGATTGTCGCCATCCTGGCAAGCTTCATCGTGAATTTCTCGTTCTCGCACTTCGTCGTGTTCCGGGTCCGTAAGAACGTTTGAGCCGCGTCGGGGCTCAGTCGCGGCGCTTGCGCGTTTTTCGCCCGGCAAGAAATTCGCGCATGGCGGTTTGCGGCTCATCGCCCGCATAGGCGGCGGCGAAAGCGTCGATACCGGCGGCGATGGCCGCGGAGAGGGGCAAGTCCTCCCATTGCCGGATCAAGCGCTTTTGCAGCCGCACGGCCTGCGGCTTCGACGTGAGCAGACGGCCGATCCAGGCTTCGATCGCATCGTCGAGCAGCGCCGGCGGCACGACACGCTCGACCAGCCGCCAGGCGAGCACTTCGGCCGCGGTAAATGTTTCGCCGAGCAACAACATCTCGCGCGCGCGGCCCCAGCCAACCAGGGTGGGAAGAAGCGCCGCTTCGATCACCGATGGGATGCCGAGCTTCACTTCCTGCATGCCGAATGAAGCGGCGTCCGACGCAATGCGCACATCGCAGGCGGCGGCGATTTCCAGCCCGCCGCCGAAGCAATAACCCTGGATGCGGGCGATCACCGGGACCGGGAGGTTGCGGATGGCGTCGCAGCAGCGGTGCAGGCGCGTGATGAAGGCCCTGGCCTGATCGGCGTTGGTGATCGATGCCATTTCGTTGATGTCGGCGCCGACGATGAACGACTTCGGCCCAGCGCCGGCCAGCACTACGGCGCGTAAATGTTCGTCGCCGGCGAGCCTGCTTATGGCGTCGACCAGCTCGTCCATAAGCGGGCCGCTCATCGCGTTGAGCGCCCGCGCATTGTCGATCGTCACGGTGGCGACGACGCCTTGCGGCCGCGCATCAAGACGGACGTGGATTTTCGGATGGTCGGAGCTGCTCAAAGCTTCGGTGCCGCGCGGTCGCGCTCCAGCTCGGCGGTGAGCCGGGCATAGAGGGGATTGTCGCGCGCATAGACGTAATCGAGCGCGGCGACCGACACCGCCTCGGCGCCATGCTCGCGCAGGAAGCTTGCCAGCGCGTGCACGTACTTGGGTGGGCAGTGCAACGTGAGCATGCCGGAGGAGGTCGGACCGCCGAACGGCGCCGCCACGCCGAATTTCTCGCGCGCCGTCTTGAGCATCGCCTCGTTCAGGCCGGCGAAGCGCGTGCGGACTTCGCGGTAGGAATGGGCGCGCTTTTGCGCGGCGATGCGGTCGAGCAGGAGCCGCGCGGTTTCGCGTTGCGCGGCATCCCACGCGGCGGTACGCGCGGCGACGAGATTGGCCTGCGAGCGCAGAATGATGCCGTCGTCGATCACTTTCAGTCCGTTGGCGGCGAGCGTCGAGCCGGTGGTGGTGATGTCGACGATCAATTCGGCGATGCCCGCGGCCGGTGCGGCTTCGGTAGCGCCGGAGCTCTCGACGATCCGGTAGTCGACCACGCCGTGATCGGCGAAGAAGCCGCGCGTGAGATTGGCGTATTTGGTGGCGAGCCGCATTTTGCGGTCGTGCTTGAGCCGGAACGAAGTGGCTACGTCGTCGAGATCGGCCATGTTGCGAACATCGATCCAGGCCTGCGGCACGGCCACGGCGACATTGGCGAAACCGAAGCCGAGCTGGTCGATGAAGACCACTTCGCGGTCGGCCTCCGGGATCATCTCGCGCGCCAGATCTTCGCCGGTGACGCCGAGATGCACTGCGCCCTGGCCGAGCTGCGCGGTGATTTCCGCCGCCGACAGGAAGGCGATTTCCACGCCGTCGAAGCCGGCGATCGCGCCGCGATAATCGCGCGGCCCGCGCGGCTTGACGAGATCGAGCCCGGAGCGCGCGAAAAAATTCTCCGCGTTCTGTTGCAGCCGGCCCTTCGCGGGCACGGCGAGGATCAGCGGCGCGCTCACGGCTTGGCCCCGCAGGCGGCAAGGTCCTCGATCGAGGCGGCAAAGCCGACCGCCGGGATCGGCTCGCGGGCGCCGAGCCGGGTTAGCAGGCCGTCATAGCGGCCGCCGGCGATGAGCGGGCCATTGGCGCGCGCATCGTGCAGCTCGAACACGAAACCGGTGTAATAATCGAAGCCGCGGCCGAACGCGGTGGCGAATTGCAGCGTGCGCACGTCGACGCCGCGGGCGGCGAGAAAGCCGGTGCGCGTCTCGAACAAGTCGAGCGCCGGCCCGAGCGAAATCTTGGCGTCGGCGGCAAGCGTACGCAATTCGCCGATCGCGTCGTCCGGATCGCCGCGTACGGCGAGGAAACGTTCGATCAGCGCGCGGATTTCCTTCGGCAGCCGTGTACCAGTGCCGAGCGCAGCCTGTTCGAGAAAACGCTCGGCGATCTCGGCGACCGAGCGGCCGCCGACCGCTTCGATACCGGCGATCGACAGAAGATCGGTGACGAGGTGATGTGCCGCCTTCGGGTCGGAGCCGGCGAGCGCCGCCAGCACGCCGTGATATTCCGGCGGTCCATGCGCGCCGGACAACGCGAGCTGGTCAAGATCGTGCGCCAGCGACCATTTCCTGTTGAAGTCTTTCACCAGGCGGCGCTTCCACGGCGGCGGCAGATCGAGCGCCGCGACGAAAGCCGAAAACAGCCCGACGTCGCCGATGCGGATTTCCGGCGAGGAGAGTTCGTAGAGCGTGGTCGCCTCAAGCCCGAGCGCGAGCATTTCAGCGTCGGCCGCCGCCTTGTCCGCGCGCGCAAAGGATTCAATGCCGGCCTGGAGGAATTCCGCCGCCAATCCCTCGCGGTGGCGGAATACCGCGCCGAGATAGCAGTAGGACGCCGCCTTGCCGGCAGCCGGCGAGGCGAGATATTCGCGCGACACCGGTATGGTCAGGTCCGGACGCAGGCAAAGTTCGCGGCCGTGCGGATCGCTTGTGAGAAACATACGCCGGCGGATGTCCTCGCCGGACAAATCGAGAAACGGCTCCGCCGGCTGCACCACCGGCGGATCGATCAGGCCGTAGCCGGCGCGCACATAGGACGAAATCAGCTTCTGCGCGCGCAGATCGGAATTGGTCGCCATACTCGACATGACAGTCATCCGCGCCGGCGTTTGGTTAATCCATTCCAACGCCGCCGGCGATAGTGTCAATTACTCCGGCCCTTTAGCACGGGAAGGGTTGCATTTCGACGAAGATCGGGCGTAGCCGTTAATGCTTCCGTCGCTCCTGTGGCGCCATCAAGCTTGGCGGCCACGCACGGCGGCGAGAATGCCCGGAACGGCGCGCGGGTCGACGGTAAGCGCAGTGTGACTGAGCCCGGGGACGATCGTTACCGGAGTTCCGGGTCTGATGGCGTCAACGGTCGGGGCAAACTTGTGGGCGGTGAAAAGCTCGTCCTGCTCCCCAACTACGACCGCGAGCGGCGTTTGCGCGTTGCGCAGATCGGCGACGTAATCGTTCGTCCCGAACGCGCGCATGAGCAGCCATGAATAATGGCCAACCAGGATATCGGTCCGCGCCGGATCGATCGCCAATAGCAGCGTGGTCAAATGATCGAAGGCGTGAACCCCGACATGGTCGAGCACGAGCAGGGCGATGATTCTCGGTATGAACGGCCGCGCGTATTTTTGATCACGCTTGTAGGTCGGCGCAAAGGGGCCGAGCATCGGCGACAGCAGCACGGCCCGCGAGAACATTTTCCCGAGCGGGCTTGCCGCGACGTGCAGTGCATAGCCGCCGCCCGACGAAAATCCCATCAGGACAAGTTTCGCATTCGGGTGCCGGGCGCGCACCGCGGCGACAAAATCGGCGAGGTCGTCGTCGAGCTCGCCGGCATAATCGATGTCGCCACGGGTGCCGGTGGCGCCATGACCGCGGATATCGGGCGCGTAGACCGGCATACCTTCGGCCGACAGCGCCTTGCCAAGCGGATGGATGCTCGCGCTCTGCGATGAAGAGCCATGGATGGCGATGACTACTAAGCGGCATCGGCGAATTGCGATTTCGTCTCCCAGACGCGGAACGCGATCGGCGTGCCGTGGCTGGCCGGAATTTTTTGCACCGCGGGCAGATCGCTGTAATCGACGTTCCGGAACGGCGCGCCGAGCGACGCGAGCAGCTGCGGGGCCTCGCTGGTCCCGAACGCAAGCATGCCCGCGAGTGCGGCGATGATCGCCACCAGCAAGCCGGCGACGACGATGACGATTTTCCGCAGCATCAACGACGCTCCAGCCGGTGGCTGGCCAGGATCTTGCGCACCGCGTCCACAAGCTGGTCTTCCGGCACCGAACTTTGTGCCTCGGCCTGTTTCTGAAGGTGCTGCTCGCGGCCTTTTTCCGACTTGGCTAACTCCGCGCCAACGACGAGGTCCTTGATGGTGACTTCGCCTTTGGCCTTTTCGTCTGAGCCCTGAATAACGACGCAGGGGCTGTTGCGCTTGTCAGCGTATTTGAGCTGGTTACCGAGATTACGCGGATTGCCGAGGTAAAGCTCGGCGGCGATGTTCGCCGCCCGCAGCTTCGCCACCATCTGCTGGTAATCGGCGAGGCGATCCTTGTCGAACACGGTGACCACGACCGGGCCACGCGCGGCTTCGCGGTCGAGCTTGCCGAGATGGGTGAGCGCGGCGGCGAGCCGCGACACGCCGATAGAAAATCCGGTGGCCGGCACGGTCTTGCCGCGGAAGCGCGAGACCAACCCGTCGTAACGTCCGCCGCCGCCGACCGAACCGAAACGCGGCGAGCCGTCCTTGCCGTCGGTCGAGAAGGTCAACTCAACTTCAAAAACCGGGCCGGTGTAATATTCGAGGCCGCGAACGACGGAGACATCAATCCTTATTCGTCGTGTCCCGTATCCAGCGCTCCGAACAATGTCAGAGATATTTCGTAGCTCTTCGATGCCCGCCAGTGCCAATGGGCTGTTCGCGAATATTTTTGCGTATGTGTCGAGAAAGCGGGAATCTGCTACAACGTTGTCACCTCCACCCACGAGGATCATATCATCATCTGAAGCAGCATCGAAGTGAGTACGTCGCAAAAAGAAATCCTGTGAACGCGTTGCTCGGTGACTGTAAAGTTTTTCCAACGTTTCGATTTGTTTGTTATCTAGTCCAGCGCCTTTCGTGAAATCTCCACTTTCGTCCTTTCGGCCCTTATCGAGCAATTGACGTACGCCCTCAACGCCCAGGCGATCCAGTTTGTCGATGGCGCGCAGAACTGTAAGTCGCGTCCCAACATGCTGTTCGCCTCCAATTCCGATCGTCTGCATCACGCCATCGAGCAATTTTCTGCTGTTTACCCTCACTACATACCCGTCCCGTGGAATTCCCAATTCCTCCATCGTATCGGCGGCCATCATGCACATCTCAGCGTCGGCGGCGGGCGAGGCGCTGCCGACAGTGTCGGCATCGAACTGCATGAACTGGCGGAAGCGGCCGGGACCCGGTCTCTCGTTCCTGAAAACCCAGCCGACGCGGTACGATCGGTACGGCTTCGGCAAAGTGTCGAAATTTTCCGCCACATAGCGCGCCAGCGGCGCGGTCAGGTCGTAACGCAGCGACAGCCATTGCTCGTCGTCGTCCTGGAACGAGAACACGCCTTCGTTCGGCCGGTCCAGGTCGGGCAGGAATTTGCCGAGCGCATCGGTGTATTCGATCGCCGGCGTCTCCACTGGCTCGAACCCGTAGCGCTCGTAGACCGCTCGTATCGTTTCCAGCATCGCGCGCGTGGCGGCGATTTCCGCCGGTCCGCGGTCGGCGAGGCCGCGCGGCAGCCGCGCCTTGAGCTTGTCGATCTTGTCGGCCATCTGCCGCCCGCGCTGCACCGGAGGACGGCGCGGTAGGTAGCAGTCACACCGGGAGGTGGCAAGCGAAGCGTCAATCCCACTTCCGCGGCGGAACGATGGATCGCTGTAACACGGTGGATCGCCGTAACAGCGTCTTGGCGGTTTTGATCTCGGTGGACATCGCCTCGATCTGTCGACGCACCCCCATGAGCCGCTCGCATATGGCCTGAAGTATCGCTTGATCCTCGCCGAGGGTTTGGAGCGCCGCGGCGATGCCGCCGTCGATGAAGTCAATTTGGCTGCGAACGAGCGTTGAAAGTGCCCGTGGGTCCGCGGAGCCGTCGCCTGACGGAGAATAAGTTATGAGTTGAACTACATGGCCGCGGCTGTTCCGAAATCCGACCGCGGATTGGAATCGACCTGCGTGACCAGCCCCGCATCAAGTACGACAAGATCGAAATCAATGTCTGTCGCTGCACAGCGGGCATCATCGACCGAATCGATTGAAACAACGTCGCGATGCTCTGAAGAGCCTCAGCTACGGCATCATACGAGCTGCGATCTTTCCCGATGTGAAGGAGCTTGCGGCGTCTCATCGGTTGCCTCCGCCTGGGGTGGTCTGCATGACGATGCGCATCAGATCGACGGACGTTTTCGCGCTAAGCTTTTGCAGAATGCGTCTGCGATGGACCACGACCGTTCGCGGACTTATTCCAAGATTTCTACCGGTTTCCTTGATGGAAGCAGCTGCCGCGATCTGAAATAGCACCTCGCGCTCGCGGTCTGTCAGCAGGCCGTAGCCGGGAAGGGACGGCAGCGCGATCTCGGAAATGTAGTCATTGTGTCGACGACGCGCCCACCGGTCGATCGCTTGGCACGCGCGGGCAAAGATCGTGTCCGCACCCAGCCGTTTATCTATGAAATCGAAGGCGCCGTTCCTGATCGCCGCGACTGCGCTTGGAATATCGCTCCGAACCGAAAGGATCAGGACCGGGGCTGGATAATTCCCGGCGTCGAGTTCGGTGAGAGTATCATGCCCCGATGAACCGCCCATACCTCCGTCGAGGAGGACGCAAGTCGGGATACGGACCCGCGCGGCGCGGACGAACGACGCCCCGTCGGCGAAGACTGTCGCCTGATATTCGGCGCGAGTGAACACAATAGAGAGCGCGGCACATATCCCCGCATCTTCATCTACGATGAATATCTCACCGCTCGGGTTGCTCACCGATTTTTCCGTTCACTTGTTGGGATTGACGCAGGACTTCCCCGGCTGGTGGCATTTCTGTACCGACCCCGATGAAGTCTGTGGAAGCTGGCGATATTTGCGCGCGAAAGTGACCGAGCACGAAAAGCCTGATGGCTGAGGAGAGGTTCGTGTGCGGCCGCTGCACATCGATTTCGCCGACCAGAGCGGACAACGTCTTCTGGTGACTTCTCCCGATCTCTCTCAGGCCGTTCCAGAATGCGTCCTCGAGACTGACGCTGGTTTTATGCCCGGCGATTACGATCGACCGTTTGACGATTGCGGATTGCATTGTTGCGTCCTTTGGTAGGGGGAGTGCACCATAAGCAGCCAATTGGCTCGGCAGTTGCTGCCCGCTTGGGTTCACGCCGCGTGGATGGTTAACTCGGTTGCATCAACTGCTGCGACGCGACACGGAGCGCGCGTGTGTTCCGCTCACGCGCCGCCCACCAATACCAATTCTGAAATGTTGCCACGCGAGTGGCCGTTGCGTTGTGCAAAGTTGCACAACAGGCGCTTTTATAATCTCAGGTAGTATTACTTTATGGTTTCGGAGCGGCGCGTTCGCTGCTTGCCCTCTCGCAATACCTCGCGGCCTTCCCGCTCGCGAAGCCGCCGAAAGCCGTTCGGCTGATCGTGCAGCACAACGTTCAACAGCGAACTGTGGACGTGAATGTCGCCGTTGTATTCAATGAATCCCATGCTGCGAAACTTGTTCATGAAGTGACTGACGCGACCACGCGTCGTCCCGACGATCTTCGCCAACGTCGTTTGGTCGATCTTCGGAATGATCTGATCTTCGCGTATGTCTTTGCCGTAATTGGCCAGCAGCAATAGCGCACGCGCCAGCCGCTTCTCGCTCGAATTGAACAGGTGATCGATCAGATGCTCGTTCAGACGGACGTTCTCGGTCAGAAGATGTGCGATGAGAAAGTCGCAGAAAGCCTGGTCGTCGTGCATGGCGCGGACGACGCTGGCCTTTTCCAGCCGCGTCAAGGTGCACTCGCTCGTGGCGGTGGCCGTGCAAATGCGCAGCGGCTGGCCGGCGAGGCAACCCTCGCCGCACAAGTCACCCGGTCCAAGAAGCGCGATGACCGCTTCCTTGCCTTGTTCGGAGACGACCGAGAGCCTTACTTTGCCTTGCTGGATGTAAAAAACAGAATCCGCCGCGTCGCCCTGCGCGAAGACAATGGCGTGCGCCGGGTATTTGGCTACGGTCGCGCCACCGTATTTGGCGGCGAAAGTCTTGGCGGCGAATGGCACGCTTTCGATGTGCGCCATCAAATCCCCAGTTCAGTCCACGGGATAATCGAACCCGGGGCATCGTGCTGACTGGCCGGTTAGGCCGGCGCGATAAAGCCCGAGGTCCCCCCATAATACGCATCCATGTACCACGTGCAATTTTTTGGCGATGTTCAAAAAAGTACATCTTAGGGTATGAGTAGGATCGCTAATTCGGTGAAAGAGTGTTGTGCAGGGATTTGCGGACGTTCACGCGGCCCTTCCGGTCATATTCGATGAACCCCTGCCGCTTGAACTTGTTCATGAAAACGCTCACGCGCGGACGCGTCGTGCCGATCATATTGGCCAGAATGCCCTGATTGATCGGTGTGGGAATGGTCAGGGGATAGCCGCTCTCCCCGTTGGCGTCACCGGCCAGCCGCAGCAGCGCCCGCGCCAGACGTTTTTCGGCGGGATTGGTCAAATGATCGACGAGGTTATCCTGGTCGCCGACGCTTCGTTGCACGAGGTAGGTCGCGAATGTCACAGCGAAATCGGGCTCTTCGCGCAGCAGCCGGATTAGCGTCGGTGTGGTCACCCGAACGACGGAACAGGCAGTGAGCGCGGTAGCCGAAGCGTGCCGCTTGCCGACCAAACAGCGCGTGCCGAAGAATTCGCCCGGCTCGCGGATGGCGATCACCGCCTCTTTGCCGCTTGGTGAGATGTTCGAGATTTTGACGTGGCCGCTTTCGACGTAAAACATCGCATCGGCGTGAGAGCCTTGCGCGTAGATGACGGAGTTTGGCGGAAACGACAGGCGTGATTGGCCGGCACCCGATCCGGTCAACACGCGTGTCGGGTCGAAATTGCCGTTTCTTCGCTTGTCCTTGGCCATGCTTGACCTCCGTCGGCCAAGGCAGTTTTTTTCCCCACTGGGTGTAATTTCCGATCGCCCAGCAGATCGGCGCGAAGAGCTTTCAAAAAGCCGCTCAGACTTGCGCGTTCCTGCGCTATATTGAAGCGCTCCGCAATATAGCAAATTGCGGCAGGCGAGGTTGTTCAATTTTTGAAGTTTTGGGCGCCGGAACGGATATTGGACAACACGTCCGCGTTACCGTTTATGCTGTAAAAGCCGGGTAGGGCCGAGGAAGCGATAATGACCAAGCCTAACGTTGCGGTAGCGCGGCAAACCAACGATCTCGACGCGTTTTGGCTGCCGTTCACGCCCAATCGCGCCTTCAAGCGGGCGCCCAGGCTGATCGCACGCGCCAAGGATATGCACTATTTCACGCCGGACGGACGCGCGGTGCTCGACGGTCTGGCCGGTCTTTGGTGCTGTAACACCGGCCATAACCGCGATCCGATCGTCGCGGCAATTGCACGTCAGGCGACGGAACTCGATTATGCGGCCGCGTTCCATTTCGCCCATCCCAAATCCTTCGAACTGGCGAGCCGGGTGGCGGCGCTGGCGCCGGCCGATCTCAACCGCGTGTTCTTCTGCAATTCGGGCTCGGAGGCGGTCGATACCGCGCTCAAGATCGCGCTCGCCTATCACAATGTGCGCGGGGAGGGGACACGCACGCGGTTGATCGGCCGCGAGCGCGGCTACCACGGCGTCGGCTTCGGCGGCATTTCGGTCGGTGGCCTCGTTAACAACCGGAAATTCTTCGGGAGCCTCTTGACCGGCGTCGATCATCTGCCGGCGACCTACAATCGCGAGCAGCAAGCCTTCACCAAGGGCGAGCCGGCCTGGGGCGCGCATCTTGCCGATGAACTCGAACGCATCGTCACGCTGCATGGCGCGTCTACGGTCGCTGCGGTCATCGTCGAGCCGATGGCCGGCTCGACCGGAGTGCTGCCGCCGCCAAAGGGCTATCTCGATCGCCTGCGCGCGATTTGCGACAAGCACGGCATCCTGCTCATTTTCGACGAGGTCATCACCGGCTTTGGCCGGCTGGGTTACGCCTTTGCCGCCGAGCGTTACGGCGTGACGCCCGATCTTCTCTGCTTCGCCAAGGGCGTTACCTCGGGCGCGGTGCCGATGGGCGGCGTGATCGCGCGCGAGAGCGTCTACAACGCCTTCATGCACGGGCCGGAGCACGCCATCGAGCTGTTCCACGGCTACACTTATTCGGCGCATCCGCTCGCCTGCGCCGCCGGCCTTGCCGCGCTCGACCTTTATCGCGATGAAAACCTGTTCGATCGCGCCCAGCGGCTGGAGTCGCGGTTTGCGGACGCGGCAATGGCGCTCAAGGGATCGCCGGGTGTGCTTGATATTCGCACCGTCGGGATTTCCGCCGGCATCGATCTCGCCAGCCGGCCCGACGCCGTGGGCGAACGCGGCTATGAAGCCATGGAGCGCGCATTCCACGACGAGGATCTGGTCTTCCGCATCACCGGGGACACGCTCGCGATCGCGCCGCCGCTGATCGTCAGCGAGGCGCAAATCGCCGAAATATTCGAGAAGACGGCGCGCGTTATCCGCGCCGTGGCGTGACCCTGCCTCGGCAGGGGCCGGGTAGACTTGCGGCAACGCGGCGCTTGTGGACACTGACACCGCCCAGGCGCGAATCATAAGCCGGTTTCCGGCCCGGGCACGGGGTCCGTGATGGTGCGCATCAGCGCCATTTTCATCGCCGTCTGCATGGTGCTCATCGCCGCGTCGATCGGGGTGGCGCTCTATCTGCGTTTCGGCTTCAGCACCGCGGATTCAGCCTTGGTATCGCTTGGCGTTCTCACCGCACTGGCGACCTACAACGCCATTGCCGGGCGCAAGAACGACCGCGCCGAGGTGAACGATCAGGTCTCAAGCCTCGCCCGCGGATCGAACGACATCGCCCGCCAGCTGGCGGAATTCGGCCGCCGGCTGAGCGTCATGGAAGGCAAGGTCGAAACGGTCCTCGACAAGGCGGTGTCGGCGGCACAGCCGCTCGCCACCGAGATCGAGGAGCTTTCGCGACTGGTCAAGCAACTGGCCGAATCGGTCGCGCAGCATGACTTGGCGTTGAGCCGCGCGGACGACGGCGAGCGGGAAGTGCCGCGCGTCGCCGGCGACGTGCTGGCGGCCGCGATGGACGCCGGAAGCAAAACCGCCGAGACGGCGGCGGCGCCGACTTTTCCGATCATGCGGAAAGTCGCCGCTTTCAACGGCCTCGATCGCGACGCGATTGTCGCGATTGTGCGCGCCGCCGTCGATGGCCAAAAAATCGAGCTGTATTTGCAGCCAATCGTGACCTTGCCGCAGCGCAAGGTGCGCTACTACGAGGCGATGTCGCGGCTCAACGCCGGCAATGGCGAGATCGTCGCGGCCGCGGACTTCCTACCCTTTGCCGAAGCAGGCTCACTGTTGCCCAGGCTCGACGGCCTGTCCGTCCTGCGCTGCGTGCAGGTGGTGCGCCGCCTGTTGCTCAAGAACCGCGACGTCGGCCTGTTCTGCAACCTCGCTGCGGCGACGTTGACCGACGCTGGGTTCCCGCAATTGCTGGAATTTATCGAGGCCAATCGTGCGATTGCGCCGTCGCTCGTTTTCGAGTTCACACAGAATGCGGTCCGCTCCATGGGGCCGATCGAGCACGAAAGTCTTGCGGCGCTGGCCGAGCGGGGTTTTCGCTTTGCCATGGATAACCTTACCGACCTCCGCGTCGAGCCGCGCGAACTGACCGAGCGGGGATTCCGTTTCATCAAGGCACCGGCGACGCTGCTGCTCAATCGGGTCGGCGCGACCGCCAACATCCATCCGGCCGATTTTTCCGATTTGCTCGGCCGGTTCGGCATCGATCTCATCGCCGAGCGCATCGAGAGCGAATCGACGGTCGTTGATCTGCTCGACTACGACGTGCGCTTCGGCCAGGGCTTTCTGTTCTCGCCGCCGCGCCCGGTGCGCGCGGAGGCGCTGCAGAGTGCCACCGGCGATGCCGGCAAAAGCGAGCCCGGCAAGACGGCAGGCGCGGCGTCGACGCCGGACGACGTCGGCACGACGGCGCGGGGCATTCCGGCCCAGCTTGCCCGCGCCGGCACAGGTCGTGGTTAACGCGGTCCCCGGCCCCTTGCCTGACATCATCGCAAGATTTGGCCCGCTCGCGCGCGACTACGATGTCCTTTTCTGCGATGTCTGGGGCGTCGTCCACAACGGTCTCGCCGCCTTTGCGCCGGCCTGCGATGCGCTGATGCATTTTCGCGCCGGTGGCGGCACGGTGATCCTCATCACCAACGCACCGCGGCCGGGCGCGGCGGTGCAGCGGATCCTCGATGCACTCGGCGTGCCGCGTGCGGCTTATGATGCGATCGTGAGTTCCGGCGACGTCACCCGCGGGATCGTCGAAAAGAGATTGCGCGAACGCGTTTTCCATCTCGGGCCGCCGCGGGATTTGCCGATCTTCGCCGGTCTCGATGTCGCCTTCGCGCCGATCGAGACCGCCGACTATGTGGTTTGTTCCGGACTGTTCGACGACACAACCGAGACACCGAACGACTATCGCGACCTGCTGGCGGCGATGCGCGCTCGGGCGCAGTTCATGGTTTGCGCCAATCCCGACGTCGTGGTCGAGCGCGGCGACGAGCTGATCTATTGCGCCGGCGCGTTGGCCGACGCCTATGCGGAGCTTGGCGGCGAGGTGCTCTATTGCGGCAAGCCGCACGCGCCGATCTACCAGGCGGCGCTGCGGCAGGCGGAGGCATTGCGCGGCGGCAAGACGCCGCCGCTGCACCGGGTGCTGGCAATCGGCGATTCAGTCAGAACCGATCTGAAAGGCGCCGCGTCCTTCGGCCTGGACTGCCTGTTCGTCGTGTCCGGCATCCACGCCGAGGAGCTCGGCGGGCGCGAGGTGACGGATTTGTCGGCTTTGAACGCGATCTTTACGGCCGCCAATTTAGCGCCCAAGGCGGTCGCGCATCGGCTTCAATGGTAGGGAAGGGTCTTGCGCCACCGTCGGCTCGTTGGCGGTGTCGTTCTTGGCGAACACCGCCTCGATCTTCGCTTTCAAGGTCTGGGCGTTGAACGGTTTGACGATGTAGTTGTTCACGCCGGCCTTGCGCGCGGCGATCACGTTCTCGGTCTTCGATTCCGCCGTCACCATGATAAATGGCGTTCCGCCGAATTCCGGGTGGGCGCGCACCTCGCGCAACAGATCGAAGCCGGTCATCGGTTCCATGTTCCAGTCGGAGATCACCAGGCCATAGCGTTTGGTTTGCATCTTGGCGAGCGCGGTCGCGCCGTCGCGCGCGTCGTCGACGTCGGCGAAGCCGAGTTGCCCCAGCAGATTGCGGATGATGCGGACCATCGTGGTGTAGTCATCGACCACCAGGACCGGCATTGTCGGATCGAGGGCCATAGCGTTCCCGCTGTATCATTAGGGCGTTGAACGTCAGGTTAATCGCGGTAGTCGGCCTGGCCCACGCCTGCAGCTCTCGCGGGCCCGCTGCTTGACTTAGCTCCACCGCGACGGCACCTACGACCTCCAAGGTTTCCTTAACCATTGAAGCCCAATGGCGCCGAAACGCTTCCTGGTCGTGCGCGATAGTGCGCCGGACGGCGCGCTGCGGGGCGCTGTCCTCGCCATGGGCAATTTCGACGGCGTCCATCGCGGCCACCGGGCGGTGATCGGCGTAGCGCTCGAGCGCGCAAGGAGCTTGGGCAAGTCGGCGGTGGTACTGACCTTCGAGCCGCATCCGCGCGTTTTTTTCAATCCGGGCGAGCCGCTGTTTCGCCTCACCGACGAGGCCGCCAAATTGCGGCTGCTCGCTTCAAGCGGGCTCGACGGTGCGATCATCCTCACCTTCGATGGGGCGCTGGCGAAGCTCACCGCCGAGGAATTCGTCGGACGCATCCTGGTCGAGCGGTTCGCGCTCAGCGGCGCTGTCATCGGCTTTAACTTCCATTTTGGCAAAAGCCGCGCCGGCTCGCCGGACTTCCTGATTGCGCAGGGCCGAAAGTACGGCTTCACCGTCGACGTGGTCGCGCCATTCGAGTTCAACGGCCGCCCGGTTTCCTCCGGCCCGATCCGCGCCGCTCTCGCCGCAGGACGTCCGGGCGAGGCGGCGGCGTTGCTCGGCTTTCCCTGGTTCGTGTCCGGCGAAGTGATTCACGGCGACAAGCGCGGACGCGAGCTCGGCTTTCCGACGGCGAATTTGCGCCTCGACGCCGCCTGCGGGTTGCGCCACGGCGTCTACGCCGTGCGCGTCGCGCATGACGGACGTCGTCATGACGGCGTTGCGAATTTCGGCCGGCGGCCGATGTTCGATACCGGCGCGGTCTTGCTCGAAGTCTTTCTGTTCGATTTTGCCGGCGACCTCTACGGGGCAAGTATCGACGTCGCCTTCATCGACTGGATTCGCGAAGAAAAAATCTTCGGTTCGATCGACGAGCTCAAGCGCGCAATGGACGTGGATGTTCGGCAGGCGCGTGCCGCGCTCGCGCGCGCCGGTACGGTCTTCCCGCCGATCTAGCCGGCGTCGCTATCGTTCGACTTGCGTTCGCGCATCCATTGCGCGGCGAGCAGGCCGAGCAGTGCGACCGGGATGATGCGTTCCCAGCCGAGCGCGCGGCCGGCCTGCATGGCGATCCCGACGATCTTCGGATCGAGCAGCCAGGACGATGCGGCCTGCGCGCGGGCGGCGCGTTCCAGGATGGCGCGCTCCTTGGCGCGGCGGCGCGAGATGGCGAAGACGAGCGTGCCAAGAAGCGCGATCAAAATTAACACGCCGGCCATGATCAGGCCGGCATAGATCGCGCCGAATTGGGGAACGAGCCAGGCGTAGGCGGCGACGCAGAGGAAGGCAAAGGCCGTCAGTGCCGCGATCGCGGTGAGCGCGACCCAGACGAGAAGGCCGGCATTGAGGCCGCTCCGCGCCTGGACGGCAAGCGCGATGTCGTGCAGCCAGTTTTTGAACATGAAAAGCCCCGCGACACGCCCGACTGTGCCTACCTGCGCCAGGTTGCCCCAAACAGGAAAGCGAGGCCGGCGACCAGCGCGAGCGTCGCATAGGGCCGGGTCTTGATCGATTCATCGAGCGCCTCGACGAAGTGATCGGAGACTTCGCGCACGGCGGCGGCCGCCTCTTGTCCCTTGTCCTGCGCTTCGGAAACCGCCTCGTCGAGGCCAGATTTGGCGTGTCGCCAGGCCGCGTTGCCGGTATGCGAGACGATCTCGCTGACCTGCTCGGCAAGTCGGCGAAAATCGTCGCGCAAGCCCTGTAAATCGCGCTCAAGGTCGCTTGCGGACTGGGAGGCCGCCTTGCGGAATTCGCGCGCGTCTTTTGCCGTTTCGCGGTTGTCTTGCGGTGTCGTCGACGACGCAGTGGTCATGGCCGTTCTCCGTACATCTGATGAACCGAAACTGCCGCGATAAGTATATAGGCGGGCGAAAGTTCCGGACAACGCGGAATCCCGACCGTGCGCGGCTGGGGGGCAAAACTCGCGGTCGGCGGCGGGAGCCCTTTGCGCCGTGCAGGCGGCTTGTTAGAAGCCGCTTCATGAACGAACCGCCGGCGAAAGCGCGCGATTACAGCGAGACGCTGTTCTTGCCCAAGACCGACTTTCCGATGCGGGCCGGATTGCCGCAAAAAGAGCCGGAAATCCTCAAGCGCTGGAGCAGCATCGGTCTCTACGGCCGATTGCGCGCCGCCGGAAAAGGCCGGCCGCGCTTCGTCCTGCACGACGGCCCGCCCTACGCCAACGGCAACATCCATATCGGGCACGCGCTAAACAAAATCCTCAAGGACGTGGTGACGCGCAGCCAGCAGATGCTTGGCTTCGACTCCAATTATGTGCCGGGCTGGGACTGTCACGGCCTGCCGATCGAATGGAAGATCGAGGAAGAGAATTACCGGGCCCGGGGCAAACCCAAGCCGGATTTTTCGGATCCGGCTGCGTTGATCGCATTCCGCCAGGAATGCCGCGCCTTCGCGCAACACTGGATTGTCGTCCAGCGCGAGGAATTCGAGCGCCTCGGCGTCGTCGGCGACTGGGCGCATCCCTACACGACCATGGATTTTTTCGCCGAAGCGCAGATCGCACGCGAACTGATGAAGTTCGCTGCCAACGGCACGCTCTATCGCGGTTCAAAGCCAGTAATGTGGTCAGTGGTGGAGAAGACCGCACTCGCGGAGGCGGAAATCGAATACGAAGACTACACCTCGGACACGGTGTGGGTGAAGTTTCCCATACAAGCAGCGTTTGAAAAAGCTCCGGATGAGCGGCGGCCAAATCTCGTCGGTGTCGGCGTTGTCATTTGGACAACTACGCCGTGGACGATTCCGGGCAATCGCGCGATCAGCTTCTCGCCCAAGATCGAATACGGGCTCTACGTCATTGAAGATGCGCCTACGGATAATTGGACCAAAAAAGGCGATCGCCTCATTTTGGCAAACGGCCTTGCGCTTGACGTTCTCAGACAAGCTCGCGTCACCGCTTTCAAAAAGCTCCGCGATATTTCATTGCTTGAACTTGAGACGATGACTTGCTCGCATCCGCTGCGCGGGTTCGCCGGCGATTACGAATTTACGGTTCCACTCCTGCCGGGCGATCACGTCACCGAGGATACCGGCACCGGCTTCGTTCACACGGCGCCAGGGCATGGCCGCGAGGACTTCGATATCTGGACCGCGAGAACGCGCGAGCTTGCCGAACGCGGCATCAACACGACGATCCCCTACACGGTGGACGCCGACGGCCGTTTCACCGAACAGGCGCCCGGCTTCACCGGCAAGCGGGTGCTCACCGACAAAGGCGAGAAGGGCGACGCCAACGAGGCGGTGATCAAGGCCTTGACAGACGCCGGTATGCTGATCGCGCGCGGGCGGTTAAAACACCAATACCCGCATTCCTGGCGTTCGAAGAAGCCGGTGATCTTCCGCAACACGCCGCAATGGTTCATCGCGATGGATGCGCCCATCGCTTGGTCTCCGAAACAGGGGCTCACATTACGTCAGCGGGCGAATGAGACGATTGACGCAACACGCTGGGTTCCGCCGCAAGGACAGAACCGCATCGCCGGCATGATCGCCAGCCGGCCCGATTGGGTGATCTCGCGCCAGCGCGCCTGGGGCGTGCCGATCACGGTCTTCATCAGGGAAAAGCTGGACGGCTCGGTCGAAATTCTCAACGATCCGGACGTCAATGTCCGCATTATCGAAGCTTTCGAGCAGGAGGGCGCCGACGCCTGGTATGCGCAGAGCGCGCACGAGCGGTTTCTCGGCAAGCTTGCCAACGAAGGCTGGCGGAAGGTCGACGACATTCTCGACGTCTGGTTCGATTCCGGCTCGACGCATGCCTTCGTGCTCGAAGACGCCGTGCATTTTCCCGGGCTCGCCGGCATCAAGCGCAAGGCCGACGGCGGTGTCGACACAATCATGTATCTCGAAGGCTCCGACCAGCACCGGGGCTGGTTCCAGTCGTCCTTGCTCGAATCATGCGGCACGCGCGGCCGCGCGCCGTTCGACGTGGTCGTAACCCACGGCTTCACGCTCGACGAGCACGGTCACAAAATGTCGAAGTCGCTCGGCAACGTGGTGGCACCGCAGGATGTGATCAAGCAGTCAGGCGCCGATATCCTGCGGTTATGGACCTGCGCGACCGATTATTGGGACGACCAGCGCATCGGGCCGGAAACGCTGAAGACGACCGTCGACACCTACCGCAAGCTGCGCAACACCTTGCGCTGGATGCTCGGCAATCTCGCTCATTTCGACGTCGCGGAGCGCGTGGCCGTCGAGCGTATGCCGGAGCTTGAGCGGCTGATGCTGCATCGGCTCGCCGAACTCCATCCGCTCGTCCGTGGAGCCTATGCCGATTTCGATTACAAGCGGATCTTCGCGGCGCTCAACGCGTTCATGACAGTCGATCTATCGGCGTTCTATTTCGATATTCGCAAGGACGCGCTCTACTGCGATCCCTACTCGTCGGTCAAACGCCGGGCCTGTCTTACCGTGCTCGATCACTTGTTCCGCTGCACGGTGACGTGGCTCGCGCCTATGCTGTGCTTTACCGCCGAGGAGGCGTGGCTCGCGCGCGATCCGGCCGCGAACTCGGTTCATCTTGAAACATTTCCGCCGGTGCCGGCTTCCTGGCGTGACGGTGCATTGGCCGAGAAGTGGCGGGCGCTGCGCGACCTGCGCCGCGTCGTCACCGGCGCGCTTGAAATGGAACGGGCGGGCAAGCGCATCGGCTCCTCGCTCGAAGCCGCGCCTGTCGTTTACGTCGCTGAGGCAAACTTATTTGGCGTTGCGGCCGATACCGATCTTGCCGAGTTGTGCATCACGTCGGACGCGACCTTGGTCGAAGGTGGGGGGCCGCCGTCGGCTTTCCGGCTCGACGACGTGCCCGGCGTCGCCGTCGAGCCGCGTCTCGCGCAGGGCCGCAAATGCGCGCGTTCATGGAGAATTTCGCCAGCGGTCGGCAGCGATCCGCAATATCCGGACGTGACGCCGCGCGATGCGCAAGCGCTGCGCGAATGGGACGCCATGCGCAAGGCGGCCGAGTAGCTGCCATGGCGGAAGCCGTGCGGGAGAAGCTGCGGCGCTCTTCCGTCTGGGGGCCGCTCAGCGGGCTCGGCCTCGGCGCCGCGCTCGTTACCGGTATTCTCGATCAGGCGTCGAAGCTTTGGCTGCTGGACGTATTCGACCTTCCCGACCGCGGCCGCGTGGCGCTGTCGCCGTTTCTCGATCTCGTCGTCACCTGGAATGCCGGCATCAGCTACGGGCTTTTTCAGCAACACAGCGCCTTTGGGCTGTGGGCGCTGCTGGTGTTCAAGGCGGCGGCGGTGGTGTTTTTGTGGGTTTGGCTCGCGCGGGCGTCCTCGCGGGTGACCGCATTGGCGCTTGGGCTCATTGTCGGCGGGGCGTTGGGTAATGCGGTCGATCGCTTTCATTGGCCGGGAGTGATGGATTTTGTGTTGTTTCACGTCGATTCGGCCGGTTTCAGCTTCCGCTGGTACGTCTTTAACCTTGCCGATGCTGCCATCGTGGCCGGCGTTATCGGGTTGTTGTACGATTCCCTGCGGGTTGGGAGCGCCGCAAAAGCGCCCTGATCCCGGATAAAAGAAATAGCATTATGGGACGTGCCGTACGGCACCTCGGGTGAGGGCATGCCGCTGGACGTAAATCTCGGCCGCAAGACAAGCCGCGCGCGCGGCCGCACTGCCTTTGCGCAGGTCGTGGTCGTTGCGACCTCGATCGGGCTTGCCGTCACCGTGGCCGCGCCGGCGCGCGCGGCCGACGACGGCGAAGCCCAGGCCTCGGCCTGGGCGAAGTTCATGCAGACGCTCGGCTTGAAAAAGACGCCTGATGCCGCCGGCACCGACGCCGGCATCAATTACACGGAACGATCACCGCTGGTGGTGCCGCCCAGTCGCGATCTGCCGCCGCCTGCAAGCGACTCACCGCCTGGAGGGGATTGGCCTAAAGACCCGAAGCAATTCAAGCACACTAAAGCCAAGCCCGGCGTCGTTCCCGACACGGCTGTGCAGACTCCCAATCCGCCCCATGAGAAGAAGCCATGGTACAATCCGTCCGGGTGGTTTGACAAAGAAGAATACGCCAACTTTACCGGCGAGCCGGTGCGTGCGGACCTGACGGATCCGCCGGCTGGCTATCGGATTCCCTCGCCGACCCAGCCTTATGGAATCGCCCCCGACAAAAAGCCCAACAAGGCGACGGTGACAAATCCGACGGGTCAGGAAGGCGCCCAAGCCGGCAAGTAGCTATGACCAAGCGGCCAGTCGGCCGCGTACGCAACAGCGTTTTCCCAGGCCTTCCGGAGATTCGTCTCGTGGCAAAAATTCTGCCGGTCGTTTTTGCGCTCGTTGCCGTTGCAACGGTTACGGCGGGCGCCGATAGCGGTCCGCGGGTGGCGCACTTCACATTGGCGAACGGTCTTGAGCTTGTGGTGATTCCGGATCATCGCGCGCCGGTCGTCACGCACATGATCTGGTACAAGGTCGGCGCCGCCGACGAGACGCCGGGAAAATCCGGCCTTGCGCACTTCCTTGAACATCTGATGTTCAAGGGCACCACGCGCAATCCCGGCGACCGTTTCTCGCTCGCCGTCGCCGCTATCGGCGGCCAGGAGAACGCCTTCACCACCAGCGACTACACCGGCTTCTTCCAGCGCGTTCCGCGTGATCACCTCAAGGAAATGATGGCGTTCGAAGCCGACCGCATCACCGGACTCGTTCTCACCGATGCGGTCGTGCGTCCCGAACTGAATGTTGTGCTCGAGGAGCAGAACATGCGGGTCGCCAACAATCCAAACAGCCGGCTGGCCGAGCAGATGGATGCGGCCCTTTATCTCAACCACCCCTACGGCCGGCCGGTGATCGGCTGGCGGCCGGAGATCGAAGCGCTCACCCGCGACGAAGCGCTGGCCTTTTACCGGCGCTTCTACACGCCGAACAACGCGATCGTCGTCGTTGCCGGCGATGTGACGCCTGAGGAGGTCAAGGCCGACGCAGAAGAAACTTACAGCAAGATTGCCGTGCAGGCGGAGATCACGCCGCGCCATCGGCCGCTCGAGCCCACGCAGGAGGCGCCGCGCACCGTGACATTGGCCGACGCCAGGGTCGAGCAGCCGAGCGTGAGCCGGTACTATCTCGCGCCGTCGCGCACGACCGCCAAAACCGGCGAGAGCCAGGCGTTGGAGGTCCTGGCACACATACTTGGAACCGGCGCGAACAGCCGTCTCTACCGGAACCTGGTGGTTGAGCAGGGCATAGCGATCAATGCCGGCGCCTATTATTCCGATACGGCGCTCGATTACGGCAAATTCGGCGTTTACGGAATGCCAAAACCCGGCAAGACCCTGCACGACGTTGAGGCCGCCATCGACTCGGTCCTCACCGATATCAGCGAAAATGGCATCACCGCCGACGAGCTTGAGCTTGCCAAGAACCGCCTGATCGCGGACGCGGTTTACGCGCAGGACAATCAGGCGACGTTGGCGCGCTGGTACGGCGCGGCGCTCGCGACCGGGGAAACCGTCGAAATGGTGCGCAACTGGCCCGACGAAATTCGCGCCGTAACTGCCGGCACGGTGCGCGAGGCCGCCCGCACCTGGCTTAACCAGCGTGCGTCGGTCACCGGTTATCTGGTCAACAGCCTTCAATCAGCGGAGAAGCACTCGTGAGCGCGATGATGCCGGCGCCGTCCCATTGGCTTGTCCGCCGTGCCGCCGTTGCGGCTTTTGCGTTTTTATCGGCGCTAACGCTTGCTGCGGCGCCGGCATCGGCGACGACGATCGAACGCGTGGTGAGCCCCGGCGGCATCGAAGCCTGGCTTGTGCACGAGCCGGCCATCCCGCTGATTGCTATCGATTTTGCCTTTCGCGGTGGCTCGGCGCAGGATCGCGCCGATAAAGCAGGCACGGCGTATCTGGTTTCCGCCTTGCTCGACGAGGGTGCCGGCGATTTCGACTCGAAGGCCTTCCATGACCGCCTCGAACGCCGGGCCATCGAACTCGGCTTCCAGGCGGACCGCGATACGCTGCGCGGAACGGTCCGTACGCTGACGGAAAATCGCGACGAAGCCTTCGAGGATTTGCGACTGGCGCTTACTGCGCCGCGCTTTGATGCGGCCGACGTCGAGATCAACCGCGCTCAGGTGATTTCGATGTTGCGGCGCGCCACCACCAGCCCGACCGAGATCGCCAGCGTACGCTGGTGGCAGGCCGCTTTCGGCGACCATCCGTATGCTCATCCGGTCAACGGCACGCTCGACTCCGTACCGGGCATCAGCATCGATGACCTGAAAGGCTATACCCGCCGCGTGCTCGCGCGCGATAACCTGAAAATCGCAATCGTCGGCGACATCGACGCCGAGGCGGTCAAGACGATGCTTGATCGCGTCTTCGGCGCGCTGCCCGCGCAGGCGGACCTCGCCCCGATCGCAACCGTGGCGCCCCAGGTCGGACGGCGCGTCGTCGTCAAGCTCGACGTTCCACAGGCGGTCGTGACATTCGGCGGTCGCGGGATGGCGCGCCAAGATTCCGATTTCATGGCCGCCTATGTCGTCAATCACATCCTTGGCGGCGGCACGTTTTCCTCGCGGCTCTATCAAGAGGTGCGCGAGAAGCGCGGCCTCGCTTATTCGGTTTCCGACAGCCTGGTGTGGCTCCAGCATACCGCGTTGTTCCTCGGCGGTACCGGAACGCGCGCCGAGCGAGCCGGCGAAACGCTCGATCTGATCGAAAAGGAGATCCACCGCCTGGCCGCCGACGGTCCGACAGCGGACGAACTCGCCGGCGCCAAGTCCTATCTCAACGGCGCGTTTGCGCTCAATCTCGATACGTCGACCAAAATCGCCGCGCTCCTGGTCCAGGTGCAGCTCGACAGCCTCGGCATCGACTACTTCACTCGCCGGGCGGATATGATCAACGCGGTGACGCTCGACGACGCGCGCCGCGTGGCTAAACGGCTCTGGGGCGGCGGGCTGCTGGTCACCGTGGTCGGCCGGCCCGACGGGCTCGTTTCGACCAGTGCGGAATAGACTACAGCCCGGATCGAGCGTGGCGAAATCAGCGACGTGTCGGGCCTGATCGAACGGCGTTCTCCGGTTTTGGTGCCGCTCAAACCGGGCTACGTTTGCGGCATGATCCGCGTCAGCGCCCACATCAGCATCGACGATCGCGAGATTGAAGAAAATTTCGTGCGCGCGTCCGGGCCGGGCGGGCAGAACGTCAACAAGCTTTCGACCGCGGTTCAGCTGCGCTTCAACGTGCGGAGTTCGCCGTCATTGCCGGCCGATGTGCGGGAGCGACTGGAGCGGCTGGCCGGCAGCCGCCTCACCCGCGATGGCGTGCTGGTGATCATCGCGCAACGCCATCGTACCCAGGGGCGCAACCGGCAGGACGCGCTTGCGCGGCTGATCGATCTCGTCCGTGAGGCGGCGGTGGCGCCGCGGTTGCGGCGAGCGACCAGGCCGAGCAAGGCGTCACGCGAGCGCCGTGTCGAGGCCAAGAAGCACCGTTCCAGCCTCAAGCGGCTGCGCCGCGGTAAGCCGTCGTTCGATTGAAATCGTTCACGCGAACGCGGGATTCGACAGCATCGAGAAAATACGTCGCTGCGAAGTTAAACGGCAGCGCGGCATTAAGCCTTTTATCTAGGCAGAATTTCGAATCGCCCTTACATCCAGCGTGCGCGAACTATCGGGGCAATTTTGCGGCTGAAGCAATTTTGTGACGGCAAAATCAAATCTGTCGTGCTGCGATCAAATATCCGTATTGCAATGGCGGTTCTTGCGCGGCGGGTGCGGCGCTACTAGCTGCATGCTGGGGAAATGCTCAGATGAAAATCTTTTGCAAAACTGGTGTTGGCGTTTCCGTACAGAACAGAAAACCTTGGAGCGCGATGGTAGTGGCGGAGGATTTTCGGCTGCCGCGAACTTGATGACAGTCGGGAGACGGAAATGAATCAGGTACCTTCACCACAACGCATGGCCGAAGGCGCAACGCGCATGCTGCCTTTTGAGCGCGTCGCGCTGGTTTTGCAGGGCGGTGGTGCGCTGGGCGCATATCAAGCGGGTGTGTACCAGGCGATCCATGAAGCGAATATCGACGTGCATTGGATTTGCGGCACGTCGATCGGCAGCATCAACGGCGCGCTCATCGCCGGCAATCCGCCCGACCGCCGCGTCGAAAGGCTGCGCGATTTCTGGGAGACCGTGACCAAGCCGCCGGTACGGCTGCCGAACTTCCTTTGGTTTGCGGATGTGCCGTGGAATGGCAACGGACACGCGCGCTTGTGGACCAACAAGATCAGCGCCTTCTCCACCATGATCCATGGCGCGCCGGGCTTCTTCACGCCGCGGCCGTTTCCCCCGGTGAACTCGGCCGCAGAAAGTCCCGAGCAGGTCAGCTATTATGACATTACGCCGCTGCGGGAGACGCTCGCGCGCTTGGTGGACTTCGATTTGATCAACGTCGACTCGATGCGCTTCACCGCGCTCGCCACCAATGTGCGTACCGGCGCGCCGGCCTATTTCGACAATCGTGAGCAAAAAATCGGGGCCGCCCATATTTTGGCCAGCGCCTCGCTGCCGCCGAGTTTTCCGCCAACCGAGATCAACGGAGAATATTACTGGGACGGCGGCGTGGTCTCCAATTCACCGATGCAATTCGTGGTCGACAATCGCGGCCGCCACACCGCGCTCGTTTTCCAGGTCGATCTTTGGGACGCGAACGGGGCAGTGCCGCTCGACATCCCGTCCGCTAATCTGCGCGCCACGGAAATCCACAGCGCCAGCCGCATCAATGTGTCGTTCGAACAATACAAGAAGACGCAGAAATTCCGCCATGCACTGCGCAGATTCCTCGACCAGCTCCCCGAGGAGTGCCGGAACGATCCCGACGTTCAATTTCTCTCGGAGCAGGCGCGGTCGAAGGTGGCGAACATCGTGCAATTGAAGTACCAGTCGAACAAATACGAGACCGCAGGCAAGATGTTCGAGTTCTCCCGCCAGGCGATGGAAGAACATTGGCGGGCGGGCTACGATGACACTAAAGTCGCTTTAGGCGAGCCGGCGGTCTTCGAACTCCCGGACGTCAAGGAAGCGGCGCGCATCTTCGACGTGCATCACGGCTGGGTGGAGTGACGAATAGGGCGGTGTTTTCACCGCTATTCGCGCTTCCCCGCCGATTATTAGCGCCGGAGTCTCTCCCGCGCGAACGCGGGCGCCGTTAGACTCGGCCGCTTTAAGCGAGTCGCCATGCCCGTTCGCCTGCTTCCCGAGACGATCGTCAATCGCATCGCTGCCGGCGAGGTTGTCGAGCGTCCGGCCAGCGTGGTCAAGGAACTGATCGAGAATGCGCTCGATGCCGGAGCGAGCCGCATCGACGTGCTAACCGACGGCGGCGGCCGGCGGCTCATCCGGGTCGGCGACGACGGCGCCGGCATGACGCGGGCCGATCTTGCGCTCGCGGTCGAGCGCCATGCCACCTCCAAGCTCGCCGACGACGACCTAGTCGCCATTTCGACGCTCGGCTTTCGCGGTGAGGCTTTGCCGTCGATCGGCGCCGTGGCGCGGCTTGCGATTACAACGCGCCACAAGATCGAGCAGCACGCCTGGTCGATCGGGGTCGATGCCGGCGCGAAGTCTGAGCCCAAGCCGGCCGCGCTCGGGGAGGGAACGCGCGTCGAGGTTCGCGACCTGTTCTACGCGACCCCGGCACGGCTTAAATTCCTGAAACTCGACCGTACCGAAGCGGAAGCGGTGCGCGAGGTGGTGCGCCGGCTCGCCATGAGCCGGCCGGACGTCGCCTTCACGCTTGCCGGCGAGGAGCGCGTCCCCGTCACATTTGCCGCGACTTTGCCGGGAGCGACCGGGCGCCTGACCCGTCTCGGCGACGTGCTCGGCGCGGATTTCCGTTCCAACGCGGTCGCGATCGAGGCCGAGCGCGAATTGGTCGCGGTCCATGGCTTTGCCGCGCTGCCGACGCTGACGCGCGCCAATGCCCTCGGCCAATATCTTTTCGTCAACGGACGTCCGGTGCGCGACAAGCTTCTCTTGGGTGCGGTGCGCGCAGCCTACGCCGACTATCTGCCGCGTGACCGGCACCCCCTGGTCGCTTTATTCGTCGAGCTCCCCGCGCGCGAAGTCGACGTCAACGTGCACCCGGCCAAAGCCGAGGTACGTTTCCGTAACGCCGGCCTGGTGCGCGCCGTGATTGTGCATGCGCTTAAGGCGGCGCTCGCGCGTGAGGGCACGCGGACATCGACGACCGGCGGTAGCGCGACGATCGCGGCATTTCGCCCGAGGACAGGTATTTCCCGGCCGTCGTGGGCCGCGCCGCGCAATGGCGGTTTCGCTGAAGCTGGGCAGGCCGCCTTCGACGTCGGCGCGCCGGCGGTCGATCTGCGCGCCGGACTTGGCGAAGGAGCGGCCGCCGAATATGTCGCGCCCGGGGATGATCCGCTTGACCACCCGCTCGGCGCGGCGCGGGCGCAGGTCCACGAAACCTATATCGTCGCGCAGACCCGCGACGGGCTCGTCATCGTCGATCAGCATGCCGCTCACGAACGCATTGTTTATGAAAGGCTCAAGGCGGCAATCGAACGGAGCGGCGTCGCCCGCCAGATCCTCCTGATCCCGGAGATCGTCGAGCTTGACGAAACGGACGTCGAGCGCCTGCTCGGGCGCGCGCAAGAGCTTGCGCAATACGGCGTCGTACTCGAATCATTCGGTCCCGGCGCGGTGGCGCTGCGCGAGACTCCGGCGCTGCTCGGCGAAATCGACGGCGCCGGGCTGGTCCGCGACCTCGCCGAACACCTCAGCGAATGGGATGAGACCGTACCGCTCGAGCGGCGCCTGATGCATGTCGCCGCGACCATGGCCTGCTACGGCTCGGTCCGCGCCGGACGAACGCTTAAGGCGCAGGAGATGAATGCGCTTCTGCGCGAAATGGAAATCACGCCCAATTCAGGCCAATGTAATCATGGCCGTCCGACTTATGTGGAACTGAAACTCACCGACATCGAGCGGCTGTTCGGCCGGCGCTAGCGCATGATCCGGAAAAGTGGAAGCCGGTTTTCCGAAAAGATCATGCGCCACGTCTAAATTACGCCGACCGCAGCATGACGAATTCGGTGTCGTCATAGCGGCGGCGCTCGATCTGGGTGAAGCCGGCGGGCGGGATAAAGTCCGACTTCGCCGCTTCCTCGACGACGACAAGTGCCTCGGAAACGAACCATCCGTTATCGCGGGCCGAGGTGAGGGCTTTTTCCGCCAAGCCCTGGCCGTAGGGTGGATCGAGGAAGGCCAGCGAGAAAGGCTCAAGCGGGTGCGCCGGCCCAAGCTTGGTCGCATCGCGGCGAAAAATACGCGAGATGCCGCCAAGCCCAAGCGCGGCGACATTTTCGCGCAGTAACGCGCGCGCCTCCGCGCCGTCGTCGATGAACAGCGTGAAGGCGGCGCCGCGCGACAGCGCTTCAATCCCAAGTGCGCCCGTTCCGGCAAACAGGTCGAGCACGCGCCCCCCGGTTATAGGGTCATCGAAGCCGTGAACCAGGATATTGAACAGCGACTCGCGCAGCCGATCGGCGGTCGGGCGGACGGCCTGCGATTTCGGGGGAACAAGCGTGCGTCCGCGCAAGCGTCCGCCGATGATACGCACTATCGGCCCTGCGGATGGCCGGACCGCGGGCCCGATTTGCGGTCCGGCGCGCGTCGCTTGCGCGGCCTGCGGTCCGGCCGCTGCTCGCGCGGTTCCTGGCGTGGAGGCTCGCCGTGTCGTTCGACCGGGATGGCGCGGCCTTTGCGGTCGGTAAGGAGCCCGGCGCGCAGGTCTCCGGGCGGTCCTTTGCGCGCCTCCTCCTTGTCACGTCGCGCACCATGATATTTCCGCCGCAGCTTTTTGGCCGGGCGCCCCTCTTCGCGCGCGCGCCAGACATGGTGTGCCGGTTTTTGAGCCGCCGGATTTTGCCGAGCGTCAGGCGGCGTTTCTTTCTCTTTCTCTCGCATACGGGCGGCGACCGGCGCAGAGAAGTCGGCGCCCGCATGCGCCATTACGCGTTCGCCCAACTGCTCGCGCAGGACCCGTGTACGCACCTCTTCAATGGCGCCTTCCGCAAGGTCGGCGAGCTGAAACGGGCCGAACGAGACGCGGATGAGGCGCGTGACCGTAAGCCCGAGATGGCCGAGCACGTTGCGCACTTCGCGGTTCTTGCCCTCGCGGATGGCGAAGGTGAGCCACACATTCGACCCCTGTGCGCGCTCGAGGGTCGCGTCGATGGCGCCGTAATTGACCCCGTCGATCGTGATGCCAGCGCGCAACGCTTCCAGTTGTGGCTGCGTCACCGAACCGTGCGCGCGCACGCGATAGCGCCGCAGCCAGCCGGTCGCCGGCAGTTCGAGAACGCGGGCGAGCGCGCCGTCGTTGGTGAGCAGGATGAGCCCCTCGGTATTGAAATCGAGCCGGCCGACGCTGATGAGTCGGGGCAGATTCTTCGGCAGGCGCTGGAAAATGGTTGGCCGTCCCTGCGGATCGGCATGCGAAGTCAGGAGCCCGCGCGGCTTATGATAGAGGAATAAGCGCGTGCGCTCGCGTGCCGGCAGCGCCTCGCCGTCGACAGTGATATGATCGCTGGCGGTGACGTTACATCCAGGCGAATGGATTACGGTGCCGTTGACGGCAACGCGTCCGGCGGCGACCCACGCTTCCGCCTCTCGCCGCGACGCCAGTCCCGCGCGGGCGATCACTTTGGCGATCCGCTCGCCACCGTTGCCGAATTGGCTCTTGTCGTTCATGGCTGCGCCCGGCAATAACGCCCGACGAGCAATCAGGCAAATCGTCAATGGCCTCCTTTATGGATTTGGCGCTTGAGGAAGCCCGCGCCGCCGGCAAGCGTGGCGAGGTCCCGATCGGCTGCGTCATCGTCAAGGATGGCGCCGTCATTGCCCCCGCCGGTAACCGCACGCTCGCCGACCGAGATCCAACGGCGCATGCCGAAATGATAGCAATCCGGGCGGCTGCCGCGGCTCTCGGTTCGGAACGGCTCGACGATTGCGACCTCTACGTCACGCTTGAGCCATGCGCGATGTGTGCCGGGGCGCTGTCGTTTGCGCGCATCCGCCGGCTCTATTACGGCGCCGCCGATCGCAAGGGCGGGGCAGTGGACAGCGGGGTGAAGTTCTTCGCCTCGCCCAGTTGCCATCATCGGCCCGAAGTCTATGGCGCCATCGCGGAGGCGGAATCCTCGGCGTTGCTCAAGCAATTCTTTCGGGAACGCCGCTAGACGACTCCGGCCTGCTCGGCAAATTCCCAAGCCTTGGCGGCCAGCGGACGTACTAGGTTGGCCTTGGCTGCCGCTACCGCGCTGGTCGCGGTGCCGTCGCGCACGCGACCGACGATGCCCTGCAGGATCGCCGCGATCCGGAAGAAGTTGTAGGCGGAATAGACCGCGAGATGGGGCCGTGGATCGAGGCCCGTGCGTTTCACATAGGCGTCGACATATTGGCTGAGCGACGGGATACCGAGGGCCGTCAAATCGCAGCCGACAAGCGAGCCGGTGCCGGCTTCCGACGGCGGCATATGCCACTGCATCAGGTGGTAGGAGAAATCGGCCAGCGGGTCGCCAAGCGTGGACAGTTCCCAGTCCAGAACGGCGCAGATTTTCGGCGCGTTGGGGGCGAGGATGACGTTGTCGAGCCGATAATCGCCATGCACCAGGCGCGGCGGCTGCGGCGGCGGCAGATGCGCCGGAAGCCAGGCGATCAGCCGTTCCATGTCCTCGATCTTCCCCGTCTCCGAGGCCCGGTACTGCTTCGACCAGCGCTCGATCTGCCGCGCCACGTAGTTTTCGCCGCGGCCGTAATCGGCAAGCCCGATCGCGGCCGGATCGAAGCTGTGCAGTCGCGCCAGCGCCGCGTTCATGGCGTCATAGACTTGCGCGCGCTCAGCCGGATTCGACGACGGCATTTCCGCTTCCCAGAACACGCGGCCCTCGACATAAGACATGACGAAGAACGCGGTGCCAATAACGGTTTCGTCGGCGCAATAGATAACCGGTTCGGCGACCGGGAAGCCTTGCGCATGGAGCGCGCTGATCACCCGGTGTTCGCGATCGACCGCATGCGCCGAAGGCAACAGCTTGCCCGGCGGCTTTCTTCGCAAAACGTAACGCCGCTGCGGCGTTTCAACGAGGTAGGTCGGGTTGGATTGGCCACCTTTGAACTGGCTGAGCTTTATCGGCCCGGCAAATCCCTTCACGTGTTCGCGCAGATAGAGTTCAAGCGCGCCGACGTCGAAGCGAAGCCGTTCCGCGACCTCTTTGGTGCCGGAAAAGGTACTCTGACGATCGCTGTTGGCCATGCTTCACCCGGATATCCGAATATACCCCACGCCGGCCGCCCGATCGCTATTTCCCTTGTTCGCGCTCGACCGCACGCCAGCCGATGTCATGCCGGCAGAAGCCTTCCGGCCAGCGAATACGGGAAACGGCCTCATATGCCTGTTCGCGCGCTTGCATGACGTTCGCGCCGATGGCCGTGACGTTCAGGACGCGTCCGCCATTGGCTAGGATGCGCCCGCCTTCCTGTCTGGTTCCCGCGTGAAAGATTTCAACACCGTTGACCGCGCCGGCGGCATCGAGGCCTTCGATAACGGAACCCTTGGCGTAATGGCCAGGGTAGCCTTTGGACGCCATCACGACCGTCAGCACCGCATCGGCGTGCCAACGCAGATCGACCGATTTGAGCACGCCGTCACGGCTGGCAAGCAGCGCGGGAAGAATGTCCGACCACAGCCGCGGCATGAGCACTTGGCATTCCGGGTCGCCGAAGCGCACGTTGTATTCGATCAGCTTGGGTCCTTGCGCGTCTATCATCAGGCCGGCATAGAGCACGCCCTTGTAGGGCGCTCCCATCGCTTTCATGGCGCGTAAAGTCGGCAGTACGATTTCGCCCATGACGCGGTCGCTCATCGCAGCATCGACGATCGGCGCCGGCGAATAGGCGCCCATGCCGCCGGTATTTGGCCCCGTATCGCCGTCGAAAGCGCGCTTGTGATCCTGCGCCGATGCCAGCGGCAGCGCGGTTTTACCGTCGCAGAGTGCAAAAAACGAGGCCTCCTCGCCGGTGAGAAACTCTTCGATGACGACTTCAGCGCCAGCCTCGCCGAGATCGCCGCCAAGAATCATGGCGATCGCGGCTTCCGCTTCGGCGATCGTATCCGCGACCACGACACCCTTGCCGGCGGCCAACCCGTCGGCCTTGACCACGATGGGCGCGCCGCGGGAGCGCGCGTAAGCCATCGCCTGATCCGCGGTGCGGAATCGCTCATAAGCTGCGGTCGGTATGCCATTGGCGCGACATAGATTCTTGGTGAAGCCCTTGGAGCCTTCGAGCCGCGCGGCGGCACGGCTCGGTCCGAAAGCCTTGATGCCTGCGGTTTCCAGATCGTCGACGATACCGGCGCAGAGCGGCGTTTCTGGTCCCACGACGACAAAATCGACGGCATGAGCGCGGCAAAATCCGATGACAGCTGCATGATCGGCGATATCGAGGTCAACGCATTCGGCTTCGCGGGCGATGCCGGCGTTGCCGGGCGCGCAGAACAGCCGATCGGTTAGCGGGCTCGCGCCAATCTTCCAGGCCAGCGCGTGCTCGCGTCCGCCGGAGCCCAACAGTAAAATATTCACGGCTGATTGGTCATGGGTTGAAAATGCGTCGCCGCCGCCCCTGTAGCACGGGAAAACGCCGGTGCAAGATCGCACCGGGAGTTGTTCAGGGGTCTTGACCGGGACTGGCGGCGCAAAGCACTAACGTCTATCTGCCAATCGCACCGTTACCGTGATGAACGAACCGCGCCTCAACCTGCCGGAACTGACGGTCTCCGAGCTCTCGGCGGCGCTCAAGCGCACGATCGAGGACTCCTACGGCTGTGTGCGAGTGCGCGGCGAACTCGGCAAGGTCAGCTATCATTCCAACGGCCACGTTTACTTCGACCTTAAGGATGAACGCGCCAGTATCGCCGGCGTTATCTGGCGTACCACCGCCGCACGCATCAAGCTGAGGCTCGAAGCCGGTCTCGAAGTGGTGCTTACCGGGCGGCTGACGACCTATCCCGGCCGCTCGCAATATCAGATTGTGGTCGAGACGCTGGAGCCGGCCGGCCTCGGCGCGCTCATGGCGCTGCTCGAACAGCGCAAGCGGCTGCTCACCGCCGAAGGCCTGTTCGACGAAGCGCGCAAACAGCTCCTTCCGTATTTGCCGGTGGTGATCGGCGTCATCACCTCGCCGACCGGTGCGGTCATTCGCGACATTCTGCATCGGCTCGCCGACCGCTTCCCGCGCCACGTGCTGGTCTGGCCGGTGAAGGTACAGGGCGACGGCTCGGCGGCGGAGGTCGCCGCCGCCATCGCCGGATTCAACGCACTGCCGGACGGCGGACGGATCCAGCGGCCCGATCTCCTCATCGTGGCGCGCGGCGGGGGCTCGCTCGAGGATTTATGGTCGTTCAACGAGGAGATCGTGGTGCGGGCGGCGGCAGCGAGTCTCATCCCGCTCATCTCTGCGGTGGGGCACGAGACCGACGTTACGCTTATTGATTTCGCCGCCGACCGGCGGGCGCCGACGCCGACCGCGGCTGCCGAGATGGCCGTGCCGGTGCGCGCCGAGCTCATGCTTGACGTCGGGGGCTTTGGGCGCCGCGCGCTTGCCTGCTGGTGGCGCAGCCAGGAAGCGCGGCGGAACGAGGTGCGGTCGGCAGCGCGGGTTCTGCCGAATGCGGATGAAGTCCTCGCGTTGCCGCGGCAGCGGCTCGATCACGCCGCCATGGGGCTGACGAGCGGGCTGCGTGCCAATGCCCACATTCATCGCGCGAACTTTTCGCGCATTGGCGGCAGACTGAGCGCGCATCTATTACGCGCGCATGTGGACCGCCGCCGCGAGCGCTATGCCGGTGTCGCCCATCGGCTGCGGGCAAGCGCGAGTGCGAATCTCGAAATGCACCGAACCCGGATCGCACGCGAGCGCGATCGCGTCGACGTGCTTGCCGCACGCGCCGGGCGCGCAATCGACAACTCATTGGACGCGCGCTGGGCGCTCTACGAACGCGATTCGCAACTCTTGGCGGCGTTCTCCTACCGCGGCGTGTTGGCGCGCGGCTTTGCGCTGGTGCGCGACCGAACGGGACGGCCGCTGCGCTCGGCTGCGGTCGTCACCACCGGTATGTCGATCGACGTGGAGTTTGCCGACGGTCACGTCGGCGCCCGTGCCGAAGTGGTTCAGACTTCTACCGCTCCGAGCACGACGCCAATGCGGCGGCGGGTGCGGCGCGGCAGCGACCCCGGACAAGGCAGTCTCTTCTAATTGCCACATCCGCGAAAGTTTTCAGACGAAAGCTGACTGTTCGTTCATTGTGTGAAAACTCTCGCGCGGTGGAACCGCCATCATGCCCGCGAATTGTTTGCTTGGCGACATCGTTTCGTCGAAGGAGAATAGCATGAGTCGATTCATGTTTGCGGCCGCGATCGCCGCGTTGGCTTTCGTAGCCGTGTCTGGAGTTTCGCAGGCAGCGCCTATTGCGCCGCTTCCGGCGGGAATCGCGAGCGACGCGAGTACCGGTAATGTCACTCAAGTCTACTGGCGTCACCATCGGCACTGGTATCGTGGGTGCCGGTGGCACGGCTGCTAGAAACCGCCATTTCCGACAAATTCTTCCGCCGCGCCGATAAGGATCGGCGCGGCGATTGGTTTTCCGGCAAGAGAATGATTATCTTGCGTCGAAGCGGGCCGTTCCCACCATGGCCCGTTTGTTCCGGAGGCCTAGTTGCTCAATCGCACCGACCGCCCGTCCCCGATGCCCGGCGAAGCCGAGGTCAAATACCTCGATGGCGATTTCCGCGTGGTACGGCCTGGAGCCTTCGTACGCTGCGCCGTGACCGGCGTATCGATCCCCCTGGAAGAGCTCCGCTATTGGAGCGTTGATCTTCAGGAGGCCTACGCGACCCCGGAGGCGGTCCTGCAACGGCACAGCGGAGCTTACGCGCGCAAATAGACGCCCGCGTCCGCTGTCCGGCAGCGCGAGCGGCGATTTCAGCCGCGGAGCTTCGCCGCTTTGAGGATCATGTCGCGGAAAGCATCGGCCTCTTCGACGACGAGGCGCACCGGCAACGCGCTAGCGCGGCCGGCCAGCGCGGACAAATTCGGATCGCCAGACAACCGCGCGAGATCTTTCTCGGTGGTGATAAGGACGAGGCTTGCGGCATCGGCGCGCGCGATCAGGGCCTGCGCTTCGGCCGACGTGTAACGATGGTGGTCCGCAAAGCTTGCGCGCTCGCCGATGACGATGCCGGCCTCCGTCAGCGTCGCAAAGAATTTTTCCGGGTGGCCGATGCCGGCGAAGGCGAGAACCTTGTGGCCGGCGAGCGCCATCACGATTTGGCGGTCCGGCTCGAGGCGGCCGTGGAAGATCGCGGCGGCATAGCGGCGTGCGCGTTCCGCGATTGGAGCGAGGCCCGCCGCCGGTCCGACGAACACAAGCGCCTGAGCCCGCGCCATTTGCGTTTCCAGCGGCGCCCGCAACGGCCCGGCCGGAATGGTGCGGCCATTGCCGATGCCGCGGCTGCCGTCGACCAGCAGGATCGCGAGGTCCTTGGTCAGCGCCGGATTTTGAAAACCGTCATCCATCACGATCGCCGTCGCGCCTCCGCGCCGGGCCGTCTCGGCGCCCTTGAGTCGATCGCGCGCGACGATGGTGGGTGCAAGACGCGCAAGCAAAAGCGGCTCGTCGCCGACGTCGGCAGCAGAATGGATCGTCGGGTCGACGCGCACGGGGCCGGGCAAGCGTCCGCAGTAGCCGCGGCTCAGGAAGAACGGGCGCTCATGCGCGGCGAGAAGAAAGTGCGCCACGGCGAGCGCCGTCGGGGTCTTGCCGGCGCCGCCCACTGTCAGATTGCCTATGCAGATGACGGGCACGCCGACGCCATGGCCTTGCGCATGCATGCGCAACGCCGCGACTGCCCCGTAGATGCCGCCCAGCGGACTCAGAAGGCCGCCGCTGCCGGGCCGCCACCAGAAGGCGGGTTCTCGCATCAGAACGTGATCCGGGAAGGTGGAAACCGGCTGTCGGACAAGATCATGCCCAAACCTACGACGTTTGCTGCTCCAGCCGAAGTTGCATCAGATAGGGTTCGAGCGCCACGACCGTTCGTTCGAGCGCGCCGCCGAGCTTCCCAACGGTCACGGCGCCCGCGTCCGCCGCCGCCTTGCGAGCCGCCGGATCGGCGAGCCAGCCGCCAAGGCAAGCCCTCAGCGCCTCCTGGTCAGGGACAGGCTCGGCGCCGCCGGCCGCATCAAGGGCTTCGTAGATTTCCGCAAAATTCCAGACATGCGGACCATGCACTACCGCTGCGCCAAGCGTGATCGCCTCGATCGGGTTCTGCCCGCCGTGGCTTGCCAGCGAGCCGCCCATGAATACGGTCGGCGCCAGCCGGTAGATTAGGCCAAGCTCGCCGAGCGTATCGGCCACGAACACTTCGACGGCGGGCTTCGGCACGTCGTCACGCGAACGCAGCGCGACGGAAAAGCCGGCCGCTTTTGCCATTTCGGCAATGCCAGCGCCGCGCTCCGGATGGCGCGGCGCGATGATCGTCAAAAGCGACGGGCAATTTGCGCGCAGACGCCGATGAGCATCGAGGATCGCTGTTTCCTCGCCGTCATGCGTTGACGCTGCCGCGATGACGACGCGGGCGTCGATCACCGACTTGAATTTGCGCAAAGTTGGGAGATCGACCGGCGGGGCTGGCACATCGAGCTTGAGATTGCCGATGCTGCTGACCCGCGGCGCGCCGAGCTGGCCGAAGCGCCGGGCATCGGCGCTCGATTGCGCCAGGCAAAGGTCGAACTTTTGCAGCAGCGCGGCGATCACGCTGGGCTGGAGTCGCCAGCGGCTGAATGAACGCTCCGACACGCGGCCGTTGACCAGGATCATCGGGATGCCACGGTCGGCGCATGCCAGGATCAGGTTGGGCCACAGATCGGACTCGACGAACAGCACAAGGTCAGGCCGCCAATGGTCCAGAAAACGGGCGACAAATCGCGGCGCATCGACCGGGACGAATTGATGCACGACGCCGGCGGGCAGCCGCTGTTCGGCGAGCGCTGCCGAGGTGACCGTGCCCGAGGTCACCAGCACGGCGAAATCTTTGGCGCGGATGCGTTCGATTAGCGGAATAACGGCAAGCATTTCGCCGACGCTGGCGCCGTGGAGCCAGATCAGTGGACCGCCCGGCCGCGGCAAGCTCGCCTGACCGTAACGCTCGGCAAGCCGTGTCGGGTCTTCCTTGCCGCGTTTGAGCCGCCAGGCCAAAAGACGCGATGCGACCGGCGGCGCTATCGCAAGCGATGCGAGCCGATAGAATCGCAGCGCGAGCGGCAACCGATCGCGCACGCTTATTCTCCTCCAAGCGGCCGTTCGGCGACGTTACAAATGCAGCGCATCGCCGCTCGATAGGCATGCTAGCATAAACTCACCGCTGCGGCGTTTGACCGTCCGGATCGAGCAATCGGTGCAGATGGACGATGAAATACCGCATTTCGGCGTTGTCGACAGTGCCCTGCGCTTTCGCCTTCCATGCCGCATAAGCGCTGGCATAGTTTGGATAGATGCCGACGATATCGAGCTTGTCGAGATTCCTAAATTCCATGGCCGCAAGGTTGTTTAGCTCGCCGCCGAAGACGAGGTGGAGCAACTGCTTGACCGGCTGTTTAGGGACGTCCGACATGATACTCGCTCCGCGCTGTTGGTGATTGATCAAGACGCGAGGCGTTCATCCCCAAGAAGTTCGATGATTGTTGCGTGCCTGTCCCGGCCGGCGGCAACGAGCATCCCATGCCGCGGTACGGGACGATTATAGACTACGGGGCCGCCGTTTGCGGACGTCAGCGTGCCGCCGGCTTCGTGCACCAAAAGATCAGCCGCGGCAAGGTCCCAGTCGTGGCTATCGACTCCGGCGACGGCAACATCGATGGCGCCCTGCGCGACGCGCGCGAGACGTAGCGCGAGCGAGCGTATCCGCGGCACGACGGTGAACGGCGGGGCTATTGCGGCAAGTCGTTCCAGAAATGCCTTCGGGCCGGCGACGCGCGCTTCCGCGAGCGAGGAACCGGCGGTGGCGGCGATGGCGGCGCCGTTGCAGGTGGCGCCCTGCTTGGCGATCGCGATAAAGAATTCGTCGGTAACCGGCGCATACAAGCACGCCACGATCGGTCTGCCATCCTCGACCAGCGCCGCCGAGACCGCCCAATCCGGCGAGCCGGCGAGATAGGCGCGCGTGCCGTCGATCGGATCGACAATCCAGACATGATGGGCGGCAAGCCGCGCGGGATCGTCGGTGCTTTCCTCCGACAGCCAGCCGAACGCCGCCTCGCCGGACAGACGCTCACGCAGCAACCGGTCGACGGCGATATCGGCCTCGCAGACCGGCGAAGACTCTCCCTTGGTCCAGGTCTTGATCGGGCTTTTGAACATCGACAGCGCCAGCGCGCCGGCCTCGCGTACGTACGCCGCCAAATGCGCGGCCGCGGCGGCCGGATCGACAGGCTCAATGGCCCGCAACGGTCATGCTCTCAACGCGCAAGGTAGGCGCATTCGTGCCGTAGCGGAAAACAAGATCGTTCGCTGGCGTAAGACTTGCGAGCATATCGGACAGATGCCCCGCGATAGTGACTTCGCTCACCGGATAAGTGCATTCGCCGCCCTCGATCCAGAATCCGGAGGCACCGCGGCTATAGTCGCCGGTCACCAGATTGACGCCCATGCCGATCATGTCGGTGACGTAAAATCCGTCCTCGATGTCGGCGATCAGCTCGCGCGGGCTTTTGCTGCCGGCGGCGAGATGAAGATTGCTGGCGCCGGGGGAGGGCGTCGATGAAACGCCGCGTTGCGCGTGCCCGGTGGTGTCCATGTCGAGCTCGCGCGCGGTCGCGCAGTCGAGCAGCCAGGTCTTGAGGACGCCGTCCTCGACCAGATGGCGCTTTCGCCCGGCAACGCCTTCGGCATCAAAAGGCCTCGAGCGCAAGCCGCGTGGCCGCAGCGGATCGTCGATGATGTCGATGCCGGAGGCAAAGATCTTCTCGCCGAGCTTTTCCCGCAGAAAACTGGTCTTGCGCGCGATTGCCGCGCCATTGGCGGCACTGGCGACATGGCCGACCAGCGAACCGGATATTCTGGAATCGAACACAATCGGGACCCGGCGGGTGGCGACCTTGCGCGGGTTGAGACGCTTGACCGCGCGTTCCCCGGCCCGGCGTCCGATTGCTTGCGCGTTGTCGAGATCGGCGGCGTGCAGCGTGGAGGAAAAATCGTAGTCCCGCTCCATGCCGGTGCCTTTGCCGGCAATGGCCGTCATGGCGATGCCGTGGCGCGAGGCGAGGGTCGCGCCATGAAAGCCGTGGCTTGTCACCAGCACCAATCCGCCGATGCCGGCCGAAGCCGAGGCGCCGCCGGATTTGGTGACCCCGGAAACCGCAAGCCCGGCGGCTTCCGCTTCGCGGGCGCGGAGTTCGAGCGCGCCAACGTCCGGCATGTCCGGATCGACAAGGTCGAGCGCCGGCGGCTTGTCGGCCAACAGCTCCGGCGCAGCGAGCCCGGCAAAACGGTCATCTGGCGCTGCGCGCGCCATGGCGACCGCGCGTTCCGCCAGCGCGTCGAATCCGTCGCCCTTGAGGTCGTTGGTCGAGACGACGGCCTGCTTGTGCCCAACAATAACGCGCAGGCCGAGATCGTCCCCTTCGGAACGCTGCGATTCTTCCACCGCGCCGTCACGCACTTCGACCGAAAGCGACACCGAGCGCACAGCCAGCGCATCCGCCTGGTCCGCGCCGGCGCGGCGCGCGGCTGCCACAAGGCGTTCAGCGAGATTGGCGAGGTCGGATTGGTCGAGCAGCGACTGCATGCAATGGGTCGTTTATGGGGGAGCGAAGGCGAACACAAGACCAAGATGTAGCTGTCAGCGGCTTGTTTCAACCCAAGTGATCGCGCGCGTTAGCAACGTGGAAGGCAAATTGCGGCCGCCGCAGCAACCGCTCGTCAATCATGCGCACTGTTGGCGGACACGCTACGAGCTCTTAACCAGGCTTCTTAAGCCGATTCCGACAGCGCTATGGCATTGTCGCGGCAACCGGGCGGCAACAGCCCGGGGGAGCCGAGCCGAGTTTTTCGGGGCGTCAAATGGAAGCCGGCAGGATTGCTGCTGGGTCGAGCCGCCGGTCGCGGCTCGACCCCTTCTCTTTACCCGTTCGTTTCGAAGCCGCCGACGAAGCGGCCGACGAACGCCTGCGGGTCATCGATCTTCATCGCGAGCGCGTGGTCGTGCGCCGCTCCGTGCGCGGCATGCGCATGGCGCTGAATTTGCCCGTCGCAGGCTTCCGCGGCGTTGCCATTCGTCTGATCGGAAAAAAGGACGAACCGCTTTCGTCGATCTCCGTGGTGCTCGAGCACGGCGACCCGGCATTATCGTTGCCGCTGTTTTCGTCGAGCGCGAGCGACGAGATCGTGGTGGAATGGCAATCTTGGGGTCGCGTGCTGGGCTTGCCGCTTCTTGTCGCCGACGGCGACGGCAGCTTGCGCGAGCCGTTCGCCCGCCTTGGCGCGGTTCGCATCGAAGCGCCGACCTGGCGCCGCCGCCGTCGCAGCGCCATCGCCCGCCGCCGTCCTTCCGCGTTGCTGCGGCGCCGCGCCGGGCGGCCATCACCGACACCGGTCGTCCATGCCCACGAGCGCGAGATCATCGCCCGGAATTAGACGCAGCGGCCGTCATTACGCCATCGCGGTCTTGAGCAGTTCGACAAAAGTGGCGGCCGCAATCGGCAGCACCCGTCCGCGGCGTGTCGCCAGAATAAGCTTAGCCTGCAGCAGCGGCGGATCGACGAGCGGCAGCGCGATCATGTCGCCGGGTGGAACGACGGCTTCGCCCGGCTTGCGAAACTGAAAGCAGACGCCGCGATTCATGCGGGCGAATGCCTTCATGGTCTCGACCGAATTGGAAACCAGACGCGGATCGAGATCGAACGAAGCCTGCGCCAAGACCTGCTCGATCAAGGCGCGTCCCGCCAAAGTCGCGTCGCCCAGCGCCAGCGGATAGGCAAGGCAATCGCGCAGGCGCAAATCTGACCGGCCGGCAAGCGGATGATCGCGTGTCATCAGCGCGCACAGTGCTTGCTCGGCCGCGGCGATGACCGCGACGTGCTTTCGCGGTGGTGGATAGTGCGTGAGGATCAGATCCACCTGATCAGCGAGCAGGGCGGAGACCAGTTCTTCCGGGACGCCGATGCGGACATTGAAGCGGACGTTTGGATGCTCCGTCTGGAATTGCATGATCGCGGACGGCAACAGTTCGCTGGCGACCGATTCCACGGCGGCGATGCCGACCTGCCCGCGTACGAGGCCGCGCAGTTGCTCGACCTGGGATTCGACCGCCTTGAGTTCTGAAATCGCCTGCCGGGTATAGGCGAGAAAAACTTCGCCGGCCGCGGTCAGCCGAACGCCGCGCGGCAACCGCTCGAACAGCGCCGTGCCCAAGTCGGTTTCGAGGTCGAGGATTTGCCGGTTCAAGGCGGACGACGCCACATTGAGCGCGTCCGCCGCTTTGCGGATCGAACCGTGGCGCGCTACAGCGTCGACGTAGCTCAACAGGCGGGGCGGGCGCAGGCGTTGGCGCACCACGGCAACTTCGCCGGCCGCGGCGCGTGGCGGCGCGGCCGGCGTTCGTCGTCCTCGCTTTGCCGCTGTCCTGCCTGACGCCGTCCTTGTCATCGGTGCTTGGCCCTTTGTAGCGATTGTAAGTGGTTTCGCGAGTGAGTGAGCGGTTTTTTCGCTCGCTGCGGCCAGAATTTGGTTCTGGTGGCGCTCACTGGGAGGTCATAGTGAGGATCGCCGGGCTCTTTCAGGAGGGCAGCCATCATGCACTACCGAGCTGTGGCATCGATATTGTTTCTGGCCTTGAGCAGTCTGTGCGCGACCGCCTATGCGGAAGAGGCGGTCACCCTGCGGCTGAAGTGGCTTAATCAGGCGCAATTCGCCGGCTTCTACGTCGCGCAAGAAAAGGGCTATTACAAAGCCGAGGGCGTCACGGTGAATATCCAGCCCGGCGGCCCGGACTTTCCCGCCGTACAAATGGTCACCGGCGGCAACGAGCAGTTCGGCGTGACCAGCGCCGATCAGATTCTCATCGCGCGCAGCAAGGGTGTTCCCGTCGTCGCGCTGGCGGTCATCTACCGGCGCAATCCGTTCGTGCTGTTTTCGTTGGCCAAGTCAGGCATCAAGACGCCGGCCGACTTTGTCGGCAAGAATGTCGGGGTGAAGCTCGGCGGCAACGAAGAGCTGATCTACCGCGCAGTCCTGGCCAAGGCAGGGATCGACAAATCCAAGCTGACCGAAGTTCCGGTGAAATTCGACATTACGCCGCTTCTCACCGGCACCGTCGATGTTTGGCCGGGCTATCTGATCAACGAAGTGCTGGCGGCCACGGAAAAGGGCTTCGAGGTCAACGTTATATACCCGTCGGATTATGGCATCGACCTCTACGCCGACACGTTGTTCACGACCGAGAAAATCCTCAACGAGAAGCCAGATCTGGTGAAAAGATTCGTGGCGGCTACGCTCAAAGGCTGGAATACCGCGATTGCGGCGCCGGAAGAAGCTGCCAAGATCACGCTCAAATATGGCGACAAACTCACCTACGATCACGAACTGGCGATGATGAAAGCGAGCGTGCCGCTCCTCAAGCCCGACGATAAACCGATCGGCTCCATGGACCTGGCAGGCTGGACGTCGGCGCAAAAGCTTCTACTGGCCGCCGGTTTTCAGAAGCAGCCGGTCGACGTCGAAAAGGCATTCACCACGCAAGCGATGCCATGAATGCGATCGTCTTGACCAATCGGCTTGACGTTACGCCGGCCGCGCCGTCCAGGCCACTGCTGTCGATCGTAGATCTCAATGTTCGCTTCGGCGATGTGATCGCGGTCGAGAGTTTGAACCTGACGGTGCGGCACGGCGAGTTTGTGTCGCTGCTCGGGCCGAGCGGATGCGGAAAGTCGACCTTGCTCAAAGCGATTGCCGGTTTGGTCAAGCCGGCTGGTGGTGGCATCTCCGCGTCAGACCCGGATTTGCGCACCGGCTTTATGTTCCAGAAGCCGCTTTTGCTCCCCTGGCGTACCACGCTCGATAATGTTCTGTTGCCGATTGAAATCCAGCGCGGCGGCAATACCGTCGATTCGGCCGAGCGGCAAAACGCGCAGCGCATGCTCGACCTGGTTCGGCTCGGCGATTTTGCGCTGGCTTACCCGTACCAATTGTCGGGCGGAATGCAGCAACGCGCGGCGCTGGCGCGCGCGCTGATGTGCGACCCCGACGTACTCCTGCTCGACGAGCCCTTCGGTGCGCTCGATGAGCTTACGCGCGACGTGCTCAATGAGGAATTGATCCGGATTTGGCGGAGCAAGGAAACAAGGTTGAGCACGGTTCTCATGGTGACGCATTCGATTCCGGAAGCAGTCACCATGTCGGACCGCGTCATCGTTCTGTCGAGCCGGCCGGCGCGCCTCGTTGAGGATGTCGCCGTGCAATGCGCGCGGCCCCGTGCGCCGGAAGATGCCGATACCGGCGCGATTATCCGCCATATCCGCGCGCTGGTAAGGAGCGCCCGATGATATCGCGCACGCTCGCTCCGGTGGCGTTCGGTCTGCTGTTCCTCGTCGTCTGGCAGGCAATCGTGGTGATCGGGCAGGTACCGGAATATCTTTTACCGTCCCCGACCGCGATTCTCGCCACTGTCGACCGCTCGCTGGCGGTTTCGTTTGCGGTGACTTCCATCGAGGCGCTCGCCGGCTTTCTCATTGCCAGCGTGTGCGCGTTCGCCATCGCGACCCTGTTCGTCCGGTTCCGTACGCTTGAGGACGGGCTGTTCCCGATCGCCATCGCGGTAAAGACGACGCCGATCGTGGCGATCGCTCCGCTCCTCGTGATCTGGCTCGGCACCGGCTGGTGGTCAAAGATCGTGGCGGCGATCCTGATCTGCTTCTTTCCGGTATTGGTAAATACCGTGAAGGGGCTCAAGGCGGCCGATATCGAATACCGCGAACTGTTCGAGACTTTGGGCGCAAGCCGCGGCCAGGAATTCCGCAAACTGCGGGTTCCTTATTGCCTGCCCTATCTGTTCTCGGCGCTGAAGATATCGTCCTCGCTCGCTGTCGTCGGCGCCATCGTCGGCGAGTTTGTCGGCGCGACGCAGGGGCTCGGCTATTTGATCATTATTTCCTCGGCGCATCTGGAAACTGCGACTTTGTTTTCGGCGATCTTCGCCGCGGCCTTTGCCGGCATCGCGATGTTCTATGTCATCAGTTGGGCCGAGCGCAGATTGATCTTCTGGTCGAGCGGTGAGGCGGAATGAGTACGGGCGCGATTTCGGTCGACGTGGTTCGTATCCCGACCAAAGGCCCCGGCGACGTTTCCGGCCTGATGCAGCTCATCGCGGCGGGAAAGGTCGCGCCATCGTCGATCCTCGCCGTGCTCGGCAAAACCGAAGGCAACGGCGGGGTAAACGATTTTACCCGTGAATACGCCATGGCTGCCTTGTGCGACGCGCTTTCGCCGCATCTGGGCATCAGCCCGCGCGCGGTCGAAGACCGGATCGCATTTGTCATGTCGGGCGGTACGGAAGGCGTGCTGTCTCCGCATCTTACCGTGTTCACGCGCAGTCTTTCCGGCGGCGCGGTCAATGGCGGGACGAACGGCAAGCGGCTCAGCATCGGCATTGCCCACAGTCGCGACTTTCTGCCTGAAGAAATCGGCCGCAATGAGCAGATCGAGGAAACGGTCAAGGCCGTACATCAGGCGATGCGCGACGGCGGGATTGACGATCTTCGTGACGTCCACTTCGTGCAGATCAAGTGCCCGTTATTGACGAGCGAGCGGATCGAGGCTGCGCTTCACCGCGGGTGCAAGACGGTCACCACCAGCGCTTATGCCTCGATGGGCTATTCGCGCGGCGCCTCCGCGCTCGGCGTCGCCAAGGCTCTGGGTGAGATCGAAGAGGCGCGGGAAGACCAGGTGTTGAAGGACTGGCAGCTTTATTCGTCGGTCGCTTCGTCGTCCGCCGGCATCGAGCTGATGCACAACGTGGTCATCGTCATGGGCAATTCGCAGCTGTCGACGAGCCCGTTCGTCATCGGTCATGCCGTGATGCGCGACTCGATCGATCTATCCTCGGTTGTCGAAGCGCTCAAGAGCGTCGGGCTTGGTCTGGCGGACGCGCGGCTGAAGGATCGGCTGGTGAACATCTTTGCCAAGGCCGAGGCGTCGCCTGACGGCTGCGTACGCGGTTTCCGACACACCATGCTTGACGATTCCGATGTCGGCTCGACGCGTCACGCGCGTGCGGCGGTCGGCGGATTGATCGGCGGATTGTCGGGAACGGGTGCGGTCTATGTATCGGGCGGCGCCGAGCACCAGGGGCCGCCCGGCGGTGGTCCGGTCGCGGTTATCGCACGGCTGTGAGTCCCGACGTCCAGCGGCCCGGCGCCGCTATCCGGTCAGACAACGCCGTGCAGCGCCGCGTCGAGCAGTAATCCGCCAAACAAGATCAGGCCGGCGTCGCGGTCGGATTTGAAAAG